>ENA-ORMS01000001-ORMS01000001.1-human-gut-metagenome-genome-assembly--contig:-NODE-1-length-562201-cov-17.146926_pt1 | contig 562201 bp, 489 predicted proteins | sample MGYA00242104_ERZ508997 | MGnify/ENA primary metagenome ERZ508997 (study PRJEB26280, sample SAMEA2338704) | human gut metagenome | biome: human gut; feature: human-associated habitat; material: faeces...
TAGCCTCAAATGCATCTGCATTATACTGATACTCCTGTGGTTCAGCGACCATCGGCGAATATACAATCTCTGCTTCTACTCGCTCAGCTTCTGCCCTCTCCGGCTCTGTCTGTTCCTGTGCTTTCGCATTTTCCATATGCTTTTCCTTATCAAGCTGCACATTCATAGCCAGATTATCCAACTTATCAATCGAAGCGTCCAGATGAAGCTTCATTGATACAAGCATCTTTTTCACTGCTTTCATAGGTGCAAGCACTGCCTTTGTAACTCCTGTGACAAATACCTGAAAGATTGTTTTCATCATTGACCAACCATGATCAATGCCGATTACTTCTAACTTGTTATTCATGTTCCTTTCACTCCTTTTCTGTATTGTCTGCATTATTGTTTTGCAAAATTTCATATAATTACCCACACCCTTTCAAGTGCTCAGTTTTGTCAGATGCAGGAATATCATCAGACCTGCCATAAAAATGCTTTCTCATTAATTCCTCATACAGTTCATCACTCTCTGCCTTAACTTTCATAAGACAGTAGAGAACCACTGTACTAATAATGATTACGAACCAAATTAACACTTTGCCCATTCGACCACTCCTCTCAAATAAAAAGAGGACCAAACCAGCTGATGGAGTATTCCATCTCAAGTGCTAATTTAGTCCTCACTAAATGTTTTTGATATAAAATTGTACCTAATCTAAGCACACAGATTCACTCTCAGACTGATTGTGGACATCTGTGATACTGACTTGGATTTTCGGTTTAATATTGCAGCGCTGCCCTATCTTTACCGCTAAAATGGTATAAAAATAAGGACTAAATTAGGCATAACCCCTTGATTTTACTGGGTTTCATCTAACTTGGTCCTATTATAACTCAAACACCAGTCTCCCAGTGCTTTTACTCAACTACAAGCTAGCTCAGATCCTCGCCGTTAGTCTCGATGACCTTCTTGTACCAGTAGAAGGAATCCTTTCTGTACCTCGCAAGATCCTTCATGTCAAACTCATCTCTGTTGACATATATAAAGCCGTATCTCTTGGTGATTCCTTCGTGAGTTGACACGAGGTCGATTGCTGACCATGGGCAGTAACCCATCATCTCTGCGCCCTCATCTGCTGCCAGCTTGATCTGCTCTATATGCTTTCTTAAATACTCTATACGATAGTCGTCATGTACCCTGCCATCCTCTGTAAGCTTGTCATATGCGCCGAGACCATTCTCTGTCACGATCATAGGAAGGTGATATCTGCTGTACATCTCTCTTATAGTTGCCCTAAATCCGTCAGGGTCTATCTCCCAGCCAAACTCTGTGCGAAGAAGATTTGGATTTGGATACGCCTTGTATACCCCCGGCTCAATACCAGCTGATTGCTGATCCTTTTTTTCTGAGTCCGTCACAGCAACCGGACTGTCATCCCACTCAACCGTTGCAGTATTATAATAATTGAAACCTATAAAATCAGGATTTGCCTGCTCCATGATATCCATATCTCCGTCCTCGATGACTGGAATGGCATCATGTTCCTCAAGGAACTTCCACACCAGGTCGTTGTATCTTCCATACACTGCCATATCAAGATAAAGCCAGTTTCTTATCGCGTTGAAGTTCTGTGCTGCCAGGACATCCTTCGGCTTGCATGTGGCAGGATATACCAGTGAAATATTTGGTGCAGGACCAATCTTTGCACCAGGACACATCTCATGGAGAAGCTTCATGGCCTTTGCCTGGGCAAGGAGCATGTGGTGATTCTCCTGATAAAGCTTCTTGTATTTATTTGTCACGCCCTCCATGTTGCAGGTTCCGATCACATCACCCACAAGTGTGAGCATGTTCTGCTCATTGATAGTCAGCCAGTACTTTACTCTGTCGCCATAATTTGTATAGAGAAGCTTTGCAAATTCAACGAACTCGTCAACGCTCTCTCTTCTCGACCAGCCACCTTTTTTCTCAAGAGCCGCAGGAAGATCAAAATGGAACATTGTGACAAGCGGCTCGATTCCGTACTTGAGGCACTCATTTATCACGTTGTTGTAGAAGTCGATTCCCTCCTGGTTGACTCTGCCTGTTCCTTCAGGGAGAACTCTGCTCCACGCGATGGAGAATCTGAATGTCTTGAATCCCATCTCAGCCATGAGGGCTATGTCCTCTGCATATCTGTGATAAAAATCAGCACACACATCCAGCTCACTTGTTCCCGCTGGAACTGTCTTGATATCCTGCACACTTGGACCCTTGCCGTGTGACAGATTGGCACCCTCTACCTGATATGCACTTGTCGATGCTCCCCAGAGAAAATTCTCCGGGAGTCCATGTTTCTTTGTAATTATCATAATTTTCCCTCCACAGATTTAATTTTCAATAATATTTATAAAAGAGATGAACCATCTGTTCCAGTTCATCTCCATCTTACGTTTGTTTTATTGCGATTTTATTTCACGCCCTCATACTTCTGCTTATAGTTGTAAAGCGCGCCAAGAAGATTCGAATCATTGCGGAACTTGCATGTGTCGATAACCATTCCATCATAGGTCTTTGTAATCTTTCTTATCTTGTCCACATACTTCTTAACCCCCGGAACGAAGTTCGGATTGGCACTCATTCCACCTCCGATAAGTATGACATCCGGATCTATCGTCATGTACAGGTTACAGCAGAGCTTTGCTATGGAGAAGTATGAGTCCTCAACCATATCTATGATCTCCTGATTGCCCTCATCTATCCATTGATATACCATCTCACCGGTCACCTCTTCTGGTTTCATATGCATGATCTTGGATGCCTTGTATGTAATGGAGCTTGCAGTACATGTTGAGGTTACCATAAACGGGTTATATTCAAATGTCTCCTCAACAGTCAGCTCTTCACAGCATCTGACATTATCAGCTTCTTCCCTTGTCATGTTCATGAGGGCATATGACAATTCACCTGCCAGAAGTCTCTTGCCTCTGTGGATCTTTCTGTCAATGATTATTCCACCGCCAATTCCTGTACCCACGACAACGACTGCTGCATTTGTAGCCGTGCTGGCATTGCCCAGCCACACCTCTGCGAGAGCCGCACATTTGCCATCGTTCTCAAGGGCTACAGGCACACCGCCGCATGCCTCTGATATGAGATCACCAAGATGTGCACCATCAAGATACTTGATCCCGCCACCGCCGTACACTATGCCGCGCTCAACGTCTATCTGTCCAGGAAGCCCCATGGCAATTCCTGTTATCTCATACTCTGGTGCTTTCTCGTCATACACCTTCTTGATCTGTGCCACAAATGCCGGAGTTCCAGCCTCGGCATATCTGTCGGTTGGAGTCTTACCCTTTCCCGATATATTGCCCTCACCGTCCATTAACGCATACTTTATAAATGTTGCCCCTACATCAAATACTAAATACATAAGTCTCTCCTGTTTTCTCATTACCCATTGTTTTTTCTTTTTTTCTTTCTATATATATTTTTATATTCACCTTGTCACTCTCGTTCTCTCCACTGCGTCCTTCCAGCCTGCAAGGAGCGTCTCCCTCTTATCCTCGGTTATCCCCGGCTCAAATCTTCTGTCGGCCTTCCAGTAGCCCTTGATCTCATCCAGACTGTCATAGTAGCCAACAGCAAGTCCAGCCAGATATGCAGCACCCAGAGCTGTTGTCTCCGTGATCACAGGCCGCACTATCTCGGCATTCTCTATATCTGCCTGGAACTGCATCAGGAAGTTGTTGGCGCTGGCGCCGCCGTCCACTCGAAGGCTTGTGATAGGAAGTCCTGCATCCATCTCCATAGCCGCAAGAACATCCGATGTCTCATATGCCAGCGATTCGACTGTCGCCCTGACAAAGTGCGCCTTATTTGTTCCCCTTGTAAGGCCGAACACTGCCCCTCTGGCGTACGCATCCCAGTAAGGAGCGCCAAGTCCCGTAAATGCAGGTACCACATATACACCATTACTGTCCGGCACAGACAGAGCAATACGCTCAGTATCCGCCGCACTGTCTATGAGCTTCATCTCATCCCTGAGCCACTTGATAGCTGCTCCAGCCACGAACACACTTCCCTCAAGCGCATAGCTGACTTTTCCTTCAAGTCCTATGGCTATGGTGGTGAGAAGTCCCTGCTGTGAGTCAACTGCCTTATCGCCTGTGTTCATGAGGAGGAAACAACCCGTTCCGTAAGTGTTCTTCACATCTCCTGCCTCAAAGCAGCACTGACCGAACAGCGCAGCCTGCTGATCTCCGGCAACTCCCGCTATAGGCACCTCACCGCCAAATATCTCTCTGTCCGTGTATCCGTATATCTCACTGGAATTTCTCACTGCCGGAAGCATGCTCTCCGGGATGTTGAACTTTGCAAGCAATTCCCTGTCCCACTCCAGTGTATGAATGTTGAAAAGCATGGTACGCGATGCGTTCGTGTAGTCCGTTGCATGGACTCTTCCGCCTGTGAGCTTGTATATAAGCCATGTGTCAACAGTTCCGAACATCAGCTCCCCCGCCTCTGCGCGCTCCCTGGCTCCCGGCACATTGTCAAGTATCCACTCTATCTTAGTTGCAGAGAAATACGGATCTACTATCAGTCCTGTTTTCTCCCTTATCACCTTGTCATATCCTTCAGCCTTAAGCTGCTCTATCCTGTCCGCAGTTCTCCTGCACTGCCACACTATGGCGTGATACACCGGATTGCCGGTCTTTCGATCCCACACTATGGTTGTCTCTCTCTGGTTGGTGATTCCTATGGCGGCTATGTCCTCGGTGCGGATTCCCATGGTTTCCCTCGCCTCCATCATCACCGACATCTGGGTTGCCCATATCTCCATAGGGTCATGCTCCACCCAGCCGTTATTCGGGAAATGCTGGGTGAACTCTTTCTGTTTCACTGAGCATATCCTTCCCTCTTTATCAAATATTATCGCCCTTGAGCTGGTCGTTCCCTGATCCAGCGCCATTATATAATCTGCCAAATTGCCCTCCTATTAACACGGACGCTCGGTTCTAGTGTTTTGCAACCAAACTGATGGGTATGCCTTCTCAGGGGACGCTCCCGCTCGTTTCGCCCTGCAGCGGTACTAAGATGCTGCTTAGCGCACCATCTAAGGACCGGCGGGCTCAAATGCCCCTACGAAGGCATACCCATCAGCTTGGTTTATATACACTGTTAAGCCTCGCTGTTCTCCGTAATTATGTATGGTCCGCCGGGCAATTTTGCCCTGACAAACCTTTTTTCCTTCTTCCTTTTAAGTATCTATCAAATAAGCCAGAATTAAATAGTTCAGCTTAATTGTTTTGATCAAATTTTCTCAATCGTTTTTCAGATAGTTCTCTCTCAGATGTTCGTTCACCCTCTCAACCTCTGCCTTGAAGTCCCGTGAGGACATGCGGATCGCGCCCTGCCCCATGGTGACTATCTGCTCCAGTCCGTCCGATGTGACCACAGTGACCTTGTGCTTTCTCGCAAGCTCATGGGTGAGCTTTTCTATGTGCGCATCGGCGGTCTCGCCTTCTTTTGTGTACACTACCTCTATATCGTCATATGGGAATCTCTCCCCCTTGTTGTCCTTCACCTTGTAGCCGTCAAATACCACTATCAGATGACAGTTCATATATCCCTGATAGTTTGACAGGATATCCATGAGCTTACCTCTCGCGGAGTCTATATTGTGCTCCGACAATTCCCGAAGTGTATCCCACGCAAATATGACGTTGTAGCCATCCACTATGACGTAGTCCTCGCCACTCTTTCTGCGCTTGAATGCTCCGGGTGTTGCTATTCCCCTGTCGGCTGGCCTGCTGCCCACAAGAGGCCCATTCCCGGGCTGTCTGTCTCTGGACTGACTCTTATTATACTGTCCATTTCCACGATATCCCGAACTTGAAGTATCTCCTGCTGCACCAGCAGACGCGCCGCCTCCGGCTGTGCCTTCTGTCACACCACCGGCTGCTGTTCCATTTACCTTATACTCAGATGTAGTTCTCCTGAATCTTCCGTTCAGTGCCACATCCTTATCCTTGTAATCTCCGCCAAATGTCCTTGCAAATATCTCGCTGAGTTCCTCGTCCGTGATTGACATATCCGACACGCTCTTTCCCGGTCTGTTCACCGGAATATCCGTAACATCGCCATCCTCTGTATAACCCAGCTGACCTGAGATCTCAAATCCCGGATCCTCCTTCACATGCATGTTCTCATACACATCGTACCAGTCAACCAGATAACCTGCACCGTGAGCGCAGAATACCGATGATGATGGATTAAACCTGTCAAGCTCAGGATCATAATGTCTCTCAGCCAGAACCTCTTCGGTGTTGTGGCATGGCTGATAGCCGTCTATATCCACCTGAAGCCTGCCTGTACCTCTGGAAAATGCCGTGAGCTCACTATAATACTCTCTCATAGTGTATACTGGTGCATGCCCAGTGATAACCGTTGTCTCACCGGATATCTCCTGTCCGTCCATGCTGCCGCTCATCTTCACTATATCAGCAAGCACTCTGCCCGCATACTCCTGCGGTACCTCTATTTTAAATGCATACACCGGTTCAAGCAATACACTTTCTGCCATCATAAGTCCCTGTCTCACAGCCCTGTATGTCGCCTGCCTGAAATCACCACCTTCGGTGTGCTTCTGATGCGCCCTGCCTGCAGTGATAGTTATCTTCATATCCGTGATCGGGGATCCCGTCAGCACCCCTCTGAATTCCCTTTCCTGTAGATGGGTCAGGATCAATCTCTGCCAGTTCTTGTCCAGAACATCCTCGCTGCAAATGCTGTCAAAGCACATACCACTGCCATTCTCCATAGGTTCAAGCAGCAAATGTACTTCAGCATAGTGTCTGAGCGGTTCAAAGTGTCCCACTCCCATAACCGGAGCTGCAATCGTCTCCTTATATGATATTCTGCCCTGACCGTACGTGATGGCTATGCCAAATCTGTCTCTGACCATCTGCGCCACGACCTCCAGCTGCACCTGTCCCATGACCTTGATGTATATCTCACCGGCTGCCTCATTCCACTGCACCTGAAGCAATGGATCCTCCTCCTCAAGCTGTCTGAGCTTTGACACCATCGTGACCGCATCCACATCAGTCGGGTACATGACCTTATAGCTGAGAACCGGCTCCAGACTTGGGAGCTCTCCATCCGGGCAGGCACCGATTCCCTGTCTGCCGTAGGTATTCACCAGTCCCGGAACAGCACATACACAGCCCGCAGTGACATGATCCACCATGTCATACTTTGCGCCGGAGTATACCCTTATCTGATTTACCTTTTCAAGTGTTTCCTCGCCTTGTCTGCCTGTAAGCGTGAGTACATCCTTTAGTCTCAAGGTCCCCCCTGTGATCTTCATATAAGTCAGCCTCTCTCCTTTGTCATCACGGCCGATCTTAAATACCCTCGCGCCAAATTCATCCGTTCGCTGAGGCTCAGTCACATATCTGTTCATTCCATCCAGCAACTCAGCCACACCATCATTTTTAAGTGCCGAACCAAAATAACAAGGAAACAGCTTTCTGTCCGATATAGCACACACCACGTCAGATTCTGCATTTGCACCTGTTTCAAGAAATCTCTCCAGCATGTTCTCATCGCACATGGCTATGTGTTCGCCAGCATCTTCACATAAAAAATCGACACAGCCATCACTCAGTCTGTGTCTGATATTGTCCATGAGGTACTCCCTGTCATACCCCGTCATGTCCATCTTATTTACAAATATAAATACAGGAATCTCATATCTCTCAAGCAGTTTCCACAGCGTCTCCGTGTGGCTCTGAACACCGTCCATGCCATTGATTACCAAAACTGCATAATCGAGGACCTGAAGAGTTCTCTCCATCTCCGTTCCGAAATCCACATGTCCCGGAGTGTCAAGCAGCGCTATATGCATATCACCAAAGTTAAGCTCCGCCTGCTTGGAAAATATCGTGATTCCCCTGTCCTTTTCCTGACTGTCCGTGTCAAGATATGTATCCTGATGATCCACACGTCCAAGCTTTCTTATCCTTCCAGTCTGGTAGAGCATCGCCTCGGAGAGCGTGGTCTTGCCTGAATCAACGTGAGCCAGTATGCCCGCGACTATATTCTTCATATGTATCTTTTCCCTTCACCAGCCAATATATATCACCTGCCACGCGTCTTGCTGACCATTGATATATATCGGTTCTTTATAAACTCATTTATCGGTTCAGCTATGAGTCTGTATCCGCCATGCTATCGCCATCCGGAATTCCCTGTTTTTCATTCTGCGCCGCCTTATATCGCTTGAACCTCTTGAAGAATATGGCTGTAAATGCACCTATGATAAAAGGGAACATAAATGTGGCAAATCTATAGAGAAGTGCCATGGCTCCGGCCGCAGCAGCCCCCACAAGTCCCGAGTAGATCGCTGTCATAACAAGCTCACTTGATCCGATTCCGCCCGGCATAGGAATGACTGCCGCCAGCATGACACTCATTGCTGTTATACCTATTGACGTGATGATATTCATATCACATACGTTGTGGCACACTATGTATGGTATCGAGAACCAGCATGAGAATTTGCATATATCAAGCAACATGACTACCACTATAAGCCACGGTTTCTTAAGTACAACCCTGGTGGCATCCTCCATCATAGCTGTCTGCTCACTTAAACTGTCAATCTGCTTTGCAAATCGTCCTTTAAACAAAGCATCAGCTTTTTCAAGAAGCCATCTGAGGAATCTGTGAAACGGCGGCCAGCACGCAAAGAGCACTATCGCCATCGTTATGAGTATGGTCGCTATAACGCCGAGGACAACATATGAACTGTATTTGCCAAATACTCCAAGCATATATTCTCTGTTCGCAAGAAACAATGCCACCGCCATAACACATATGGTCATCTTGTGTATCGCATAATCAATAGAGTACAGACCAAGCGCTTTCGACGGCTGTATTCCGCAGTGTTTCATGAACAATGTGGATGCCACTATGGTACCGCTTCCAAGCGTTGACACCCTGTAAAATGACACAAAATACGTCATAATATTTGCATCGAAAAATGTCATATTGTTCTCCACCTGTCGCATGAGGATAAACGTTATGCAGCTCTCTATCACTCCATATAAAAGCGTCGCTCCAAGAATGGCTGCCACAACCACGGGGCTTGTCTTTACAAGCTGCGACAGTATAGGGCCTGCCATGTCCCTGAACACATATATGATAAGTCCGACCAGCACCAGCACACACAACCATTTTATAAGTGTTTTCTGTCTATCTGATAGTTTTTTCATAGTCTTATATCCCTTTTTCCCTAATATCAATTCATTCAGATCAGTCTTATCCCAATCTGCCCACCATCTCAAATGCACCGGCAATTAGCGGCTGATATCATGTTTCGTACAATAGATTAACAAGCTAAAGTGAAAAAAACAAGCATTTGTTATTTCATTCTGACATAATAGGTAGACTTGCCTGTACCGCCTCTGCCTATATCGCCCTCTTTTACGAGTTTTCTGAGTGCTCCCTCTACCGAACTGATGCTGAGAGACGGACAAAGTTCCATTATATCCTGCTTTGTAAACTTTCCTATTTTCAGCAGTATTGCTTTTCTTACCATCTCAATTGCAGGTAATTTTTCCTCTACGATTTCAAAGCGCTCCTCAAAATCCTTATAAGCAGCAAGTATCGTTCCAAGGAGATACTTTATAAACGGAATTACATCCTCCGTGCCCTCATGCCAGCCTGCCTGCGCTTTTCCAAATGACTCATAATATAACTCCTTATTTCCTGCGATCTTAGCCTCAAGGGAAATATACTTTCCTACATAGAATCCACTTCTATATAGCAGAAGCGTTGTGAGCAGTCTGCTCATTCTGCCATTGCCATCATTAAACGGGTGTATGCACAGAAAATCATGTATGAAAACAGGAATGACGATCAGCGGCTCCACCTCGAAATTACCGATCACCCTGTTGTATTCTCCACATATCCTGTCCAGCGCTTCCGGTGTCTCAAATGGAGCCATCGGCGTGAACATGACTTCCGTTTGCCCATCAGGATAAGTTGCGCTGATATAATTCTGCACCGTCTTTGTTCTTCCTGCAAATGGGTTATTCATATGACTGTACAACATCTTATGCAGCTGAAGTATATAATTCTGAGTTATAGGTCTCGCATCAAAGCTTTCATGTATAACCCCCAGCACATCCCTGTAACCTGCTATCTCTTCCTCGGCTCTGTTCTTCGGTGTGGTCTTCTCCTCAACCAACTGCTTTATTCTTGTATTTGTTGTGACTATACCCTCTATAGCATTGGACGCCTCCGTGCTCTGGATCTTTGCTATCTCAACAAGCTTATCCAGTTCATCCGGACGCTGTCTTAAATACAGTTCCTGTTTACCTGCATATCTATATATTGCAGCTATGAGTCCAAGCACTTCAGAATCCCATTTTTCTTCTTTTATTTTACTGTAATTAAAAGTTCTCATTCCCTTAATTTGCTCCTTTTCCCTTAAATATTAGCACATTTTAAGGGAAAGTCAACCCAATTAAGGGCATTTCCCCTCAAAGTTCTATCAGTTTTAAGGTTATCCAATTGTATACTATTTATGCAGCTAATTAAGGGTACTTTCAAAAAAGCCACCACATCAAAACACGATGTGGTGGCTTTTTCATATAAATTCTATATCACAGCAATTACTATATATCCATTTAGCCGAATAACGGAGTTGAGTAATATCTGTCTCCACTGTCTGGAAGAAGTACTACGATATTCTTGCCTGCATACTCAGGGCGCTCTGCGATCTGCTTTGCCGCAAAGTAAGCTGCACCTGATGAGATTCCTACGAGGATTCCCTCTGCTGATGCGATCTCCTTTGCTGCTACAAATGCGTCATCATTCTCAACGGCGATGATCTCGTCATATACCTTTGTGTTAAGTGTGTCAGGAACAAATCCTGCACCGATTCCCTGTATCTTGTGTGCTCCTGAAACGCCCTTTGAGAGGACTGGTGATGTGGCAGGCTCAACGGCGATGACCTTTACATCTGGATTCTTCTCCTTCAGATACTCGCCAACGCCTGTGATAGTTCCACCTGTTCCGATACCGGCTACAAATACATCTACCTTGCCGTCTGTATCCTCCCAGATTTCAGGACCAGTTGTGAGTCTGTGTGCCTTTGGATTGGATGGATTTACGAACTGTCCAGCTACAAAGCTGCCAGGGATCTCCTTTGAAAGCTCATCAGCCTTTGCGATGGCTCCCTTCATTCCCTTTGTTCCGTCTGTGAGAACTATCTCAGCACCGTATGCCTTGATGATGTTACGTCTCTCAACGCTCATGGTCTCAGGCATAACGATGATCGCCTTGTAACCCTTTGCTGTTGCTATGGATGCAAGACCAATACCTGTGTTGCCTGATGTAGGTTCGATGATGGTTGCGCCTGGCTTAAGTGTGCCGTCCTTCTCCGCATCCTCGATCATCTGGAATGCGATCCTGTCCTTAACACTTCCTGCTGGGTTAAAGTACTCCAGCTTCGCAAGGATATTTGCCTTGAGATCGTTCTTCTTCTCTATGTTTGAAAGCTCCAGAAGTGGAGTCTTACCTATAAGCTCTGCTGCGCTCTTATATATATTACTCATATTATCGTACCATTACCTTTCCTGATATTTATTATGTTCACTATTTGTAGTCTTCTCTTATATTCATTATTTATATCGATTACTCCTGAATTGCCTTGAATGCCTCGTCAAGATCCTCGATAATATCGTCTATGTTCTCAGTACCGATTGAAAGTCTGATAGTGTTCTGCTTGATTCCCTGATCGATAAGCTCAGCCTCATTCAGCTCTGAGTGAGTTGTTGATGCCGGGTGGATAGCCAGTGACTTAACATCAGCGACATTTGCAAGAAGTGAGAATATCTCCAGGTTGTCAATGAACTTCTTGGCTGTCTCTGCGTCACCCTTGATCTCAAATGTGAAGATTGAACCACCACCGTTAGGGAAGTACTTCTTGTACAGTCTCTGCTGCTCAGGATCTGTTGAAACTGAAGGATGGTTTACCTTCTCAACAAGTGGATGATTGTTCAGGTACTCAACTACCTTGAGTGCATTTGATACATGTCTCTCAACACGGAGTGACAGTGTCTCAAGTCCCTGAAGGAATATCCATGAGTGTATTGGTGAGATCGTAGCACCTGTGTCACGGAGGAGGATAGCTCTGATCCTTGTGACAAATGCTGCAGGACCTGCTGCGTCTACAAAGCTTACACCGTGGTAGCTCTCATTTGGCTCAGTGAGCTGTGGGAACTTACCTGATGCCTTCCAGTCGAAGTTACCGCTGTCGATGATAACGCCACCGATAGTTGTTCCGTGTCCACCAATGAACTTTGTCGCTGAGTGAACTACGATGTCAGCACCGTACTCGATAGGTCTTACAAGGTATGGTGTTGCAAATGTGCTGTCGATCACAAGCGGAATCTTGTGTGCGTGAGCGATCTTTGCAATTGTCTCGATATCTGAAACCTCTGAGTTAGGATTTCCAAGAACCTCGATGTAGAGGGCCTTTGTGTTCTCCTGGATAGCATCCTCAAATGCCTGTGGATCAAGTGGATCAACGAATGTTGTATCTACATTGTAATCCTTGAGTGTATGTGCAAGGAGATTGTATGTTCCGCCGTAGATGTTCTTTGCTGCTACGATGTGGTCTCCTGCAAGTGCAAGGTTCTGAATTGTATATGTAACGGCTGCTGCACCTGAGCCAACTGCCAGTGCTGCAACGCCACCCTCGAGGGCTGCGATTCTTCTCTCAAATACATCCTCTGTTGGGTTTGTAAGTCTTCCGTAGATGTTGCCGGCATCCTTGAGTGCGAATCTGTCAGCTGCATGCTGTGAGTTGTGGAATACGAATGATGATGTCTGGTAGATTGGTACCGCTCTTGCATCTGTAACCGGGTCTGCTGTCTCCTGTCCTACGTGTAACTGTAATGTCTCAAACTTTAAATTTCTCTCTGCTCTTGTCTTCTTTGCCATGATCTTATTCTCCTTAAATTCAAATATTTTATCTGTCATGCGCACCTGCCCATTCATCTTGTCATGTATATGAGCTCATGTGGCATTATACTCTTCTTTATTATTCTCTGTCTATTATGTATGATCTGTTATTTATATCTGTATCATGATTATTTGTTCTGTGTTCGCTTTAACAGCAGCAACACATGACTTCTATGCAACACATTCGTCTGTCTTCGTTAAGGTACTGTGGTTTAAATGTCCTTCCCAGCATATCAACACCTCTTTCTCGATTTTCGTCTTTGAACTTTGACTTGATCGTATCATTTCTGTGATTATTTTTACTTTTCACATAATTCCTACTCGGAAACTATGAATTAAGCATAGCTGTATATTACAGCCTAATTCCCACTTTGTCAATAGGTTTTTTATGAATTATCTTGATTGTTTTTTTTCAGATGTTATAATAGACATGTAAATGATGTGAAATCATCAGTAAATACAGGCATTTGGGAGGTTTATATTATGAAAGTATCCACAAAAGGGCGTTACGCTCTGCGTTTTCTTATAAATATAGCAGCCAGGACAGACGGCAAGCCCGTGAGCATCAAGGATGTTGCCGCACAGGAAGAAATATCCGAGAAATACCTTGAGCAGATCACTTCTGTGCTAAACTCCGGCGGGCTAGTGAAGAGCACCAGAGGGCCACAGGGAGGTTATCTTCTCCGAAAAGCCCCTGAAGACATAACAGTTGGAATGGTTTTAAGGCTCACTGAGGGCGGCATATCTCCTGTTGCGTGCCTTGATGCAGATGAATTCCAGTGCGATCGCGAGGCAAGATGCTCCACCATAGGTCTCTGGCGCAGACTGGACAAAGCGATCCGGGACGTGGTAGACACCACCACCATCGCTGACCTTGTGGCAGAAAGACCTGAGGCGGCAGATAACTATTGCATTTAAATCATATTTACCCTATCAAAGCATAAAAGCATGTATATATGATTTCCAGCAGGGCAGCTGGGATTCATATATACATGCTTTTGTTACATTTTTTATATTTTTGACTTCAAAATCCGTACAACTTTCTCAACATACGGCTTTACACCATCCCCTGGGAACACATCTTCCGGCATCTCAAATCCGTGTTCCTCACGGTACATATAATACCTGTTATCTATGTATTCACCATATTTTTCACAGAGATCATATACCTCCATGGTTTCGAAATCATCCAGCATCGTCACCGTCTTCACAAGTATGCTGTCATAGAAATCCTCGGCTATCTCCTCCACACCCATACACAACATTTCCTCGGTGGGGCTTTTTTTATCTATTGAATATATCTGATCCATATACAGCATTTCACCACTTCCCAGGTCAATACTGCCAGCATCGCCATCTATAGACCATACCCTCGCATTATATTCCTCTGTCAGCTTTTCGCCTCTAAAATCCCAATATTTGATACTGGCCAGCTCTTCGCCTTCGGTGACAAGCTCAAAGCTGTTCTCCATGCACATCAGAACTTCGCCATCAATTTTCTTGTTATGCTTTTCTCTATCCTGGCGAAGTTTCAGTCGCAGATTGTATAAATCTTCCGCATTTTCTATGAATCTCGTAACGCATGTATACAGACATCGGATATCCTCCCTGTCCAGATCGATCAGGCGGTAAAAATGTGCACTGTCAGGAACTGCCCCACAATTTGTTCCTACCTCCAGCTCATACCGATCCGGCGTGTCGCTCTCCGGATATCTCTTTATCCTTCGGAGAACATATCCATCTTCCACATGTGTCCCCTCCGTCCCAAGACACAACACTTTTTCATATGGCTCTCCGCTATTATCCCTCACGATCTGGGCATCTTCCATATCGGAGTCCAGGATGGTCCGTATATCCTCCTTGAGCTGCCTGACATTTGGGAAGTCGTATGCCGCCGCATTTATCAGAGTCTCCCACACCTCTCTATCGCTTTCTTCGTTATCTTCAGCCTTATCCTTTTCTGTATTTTCCGGGTCATTTCTCTTGCTTACAAGGAGCTGCATATGATAGTCAAATGACAGTATTTTATTCTCCCCATTCTCAATGTCGAGTATATTATCTTCGTTCACGGCCTCCATATCCGGGCGTGTATAACAGAGCTTATATGTGCCATTCGTCCAGCAGAAAATATCGTTAAAAAGATGACTGAGATAATCATCGTCATGCTCGCAGCCACTCTCACGTATAAACTTATATCCCTGTCTCATATCCTGTACCTCCTCACATTAAGCATTTATTGACAAAAAAATAATACCCTGTCCTTGCGGACAGGGTAAGTGAACCTGTGGTGTAAAGTTTTCGCTCTTACTTGTGAGCCTTTGTCTTGATCTCTGTGTCGATCTTCTGTACGAATTCGTCAAGTGGAAGAACTGTTGTGTCAGCCTCACCGTGGAGTCTGTATGATACTGTTCCGTTCTCAGCCTCATTGAATCCGATTACGAGAAGGTATGGAACCTTCTGAACCTGACCTTCACGCATACGATAACCAAGCTTCTCTGCTCTGTCGTCAAGCTCTACACGAACGTCGATGGCATCAAGGGCATCAACAACCTTGTGAGCATAAGCCATGAGATCCTCGTTGTCTGTCTTTACAGGCATAACTCTTACCTGTACAGGTGCAAGCCATGTTGGCAGATTGCCCTTTGTCTCCTCAAGGATGTAAGCCATGAATCTGTCGAGAGATCCAAGGATAGCTCTGTGGAGAACTACAGGTGTCTTCTTCTCGCCATCCTTGTCGATATATTTCAGGTCAAACTTGGCTGGCAAACAGAAGTCGAGCTGACATGTCGAGAGTGTATACTCATTTCCTACGGCCGGCTTAACATTTACATCAAGCTTTGGTCCGTAGAATGCAGCCTCACCGATCTCCTCTGTGTAATCGATTCCTATATCATCAAGAACTCTTCTGAGGGCGTTCTCTGCTTTGTTCCACATCTCATCGTCATCGTGATACTTTACCTTGTCCTCCGGGTCACGGAGTGACAGTACGCATCTGTAATCTGTGATTCCGAAATCCTTGTATGTGTCAAATATGAGCTTAACAACTCCTGCAAACTCTTCCTCGATCTGGTCTGGTGTCACAAATATATGTGAATCGTTCTGACAGAAGTGTCTTCCTCTCTCAATACCCTTGAGTGTACCACTTGCCTCAAATCTGAAGTCGTGTGCGATCTCAGCGATTCTGATAGGAAGATCCTTATATGAGTGCATCTTGTTTGCATATATCATCATATGGTGTGGGCAGTTCATTGGACGAAGTACAAATGACTCTCCCTCCATCTCCATTGCAGGGAACATGTTGTCCTTGTAGTGATCCCAATGACCTGATGTCTTGTAGAGGTTTACTGTACCTACACAAGGTGTCATAACGTGGAGGTAGCCAAGCTTTCTCTCCTTGCGCTTGATGTAGTTCTCAAGCTCCTGCCATACTGTATATCCCTTTGGAAGGAACATTGGAAGTCCACGTCCTACAAGGTCATCGACCATGAAGAGCTGCATGTCCTTGCCGATCTTTCTGTGGTCTCTCTCCTTAGCCTCCTCAAGTAACTGAAGATGCTCATCAAGCTCCTCCTTTGTAGGGAAGCACACACCATATATTCTCTGGAGAACCTTGTTCTTGCTGTCGCCCTTCCAGTAAGCTCCTGAATGTCTGATGAGCTTGAAGTTACGGCAAAGCTTTACATTGTCTACGTGAGGTCCACGGCAGAGGTCTGTGAAATCACCCTGCTCATAGCATGTGATCGTTCCATCCTCAAGTCCATTTATAAGATCGAGCTTGTACTCGTCATCCTTGAACATCTCAAGAGCTTCTTCCTTGGATATCTCCTTGCGGATGATCTTCTTGCCGCTCTTGGCAATCTTCTTCATCTCTTTCTCGATGGCTGCGAGATCTTCCTCGCCTCTGATAACGTCATCGCCGAGATCTACATCGTAGTAGAATCCTTCTGCAACTACCGGTCCTACCCAGAACTTTGCCTGTGGGTACAGATGCTTGATAGCCTGTGCCATAAGATGTGCACAGGAATGATTCAGTGTCTTAAGCTGTTCGTCTTCTTTGAAATTAACCATGTCAGTTCTCCTTCTTACTTCTTATAAAGTGAAAATACGTTGCAGACGCAGCAGACATCAATATATATTCTGCCCGGCGTCTGGTTATACATGAGCTTCCTGTAACAACTAAAAAAGCACCCCTAGATATAATCTATCTAAGGGTGCGTATGCACGTTTCCACCTTAACTTTTAACTCAATTATGCCTTTAACGCAGCTACGCGGTGACGCTTATATCGCGCACGGCTCGGGAGTGGTCTTCATGTGATATATCATAAGCTGCTCCCACCATATGTTCAGGATTAATATCTGATCCACATATGCAGCTCTCTCTGGATGCATCCATCACACTACTCTTTCCGTCTATGCCTTTGTCATATCTGCCACCTAGTGTAGCACGATATATTTTTTTTCACAATAGTATTTTTTATTTTTTTGCCTTTATTTTTTCAACCATTTTCAGCCAACCAAACAGCCAACAGGCTTCTCACTACCTCATCTCCATGGAAAGACTCATATCCTGGCCGTCCACCACAAGAGTTCCCATGCTGCCGCATACCACAGGCATCATCGGTGACAGATGTCCGAGATCCACATCCATCACAACAGGCACATTGTATTTTCCTATGATTCCCAGCACAGCCTGATACTGGTCAAGGCCCATCATCTCCTGTCCGAACTGCAGCGGTCTGCCGATCATAAAGCCCTTACAGTATCTGAACCATCCGCCACCATCCATCTGCCACATGGCACGTCTTATGGACATGACGTTCAGATCACAGGACTCGAGGAACCAGATAAATCCATCATCCTTATATCTCTCAAGGAATTCGCCAACACGGTCAAACTTTGTTCCTATAAGGTTCACCAGACAATCCATACAGCCGCCTATCATGCGCCCACTCACCTGGAACTTCTCTGGATAGCCCTTTATCACCCTCGGCTCCGTGATATTGTACGGCAGAAATGGATGCTCCTCATCCCTGAGGGACTCCTTCTCCCATCCGTCGTATCCGGCAAATGACAGTTTCTGTCCCTGAAGAACCGCCATAGCATCCGCAATCGATCGGTGCCACGGCTCCTGTCCAAATGCCGCCGCACACGGACCATATATGGATGCCGTATCACACAAAGTGGTGAGCAGAAACGTGAGGTTTGTATTGTCCGAATATCCCATGAACCACTTCGGTTCTGCTGCCCTCAGCCTGTCAAAATCAATATAGTTAAGTATCTCACACATGAGCTCACCGCCGCCGCAGGATATGAGTGCATCGTTCTTCTCCGATGTGTAATAGTCATTTATCTCCTGCCCGCACAGTTCAGGCTTATTGCTGATTCCTATGCCCTCACCGGTATAACAATTTGGCCCGATCTGTATACCAAAACCCATATTCCTGAAGTTCTCCTGCGCCCTGCCAAATGCAGTCTTATACGGCTCCGTATCACAGCCAAATGATGGCGCAACGAAACCTATCGTATCGCCCCTTTTTATAAATTTCGGAAATCTCATATATTATCTGCAGGTATCCCTGCTACCTCCTTCTACACAAGCTTCAATATCCACTCCACCACGAACACGGTCACACATGCCGCAGCTGCCACAACTATAAGTCCCTTCTGCTTTATTCCAAGTATGAGTGCTGCCACAAATCCGCACACCGCGCTTATGATGCTCTCCGTACTGTATAAAATGGACGGAAGTGTCAGCGCCGTGAGACATGAATACGGCACATAATAGAGGAATGAATTGACAAATCTGTTCTCTATCTTCCTGCGGAACGCCACAAGCGGCACCATTCTTATGAGATAAGTGACAACCGCCATGGTTATTATATATATGTATATATTCATCACTGCACCTCCGTTTTATTTTGGTCTGACGTTTTATTTTGATCCGGCGTTTTCATCCTGCATGATATATCTCCAGTTACCACATCAGTACCATCAGTATCACCATTTATATCTTCCCTCTGCATTTCATTTTCCTGTTCTTCCTCATTCTCCGCTTTCTCTGCAGCTCCCACAGGGAAGAATATAGCTCCTATCACGGAAGCCGCCACCGTGCTTATGATTATGGCAAGTCCCGTCGATATGAATTTAAATATAGGAACGTAATACAGCACGCATGATATTGCAGCAGCCACAAGTGCCACTATGGCAACCGGTCTCGACTTCTTCGCAACCGGCATGACTATGGCGACAAACATTCCGTAGAGTGCCAGACTGAGTGCGCTGCTTACGGACTTTGGAAGAAGTCCCGATGCCACAGCACCAAACAACGTTCCTCCTGTCCAGCCTGCTATCGGAAGAAGCTGAAGTCCGATCATATACCCAAATGTCAGCTCCTTGACATGTCCCATTGCAACCGCAAATATCTCGTCAGTATTTGCAAATGCTATTACAAGTCTCTCCTTGATGCCCACTGCCTCCCCAAGCTTCTGCGAAAGCGACAAACTCATAAGGGAATACCTCAGATTGATTATGAGCTGGGTGAGTATCATCTCAACCAGCGTTCCCCCCGCAAGGATAATCTTAAGTCCTGCAAACTGTCCCGCACTGGTTACATTTGTCAGGCTTATGATGACCGCCTGGAAACTTGTGAGTCCGCCCTTTACAGCCAGCAGACCGAAGCTAAAACTTACTGCGAAATACCCCAGTGCTATTGGTATTCCATCCTTTAAACCTTTTCTAAATTCCATGTTCCCTACTACTCTTTTCTGACATGTTTTTTTCTGCGTGATGGCACATCGTAGCATTTGACAAACAGCCATACACATTTCTTTTTGAAATTCAGGCTCCAGTATCCGTATGCCCTCACCTTGTTGTACAATTTGCCGGCAGCCCTCATCTGTGCATCATCAGGCGATATACCACCATATACTGCAGCCTGTACCACTGCGACAAAATATTTAAATTCATCGCCCTTTATCATGCTGCAATTTTCGGTGACTATCTCCGCATACTCTGTATCATTCTCGCTCACATCTGCTGCCATACCGGAAAACTTAAGCATATCATATATGGCTGCAGACATTTCATGAATTGCAAGTATCCGGTTGTGTCCCAGCATCCTGTGACGCCTGCGTCCAATTATCGTCCGCCGCCTCACAACAAGCACAGCCATAAATACCGCACACACAAGCAATATCACAAGTGCCGTGTATATATACTTGTTACCCCACAGTGATCTGAGTCCTGATGAACCAGCTCCATCTCCTGCACCATCTCCTGATGCCTGCCCGTCGCCGCCACCAGAAATCTGTGTCTCAGTCGATGTTCCATCTCCCTGTCCTTCATTCTCAGTCGTCACGCTCTGAGATGTCTCCGTGACATTGGTAGTCTGTTCTGTACTGACTTCCTCCGTCGTCGTCTCTGTCTGAGTATCCTCGCTCGTATCTTCACTCTCATCCGTCACCGGATCCTCATTGTCCGGAGACTGCGTATCGTTTCCTCCTGGCATATCCGGTTCATCTGGTATTCCCAGCGTATCCGCTCTGTCTCCAAGCGGGGTGGCATCTACTATATCCCAGGCATCTGTGGATGCATTGTACGCCTCAGCCCAGGCATGACTATACTTTTCAAGTATCATAGCCCTGTATGTGCCGTCATCCTGCTGTGTCCATGCAGACGACGGTATCACGTATCCCGTGTTATATCTGGTCGGTATACCGACCGTTCTCATACCTATAGCAGCTGCAGATGCATAATGCACGCAGTAACCCTGATGACCTTCATACAGTGCGTACACGACCGGGTCAGCGTCACCTGAAAATTTATCAGGAGAAGTAGTATATGATATGTGTGATCTTATATACTCAGTAACATCGTCTGCAACGTCCTGTGAATATTCTGTATCACCGCCGGTAAGTGCACGTATATCCGCTGCATATCTGTCAAATCTATCCTTGTCATAATTCACAAGTATATCACTGTCATGGCTGTAACCTATATCACGGCCTCTCCACACGCCATTTTCATAGGTTACATAACTTCTTATCTTGACGTACAGGTTGCCCTCTGGCTTTTCCTTTCTGGTGAGTTCATCTACCACATCATCCGAAGGATTTACCGCCTGATCATCTACTTTATAATAATTGGAATAGCCTTTGCCACTGTCTCCCATGATAAAGTATTCCATATTATCCACCATCTCCAGCAGCCTGCCCTGGGCCTTGACTCCCCTCTCATATGCACCCTCATACACCATGAGAGCTGCGATCAGGCAGCCTGCAAATACCACCAACGGAACAGCCACATTCCATAACGGAGATGTCGGCTGACCATTTCTCACAAGGGCATATCTTATAATTATCAGCGCAAATGCAACGAGTATCACCCCCTGCGTACTTACACGCACACTTAAAGCGGCTCCTGCCGCCACATACATAAACGCAAGGCCTACCGCTATCATGAGACTGTTGCACCTGTATATCATGTACACTGAAAAGAACATGGACACCGCCACAACGAGCAGCACAAATTCTGCTATGGCGCTCATGCTCACATAGTCCATATCAACGAGTCCCGTCTTTATGCCATATGATTTTCTGAGCTGATAAGCAATGCTGTATATCATTCCTTTTCCACCAGCATATAAGACTTTTCGTCTGGCAAGTCCCCACACGAAAAGCACACATACAGGCAGCAATATGTCCAGATACCTGTTCTCCTTCCTGAACACATACCAACATACATATATGACAGCTATCGCCAGTCCTCCAATGACATATACCGCCATGAGCCCCGACGGATTTATATATTCATTTATATCCGAACTGAATGCAATATCCCCCGTAAGGTATGCAAACCCCACGGACAACATACACACAGCCAACCACATAATTATCTTCAAATCAGCACCTCTATGACCTATCCCATCACACTCAAACTGTCAGGTATATTTTTGCAAGATCTTCCTTGAGTGTGTCAAATTCTACATGATAAGAATCGTCACCGCACTCAATATTCCCCTTCATATCCACATCTATAAATGTAGTGAAGTCCTCACCGCGATACCGCTCTCTGTACATACCGATAATATCATACCTGTCAGCCTTTCTGGCATCTACATATGAAAGCCTTGCCGCTGCATCATATACATCTTCCTCCCTGAGTATCCTGTACCTCGTTATCGACATCTCCTCAGGGTCATACCAGGCTATGAAATGTGGAACCCTGACATCGATCAGAGAAAAACTCAGAGAAACCATGGATTCAAGAGCAACCGACATGGAGTGTCCATAATGCCTGCTGTCTTTTCCGTCAAGATTCACGCATATTATAACGGGGCATGAAAGTGTCTTGGACATCTCTCTGACCATAATCTCATCCTGTCTCGCCGACAACTTCCAATGTATATTCAGCATTCTGTCACCTGGCTGATATTCTCTGATCTGATACACTTCTGATGAATCATCACCGCGTACATCTGAATAATACACATCGCTGTCAGTGACGAAATCCCTTGTCTTTTTTGTCACAGATACCGGGATAAGATAGCACTGCGGAAGCACATAGATATACGCAGTCCCGGCAACCTTCTTCCTGAAAAAGAATATGTGAAATGCATCATATACCCTTACATCAACAGCCTTTATCTCATATCTTCCACTCACAGAAAGACTCATGTCACCTTCACATATTCCCGATCTCACATCACTCTGCATGAAACTGCTGTGGCGCTTTTTTTTCATACCCGCTGCAGCAATTCTGAATACCGCCGATACAAATGGCACCTGTCCGCCTCTGGCATTCACAATCAACTCCGGATGGAACGTAGTATTTTTCTCCACCACCGGTATATTCATTCTCATTTTTATTTCTGTGCGGGCGTAACGTATTATAAGCCCGGCAAGAAGGCATAGCATCATGGCAAACATGACCGCGGCCACATAAAAATAGGTTTTTTCTTTATTGATTATCCCTATATATACACATACACCCATCAGGGCAATATATATTATTCCTCGTCTCATTATCTTTCCTTACCTGACAGTTACTGTCTCATGCCCTTAGCTGAACTTCTGCGTCTGACAGAAGGCTTGTACACCCTCTCCATTATATCCTTGAGAACAGCCTCAGGTGTAATGTGATTGACCCTTGCCTTTGCATTCAATATTATCCTGTGTCTTATTACATCCGTCCACACCATCTGGACATCCTCTGGTATCACAAAATCCCTGCCGCTTATATATGCCCAGCTCTTCGCCATCTTTGTGAGAGCAATTGTGCCTCTTGGGCTCACCCCAAGTTCAAGGCTTGGATTGTCTCTGGTTGCCACAACCAGCTGTCCAATATAAGAATACACATCATCGCTGACCTTTACACGCTTCACCTCGTCCCGTATCAGGCGCAGCTCATTTGCACCTATGACAGGATTCACATCGCCAAATCCATTTGCAGATGTTCTGCCTTTCACAATATCAAGCTCGTTTTCTATAGACGGATATCCAAGTTTCAGACACACCATGAATCTGTCAAGCTGGGAATCCGGCAGGAGCTGTGTTCCCGCACTTCCGATCGGATTCTCCGTTGCAATAACTATAAATGGATCCGGCACATTATAAGTCACACCATCCACAGTCACATGGCCTTCCTCCATAACCTCAAGGAGTGCAGACTGTGTCTTAGGAGATGTTCTGTTGATCTCATCCGCAAGAAGAAGGTTACACATGGCTGCTCCAGGTTTATATACGAACTGATTTGTCGATCTGTCGTACATTGTAAAACCTGTTATATCACCCGGAAGGACATCCGGTGTAAACTGGACTCTTCTGCTCTCAAGTCCCATTGCATGGGAGAAAGCAAGAGCCATGGTAGTCTTGCCGACTCCCGGAACATCATCCATCAGAATATTGCCATTGGCTATTATGGCTGCCATGATCTTGGCAACACATATATCCTTTCCTATGACTACTCTTTTTACCTCATCAATAACGTCTAAAACCTTCTCGTTGTAATTCATATCTATCTCCAATCCATTATGTTATATATGCGCACTAAGGAGGAAGCTATACAGCTTCCTCCTTATAGTTATCCTGTACATCTATTGTAGAAGCTTTGCTTTGACCGTATCCAGATTGTTCAGTATCACCCTGTAGGCATCACTGTCACCATAGACATCATATAACTCAGCCGCAGCAAGTTCATAAAACTTTTGAGCATCTGTAAGATTCCCCTGCCTGTAATACACCTCAGCAAGAGCCGCAAGAGCCGCACTGTAATGTTCACCGTGTTCCCCCTTCAGCTGGTATCTTCTGACCGCTTCCCGAAGCCGATCTTCAGCCTCATCTATTCTGCCAGCACGCAGAAGGCTCTCGCCTAGATTGGCGTAAGTTGTCACTATCTCGCGTCCCGCATTCTCATGACGTTCTATGATCCTAAGGGCATCCTCCAATGCTGTGACAGCTCTGTCATAATCTCCAAGTTCCTGATACACCTGAGCAATATTGTTGTAATAGACGGCAAACCTTACATCATACGGACTTATCTGACCATCATATATATCCTTTACTTTCCTATAGTACGCCAGAGCTTCCAGCAGATTCCCGGCTGCACAGTTAGCCTTTGCCACATTCATAAGTGTGGTTCCATATGATACTGTATCTGCCATGTCCATCTTATCAGCAAGCCTCATGATCTGCCTGCAAAAATACAAAGCCTTCTCATACTCTCCCATGGTCACATGAAAACTTATAAGTTCATTATATATAGCCAGCATAGCTTCCCTGTCTGACTCGTATTCAGCCTCACTAAGTGCCCGTGTGAGATATCTCTCAACTTCTGATATTCTGTTATCCGCAAACAACCGCTCCAAGCCACCAAAAAAACCATCTGTATCCATATTATCATCCTCTCAGCTATTGAACATAACCTGATTTTCACATATCATAACACAGATGGCGATTCATCCGCAACGCACACGAGGCTTTATTTACCTATTTTACACAATTTCCGTTGTCTACATTGCCGTTTTCATAGTCCAGTGCATTATCAAGAGTAGTTCTGCTTATCGCTTCAAGAGCTTCCTCTGTCAGAAATCCCTGATGAGACGTCACTATCACATTTGGAAATGAGAGAAGTCTGGCAGTAACTGAAGATTCCAGTATGTCATCCTCCCTGTTCTCAAACACATTCGGAGTCTCCTCCTCATATACATCAAGTCCTATTCCAAAAAATTTGTGGCTTCTTATACCTGCTATCAGGTCATCTGTCTTTATAAGGGCACCCCTGGACGTGTTTACAAGTATCACGTGATCTTTCATGCAGCTTATGGTTTTCTCGTTTATCATATGATAAGTATCATCTGTCAAAGGGCAGTGAAGCGATATGAGATCCGCGTTTCCAAGAAGATCTGGAAGATCCACATATGTGACAAAATCAAGATCAGGATTCCTGTACATATCGTAGGCTATGACTTTCATTCCAAACCCATGACAGATACGTGCCATCGCTGCGCCTATCTTACCTGTACCGACTACCCCTGCAGTCTTGCCATAAAAATTCATACCAGTGAGCCCGGCAAGACTGAAATTGTTCTCTCTAACCCTTATATAGCTCTTATGAAGTTTACGGTTCACAGCCATTGCCAATGCCATGGCATGCTCTGCCACCGCCTCGGGTGAATACCCTGGAACTCTCATAACAGTTATATTGTTTTCAGATGCCGCAACCAGATCCACATTGTTGAAGCCTGCGCATCTCATAAGTACAAGCACAACCCCCACTTCTCCAAGCACTTTTAATACAGGTGCACTTACATCTGAACTCACAAATGCGCAGACAGCATCGTATCCCTTTGCAAGTCTCGCCGTCCTCGGCGACAGATCCGTCTTCACATAGTCTATAACAAGTCCCGGATACTGATCCTTTATCGCATCAAAAGAATCAACATCATACTTCTTAGTATCATAAAATAATATATTCACAGCCTCTACCTCCATGTAGCTCATATGCTTATCCACCACACCAGGCTTCTTCATAGCGTGGATCGTCTGGCTTAGTATGCGTATTTTTCAGATTATTATTACCATAGTCCAACTATTTGCCAGTCTTATATCTGTCACTACCATTTGATAGTATTGCAGATAATCCCTGCGTAGGTGCTGCGCCATCGTTATTCAGTACGTTTGGCAGGGTGAGAGTAGCCTCATATATCCTGCCCTTCCTGCAGGTCAAAAATGAACCATTCATCTCCTCAGCCATCTTCTGGCAGGTAAGTGTGCCTATATGCGTACTTTCAACCTTTCCAAGCTCCATATTTATGTAGTTGCGGAAGAATATCCTCACCTTTCTGCTGTCAACGCCTACACGTATATTCACAGGTTTTGTCTTGTCAGAATACTTTCGTATATTGGTGAACACATTGTCAGTGATTCTCTTCATCCCCTGTACATCAACTGATATCTCAGCTTTCCTGTCTGATATATCTATGTTGAACTGATAGCCGTTCTCTCCAAACAGAACAACGTACTCGCCAAGCATCTGGTCGAGAAATGGGCCCACAGGAAATGTCTCCATATCAAGTTCATCATTTCCCTTGGAATATACATAGAAGTATCTGAACATCTTGTCCGACATGGTGCGAAGCTGCTCTGCTTTCTCCGAACTCACCCTGATATACTCATCAAGTTCCTCCTGTGAGGAATATTCCTTATTCTTCATAAGTTCCAGATAACCTGTCATAACAGTGAGTGGAGTCCTTATATCATGCGCCATCGCCGTCACAAGGTCACTGTTCGCCTGCCATGCTTCGCGCTCTCTGCTGAGCTGTTCTATGATAGTCTGTCTCATGGTGTCTATGTTCTGTGCCAGCATACATATCTCATCCTGCCCATGTATGGTTATAGGTCCATTCACATCAACATCCTTTATATACATGACCTCATTTGTCAGTATTCTCATCCTGTGAGTCTCTCTGCTGAAATATACAATGATGATTGCGACGAACATGATACAGCAAAGCACAAATACTGCGATCTCTCCGGCGCTCTTCACTGTCTCATCAGAGTAATCAACTATACATACATCAAACACTCCATCCTTGAACAACACCGGGTAAAAATTGTAATCATACTCCACATCACCTGTACTGTAATTCTTACCTGAATTCTCAGTATCGGATGTGGTTGAACCGTCTTTGTCACTCCTGCGTATCTTTCTTATCGTTCCCGAAGAATCCTGTATCAGGATAATGACTTCTCCCGTATCCGAATTGGTTATTATGTATTTGTATGCCCCCATCTTCTGGATCATCCAGTCGGAATCAAACACCATATCATTGTTGTTGTATATCATGATATATACATCACCGTGCTGTTCCTGCCAGGATCTGAGTGCCCTGGAATCCGTTGATTTCAAAGAATGCGCCGTCACGTATGATGCAAAACTCTGTATCTGCTTTGCCGAACGGCGCGACGTATGATCAGAGCTCATATACACAGACGACACATATCTATCAAGCAGAAACATTCCTCCAAAGAATGTCAGTATGGCTATGACAAGTCCCAGAACTATCACTATGAGAAGCTTAACTCTCAGTGTTCTCCTGAATGTCTTGTCCATATCAGTCTACCTGATAACCCTTTCCATATATGGTTCTTATTATCTCCGGCTGTGCCGAGTTATCCTCTATCTTCTGGCGAAGTCTTAAGATGTGTACCATGACTGTATTAGACGATGACGGAAGATATTTTTCCTGCCATATATTCTCATACAAAGCTTCCAGAGACCACGGCTGGCCTTTGTGCTCCACAAGGAAAAACAAAAGTGCATACTCCTTATCAGTGAGTTTGACCGGTTCACCATTCTTTGTAACTATTCTCTTAAATGAATCAATGCTGATATTTCCAACTGTTATGTTCTTTGGATCTGTCTCATCCTTGCCCCTGTATACTTTATATCGTCTTATGAGTGCATTCACCTTGCGATTGAACTCGTTCTGGGTAAATGGCTTTGGAAGGAAGTCATCTCCTCCCACATCATACGCCTCGTTCTGATCAGGCTCTTTTGTCTTTGCTGTAAGAAACAGAACCGGTATTGAAGAAAACTCTCTTATCTTCTCACAAGCCTCAGTTCCCGAAAGTCTCGGCATCATGATATCCATGACTATCAAATCTATACTGTTATCTGCCCTGACCGCCTCGACAGCTTCCATGCCGTCCACAGCCTCAACCACATCATATCCCAGTCTCTTCAGATAAATATTCAGCAGTGTTCTTATATCCTGCTCATCATCAACCACAAGTACCTTTACTTTATCGTTCTCCATCATTTCACTCCTTATCCTAATTTTATGATCTATTATCCCTGTATAACCATCAGGCACCATATCCCTCATAACGCCATATGTGCGCTTTATTGCGCTTCTTATTATAGCAAATTAATATATTGTTATCGGACGTATATCTGCTTTGTAAGGAAATTTAAGTGAATTAACTATCAGATCATTATAAAGCAACAGGAGCCCATCATCTGATGGACTCCTGCCTTTTCTTTATAAAATGATTGGAAGAGCTATAGTTAGGTGTGTCTAACTATTTGTAAGTATATTCAGATCTGCCTGATCTGTCAATACTGACAAGGCTCTTCGCGATGATAATATTTATCAGTTCGTCCTTCTAAGCTCTCGTCTTCTTCTGATACGTCTGAATACACCCATAATCATATCTCTATAAATATATGGATTAAATATCAGCAGCAGTGGAAAAAGCTCCAATCTGCCCGCAAGCATATCAAACATCAACACGTATTTTGACAGTCCTGTAAGTCCGCCAAAATTCTGTGTAGGCCCCACCTGTGAAAGTCCAGGGCCTATATTGTTCAGGCACGATGCGACAGCAGTGAAATTTGTCACAAGATCCCGGCCCTCTATGGACACAAGGAACACCGAAGCTGTGAATATACCCATGAGAGTGATAAAATACACATTCACTGCCCTGACAACTTCATGCTCTACCGGCTTTCCGTCCATCTTGATCTTCTTGATATTCTTTGGATGGAAGTAAGAACCAAGCTCCTTGACAACAGTCTTTGCCATGATTACAAGCCTGGATACCTTCATGCCGCCACCTGTACTTCCCGCACAGGCACCTATAAACATCAGTACAACAAGCACCGTCTTACACATCTGAGACCACTGATCAAAATCCGCCGAAGCATAACCCGTTGTGGTTATGATCGATGCGACCTGAAAGGCTGCATGTCTTATAGCATCTCCGATATTTGCCATAGTCTGCATCAGGCTCAGAGTTATTATAGTTATCGCACCGAGTATTATCAGCAGATATGTTCTGACCTCCTCCATAGACAGCGCTTTTCTTATGTTCCTGAACAACACAAAGTAATAAAAGTTAAAATTGATTCCGAACATTATCATAAACACCGTTACAACCCACTGTATATACGGTGAAAAACTTGCAAAGCTGTCATTTTTTATGCCAAATCCACCCGTTCCGGCAGTTCCAAATGCCGTACACAATGAATCAAACAAAGGCATGTGTCCGAACAGAAGAAAAACCACTTCAAGCACTGTCATGCCAAAATAAATCACATACAATATTCTTGCAGTGTGCTTAAGTCTCGGCACTAGTTTTCCAACAGATGGTCCCGGGCTCTCCGCCTTCATAAGATTCATATTTGTTCCTGAAGCACTGTTCATCGGAATAACTGCAAGCAGGAACACCAGCACACCCATACCACCTATCCAGTGAGTAAAACATCTCCAGAACATCATGCCATGCGACATCCCTTCAACATCGCTTAGTATACTTGCTCCAGTTGTGGTGAAGCCGGATATAGTCTCAAACAGGGCATTTGTAAATGAAGGGATTTCTCCTGAAATATAAAACGGCATACAACCAAATATACTGAGAGCCAGCCAGCTAAATGCAGTGGCAACGCATCCTTCTTTCAAATATATAGTCTGATTCTCAGGTTTTTTCAGTGTCATAAGTGTACCTATAACCAGGCACGCCGCAATAACCACCAGAAAAGAAAATATCTCATGTTCCTGATATATCAATGATGTGGCACATGGCAGGACAAGCAGCAGCCCCTCCAGCCTTATGATCTGCCCCAATATATATACGATCATGGAATTATTCATAGTGTCAATATGCGCCTCCTACGCAAGAATGTCCCTTATGTCCGTAAATCCGGTCTCTGTAGTGACTATCATGGCTGTGTCTCCAACCTGAATGGAATCCTGACCTGTAGGAAGAAGTATGTTACCATTTCTATTTATAAATGCAATGAGCAGATTCTTTTTAAGATTAAGATCCTTAAGCGGTACATCGGTAACATCAGACTTCTCAGACACACGAAACTCAATGGCCTCCGCTCTCGAATCAAACATGTGATAAAGTGTCTCTATGTTATTGCTGTTAGAATTTTTCTTTGCTCGTACATAGGCAACTATCGACTCCGCAGTGATACTGCACGGATACACAACGCTGCCAAGATCCAGACTGTTTATAACCTCACGGAAATTGCTCCTGTTTATCTTGGTTATCGTCTTTGCATTTGAATGCTTTCTCGCATGGAGTGTCAGAAGTATGTTTTCCTCATCAATTCCAGTCAATGATACAAATGACTCAGTCTCCCCGAGGCCTTCCTCATTCAATATCTCCTGATCTGTTCCATCACCGTTTATGATGACTGCTTTAGGCAGAAGAACCGACAGTTCCTCACAACGATTCTTATTCTCTTCTATTATCTTCACGGATATTCCCATATTTATGAGCTGTCCAGCCAGATAATATGCTACATTTCCCCCGCCTATTATCATGGTGTCCTTTACCCTGGCTGTCTTGAAACCTATATGTTCCATGAACTTACGGGACATCGGTCTTGTTCCTACACATGACATGATATCTCCCGCCTTGAGCACAAAATCTCCGGAAGGTATATAAAACTCCCCGGCTCTCTCAACAGCCGCTATCAGTATATTGATAGGTTTCTGTTTGCTTGCGAGATCCTTACCGAGATCAGCTATGCTCTTGTTGTCAAGCATATTCTTCTCCGGGATCTTGATCCTTGTCATCTCCGCCTGTCCATGTGCAAATGAATTGATCTCAAGTGCTGTCGGCAGATAGAGGACTCTTGACACCTCTATCGCAGTCTCAAGCTCCGGGTTGATGATCATCGTGAGTCCAAGTTTTTCCCTGAGATAACTTGCCTCCTTGCTGTAGTCCGGATCTCGAAGTCTTGCTATCGTTGCACAGTCACCAACCTGCTTTGCTATAGTGCAGCACAGGATATTAAGCTCATCTGATGACGTCACTGCAGCAATAAGATCCGCATTCTGTATTCCGGCATCCAGCTGCACGCTGTGATTTGCCCCATTCCCGACAACGCCCATCACATCATACTGATTGGAATATGTCGCTACCTTCTGCGGATCCTTATCTATGATTGTTATATCATGTCCTTCGTTCGCCAACTGCTTAAGGATCGCAACGCCGACCTTGCCACAGCCAACTATTATAATTTTCAGTCCCGTCTTCTTGCTTGATCTACTACCAAACACAGGCCTATCCTCCTTGAATATCTTCATATAACTAAGCAAAGTATAACATGAAGATTTTAAAAATCAACCACCGCTGCTTTTCTTTACCAAAACCTTACACGAACAGCCTTATTATGCAGCAGACCAGAACAAATATCACAAACGCTATGCCAACTATCATATTCGTTCTCTTGCTGAAACCACGCGTAGGCTTCTTATATATACCATCGTCATTTTTATCGTTTTTGTTCTTTCCCATCTGTTCCTCCTCTCTGCCCCGCCAGACTCATCAGTCTCTTTATGAGCAGATTTACATTTGTGTGGCGTTTCAGGGAATTCTCCCCGCTCCTTATGAAATCCCATGACTCATCATAGGACATATCCGTAGTCTCCGTCTCGTTCTCAAAGAAAAACTTCTCCAAAGATCCAGACTCCTCATGAGCTATAGAAAATTCAAGAGCCTTTCTAGTCTTGTCATGCTCATTAAAATTGGCATCGCCATGGAGAAAATGATCCAGATTACATGAAAAATAATACGCCGAATATTTTACCTTCTTACTTCCGATCTTGACGGATGTAAGCGATGTAAGCACATCCAGATTGTCGCTCTTTCTGTGATTTCTCTCCACTACATGAGCCGGGGTGCCCGTCACTATGTAATCCGGATAGTATACCGGATCATCTGTCTCATTGCCGCTGGCCGCCACCAGCGCATCATCTATATACACACCGTCCGTATCGACAAAATGCACTATCTCCAGAATATCCTTTGGATAGAGTCCCGTCTGTTTCAAAAATGGACTGACCATTATCTCATCTATGAACCTCTCTATGTTGTCCGGATGTATGCCATTCTTTGACGTTATATCTCCGCCCAGATGTCCATCATCATTCATGACCATGGCAAACTCAAGCAATATATCGGGATCTATGTCCTCAAGCATCTGTCCAAATGGAATCTCAAGTGCATTCTTGTCAGACACTCCCTCGACCAGAAACAGCACGATCTTCTTCTTAGGTCGTTTCCCCATTATCAATCCCCGCCTTTCTGAACGCTGATACGACCTTGTATTTCTTTGTATTCCTGTACAGCTCTTCGTCCTGTTCCCCCACAAGTATCTCTCTGAAATAGGTACTTCTCAGATTATTGGTATTTCCAATTCCCTTCATTCTGATGTACCTGTTCTCCGGATTGGTGGTCGTAAAACATATAAAGTCCTTATCTATGACCTCCAATGGTCTCAGGTTATGCGATGTGAAAATAAACTGTCCCTTTCCTGATTCCTGGAATGTCTGCAGCACCTCCCCCAGCAGATACTCAAACACTCCTGCATCCAGCTCATCTATGGCAATCGTACACGACTGCTCATTGTACGCATCTATGATAAGGCTGAGCACTGACACGATCTTTCTGATTCCATCAGACTCATATCGAAACGGCATCAAAAGTCTTCCATCAGGCGCAGCATCGGCATTGTGTTCATTGCTCATATCTGATTCATTGCGGCTCGACACTATCTCCACAACATGACCCATGCTGCCATCCTTCATCATGGTAGGAGAAAGCTCATGCATATCTACATTCAACCCCGGTACGATCTGACTGAGCACTATATTAATATTGTCAAACTGCGACTTGAGCTCTGAAAACACAAGATCCGGCATTATATTTGGCATGTCTGTCTTGAGCAGATACCTGCCGCTCTGGGTATAAAGAGGAAGTCCATAGTTGAGCCTTATATATCCTGTGGACTTTGTGTCCACCACATGAAGATAGAGCTGGCTGTAATACGCAAGCTCCAGCACAACCTGATAAAACTCCGAGTACAGTCCACAGTCATCAAATACTTTCGCCGCACCAATGGAGAACACAAATGATGTTGATTTCTCCTCCGCAAGCCTTCTCACTATGTTCAGCTCATCCAGAGACTTCTTGTCACCCGCCACGAAAAACTTCTGCTTTGACACAGGGCCAAATGGTCTCTCCTCCCCGGATGTATCTATGATTGGCTGCATTATGATCTTTCTACCATCAAAATCACCTGACATGCTGAGTTTCTCGTCGCTTATCTTAACCCTGTACTTTGAGTGCTGCGAACTGCCGGTATCGTCTGCACCGTACTGTCCAAAGCCGCCAGGCTGCTCGATCTCAATTGCCGAGAGTGCAAACTCATACACCGCCTTCCTTATCCGCCCATCCGGATATTGAAGATCAAATGTGAACTCAAGTCTGGACTTATCCTGTCCTTTTGCCACACATTCAGCATATACTCCGGGTACTTCAACCCCCATCATAAGGAGCTTTAATATTGCAAGTGCCTCTATAAAGCTCGTCTTACCTGAGCCATTCTGTCCATACAGCCCCAATATATCTGCTTCCGTTCCATACGGAACATATTTCTTTCCGCATGCAAATACTATCTCTCCATGCTCAACACTCTTGAAATTATCAAGGACGGCCTTCTGTATCCTTATCGTAGGCAATCTGTCCCAATGGTCTTCTCTAAATTGTCTGATTCTCATTCACGGTCTCCTCAGATGTTATTGATTTAATACTGTAATTATATGTTTATCCATTTCATTCGTCAACAGACATCATTTTTTGAATTTTTTATTTTATTTTTCTTATCTCTTCTGGTCTTACCATTTCTATATCTTAGTGGGGACTCTCCCATAGCAGAAGAAAATCTCCTGATGAAATAGCTTACATTTTGATATCCCGATTTCATGGCAATCTCGGTCACCGACAGATCTGTGGACTCAAGCAGATGTCTAGCATACCTTAGTCTCACATAGTTCACATACTGGGTAAGTGTCATGTGGAATCTCTCACTGAATAACCTTGACATGTATTTTTCTGACAGATGAAAATGTTCAGAGAGTTCAGCAAGCCCTATGTTATCATGATAATTATCCTGTATATACAGAAGTATCTCCTTTTCCAGTTCGCCTGATGCATTCCTTGTCAATTCTTCAAGCTGACCGTATTCCACAAGCAGATCCATCATCTGTAAAAGCCGGATCCTCACCTGTATCTGTCTGTGTGTACCCATCTTTCCATTCTCCTCCGCAAGTTCATCAAGAATAGGTATGAGTTTCCCAAGCAGTTTTCGATTCGCCACCTCTGGTCTGAATCCCCGGGTGTGATTCCTGAGTGGGAAAAACACTTCATCCTCCAGGGCATCCTTGGTCTGAAATGATATGAATTCCAGAGGAAATATAAATGTAAAATAGTCCACAGGAGTGTCCGGAGCGCTCATCATATGCAGCACTCCCGGACTTGCAATAAACACTGAGCCGTCTTCTCCTGTGAACTCCTGTCCATCAATCTCCACCGTAAGCGGGCCTTTCCTCACATATATTATCTCCACCTCATCATGCCAATGAACCGGGATCTGAAATGCATGAGGAAAATATCGCATATGATACTCACAAAATGGATATTCTCTTGTTCCGTGCGGATGATTTTCCTTTAATTCTGCGTACATTGTTCTCCTCTGATATTGATTTGTTATATATTGAGTTGCTTTTTAATCATGCAGCTTTGTCATATTAACTCATATGTGGAATATGTGCAACTTTTAATTGAAATAGTACAAGATTCGCACGGTATCAATGCGATATTATACAATTTAGTTATAGTTCATGATTTTATACCCATCACCAAAGGAGTACTTATTATATGAAGAAATTATCCGCACTTTTTATACCTATATGTTTTGAAACACTATTCTATATGCTGTCCGGCATGGTGGACACACTTATGCTCTCATCAGTTGGCGACTATGCCGTGGGTGCTGTCGGAACCGCCAACAGCTACATAGGCATGTTTATCATCATGTTCTCCATCATATCATCAGGAATGATGACTGTCATGACACAGAACATAGGTGCAGGCAGGCCTGGCATCGCCTATCAGGCACGCCAGCTTGGCCTTATATTTAATTCAGTCATAGGTGTGGGAATGTCCGTATTCCTGTTCGTCTTCTCCGGCAGCATTCTTGACCTGATAGGAATAGCCGGAAATCTCAGGGAACCTGCCATGAGCTATCTTGAGATCGTAGGCGGAGGGTGCTTTCTTAACGCACTGATTCCAATATTTGCAAGCTACCTCAGAGCATTTGGACATACAAAGCAGCCTCTCATCGCTACCATAATCGGCAACCTTGTAAACTTCGCCTTAAATGCAGTTTTTCTTTTTGCGCTGCATAAAGGGGTGCAGGGTGTCGCTACAGCGACAGTCATATCCAAGGTTATCAACCTTGCAATTGTTATCTTTTTCTCCTGCACCCTTGTAAAAGCAGGGAAAAACCCCGAAAGACTACCTAACAGAACTGTCCTTTCACAGATCATCAGAATCGGTCTGCCATCTGCATTCGAATCCGTTCTGTACAATGTCGCAATGATGCTGGTGGTCAAGTTCCTGAACCAGATGGATACTGACGGAATAAATGTCACGGCACGATCCTACGCAGCCCAGATAAGCAACTTCTCCTACTGCGTCGGCTCAGCACTTGCCCAGGCAAATGCCATCATGACAGGATGGCATATCGGTTCCGGTGATATAGAGGCATGTAAAAGAGATACCAAAAAGGCCGCCATCATCGGTGTGATCGTGGCGACCTGTCTTGAAACTTTATTTGCTGTCACAGCCCCATGGACCATGAGACTGTTCACCGACAACCCGGACATGGTTCATATTGTCACAAGGCTTCTTGCAATTGACATCATCCTCGAAGTCGGCAGAGTTACAAACCTTGTATACGGTCAGGCTCTGAAGACCAGCGGAGATGCGGTATTCCCGGCTGTCATAGCAGCGGTCTTTATGTACGTGTGTGCTGTCGGCGGTACATGGATGTTCGGCCTGCACTTTGGGCTCCTTGCAATCGGCGCCTACATAGGCCTCACCTGTGACGAATGTGTGCGCGCAGTGGGTATGGTCCTGCGCTGGCGAAGTGGAAAGTGGACAGAGAAGAAACTGGTGTGATAAAACACTAATACCAGACGTATTCCAGAATGTATCAGACCAGTCATACGCTAGGCTTTTATCACAGGATTCCACCTATCATATACACCACAAATGCTGCAAGCCACGCCACAACGCACTGCCAGATCACTACCATGACAGCCCAGCGATGCCCCATCTCTCTCTTGATGGAGGCAATGGCTGCTATACAAGGCGAGTAAAGCAGGCTGAATACGAGCAGCGATGCTGCAGCCCTGGTTGTGATGGCTGCGGTCACTAATCCGTTAAACAGAATCTCAAGTGTGGATACCACGCTCTCTTTCGCCATGATACCGCTTATGAGCGACGTACATATTCTCCAGTCGCCAAGTCCAAGCGGCTTAAATATCGGTACCAAAAGTCCGGCTATCGCAGCAAGTATGCTGCCCTGCGAGTCTTTCACCATATTGAGGTGCATATCAAAGCTCTGAAGGAACCAGATACATATAGTTGCAAGGAATATAACTGTGAACGCCTTCTGAAGAAAGTCCTTTGCCTTCTCCCACAGGAGCTGGCCTACGTTCTTCGCACCCGGAAGTCTGTAATTTGGAAGCTCCATGACAAAAGGAACCGCATTGCCCTTAAACAATGTGCTCCGGTAAATCATAGCTACGATTATTCCTATCGCAATTCCGAGGAAATAAAGCCCTGCCATAATAAGACCGCCCTTTCCAGGGAAGAATGCGCTTACAAAGAACGCATATATAGGAAGCTTAGCCGAACAGCTCATGTATGGAGTGAGCAGAATAGTCATCTTTCGGTCTCTCTCACTCGGGAGTGTCCTGGTTGCCATAACGGCCGGAACCGTACAGCCAAAGCCTATCAGCATCGGAACTATGCTCTTGCCGGAAAGTCCAATCTTCCTTAGCAGCTTATCCATGACAAACGCTACTCTTGCAATGTATCCACTATCCTCCATAAGTGACAGGAAGAAGAACAGGGTAACAATTATTGGGAGGAAGCTGAGCACACTTCCCACTCCTGCAAATATTCCATCCATAACCAAGCTCTTGACCACCACATTTACATTTGCCGCGGTGAGAAGCTTTCCGACCTGAACCGTGAGTGCATCTATCCCCATCTCCAGAAGTTTCTGAAGTCCTGCTCCGATCACGTTAAATGTCAGGTAGAACACCGCCAGCATGATACCTATAAAACATGGGATTGCGGTATACTTGCCCGTAAGAATGCGATCTATCTTCTCGCTTCTGATCCTCTCCTTGCTCTCCTTTGGCTTAACTACGCAGTTTTCACATACCTTTTCTATGAAATTAAATCTCATATCAGCTATGGCTGCACTTCTGTCAAGTCCTCGCTCTTTTTCCATCTGGATTATCAGATGTTCTATCGTCTCTTTCTCGTTCTCATCAAGTCCAAGCCTTTCAAGTATGAGATGATCTCCCTCTATGATCTTGGTCGCAGCGAATCTAAGTGGCAGATCTGCTGCCTTTACATGATCCTCTATGAGATGCGCCACCGCATGTATACACCTGTGAACAGCTCCGCCAAACTCATTCTCATCACAGAAGTCCTGTCTTCCAGGCTTTTCCTGATACTTGGCTATATGTATAGCGTGTCTTACAAGCTCATCCACGCCCTCGTTCTTTGCTGCAGATATGGGTACAACCGGCGTTCCAAGCATTGCCTCCATCCCATTTACATCTATGGATCCTGAATTGCCTGTGACCTCATCCATCATGTTGAGCGCAACGACAACAGGTATATCCATCTCGAGAAGCTGCATTGTGAGATACATATTTCGCTCTATATTAGTAGCGTCTACTATATTGATGATAGCCTTTGGGTGATCGTCAAGCACGAAGTTTCTGGACACAATCTCCTCGCTGCTATAAGGAGACATCGAATATATTCCGGGAAGATCTGTCACGGAAGTATTCTCCCTGCCCCTTATCGGACCATCCTTTCTGTCGACAGTTACTCCGGGGAAATTGCCTATATGCTGATTTGATCCGGTGAGCTGATTGAACAGTGTCGTCTTTCCACAGTTCTGGTTTCCAACCAGGGCAAATGTAAGTCTTGTTCCTTCCGGAAGCGGATCGCCATCCCCTTTGACGTGATATTTTCCTTCCTCGCCAAGTCCCGGATGTTCCTTCTCCTCTATTGTCTCAACCCTGGCGTGAGCTCTGGATCTTGTCTCTATCTGCTCTGCATCTATCTGCTCTGCATCTGCCAGTCTGAGTGTAAGTTCATATCCGTGGATCTGAAACTCCATAGGATCGCCCATCGGAGCAAGCTTCACAAGGGTGAGCTCCGCACCGGGGATAACACCCATGTCAAGGAAATGCTGTCTTAGCTCTCCTTCACCGCCAACGGTCTTTATTCTGGCGCTCTGTCCCACCTTCAAATCTCTCAGTGTCATAATTGATTATCCTTCTTTCATCATTCGTCCAGATTCATCCCCGCAGTCTTTCAATGCCACAAAATCGTCTGTCGAATGCCGTCTATTTGTGTTTATTGATATTTTTTCTCAATTATAACACGATGAGTTCTATGCGCAATATATAGATCCTGATTATCGTCTATATTTTTACGATTTTTTCATTTGCATCTCTGTCTATAGAAGTCAGTTCCTTAAGTTCCCTCACCGTAAACACACCGCAGACAATCGCAGTTATTCCATCCGCTATTGGTCCCGCATACATGACACCATCAATTCCCATGAACATAGGGAATATGATGATGAGCGGCAGCAGAAATAGTATCTGCCTTGTGAGTGACATGAACACACCAAGTTTTGCCTTGCCTATAGAATTAAAGAAATTGGATGTCACCGGCTGGATTCCATTTACGATGGTCAGGAACATGTATATCCTGAAATATCTCTCGGAAAACTGGAAGTACAGTTCGCTTCCCTCTCCAAATGCGCTGATGATCTGTCTTGGGAACAACTGGAATGCCACAAATGCCACAACCGACAGAGCTGATGCTGCTGCAAGCGCCAGAAGATAAGTCTTTCTCACCCTCCTGTATTTTCCTGCGCCATAGTTGAAGCCTATGATCGGCTGGGTTCCCTGGGATATTCCTATTACTATAGCCATAAATATCATGTTGACCTTGCTTATTATTCCTGAACACGCAATAGGTATGTCTCCCCCATACACCGACTGTGCTCCGTATCTTGACAGAGTATTGTTCATGACCACCTGGACTATCGCCATGGCTATCTGATTGAAACACGCCGACGCACCGAATCTGAATATATTGCCGCAGGTCTCTCCTCGCATAACAAAACTTTCTCTGGTAAGATTTATTGTCTTGAAATGGAACATATATCTGAGACTTATGGCAAATGATATGATCTGTCCTGTGATGGTAGCCAAAGCCGCACCGCGCATACCCATATCAAATCCAAATATCAGTATTGGATCAAGTACAGTGTTGATGATGGCTCCTGTCAGCATGGATATCATAGAATATCTCGGACTTCCATCTGCCATAATAAGCTTGCTCATTCCGGTATTCGCTATCAGGAACGGAAAACCTATTGCTGTGATCCTTGTGTACTCCTGAGCAAATGGCAGGACTTTGTCAGTTGCGCCAAATGCCTTAAGCATCGGTGTCAGAAAAATGCTTGTCACCAGAAAGAGTGCCACACCGAATATCGCCATGAGACAGATTCCATTTCCCGCCGCCTCCGCAGACCTCTTCTCATCCCCCGCACCGAGCTTCAGTGAAAAGCTGGTCGCACTTCCTATTCCAAGAAGAAGCGATATGGCGGTACACGCCGTGGACAGAGGAAATGCTATATTTGTCGCAGCATTTCCCAGCATTCCTACTCCGTGTCCTATAAATATCTGGTCGACTATATTGTAAAGCGCGGTCACCAGCATGGATATGATACATGGTATGGCAAATCTTGTGAGCAGATGCGCCTCATTCTCATATCCAAGAGGGTTATTCTGATTTTCGTTTGTCTTTGTATTATCGGTTGTCATATTTTTGTATTGCCTTCCTGTCTGTGTCGTATTTCTGTCTGTACCGTATTCCTGTCTGTGTCGTATCTCTGTCTGTACCGTATTCCTGTCTGCATTATCTTTTTTCTATATTGTCTGCAATTGCAGTTCAGGCTATGATAACTCTGCATCATTTTTTACATCCACTTTTTTATTCCATATCTTTTTAGATCTACACGGCCATTCTCGACCTCTATGCCGTCCGCTCTGAGCCGTTCTGCCTGGACATCTGCCCCGCCGAATGCAAACGCACCCGCCAGCTCGCCCTTTGAATTCACCACCCGGTAACACGGTATGTTATCAGGATCTGGATTCTTATGGAGCGCATTTCCGACCGCCCTCGCCATCTTTCTATCCCCTGCCAGCTCAGCTACCTGGCCATAGGTTGCAACACACCCCTTCGGTATCTTCTTCACCGCATCATAGATCTTCTTTGTCGGGCTGTATGTAACTATGTCATAGCTCTCCGCTATCATCTGCTTCACCGCATCCTCTGGCACACTTCCATCAAGTATGATCGTATTCCAGTGCTCCTTGTTCTGATGCCATCCTGGAATAACCGACTCAAATGCCTGTCTCCAGAAATCCAGCGACTCTGAATCTGCTTTAACGTTCAGATTGATATATCCATTCCTCTCATAAGTCCATAGAAATGCTTTCTTACTTCCCTTGACTCTCACAAGCTGCCAGTTCTGATCGTGAAATGGAGCCTCCTGGTAAGTGTCCGGAAATGAGAGACCATATGCCAGAACTTCCTCCCTTGTTGTCATATGTATTTTCCTTTCTTGTGTTGCAATTATGTAGTTAGCTGCCAGTTTTCACCTCAGCAACATAACTTGTTGTTTTTATATTTTTTCATTTTTCAGCTAAAAAGCGATAAACTACCTGTATCCCTTGAGATATCTCTTCTGCTCGTCCGTTATGCGGTAACTCTCCACAGCCTTCTGTATCGTCTTTCTGTGAACCCAGTCGGACATGCGGTGCTCTTCTATGTACGGAATGACCGCATCCCACTGCTTTGCCAATGCTGTCGCCATATACCATGCAATCATCATGTTGACATAATACTTATCAGACTTAACTTCTGCCACAATCCGCACATACTCAGGGTCAAAATCAGCATCCAGATAAAGCCTCATGAGCATTCCTATTCCATACCGTATAGTATAGGTCTCGCTTGAGGCGATCAAGCGCTTAATGACCGGCAGCAAATCTTCCTTGTGATTTTCAAAACACTTCGGCGCAGGGAAATCACAGGTTGCCCAGTTATCTATATATGGAAGAAATCTTTCTATCTCCGTGAGACATCTGTCATAATCCTTTATCCCGGTTATGAGCATCATGTGGAGATTATTTTCCTCGTAATAACAGTGTGGAAGTTCTTTTATAAACTTTTCTGCCAGTTCTGTTCCAGCTATGCTCTTCGCATATTTTCTGAGCATTGGAACTCTTATGCCTATAACCGTCTCCTTGTCGATGTCTGGCATAAGCCTGCTGTGAAAATCTCTGTATGCCATATCCTGTAGTTCAAACAGCTGCTTTTGAATCTCCTCCATATTTTCACCTTACACTTTCTAATTTTCGCGTTGTTAGTTTCCCAATTTCCACATTTTTCTAATCGAACTCATAATTGTATACAACGGTGACGTCTAATACTATCTGAATTTCTTCACATGCTCCGATATAAACCGAAACAGCTCGATATTGACCTTCTCATTCTTCTCCTCCGCCTCAAGATACTCAGGCACCGGAATATCCGTCTGAATCTCTCCGCATATATCAATACCCAATATTCTTGAATGTCTTATATCACCGGCATATCTTTCATCATTACGACAAGCGTCAGAATTTTTTTCTTCACCCTGACCGCCAAAAAAGACACTAAGCAGGCGTTCAAGTCCATCGATTGACATATCCCCTTGACTCCAGTTCGTCTCCGTGTACTCTGTTCCGAGGACATCTTTGTCTATAGATATATACAGAGGCAGATCTGTTCTAATAAGTTTCAACTTATTCTCTAGCAGATCACCATGCAGGTCTTCGGCGGAAAATGTCAACAATCTTCCGCTCTGACTCCCACTATAACTTTCCAAAGTCTGCTTTATATCTGACTCCGGCGGTCCCACTATCACAAGCTGCCTGAGGTTTTTATTCTGACTCAAAGCCTGTCCCGCCCAGTCTCCGCAGCTCATCATTTCTGGAACCATAGGTATCTGCATGTCTGTATGATGATCATACATAACCAGCCCAAACGGTTCGGCTATATGATCTGTTATAATCTTCGTTATATAATGATAATTTCCCGAATCGATATAATGTATACCCTGGATTCCGTACGGCTCTATCCTGCCCCATATCTTTTCATATGCATTTTTTGAACAATACATATCTGTCTCTTGTATATCAGAGCAATCTATGTATCTGAATCTATCTATATCTTTTATATCCTCATCACGATATACGTGAGTAAAATCCAAAATCATATTCTCATTTTTCACCTTGCTGTCACCCATATACAACCCCCATATATCCAATAACAAGTCAATTTCGCAGCAATATCGATTAACCTGTCAATAATAAAATAATCTTAATACAAAATCGCCCGACTGTATTCTAACACAACCGGACGATTTTAATCACTATTTGTCTTTCTTTTTCCTTATGTGGATCTCCGGGATTGCCACCGTGTCATATGTCACAGACGAGTCATCCTCCCCCACATTATCTTCATTGTCATCGTGGCTCTTTGTGTTCACCTCAGGAATAGCCAGATTGTCAAATGACATGTTGAATCTGTGATGCTCTTTATGCTGTCCTTTTTGCTTTTCTTTATTTTTTTCTCTCATAGTTGGTTATCCCCCCTAAAGTATGTTTATGAAAAATGTAATTACCAGGCTGTTCAGGAAGTCAGCAAATAAACTTCCTATAAGTGGGATTATCAGATATGCCTTGACCGAAGGAACGTAACGATCGCATATAGCCTGCATGTTCGCCATGGCATTTGGCGTTGCTCCCATACCGAATCCGCATGTTCCGGCGGCCAGAACCGCCGCATCGTAATCCCTGCCCATCACGTTGAACACAACAAAATATGTGAACAATATCATGAGTATGAGCTGTGCCGAGAGCAGTATGATAAGTGGGAGTGCAAGTTCTGCAAGCTGCCACAGCTTCAGGGTTATCATCGCCATTCCCAGGAACAGTGACAGGCAGATACCGCCAAGGTTGTTGATCTCACCCATATAAATATCAAACTTGCCGGAATACTCTCCGATATTTCTGATGACCGCGGCCGCGATCATCGCACCTATATATATAGGAAATGTAAGCCCTGTCTTTGTGAGGAGTTCCGATATGATGGTTCCTATTCCTACGGCTATGATAAGCTGGAATACTGCTGCCGCATACATGTTGGTATGACGCTCATGTTTCTTCTCATCCTCAACCAGTATACTGTCATCCTCGGCAACTGCAGTGTCCAGAAGTTTCTTCCTGTCTATAAGTCTCTTACCGATAGGGCCGCCTATAAGACTTCCTGCGATAAGACCAAATGTTGCCGCAGCCGTGCATATAGTGGTCGCACCATTGACATCAAAATCCTCGAGAACCGGGCCAAACGCTCCTGCAGTTCCATGACCACCTACCATAGGTATAGATCCCGTACAGAGTCCAACAAGCGGATCAAGATGCAGCAGCTTACTCACCCCGAGTGCCAGGAAATTCTGGGACACTATAAGCACCACAACCAGCCCCAGGAATATGAACAACGACTTTCCTCCGCTCTTTAAAACCTTGAGATTCGCCTGGAATCCAACTGACGTGAAGAAGAATACCATGCACACCTCTCTAAGTGTATCGTCAAATGTAAATTCTGCTATGCCAAGACTGTAACACACACAGGTCAGGACTGCGAAAAGCAGACCTCCTATGACCGGCGCCGGTATGCAGAATTTCTCCAGGAAATTAATTCTTTTCTTTAAAAACTGTCCCAATATAAGTACCAGAACTGACACCGCCAGTGTCTGATACATATCTATCTGTATCTCCATGTAAGACCTCTCTTATCTATATTATATACACATGCAGACATCCGTGATCAGGTACCAGAGTAACCGCTGAGCGCTAGCGAATGGGCGATACCATTTCACCCAATATCATCTGCATATATTCTTTTCCGCATTCAGTATATTTATTATCAGCAGCTGACAACTACTGTTCAGCCGGGATCTCTATCCCTTTTTTCTGATAATAAGCTTTCGCACCATCATGAAATGGAATGGTCACGTTCTTCACAGCCTCGCTCTCGTCGATCTGGAAAGTGAGTGCTATGGAATACTGTATATCCTGCGAATGTTCAAAGAGAAGTCCTGTGAGCTCCTCCACTATTTCTTCATCCATATCGTCCCTTGCAAGAAGCACCGCCCTGATCCCAAGAGTCTCAACATCCTGATCCTGTCCTTCGTAGGTTCCCGCCGGTATGGTGTAATCTGTATAGAAGCCATACACGGATTTAAGTCTGTCCCTGCATTTATCATCTATTCCGATAAGCTTCACATCGCACTCTTTAGACAACTCCTCGATCACTGAAGTCTGTATACCTGCTGTACAGAAGAATGCATCTATCTGGCCTGATTTGAGCTCATTTGCCGCGTCCACATAGTCGAGATTTACTGTGTCTACAAGGGATTCCACAAGACCGGTCATCTTAAGTATCTGCTCTGCATTTCTCTGGGTTCCTGATTCCTCCTCACCCACAGAGATCTTCTTTCCCTGAAGATCATCCAGATTGTCTATTCCTGAGTCAGCTCTCACCACGATCTGGCACGCCTCAGTATACAGACTGGCAACTGCTGAATATCCTCTGTATCTCTTCTTGTCCGTTGCTCCTGTTCCGTTGTAGGCTGCATCCACAAGATCTGCCTGTGCAATCGCCATGTCCACATATCCATCGGACAGAAGTCTGATATTCGCCGAGGATCCCGCAGTGGCCTTCACCTCAAAATCAAGATCTTCATCCTCTTCGGATGCTATCTGTGCAAATGCGTTGAAGAACGCATAGTAACCGCCACCAACTCCCGCGGCTCCCAGCTTCACCGAACTGCCACCGATACCACACCCGGCAAGGGAGAGCGTCATCAGCATGGCTGCCCCCGCTGTAGCCAATCTTTTTATCTTTTTCAGTTTCATTTTATTTTCCTCCTTATGTGACTTGGCGAAAGATCTTTCTCTTCGCTATTACCACCACCATACAACAATCGCGTATAACACGAAATAAAGGGCTTATCGCCCTTTATTATCGCCGTCCATATACCATGTACATCTTTATTGTTATTTTACAACTGTATTTAACAAAATGATATGGATAATTGTATTTTGTATCTATAAAATCATCCTGAATCCGTCTATGAGAGCTATATTATTTACTTTTTTATAATTTTTACGCCCTTATCTGCATCAATAATGCCGCCCTTCGCTGTAAGCTTATTATAATCACAGTTGAGTTTTCCAGTTTCTTGTTTCCCGAAAGATCTAGTGATGTGAGATTATTGTGTCCACAATCAAGATACTTAAGATTAGGGAAATACTTAATTCCCTTAAAACTGCTGATCTTCCAATATTTCGCACTTATTAATGCTGCATTATTCCGCTCTTTCTTTGATAAATAGCCATCGCTGTTGGTGTCAAAATAATACTTCACATATAACCTGAACTTGCTGTCCGGGAATGCCTTCTTATCAATCTTGACCTTGGCTGTAGCTGCGCTTGCAGTTACAACTCCATCTCCCCATACACTTCCCATAGATGCTGTCACCATCGCCGCAACGACCCCCGCAATAACCAATCGCTTCAACCCGGTAACAAATGTGTAATTTTTCTTTATCTCCCTTTATATAAATTTTCAGTCTAAAAAGGCACATTCCTATTGTATATAAATAAACTTAAAAGTCAACTCCGTATTGCTGCTTATTATTTTTATCATATTTTATATTCTTGCAAATGCCGAAGCACCCTGTTATCAAAAATAGAGTGTTTATAGACCGAGACCGTCCACACCGCTCTGGAATATAAACAAAATAAACGGCAGAGTCATTGTCTCCGCCGTTTATTTAAAACACATATATCAAAGTGACTTTACCACTCGTGCACCTCTACTTCTAACCCCCACGTGCTGAACAGTGAATCCGCAGCCTCCTCCACAGTCTGACCATCAGGGAGTACCATGTAACTTCCACTCACGCTCACTATTCCGTCACCACAGTTACTGTAGGCTATCCACAGTGCACATTCCTCCCCAGCTGGGATCACCCACACCTGATCCAGCACCGGTTCACTTACTACATACGCCTGATCATACCTAAGTATTGATGATGCCGCCAATGCACTCGCTCCCCCAGCGCTGGCGGTCACATAATTTCCAAATGCCAAGCACGCATTTTTTTCAACACGGTCTCTGGCCGTATCGGACAGGGACGTTTCACCATCAGTCTGCCCCATAATGAATTTTGCTGCTTTATCCGAGATTATCACAACTGCAATCTTGCCACTTGTGTCGGCTATATTATCACCCCAGTCACTTGCGACTTCAGCAACCTCGTCACTTCCGCCCATTATCTTTATATAAGCTTCATCATTTGCAAGTTCGTTCACCGAAGCCGCCACATCCAGGGCAGTCTCCTTGAACCACTCCTCATCCGGTGTATTGACCTTGAACTTTCCTTGACTCTCTATACCCGATTTGGTTCTATCTGTTTTATCACTGCTTACCACTGATGAACATCCCGCAAGTCCCACCAGTGCAGCAAGCACACATATCACAATTCCTGTCTTTTTCATATTCCATTTACCCTTTTTTCTCGATATAAGCCCATTTTTAATGTCTTATTAATATAAAGAAACGTTCTCCCATATTTTTCTCAAGTATCCATATCCTCGATTTGTCTATAATACAATAACTCCATACATTTACACAACCGTTTAAAACTTAAATAATCTTATGCTGCCCGTCCGGATATTCAATGGATATTACATCTTAGCTCTACTTGTCACTTAAACACTTCCTGTCCATACTCTTTAAAGTATACCATCATCTCATGTGTGAGACTCAGGTGCTCCGGATAGTCTGGAATATCATCCCGGTTCACCCACTCTCCGGTTGCAAGCTCCTGTCTGTCTATGGTCAGATGTCCGTCACCGCCCTCCGGTATGTCTGCCTGACAGAAATAACCCATGAGAAGATTGCTGTCATAGCCCCACGGCTGCGACTTATAATAAGTGATATTCTTAACGCTGATGCCGACCTCCTCCATGACTTCTCGTCTGACGGTCTGCTCAGCGCTCTCCCCAATCTCGGTAAATCCCGCAATCAGGGCATATCTCTTGTACTCTCCTCCGGCATATGTGGTAAGTATTATCCTGTCGCCGTCGATCACACCCACTATGACAGCCGGGGCTATGACCGGGAATATCAGCCTGCCACAGGACGGACATCTGAGCATCCTCTCATTTTCATCATGTACAGTTCTCTCTCCACAGGCGCCGCAGAACCTGTTGGTTCTGTACCACAGTGACAGATGCCAGCCGGTAGCCGCCGCAAGCACCGCAGACTTCGGATGGCACGCCCTTGTCTTATACATGCTTCGGTAATCATATCCCGGAACTGTCAGCCTAGTATCTCCATTCCACAGAAAATATGCAGTATCATCTATTGAAAAGAGATAAACCAGATCTCCTATTTTCCTATCGCATCCGGTTATTTTCTGCAGTTCTCCATACGTCATAAACCCAAGCAGGTTCTCATCATCCATAACTTTCGCAAATATCATTTTCTCAGAAAAAGAGAGAACCATATCGTGATCCTCTGGTTCTCTCCTGTTACTATATTGATTATTAAACCTCTGTGGTTCTATATCCTGTATCATACCTATATTTCCTCCACTATTCCAGATGTCCAAAGATCTTATAGATGATGACATCCCTCATTTTCCCTATTATTTTCCTTCAAAGACTTCAGCCTGTCAATCCTTAATGTTGGTTACAGCCATGCCATGTAAACATAAAAAATCAGACAATCGGTATTTCACCAATTGCCTGATTTTTTGGTAGATATTATATTTAAAATCTTTATCGGGGATTCCCCCCACTCATCAATTAAGCCTCTGCCTTCTCAGCATTCTCCTTCTTCATAAGAACGAGCTTCTTGATACATGTGATGGCCACGATGATACCAAGCACGATAAGGAATACTGCTACTATAAGCTGAAGTCCCTCTACAAGGAATGTTGCTGTTCCTGCCTGGAACTTCTGAATATTACCAATTACATTGAGTACGATCGCTGTGAATGTAACGGCAAGCATTATCAGCATAGGTGGGTAGAGCATTGCATGCTTTCTGTTGGTTGCTTTGAGGAATACTGCTACTCCTATAAGTACCAGGGCTGCAAGCATCTGGTTTGCTGATCCGAAGAGCGGCCATACATTTGAATATCCACCCTTGCAGAGAAGATATCCAAAGAACAGTGTTATAACTGTTGCAAAATACTTGTTTGTGAGCACCTTCTGCCATGCAGGCATCTTGGATGTATCTGTTGTGTCTCCCATGAAGAGCTCCTGGAATGACATACGTCCGATACGTGCAACTGAGTCAAGTGATGTAAGGGCAAGGGCTGATACACACATGGTCATAAATACATTTGCGACTGAGTTTGGAAGTCCAAACTTCTCGAGGAATCCTGCGATACCCTGTGAGAAGATCTGGAAAGGTGTAAGACCCTCCGGAGCCTTACCTCCGACTGCTACCGCACCAACTACTATAAGTGAGATAACTCCGAGGAGTGTCTCAAGTATCATTGCTCCGTAACCTACGAAAAGCATATCTTTTTCATTTTTTACTGTCTTTGATGATGTTCCTGATGAAACAAGGCTGTGGAAACCGGAAACAGCACCACATGCGATCGTTACAAACAGTGTTGGGAACAGATAACTCTTAACACCTGTTGATGATACAACTGAGAAACCGTTGAAAGCATTCAAGTTCATGTCCGGATGTCCGACCAGGACACCGACAAATGCACCGATCAGCATGCCTACCAGCATGAATGTTGTCATGTAATCTCTTGGCTGCATGAGTAACCACATTGGAAGTACTGATGCGAGGAAGAGGTAAGCCATGATTACGTAATTCCACTGGGCACCATTTAAGTACCAAGGAAGCTTCATACCTACCGCAAACATTGCAACGATGAGGACGATGGCTACTATAGCTTTGAGCCACTCCTTCATATTCTTGCATGTCTTCATAACCACACCGAATACCATGGCTACTACTATGAACAGCATTGAAACTGTAGCCGCTGCAGCACCATTGAAGTTCTTTGTCACAGCTCCGTCAGCACCTGCTGTGAAACCGTTAAATGTCGATGAAACCATCGATGTAAATGCTGCTATAACAAGAAGTGTAAAGAGCCAGCAGAACAGTGAGAAGAATCTTCTTCCTGCCTTGCCTATGTACTTCTCGATGACAAGTCCTATCGACTTACCACCATTTTTAACTGACGCGTAAAGTGCACCAAAATCCTGAACTGCACCGAAGAATACGCCTCCGACAAGCAGCCAGAGTAAAACTGGAACCCATCCGAACATGGCTGCGATGATAGGTCCCTGAACAGGACCGGCACCTGCTATAGATGAGAACTGATGTGCAAATACTGTAAGCTTTGATGATGGAACATAATCCTTTCCATCCTCGTTTGCAACTGCCGGGGTCTTTGCATTTGGATCTACGCCCCACTTCTTTGCAAGCCATCTTCCATAGCCAAGATAGCCAGCACCTAAAACTACTACTGCGATAAGAATGATAACTAAACTATTCATATCTTTCTCCTTTCTCCCGCCTTGCAGCGGCTCCTTTTTTAAGTATATGCCTGCTCATGAATCCGTAATGACCTCAAGCTGGCTGATACATGATTTATTCGTACAAAGAGTTTATACATAAAAAACACATTAAAAAAGGCTTTCGTCTCTATGCAATCTCATAAAGACGAAAGCCTGTATACTTCCGCGTTACCACTTTATTTGCCATCATAAAAGGATGACCTCTCTGATCTCATCTCGCCTGACCACTACTCAATGTCTATTGAAATAAGCTTCTATGTAACGGTAGAAAACCGGTGACACCTATTGTCCCTGATATCTCATGACCAAGGAATTCAGTGTACTGCTCGCAGAGGATAATCATCAAGGACATACACCGTCTCACACCAACCGGCGGCTCTCTGAAGTATGCGATCTTTGACGACCGTATTCTGTTCTTTGCATTTGCTCTTTGTTCGGTACCTAAATTAGCACTGAAGTATTTTAATGTCAACCCATTTTTGCAAGTAAATAAAAACTCGTATTTTTTTCAAGTGTTTCAGCGATATATGTACGCTTGCCGCACATTTTCTCTTGTGAAAACAAAGTATTTCTAACATCAACATTCCTAATGTTCAGACTGTCTCTCTCTTTTTTCTCCCGACCGGGATCTGTGCCAGAAGTATTGCGGCAAATATCAGCCCGCATCCTGCAAGCTGTCTTACCCCCATACGTTCTCCAAGGATGATCCAGCCGGCAATGACAGAGAATACCGACTCAAGACTCATGATCATGGATGCGACAGTAGGATTTAATCCGTTCTGTCCAATTATCTGAAGTGTATATGCCACTCCGCATGACAACACTCCTGCATAGAGTATTGGAATCCACGCACTCAATGTACCGAGAGGCTGCACCCATGCCGCAATTCCAGCCACACTGTGATGCATCTCCGAGAAAAACGCCGGGAATATGCTGAGAATCCCGCATATCCAGAACTGTATACATGACATTCTGACTCCATCCACAAGCGGTGAGAAATAGTCTATCACAAGTATATGTACTGCAAAAAGCAATGCACATACAAGCACCATAAGATCACTGCCCTGAAATGACAGTGAGCCGCTCATACAAAGCAAATAAAGCCCCACCACAGCTATAACTATTCCAAGCCATATATTCCAGCCACACTTCTTCTTCAAAAACAGACTCAGAATTGGAACCAGCAATATGTAACACGCTGTGAGGAATCCCGCTTTTCCCGCCGATGTTCCCATATAAAGTCCAAGCTGCTGTGCAGAGCTTGCCAGGAACAGAACAGTTCCACAGCATATACCACCAATCACAAGTCTCTTTCTATCTGATCTATTACTCGGTTTCCTATCAGATGGTTTTATCCTGTCAATTATAAATATGACCGGTATGAGAACAGCACCGCCAATCAGTGACCTTATTCCGTTGAAAGAGAACGGTCCAACCGCATCTCCTCCCTGTCTCTGCGCAACAAAGGCTACGCCCCATATAAAAGCTGTCAAAACCAGCAGCAGTGAATTCCTTACCTGTCTACTCTTCATCTCTGAAACCTCTCGTTCTTTTTAGTCAATGCCACAGCTTACAACATACAGGCACTCTATTATGTGTTGAGAATTGAACTGAGAAAAGCCTTTGTCCTGTCATTCTGCGGATCCCCGAACAGCTGCTCCGGAGTTCCATCCTCAACTATGATTCCATCAGCCATAAATATAACACGGTCAGCCACTTCCCTGGCAAACCCCATCTCATGGGTCACACACAGCATCGTCATTCCCTGCTTTGCAAGATTCTTCATAACCTGAAGCACGTCACCCACAAGCTCCGGGTCAAGAGCTGATGTTGGCTCATCAAAGAGCATAATCTCCGGTTTCATGGCGAGAGCTCTGGCAATCGCAACTCTCTGCTGCTGCCCTCCTGACAGACGATTGGGATATACATCTGCTTTTTCTTCAAGGCCAACGTTTCTGAGCAGCTCTAATGCCTCTTTCCTCGCCGTCTCTTTATCAGTCTTTCTGACTGATACCGGTGCCAGCATAACGTTGTCAAGAACTGTCATATTCGGGAACAGGTTGAACTTCTGAAAGCACATCCCCATCTCAAGCAGCAGTTTTTGCTGTGTTTCTTTATCAATCCTCTCAACAGTTTTATCATTTTCCCGGTGAAGAAACAAGTCCCCATGTATATATATTTTACCGCTTGTGATCTTTTCCAGCTGGTTAAGCGACCTCAGATATGTGGATTTTCCGGCTCCAGAAGGTCCGATTATACATATAACCTCACCCTTTCTGACCTCCAGATTGATATCCTTCAATACCTCAAGGCTTCCAAATCTCTTGCTCAGATGAACCGTCTCCAGAATATATTCATAATTATCCATATAACCACCTCTTTTCATTTCATACCGCTAACTGCTTTATTCACTCACTGCATTATCCGCTTACTCATACAATGAAAATCTCTTCTCTATTTTCTCAAATACAAATGAGAATATGGCGGTTATGATCAGATATATCACAAGTGCCGGGACGAACACGAGATATGAACCCTCACTCGTCATGATTGTCTTGGATATGGTAGTTATATCCATCAGGGATATGGCAAATACAAGTGATGCATCCTTTAAAACCATTATAAATTCGTTGCACACCGGCGGTATCATTCTTCTTATCGACTGCGGAATGACTATCTTTGTCATAGTAAGTCTGTATGACAGTCCCAGAGTCTTCGCCGCTTCATACTGTCCCCTATCTATAGACTGGATCGCCGCCCTTATGATCTCTGCACAATATGCTCCGGAATTGAGCGCAAACGCTATTATCGCTGCAAGAAACGCGCCCTTATATACAGCCTCACTGTCACCGGCTCCAAATATATCTCTCCATGCAAACCCGAATATGCTCGGTATGGAGAAGTATATAACAAAAAGCTGTATGAGCAGCGGCGTTCCTCTGAAAAAGAATATGTAACCACTGCACACCTTGCCCAGCAGCTTTCGTTTCGATATCTTGCCAAGTGCAAGAAATGTGCCAAATATCACGCCAAACAATATGGTAAGTGTGGTGAGAAGTATTGTGAGCTTGGCTCCATGGAGAACATTTTCCCCACATCCAAGCATCCTGTACGTGTAGTTCACCATCTGTCCCGTAACTTCCATAGCTCCACTGTCCGCAGAATATACATGACCCGCAAATCCAACATACTTCTCACTCATAACATTTGCGCCTGACGATGAAAGCGACAGATAATTTATAACCCACAGGCTGTTATAAGTAACAGTGACTCTCTTTCTGCTGCTTCCTGCATCCTTTTCGATCATCTTCTGCATTGCAGGAGATGTATGCGAAAGCATCTCCTGCTCTGAAGGTTTGACAGCCGCAAGAACTATCATCACAATGATAACTGCCGCACATATAACAGCGCCGGTCTTTGTCTGTCTTTTCCAGTTCCTTATATCTATGCACTTTTTTAAGTACTCCCCAAATCTCTTCATATGCAATTCCTGTTCCGCACTTTACTCCGCACTTCCAAACCAGTAATCATATGTATCCTGAATAAAGCCGTCTGCTTCCATGCCTTTGAGAGCCTCATTCATGGCCGTCTGAAGTGCTGTGCTGCCTTTACCCATTGCAATGGCGAACTGTTCCGGCTCATCCTTGTCAAGATAAGCGATCCGATAAACATCCGGCTCCTTTGCAACATAACTGTCTGCTACTGTACTGTCAACAACAACCGCATCAACCTCATTATTAGTAAGCTGTGTGAACCCGGTTGTAACCTTTTCATTTGCAACTATCTCCATATCTACAGTTCCTGTAGACTTATAATCTGACATCAGTATATCCGATGTGGTCTCCTTCTGGACTGCTATAGACATGCCCGCCAGATCCTTAAAGCCCGTGATCTTCTTATCTGAACCTGTAGGAAGTACTACAGCCTGGTAATTATTGATATATGGATCTGTGAATATCATGGTTTTCTGTCTCTCTGGAGTGATCGTGACTGACGAACATACACAATCATAATTGACATCAATTCCTGTAAAGATTCCATCCCATGCAGTATTGATGATATTAAGCTCAAGTCCAAGTCTCCTTGCAACCTCAGTTATTATATCAATATCAAAACCTACAGGTGTTGTTCCGTCCTCTGCAAAGTCCTCAAATGGTGGATATCCAAGCTCACATCCAACAGTCAGTGTGCCATCATTTAAGAGCTTTACACCTGATATGTCGACAGAAGCCTCCGTTGATGCCTCTGTGCCTTCCACTGCATCCGTCACCGCAGATTCCGCAGTGGTAGCTTTGCCCGAATCTGATGATCCACAGCCGGCAAGACCGAACATACCCAGTGCTGCCGTAAGTACAAGTGCCGTTATTTTCCTGATTGTTCTGTTTTTCCTCATAGATATCATCCTCCTTCATTTTGGGTACATACACAAAAAGCGGCAATGGAGTTCATATGGCTCCATTGCCGCTTTTTATATTCGGAATAATAATTCAATTTTAGACATATGTCAACAATTTATTTTGATAAAGCGTTAAAATCCTTCTTTCAATACACAAAGGCATGTCAGCACCTTCACAAACTATATCCCGATTCCAGCCTTTGTTCAAATTCATCCTTTGGAAGGGGCTTATCAAACACATATCCCTGTACTATATCACAGCCAAGCTTTTCCAGATAGTCAAGCTGCTGAGTTGTCTCAACTCCCTCCGCAACTGACTTTTTCCCGAGTCTGCCTATGAGGTCTATTATGCTTGAAAACATTACTATATCCTGTTGCTTATTATTGTTTACATCATCAAAAGGTATCAGCGATTTGTCTATCTTGATTGTATCAAGGTCAACCTTTTTGATCATGTTGAGTGAAGAAAATCCTGTACCAAAATCATCTATGGATGTACTTATGCCCCGCTCCTTGAGTCTTCCTATCACGCTGGACATGATCTCATAATTCTGATAATCCTCACTTTCTGTAAGTTCTATCTCAATATAGCTTCTGTCTATCCCAAATCTGTCGATGGTACCGGTTATACGTTCCACCAGATCGATTTCTTCCAGATGCCTTCTGGAAAAATTGACTGATACAGGCACTATCTTCTGACCTTTATCCAGTCTGCTTTTCAAAAAACCGCATACCTGCTCAAGCATATAGTAGTCAAGCCTGCACACGCTTCCCTCTCTCTCAAGCTGCGGTATAAACCTCGCAGGTGTGACCACCTGTCCATCTCTCACCCAGCGGACAAGGGCCTCCGCACCATATATACTTTTATCCACAATCCTCACCTTTGGCTGATAATATACTACAAACTCACCTGCAGCAAGAGCCTGTGGGAAAGCAGCCAGAATCTCCTGGTCATCCATAAGATGCTTCTGAATCTCTTTTGTATATACAACTATAGAGCCCGCTCCGGTTTTTCTTGCTGCCTGATACGCAATGCTGGTTCTGGCCATAACTTCCCTCGGCTTATCAACGCCTTCCAGGCAGGCTATCCCCGCTGTAACTCCCAGCTGGATTTCTCTTTTGACAGATCTGAACTCATGACTCATATGAACATCTTTAATCTTGCTTATAAAATCAGACGCATTCTCATTCCGACAGATTACAACGAAATTATCTCCTCCAAGCCTTGCTATCTCCTCATCGCTATCAAGATATGACTTCACCATCTGCGCATAATTTCTAAGTATCACATCTCCCTGTGAATAATCAAAAACCTTATTCACATACTTGAAATTGTGGATATTAAAAAATATGCCTGTATAATCACCAATCCGTCCGTTTTTTATCAGATTGACCGCATAATACATCAGGGAATCCTGACTGGCAACACCCGTGTTGATATCTGTTTTCATGATCTTTTCAAGCATGCACTGAGCCAATGTCCGGTTGTACTGAATAAATATCTCCCTAAATATAAACCTGTGTGTCTGTATCTCCTCTTCTGAATAACCCGGACCATATGGATAATCCTTGATAAATACAGTACCACCGGTTCTGATCTTCATCTCTATATCAACGGGGGTGCCCAATTCAGTCACTTCTCTCTCGTATAATACCGCGCTGCTTCTTTCCCCAAGCGGCATAAACCTGTTTTTCGGAATATCGACAGTAATCTCTGCCTTTCCCAGCCTGAGCATGTCAGCAACCGCAGCAAGGCCATTCCTTATACACTGGATTCTCTGTTGCTGTGTATCCGCGTCCCCACCTATGCACTCGAAGAATTCTTTCATCCGGCTGTCCATTTGTATGTTTTTATCAATTGTATTATCCATTCTCATTCCTCCAGCCTTCGCCACATAGCCCGTATCGTCCGGTCTTAGATATCAAAATCGGCCCAAGCGCATCAAAAATTAATAAATATAAACTCTTCCTATATTATAGCAGTGGTGAAATGAATGCACAATGTATTATCCTACCCCTGGCGCCTTTTGCCCCAGAAAAACAAGGCAACTGTGCCAGGTCCTGTATGACTTCCTATAGTAGTTCCTATATAATTGATCTCCACCTTGCCATCAAGCTTTGGAAATCTCTCCTCAACAAGTCTTGCCACAGCCTCGGCATCCTCCATACATGCCGACTGCGATATATAGCACTTGCCGGAATAATCAAGCCCATCCTGTGCATTCTCCTCCATGCGCTTTACTATCTCCTGAATAACCTTCTTTTTACCTCTTATCTTTGATCTCGGTATCAGCTTTCCCTCATCATCCATGTTGAGAAGTGGACATATTCCAAGTATTGTGCCGACTGTTCCAGCAGTCTTGGATATTCTTCCGCCTCTGATATAAAACGTGAGATCTGTTGAAAAGAACCAATGGTTCAGGTCCAGCTTATGCTGTTCTATCCAGTCATGCAGCTCGTCTATGGACTTGCCTTCATCTCTCATTCCTGCCAGCGTGTCCATGATGAGACCATAGCCCGAGGACGCACCCAGGGAATCAACCACATATAGTTTCCTGTCAGGGAATTCTTCCTCCAGATCATCCCTGGCAATATTTGCAGAGTTTATAGACCCGCTTATTCCCGATGACAATGTCAGGTGAAGTATGTCATACCCCTGTTCAAGATAAGGCTTCCAGAAATCATAATATTCATCTGAATTAACCTGCGAGGTCTTCGTAGCCGCACCCTCTGTCATCTTTCTGTAAAATTCCTCAAATGGCATGGTCTGTCCCAGATCATCAGGATGTTCCACACCATCAAGCTCATAGTGAAAGCATATATATTTTACGTCTATTTTATCAAAATGCTCCTTTGAAAGATCTGCTGTTGAGCAGCAGCTCAAGATATACTTTGCCATGTTTGTCCACCTCTCCAATATATTTGTACGGTTCTGTCTTCACCTGTACGTTTTAATTTTGCATTTCATTTACTTTTTCAGCCTTTTCCTACTATATAATTGTTACATTATCTACTATTGTATCATCATTGGCTTTTTATTCATAGTCATAAATACGATAAAAAACAGACAAAAACATCCACAACACATTGTTTTTAAAACCATGTTGTGGATGTTAATATATATAATCATTTGTCATTTAAAATACAGTGGTTATCGCAAGTCGTTCCTCTATAAGCTTCTTGGCCGTGTTGAACCGGTCAAGATAATCACCGGATATAGTTTCGCAGCTTACTCCATGACGATCAAACCACGCCTTGAGCAAATCACTGTAACGCCTTCTCTCCCGCATTATATCCTCATTCCTGGTTCCGTCCTGGACAAAATCCGTTCCATCAGGATCAAGGAACAGCACCAGATCCCATTTATTTGTTGCATTTATCGCGCCTGCCATATCCGTGAGCCTGCGTTTTTGTTCGTCATCATCCATGAGCAGATCACAATAGAATCCTGTGGTCAGCGCATCGGTATCCACAAACAACAGTCTGTTGCTATGCCTGGCTGCCCTGCGGACCTCGTTCTTCTGTCTGATGAAGTTCTCCACCAGATCATCTTCAACCATGAACTCCTCTCCCCCCGCATACTCACAGGTGTCACGCCCTATCTCCCGTACAAAATTTGTGTTATATGCCAGTGCAAGATTCTCAACCAGTGTAGATTTTCCTGTGGATTCACCGCCGACCACCAGAACCTTTCTGACGTAGTGATCCCTGCACACCTTTGGAATATACTCCCAGTGTGCCGTCGCCCACTCACGGATCTCTGTCGAGGATACCGGAACCTCCGCCCTGTCAAAGTACACGACCTCACTCTCCGGACAGTACAAGCTCTCAAATCTGCCGGTTCCAAGATAATCCGAACCGCAGAACACTGCATCTATAGGCTTTCCTATCGTGTCCTTGATATCCTGTGCTCCCTTTTCCCAGTAATAATCCGTATTGTATTCTTCTTTTGAAACCGCCTTATCCTCTATCATGATTATCTTCACATTTGGCAGATGTCTTGTGCTGTTGAGTATCCATCGATATCTCAGTTCCTTAGAGGTGGACTCTCTGCCCTCGCACCAGCTTATCATCACATACAGTTCCTCGCACATCGCCGCAGCACGTATGATGTCATGGATGTGCCCTATGTGAAGTGGATCAAACGAACCCCCATACATTCCTACCTTATATCTATACATCATTTGTCAGCCTCCCTTACTCTGCCGCCGTACTGTCTTCGAAAACGTGTGCTTCGTCCAAGCGATTTCTCCTGACCTCACGCTCCCATCTGACGCACATAATAACGGCGTTTCCAAGGTACACTATCCACATGAGCAGCGTCGCTATGTTGTCATTGCCACTCATAAAGTTTCGTGCCCACATATATATTGTAAACACATCTACTACGATCCATATCCACCACTGCTCCGCGAACATCCTTACAGATACGACCATCGCCACAACCGATGAAACCGTTGTAAATGCATCCACAAATGGCATGGCATCCCCAAGTCTCTTTAACAGCAGCCCATACAGGAATGTGCCAAGCGCCACCGTCAGCACCATAAATATCCTGCCAACCGCCTTCATGTGTTTCTTTCTGACCTCATGCGTCTCATCGTCCATATGCCTTGACCATACATAGAATCCAACAAACTGCATAGGCACATAATATAGCGCATTGAGCATCGTCTCTCCGTACAGCGCAGCCTTATACGATATGATTGCATAAAGCACTGTATTCACAAGACCGAATATGTACGCTGACAACTTTCCTTTTCCCGTACACACCACACAGATCACACCTGTTGTGGACGATATGATTCCCATAACCGTATCATCCCAGTATATGGACAGCCCCACAATGACCGCACATGCGATAAGCAGCCAGGTGACCTCCAGCTTCTTCCAGCCCTCTATCTCATTTTTTATGAATCTCTTAAATGTCATCTATTCATTCCTCCCCATTTAAACACCAATCCACTACACTATACTATCTACTTCCTTGCATCCTTCCTTGCATCCTTCCTTCGCATGAACAGTTTGGCAGGCCTATATCTCTCACCGGACTGATATGCATCAGTCTCCTCAACATATTCCGCAATCTTTCTTCTGAAGTTAGGTGTGGTGAGTTCCATGTCCCATATCTGTTCATATACATTCTGAAGCTCAGTGAGTGTAAATCTCTCCGGCAACAGGTCAAATGCCAGCTCCATATCCCTCCTGACATCCTCCCGCAGTCCGAGCACCGCTTCCGTTATGATCCTTGCATGGTCAAATGCTAATCCTTCACATTCCTCTATATCGTAACTATCCGAGCTTCGTCCGCATGAGCTCATATCTGTTCTTCGCAGCACTGCAGTAAGCTTTATATCAGAGTCTGCATTCTTGAGAACCAGCCTGTATCTTTTCACGTTTTGGACTTCATGTGAAGCTTCAACTTCATTTTTCACAATTTCTTCGCCTGTGCCTGACACCTCTGTTATCAACTCATTCACAGAATGTTCACCTGCACCTGACACCTCTGCTGCCTCTGTCACCTCTGTTGAAATATCTGTCAGTTCAACCGTAAACCATCTTGCATCCTGTGCGTCATCTCCTGCCTTAAGGCGACAGTCTCTGCCGTTCATAAGCGCCATATAAGTTGATGATATGACCCAGCCTCTCGGATCTCTGTCCGGCTCGCCATATACTCCGACAAGCTTTACATATGCATCGTCTATACCCGTCTCTTCGCAAAGCTCTCTTCTGGCTGAATCTATGACATCCTCGCCTTTTCTGCAGAACCCACCGGGCATAGCCCAGCTTCCTTTATATGGGAATCCACCTCTTCTTATCAGGAGTATCTTGAGCTTCTTCTCCTGAAGTCTTCTTACATCCTCGCACTCGTCATCCTTCATAACTGAAAATACAACCACATCCGCGGCAACAGATGGTCTGTCATATTTTGTCAGGTCATATCCGGCGAGGAATTCCTTCTCCTCGTCACTCATCTCATATGTCTTCATAAATCTGCTTCATCCTCCTATACATTTCCGCCTATATCTGTATTTGTCTGCATCTATCTGCTTTTGTCTGCATTTATCCACACCTATCTGCCGAAAAATCGGCAGCCTCATGCCAGCCGCTGTATCTTATCTGATTATATCCACCTGACACATCTCCATGGTGGCGAGCGCAGCCTCATGGCTCTCCGGTGTCACTCCGGCACAGCACCTCGCATCAACCTTCACATTTATCTCAGGGTACAGTGCCTTTATGATCAGAGCATTGGACACAACACAAATGTCTGTGCAGAGTCCTACCATCTCTACATCCTGGAGATCGAAGTCTCCCCAGCCTGTATATCCAAAGCTGGTCTTGTTGATGTATATAGCGCCTGGGACTTCAAGACCAGCTGCGATCTCCCAGCCCTCAGTCTCCTCTATACAGTGCGGAACCGGGAGGTGACGTCCTTCGTTTGTCTCCATGTAGTCCTCATAATGCGTATCCCTGGTGAAGATGATCTCATCCCCGCGGTCAGCATACTCTTTTATCTTATTTTTCACATTCTCCACGATGGCAACAGCCTCCTTTGTCCCGAGTGCTCCATCGATGAAATCATTCTGCATGTCAACTACTATAAGTGTCTTTTTCCTGTTTTTGTCCATAATTTTTCTCCTTTTCCATTCAACTATCAACTTAAAATTTTTGATTGGTAAATTTTCGATTTTTCAATTTTCTACTCTCTGCTTTCATGGGGAAATCCACAAAGGCACGGATTCCTTATAAAACATATAAATATATCTACATGCGCCATCGCTGTTATTATCATTTCGATAATATCTCCAGGTTGTTTATATAATATTATCAATTTGATAATATGTCAACCTATTATTTGAAACTTACTAAAAAAACGGCAGTCCTGACATGCCATGTTCCAAACCGAACCTGTATGCCAGCACTGCCGCGCCATTATATTTCAATTACATTTAATTATATGCAAATACACTGTCAGTTCACACTCTGTCTCAATTTTCTTAGAAGTACAAATGCAAAGAATAGAACTGATATAACCGCAAATACCGCACCCACAAATCCTATATACGATATCGCACCTTTGTCACACACTATTCCGCCGATCCAGCTTCCACCTCCGATTCCGAGATTGAAAAGTCCGGAATATATGGCAGTCGCCACGGCAGCCCCCTTCTCATCCACACTTCTGATGACCTCCGACTGAGTAGTTACGTTAAACGCCATGGCCGTGATTCCCCAGAATGCACAGAGAATGACCATAGTTGCCAGGCTCTTTGATGCTGGAAGCAGAAACAGCAGCCATACAAGAAGTGTAGCCATAACTGTACCTATAAATGCAAATCTATGTCTGTCATACAGCTTTGAAAACAGATAACTTCCAAGAAGTCCCGTGGCACCAAATATCAGGAGCACTATGGTTATGACATTATTATGCAGCTTTGCGACCTGCTGCATGAATGGTTCTATATAACTGTAAACTGTGTAATATCCAAGCACAAAAAGTATGGTCTGGACATACAGACAGATGAGCACCGGATTCTTCAGGAGTGCCGGGAGATCCCTTACATGGAACTGCTCTCCGCTCGCTATCTTCGGGAAAACAAACGCCATATATACGAGCACTGCAAACGCTATGATTCCGACAATGAGAAACGTAACTCTCCATCCCATATACTGTCCAACCAGTCTTCCAAGCGGCAGTCCCGCTATTGTCGCTATGGAAGTTCCCGTTACAACCATGCTGAGCGCAAATGACCTGTGCTCATCATTTACAAGTCTTATTGCAACCGGTGAGGCTATGGACCAGAATATCGCATGGGTGCAGGCAACACCGATTCGGGACGCCATGAGCACTCCATAGCTCGGTGCAAGCACCGACATGATCTGACATATTCCAAACAATGCAATCGTTCCCATGAACAGTTTTCTGAAATCAATCTTCGACACCAGAAGTATGAGCGGGAGGGACAGCAGCATAACTATCCATGAATATACTGTTATAAGCATTCCCGCCTTCGACTCTGATATACTGAACGAACCCGCTATGTCCGTCAGCAGTCCTATTGGCATAAACTCCGATGTGTTGAATATGAATGCCGAAATGGTCATTCCCACAAGCGGAAGCATTTCTTTTCTCGTCAATCTGCTTTTCATATTATTCCTCTTCCTTTTTTGTATTATGTGTTCTTATCTACATCTTATCTACATTTTTGTGGTGATATTATGGGTGACCAGACTTTGTTTTATTCGTTTTCACACGAATAAATTCTTCTATTTCCAATCACCAGCCACATCTTATAGGAAAGAGGGAAAACAGTCAATACAATTCTGCATGATTATACTGTCCAAATGTTAGATGTTGCTCAAGCTCTGTTGTCGATCTTCTCTTTATCTCTTTATATCATGGTTGCAAATTGTAAGCTAACTCGCATTTATCCGCTTCACAACCTTGCTACCGGCAGTATTCACGATTGTTGAAAGCTGATTTCTGAATATGACCACAACCGCAAAGACAAATGCCAGAGAAAGAGCCAGCAGAACCATCCATCGCAGATCAGCCGTATTGCTGGTATGAAGTGAGCTTCTAATAGTAATAAAATACGATATATTCAGCAATCCAAATCCCATGACATCTATCAGTGTCATCTTTCCTGACAGTACAAAAAGACAGATGACCCAACCTAACTCTGCTGCATTCAATCCGTCGCACATATATCCCACTATTCCTGCAATCAAAATCAGAAAGCTCATCATGGCCGTCTTTTTCCCACCAAGTATCTTGACGCCCTTTATCGTTGCCAGCATCACTTGCATAAAAATAAGCTTTCACGCCAATTATATAAATGACGCAAAAGCCTATTCTTGTATATCCATATAAAATATTATCTAAAGAGCATGCCTTCTACTTCGATGGTTCGTATGTCGCATTCTCCGGCTTTACCTCTTTCAATACTGATGGGTCACAGTAACTATTAAAATCCGGTACATTATCGATATTTCCGGCATCCTTCATGTACTGGGCCATGTCATTTACAGCCTTTTCAAATGTGTCATCGAAGATGTTTTCGTATGTATTCTGAGCCATGATCGCATATATGGCATCCTTGTCGTTGTTCAACTCCTTCGCAATTATTCCCGCGCACTCGTCGAGATTGGCGTTGATATAGTCAGTTGCCTTTGTCATTGCCTTGACAAGTTTGACACATGTGTCTCTGTTCTCATTGTAGTAATCTTCTGTAACCTCAAATGTTGAGTAGAAATTCAACCAGTCTACGTCGCCTGTCTTCTCAGGGAAGTATGACTTTACACCGGTAAACAGCAGGGTTCCTCCGGCATCAAGTGCCTGACTCATATAAGGCTCCCAGCATGCCATCATATCTATCGAACCATTCTCAAGAGCTGCGACCTGCTCTGATGGAGACAAGTATACTATGTCTATCTTATTTATGTCGACACCCATTTCCTCACACATATTCTGTATTGCCAGCATGAATCCTGCGCCATTCATGATACCCAATTTTTTGCCCTCAAGATCCTTTGCACTCTTGATAGTCTGACCTTTACCAAGTATCAATCCCTGTGTATTTGAAGTATTACTGTTCGTCATCAAGGTCTTAAGCTTAACGCCCTGTGCTGCAACCTCGGTACAGGTATACTGCGACTCGGCTGATACCGGAGCCTCACCGCTTGCTATATATGCCGGGAGATCCGAACTAGACTCGATGAGCTTGTTTGTGACATCCAGACCCTCCTCCTCAAAATAGCCTTTTTCTTTTGCTATTACTATCTGTGCAGCCTCCTGTGGATCCGTGACACCATATATTGTGACCGGTGTCAGACCTCCATCATCAGACGATGCAGCCGTTGTTCCGCTGCTTTTTCCTGAATCTCCACAGCCTGCCAGAAGAGCCATTCCCATGGCTGCAACTGTAAGTACACTTACGACTTTCTTCGATAATCTTCTGTTTTTCATCATAGTATCCTCCTTATTTTGACCTTTTCTGAGAAGCCCTGAGCTTCCAGTTGTTGATAAGCACTTATACTACTTCTGCTTTTGTATGTCAGAAATGCCGTTACTTTTCGATGGCATTTGTAACATCTGTCTTCCATTTGAGCACTATATGCTCGACAAACTGTATTATACTGAACATTATTATGTAGATCAGACCGATCATTATGATCGCCAGGAACATATCATCCATCTTAAACCACTGCTTTGCATTGATGATCATATATCCAAGCCCCTTTGATGCACCCAGCATCTCTGATACCATGAGTGCTCCGAATGTCATTGCCAGTGTGACCTTCATTCCGACAAATATATTCGGTATGGCATTTGGAAGCATAACCCGTGTAAATATCTGGAACTGCGTTGCCCCCAGGGAAGTCGCCGCACGTATCAGAACCGGTGGTGTATTCTTTAGACCATCGGTTATGTATGGCAGCATGGTCATAAATGTACAATATGCAATAAGTCCTATCTTCGACGACTCTCCGATTCCAAACCATATTATTATTATAGGAAGGAGTGCGTATGGCGGGATAGGTCCGAGCAGATTGATGATCGGTGAAAACCATGCCTCCACAAGTTTCTGATTTGCAAATATAATTCCAACCGTTATCGCCAAAACTCCGCCTATCAGAAATCCCAGCAGTATTCTCCTAATTGATACGGAAGCGTGCAGCCACAGCGTGCCATCACCAGCATATTCCACTGCCTTTTTGATGATATCTGTGGGAGCCGGAAGGAACTTTGGATTGAACCACTCATGCATCTGGTTCATCTGTGTAACTATCTGCCATATCGCAAAAAACAGGATCAGTGATGTGATACTCAATATAAGTTCTTTTTTATTTCTTTTCTTTTTCTTCATATCTGCCACCTCAATCACTCGTCAGAGGTATGTCACCCAGCCTCTTTTCAAAATACTCAATATACTTTGCAAAATCCGGAGATTTCATATCTCTTGGTCTGTCCAGTTCAATCTTTACATCACAGTCAACAGCTGTATTCTTCAACACGATCACCCTGTCTGCCAGATACACAGCCTCCTGCACGGAGTGGGTGATAAAGAATATGGTGATCTGGGTCTTTTGAAATATATTCAGAAGCTCTCTTCTCATATTTTCCCTTGTCATGGCATCCAGTGCTCCGAGCGGCTCGTCCATTAAGATGATCTTTGGTTCATTTGCCAGAGCCCTCGCAATTCCAACTCGCTGCGCCATACCGCCTGACAGCTGTCTCGGATAGTAGTCCTCTATACCGCCAAGTCCAACCATATCTATGTATTTCTTTGCAATCTTCTCACATTCTTCTTTGCTCTTGTGATGCAGTTTCGGTCCCATCATAATATTTTTCTTGACCGTGAGCCACGGCATGAGAGCGTGTTCCTGAAATACCATTCCCGCTCTGCCACTTGCCTTAGTGACCTTTTCACCGAAAATATCTATTTCACCATCAGAAGGTTTGATATAACCGGATATCAGATTGAGCAGTGTCGACTTTCCGCAGCCGGATGGTCCGAGCACACACACAAATTCATTCTCCCTGACGCCTATATTGATATCCCGCAAAACATACTGACTTTCTCCATCGTTGAAACTTTCATATTTCTTGCCGAGACCTTTTATCTCAATTGCATTTTTTCTGTTGGTATCCAGTGCACCTTCCATGGTTGCCACCTCCCGTTATCGCACTATTCTTCAAATCCCATCGCGACTCTCTTCTTTATCATATCTGCCAGCATCTCCGCAGTGTGCTCAACGCCGACGAAACTGGAGTCTATCATTATCTGTCTGCCATTTATGGTTGCCGCCGGCATTCCCGTATAATACTGGTGATAATTGTCTCTCGCCTTGTCAACCTTTGCTATCATATCCTTCGCCTCATTTTCATTCATACCGAGAACCTCTATACAGTTCTTCAGTCGTTTCTCATATGGGGCATATATAAATATATTGATCGTATTTTTCAGGTGTCTCAGTATGTAATCAGAACATCTTCCGACTATGATGCAAGACTTGTCATACGTCGCGATCTCCGAAATGATGCACTGCTGAACGCTGAACAAATAATTCTGCATCTTTGGAGTTCCTATGCCCATCGGATACTTCATCTTAGAATAGGATTTCTCGTCATAATCTGAGAGCTCCTCCCTGGACTTATTCATCTCTCTGCTGGCAAGCTCCACAATATCCCTGTCGTAATATTCAATCTGCAATATCTCAGATAACTTCTTCGCTATCGGACGTCCAAGACTTCCAAACTGTCTCTGGATCGTCACTATATAAATATCATTTGCCATATGTATACATCCTTTCTCAGCTTCCCCAGAAACCTCTGTCTTACTAAAAGTTTCTTGTATCTGATATAAGTGAATATGCCTCAGGTCTTCTGTCTTTCATATATGAGAGCATCATCGCATTGTCCTTGATACAGGAATCTATATCTATATCTGCGTAAATGATCTCTTCCTCATGACCTGCTGCCGCAAGGACATTTCCTCTTGGTCCTATGATCCTGCTCTCACCGTTGAGAGTGGAATCCCCCTCCACACCGCATCTGTTTGAACAGATCATGAACACATGATTTTCCACTGCACGGGCTCTCGTGTTGAGTTCCCATATATCAGCCTCAAGGTTTCTCCATGCAGCCGAGTCAAATATCACATTGCTTCCCATGAGTGACAATACTCTGGCTGTCTCCGGGAATGAGGTATCATAGCATATCATGTGTCCAGCCTTGCACATCGGCATGTCAAATGTTCCATATTCGCACGTTATGCTCTCTCTCCATGTGAGCTTTTCAAGTCCCCATACATGTATCTTGCGGTAAATGCTGACGATCTTACCCTCCGGAGATATCGCTATCTGTGAATTGTAAAGTCTTCCCGGCACACCGCTCTTTTCTGAGATACCTGTCACGATATAGAGTCCTGTTGCCTTTGCCACCTTGCACAGATAGTTTGTTGAAGGTCCCGGTATCGGCTCTGATATCTCGTAGTATTTCTCACCAAGTATTGTCGGACTGTATCCTGTCGTTGCCAGTTCAGGAAAACATATGGCAAGTGCACCCTTGGTCGATGCCTCCTTACAGAAATCCGCCATCTTCTTAAGATTTGCCTTCACATTTCCAAGTTCACAATCCATGTTCACCGCTGCCGCCTTAAAAATCTTTTTGTTCATAATACATACGCCTCTCTTTCTTCTCTTTTTGTCTCTCTGCTTTCTCTGTCCCATTCTTTGAATTTTTCTTTGATTCTTCCTCTGGTATCTTTTATTTATTTCCAACATGGGTCATCCCATATCTTCAATCTTGTTCCTTCACCTGATCCAAGCGCCTTCTGATAGAGCCTATAGCCCCATGCCAGGTCAAACAGCACCTGCCCGCTTGTCACAAATATCTCTTTTCTGTCATGCTCTATCCTGCCATCAGCCTTTCCTCTGACCACATCCCCCATACTTATCTGGGAACGGAGATCAGGCATAAGACCGTCCTCCATGAGCTTATACATTTTTCCCCAGCCGTTATTCGCCTTGAGTATACTTCCAACTCCCAGCGCCTCGTCGTAGTAAGCCATGTGCATTTTCGTGTTGTCAAAGCACAGCCCATTTTTCAACCAGAAATCATCATCCGCTTCTATCGGGGATGTCAGCAGTACACATGCGCCGTCCTTTATCCATTCATTCTTTATATAGAGTGGATCCTTTGGTGAAGCTGCTATGCTCACCACATCTCCCGCAGCTATGCATTCTTCCATGGATAAAACAGCCTCCGCATTAATTCCGGTCTCCTGTTTCACCCACTCTGCAAATTTCTCGGCATGCTCTATATGTGCCGCCTTGCAGTATATTTTCTGTACTCCAGGCAAAACCGAATGTATGGCAAGCACCGTTGCCCTTTGCACCGGTCCGGTTCCAATGAGTGCCGCTGTCCTCGCATCCTTATTTCCGAAATATCTGAGGAACACCCCTGGAATGCATCCCGTTCTCATGGAACTTATCATGTTGCCCGACATATACGAGATCGGCTCACAGCTCTCCGGATCATTCAAGGTTATCATAAGTACTGATCTCGGAAGTCCTCTGTGTCCCGGATTTTCTACATTTGATCCGTACCACTTCTCTCCGCACACATGAAAATCACCTCCCAGATATGCCGGCATCGCTATAAATCTTCTCTCCGGTCCTGCCACCGGCATCCCAGGAAATCTTGTCTCCTTTGGGAACACAATGGACAGTCCGTGTTCATTGTGATTCAGCCCACCCATAAGGTAATCTCCATCACTCAGTATGCCAAATACCTCCTCGCAGGTATCTATACATTCCGAAGCATTCAGTACCCCTGCTTTCACAAGGTCGTCCTCTGACAAAAACAGAAACTCTGTCTTGCTCATAACCTCCTCCTATCTGACACATTCAAAATATGTCCTGAAAATCTCCTGCACTGTAAGTTCATCACTGCCCCTCAATATACTCTCTATAATCTCTTCCTGCTGTGTGGTGCTTAAGCACCGCTCCGTCACACTCCGGAACTTGTCCGTGAGCTGTCTCTCTGTATATCCGGCCGGATCATCAAAATCACCATGCGCATGGAATACCTCCCTCTCTATCACCTGCCCGTCATTCTTTACGACTCTCACCATTCCGCCCCGGACATCCGGAAGCAGTTCGTTATATCTGTCATCCTCCCTTAGAGAAATTTTTGATGCCAGCTCCTGAATGTCACTTTTATTATGCAGCGCCCTCTCTATATCTTCGGGATATAAACGCCCCTCCGACAACTGGATAGCCAACGATACCGGCGTAGAGAATTTCGCCGCCAGAACATTTGTCACATGCCGATTTGAGATCATTGCCGCTTTCTTATATGTAGATACCTGTATCTCCTTCACATCCTCCTTGGTGAGCCCTTCCTTCATCATTTGTTCTATCACATCCGCAAATGGATGTATGAATCTGCATCCTGAATGTACCTTGAAATAATTCTTCGCTATGTACCAGCCTATGTCATCGTCATCAGCCAGATTGTCCTCTATGACTTTTGTTCCTGTTATCTTCCCGTACACGCTTCTTATCAGTTCCTCACTGCTCTTCACATTGTTGTTTGACATGTAAAGTGCATTCTTGGCATTTACCGCCGCGATTCCAGGATAATAGTCATGTATTGTACTTCCCTCAAATACCGACTGCCACGTCGATACCTCCGGGAGCACTTCGCATGTCATGAGGTAATTTACAAATTTCTCCTCAGTCATGTCAGTCATGAGCCCTTCCACAACCGCCGCCCCAGCATTCATGATGGTTCCGTGCCCCAACATGTCATTTGTAAATCTAACCGAACGCCCCCACCTTGATGCAAGCTCATATGCACAAATGAAAATCCTTAAAGCATCTTTATATGTAAGATCTGCTCTCTCTCCAGCTTCAACCAAGAGTAGCGGAACTATGTGACATGCCGGATGCCCTATAGAAAATCTGTTTCCCTCATAAAGCTCTGTCGACACCATAGCCGACGAACTTTTCAGCACCGCCTCATATATATCTGGTGGAAGCTTATCCCCCGACATTCCGTTCACTATACAGCCCACGGAATCCAGCAGGATCCATCTCGCCCTAGTCTTTATTTCATCTGGTATATCTTCATAAGACATTTGTTTTATCCACTTGATCTGATCTGTAACATATCGTCTCATATCATGCATATTCTTTCCTCCTGCCTTTGTTAAAATACAGCGGCTGTCAGATATAAAGAAAAGGAGCCTCTCCCTAAAGAGTGGCTCCTTTGCCTGATCAACTGCATTTCGTTTTCGTTGGGCACATAATATCAGTGCTCGTATAGATTGTCAAATCACCATTTTTCAATTTTCTATACCCTGGCAGATATGCAGTCCGCGTATGTATACCTTGCAGGTATGGCATCTGTTATTTTACCTATTCTTTTAGTTATTCTTTTATCTCCTTCGACTTCACGTAATCTATAAACTTTCTTGCAGACTCTGACAGATTGTGGAAGTTCTTCCACACGATCACCGATCCCGTTGTCATGGTAGGATTCACAATCTCCTTCACGGCAGCACAGCTGTAATCCAGAATGGACTGCGCAGACTTCGGGCAGAGCATTGTCCCTATGCCATTTTTGACGAGAGACACACCATTTACCAGAGACGAATACCAGCATACAACCTTCGGCTCGGCGCCTATTATCTCAAACCACGTCTTTATCTGCTTCTCGTGTATTCCCCTCGACGGAAGTATAAGCGGTTCGTCTCTGAGATCCGCAAGCTCTATCTCTATCGTTGTCCTGTTCTTCTGCGACAGAGGATTTCTGTTAGGTATATATGCGATCCATGTATCCTCCTGAAGCCTTACTCTCTCATAATACTGGCTGTTCACAGGCTCCCTCACAATTCCCATATCAAGCAGCCCCTTGTCCACCATCCGTATGATCTCCTCGGAATTGTTGTTCACTATTTGATAAGTCACATCTGGATAAATCTCATGAAATCCTGCCACCCATTTCGGAAGTTTCTCTGCACTTAAGGTCTCTATAGTCCCTATCCTTATCTTGCCTCCGGCTCCATTGTACCTCTCCGCCATCTGGCTTCTGGTCTTGTCCACCAACGATATGACCTCCTGCGCCCTCTCCCTGAAAAAGTGCCCGGCCTCCGTGAGCTGCAGCCTGCCGTTATCCCTCGTGAACAATTCCACGCCCAGTTCCTCCTCCAGCTTCCTGAGCTGCCTGCTGAGCGGCGGCTGTGAAATGTGCAGTTCCTCAGCCGCCTTCGATATGTTCTCATACTCCGCTATCTGTAAAAAATAATTCATATCTCTTATATCCATATGCCATCATTCCTTTTCGGTATAGTTATGCATATAGTATATCTTTTTAGTATTTTAAGCACAATTTTCTAAACTAAGAAATCATGCGGGATAACTTTATTTTATTATGAATAATTAAATCCGTTACTGCAGATCTTGTCTACATACCATATCTGAGCTTCAGTCTGATCTTTATTTTCATAGCACTTCCAACTGCATATCTTGCGCCGACGGAACCTTTGAGGTATATATTCTTCCGCTGCTCTGTCGTTATCACAAGAACATCATCGTCCCCCTGAAGCAGCTCGACAGCCTTTGAGAGATTGTCCTCCGGAAGTGTATCATATCCGTAACGCATATCCTGTATCGCATCATTTATGTGATTCCTTATATCCACAACCGTCTTCATCTTGCCTGTTCCAGCCAACACCCTGCGATGCCTGATTACATTTCACCACACAGGAATCATTAAAAGCATGACAACCATCACACACGCCCTCACATCATTTGCACTTATCTGCTCCTGCATGACAAGTGATACGGCATCCTCATGGCTGACATTCTACCAGCCTATCATATAGTTGATAATTCCAAAGAAACCTCGATATACTGCACCTATGTATAATATGTTATTTTATTGTTACAGTTCCTCCAGAGCATCAAAATAATTCTCCATCCACTGAGTCTGCCTGGCTGTTCTCTCGTCAGCCGCGTCAGATGTCTCTATATCCTCCGGCCACTCATCCCCCTCAGAAAGTTCCTGAACTGTAAGCCAGTTGTCCGCAGCCTCAAACTGTATGACTCTTCCATCATCGCTCTCCAGGCTCACCAGCACCATCAGCGGTTCACCCGGAAGTCTCTCCTCACAGCCGAAATCTGCCTCATCTATTCTCTTTATTGTCCACATATAATCACACCTCTTCTCTGTTCTTTTACGCTTTCTCTATTACCGTTATTATACAATTTTATTCTAAAACTCCAATCGAAGCTGTCTGTCAATCCAGCTTTTCTGAATTGCCTCACGGGTTCATTTGCACCTGGCACCTCGAGTCTTTTATAGTTTGCTAATATCTGTATAAATAGAAAAAGCCCTTTGAGAAAAGGATTTTTTCTCTCTCAAAGGGCAAGTTGAAAAACTTGAATTTGACTTAATATCCATGGTCAACATGCTGCCACTTTCCGCCATCTGTTCTAACTAAAATCCACTTCCAATCACTGTATGTACTATTTGGATTCAAAGACCCGTCTCCACCAGATGAATCAACATCGAATGAAGATAATAAAACAATGACTTCATCTGCATTGTTTCTGTCTGCCCAATCTTTATAATCTTTCGTGCAGTCATCTCCGGCATAGTAAATTTCTGTGAGAGTGCATCCTTTCCAGTCACTCTTAAACTCCTTTTTTATTGTGTCAATAGCGGCTTTAATATCCTCTTCTGAATAGCTCTCAGATTCAACATTATGAGTTTTTACTTCACTGACATCTCCACCACAAGCACTCAAACCAAATAAAAGCATAATACATAGCATTGTACATACGATTTTCTTCATACAAGACCTCCTTAAATACCGATTTCTCAATTTCAAAAACTGAAGTTTATTTGCTTTTCTTCACAACCAGATTCTTAGAAAACATATCTTTTATTCCTAATCCAATTATAAACACTCCGAAAAGTGACCATATAATAAACCCTATCATATTGTTTCACCTTACAAATCGAACTAAAAGCCACCATAATGAGACAATGTCTCTGTTGCAAATTCTGTACCAACTCTCATAGCCTCGTAAATATCACCAATTAACATATGAGAACACACAAAGCCTGCATGGTAGCTATCTCCGCAACCAGTAGTATCAACTATTTCTAAAGCTTCATCAGCTGGGACAAAATACTTTTCACCATTATAATATGTAACACTTCCTTTATCAGCTAAAGATGCATTAAATAGTCCTTTATACTTCTTGGAAAATGCTTCAAATATCGGAAGAATTGATTCCTCTCCACTAATCAGGAAATAATCTATATATGGTGCATATTTTTCCATCTCCTTAAAATTACGATATTCTACAAAATCCACAGCCAATCTGAAGTTATTATTCTTTTTTAAATCTATAATTTGTTCAAAACAGCCTGCCCAGAAATGTATAAATACAACCTCTGATTTTTTTATAAAGTCCAATTCGTCTTGATTCAATATCATTTTATCAACAATATCACCCGTCCATGAATCATCTTTGTAATATCTGTCACCGTCAGCCGTAAGATATGTACGATTATTTGCAGTTACTTTATCCTCTTCAACTCTTACATGGCTTACATCTATTCTCTTATCTGAAACAGAATCCATAATAAATTTTGCGTAGGAATCCTGTCCAACCGCACCCAATATTGAAACATTAAACTCCTCAAATTTTGATGCATGAACTGCAAAATTAAGGGCTTCACCACCTGCACGCAATTCATCTGTTCCATCAAAAACATCTACACAGAGGCACGGAAGTGCCACTAAATTTATCATTCTTGTACCTCCCTAAATTCCGATTTTCTTGATTCTGCAAACTGAAATTTGTCTATTTTTTATCCTTATATGCATATCCAAAGTTTATTGGTGGTGCAGTCACTGATACATACACAAATTCCTCATTACCATCATTCAATAAACCATGAACATCTTTATCTGCAAATCTTACTACATCCCCAGCAGTAAACACTTTTTCTTGTTCATCTGCAAGTAATAGTTTACCCGTTCCTTTTGTTGCATACCAAATTTGTTCTGACGCATCATGTGTATGTCTTGGTTGGCAAGCACCTATTTCAAGATGAACCTCTGTAATTGTCACCCTTTCACTTGATGAATTTTCAGGATTTAATAGTTGTCTTGAAACAACTCCTGGATTTGATAATTCAACTATCTTCTCTTTACTTATGAATTCCATACTATACCTCCACAACTCCCGATTTCTCAGTTTCAAAAACTGGAAGTTATCAGTCTGTTTCATCTTTTTTATATATTACGCCGTCCCATGCATAATATCCCGCAATATATTCATAATCAGGATATTCTTCTATCTCATATAATTTTCTCCCACTGTCAGATGTACAAATTACCACATTTGATATTTTATAATTTTCCAGTTTCGATGTTTGAGAATATCTTACTCCATTAAGATATATATAATCTCCTTTTTCAATTGCCTCATTTTTATAACTTTTATTGTGTGCAAAATAATATCGACCACAAATAAAAATAACAACAATTGTAAGTAAAATAATAATTAAAACTATTGATTTTTTTTCTACCATCATTCTCATTAGCTTCCTCTTAACATTTCATAAAATCCCGATTTTCACGTTAGGTTTCATCCAAATATATTTCTATTTTGCTGAATACCTTATCTTTACAGAAATTAAACTCAGGAGTCTTTTTGATATAGCTGAATATATCTTCTTCAATATCCTCATTCCATATAGTTCGTTGAAAATCTTTATTTTCTTCCGTTGGAATATATAACACATCCACATGAATTTGATAATACTCTTCCTCATCATTAGGAAATTGTCTAACCAAAGAAAAGTTAAACATAGGTTTTCCTGTAAAAGAATAGGTTCCTGTTTCAAATAAAATCATATCTTCTTTAAGTGGCATATTACACATCTCTTCAAACACGCTTACTATGTGTTCCAGACTAGAATTATCTGAAATGCTATTTTGCAAATATCCTAATAAACTTTCCTTTGATGTCCTCTTAAATCTATCAAATAATCCCATTTGAACCCTCCTGTAATTTATACTTATAGGCTCAGCATAAGCTTCCAATATCATGTGTGATATATTATTACAACCAAACTCTAACCCATGTTGTAATATCGTTCTGATTCTATAAAAGACTCAATAACCGCTTTGCCTATTTCCTCAGCATCTGCATCAGCAAATAGTATAAATTCTTTGATGATTTCATCATATGCATATTGTCTTTTATGTGATTTTTTCATCGAATGTATTATATACTGATTATCTTCAGTGATTTTAACACGAACATAATGATTATTTTTCCAAAAAGCTACTCGGCTTCTATATTTCGTATTTTTCTTCCATGCAGCATTTTCTTTTCGCTCATTAGGCGTCAGCGAAGATAAAGGACTGTTTCTTATGTAATCAATAGCACTTTTTACACCTTCACCGACAGAAACAGCATTGTCCAAATCTGATAAATTTATGAACCAATCTGAATCAATCGAATATCCTGCAATATGGTCAATAAGCGGAACAATTAACATTCGTCCCTCTCCCTTATATATAGATATTAATAACGGATATGAATGTAACATCATAAATTCACCTCATTTACAAATTCCGATTGAGATTTCACCTGTTTTAAAAGATTTAATAACTGTTATATTTTGTTATTAAATTCTCAGCAAGCCCTTGAAAACACTGGATTTATCGCAGGTGAGCTTTCCCTTATGTTATATCATCCCATCAGTGTTTACGAACTCTGATAAGGGCAAATACAAGGACACAAGATGTCCAGTGGACATCTGCTCTGAACCGACCGTAGTGGAACGAAGAGCGGCAGCGGAGACCAAGAAAATTATACAAAACAGTATAACACAAAATAAAAGCGACATGGTGAACTGATTGAAATGCTTCTGATTTTTGCAACAAATGATTGATTTAACGATAAATCTTGCCCCTACTTTAGTATATTGTCCTATACAAATCTAATAATCTAATTGATTATATCATTTACCTTTTGCATAATTGCTTACAAAAAGCAAATTCAACTATTAACATAATGAAAGCTAATAAAACATATTTCATGGTGGCACCGATGAGGTCAATGATATAATAACCACCTGAAACTATCCGCACTTCCTGATTTTGACCAAATACTCTCCCAAGTTTCAACCTTCCAGTCACTATTTTTTTGATATGTTACTAAAAAGGAAAGTTCACCTTTACATACATAAAGCACTTTAGCTTTTTGTTTGTCATACTCTAACACCTTGCAATATGAAATATCTTCAATCATTTCAAAGCTCTCTAAATCAAATTCTGTTCCATATTTTAGCGTCAATACTTCCGCTTTAACATAAGGATATCCAGAAACAATCAATATAATAAATAACATACATATTATTATATATTTCTTTTTCATACTTCACCTACTATTTATCCATCATAGCAACTCATAAATTCCGAAAAGTTCAAAGGGTACATATGAACCTCATCCAGCAACTGCACTTCATCTAAAAGAAAGTAGTACTTTTCATTATCTTGAAGTTGTTCCTTTGCCCAAGGGTAAAAGATTTTCGGATCTCGATATTCTATATTATCGAATAAATCAAACGCCATTTCAATGATGTGTTTTTCATCCACTCCATTTTCAAGCAAATGATTTTTAAACAGCGTTCGCAATAAATATGATTTTCCACATCTTCTTATTCCTGTTACAATTTTAATCAGACCATTTCCTTCACGATTTATAAGTTGTTCTAAATAGTAATCTCTTTTAATTCCTTTTACCATGACATTTTCTTCCAAAAGATATTTCGGTTAATATATACCAAAATATCTTCTAGAATCTTTCCACATTCATATATAATATAAACACCAAAAACGGCAGGCCGTCTGTTATATGACCACCTGCCTGTTACCTGCTCTAATAGTATTTTCCGTGTATCACCAGTCCATCAAACTTGAAGTTGACCAATATCATTTTGCGTTCTTATACGAAAGCAAAATATGGCTTGGCGCAAACAATATTGCTGCGATAAGCAACAGAATTGATCTGCTCATAATTCCACTAAACAAGAACAAAACTGAGGGAATAACAGATAGCGCCAGTGCTCTGAATATGCTGCTCTTCTTAAAGCAAATTATCCAAATTGCACAATACAACACTACTAATATCGCGTCCACAATAAGGTATATGGCAAATGCTTCGTCAGACCACCACCCGAACCATGTTCCAGGAATGTTAATTATCATAAAACCAAAGCAGCCAAACCTTCCTATCTGTTCTACAACCTCAACATATTTATTGCTCCATTTGTTTTGAAATCCCTCTTTGCATCTAACTGCAAAAATAATATTGGGTATCATAATAACTGCAATCATTATCAGCCCGAATATATTTAACCAGTCCATATCTTCCTCCATAAATTCACATCACCACATGCCCTTGTCTGGGCGCACCACTGAATTTTATCTGATATTATCATAAAATCTCTGCAACACGATCGCCAACTCTTCCGGAGCTTCTATGTTTGCTTCATGACCTGTTTTCGCAAGTTCATGGAAACAGGCGTTGTTCAAATATTGGCAAAGTTCTTTTGAAGTTTTTTTGTTTGCAGTGTCCTTTTCCCCACAAATGAGCAATACCGGACAAGACACCTTATGCAGGGAGTCACTGAAATCCAATTCAGCCATCGTCCCGCACAGGCTGATAACATCCGCTTTTTTGAAACCCATTTTACTGAATGCCGAATTCGGCATAAGATGAAACAACATATTCTGAACTTTCAATAATTTTTGAGGCATTTTATACTGTGCTGCAATCAATACGAGCGACTTTACTTTATCTGGGTGGTCTATCGCATAATTAAGTGCCAAAACAGCGCCTAGAGAAAGCCCACATATGACAATTTCATCGTTCACATTGTCACATTCTGATGAGAATGCCGAATATAATTCCTTATATGTAGCAGATTTTCCTTCTAACATCTCTGCCAAACTTAATTTGACACTACTTTCCGATACCTTCGTTTCTTTTATTACTCTATTCCAACTGTCTGGTTTTTGTCCTAGTCCATGCAAATATAAATACTTCATATATTATTGCTCCTTCAAACCAAAATTTACAAATTACATACCGCATATAGTGGTATATTTACCATCCATTCCTGATCCATATACTTTAGAGTTGAAAAACGTACAGCTTTCTCAGGATGGAATTTATCGCAATATGCTTTTAGACTCTGCGACCTTATATTCGTTTCTGCCTTTACTTCAATAGGTATAATTGCTCTGTAAGCGCTCCCTTAAATTCTATAAAAATATCATTTCCTTCCAATATGGATGTCGCTGGCAACTCGCTTAATGCCCCCAGCAATCCGACATAATGGAATAGTCTTTTGTCTTTAATTCACCTGCAAGTTTTTTCTCGCCCATAGCATATAAAAACGCTCTAAAGTTAAGAGGATATAGATCCAACAGGTCAACTTTACCAACCGGATACGACACGCCCTCATGAATTGCCACCCCAAGCAGCAAACCAGCAGCTATAATATGGTATTCTGGTACTTCTTCGCAGAAATATTTCAAGGATTCTAAGGCTTTTGGTGCGTTCTGGATCTCATCAAGAATAATCAATGTATTCCCTGGAGTAATTGTTACTCCTCCTCATGTGGGGACGTTCCTTCTCAATAGAATTCCAGCCTGTGCTCCACCAGCTCGCTTCCCTCATATACGAGCTTGAGTGAGAAAAATCTCTCCTCCCCTTCAAGCAACAGCTTCAGAAATATCGCATCCCCGCTCCACGTCGGAAGTGTTGGCACGATCTCTTTATCTATCCATTGAAGATCACCCTCATCGCATATCTGGACATTCCCCTCAAATCCATCTGCGGTGAACAGGCACATAAGTTCATTCTCGCACTCATTGCTTATAAATGTCACCAGGCCTCTGAATCGATATGATGTAAGCGTAAGTCCCGTCTCCTCCTTTATCTCCCTGAGAAGGCAGTCTTCAGGACTCTCACCCTCCTCGGCATGTCCACCCACACCGATCCATTTGCCCTTATTGATGTCCTTCTCCTTCTTTGTCCTGTGGAGCATCAGGTATCTTCCATCTTTCTCTATGTAACAAAGTGTTGTCATCTTCATCGCAGTCCTCCCGGGGACGTTCCTTTTGTAACGAGGAGTGTCCCTCTGTCCTATTTTTATCATTACACGGGGACACTCCTCGTTACAAAAGGAACGTCCCTACTTATTCACTATGTATATTCCTGTGCACACCAAAACCAGCGACACCAAGCTTATCGGGCCAAGCGCTTGCGCGCCCTCGCGGAGCAGCCATGCCGACAGTATCACGCCGAACACCGGATTCATAAATCCAAATACTGCAACCCTGGATATGGGATTGTACTTGAGCAGCATTCCCCACAGAGAATATGCCACCGCCGATACAAGAGCCAGATATATGAGCATCAAAACTCCACCTGTGGATACGGTGCTGAGTCTGCCTCCCATGGCAAAACCGGCAACCGACAGGATAATTCCGCCAACTATAAACTGGTAGCCGCTTAGCATGACAGGATTGTGTTTTGCAGAATATCTCTTCAAAAATACCGATGAAAATGCATATGCCACTGTCGACAGAAAGATTGCGCCCTCTCCAGACAGACTCATCTGGAAGTTCATTCCGTTCATATTTATAAGGACAACTCCCGCAAATCCAACCAGACAGCCAAGCATCTTCTTCGCAGTGACATTTTCCTGATGGAATATGAATCCTGACACTATGATTGCGACGAATACATTTACCGCCTCTATGATGGATGCCTTGACCCCGCTTGTGTGGGCGAGTCCTATATAAAAGAATAGATACTGTATGACAGTCTGCAGCATAGCCAGCCAGGCGATCTTACCCGCACATCCCTTCTCTGGTTTTATAAACTTTCCTTCCAGCAGACTTCCCAATATCACGGCAAGTATTCCCGCAAGCACAAAACGCATACCAGCAAACAGTATCTGAGCTGCCGTATCCGCACTCTCTACATTCCACATTCCGTAGCCTATCTTTATACAGGGAAATGCGCTTCCCCACAGCAGACAGCACAGCATGGCGCCGAGCCACACAACACTTGTTTTCTGCATCCATTTGTCGTTTATCTCTATCTTCTCCATGTTTACTTCTCTCTATCTTTTGTTCATAGGCCGGTATCAGCGTTTATAGCTGCCAGTCTATATTCTTCGCATTCTCAGCAAGCAGCAGCCTGATTGCAAGTTCTCCATCATCCAGCTCTATATAGTCACCATTTGCATAATACCGCCACTCGGCAGTCATCTTTTTGCCTGTAAAGTTCTTCTCCCTTATAACCCAGAACTGTTTTGGAGAAAGCCTTTCATGATTGTTCCTCATCAGATTATAACACTCTGTATATTTGCATTTTTTCACAATTTGCTTGACATCTATAAATGTCTCACGATTCTGGACCTGACAGATAAGTAGACAGCAATTCCTCTTCGGCTTTCTCTGCACTCTCTCGATTGATATATCAAACCACGAACACAGAATCATATAGACCAGTATGTACACAAACAGATAAGCTATGGAGAATACAACATCTCCTCTCGAGCCGATGATCTTATCCAAAAACCATTTATTGAAATAAAAAAGTATCACGCCCGTCAGAAACGAACACAGGACCAGATCAGTGAACCACTGCCCTGCCACGATCAATACATGTGTATTCCTCGAATCCGAAAAAAACCTCAGTATCCAGAGAAGCAGCATTGTGATGACCGCCAGCACAAGCGCAGCTATACCAAGGTGTACCCCTGAGTCAAATATCCAGTGCCAGTTAAGCGGCAATTTTATATGTTTTATGTCATGCAGGAGATACTGCACATCGGGGTTCCAAACAGTATTGCCCCAATATATGAATCCCCACACTGCACCTATCACAAATAGTATAATTTCCTTTTTCCATCTTTCCCGCACAATCATCCCTCCATCCATCTTAGAACATAGGCTCTTTTCTTCTATAAAAAGTATATTTTTATACACGAAAAAAGTCAATTTCATTTCCTATCGGTGAAGTATGTTTTTGGCAAAGGTTCCCATCATCTGTTTCCCATTCCTCCAATAACATATTCTTAAACTTTGCAAAATAACTGTTTTTATCAATCACATAATCATCATTTATAAACATTTCTTCAATTATTGCTTCGTATATGATATGCTCTTTCCAGCTGTCAGCATAGTATACATACCGACAGCACTGCTCATGCTAACCAACCTTATCACACTGCTGGCCGGCAGGACTATCATGAAAATGGGTTCTGACCCCAAAGAGCCTCATAAAAAGTCCCATGCATCTGCACTGTACAGACACATGGGACTTTTATAACATATATATGATTAACTCTATTCTACAGCATACCCTCTTTGATGATATCGTGGTCTCTCAGTACCTTCTCTATCACCGTGCCCTGAATCTTCCTAAGTATAGGTCTCTTGAGCTTGTTAAGTGGTCCAAGATTTATCTCAAGCGGAGATTTGCCATCCATGAGCTTCACGCTGCTGTCCAGCAGTTCACGGATATCGTACACACTTCCCCACACCTCAGGAACACCTCTGTCCACACCGAGGAGTCCATACACAGCCTCCATTGCAGTTCTCACCGAATACTCTGTGGTGAACACTGTGTCACGAGGAGTGTCGGCGAACTGTCCGAGGAATGCAAAGTTGGTACATCCGTCTGGAATTACGTCTGGTCTGTCGCCCTTTGCTCTAGGCATGAAGAACGCGGTGATATACGGCATCATAGTTGGCACACAGACTGCGCTGTTTGTGGCCAGCTCCTCGATCTCATCCTCAGGCACTCCCAGATGGTAGAGCCACTCCTCTGTGATCTCCTTACCTGTGCAGTCCTTCATAGGCTTCTTGATATAATCGCCCGGAACATCTGTGAACAGGCCATACACCCATACACACACCTTATCCTTGTCCTGGGTCTTGAACTGTCCCTGTCTGTTGATGGTCCAGCTCAGCAGCCAGCTTGAATCCTGACAGCTCACGATACCACCCGTGACAACCTTTCCTGTTCTCGGATCTCGCTTGCAGATATCAACAATGTATGGGATGATCTTGTCGTCAAGCGTTGTGACTGTGGCTGACTCCCAGTTTGTCTTAGATATATCAGAGCAGAACTTCTCAGGATGTCCAAATGAAGGATCCTGCGTGGCTATGTTCTTCCACAGACTCCAGCAGCCGCTTGTTCTCACCTCTGCGTCACCATTTGGCGCATGGTTCTGATCGCCATAGATAGTTCCCTCCGTGCAGCTTCCATTTGTGACAAATACAAGATCGTTCTCAGTGAGCGGGATCCCCTTCTCAGTTCCGTTTACCCTGCACTCGATGGTCTTTGCTATCTTCTTGCCGTCTCTCATGTCAAATATGACATTTGTGACCTCCGTGTTGTACTGGAATGTCACACCCGCAGCCTCAAGATACTTCACCATCGGAAGGATCAGCGACTCATACTGGTTGTACTTTGTGAACTTGAGGGCCGAGAAATCCGGAAGTCCTGAGATGTGATGTATGAATCTCTGGAAGTAGAGTTTCATCTCCAGTGCACTGTGCCAGTTCTCAAATGCAAACATCGTCCTCCAGTACAGCCAGAATGTCGAATCAAATACCTCATCATCGAATACATCCTCTATTGTCTTGTCATACAGATCCTCGTCCTTTGTCATGAAGAGCTTCATGATCTCCATACAGCCCTTCTGGCTCAGATTGAATTTGCCATCTGTGTGGGCATCCTTGCCTCTGTTCACTGTTGCTCTGCACAGTGAATAATTTGGATCCTCCTTGTTCAGCCAGTAATACTCGTCAAGAACCGATACCCCCGGTGTCTCTATGGAAGGTATACTTCTGAACAGATCCCACAGGCACTCGAAATGGTTCTCCATCTCACGTCCACCTCTCATGACGTAGCCTCTGGCAGGATCAAATATTCCATCGCATGCACCGCCCGCTATATCCATAGCCTCAAGAATATGGATATGTGAGCCCGGCATCTGTCCGTCACGTACAAGGAAACAAGCTGCTGCCAGTGATGCAAGACCACTTCCCACTATATATGCGTTCTTGTCATCCACGCCCTCCGGCTTTCTCGGTCTGGCAAATGCCTCATAGTTTCCATTTGTATAATAGATTCCCTTACTGTTCTTCTCATGCTTTCCGCGCTCCGTATTGCGGTACTCAGCATGTTCAGCCGCAGCCTTCTCCTTCTGAACTTTTGCCTTATTATGATTTTTAACTGTGAGAGCTGCTGCTCCTGCGCCGGCTGCTGCCACCGCTGCTATCCCGATTCCCAATTTCTTCTTTGACATAAGCAATTCTCCTTTCAGTTTGCCGTCTATATCCATCTCATGCCCCTATAATAGCTTGCCCAATTTTTATTTCATATTTACAAAAAAAGTGGAATGATAAAATTTTTATCATTCCACCCGTTTTGTATAACCCTATATTGCATATGTACTCTAGTGATACCTTCTATCGACACCCTTCTGCCTGTAATATGCCGCCTTGTTCTCGTACATTCTCTCATCTGCAGCCTTGACCATCTCGTCAAATGACTCCCAGTCCTTCTCATCACTTGACACATAGCCACATGATATCGATACGGATTTCACCAGCTGTCCAGACCATCCACGCACAACGTCATCAAACTCCTGCTGCACTCTCTTCAGCCTTCTGGTATTTACAAAGATGATGGCTGCAAATTCATCACCGCCCATCCTGTACACCTTACCATAGTTTCCAAAACACTGCTCCATACACTCGGCAGCACCCTGAAGCAGTTCATCTCCAGCCGCATGTCCCAGGGTATCATTCACTGGCTTAAGCCCATTTACATCCATGGACACATACACATATACAGAATCTCCCGGCAGCTCCCTGACATCATCTATATATGCGCTCCTGTTATAACATTTTGTGAGCTCATCTGTATAAGACCTTCTTATCAGCTTCTGCTCCCGTTTCTTATCTTCATCTATGTTTCTGGTGGTAAATATGACTTTTAAAGGACGTCCGTCCTCGTCAACATCTATCGATATAAATGACAGTCTGAACCATCCAAGATCCTTCACCATGAACTCACCTGATACAATCTTTTTCTTGATCAGCCTGTCCCCAAGACTATCAAGATCCATGAATTTCTGGGCACTTGCCTGATGTTCATCCACAACCACCTTATGAACGATCTTCCTCATAAGTTCCTTCGCCCCTGCTGCCCGCTCACCAGCCCTCAATATCAGGTCTCCTGCGGTATAGAGTGCAAATGTATCATGTTGAAGATCAAGCATATGCATGCTGTAATACATCCCCGACATGGATGTCAATATTGACAGCTGTTCATTTCTCTCCCGGTTCGCATGTATCACCTTCATCACCATGCTTACCACCAGGCCGGCGGCAAAGCACAGATACAGTGCCATGATAATCATGATTGCCGTATTACTCCGGCTGTTCACATCCATTCTATATACAACCCCGATCACATACTTTCCGGATCTTCGGAATACACATCTGTTTCTAAAGCCATTGATCTTTCTTGTGACAGTAAAACTATTCTCACCATCCGGCAGCATATCATCAGTCATCGAAATGCCGATCTTATCAAGAGTAAGCCCTATTACCGGCTCATATGAACATCCATATATTTCTCCCGATTCGCCATCTGCCACTAAAACACTCAGTCCATCATACATAGGCATATTTGCAACCACCGTGGATATCTCATTCTGTTTTACCTCATCCAGAAGTCTTCTCGGCTCGATTCCAACCTGTATCATCTTGGTGCCATCGTCGTTCCACGTTATGGCATACATCATATTCTTACCCTTCGATGTGTTCGGAGTGACATCCTGACACATGGTGAGAGTCTTATCATCCAGCATAGGCTTAAAATACGCCATCTGCTCCCCGGAGTCAAAGCTATATCCAAAATATTCGGGATTGGTACCGGCATATATCACTCCATCCGTATCAAACAAATGCACCTCATCAACAGATATAAGTGCAGCGATCTTGCGGAGCTCCTCCACATCATCCGCTACCTCCGGCTTTGCATCAACTATGTAAGCCACAGCCTTAGCCCTGACCATATAATCTTCCTTGAGGGAGTCTATCAGATCATCCTCACTTGCCTTATTCTTCTCGATTACATTATCGACCTGATCCAGCAGCACCTGCGAGGTCCTGTCAAAATTCCTTTTATTGATAAAGCTCAGTATGACCGCCTGGATGACCAGCGCAACCAGCACGATTCCTCCCGTTATCAGTATTATCCCCGGCAATTTCCTTTTCTTATCTATCATTCGCCTCATAAGCACTCCCCGTATATCCACGTAGTAACAGTTTTCTTTATCCTGATCAGCCTTCTGCTTTTACATCTCGATTTCAAAATTATGAATAGAATTTGCTATATTTCCACGAAGCGTGGTGCTAAGCTGCTCCACTATTTTATGATAATCGTCCTTCATCCCCTTGTCTACCCAGTCAAGCATAATCCCCACAAATCCATACTTGTAAAAGTCTGCTATGAACTGCTTATCAGCCTCCGAAAGATTGTCCCCTGCGCATTTCTCATCCACCACATCCGCTATGAGCTGATACGACAGCTTATACAGATAGTTTTCTATCTTAGCCTTATCCACCGACCTGTATATATTTGCGATAAATGGCTTGTTCTCCAGCACAGCCTCAAACACCTGTATCATGCCCTCCTGCCAGGTATCGTAGGTCTTCTTATCCTTCAGCGCCTGCTTTCCATCCTCTATACAAACCCACTCGGCAAGCTCATATATATCCTGAAAATGATAATAGAATGTCATCCTGCTTATCCCGCAGTCTCCAGTGAGATCCGCTATTGTTATCTTGTCAAATGGCTTTTCCTTGAGCAGTTTCTTAAGCGAGACTTCAAGCGCCTTCTTCGTTGTATTCGCCATCTCACACCTCCTCACAATCTTTTCTCGGAGACGGAGGTACCTGTCCCCCTCTGGGGGCGGAGATACCTGTCCCTTTTTTTCATATTGTCCTCATAAACAAACATACTCATAAAAAACAATATTGCTTCTTATGAGTATATCTTTATGTTTATTATATTCTTTTTTCGACAATTCTCTACTTAAAAATGTTATATTTCCTTATCTTTCTTCTGATCTTACGTCTGTTCTTCTCGTCTCCAAAGAAGCTGCTGAGCTTCTCAACAAACAATGTCAGATACCTGAACATGGATTCCGCCGCAAATGCAAATACAACCATGAGCAGGAAACATATGTTGGATATCGACTCTATGGCAAACAGCCTGCCGAGGAAAAGGCCACAGAACAGCAGTCCGATTATGTTGATAAGAAGTACACCATACTTCATCTTGTTGAACGGATGGCTGATCTTGATTATTATCATGAATCCGACAACCGCAAGAAGCATTGTTCCGGCTGTGGCTATATCCTCACTCGGTAGATTGAATACCTGTCCGCAGATTACAAGTGCTCCGACCGACAACACATCCGTGAGTCCCGCAGGCAATGCCTTTAACATGACATTTGCCATAAAGTTTCCCTCTATACGATTCCTGTTCGGCTCAAGTGCCAGCAGGAATCCCGGCAATCCTATGGTGAACATGCTTATGAGTGATATCTGTGATGGCTCCAGAGGATACGTGATTGCAAACACCGCTGAGAATATCGCCATCAGCAGTGAGAATATGTTCTTAACAAGGAAGAGACTTGCTGATCTCTGTATATTGTTGACCACCTGTCTTCCCTCAAACACCACATATGGCATACGTCCGAAATCCGAATCCAGAAGCACAGTCTGTGCCGCCTGCGCAGCCGCTTCACTTCCAGATGCCATTGCAATACTGCAATCAGCATCCTTCATTGCGAGTATATCATTTACACCATCACCAGTCATGGCAACCGTGTGTTTCTGTTTCTGGAGCGCTCTGACTATGAGCTGCTTCTGTTTAGGCGTAACTCTTCCAAATACTGTATATTTATCCACAGCCTCAGTTATATCCTTCTCAGACGCCAAAGTGGAAGCATCCACATAATTCTCCGCTCCATCTATGCCTGCCCGCTTTGCCACCTCTGATACTGTGGCAGGGTTATCTCCGGATATGACTTTTATGGCAACGCCCTGCTCTTTGAAATATGTAAATGTGCTCTCGGCATTTTCCCTTATTGGATTTGAAAGCACTATATAACCAATAGGAGATATGCCTCCGAACGTTCTTCCCGAACCACTGGAATCCTCTCCCGACTCCGCCATCAGAAGGACTCTGTATCCCTTGCTCTGGTACTCCTCTATCTCTTCGGATATCTCATCATACCTATCCTTCATGATAAATTCCGGAGCCCCCAGCATATAGTCTCCCTCGACAAATGACACCTTACTGTATTTGTTCGCCGATGTGAAAGGCTGTGTCTTGAGCAGTGTCCTGCTGCCCTTCTCTATCTCATTCTTAGCCACATAGGCTCTGATCGCCTCCATTGTGGCGTTGTTGTCCTCAATGACCGCCGAGTAATCTGCCAGCAAGTGCGCAAATGCTCTCTTGTCCATCTCGGCATCGCCGCATCTGCCGCTTATCACCAGCTCTGTAACCTGCATACCCGGCTCAGTGATGGTTCCGGTCTTATCCACACAGAGTACATCGACTCTCGCGAGTGTCTCTATACTCTTCATGTCATGCAGTAACACTTGTTTCTTCGCAAGTCTTATTGTGCTGAGCGCAAGCGCAACAGTTGTGAGCAGATAAAGTCCTTCAGGGATCATTCCGAGAACCGCCGCAACCATCGATACAACACTCTTCTTGAATGTCTCTCCATTCATGATATACGCCTGGCAGAACAATATGATTCCAACTGGTATGATGATGATTCCAACCCATTTGACAAGCTTGTTGATATACCTGATCATCTCTGACTGTTCGCCATCACCCATGGCCTTCGCCTGGGCTGTGAGCTTTGATATGTATGACTCGTTTCCAACCTTGTCAAGCTTGGCATAGCACTGTCCGGACACAACAAAGCTTCCGGACATGAGTCCATCACCAGACCTCTTCATGATCTCGTCTGACTCACCGGTGAGCAGAGCTTCATTTACCGATATACTGCCGCTGAGCACCGTAGCGTCCGCACATATTTGATTGCCTGCCGACAAAATGATGATATCGTCCTTGACCAGTTCCTCTGATTGTATCTGCTGTTGTTCTCCGTCTCTCACAACTATCGAATGCGGCGCATTTAACATGCTCATCTTGTCAAGAGTCTTTTTTGCACGCAGCTCCTGAAATATTCCTATAACCGTATTGCCTATGATGACCGGCAGGAAAGTCAAATTCCTAAATGAACCAACGATACATAACAACACCGTAAGTATGAGGAATATAAGATTGAAGTATGTAAGCAGATTGGACTTGACGATCTGCCCCACTGTCTTCTGCGTACTTATATCCGTGTGATTGGTAAGTCCCTTGTCGATCCGTTCCCTTACTTCCTCCGATGTAAGGCCAATGATCGGGACTCCCCGTGTATCCAGATTGTTTTCTGAGTTTGTATCCAAATAAAACACCTCTTCCTGTGTATATGGTCGGCAAATGTTATGCATCGAGCAGCATTTTGCATCGACTGCCCATGACATCTCATGATTTCTTTAACAAAGTTCTATTATAAGTACTCCAAGTAAGGTTATTCAAGGATGATGGCAGATATTTCATATTTTTTTAAGAAACCTTGTGTCTCATTAATGACAAACAGGCGGTCATCTGGTTTGAGATGAGTATATATTTAAAATCAGTTTAAAGTAAGTTATTTGAGATAATTCACAGCATATTATATTGTAATATTACATTTTGTTAATATATTTTTTATATTATAATGTGGATGGTCATCAAACTGGGGAGGATGACAAGTTTTATTTTTAAGGGGGATTATTCTAATGACGAGAATTGTGAAAGACTACCGGAGAAACCCGGAAAACAAAAAGGCACTATACCTGGCGATCGTTTTTTTGATACTGGGTGGGCTTGGCTGCTTGAAGTATATCGTACCGGATATCATTGCATGGACTCAAAGTATTGGCTGTGAACAGACAACCGGATATGTAAAGTATTCTGAACAGTATGATTATTATTCCGGTCGTTACAGAAAAGCCAGCAACCATACAGTAACCTTTGATACAATCGTCGAATACACCATTGATGACCAGACATATACCCAGACCGTATACACTGGTACTAATTACTTTAACATGGGAGAATCCGTCAAGGTATACTACAAAAAAGACAATCCGGAAAATGCCGTGCCTGACATTGCCATGAAGAGAACACCTACATTCACTTCCGTTTTCATGTTCGGTCTAGGTGCCGCCTTACTCATATTGTACTTACTTCCTTTCAAGATAGTTGATGACTGAGTCGGCTAAACAAAATGAGCATAACACATTTCCCATCTGGGTATTATTGTGTTACGCTCATTTTTTATGCAAGCTGCGGACCAGGATCCGCATCTACATCATATTCTATTATCACAGCATAAGCCATATTTGATATATTGACTGCACTATGGTCTCTGTCCCATTGCGCCCTCAAGTGTGATCGTCTCACCACTCATGTACTTGAAATCCGGTGATGCGAGTGCCACGCATGCACGTCCGATCTCCTTCTCTACGTCTCCAAAGTGTCCCATCGGCGGCATCTTTACATTTGCCTTGAATGCGTCCGGATATGCCTTCTCGAAGTTCTCAAGCTGAGATGTCCATGCGAGAGGACATACTATATTGACATTTATTCCGTCAGCTGCCCACTCGGTGGCTGCAACTCTTGTGAGTCCCCTGATGCCTTCCTTTGCAGCCGCATATGCGCACTGTCCGTAATTTCCAAAGAGGCCTGCACCTGATGCAAAGTTGATGACTGAACCCTTTGTCTCCTTCAGATATGGATAGCATGCCTGCATATAGTAAAATGCAGCGTAAAGACCTGAATATATTGCAAGGTCAAACTGTGCTGTTGTGTGATCTGCGATGGTAACGCCTGATGCAGATGCCTGCGCATTGTTGATGAGCACATCTATTCTTCCAAATTCCTTAACCGCCTGCTCCACAACGTTCTTGACGACGCTCTCGTTGTCCGCACCTGCGTTTACATCAGCCTGGACCGCAAGAACCTTGATACCATATTTGCTCTCAAGCTCTGCCTTTGCATCCTCAAGCTTCTGGACATTACGACCTGTAAGCACCAGATTGGCACCTTCCTTGGCATATGCTGTCGCTATTCCGTATCCGATGGAGCCACAGCTTCCATCGCTGAGAACTGCACGTCCGCCTCCTGTTATTATCGCTGTCTTACCTGTTAAAAACCCCATAAGTGTACACTCCTTTCCTGGCCATGACTACTTTCTTCACACCGCATAGATTTCAGTCATCCATAACATATATCTATAAATTCATAGCACATGTCTATTATTATAGCCACACTACCTACCCAAAACAACTCCTTCACATACCTTTAAATTAAAATATTTATGCATATCTTTACTTAACCCACTATCCTGTCCTCTTATTAAAATTTATATAAACTTGCTTGACTAAATCCGATTTCGGATTTATATTGGATAGTGGTGCTTTCCCGATCAAATATCATATATTTTAAGAAAATACTTTCTCATTGCTATGAGTTTAAATTTGCACCCCAATAATAACTAAAGGAGTTTTTTCATATTTTATGATCGCATATAAAGACAGTCATTTACAAGAACAGCTACGCATATTTAACACCCTCTGGAAAGCTCAGGACGATATCTGGCAGGAGGCGGCAAGAAACTCCGGGCTGCCTGAAACTGCTTTCTGGATAATTTATATATTGACCATTGAGAATAAAGCTGAACTTACTCAGGCAGAGCTATGCGACACATGGTTCATACCCAGACAGACATGCAACTCTGCTGTCAAAAAACTGGAAGGCAAGGGGCTCATTTCTCTGACAACACACAAAGGTGCAGGGAACATCAAATATTTATCACTCACGAAAAATGGAGTCTCATTCGCCAACAAATATATTACGCCACTGACAAATGCTGATATTTCATCATTTTCGAGTTTTACGGATGAGGAAAGAGAACTTCTGCTCTCACTCATGCAGCGTCAGCTCGATTACCTTAAGAAAGGAACTAAAGGATTATGGAAATAAGACTTTCTGATTCATTTACATATAAAAAGCTTATAAGATATGTGCTGCCGTGCATTGCCATGATGATCATGACATCCATCTACAGCATTGTGGACGGCTACTTTGTCTCCAACATCATAGGCAAGAATCCATTTGCAGCGGTCAATCTGGTCATGCCTGTGCTGATGGCGATATCCGCCATAGGATTCATGATCGGTACGGGAGGCAGCGCACTGACCTCATATTATATGGGGCTCGGGGAAAAGAAAAAGGCAAACGAAGTATTCTCGATGCTGGTGTGGCTTATCATCATCTCGTCCTGCATTGTGGCAGTCATAGGATTTGTCTTCATGCCCCAGATAGTCGAGCTCCTCGGAGCCAGCGATACTATACGCTCAGACGCCATATTATACGGAAGAATACTCATTCTGTCAGAGCCGTTTTTTATGCTTCAGAACAGTTTTCAGAGTTTTCTTACAACGGCAGAGAAACAAAACCTTGGTCTGCTGGTTTCAGTACTTGCGGGTATCACCAACATGGTACTTGATTTTCTTCTCATGTTTGTGTTCCGCCTCGGCATAGCCGGAGCTGCGGCTGCCACAGTGTGCGGACAGATTATAGGAAGTGTAGTACCGCTCATATATTTTGCGACAAACACTACAGGATCGTTAAAACTGACGAAAGCAAAGTTTGACTGGAAGTGTATCTGGAAAGCCTGTGGAAACGGCTCTTCTGAGATGCTTACCAACCTGTCCACATCCATTGTGTCTGTGGTCTATAACCTGCAGCTTATGAAACTTGCGAATGAAAATGGTATAGCAGCATATGGTGTGATAATGTATGTGTCATTCATATTCATGGCAATATTCTTCGGTTATGCCATCGGAGTCACACCTATCATCGGTTATAACTATGGTGCCGGTAACAAAAAACAGCTGCACAGCCTGCTTAAAAAAAGCCTTGTGATCACCGCCGTCACAGCTATAACAATGACGGTTTTGTCCGAGGTTCTGGCACTCCCTATCGCAAGAATATTTGTTGGCTATGATGATACGCTATGCCGTATGACCCAGACCGGTATGATGCTTTTTTCCATATCATTCCTGTTCTGCGGATTCAACGTATTTGGCTCAGGTTTCTTCACAGGTCTAGGCAACGGGCTTGTATCCGCAACCATATCTTTCCTCAGAACACTGGTGATACAGCTTGCAGCGGTGTTGATGCTGCCTATGGTGTTTGGCATCAATGGAATCTGGTGTGCTGTGGCCGTAGCGGAGGCTGTGACCCTTGTCATAACTATCACCTTCCTTGTAAAAAATAAAAAGAAATACGGATATTAAACAAAATAAGCCGGAGCATGTGATTTTTAATTATCACGCACTCCGGCATTTTTACATCGCCCTATTCACTATGTTCTTAAGTTCCGGATAGCTGGACACAGCCAGTACATTCTCGTCCGTCTTGTTCTGCAACGACAGATACCACACCGGTGTCATTCCGGCATTTTTCGCTCCCATGACATCCTTCTTGTAGCTATCGCCCACATAGATGACCTCATCGTTCTTTACGCCCAGCTTTGTAGCTATCATATCAAACATCCTGCGGTTCGGCTTTTCTATACCAGCCTCCTCGCTTGTTATCATTGCGTCAAGTCTGCCCGTAAGTCCAAGTCTGTCTATCTTCCTGAACTGGATATGAGCAGTCATATCTGTACAGATACCTATCTTTATCCCTCTGGCTTTCATATCATCTATAAACTCCAATGCCCCGGGGAATATGGATATCCTGTTCAGGAAATTGTTCCAGAAATAGTTGTACACCTGCAGGTCATATCTAAATGGTGATACCCCCAGGATCTCCAGCATCTTCTGGAAGTACAGCACCCTATTGTGCTGCGCCGCCATATCCCAGGCAGAGAGCTGATCCTTTACCATGTCTCTGCCTTCTTCAAAGGCTTTCATCACTGTCACTTCATCTATATGAAGAAGTTCATTTGCCACATATCTCACAGTGTCATCCACTGCCTTATCATTCTCGTGAAGGCAATCGTATAATGTATCATCTAAATCAAATACTATTGCTCTTATCATATCTACCGACACTCCCTTCGAACTTCCTTGGTGATCGTTGTTCCACCAGTCTTGTACCAATTGTCCACAAAACTGTCAAATTCATCCAGATCTGCTTCACCTGTAACTATCTTCAGATACGTGTCGTTCTCCAGATTCTCAAGGTACCACCAGTCTGACACCATGGTCTCGGTCTCCCCGAAGTACAGAGATTCGACTTTATTTGTACGCGCATCATTGAGGATCCTGCACGCAGTTATACGGGATGTATATGCCGCCCAGTCCTCCGATGACGCATTATCTTCATTCTTAAGATATGAATCACATGCTTCATAATAAGATTGTTCCAGCAGATTCAGATCATCTGGCTGCCTTACGCCAGAGAACACATGGTTCAGCTCGCCATAACATATCTGAAGTGCATTGTTGTAATCCACGTTCATCGCAAGTGGTCTTGCGGTAGGATCCACATTGAGTTTGTAGTAATCCTTTATAGCCTGATTGTCTTTATCCTCATATCTTACATAGTCAAACAGCACACTTATTATCTTGCACACTATCTCCGGGTGCTCATATCCCTTTCTGACAACCACAAAATTGCCATACGGAACCTGGGTGTGATAACTCGTTGAACCATTTTCCTCTGTGGCAAGCAGATATGGTTCCCACTTTGCTGTTGGATCGGCCGCTACAGCGTCCATAAGAGGATTATTTGGAGCCCACCATGGTCCGAAGAACGAACCACACTGTCCATTCACTATGAGTTCTATTATGTTGCTGCTTGTCCGCATGAGGAAATTCTGATCCAGAATCCCTTCCTCGTACATCTCATGTATATGCTCCAGAGCCTTCTTTGCCTCCGGCTGTACAGAACCATACACAACTTTTCCGTCCTCATCCTTTATCCACTGTTTTGGAAATGCCCCATATGCGGCAAATACAATGTCGAGCGTGTACTCGCTGCTATAACCACAACCGCCGCAGAGACTTGTGTCTGCCACCAGCCCTACGGTATTTCCTTCACCATTATTTCCCGGATCTTTCTCAATAAACTGCCTGATGATCTCCTCCGCATCCGAAAGTGTTCTCGGAGCCTCAAGTCCCAGCTTATCCATCCAGTCTTTTCTAAGCCATATCAGATTTGGTCCATCTGATATATTTGTCTCAGGTATGGCCATGATACGGTCATCAAATGTGACCACATCCATGATACTGCTGCCATAACTCTTATATATGTTCTTTATCGTTTCACTCATACAGTTGTTATAACTGTCTGTGAGATCCTCGATCATGTCATTTTCCACCAGATACTGCAGCTCATCCATGTCCTGGACGATCATCACATCCGGAAGATCCTTCTGTGCTATCACCATGGATACATTATCATCATACTGATTATCAGCAGCCTCAAATATATCCTGGTTCTGCACATTTAAGATTTCATTTAATATCTGTGTGTATGCGTTATTTTCATACGTTTCTCCCTGTGGGAGATTTGAATTATTTGCACCGGACAGCTTTCCCAGGGTATAGGTGAGCTGTTCCGGATACCTTCCAAGCGGCGTTGTCTCCGCAATATGCATGGCAGACTCATATTCTGCATCTGTGGTCGCCTTAGACGGGTTGGAGGGGGTGTTATTGTCCTGGCAGCCACATATTATTATAAGGGTAATTGTTAGCACACATGTTATTATTTTTTTCAGATACTTCATTGCTGGCATATGCTTTCCTCATTCCACTTAGGTTTTGCAAATAATTTCATATATTATCCTTAACCCTTTACGCCTCCAGACATGCTATCCTTGTAGCACTTCTGCATTACCATAAAGAGAATGATAATCGGTACGGATATCAGCACTGCGCCAGCCGCAAATGAGTTGAACCAGTTGTACACATACTCTTTCTCGAGCATGTTCCAAAGTCCGATGGATACTGTATAGTAGGCCTTGTTGGCTCTGCATATAACCTTGGCAAACACGAAATCAATCCATGGTGCAAGGAACGAATTCAGAACCGTATAAACTATGATCGGACGGCTGAGTGGTATGATGATCCTTGTAAATGACTGCCATCTTGTAGCACCGTCAAGGTATGCCGCTTCTTCCAGCGACTTTGGTATAGTATCAAAGAATCCTTTGGCGATATAGAATCCAAGTCCTGAACCGCCTGAATATACGAGTACCAAAGCAACCCTGATGAGTGAGCCTTCTGAAAGTCCCAGAACCTTAAGGATATAATACACAGCTATCATAGCCATGAATCCCGGGAACATTCCAAGGATAAGTGCCACATTCATAAATGGCTTTCTCAGTCTAAAACGCATTCTTGACATACAGTATGAAACTGCAAGCACGAACGCTGTTGATATTATACATGAGAAAATTGCTATTATCAAAGTATTCTTGAACATCTGCATGAAGTTCAGGATACCTGTGTCTGTAAAAAGCTTTGTATAGTTCGCCAGAGTCAGAGACTTTGGCAGCAGAGTTGAAACATACTGTCCTTTCTCTCCTCTGAAACTTATCATGATTATCCATGCAATCGGCAGTACCCAGATAACCGAAAGGATTGCCAGTATGATATGGACCACGATGTCTCCCAGTGTCCATTTTCTTCTAACTTTAATCTCGTTATTTGATTTAGCCATTACTGAAATCCCTCCTCATCTTTATATGATGCGGTGTTGTGGTAAGTTACCAATGACACAACAGCGAGAACTATGAATGTCATGATACCTATAACAGCACCTAAGTTATAGTACTGGTTATCAACCGTCAGCTTGTAGAGCCATGTGACAAGAAGATCTGTCTTTCCGGCTGTCTTTCCAACCGGGGTAGGCGCTCCATTTGACAGAAGGTAGATAACGTTAAAGTTGTTTATATTTCCTGCAAATGTTGTTATCAGATACGGTGCTGTGACAAACAACATATATGGAAGAGTGATCTTGAAGAAGATCTTTACCGGACCTGCGCCGTCAACTCTCGCAGCCTCGTATATCTCCTCCGGTATGCTCTGTAGGATTCCTGTGACCTGCATGACGGTGAATGGAATTCCTATCCAGATATTGATGACAATTACCATGACTCTGGCGAGTGTTGCATTGCTCCAGAATGGAATAGCATTGTCGATTATTCCGTTATTTATAAGTAATGTATTGACGATACCGTTCTGACTGAAGATCGTTCTCATCAGAAGAAGTGATACGAACTGCGGAACCGCTGCTGAGAGCATGAAGATTGCTCTCCACATACCTTTTGCCCTGGTTCCCCTTCTGTTGATCACCATTGCGAGTATCATTCCAAGGAAGTAGTTACTGAATGTGGCTGCCACAGCCCAAACAAGTGTCCAGCCAAGCACTGACCAGAATGTACTTCCTATTGCATCACTAAAGTTCAATATCTTTGCAAAATTCTTCAGTCCAACCCAGTTGAATATAACTGTATGTGAACCAAGCTTGCTGTAATTTGTAAATGCCATAAATATCATGAAAACCAATGGCAATATCGTAAATACAACGACTCCAAGTACAGGAAGTGGAAGAAGAAATGCATGAAGATTGCTGTCAAACAGACTCTTCACATCGTCCTTGAACTTTGGAACCTTTTTGCCTTTATCCCACAGGCAATACGCTTTGTATGCGCTCTCTATACTTACTACCCAAAGGCAGATGAATGCGAAAATTATAAACAGTGTTGCCACACCGTACAGGAGCATGAGCAGAGAGTTGTCACCCTGGGTATATTCAAATACACCCTTTGCATCATTCCAGACCTTCTGCTGTTCCTGACCACCCAGATGGAAGAGATCCACCAGGAGTGATGCTCCGTGCTTTATCATAAACCATATAAACAGTACCTCAAGTACCAGATACGAAAATCCCTTTACAAACTGTTTTCTGACTATGCTTCCAAACCCCAAGATTAGAAATGAAATTCTGGTAGCTATGTCTCCATTTGCCGCTGCCTGTGCAACGGTATATGGGTAATCAGATCTTCGTATTTTCTTTATTTTGCCTTTTTTATTTGTTATAGCCTGAGCCATCCTAACACCTCCGTCTCAAAGTAATTCATTATCTCTTCTTATTACAAGTGCCCCATCACCTGTAGATGAATGGAGCACCTGTTTTAGAAATATATAACTAGTATTTTTACTGTGCTACATCAGTGTTAAGTGATGTGTTGAATGACTCTGTCATATCTGCTGCGTTGTCATGTGTAACCTCACCATTTACGAGAGACTTACCAAAGTTCTCTGCTGGTGTCCAGTAGTTGCCCATCTTAGGAACAAATGGCTGGATGAATGCTGTTGTATCGAATGTTGCATTCTGAGCTGTAACAAGTGCATCGCCCTTAACTGTATCGCTCTCAAGAAGGCTTGTGTTACATGGAACGATGTTTCTTGCTGTGTAGTGTGACTCCTGTGATGCCTCATTTCCGAGGTAGAGTGCAAGTGCAACTGCAACCTGTGGATACTCACAGTTAGGATTTACAGCGATTGCCTTTGATCCTGCAAATGAGAGGAGCTGCTTGTCCGCACCGCCGATCTTGGCTGTTGGCATAACTGCGATTCCGAGATCATCTCCAAGTGCATCGTGTAATGCTGCGTAGTCCCATGAGCCTGAGAACATTGCTGATATTGAACCATCTGTCATACCTGAGATACCAACACCTGACTCATCGTTTACAAAGTTCTTGTTGTTTACAAGATCTACCAGGTAGTCTGTAACAGCCTTGCCGTTATCGCCACCGAAGTTGATTCCTGCATCATTGTCTGTACCATCACCGAATAATGTACCGCCATTTGCAAGGTAGAATGCTGCGATGTACCATGAGTTTGTGAGTGGGAATGAAACCTTACCCTTCTCAAGCATTGTGTCAAGGCTCTTTACATCATCCTCTGTAAATGTCTTCTTGTTGTAGTACATAAACCATGTATTTGTTGTAAATGGCACACCATAGATACCTCCATCAACTGTGATAGAATCTACGATCGCCTGTGAATTTGTTGACTTAACATAATCTGCTGTGCTTCCGCCGAGCTCTGAGATAGCACCTGCATCGATCAGAGTCTGTAACTGGTCATTTGCGAACATGTATACATCTGCTGACGCTGAAACATCCTGTGTTACAGTCTTTCCAGCATCACCCTCACTACATGTACCATACTCAAATGTGATATCCCAGTTTGGATGCTCTTTCTTGAATGCCTCACATGTTGTCTGTAACCACTCGCCGTAATCAGGTGACTGATCCTCAGCTGGTCCCCATACTGTAAGTGTTGTCTTGATCGCCTCTTCCTCTGAAGCTGCCTCTGTGGCATCTGTAGCCTCTGATGCATCACTCTTTGCTGCTGCTGTTGTTGACTCGTCCTTTCCTGAATCTCCACATCCTGCCAGCATTGACATTCCCATTACACCCGCAAGTGCAACTGCTGCAAATCTCTTAACTCTCATAACCGTTCCTCCTTAAAAAATATAGTTTTGATTGAATGTTTTTAATACCTTTGCAGTACCTTTACCTTATGTCATTATTATAAGAAAACGTTTCCAATCCGTATATATCAATGATTTTAGAAACATGTTGGATTTTTTAGATATGTTAAATTTCTGATATTTTATTTTTGTGATCCTATAACCACCGGTCTGGAATTTTTTGAGATCACCAGCTTGACGGGATACTCTGTATAAAACAAAATTCGCCTCCACTGCATTTTGTAGCGCAATGGAAGCGAATTGCTATGTTATTATACTGTTTTATTATCTGCTTTTTTTATTCTGCTCTCTTTGGGAAGTGCAGCATTACTTTTGTGCCAACGCCCGGGGTACTGTCTATTTTTACTGCATACTGCTCACCATAGTAAAGCTTGATCCTCTCGTTTACATTTGACACACCGTAACCATTTGACGACTTTGACAGGATCATGGCGGCCTGAGTCTTTGTCATGCCAACACCATTATCCGACACAGTAAAGTCAAGGAAATCTCCGTTCTCCTTTCCCTCTATGCGTATCTCTCCTCTGCCGTCAGTCTTGACATCAATCCCGTGCCCTATCGCATTTTCAAGCAGAGGCTGGAGTATCAGATTCAAAGTTTCATACTTCAGAATGCTGTCATCTATGTCATACACTACATCGAAACTGTTGTCATGCATGGCCAGCTGGATATCAAGATACGACTTGATATTTGCTATTTCATCTTTGACCAGCAAAATGTTCTTGCCCTTGTTGAGTGCAGTTCTGTAAAATGTTGAGAGAGCCAGTGTTATATGGCTTATGTCCTCCTGGTCAGCCTCCAGAGCCTTCCAGTTGATCATAGACAACGAGTTATACAGAAAATGAGGATTGATCTGGGCCTGCAGTGCCCTCATCTCATATTCCTTCTCCTTGATCTTGCTCTGGTATACCTCATTTACTGTCTCATCAAGCCGCTTACTCATGCTGTTGTATCCATTTATGAGATCACCTATCTCATCTGCACTGTCATTTTCTATAACCATACCCAGATTTCCGGTCTCGGTGGCCTTCATCGTCTTCTGAAGTTTCTTTATTCGCTTTGTTATGAACTCCGAAATTATATGTATACATGTTATTCCCGCAAACATACTCACCAAAATGGCAACCCCTGCTATTATAAGTATCGGCTGTACAGATGAGATTATAAGCCTATCCGGTTTGTATACGCATATGTTCCAGCCAGTCGCATTTGATGTCCGATCTATAAACTGATACCCTGAATTCTCCATCTCTCTCAGGGCTTTAAACTGGTCTACGTTCAATTCATACGCAGCCTTGTCATCGGCAAATGTATTCTTGGCAAATATCGTATTTCCATACTCATCCTCTATGACAAGCCCATAATTATCAAACATCGTCTCCGTATAGAATGGCTGGAATACACTGTCATAGTCCACACTGACATATAAAACTCCCTTAGCCCCTCTCTGTTCCAGCATAGCCATCCGGCTGACCGAAAATGCTGTATGGTTTTCCATATCAATACGCCAGTGTATATTGTTGTCAAGATCATCGTACGCATGAGTTCCATCTGACAGATCTTTAAGAGGCGCAACCGTGGAACCATGTTTTACATCACTTGCATCCGTATATATCGTGACCTGATTCACATTCTCATGAAAATACATAATTGAGGACAGCAGTGGATCAATCACCGTGCTGAACTGCTCATAGTTCTGATACGCAGACTGATCCGCGCTCAGTATCTTTGCAATAGACTGATTGTACGAGATATATTTGGACAGATTATTATATATCTCCAGCTCATTATCCATGGCATCCGTCGTCTGTCTGACGTAGGATTGCAGAATAGTTGTCTCCCGGTCCCACAGTATCTTCTTCATCTCCATGTATGTTATACTCAGGATTATTATAACAGGCACAAAACCCGCCAGCAGATAAATAACAACCAGTTTGCCGGTAAGCCTCATATCTCGGAATTTTCTTTTCAAGCTGTTCTTTCCCATGCATCTACCTCCGCACTGCGGTACCAACTTCTCCGCCGTATTGGCAAATTATTGCTCTACTCATCTCCCAGGCCACCATTCTCCCTGAATTTCTGTGGACTAACTCCATAAAACTCACGAAAGCTCGAACAGAAATAGGATACATTCTGATAACCACACATATTACCTATATCAACTATCTTAGCCATACTATTCTCAAGCATATCTTTTGCCCGCTCCATTCTGTATGACTTGATAAATTTGCTAAGGTTCTGACCCGTCTCCTTTTTGAACACAGTGCTCAGATAGCTCGGGGCAAGGTATACCATCTCAGCGAGCATATCTATTCCAAGCTCACTGCCATAATTTCTGTAAATATACTGCTTTACTATATCAACCTCTTTATGTCCTGTCTGGCTCTTATCCTCAAAGCATGCCGCCAATCTGTCTATCGCAGCATCCACCAACCCCGTGAGACTCTGAAAATCCGTTGTCAGATACAGTTTCTCCACATCCTTGTTGAGGTCCACCTCACTGGTTCCATCTATGCTTCCATATATATCCTTTAACAGATTTGAATACAGAAATTTGATATATATCTGTGAACATTCATTCTTATGTCTGTATTTCTCACAAAATTTGGCAAAATGCTCCCTGAGTGCCTCAACATCATTCATCTTGATATCCTGCTTCATCTGCTTCATAAGTGTATCATCATCAAATTGGATCATGCCCGATGAGTCACTCTCCATATTTGGATAGAACACCTTTATCTCCGGATGATAGAACTTATTGTCCATAAGTTCATCCAATTCATCGGCCATCTGTTTCATATTCTCTGGTCTGTCTACTTCTGACGAAACAGCTATATAACAGTCCTCATCATAATCGCTCTTAATGATCTTCACAAGCTCCTGCGCCACAGTCACCGCATCAACGCCATCCCCCAGAAATATCATTTCCTGCTGCTGATTCAGATTGAGGTATCTCTCTATTCCAAGTGACGCTATCTTCTCATTCTTCTTGAAATCGACATCTCTCCTGCCAAAGAAATCCTGATTGAACTCAACAAGAAGTATTCTCTTGAATTTTGCAAAATCAAGCTCAAGTCCATTGTATTCTTTTCTGATGCTGTCTATGTCTTCGCCATTTACAAGCATATACAGTGCATGCTCATAAAGGAATTCCATACTCTTGCTCCTCAGCTCATCCGACGCCTTGGCCTCCTCCAGCTCATCGACCACCTTCTCAAGAGTTGCCTTGAATTCCTTCGGATCTACCGGTTTCAATATGTAATCCACCACTCCAAGCCTTATGGCACGCTTTGCATAATCAAATTCATTACAGCCGCTGAATATCACGCAGCGCAGCCGTCTCTTCTCATTTACAACATTTTCAATAAGCTCTATCCCATCCATGAAAGGCATCTTTACATCTGTGAGAAGAATGTCATAATCCTGCTGCCTGATCTTTTCCAGTGCATCAAGCCCATTCACCGCCTCATCGATGTCAAATTCCATATTCAGTTTTTTCAGAAGGAATCTGATTCCATTTCTCTCTATTCTCTCGTCATCAACTATCAGTATTCTATACATTCCCCGCAGCCTTTCCTTTTTCTGAAATGTCACATAGACATCTGTTCTTCATTCCACCGTAGCTACAACTAATTATAACCGACTTGCCTCTCATATGCCACCCAAACCATCTGAAGATTTTTCAACAACCAATGGGGTCAGGCACCTTCGTCAGGCACAATGGGGTCAGGCACCTTCGTCAAAATAGTTTTTTTCCCAACAACCCAATAGGGGCCTGGCACCTTCGCCCCAAAAAATGTTGAAAATACACCATTTTTCAAACTTCCCCAATAAAAATAGGACGGAGGGGCCTGACCCCATCCGTCCCCGGACGTTGCTTTATCTATGAATGCAATTATAAGCGCCAAATGTCCTTGTTGTACTCAGCTATTGTTCTGTCTGATGAGAAGAATCCAGCCTTGCTGATGTTGACAAGTGCCTTCTTTGCCCAGGTCTTGCGATCCTCGTAGTCTGCAAGTACACCTTCCTTGGTCTTGATATAATCTTCAACATCGAGGAGGGTCATGAACCAGTCCTTGACGATCAGCTCGTTGTGAAGTCTCTCAAGGCTTTCCTTCTGTCCGATCTCAAGGAGCTCATCGCTCACAATGAAATCAACAAGCTTCTTGATCTCAGACTGCTCGTAGTAATCCTTTGACACATAATCAGCCTTTGCATAGTGGTCGATAACTGCCGCGCTTGACTCACCGAAGAAGTAAATGTTGTCCTCGCCGACAAGCTCTCCAATCTCAACATTTGCACCATCTCTTGTACCAAGTGTAAGCGCACCGTTCAGCATGAACTTCATGTTTCCGGTTCCTGATGCCTCCTTTGAAGCAAGTGAGATCTGCTCTGAAATGTCACATGCAGGTATGATCTTTGCTGCCTTTGACACATTGTAGTTCTCGATCATGACAACCTTGAGGTATGGGCTCACCTCTGGGTCATTATCGATGAGCTGCTGCAGGCAGAGGATAAGATGAATGATATCCTTTGCGATGGTATATGCTGGAGCTGCCTTTGCGCCAAATATTACAGTCACAGGAGTCTTTGGAAGATTTCCTGCCTTGATATCGAAGTACTTGTGGATAACCCAGAGTGCGTTCATCTGCTGACGCTTGTACTCATGAAGTCTCTTAACCTGTATGTCAAAAATAGAATTCTCATCTATGTCAATGTTCTGTGTCTCCTTAAGGTAATCCTTGAGAACGACCTTGTTCTGCTTCTTGATATCCATGATCTTGCCAAGGACTGCATCATCATCATAGAACTTAGCGAGGTCATTCAGTTTCTCTGCATCCTTCTTGTAGCCGTCGCCGATGAGCTCTGTGATGTATGCTGCAAGCTGCTCGTTGCAGTGGAGAAGCCATCTTCTGAATGTGATACCATTTGTCTTGTTGTTGAACTTCTCAGGATAGATCTTGTAGAAGTTGTTCAGCTCAGAATCCTTGAGGATCTCTGTGTGAAGATATGCAACACCATTTACACTGTGGCTATAGTGTATATCAATGTGTGCCATGTGCACTCTCTCATCCTTGTCGATGATGTATACACTCTCATCCTTGTATCTGTTGCGAACCTTCTCATCCAGCTTCTTGATGATAGGAACAAGCTGTGGAACAACCTTCTCAAGGTAAGCAAGCGGCCATTTCTCAAGAGCCTCTGCGAGGATAGTGTGGTTAGTGTATGCGCACACCTCTGTCACGATCTCTGTAGCCTCGTCAAATGATATTCCCTCAGCGGTAAGAAGTCTGATGAACTCAGGGATCACCATTGAAGGGTGTGTATCATTGATCTGAACTGCTGCATAATCTGCCAGGTCGTGAAGATTTGAACCCTTTGCCTTAGCCTCATCAAGGATGAGCTTTGCACCATTTGCCACCATGAAATACTGCTGGTAGATACGAAGAAGATTTCCAGCCTCATCGCTGTCGTCCGGGTACAGGCAGAGTGTAAGGTTCTTTGCAATGTCTGTCTTGTCGAAGCCTATTCCGTCCGGCTCCATGATGGACTCGTCAACGCTCTCGATATCGAAGAGGTGGAGCTTATTTGTTCTGTTCTCGTATCCAGTTACATCTATATCGTACATTCTTGACTGGACTTTCAGATTGCCAAATGTGATCGTGTTGGTAACATCTGTCTTCTCAAGCCAGCTGTCTGCCTCAATCCAAGGATTTGCAGTCTCCTTCTGATAGTTGTTCTCAAATACCTGCTTGAACAGACCCATGTGGTAGTTAAGTCCAATTCCATCTCCGTGAAGTCCGAGGGTTGCCATGGAATCAAGGAAGCATGCTGCAAGTCTTCCAAGTCCGCCATTTCCAAGTGATGGTTCCGGCTCAACCTCCTCTATGTCATAAATGCTCTTGCCATTCTCAGCAAGCACCTGTTTAACCTCGTCAAATATACCAAGGTTGATGAGATTGTTCGAGAGAAGCTTTCCAATGAGGAACTCTGCTGAGATGTAATAAACCTTCTTCTGTCCCTCCTCTGAAACCTTTCCGTCTGCGAGCTTCTTTGTCATATCAAGGAGTGCGAAGTATATCTCCTCATTTGTACAATCCTTGATCTCCTTGTTGTATTTCTTCATGCAAATATCCTTTAACATAATATCCTCCTTACAAATATACGTCTTCACCCTGTTTGCTTGAACATCAGCTCATTCTGAGTCGCCTTCGGCGAGAGCTGATGCTACATGTCAAGTTTTCACAGAAAACTTGACACATTATCTTCCATACAGTCTGGTGAGATCCCTTAATTTATCTATATGTTTCTGTGTAAATTCCCATGTTGCTCCCTGAACCGCATCGCTCCTGTTTTCATTTTCATTTGCTGCAGCTCTTTGCTTCGTAAGTCGCCACTTCCAGTTGCCGCCAAGCGTTGATGGATAGTTCATTCTGGCACTGTTGTCCTTGCCCAGAATATCCTGCATCTGAAGTATGACTGTGTCTGCTGAGCTCATGTAAAGTGCATGTATCATCTTCTCTGCCACATCATCCAGGCTGTTCGCCATGAGGTACTTCATCATATATTCCTGAAGCTCCTCACTCTGTCCGCTGATATAACTTTTCAGCATATCGTTGTCGTGGGTTCCGATGTACGCTACGTAGTTCTTTGCGTGATTGTGCGGCAGATATTCATTTGCCGTATTGCCGTCAAATGCAAATTCCAACACCTTCATGCCCGGATAACCGGATTCCTTCACCAGCTTCTGAACCTCTGGCACGACCACACCGAGATCCTCCGCTATAACCTTGGATGAACCTATGGCGCTGTCTATCGCATCGATGAGTTTCTTTCCCGGTCCCTGTCTGTAGTAACCGTCCTTCGGCTCGCCATTTGCCGGGATGCTGTAGTATCTGACTATCCCGATAAAGTGATCTATACGGATCACGTCGTAGAGCTTTGCAGATGCAGCAATTCTCTTCTTCCACCACGCGAAATCATCCTTCTCCATGACATCCCAGTCATAGATCGGGTTACCCCACTTCTGTCCGTAGCTTGAGAACATGTCCGGCGGGCACCCTGCCACAACCGATGGGGTCAGGCCCCTCGACAGCTGAAACTGATCCGTGTCCGCCCACACATCTGCACTGTCTAACGCTACATAGATCGGAATGTCACCGATAATGCTTATTCCATTTCTGTTGGCGTACTCTTTTAATGGCATCCACTGCTGGTAGAACTTGAACTGAAGGAATTTGTAGAATTCCACGTCTTCACCAAGCTTTTCTCTGTAAGCTACCATAGCCTCCGGCTTTCTCTTCTTGATTGCCGGCTCCCACGCAAGCCACTCTCTGTTGTTATGATCAGCTTTGATCGCCATATACAGCGCATAGTCATCTATCCACTGTTCGTTTTCCTTTATGAAATCTGCGTAACCCCTGCTGTCTTTGTGCTCCGATCTGCCAAATGCTTTTCTGAGAACTTCAAATCTCTGTCTGTATATTCTGGCGTAGTCGATCTCGTCATCTCTGTCAGCCCATTTGTAGGATTCTACCTCCTCTTTCTTGAGAAACCCTTCAACTATCAATGTATCCAGATCGATAAAATACGGATTGCCCGCAAATGCTGAAAACGACTGATAAGGACTGTCACCGAAGCTTGTTGGTCCTATCGGAAGCACCTGCCAGTACTTCTGCCCTGCTCTTTTCAACATATCAACAAAATCATAAGCATCTCTTCCCATGGCTCCAATTCCATACGGTGATGGGAGGCTACTTATCGGCAGGAGTATTCCTGCGCCACGTTCCAACGCTTTACTCATCTCTGATACCTCTTATAATTTCCTATTGTGTCTTTGCCAACAGGCGCCCATATGAAAGCGCCAGACAAAGGTGAAGGAAACAACTAAGGGGTCAACTAGGGGGTCAACTAAGGTGTCAGGCACTATATGTAATCGCTCTGTTGTGCTTTGTATTTTATTAGCATTTTCTTTCAAATGCTTGCATTATATGACCGTTTTATTGTACAATCCTATCATAGTAAATGTTAATCCTAGGTGATGGGGTCAGGCCCCTTGAATATGCACCATTAAAATTCTTACTAACAATAGTGCCTGACCCCATCGGAGGTCCACCGAAGACCCCATTATACCAATAGTGCCTGACCCCATTGGGGCTCGACAAGAAGAACGATAAAAACACAGCAATATCGAAGGAACCTGCCATATGAACAGTATTGAATATAAAGAATTATTAGAAAATAAAACACACGCAGATCCCATGTTCCCATACAACACTTATCTGTGTTCTATTCCTCTGGATTTCAGCACAGTATCGCTTCACTGGCATGAATTTATGGAGATCATATACATCAAAAAGGGAAAGGGAAATGTGACTCTGGACTTCACCTCACACTACGTAGAAGAGGGTGATATCGTTATTATCCTGCCAGGACACATCCACGGAATATCCCAGCACGAAGGTTACTCCATGGAATATGAAAATATCCTGTTCTCCGTCGACATGTTCAGATCAAAGAATCACGACTCACTGGACAGCGAATTTTTCTTACCACTCCTGGCGGGAGATGTGGACATAAAGAGCATCTACGACAAGGATGATCCATTGTACCCACAGCTTTCCTCATGCCTGAACCGGGTGGATAAGCTTTGCTCTGAAACTCCCAAAGGATATCATCTGGCTCTAAAGGGATGTTACTTTGAATTTTTCTACATTCTGTTCACCAACTCCACGGTCAGGGATGAGGCAGACAGAAAGAACCGCGCCAGAGATCTTGAAAGGACCAAGCTCATCCTCTCATATATAGATGAAAACTACAAAGAGGCCATATCCATAACGGATATAGCCTCCTACTGCGGATTCTCAGAATCCCATTTTATGCGATTTTTCAAAAATACCATGGGCGTGTCATTTGTGACATACCTGAACGACTTCAGACTAAACGTAGCAGCAAGACTACTCTCCACAAATGACGAGAGTGTGCTATCAGTGGCCGAAAACTGCGGATTCTTCAACCTGTCATATTTCAACAGAATGTTCAAGAAAAAATATGGTGTGACACCGAGCCGATACAGAGAAACCCACAACTGACAGCATGGCGTATATCCACAGCTGAAAATTCACCACTCAAACTGTGCCACGCAAACTTCAACTACGCATCCGATCTGGAGTATGAGTTTTTCATCTGATTGCTCAACTCGTAAAGCACCTTTCCAAGAGTGTCGCCTGCCGCATGCATTGCCATGTCCGCCATCTCCTGATTGGCCTGCTGCCTGAGTTTCTGCCCCAACTTACTGACAGCATCTATCTGCACATCCCTATCAGCTTCCAGAAGATCATCATACCTGTATATAATCTCATGCGCCTTAGACATGACCTTCTCGTCATATCTCTCAATATGGAACACCGACTTCGCATACGATGCATCCGCCATTGCCGCGATCAAACGGCTGGTCCAATAGAAGTTGTCCGTGGACACTTCCGCGGATGTATTTGCCAGATACTCTGGAACCTCGTCAACATTTGTGTAAAATGGCACCATGACATTGAATGCATTTGATGCAAATGCCAGCCACTGAATGGCTCTGCTGTCCTCATCCGCATACGGCCTGATCTGGATCGCCGACATAAAATCCGTTCTGTTTACTCCGATTGACCTGTATGCACCTCGAAGGCTTTTGTCGCCGTAATTTCCATATGGATCATACAGAGTGCCCTGATAATGTGAGGACAGGACATACTTCACGTCCTCCATAGTTATCTTCTTCTCCGGTATCATACACCACGGAATATCGTCCGACACCGGAGTAAAGTCTGCGTCCGGGCCATCCCAGACAGCGGAATTCGGATTAAGTGTCCTCTCCATGAACCACGCTCTCGGAGTATTATACACATGATCAGCATCGTCATGGCTGCCAAATATATCCCTCGGGCAGATTATACTTGTATATGTGCCATCCGACGAATCAGTCTCATTGTTGGTGCTGTCGACTTCTTGTCCACAATCATCGTTCTCATCTTTATCCTGCAGCTCTCCGGTCTGTGATATATTCCGCAGCATCACGCACTCCATATTCTCCACGTTCAGATGATATTTCTCTATAAATTCCGGAAGATCCGCTGAACACATAAATTCGTTCTGTGCCCCAATGGCATCTGCCAGGTCAAATTCATCCATACCGAACTGGTTTGGCATGACAACATACACGTCATCTGGAACCTTTCTCGCGATCCAGTGATGTCCGCCGATGGTCTCAAGCCACCAGATCTCATCCACGTCCTGAAATGCTATTCCATTCATCTCATAAGTTCCGTACTGTTCAAGCAGACTTCCAAGGCGAATTACACCCTCTCTGGCACTTTTTATATATGGAAGAGTGATGGACACGATGTCCTCCTCACCTATTCCACCTGCCTTCTCCAGCTTATCTCCGTCTGCTGGCTCATAACACACAAGAGGGTCCGCCCCGAGCACCCTCGGATTCGAGGTTATAGTCTCAGTTGCAGTCATCGCCACATTTGCTGCATTTACTCCGCTGGCCGCCCAGATTCCCTCACCGCTTAGAGCGTTCGGCACACAGGTGTATCTCATCGGATTGTCCGGAAGCTCTATCTCCACATGGGAAATAACAGACTTGTAAATGCGCGGCTGCTCCTCAGGATGCACCACAGCATACTTCTTCGGAGTGTACGAACCAGCCCCCGAATCATCATTTCTCGCTATTATCGTTGAACCGTCATATGAGGCGGCCTTACCCACTAAAATTGTTGTGCACGGCATGTGCGTTCCTCCTTCTTATTCCTCAAATTTATTTCTTTTCTTCTGTTCATTATCCAATCTTAATTTTACAAAATATGGATTTTTTAGTTTTGCAACTATATAATTTCCTTCATAGCTTTCCTCATCACGTCTGACCATCTGCCCGCCAAGCTTTTTGCGGACATCATCACTCTTGAATTGACTATTTAAACGCAGGCAAGCTGTATCATTTTGTCCGCGTATTGAGCCAACAGCTCTTTTTAGCTCATCACTTTTGCCCTTCTTATAATACCCACTATTACATACATCATAAAACTGCAGCAGATCTTCTTCCGGAAAATTTTCTTTCAAAATATATAACTTCTCTACGACAAATGCCCGCCCATAATCAGGACAGCGTCCATCCTTTTTGCATGTTTCCCTGTGCCTTAATGTTGCTGGGAATTGCATATCTGCACAATCTGTTTTTTCAAGCCTCAATGACTCCACCGGCTTAAATCCTTCAAGCTCCATTTCTCTTATGTCCCCGCCATAGACTCTATCAGAAGTTGTAATGCCTTCCGTATCACTCGCAGAATGGCAATCAAGTATTTTGGCCTGGTCACACCTTTTTTTGATTTCACTTGGACTATCTGTATATTTCATAATCACATATATATCCTGGTCGTGCCACTCATCATCTTTATCATTATGACTACAGAAATATCTGACAGTTTCCGTATTCATCTTGTTAAGAGCCCAAAAACAATATCCATTTTCATGAATATCCTGCAGCTTCTCCTCCAGTATTTCAAGCATCGACTGATCCAGATACTCTCCTATCTTGGTAAATATGATTCTGTCCAGGGATGGAATTACTGGCACTTTGTCATTCTGGTCCGAAATACTTATTAAACCTAACGAATATTCTCCATACTTATCATTGCTGTTGAACATTCCATTATGTAACTTATTGTGATTATCCTTATATTTATCCCATATCTTTTCTCTATCTTCTTTGCTAAGTTCCAACAATTCTCCTGCAGTTTTTCCAAAGTGATCACGAAACACCGTATCAAACTGTTTCATTATCTGTGCTCTTTTTTCTCTAAAATTCTTGCCACTCTTATGCTCCCGCTTGAATTTCTTCTTAAAATAATCTTCGCCGCCACATCTTATGGTTTCATTTTTATTTGCATTGTATAATGATTCATCCTCTTTCAAACCTTCCTGTATTGCTATATAGCAATACATACTTTCAAGGAAATTTAAGTCTCTTTTTATTGTATTACTATACCAGCCACCGGCTTCAAGTGTAAAAAACACAAGTTCTTTTCCTGCATTATAATCTTCCTGCAATCTTGCATTGTCCGCCCCTCTTATAAGATCATAGTAATGTGAATCGCATCTGCTATTCAATGACTGAGCCTGCCCAATATATATCCTCATATCAATAATGTTAGCAATTGCATAAATCCCGCATTTTGCCACCTGCTTGGCAAAATAATAATTTTCCTTTTTCATATGTATATAACCCCTTTCATTTTTTCTTAAATGTGAATTTCAAAGTGACAAATACCACATACCCCACCAGTGCCCCCAACGTGTTCATCACCACATCATCCAGCTGGCAATATCCGCGCTCCGTTATAAGCTGCACTGTCTCTATCCCAACGCTTATGAGGAATCCCCACAGCACTGTGAATTTCTCCCAGCCTATTTTCTTCCTGCGATCCGGCTTTCTGTCCGTCGCCGAAACCGCCAGCGGATACAATATTCCAAACGGGACAAACAATAGTATATTCTCTATGACAAATGCATGCGCCTGCGGTGTCTCGCCCCAGGTTCCGAACAACGTCATGTCTATCCCCTGCCTGGAACCCGGTTCTCTGGACAGAAAAACCGTCACAAACATAACTGCAAGATACACTCCGAGCAGAAACCACACCATAGAATTCCATATGTGAGTTCCCGCTGAGGTCACAGCCGGAACATCATTATCATCTATTTCACTGCTGCCATCCGACAAATGAATATCCAAATGTCTTTTTCTCCCAGCATGCCACACGCACACGAGATATATAGCAACCGCAAGGATTCCGCACAGAATTCCTATGGGCAGGTATCCCACCACTTCCATAACATCTTTAACTATATAATCAAACATATTTTCCCCTCATCGACTCATTATCCTCTGCATCATAACATATTTCTCTGTAATTAAACATACGGAAATAGAATGCATTACCGATAATTTCTTGGGGACGGAGGGGTCAGGTACCTCCGTCCCCAAGTGGTGATTTTTGGCGTATTTCCGTAGGATTTCTCAAAAGGGGTCAGGCACCTCCGTCACAAAAGGGGTCAGGCACCTCCGTCACAATTTGTGTTATTGTGAAAAATATTTTTCGTTGTTTGAATAAGACATGTCTGCTATAATTTTGTTTAGTACACAAATATCTCGATATTGTTTACTTATTATTTGATAGGAGAGGACCTGTTATTTGAAATCCGCAAAAAAATCTAACACTAAACCAATAATCAAAATTCTTAAGATAGTAGGTGCTGCTCTTGGAATTATCATTTTGATTGCTGCTATCTTTGTCGGCGTACTCACTGTAACCGAATACAAACCTCAAGACTCTGAGGATCTGACGGTAACTTACAACGACCAACCAGCTACTCAGGATGGTTCATTTCCCACTGATACAAACAAGCTCTCCCAGCAGAAGGAATTATCAATCGGCGATAACATTTCCGTTGTTACGTGGAACATCGGCTACGGTTCCCTCGGAGCAAATGCTGACTTTTTCATGGATGGCGGTAATAGTGTGTACACATCCACCAAAGAGCAGGTGCTGACCAACATGTCTGCCATCACAGAAGAATTGAATAGTTTATCGCCTGATATTATCCTGCTTCAGGAAGTCGATGAGAAATCCTCCCGAAGTCACAAAATAAATGAAGAGTCCATAATTAAAGATGAACTGTCCTCATACAACAGTTCCTACGCTTACAACTACAAAACGCTCATGGTACCCTACCCAATTCCACCCATCGGGCAGGTCGCTTCCGGTATAATGACTCTCAGCACTTATCCGGTATCGACCGCTTGCAGAATCAAGCTTCCTTGCCCATTTTCTTATCCTATCAGGCTGTGCAATCTGAAACGATGTCTGATTGTATCTAGAGTTCCTATTGATGGTACGGATAAAGAGCTTGTCATTGTAAATCTACACCTTGAAGCCTATGATTCCGGTGAGGGCAAGACTGCCCAGACGAAAATGCTTGCAGGCATACTGCAAACCGAAACCGATAAAGGCAATTATGTGATAGCCGGGGGCGACTTCAACCAGACATTTTCAAATACCGACATATCAGCCTATCCCCAGCAATCCGATGAACTGTGGGCTCCTGGTCTCATAGATATTTCTGAATTTGAAAATGATTTTACATGTATAACTGATTCGTCAGTTCCTACATGCCGTTCGCTGGACAAGTCTTACAACAACGAGGATGATAAATTTCAGTTTTATGTAATTGACGGTTTTATTGTTTCATCAAACATTTCTATCAAGTCTATTGAAACAGTTAATCTGGATTTTCAAAACTCAGATCACAATCCAATAAAACTTGAGGTAATACTTAATTAATTTAATTACGCACAAATGCCGCTCCCTTTTTATCGGGAACGGCATTTTTCTGTCACGCAGCCTTCCCCCCGGTGGGACTGGGCATCAAAACAATCTGTCCGTTTTGTCAATCATCGATATTATATTCTCCGGATTCATATAATAGTGAATGTGCTACTCCCGGGAGATTCCCTCGTTTTCAGCAAAAGGGGTCAGGCACCTCCGTCCCCTCTGTCCCCACGGCCGGACATGCAAACAGGCGGAGTCCCAGTTGAATCCAACCAGAACGCCGCCTGTTTACGGTGATATCTATTTGATTGTGTTTATCTCACACTTATGCATTAGCCTGTGCCTTCAGCTCTTCTAGCATCTGCGGAAGCTTAGTATCCATCTCCTCATTCTTGAACTGGCACGTGCCGACCTTCTTGTGTCCGCCTCCGCCATACTTGAGCATCAGGCTTCCCACATCCATTGTAGCTGTACGGTTAAGGATGCTGTATCCGCATGCGGCAGAACATCCCTGTCCACCACGGCCGCTAACTATCCAAGCTGACACATTCTGCTCAGGATACATACTGTAGATCATAAAACGATTGCCTGTATATATAGGATCAACACCGCGGAGATCACTGATTATCACATTACCGTCAACTACTGTGTGTGCTTTAACCATCTCCTTAAACTTCTCTGTCTGCTCATTGTATAGCACGATTCTCTCCTGAATATCTGGCATGGCAAGTATCTCATCAGTAGTCATGCTTCGACACGCATCAATAAGCTTTTCCATCAGCTGATAGTTAGATATGGTAAAATTTCTGAATCTTCCAAGTCCAGTTCTTGGATCCATGAGGAACCCTATGAGAATCCATCCTTTCGGATTTTGAACCTCATCTATAGTAAGATTTCCCGAATCAACCTTATCAACAGCCTCCATCATATCGTCAAACTGAGGGAATCGCTCCCTTCCGCCATAATATTCATAGATAATTCTCGCACAGGATGGAGTTATGCGACTCTCTCCTTTATATTTGCCCTCAAGAGCCAGTCTCTCATGCTCGCTTGAATGGTGATCAAACCAAAGACCACAGCCCTCGACAAATGGTACATTTGCAAGGCAGTCATCCTCATTAACCTCAATCAATCCATCCTGAAGATCCTTTGGATGCGCAAATTTCCAATGGTCTATTATTCCAGCCTCCTTCAGAAGTGCTCCACATGCAAGTCCGTCAAAATCTGATCTTGTAACCAACCTCATAATACATTCCTCCCTGAAGTTTTTCCCATTTACAACATATACATAATTATATAAAAACACAATTTGTTATTCAAGATATTCTTTCTTATCGTAAAGAATGACAATATCCTTGCACAACATTTATTATGTTTTAACAAATTACATATTTTTATGTTTACCAATCACAAATCATATATTATACTTTCATTATGGAAGAGAAAAAAACACTAAAATACCTCGAAGAACCAGAGCGTTCTGTATATATTGCAGAAATCATCACTTTAGCTGCCATAGCTGTACTTTCAATTATATTAACACTTATCAGAGACAATGTTTGCATATTTGAAGATATCCTTACTTGCAAATTTAGACAGGTAACCGGAATTCCGTGTCCAAGCTGCGGAGGAACAAGAGCCGTACTCCAGTTATTACATGGTCATATACTTGCAAGTCTGTATTATCACGCAACTGCAACCTACATATCAATTCTGTGTATAGTATTTTTTATTTCTCAGACAATGAGACAGCTTTCGAGGGGGAAATTAGCCGCAGTAAAATGGCACAGTTGGTATTGGAAAATCGGCATCATCATATACATTTGCCAGTACATTATGAAACTCGCCATCCCAGGCTACACAATCTAATATTTTAAAAGAAAGGAAAATTATGGATAACTCAACAAACAACAACTCATATGGACAGAATGATTATGATCAGAACCCATACAGCCAGAATCAGTATAGCCAGGATCAGTACAGTCAGAATCAGTACAGCCAGGATCAGTACAGTCAGAATCAGTACAGTCAGAATCAGTACAGCCAGAATCAGTACTCACAAAATTCATACAACAATCAGTACTACAATCCATATCCTTCCGGATACAACGGACAGGGTTATGGAAAACCTCCTGTTGACCCTGGTCAAGGCAAGGGTATCGCATCCATGGTTCTCGGAATATGCAGTATCCTGTTCTGTGGTGCATATGGGCTAGTTGGTCTTACATGTGGAATCATCGGTCTTATCCTGACGAAACAGTCGACCGAACTAAGCGGTGGCGTTCCAAACGGTTTTGCCAAAGCTGGCAAAGTATGTGGAATCATCGGAACAATTTTATCTGGACTCATGCTGTTATATGTAATATTTTTTGTCTGTATATTTGCCGGAACATACTCCAGCTTTTATTCATTCTAAACAGCCAAAGGGCTGAAGATCTACAAATCTTCAGCCCTTTGCTTTACCCTAATATGCATATTTTCTTTTAATATAGAATAACGTTCAAACTACTCAATCGGAATCCATCCTCTTCCCATTGCACGCTCTATATTACTCTCCGGAGTCAAATTGATAGCACCGTTTTGATTTACCTTTTGCATATCTTCTTCCATAATCATTGTCAATAATGCCGCGCCTTACAGAGTGAGAATTTTTTAACTATATCTTTGCAGGACAGCCTCTATATCCATTTCCAGGTAACCTTACCGTTTTCAATCATCAGCTGAGCTGTGCCATCCACAGGACTTTCTCCAGGAAAATATTTGGCCCGATCCTCACCATAATACTCTTCTCTCTGCAGACAGGCATCATATACCAGCCAGCTATTTGTCGCATCGTCCCACAATTCCGTCCAACTGTGATCTGTAAGCCCATCACCATAATATGCCGGCATCTGCCCACATATGACTCTTGCATCATGGCCGAGAACTGTGGCTACACAGGCAAATGCTGCCGCATATTTATAACAATTTGCAACCTCATTGGTCATTGCGTAAACAGCAAACTCGGAAAACTGCGCCGCACTATCCACTGTGGCATAATCCCTCTCGTATTCATAACTCCTTATCTTGTCAAAACAAGTATGAAGCTTCTCATCATCACTCATTGAAGAATCCGTATTCTCCATGACCAGCTCAACTGCCATCTGGATCTCCTCGGATGTCGTCTTGCAGCCATTTGAATCGACAAAATAATATCCGTTCTTGTCGTCCCCTGCAATCTGGCTTCTGATCAGATTACCATCCGTATCAAAGCAATATGTATTTGTATCTATCTCATATGTAGGCTCAGTGGCAACAACCCATTTCCCCGCATCAGCACTGTACTGATAGAGATGTCCTGCCTTTGAATCATACTTTGTTACTGCATGTCCGTCGGAATCCACCTCCACCTTAAGGGTATCTGACATATCGTACCAGCCTGCATTTAACACCTTATTTCCTGATCTGTAATAATAATATGCCTGCCCATCGGCACTGGCATAGATTCCGTCTGCATCCTCCGGTATAGCCGCTACAGCCTGCTGTGTAGTGCCTGAAATCTCAGTCGTCTCCCCCTTAACCACACTCTTGTCCTCATTTGTAGCCGCCAGTTTTATAATGACAATAGCTGCTGCCACTGCCAATATCAGGGATAATGCTATGATTAGTTTTGCAGATCTTTTTTTCATGGTGTGTCGCCTTTCTGGATATTAATATTTCTTAACATTATGTAATAATAACATTATGTGTCAGGGAAATCAAGGAAAAAGCCGATCCCTGTGATCAGCTTTTCGCCGACCGGTCTTTCCTTACTTCTTACGACTTAGATATTTATCCAAAACAGGGAAAATTTTCAATGCATAATTAACGATGATAGTTATATATCACCTGTGCTATGGTAGTACCTGTATTGTTTTTAACTGATTACTTATTATCACTTGAATTAGCATTGAACAAATGCGTAGAAATTTCTAATAAAAAAGAAATCGGGAGCATCGACAACTGATGTTGTATGCTCCCTTTAAGAATTCAATTCTTTCAATAGTGGTTTTATACTATCACTTTTTTGCAAAAGCGTCAATAATTTTCTTCACAAATGAAAATGAGCTTGTAATAGTCTTATTATTCTCAAACCATTCTTTATTTCTCTGCATACGATTTTCAAATAATTCTTCCAATTCATCATATCTTTTTTGTTTTGCAACAGGACTAGTTACAATTTCATCATATGCATATATCAAACACACAAAGTCATAAATACATTTATTACTCAACTTTTTATCTCTGGATGCTTCACTGATTGACTTTATCTGCTTTACACGATTAACTACAGATTGATGAGCAACATTGTTTCCTGGAACTAAGTTGTTAATTAAGCAGTTACTGTGTGCGCATGCATTTCTAATATCCTTGACAGAGTTTAATAAAATACGATCCCATATGTCCACTCCATAAAAATCAGAATAAAAGTTACATAAAAATGCTAGTTCGCCAAATGAAATTAATTCCACGAAAACCCACGCTGGAAAATATGGATAATACTTATCTATTAAATCTTTACAATATGCACTTGCCTTGTGTGCTTGAATTTTTTTCAAATCCTTAAAATTATTATCCTTCGCAATAAACTTCTGAATTATTTTATAACCATCTTCCTCTGGATTATTTTCAATTTCCTTTAAAAAACGCACTTTCATATAATGTTCTATATCAAGTGCCATTTGAAATATAATATATCTCAAGCGCATATCAATGGTTGAAAGTTCTCTTAAATACGCGAAATCTAACCCTATATACTGCCCTGCCCTTTTCCCTGTCTTTCTTTTCTTATAATTTGATCTATAAGAAGCAAGTTTCATATAATAATTATTATTTTCTAAAAATTCTTTAGCTCCACTACGAGAAATTAAGTTAAATGTAATTCCCTTATCCTCCATATGCTTTATTAATTCCTCTGATGTCAACAATATCTTCAAACTATCACCTCATGTATCTTTAGCATAATGAGCTACATAATGATGAAATCACATGTTTCAGCCTATACCTAACATCACTTATCCTTCATCATCTTGTATAATTCATTGACATATCTTATATATAGTTCTTTATCATTATATGCTCTGTCAAATTCTTCTCTTGAAGAATTCATTAATGTCATTTTCTGCATATTCTTTAGTCGCTTTATCAAATAAATAAACGAATTTTCTACTGTTGATATTTTATCATCTGTATTTTTTTCTCTAACCAAATACCTGCCTTTATCTAAAACCTCAAATCTGGGATCATCTTTTATCTTAAACACAGTGTTGCTAACCGCAGTCACATTATCGTCAGAAATTATCCCTTTCTCAACTGCCTTGTCCTTAAACTCCTGCGACGTATGTATCTCTCCATCACAGAAACACTCAAAAATCATATTCTCTATATCTGTCATCATCGACATATTTTTCACCTCATTTATATGATTTAATTTATCATTTATTATAATATGCTTTAGCGATATTTGCAACACTTTAATATAACCCTTCTAACATTTAACGAAATATTATAAATTTATATTTTTAAATTTACAATTATACTATTTTTTCAGGCCTTACATTTAGAATTCTCCCCCACAACATATCCCTCTCCGACAACACCAAAGGAGCCCCGTCGCCAAGCCTGTATCCATCAGCAGAAGCATTACCAGGATATTCGCCGCACACCCCAGGCCATACCACCTGCCATATGTAGCAGATCCACGGCGAAGATCAACAACCGCATCAAACACTTCTCCACAGATAGTTCGTACAAGCTTGCATTGCGGGTGATTGATCTGGAAATGCAGACCACGCACAGGCCTTCCATTCCCCCAACATTTCTTCAGATCTGATACTCGCCGCTGATTATAGTCTCCCACCACTCACGGTTCTCCAGATACCACTTTATCGTCTTCTTTATTCCGTCCTCAAACTTAGTCTCCGGCAGCCAGCCAAGTTCATCATGGATCTTTGTCGGATCAATGGCGTATCTCGTATCGTGTCCCTTGCGGTCAGTGACATATGTTATCAGGCTCTCCGGTTTGCCGAGCTCCCTGCAAATGAGTTTTACAATGTCAATATTTCTCTTCTCATTGTGTCCGCCCACATTGTAGACCTCTCCCATGCGGCCTTTGTGTATGATAAGGTCAATAGCCTTGCAATGATCCTCCACATACAGCCAATCACGGACATTCAATCCCTCACCATATACGGGAAGAGGCTTGTCAGCCAAGGCATTTGCAATCATGAGCGGTATCAGCTTCTCCGGAAAATGATACGGTCCATAGTTATTTGAACACCTGCTTATAGTCACTGGGAGTCCATATGTCCTATGATATGCCTGAACCAGCAGATCTGCCCCCGCCTTTGAACTGCTGTACGGAGAACTCGTGTGAACAGGCGTCTCCTCCGTAAAGAACAGATCCGGTCTGTCAAGCGGCAGATCACCGTACACCTCATCCGTGGAAACCTGGTGGTATCTCTGTATTCCATATTTGCGGCAGGCATCCATAAGTGTTGCCGTTCCTATGATATTGGTCTGCAGGAACACCTCCGGATTCTCTATGGACCTGTCCACATGGCTCTCGGCGGCAAAATTCACCACCATATCCGGATGTTCTTCCTCAAACAACTGATATACGCCGTCCCTGTCGCAAATATCCATCTTCACAAATCTAAAATTCGCTCTGTCCATGACTGGCTGCAGAGTAGACAAATTCCCCGCATACGTCAGCTTATCCAGACAAATGATCCTGTACTCAGGATGTTCCTTTAACATATAAAATATAAAATTACTTCCAATAAAACCGGCACCGCCGGTAACTATGATCGTCATATCCTATTTCTCCTGTTCTCACCCTGATCCCGGCTCTAATCCACACCCCAAATAATGATTCCACATTTATCCTGGTTGGACAAACTAGACAAGGAGTCATACAATTGCTTTGGGCATCATTTTCCACACTTTTTATCTCCAGTGTAGAGGCTCCACATTTTATTTTCTGCAAGAAATCAAAAAGCAGCTTGCCAATCTCTTTATTATCTTCTACCACAATAATATCTAACATGTCTTCTCCTCTTTATAAAACAAACAAACTTTCCCATAAAATAAAAAAAGATTTCAAAATATACTATCTCAATGATAGCATACTTTGAAACCAAGACAAATGAAAATCTCTATCTTCCTCCCCATTGACTATCCCTCCCACCAAGTGTTATCTTGTCATCATAAACATCGGCATTTCGGCTAACTCCATGTTGTCAACGCAGTAATTGTCATTCAGAATTACAAGCCAGTAACATGTCAACCGTGAACTAACATCAACCAGCTAAAAGAGAGGACTCTACATATGAAGAAACTATCCACAACAAAGATGGTCGATACCATCACAACAAAGAGAAAAAACAAGAATCTCTCACAGGCACGGCTTGCCGATATAACAGGGATTAACAGAGGAATGATCAGCAGACTTGAGAGCAGTGACTATACACCTACCATAGACCAGCTTCAGGCACTTGCTGAAGCCTTAGACTTCGAAGTCGTTGACCTATTCGAAGAAGAGAAAAAGACAGCAAATGCAGCTGCACTCGACAAAAAATACAATATAGCAGTAGCAGGAACCGGATATGTAGGACTGTCAATAGCAACCCTTCTTGCACAGCACAATCACGTGACTGCAGTTGACATCATTCCAGAAAAAGTTGAACTTATAAATAATAAGAAGTCTCCTATTCAGGATGACTACATCGAGATGTATCTTGCGGAGAAGGAGCTTGACCTCACAGCAACATTAGATGGCGAAACAGCATACAAGAATGCTGATTTCGTAGTAATCGCTGCACCTACCAATTATGACAGTAAGAAAAACTTCTTCGATTGCTCAGCAGTAGAGGCCGTAATTGAGCTTGTGCTTAAGGTCAATCCAGATGCCACTATGGTTATCAAATCAACTATTCCTGTCGGCTACACTGCATCCGTCAGGGAAAAATACAGTACACATAACATAATATTCAGTCCGGAATTTCTCCGTGAGTCAAAGGCCTTGTATGACAATCTCTATCCATCACGAATTATCGTGTCATGCGATGAAGAATCTACTGACAAGGCACATACCTTCGCTGCACTACTCCAGCAGGGTGCCATAAAAGAAAATATAGATACTCTGTTCATGGGATTCACAGAGGCCGAGGCAGTAAAACTCTTCGCAAATACCTATCTTGCTCTCCGTGTGTCATATTTCAACGAGCTTGATACATATGCAGAAACTAAAGGACTTAATACTAAGGAGATCATCGATGGAGTATGTCTCGATCCTCGTATCGGCAGCCACTACAACAATCCAAGCTTCGGTTATGGCGGATACTGCCTGCCAAAAGACACCAAGCAGCTCCTGGCAAACTTCAACGACGTTCCTCAGAATATAATATCTGCAATAGTAGAATGCAACAGAACTAGAAAAGACTTTATCGCAGACCGGGTTCTTCACATGGCCGGTTACTATGATTACTATAATCACGGTGATTTTTCCCCTGAACAGGAGAAGGAATGTGTCATAGGTGTATATCGTCTGACAATGAAGAGCAACTCAGATAACTTCCGTCAGTCATCCGTCCAAGGCGTCATAAAAAGAATCAAAGCAAAGGGTGCAAAGGTCATAATCTATGAGCCAACACTAAAAAATGGAGAGACATTCTTCGGTTCAGAGGTTGTAAATGACCTTAAGAAATTCAAGAAAAAAAGTCATGCTATCATTGCCAATAGATATGATTCATGTCTCGATGATGTAAATGATAAAGTTTATACAAGAGATATTTTTAAGCGGGATTAATTGATCATAAAAAAATACTATCAATTCATTTTGTCTGAGACCGTTTCAAGTTTTGTGTAAACGTTAAAAACCGATATAAGATTTGTGAATAGTTACAAATGGGCAGAGCCGACTTCACGGGTTCTGCCCATATCTGCATTATACAGGAGTTTTTAGGCATGTCAATAAGACCTGCCTAAAACTACCTGTTTTACAGGTTCCTTCCTGTCAGGCGTTCTTCAAAATAGATTTCCAGCTGGGAGTGAATCTGACCCCAGTCGTGCCTATGACCTGTCCATTTTTTCGTGATATCCATAGTTGCTAAATACAGCATTTTTAAAAGGCTGTCATCCGACGGAAAAACAGTCTTGCTTTTTGTTACCTTTCGGAGCTGGCGGTTAAAACCTTCGATGGCGTTTGTTGTGTAAATCAGGCGCCTTACTGCTTCTGGATACTTGAAATAAGTCGACAGAGTTGCCCAGTTATCATACCAGGATTTGTAAATCTTAGGATACTTGGAATCCCATTTATCTCTAAACAGCTCTAACTCATTTAATGCTGTTTCTTCCGTTGGTGCAGCATATACGAGTTTCAAATCAGCCATCAGTTTTTTGATGTCTTTATATGAAACAAATTTTGTTGAATTACGGATCTGATGGATGATGCACTGCTGGATCTCTGTTTTAGGATAAACAGCCTCAATTGCCTGTGGAAATCCATTCAAACCATCAACACATGCAATAAGTATATCTTCAACTCCGCGGTTTTTTAATCCATTCATGATTGAAAGCCAAAACTTTGCACTTTCGTTTTCGCCTACGTACATTCCAAGGACATCCTTTTTCCCATTCATGTCGATACCAAGAGCGATATAAACCGCACGTTTTACAATACGACCTTCGCTGCGAACATGATAGTAGATTGCATCCATAAATACAACTGCATACACTTCTTCCAGAGGACGCTCCTGCCATTCCTTTACAATTGGCAGAATTTTGTCTGTGATCCTGCTGATTGTACTATCAGAAATATCAATATCGTATAATTCGCGCATGTGAGATTCAATATCGCCGGTTGTCATTTCTTTGGCATACATAGAAAGTATTTTTTCTTCCATGTCCTGAGTTACTGTATTTTGATACTTCTTAATCAGCTGTGGTTCATAATCACCATTACGATTCCTTGGAATGGCTACATCCATATCTCCATAACTGGTATGCATAGTTTTACGGGAATGTCCATTTCTACTATTGTCCGTTTCTTTGTTTCGGTAGTCATATTTGGAATATCCTAACTCCTCATCCAGTTCTTCATCCAAGGCACCTTCCAAAAGGACAGACATCATGTCGCTCATGATACTGTTTACATCGGTGCCATCTTTGATGCTGATATCATTATTTTCAGATAGTCATGCATCATTTCTCTCATTGCTGCTTTTGGTGGGCTGTCTTTTCTTCTTGCTATAAAAATAACCTCCAAACTGAGTAATTTTATCTTACATCAGTTTGAAGGTTTACACAAACTTCGGGATGCTCCCACACATATTTGCTGCCTGAACACAAGCCTGAGCGGGAGTATACCAAATCTTATGGTATAGTTTCATAATTTATCCTTTTAATCACTTGCGCCTTTGTTTATGGGATCAACTACCCATTCTATTATCATTTCACATATGATAAGTAATTCTTCTACCACTATCTGAATTTCTTTGTCAGCATCTTCCCTTGATTTACCTGAATCCCCATGAAACAAACAATTTCTAAGTTTTGTCATTTGGGCTACCACTTTTTTATCTATCATAATCACTTTATTCATACACTTAATTTCTTTTCTCCCCATATTATTAAGTATATTTGCAAGTTTTATATTTCTTCCATAATCCGTCATTTGTGGCAAAGAACTTTTTAAAGTATCCGTAACCCTTTGCATTATTTTTGGATTAAGGTTTATTTCTATATCAGAAATATGTTCAACGATTTTTCTTACTTCATCTTCTGTTAGCAAAGCCGTTGCCTCAGATAAATTTTTATATTGTTTTTCAATAAATTCTATAATTGAAAATAAATGAAAAAACTTACTATGAACATCTTCTTTTCCCAATGCAAAATAAAACTCATCCAATATATAATTTAACTCTGAATCTGTATTATTAAAAAAGTCATTGAATTTATCTAAAGAAATATCACATATACCTTTTGTAAATACTTTGGTGATCGGACAACATTTTATATAAGTTACATTAACTATTTCTCCGCTTGGTAACTTCATGTTATGTTCTGTATTATTAACACAATATTCATGTCTCCTCCACGATAAACTACTCAAATCAGCTTCTACACGTGGCTGAAAATCGCTTTTATGCTGATTATACATGTTCATGATAATACTTAACGTCCTGCATATCTTATATAAACGTGGATGTATAAACTTATATGCTTTTCCTTCACTCTCTGCTACAATATTTTTTATTTCACATGTAAAATGATCTTCCGGAACAACCCCATTATCTTTTTCATAATTACAAATTATACGGAACTGCAATGCTTCATTTTTGTCAACATCGCTTTCAACGACATCTTTAACATTATAATTTTCATCCCATTCAATCCACTTTTCAAAACCCATTACATACTCGTTTTGCCTGATATAACTATATAGCGGATATGTATAATATGATAATGATACAGTTAAATCGAAAGAATATAATCCATTTGACATAATATCCCCTTCTACATCCTCCCCCACAATTGATCCCTCTCCGACATCACCAGCGGCGTCCCATCGCTCAACATATACCCTTCAGCTGAAGCACTTCCATTATACTCACCACACACATCCAGCCATACAATCCCTATTGCTGGATCATTCCAGGCTATGCCGCCCTCATCATTCGGATGCCAGAAATCATTCACCTTGTAACAGAATTCTGCTTCTTCTGAAAGCACCAGGAATCCATGCGAAAACCCCTCCGGGATCAGGAATTGCTTCTTATTCTCTACCGACAGTATCTCTCCATGCCACTTACCATATGTCTCCGAATCAGTCCGCAGATCAACCACCACATCGAACACCTCGCCACGGATAACCCGGACCAGCTTGCACTGGGGATGCCTTATCTGAAAATGAAGGTCTCTGAGAACACCTTTAACCGACATAGACTGATTATCCTGCACGAACTTCACATTTATTCCGTTATCAGCAAGATCCCTCTCGTTGTAGGTCTCAACAAAATATCCCCTTCTATCGCCATGAACAGTGGGTGTTATCACACACAGCCCCTCTATTTGCTTTTTACATTTTACATCTTTTTTTAAGTTTATACAACAAAGTGAAAAAACATTAAGGGACTCAAAAGAGGAACTCAAAAATTTGGGTTCCTCTTCACTACTTATTGACTTATCCATGCAACTCGAAATAACCATCTTCATCTAACGGATGCTGTTTCATATCATATATATGGGAAAATTCTTTTAACTGTTGATTACTTATGTAATTTCCTAGATTATCAACAGATATATTCATCATGCACATTTTACGATTCCTTGGAATGGCTACATCCATATCTCCATAACTGGTATGCATAGTTTTATGGGAATGTCCATTTCTACTATTGTCCGTTTCTTTGTTTCGGTAACAATAGCTGGTCTATGTTTATCTTCGTCAGTGTCCTCAAATGGGAATTGTGTCCACCACACCTCTCCAATGTTATAATTTCCCATTCTTTCTCTCCTCTTTTCTGTAAATGTCATCCCATTTACTTTCTTTCATCCACTCATCCTGACTTGAAATATCAGAAGCATTTATAGCATTTTCATAGATTCTTTCACGATAATTTTTTAAAAACATCTTAAAATCATGAACATCTTTAATTGCGTTCATAAATACTCCTTTCCCATAAATATAACATCTTATAGCAATCTATTGCACTTAATTATTACATAATGCCAATAATGAGTTGATCATAACACACCTTACTCTTAACCTCAATCATTGCCTTTACTATATTATCATTGGTGATAGATCTACCGCAACTTTCAATTTTCCAATCAGCTCAACAACATATGGATATAACTGCTCGTCGTCAACTTGATGGCGGTTCTGCTCCTTGAAAAATGCCTGTTCGAAACTCCATAATATCAGAGCCAGAATGCATCTCTAAGCTCCTCAACCTCATCATACGGAAAGCACTCGGCAATCCCTTCGTTTTCTTCCAGATAATTGATAATCTCTCCTGCCAATTCAATTCCCTTCCGACTGTGTCTCACGCCAAAATAGTAAACCGATTCATTACTTTCTGTCAGCTCGCCGAGTGCGCCATAGAGAGCATAAAGCTGCCGCATGATGCCATCGGCATTCAAATCCATCGGTACATATATTCTCACCTTGTCATCTGGCAGAATCCCACCCTCAGACTTTTTCTTTCCAGTGACTGCTTTCTCCATCTCGTCTTCCGTTTCATATGCTACTTTCACAGCCAATGAAAGGGTCATTGACATAGAGCATTTCTTCCGGTATTGGGTGGATATCTAATTTTTGGTGCATATAAATCACGTTCCATTATCGAAGTGGTAAACTTTTTCGCTAGCGGCTGAGTTTTCGCGAAGGAATCTCAAGCGTGCAAGTACAAATGTTCGTCTGCATCTGGCACCTCAGATCTTTCTGATTATAATCTAACATTTAATTGTTGATATACTTTTTGCTGAACAGCCCAATAAGCAGTTTCTTCATCTGTCCCATATGCTTTTATCTGCACTCCATCTACATAAGTAATTGCCCATACTATCTTCTTCTCATATTTATACGATACATTATATATCTTCCCAGCTTCTTCAAAATAGGATTTATCTATCATGCTTATCTTCCCCCATCTCGCACATTTTTTTATATAAATCAAGTGCATCCCATTGGCTAATATTGGTAATCTTTTCTATAACATCATAATACGGATAAACTCCACCTTTTTTTGAATCCGTCTCATCTATAAAATCTATGTATCTCAATTCTTTTACCAATTGTCCATGATTATCATACTTCTTGTTCTTAAACTCATTTCCTATATGATATTTAATCATATGCCCATTATAATCAAATTCACCATCATAATACTCTTGCCTTATATTTTTCATAACTCTCCTCACCATCTTTTCACAGAATTTTTATTCGTACCCGACGCTCCAGGCACTAAGGTCTTCAGTACACGTTGCCACCACCGTAATATAGTTTTTTTAAACCGGATTCACGATCTCCAATCTTTGGACAACAGGACCACGAAGTTCAGATTATTCACCTAAAACATATAAATGCTCACTGAATACCTACTTGCACCTCAGATAAGTGTAGCATTATGTTGGGGTATGGGAAATTTAGCTTTCCATTAAAATTGAAACGAACACAATATCTATTACCGATTCAAAACTAGCCTGTCCATTAATCATAAGCACCCTTCCACCTTTTGAAAGAGACTTCAACTACATTGCTTTCCAAACGATTCTGTTTATATGAGGGACGAATATTATTTGCTACTGGAAATACTGCGCCAACAATTTCTCCAGCTAGCATTCCTACTCCCTCACTAACCACAAAGCTACCTACTTCTTTTACAACAGCTGGCAAGACTTCTTCTACCGCAACATTTCCAGCTTCTTCTTTTGTCGCATCAATAAAATCTTTTAGCTTATGTTTGTCCATTGTGAATCCCCAATCTCTTTCCAATATATTACTTTTATCGCAAATGAAGCTGCCAAAGAAAACAGGCGAAAAAAACGCACAGGTAACAAGTATGATTATGCTATATATAAGCGCAATTCACTTCCATTACTGATATACAATAAGTATTGCCTAACTCTATCTAACCCACTGTTTATAAACGCTCACAACATACTTGAGCTATAAATTTCTTGATTTCATCATATACTTTATTGTCTAAATCCGGATACGTCTCTAACACCTTATTCACCCAATCAGGCCCATGCCCTCCTACTTGTTTAACAAAGCATTCTAATTCACCTACTGGGACAATAAATATTCCAACGTCCCTTAATACTTGATCCATTTTCTGAAATGCTACTGTTGCATCACCACTTGGCAACGCTGTTATTCCATTTCTTTTCAAAGATTCCCACTTTGACTCTGTTTTCAGTTCTGTCTTTATTGTATTTATTTCTTTTGATGATAAATTTGGATTTTCAGATTCCTTAACAATTTGGGAAACCACACCCAGTAATTTATTTTTATCCACTGCTTCCTTGGAGCTATGTAAATTTGATGATATTATATTATAGTCTTTTTTTATACTCTCCCAATCTACATCAAAAGCTGTCGCAATACCCTTAAAAATGCATTCATCATTCAACACATCCAGATCAGGGATTAACTTTACATCTATATCTAATGACCGCAAGGCACTAGCGATTTTAGCCATTCTATGTTTTCCACCACAATGAATAAACAATGTTTCTGAATATTTCCCAACTTTATGTTTAAGGTGATGCTCTATAACAGAATACATCTTGCAATCAGAATCGCTCTCACACAATATAACTTCTTTATGAAATAAACTTGTCATGATATTGGAATACTTTAATAATGGATCGTTCCATATCTCAGAGAACTTTTCATTATCCAAAACAGAAATCGAATTATAATCCCCATCCCTTTTTATTCTCACTATTTTTATCCTCTCTGGACAAACTTCTAGTAACCCTTTAATAATTTCCTCACTGTGAGTTGAAATAAATGCTTGCTGATTCGCCTGCAATGTCTCACCTATTATCCGCCCCATTATGTTTGCCTGAGGAGGATGCAAAAACGATTCAGGTTCATCTATTAAAAAAGTAGAAAAATAATCCAACATTAAATACAATAATATTCCTGTAAAACTTTTTATCCCATCTCCTTGATCTTGAACCTGTTTATAAGTTTCTAAAACTGCTGAATATGCTTCCTGACGTAATTGTTCATCATCAAATTCCGTATCGAATTTCACAACATCACCTATACACAATGGAATATTATTACCATTCTGTGTAAAAGGAATTAACTCTTTACCAAACGCCTTTTTAAAATTTTCACTTAACCAAATTCTATATTTCCTATTAAATGCAGCATAATGAATTGGATGATGTTTTACTGCTTTTCGCGAAATCAATTCAGGAGGATTACAAATGGATAATCTGCTCATAGTGTCTAAATAAGCAACAAATATATCTCTTATTTGTCCATACCGCTTTTCTTTAGCATAATCCTGCACACTATACGAATTAAAATAGAAGCCCATTCCCGAAAATTCTTTATAAGCCCCCTTGTTTTTTATATGCGATATTGTGGGTAAAAATTTATCAAGATCAACATCGTACTTAACGATATCTATATCTTCAACTACCATCGTAGGAACTTTACTATCACACAGTTCATATATATCTTTTAATGTTTGACTTTTCCCTACGTTATTAGCACCTACAAATACAACTATATCATTTGCATTTATCTCTACACTCTGATTATTGTTGAATGTTATTTTTGAAATATATCCACCACTCATTTAGTATTCTTTGCTCCTCTCTTACTAACGGAAAAATGACAGACCTACGATCGTCGTAAACACACCAACTTTCCATGCAATTAGAGATAATAGTATCAATGACAGCAACATCAATGAAAACATTACTTTTCTATACATAATTTATCCTTTACTTATAAGCCTTGCTACAGGTATAAGGTCTGTAAAAACGCTCCCAATAATATTCCCACACACAGGGCATTCTACCTCTTCACGTTCACGGTTGCCCTCCCATATAGATCTATCATCATATTCCGAAATGGAACCACATTTATCACAAGTCACTCTATGAATCATATCGTCATGCCTCCTTCATATAAACAGATAATATAAAATCTGACATTGTCATTGCCGCATTTACAAACAGTCTTGCATGATGTTCATCAATCGCTATCCTATTAGCCCCAACTCCATACGCATCACTGTCTTTGTTTCTCCTTTCAGCAATCGAAGATCTTTTCCTTTACTGTATAGCCATCCCAATAGTTCTTATTTACTTGCCAAGAATTGATACAAATAAAGTATCTATATTACTTTCCCCAATTGGTTTAAATAAAAATTATCGCCATACCATTTGTTTTGTCGCATATTTTAGTATTAAGCATTATAACATACAGTCATTTTAAATCAACGTTATATAGTAAATCATAACAAATCTGTGAAATTACCCATAACCACCGATTGCCAGCCCTCCCGGGCTGGCAATCACATCACATCCATATAAACATCCTATCTACAAATTCCCAAACAAATCCTTCTCATACACACCGTCCTCAATCATCCCCTTAAAGCTCTCCTTAACAGCCTCAACATCCTCCTTATACGTCATACCATACCAGGTATCATTCGTCCGGAGAACCTTAACTGTCATCTTCTTCTCATCCAGAAGTTCTCCTATGAATGTAGGAATAAGGAACTCTGCCTTAAGTGGATCAGTTGGAACCTCCGTCTCAAAGAACTCCGCAAATCCTGCCTCCAACATATCCAGGAATTCCGTTGTCAGTCCCCACATGTTCATGGACACCAGAGACTCCGTATCAATGGCTGTGCCATCCGTCTATGCACCATCCACAGTCTTGACGATATTCTTGGTCTCCACCACCTCTGTCAGATTATTCTGATCGTCCATCTTGCAAATGCCTCTGGTCACACCACCATTATCAGACAATGTATTCTTAAGTACGAATCCAGCCATACATGACTGTCCTCCGTTCACCAGACACTCATGAACCAATCTGAAGCCTTCCTTGCCATAATAATCATCTGCATTTATCACGACAAATGGAGTCTTCAGCACGGCTTTAGCAGCAAGCACGGCCTGTCCTGTTCCCCATGGCTTAGTTCTGCCTGCCGGCAGCTCCCCGGGAATATCCTCAATATCCTGAAATGCATAATCAACCGCTTTGTTCATGGGGTCAGGCAACTACTATCCCTCCAAATGACAATCTACTAAAATTGCCAAGAGCTTAGACCTTCAACTGTGCGGATGTGGATGCCATCCGTTGCAATAATTCCACTGTGGATACTAGCTAACCACAACTGAGAACACACCCTATACGCAAAGCACCTTTATCACTTCACCACTACACCATCAGGCAACCGGCACTGTCGAAGCAACAATCTCCATACATCCTTCAAATTCTGCAGTATCATATCCACAAGGCAGAATAAAATGATCGCCCTTAGTAAGAACGTGTCCATCAGTGCTTCCCTCACCTGAAACCACCGACATGATTGTAAATGGGTTATCCGATATGTCTATAGTTGCCTTACCTTCAACATCCAATTTGTACACATCATAATACTTACAACTGATCAGCTTTGAGAGTTCATTAGCCTTTCCTGCACTAACATTGACGACACTATCTGAAACCGGCTTTGCAGGAACCGTTATGACATCTATGCTCTGTTTTACATGCAATTCTCTTGGCTTACCACCAGAAAGTCTGTCATAATCGTATACTCTGTATGTGATATCACTATTCTGCTGTGTCTCAAGAAGCGTTATGCCGCCCTTTATAGCGTGAACTGTGCCAGGGTCAATCTGAATGAAATCCCCCTTCTTGACCGGAATCTCTCTGATAAAATCACTCCAGCGCTTTCCTTGTATCATATCTACAAGTTCCTCATAAGTTCTGGCATTATGGCCTACCACAAGTGATGCATCTTCCTTACAATCAAGAATATACCAGCACTCCATCTTGCCCAGGGAGCCGTTCTCATGCGATGCCGCATATGTATCATCAGGGTGAACCTGAATACTAAGATCTGCCTTAGCATCAATGATTTTTACAAGCAGAGGGAATCTGTCTCCATCAATATTGCCAAATAACTCTTTATGTTCAGACCAGAGTCCCGCCAACGTCTCTCCTTTGTACATACCTTCTTTTACGGTACAGTTACCATTCTCATGAGCCGCTATTCCCCAGCACTCACCTATATCATCACCTTCAATGTCGTATCCATATTCATCTCTGAGTTTCGTTCCTCCCCAGATATTGTGAGTAAATACTGGATTCAAGAAAATAATCTCTTTTTTCAATTATATGATCCCTCACCTTTCATTATATTCTCATAGCAACAAAACTACGCAAGCATATCTTTTACTGTATCCTGCATCTCAGCAATCCTATCCTGTGCAGCATGAAGAGAATCCTCATTAACTCCAAAGTAGAACTTGATCTTCGGTTCATTACCAGATGGCCGAGCAGCAAACCATGCATGATTTTCAAGCTCATAATACATGACATTGGACTTCGGAAGTCCCATGTTAGTCTGTGCCTGTGTTCCAGACTGACCGGCGCCTGAACAGCTGGCATCCGCTGAAGCATCTGGTTCTGTACTGATCAACGAAGTTCTTATTCCTGACTCATAGTCACGAACTGCCTCAACCTTAAGTCCTGCAAATTCCTTCATATCTGAAGTTCTGAACTGAGTCATTATTGCCTTTATCTGTGCGGCACCGTCAACACCCTTGAGCGTCATACCATATGCACCCTCAAAGTAATAACCATACTTCTTATATACCTCTTCCATGGCATCACAGAGAGTCTTGTTCTGCTTCTTGTAGAATGCTGCTATCTCACAAAGGATAACTACAGCACCACAGGCATCCTTATCTCTCGTGTAATCTCCTACCAGACAGCCAAAACTCTCCTCCATTCCATATACAAACTTATATGTATGATTCTCCTCAAAAAGCTTGATCTGCTCACCTATATACTTAAAGCCAGTGAGTGTCTCTATATACTTCAAGTTATATTCAGCAGCAATAGCTTCAGGAAGAGTCGAGCTGACTATCGTGTTACAAATGGCTCCATTTGCCGGAAGAGTTCCCATAGCAAGTTTTTCTCTACATACATACTCAGCCATGAGTGAGCCTGTCATATTTGCATTGAAACGCACATATGGATACGCCGGATCCTGTCCAAATGAAGTATCCTTCCACACGCCTGTTGTATCCTTAACATATATACCAAGCCTGTCAGCGTCAGGATCAGTAGCCATGATGACATCTGCATCCACCTGCTTTGCAAGTTCAATACCCATTGCAAATGCTGACGGTTCCTCTGGATTTGGATATTTGACTGTTGGAAAATTGCCATCCGGCACTGTCTGAGGCTCAACCACATAAACCTTCTTAAAGCCGAGTCGCTTTAAAACTTCTCTAACTGGCACATTTCCAGTTCCATGAAGCGGAGTGTAAACAATCGTGATATCATCCGCTACTTCCGGTATGATCTCTCCATGTATAGTCTGCTTGATAAGCTCCTCATAGTAATGCTCGTCCACACTAGCAGGAACTATATTGAACAATCCATCTGCAACTGCTTTTTCCTTTGATATTGTTCGAACAGCATCAAACCCTGGAACGGCTGCCACATGAGCAAGTATATTCTTATCATGAGGGGCAACTATCTGACTACCGTCCTCCCAATATACCTTATAGCCATTGTACTCAGGTGGATTGTGACTTGCTGTTATTACAATACCTGCTATACATCCAAGCTCTCTTACTGCAAATGAAAGCTCCGGAGTTGGACGAAGTGAATCAAATACATATGTCTTGATTCCATTTGCGTTCAGGCAGAGTGCTGTAGCCTCACAGAATTCTGGGGACATAATTCTTGAATCATGTGCAATAACAACACCCATCTCACAAGCCTTAGGTCCAACCTCAAGAATATAGTTTGCAAGTCCCTGAGTAACCTTTGTAATCGTATATATATTCATACGATTTGTGCCGGCACCGATGATTCCACGCATACCACCAGTTCCAAACTTGAGATTCTTGTAGAATCTATCCTCTATTTCCTTCTCGTCTGTAATTGCCCTTAATTCCGCCTTGGTCTCCTCATTAAAACAATCTGACTGAAGCCAGAACTCATACTCTTTTCTATAATCCATAATTAATTTCTCCTCATTTGCCAATCTATATTATAGCTTTTGATCCCTGTCTGAATACACCAATCTTTATTACAGCTTTTGATCTTTGTCTGAATACGTCGATCTACTCAAACATGCCCTTAACGAGATTGCCAAGCTCAGACAGCTTATCTGCAGAATCAGAAGCAGATAAACCTTTAACACCGTAATAAAACTTTATCTTTGGCTCAGTTCCTGATGGTCTTACAAGGAACCATGCGCCATCCGAAAGCTGGTAATAGATCATATTCGACTTAGGAAGTCCACCCTCGACAACCGCGCCAGTCGACATATCAGTTGTAGTTCCAAGCTTGTAGTCATATATTTCTGTGACAGTGTAATCACCCACAGAAGAAACCGGATTCTCTCTAAGATTCTGGATCATAGAAGAAATCTTTTCGGAGCCCTCTTTACCGGCAAATTTTACAGAAGTGATCTTCTCTTTGTAGTATCCAAACTCATCAAATAGCTGACACATACGATCCCATAAAGTCATTCCCCTGTTTGCATAGTATGCTGCCGCCTCACAGAGAAGCATGACAGTACCAACTGCATCTTTATCTCTCGCATATGTTCCAGGGAGGCAGCCAAAGCTGTCTTCAAGTCCAAATTCATATGTATGACTGCCATCAGCCTCATAATTTCTTATCTTTGTCGCTATATATTTGAAGCCTATAAGATTGTTATAGTCGCAGAACACTCCGTATTTGCGGCAAATATCCTTTACCATATCGGTTATTACAACCGTTGTTGTAACCGCAGAATTCTCTGAAAGAATGCCCTTTTCTTTCTTCTGCATAAGAACATAATCACAGACAAGAGCGCCAAACATATTGCCGGTAAACTCTTTGTATTCACCTGACTTCTTATCAAGGCTGTACATTCCCAGCCTATCCCCATCAGGATCAGTAACAAGCACAAGCTCAGCTCCGACTTTCTTTGCCAGTTCTACTCCCAAAATATATGCTTCTGGAGACTCTGGATTTGGTGATCTGAGTGTTGGGAAATCGCCATCCTGAACAGCCTGCTCCTCTACGATATATACATTTGAGAATCCCATCTCTGAAAGCATTCTCTTAACCGGCTTAAGTCCTGTTCCGTGGAGCGGCGAATAAACGATCTTAATATCTTTTGCTGCTTCTATCTCCGCTGGTGCCATTGTGAGCTTATGCAGAGTTGCTGCATATGCGTCGTCTACATCGCTTCCAATATATGAAAGCAAGCCAGATTCTAATGCTTCATTCTCACTCATAGTCTTAATTGAAGTATAATCAGATATTGCGTTTACCTCAGCTATGATCTCCTTATCCTGTGGTGATACGATCTGTGCACCATCACTCCAATAAACCTTGTATCCATTGTATTCCTTTGGATTATGACTTGCTGTGATATTCACTCCCGCAAGGCAATTCAGATAGCGAACTGCAAATGAAAGCTCCGGCGTTGGTCTTAGCTCATCAAACAAATATACCTTTATCCCTGATGCACAAAGGCACAGTGCTGTCTCAAGTGCAAATCTCGAAGAATTATTTCTATTGTCATACGAAATCACAACAGATGGTCTCTCCACACCTGTCTTTGATATATAGTTTGCAAGTCCCTGCGTAGCCTTGCGCACAGTATATATATTCATCCTGTTGCTGCCCGCGCCCATCACGCCACGCAAACCACCTGTACCAAACTCAAGGCCTTTGTAGAATCTGTCTTCGATCTCCTTCTCGTCCGTAAGTTCGCGAAGCTCTGCCCGTGTAGCTTCGTCGAAATAATCCGAACTGAGCCAATAGTTATATTCATCCTTATAGCTCATAATAATTGCCCCTCTCTTTATGAAATTGTATTATAATTTATAAATCAAAGACTCCGAACATATTCTATTACTAATTTACAATAACCTGTTGGACACCTCGAAATAACTTTGGCTGCTAACCTATTTGTTCTAACATCTCTTGTATATACTGCTCTGACTCAATTCGATATTTATTTAATGCTAAATCCACTATATCATAGTTAATTTGTTTGTATTCGTAATTCTCATTATAGTTTCTTCCAGTCAGACCACATAACTTTAAAATATTATCTATTCTATCATCTACTTTTATTTTCCCGTATTTATCTACTGGCCCTACTCGATAAAAGTTCTTTTTTAAAATAATAGAAAAAGCTATTCCATGGAACGAATTTGAACATACACATTCTGCATTTTCAATCAAATTCAAAAAAGCATTCGGAGCAACATCCCACAGTATTTTTATTCCATATTTCTTAGCTTTTATAGCACTGTACCCAGCAAATGGTGTGACTATTGGCCTCCCCAATTTTTTTGCAATCTTCACTGCTTGTTCTAAGGCTGCATCATTGTAATTAATTGTATACAGAAAAATGTACTTTTCTTTTATAAGCGGCTCTTTTTCATAAAGTTCTGAATAGTCTTCTTTAGTAAGTAAAAAAGTAGGATCCAAGACAGTTTTTACATTCTTATGAGAATGTGCTTCCAAAAAGTCTCTTGTAGCATTTTCTCTCACTGAAATATTCTCAAATGACTCTATAGCATGACAAATCTTATCTCGATCAATTTCATTTAAATTTGAACCACAACTCACAGCATAAGTAGCTTTTTTAGGAATATCAGGAAGAATATATGCTTCTGAAAAATCTCTTGCTGTGGTATTCCATATTTGATCACTACCTGCTATGACTAAATCATATTTTCTTGCAACGTCTATTGCTTCATCTGCCGTCATACAACGCGAGGTCATCTTCAAATAACGTTCACGCATTTTTTTAAATGTATCCGTTCTTTTGGACAAATCCCTATAATGAGCAATCGATATAAAATTTCTTAAAATATCTTTAGGAGAATTCACTTTTCTTATAATAGCATATTGTTGTTGCTGTGCTTCTGGCTGAAAATCAATAATATCATTATCCAAATTATTAAAATGATTTTTTAAGTATTTTTGTAATGCATACGCCTGAAGAAATGAACCATTATTATTAGGTGCATGAAATGTTATTGTTGCCGTTCTCATCAAATAAAATATTACTCCTTCCTACTAAATTAAAATCGCTTCATTATACTTTCAGGTATCAATTTGCACAGATAAAATAATAACTTTCCCATATGCCATTTAAGCATATAGAACGGAACTGCTTTTACAGCTACAACAGGTGAATAGTTTTTCATCGCTCTCTGGACATCTAAATTACTTAGATACTCCATATAAACATCATAGCTTTCTTTTAAAGATGCGTTTGAATTATGTGAGAGACGTATCGCAAGCTGTACCGCTGAAAAAATCAAAGTACCCTGCCAAAATTTATTTGTATCGATTCCGTCTTTTATTGCCATTAGATCAATCTGTTTACGGGCATCAATTAATTTAATTTTATTCCGAGTCATAAGAATTGGATCACCATTACTAGTTACATTCGCACTACCTTCGCGAATTGTTAAATAATAAAGAGTTCTCTCTAATATTCCAATCGACAAAGCATACAACAAATATGTATTGATAAACTTAGTATCTTCTCCCAACGAGAGTGAACTATCAAATTGTATTTCATTCTTTTTTATTGTATCAACATCCAACATGATTCTCCAAAGTGCCGTATGTTCTTTTCCGGTGCGCAAACCTTTTTTCCTTTTTAACCACTCATTTACATCATCATAAGAGTGTCCAAGAAAGGATGGAATCACATCTTTTGCAATCTGATCACCTCGAAAGTTCCCATGTAGTTCAAACACATGTTCATTTTCCATTTTTCCAGACACTTTATCTGCATATCCATATAGTACAGCATCCACGCTCTGAGAAATTGCAAAATTCACACAACTCTCTATCAAATCATTTTCAAACGTGTCATCTGAGTCAAAGAAAAATACTTTTTTCCCTTTAACCTTTTCAAGACCATTGTTTCTAGCTATAGAAACCCCACGGTTTCTTTGATAATAATACTCCACACGATGATCTTCTCTCTGATACGTTTTAATTATTTCTGCTGTACTATCACACGAACCATCGTCAACAAAGATAATTTGCAAATTCTGATACGTTTGGGCTTTAAGCGATTTTATCATTGACTCGATATATCTTTCCGTATTATATGCTGGTATTACAACAGATACCAAATCACCTTTCTCTAACATATATTTTCTCCCCCCACTTCACCTATGTAACATTTGCTTAATCTTTTGTCTGGCTTCCTTGGGCAACATTTTTCTGATAATATATTTGGCTTTCTGCTTCGGAATACGGCACCAAAAGTAAAACTCAACCGCACCATATCCCCATTTTCTATACATCTCTAGTACATTTCTTCTTGCTTTCGTAAGCTTTACCGGATGTACTAGCTGTGTGTTACGCTTTGCCACTTTTTCAAAAGTTGATTCATAATAATCAAACTGTTCTTTTATTTCATCAAAAAATGAAATTCCCTTATCGCTATTGAGAAAACTAACTGAAATACCGCTCTTTTCGCTCAACCGACCTCCATTCTGTTCTAATGCCTCTGGATGTTCATCTTCAATTCCCCAGTAATCGCCAATCGTAATATCGCCCGTCCGCTTTCCATTCGTATATTTACAATGATAACAATTTTCCCTCAATATAATAGAATTAATAAACATATCAAAATAAGATGAATCTGAACTAGCAGTCCTATGATATCTAATACTTCCATCCTCTTGAATATACTTTGCAGTTAAATTATATCCCCATCCCAAAGATTTATCCCGAAATTTAAATTCTCTGATTTCTCCACCAATTTTTTTCTCTATATAATGAATGTAGTCATTAAAAATTTGCTCATTTGGAACACCATGACAAACAATATCTACTGTTAGCAAATTAGAGTATTCTTTTTTCAGAAATAATTTTAAAGCATCCACCTGACAGGGAGTACCTGAAAATAGAACAAGAATATCATTCTTTAATTTCATCTGAATATCTTTAAAAATATTTCCTAAAGAACTTTGCACATACTTTGAACCTTGAAAACGATAGAGATCCTCTTTCGTTTCGCAACAAGCATGTCTAATATGCAATTCATGCTCTTCATGCTGCATAATAGCTCCATATACGCAACCGCCATGTTCCAAAACATACATAGCCATCGTTGCAAACAAACCACCCGATGCAGAATTCGTTACAAGATCATTATTTTTACTTGCAATTGCATACACTCTCTGTGGTTGTCTTCTAGCTGGTTCATTTTGAAATGCACACACCTTTTTACAGGCACCGCACTCGACGCATTTTCCTACGTCAATTCTAGGATATAAAAATCCGTATTCGTCTTTTTCCATATGGATTGCTGTCTTGGGGCATATATTCATACACGCTCCACATCCACAACAATCCTTCTTTTCCACAAATAATTCTATCATTTTCCTATACCCTTATTTCTTCTGAATTCTTTGAACCAGTTTCTCCATATGGAACATTCTTGCAATTAAAGAAACCGCATCTGAAAACTCTGATACTTTAAACAGCATTAAAATAATTACAATGTTAGACAATACCACACACACTGCCGCCTTTACAATAAACACTATCCATCCTTCCCCTGGAATGATTCCAATTACCAGATTCGTAATCAGCGTTGTAATTATTGCTGTCATAAAATAATATCCAAGCTTTAAAGCATACTCTTTAGCACTTCTTTTGAAAATTAATTTAAAGATATTAGATGTGATCCACGGAGCACTAATAATAACCATGCTGACAATTGTCGATAGTACAATTCCATAAAGTCCAAGGAATTTAACCGTCAATATATTCAAGCTTAAGTTTGCCATTCCAGAAAAAAGTGGCCTAAACCTATCTTCATGCCAAATCCCCCCCGCATCCTTATAGACGCTAGCCATCATAATATATTCATATGTCCAAAAATAAACGCACAAAAGAATCACTATGGGATATGGCAGCAACAAGTCTTTTCCCATCCAAAGTTTCATAAAAGGCTGAAACAATCCAGAGAAACAGCTAACACAAAATGCTGTAATCCAGCATGCCAAAAACGTGAAAATCCGATAATCATGGTAGTTTTTTTCGGTATCATACACGACCATACTATTTCCAACGCCCGCAGTAATAGACGAATATATAATTGCAACAAACCCCATGACCGCATTGATGATATAATAGTAATTCTGGTATATTGCAAGTGCTTCCAATCCCAAGAATGCTGAAATAACCACTGTATCCGCTGAACTTACAATCGTGAATCCTAATTTTGATGTAAACAAATCCTTGATTTTCTGATTGATTTCTTTTACGCTTTCCTTTGGGAGTTTTCCTTCCGCTTGATATTGCGGATACAATTTATTTGACATGATTGCAGTCAAGATATTATTGAATATCTGTGACAGCAACAACACACATACATAATAATAATAATTATGAAATGCAAAAAGCATTCCAATTTGCAGAATATACTTGCATGTATCTGTGATAATTGTCACCTTGCTGGCAACATCCTGACGCTGATGAGCCTGCAGGATACTATTCTTGTACGCAAACAGCCAATAAGTGAAAACTGTTGCCATCAAATTCAACAGATATAGTACATAAATATTAATGCCATCCGGAACATCTCCAGCAATCAGTTTCGGAATGAATGGGAGCAGTAACATTCCAGCTATAAACACAACTAATCCAATCACACGATAATAAATTTTATATAACCTCATTAACGCACAAATTGTATTTGAGTCTTCTTGTGCAATAGGCTTATACATGGAAAACACCATTGCGCTTCCTACGCCTAACTCTGCCAAATTTAACACCTGAAGAATTGAGGTAAACAGACTATTCAGCCCAAGATATTTTACCCCTAGTTCATACATAATAATTGTACGCATTGCAAACGGCAACACAATTTGGTATATTTTTAAGATAACTCCAAATACTATGTTACGGGTAGCATTTCTGCTTCGGTTCATTTCCATTATCTAGTCTCCCAAACAATTAGTCTTCAATCACTTTCGCTATATCATTTATCGCATTTTCTGCAAGTTCTAGTCTTTTATTAGTTACAGCTATGTAATCAATCTCTTTCTGAAAATCAAGATTTTGTATATCTTCCTCTTTAATATATCTTTCAGGAATTCCAAGTTCACCTAATATGTTACAAATACGTTCATCGTTTACATATTCTCCATTAATGCAATCATTAACAGAATAAAATTTCTTTTCAAAAATTATGGAAAATGCCGTCCCATGAAAAGAATCCGAAAGAACAAGGTCCGCATTCATAATAAAACTCAGAAAATCTTCCGGCCGATTTTTATCGCGGATAATATTAATACCAGATTTCTTTAATTTTTCAATCTGCGTTGCGGATCTACTCACAATTACTGTGTAAACCGGCTTATTTAACAGCTTTGACACCTTTTGAGCTGCCCGAATTGTAGATTCCTGATAGTTTGCACAATACATAAAAATATACGTATTCTCCACGATACGCTTAGAAGCAATCGCAGCGAATACTTCTTTCGTTTGAAGCAAACTAGGATCTGGCTGCACCTTAACTTGCTTGTCTGTATTTAGAAAACATGAAATTTTTTCTGCTCCGCTGTGCTCTCGAATAGATATGTAATCAAAATCAAGTATGTTTTTGCGAAGTTGATCATTACATATATCCTCGTTATATGTCGCTGTATTCACGCTTGTGGCATACGCAATTTTTTTATAGGATTGTTTTCCCGGCAAAAAGAAAATTGGGTCGCAATCTTTGGCTGTTACATTCCAAATTTGATCGCTACCACATATTACAACATTATAGTATTTTGAAAACTCCTGAGGAGATGAAGATTTCGTATATTTACAAATGCTAATCGGAAGGTATTTTTCCCGAAACTTCTCGAATCCTTTCTTCTGTTTCCACAAAATATCAAAAACTAACAATCGCCGGATATTAGCAGCAACATTATGAAGAGTAGTTTTTTTTTCAAAAATCCGGTACTGTGTACTATATGATGCTGGTTCGTAGTCTATAATATCAACATCATAGCCCCTTTTAATCAAAAGATCACTTAGTGCAAAAGCTTGCATTACCGAACCATAATTAATAGATTTATGAAATGTCAATATTCCTATTTTCTTCACACAACCACACTCTCTTTCCTTGCTTGTTATTATACAAGACAATATAACACCATCATTCCCTTAAATTTTATCGGAAAACCAATTTTCAATATATACTCTTTCATATATTGCCGACATATCGCTTTGGTTTTATCCTTTATATGCCTTTCTTCTAATGTTCCCTTTTTTAACACACCTTTTTGTATTGCTTTAGTTACATCGCGACGTATAAAAATTGTCTTTTCTACCAGTAAATTTGTAGCAATAGCCAAATTTGCTCTATCATTATTATCCTGCAAGATACACACAATTTTCTCAAGTGCATTTAGCTGTGTTACTTTTCTCGTTGAAAAAGCAGCACTTGTTAATCCATTTGGCTGAACATCGTAATTATATAATTTTCTTGGAACCACTACGCAATCTTTAATTTTATCTACATATTGAATTACAAATAAGAGATCTTCACAAATAAAAATATCCCTTTCAAATCTAATTTTGTTACGTTCAATTAACTCGCGCAAAAATAATTTATTCCATAGATACCCACCTATTTCTGAGTTTGTCAAACACTGGAATATAGTGTTTTTTTTAGTCAAATAAACTATATTATTATGGTTTGACGACGTATAGTAGCACACACCCAACTGACATGAAGTGCTATACATTGCCGTTATCATCGTTTCAAGAGCATCTTCTGTGAGCCAATCGTCAGCGTCGCAAAAAGCAATCCATTTTCCTTTTGCTTGCTCCAAAGCATAATTTCTTGCTTGTGCTGGACCAGAATTTTCAATTAAATAGCCTTTTATTCTGCTATCTTCTTTGCACTTCTTCTGTATAATTTCTTGTGTGGCATCTTTTGAGCCATCATTTACAATGATCAGCCCCCAATTTTTATACGTTTGCTTTTGAATAGATTCAATTGCTCTTGTAATTGTTTTTTCAGCATTGTAAGCCGGCATAATTATTGAAATTTCTTCATCAAATAGCATCTTCGGCTCACCTCTTTTCTTTGACATTGGTTGCACAATTTATAAGCGCTAAAAACGTATAAAAGAAGACACCAAATGTAATTTCTATAATTCCTGCCACAATAAGAGAAAAGAGCCATATTTCACTCCATTCAACTATATCCTTATTTCTTTTATAACGATTTCTTGTAGCCATAAAGCATAGAAATACCAATACTGTGGCACCAAGTATTCCAAACTGTACTATAATCTGTAACAATCCATTTTGTGCGTTACTATACAAAAGCTCTTTTACTATTAATGTATTATATCCATACCCCAGCCAAAACTTTTGGGTTATAATACCCAGCAAAATTTCATAAATTCTAACACGTGCATTCATTGTTGCTGTTTCATTAATAGCAATCAGCAACGAATTAATTTGTGGAATACTAAGAATCGCTGCCATGCTCAGTGGTAAAACGCCCGATAGAACAGTTGCTATTGCAATACTCAGTGGTTTTTCTAATATCTTACGAATTGGAAGTACGAGCATTAAAATGAGAACCGTCAAATAACAGACTACGCCAGTTGTACAATATAAATAAACACTAAACGCTATACCAACTATACAAAAAAATATTACTTTAATTTTTGTTTTCACAGTATTCTGAATTTCCTCTATATTAATAATTCCCCAAGAACAAAACATTAACAGGAAATAATAGGTCACTAAAAATTTATTTCCAACAAAATAAGGTTCATACCAACCGGCATCTACTCTTCCAGATATAATTACAGTTATTATTGTTGGAATAAAATATACATAAGCACACCTTAAAAAGACTTTTGCTACTTTTTTTATTCCTCTAGCTTCCGTCACAATTAGCGGAATAAGGAAAATAGAAAGCACACTAAACGGATGCAAAAAATCATTCATTATCGCTGAAAAACTCCATATGCCATAATTATGAACTGAAGAAATTAATGTAATGCCCGCATATATCCAAATATACCAAGTCTTTTTTAGGAGTTTCAAATTAAAATGACTTATAATATAAATCACACATAAAATTGAGCAAAAAAAGCGCATTCGCAATGCTATTTGATATCCAAATGAATATACTGGGACAATCACAATCCACAGAGCAATTAATACGAGTGTACTTATTGTTATTTTCATTCTATGATTTTCATTCATTACTTTTTCTCCTCGTACTGTAACTGTATAACCTATACACTTTCTTATAAAGCTCTGGATACCCGCTTATCAAGTAATATCCCAATTTTCGCTGAAATGAGATATACTTGGACTTTTTCCATAATGATCTGTTTTTATATAATACTTCTTCTATTTGTTTACAAACTTCATCTGCAATTTTCAAATTTGATTTGACAGCTAAATTATAATTATATGTAAGTTGCTTAAATAGCTGCTTGTACATTTTTTGTTTATCAATTTCTGAAATACTCGCAGTCAATATAAACTTACAATCCATATCTATTACTTTAGCAATGTCTTTTTGGGGAACAGTCTTATTTCCTCCCATAATACTATCTGTGCGAATTCTGTAATTGTATCTTCCATCCAATGAAAAAACCACCTTATTCGCCATTAAAAAAGATTTCGGTGTATTTTCAACATCTTCATAAATCAATCCTTTTGCAAATGGGCAACTTTTTGCAATATTAGTCTTAATTAACTTGCCCCATGCAAACCATATTTCGTTTTCAAACGCAAATTCCAACATTTCAATACCTGTTCCCACTACTAAACGATTAGTAAGCAATGATGGTATATTTTCGTTATTAGTTTTTTTACAAGTGCAAGCAACAATATCCGCATTATGTCTAATAGCACACGATACCAGCCACTCTATCGCGTCATGTTCCAAATAATCATCACTATCTACATAAAGCACATATTCTCCAGTTGCGTTTCTTAATCCTGCATTTCGCGCATCAGACAAACCACCATTTTCCTTATGAATAACCACTATTCTACCATCTTTTTTCTTCCAATCATCACATATCATTGGGCAAGAATCTGGAGAACCATCATCAACCAATATAATTTCCAAGTGTTGATACGTCTGATTCACTATACTTTTTATACAATCGTTCAAATAATCCTGAACATTATATATCGGTATAACAACACTGACTTTATATGATTCATTCATATACTTGGCCTCCCGTTAAACTTCTAATCTAAAAGTGTTCTTAGCTTATGCGTAGCTGCTTTAACTGAATAATTTTTTAAAAAGAATTCATAATTTTCAAGAGAAAATCCATTTCTAAAATCGCAACTATTTATAGCCCTTGCAAATTCTTCTTTACTATTACAAACAAAAATACTGTTTCCTAGTAAATCTCCTGCTAGTTCCCTGTAACCAATTAAACTCTCGTCTGTCCCAACAAATATTTTTCCAAAAGAAAGAGCTTCTGCTGTTTTTACCTTCATTCCGGCTCCCTCAAAAATAGGTCCTATGACAACATCTGCATTTCCATAATAGGGAGATAAATCCTCCACCCGTCCTAGTACTTTCACATTTTCATTATCACTGAATTCATTTTTCAATAAATCCATTCTATTTCCAACCAATGTGATTTCATAATCGATTTTAATAAGTGGGGTCACATTTTCCACAAACCATTTAAACCCATTTACATTAGGATAATAATACCCTCCCACAAACAGGATATTGCATTTCTTCGAACAAGTTCTACTACTTAATTCTGGAGTTGGCAAAATAATGGGCAACAACATTTCAGGTAGCTTATGATAATATTTCTGAAACAACCCTTTTTCACGTTCGTTTAACACAATATTTACATCTGCATATTGTACGGTTTTTCTTTCATTTGTAATCAAAGATAATTGAACAGGTAGAGATTTTGGATTCTTTTTTGCCCATTCAATTGCAAGATATCTTTTTATATCATGATAAAATGCCGCAACTTTAACATTTGGGCAACATTTTTTAATAATTTTAATTGCGTTTCCATAAATTGAATCATCAAAAAAAACTAACTCAATCTTCTCCTTATTAATTGCATCTACAATTTCAGAAATAATCCTTGAGTTGATTTTCCCGGTATTTCCCTCTAACAGATTTATAAGTCTCAAAAAAAATTTATCTGCAACCTTTTTTATTTGAATATCCTTTTGATCAGTAATATTTTCTGTTCCAACCAGTGCAAAAACTATAATATTCTCCTTACCAAATGCCTGATACAATGCTTGAACATGGGTTCTAGCTAGACTTTGTGCTCCACTTGCACTCCCAAATAAAAAATTAGCTACGCACAATACTTTTTTCATATATTTCTCCACCATCACCTTTTCTTTAACATTGCTGGATTTCCATAAGCAATGTAATTATCTGGGATATCTTTAGTTACAACACTTCCGGCGCCAATGACTACATTATTTCCTATCTTAATTCCACCAATGACAGTAGCATTTGCACAAATTGAAACATTGTCTCCAAATGTGGGGGTAATCTTACTTCTTGGACCATCTCCTTTATTTCCTATAGTAACACCTTGATAAACCGATAAATTCATTCCAGCTTTATATAAATTTACAACTGTTCCATGTCCATGGTAAATTGCGAGCCCCCCCCCGATTTTCCCATATATTTCAAGATCTTGTTTAATCGGATATAAAACCCTAAATATAACTGATAGTCCTTTATTTTTTTCGTGAATCCTATAATAAAGAATATTTCTGAAACATTTATTCCTTAGCAAAATCTTATTTAAACTACTTAAATTTGCCTTTTCGGATCCTATATACCAAAGATTTCGTTCTAAATCTTCTTTTACTATACTATAAATTTTCAAAATCAAACAAAGCAGAATTGTCGGAACTGTTCTAATATAATTTATAAGATAAACTATCTCCATCTTCTTCCTCGCGTATTATAATTTCACATGTTGTCTGTAGAAATTTAAAATATTGGTTTGAAACACACTGAAATCAAACTCCTCTTTATATGTTATGTAGGCACATTCTCCCATTTTAATTCGCTTACTCTCATCCTGTGCTAATTCTATTACTTTTTCTGCAATTGCATGTGCACTACGAGGGGGAATCAAAAATCCATTCTCACCATTTTTTATAATTTCTTTTGTACCATCTACTGCCGTTCCAATTACAGGTCTACGAACCGAAAATGCTTCAATTGGTGTTAACGGAAATCCCTCCCATAATGAACTCAACACAATATAATCCATTTGCGCCATGACATTTTGAATATCAGAACGATATCCAAGGAAGATTATATTCTTCTGATTAAATACTTTTTCAACTCTTTGTTTCAAGTATTCTTCATTCTCACCTTGTCCAACAATTACATACTTCAAATTATTTATTGAAGCATGCACCTCATCATATGAATCAATAAAATATTCTATTCCTTTTTGTTCAGAAAGGCGTCCTACATTTCCAACTATAATGTATCCTGCTTTTTTTAATCTTTCCAAACAAGAATCAGTTTTAATAGTTTCTTTATACGGCTTAATAGAATTATGAATTACTACAACCTTATCTTCTTGGATATGATAATAGTTGACTAAATTAGACTTTACTTCTTCTCCACAAGCTATAACATATGAATTTTTGTATGCAAATCTTGTAAGTCCAATCTTATCAGTAAATGTATTATGAGCAGTGGCAAAAAAAGCCAACCGTTTATCATACATTTTCAACAACGTAGTGTAAAATGCTGCCATTCTATGATGAACGTGTACAATAGTAATGTTTTCTTTGCTTACTATTTTTTTTATCTGCCTCAACACTAAAACAACTGTTTTAATATTTTTTTTTTCTATATCTGGTATTGTGTAATGTTTAATTCCCATATTTTGTAAAAGTTTTTCATTTACTCCACCACATGAACAAACCACAACTTTATTCACAACTGGCCTCAATATTTCACAAAGTTGTAATACAACATTTTCAGTTCCACCAAGTCCCATCGTTCTCGCAAATAGCAAGACATTTTGATTTTGTAGTACTCTCATACATTGCTCCAATCTAATACATTATTGTCTATACTTAATTGCTAGTTCCAAGATTTTTCTATCATTTACTAGGTACCTCTTTGCCATTCTTCTAGGATCTTGTGTAATCCTAAAGAGCCATTCAAGTCCATGATTTGCCATCCACCGCGGTGCCCTTTTTATATTTCCTGCTTCGAAATCAAAACTCGCACCCAAACCTAAAGAAATCGGAACACCAAGCTCTTTGCAATGGTGGTACATAAACTTTTCTTGCTTTGGGCATCCCAGCCCTACAATAAGGATATCTGGTTTTGACGCCTTAATCATGTTTTTGATTTTATCCATCTCATTTTTGTTGTTTTCAAATCCAAATGGCGGTGAATAAGTCCCAACGACCTGTAATCCTTTGTATTTCATAGTAAGATTCTCTGCAGCTCTTTTTGCTACTCCCTCTGCAGCTCCTAAAAAAAACATCTTATACCCTTTTGCAGCAGCCATATTACAAAGGAGAGGGAATAAATCTGATCCAGATATTTTTTCTTTAATTGGTGTTCCATACCAATTAGCTATCCATAATAGAGGCTTTCCATCTGTTAAAATCAAAGCAGCATTCTTATAAACTTCTTGTAATTCCCTATTTGTTTCAAGCTGCACTATATGATCTACATTTGGAGTAACCACATATGCACTTTTATTTTCTTGAATCAATTGATTGATTGCCTGCAACGTTTCCTGCATTGTCAAATTATCAATCTCTGTATTCATAAATTTCATTCTTGCCATTCTTATCCTCACCACAATTCATTTTTAATATTGTATTGCGTCATTTTTCACTCTATCGAACATTTCACTTTGTCTGTAACGCTAATTTCATCGCCTAACTGAACTTCTATCATATCAATCGCAGTAATTGCTTCAACAGTGTGCTTTCTTCCTGCTGGTATCTTTATGACATCTCCAGCATTAACAAGCTGTACATTACCATCCACCGTCACCTTACCATTACCGGAAACTACTGTCCAAACTTCTTCGCGATGGTTGTGCATATGATATGTCATATGCTCGCCAGCTCTCATAGAAACTTTTATAGTCATAGAACCTGGCTGTACATCTATAACTGTATAGTCTCCCCACGACTTCTCTGCATACATTGCCTCAGTCTCTATTTTTTCAACATATGGCTTCATGTACCCACTACGTTCTTTGTCTGAAATTAATATCCCATCACCGCTGGCTGCAACGATCATATCCTTGCAACCCATACAGAGAATCGGAATATTTAATTCATTAACCACATTTGTGTTTTCGCAGGTCTCGTCTAAAATAACTTTACCCTTAGTCTTATCTGCCATGACTTCGGCCATCATATTCCAAGTTCCGACATCCTTCCAATCCCCACTATAGCGCAGAACCTGAATGCTTTGTTCTTTCTCAACTACAGCATAATCAAAGCTTATTTTTGTCAATGTCTCATACTTATTGAACATATCATTGTAATCAACAAAATCAATCATGCTATGAGCTTTATCCAACAAATATCCCAACTTAAATGCAAATATTCCCGCATTCCATAACGCATTCTGTACAAGATACTTCTTCGCGGTCTCCACATCCGGTTTTTCTTTAAATTCCCTTACCTTGCTGACATTTTCACCATTTTCAGGAATAATATACCCATATTTCTCACTAGGGTATGTAGGTTCTATCCCCATTAGAGTCAAATTAGCATCTCCCTGATCAGCTAATTCCTGTAATGTCTTAACTGCTTCATAATAAGTATTATCCACATATGGATCAACCGGGCAGACAACAACAGCCTCATCTTCTGCAACTCCTAACTTGTCGTGTAAATAAACAGCAGCAAGTGCAATTGCTGGAAAAGTATCACGTCGACAAGGCTCCACACAAATAGCAGTTCGTTCTCCTAATTGATTCTTTATAGCACTTGCCTGTGATTTACTTGTTGCAATTGTTACTTTAGCATCTGAATCTACATTTGTAATCTGTCGATACACGCGTTGTACCATGGATTCATATTCATCGTCATTCTTAAATAGCTTAATAAACTGTTTACTACGCACATCATTTGAGAGAGGCCAAAGTCTCTTGCCCGAACCTCCAGAAAGTAAAACAATATTCATATCTCATTCCCCCTATATTCTTCTACTTTGATCCTTCCCTTCCAAGTACAACCTTGATAGTCTTAAGAACTATTTTAATATCCAGTCCAAACGACCAGTTCTCTATATACTCCGTATCCAGTCTCACGACCTCCTCGAAGTCCGTGATGTCGCTTCGGCCGCTCACCTGCCACATACCGGTGATTCCAGGCTTTGTTGCAAGTCTGCTCTTGTGATGCATCTCGTACTGCTCCACCTCAGAGATGAGAGGTGGTCTTGTTCCAACCAGTGAGAGATCCCCTTTCAGCACATTGAAGAACTGTGGAAACTCGTCTATGGAGAAGTCTCTGATATACTGGCCGATTCCCTTCTTCTTGGTGCCGTCCGGCAGGATCTTGTTGCCTATGACTCTCGGGTCAAAGTCCATCTTGAACATCTTTGAATCGCTCATGGTGTTCTGCGCCATAAGTTCCTTCTTGCGCTCCTCAGCGTCCATGTACATGCTTCGGAACTTGTACATCTTGAATATCTTGCCGTTCATCCCCACTCTCTCCTGCTTGAAGAAAATTGGTCCCGGGGACTTGATGTATATGATAGGTCCTATAAATATTGTGAGGATGAGCGTGAATATGCTTCCAACCAGACCGCCTATTATATCTGCCGTTCTCTTAAGCAGCATCTGCTTTGGTGTTGCGTAATTCATCATGGTCGTGACCACGGTCTCACCATTTATCTTCTGGATGAGCTGCTTGTCGCCGTGGGTCTTCACGATGGATGATATGCACATGTGAACCGTGATGCCGCCCTCGATAAATGCCTCTATCAGGGTGTTTGCATATCCGTATGCTCCGCGCACATCCACGTATATCTCGTCCACCCATGCGGTTCTCACATAATCAACTGCGCTGTTGTAATCCGCCACCACCGGCACTCCCTGAATCTCCTGACCGATGAGATTGACATCTATCACCATGACACCTACTATATCAAACCCGGAGTAGTTCTTCTCCTTGAGTCCTGCCACCACATCATCTGCTATATGTCTGGTGGTCATGACCAGAAGTTTCTTGCCCTTGCCCTTCTCTGCATATTTCTCGAGATGTTTCTTCCACAGGCTCCTCACCACGAATGTAACATACACATATATGGCCCACATGAGCAGGATGGTAGTTCTGGAATATATAGATGTATCCTTGAGGACAAACACATACAGAAGGAGCAGTGCAACTATCACGAAACCGTTCTTGAAGCTGGATATGAATTCCTTGAAGTATCCTCTTCTGAGAACGCCCTCATATGTATTCAGGAATATCATGGCTACTATATCCGCCAGCTCCGTGATGATAGCCAATGCCAGATAATCTCTGTTCGCATACGGATTTACCATGCCGTGTCTGATCTGGAATGCCACAAGAAATGACAATTGAAGTACTATAAGATCCAGCAGCATGAAGTCGAAGTGCTTCAGCCAGCCTTTTGCCCCTTTCTGATACATATTTTCCTCTCCTCATTTGTAAAAACCTGTAGATGACCGCAGACCCGCAATCATCCAAATCTATAATTCATACATGAAACACCTGAACTAACACTCTGTTCAACTGTTTCATCTGTGAACTGCACACCTGATAACTATATACAACAGGTAGTCAATCAGCACTTGATACATTCCTGTCTTCACTCTGCCCATTCATCTTTTACACCACCTCGGCCAGCAGCTCCGGGCATTCCGTGGCGCGAACTCCCTGCTTGCTGCGGCTTCGGCGGCAATCACTTGTTATACATCAAAAGAGCAATTATTTAACTACGTAAGTAACTGTCTTCTTGTATGACTTGTAATTATGTGTTGCTGCAACTGTTACGGTTACTCTGACCTTTGTGCCCTTCTTGACACCCTTGCCTACTATAACCTTACCGTTAGATACCTTTACTCTTCCGTTGTTTGTTGTGTAAGAAACCTTTGCCTTACCCTTAACGCCGGAAACGTAAACTCTCTTACTTGTCTTGCCTGCAACTACACGTACCTTCTGAGCTGCCTTCTTTACAGTATATGTAATGGTCTTTGTGCCCTTGAAGTTACCCTTACCTGTGATAGTGATCTTGTATGTTCCGGCATTTGTAGCTGCTGTGATACCCTTTACAGTGTAATCAACGTTCTTCTTGAGTACCTTCTTGCCATACTTAACAGTGATAGTAGTTGCCTGCTTCTTGCCTGTGTAAGTCTTTGTTGTAGTTGAAGCTGCTACATTTCTTGGTGCTACAGACTTAGCTGCTACTCGGTAAGTGTAAGTCTTTGTTCCCTTATAGTCACCTTTGCCTGTAACTATTACCTTATATACTCCGGCATCCTTAACATAGTAATAGCCCTTAACTACATAATCCTGTCCAGCTACAAGAGTCTTTCCGTTTACTTTGACAACAAATTTAGCCTTCTGTGTTGATCCTGTGTAATACAGTTTTGAAGCTGTTGAAACAGTAGCCTTCTTTGAAAGGTCAACCTTTTCAGGTGATGACTGTGGTGCAGCAAGTACTGTTGCAGGAACCATCATGGCTATACATAATACTATTGCCAGTAACTTTTTTAATTTTTTCACGATAAATTCCTCCTTCCCAATTTGATCGCAAATTTATATGATAAAACATAACGTATGCCACACTACACTATGTAATATCCGCTTTTATTTTTGTGAAGCTTTTGTTACAGCTACCTCATCTGATCTTGAGGCATTTTCTTTACCATATGTGCCATAGCCATACTGGCTGTAATATTTGCCATATTTGCCATAGTATTTCTTGTAGGCTCTTCCGGCAGTCTCCACTCTGTTGAGTATGATTCCGAGGAGCTTGCAGCCTACCTGGTCAAGTTGCTGTAGTGACTGTTTTATGAGATTCCTTGATGTCTCTCCAGCCCTTACAACAAGAGCAACACCATCACACAACGACGCGATCTGCGCTGCATCTGCCACGCTTCCCATAGGAGGGGAGTCGATGATGACGTATCTGTAAGTCTTTGCCAGTTTGTCAAGCATCTCTGAAAATCTGGCATCTTCCAGCAGAGCCGACGGGCTCTCCAGAAGATTCACACATGGAACCATGTATGCATTCTCTATCTGCGTCTGATAAACCACATCCTCCATCTCAGCCTGCCCCGACAGGTAACAGCCGAGATCCTGAAGTTTATCCGCATTCTTTATGTGATGTCTTTCCTTTATGACTGATTTCCTGAGGTCGACGTCAACCAGCACTGCTGGAAATCCTGCTTCAGCCAACATTCTCCACAGATTGATGGCCACACTGCTCTTGCCCTCGTTTGGCATACTGCTTGTGATAAGTATCTTTCTGGTGTTCTTGCCACAGAACTTTATGTTTATTCTAAGACGGTTCATCGCCTCTTCAACTGCATATGGCAGTTCCTGGAACTCTACATTTAACTTATTCATGCTTCGCCCCTCTCTTTCCCAGTTTTCTCGGCTCATAATCCTGACCATCATCCGTCCTGAACTGATCGCTCTCCGGGATAACGGTAAGTGGAACTATGCCAAAGTATTTCTCCAGATCATCCGCTGAGTGAATTGTGTCATCCATCAGATATCCGATGATGATGATTATGCAATATATGAGCGCTCCGAGTATCGCCCCGATGGCTGTATACTTCAAATAGCTTGGTCCTACTTTCTGATCAGCGACTCTTGCAACCTGTGCTATATTTGGCGCATTTGTACTCATGGTATCCGGGAGATAATCCACAGATATGTCAGCGAGTGTATTCGCTATATCGCATGCCTGCTGCTTGTCAGTGCTGGTGACTGTGATCTTCAGCACTCGGGTATCCGTCGGATTCTCAAGGCTTATCATCTCTGCCAGATCTGCTGAATTCATATTGAGTCCCATCTTGTCTATAACCTGATCCAGCACCGGATAGCTGAGTATCAGATCTTCATAGTCCTTTGTCAGTGATGATCCCAGATTCAGATCCTGAAGATTTACCACCGAATCGCTTGACGCTGATACTACATATAACTTTGCGGTTGACTGGTATGTCGGCTTCACCATGAAATATGCGTATGCATTGAAGATCACCGCTCCAAGCAGGAAGCACAGTATGATATATGGAAGCTTCTCGACGAGTGCCATACCCATATCGAGCAGATCTATCTCTTTGTCATCTTCTTCCACCTTTAGTGTTGTTATCGTGTTCTTTGCTGCCACCTCATTGCCCGGTGCCGCCATATTGTTGGAATTCATATTACTCCTCCGTGTTTCTAATTTGTCAGGCTATCCCTGCGCCTGCTTTTTTATAATCGCCGTGATAAAGCACTTAGATTCTACTTGTATTCTTTGTAGAACAGATCAAGTACCGCCTGTTGACGGCTCGTCTCATCGGCCTCAACTTCAACATACCCAAGATCATCTATGGTCTCTGTTCCATCTATGCTCACAGATCCCGCCTCTTTATCTTTCAGCACCAGAAGCGCCAGTTTGGAGAATTTCTGTGAATTTATGTCCGTCACCATGTAATCGCCAAGGGCTTCATATATGGTGAGCGGATATGAGTTGTCTGCGTTGCATTTGTCTTCGAGATTCTTCATCAGGCCTGCCTTGTATGCCTCATGCCGTTTCATTCGCTGTGTGTTGGATTCATCTCCAACATCATATCTGTCGTGTACGTAGTGTACCGCCTGTTCATCTGTCAGCGTGATGGTCTCGCCCATCTTCATGGTCTTATCCACCTTGGAAAAGTCATCTTCTATGGTAACTGTGACCCCGCCTGCCAGATGGTTAATAGTTCCTATGGCACCCATGTTCACGGCAGCGTAGCCGTCTATCCTCTGACCGTCAAGGAAATTCGACACTGCTTTTTTCACATTCTCACAGCTTACCTCCATTCCATCGCCATTCTCATGTGCCAATGCAAGCTGTGCCACTGATGAGCCAAGGCTGGTACCATCCGGCTCAAGTGAATCCTGCTCCACCATGGTATTGCGGTCAAGTGTAAGCGTCTTGTATGTGCCATCGCTCAGGTCTCTCACCATCAGCATCACTACATCACATCTGCCGGCGCCTTCATAGCCTGTAACCTTCTGAACCTTGCCCATGTTGTCTATTCCCATGAACAGATATGTCTCTATGTTCTTCTTTGGAACATACCTGACTCCGTCCACCTCTATCATACCGTCTGCCTTCGCATCAGTCGGGCTTGCCGCATTCCCGCCGCTTGCAGGTCTGAGCGCAATGACGAGTGATGCACACAATATGGCCACCAGGAGAACGCCTGCGCCAATCCGCCTGTATATTCTCTTTTTTTCTGTAAATGTCATATCTTTATGCGACATATATATCACCTCTGATCACGCCGGCTGCCCTGCCGGATAACGCACCATGCACTACTACTTTGCTGCAGCCTATCTCAATGTCCCAATCAGGAGATTTGCTCCTGCAGTTGGCCACATCTTTTCACATACTATGAGTGCGCACAGTATCACAAATAAAATAACGCTTATGATTATCGCTGTCTTCTTAGACATATTATGTCCTCCATACAAATTTTCTTCTATATTAATTTGTTCTGTTGTAATCGGTCTTCTTTATTCTGGTATTTGTATGCCGCCAGACTATCTTTTGTTTTCTGGTCATGATTGTATCGCATGTTCCGCAAGCAGCCTCTCGCCGTATACGTCGATGCGGGAAAGCACATCTGCTCCAAGTTTGCGGGATATCGCTTCACGTCCCAGCCATAGATTTGGCATCCTGTGATGCATACCATGGCAGTCACTTCCCAGAATGTGTGCATAGTTCTTTCTGAACATCTTGAACATCTTGCCCTTCTGTCTGAAATCCAACAGTGTCTCAGCATTCACCTGAACCGTCACTGGCAGTTCAAGCACCTGTTTTACGTAAGAATTGTTGCCTGGTATGCTTAAGAAACGCTCTATATGAGCTAATATGATATGGAAATGTCTCTTCTCTGTTAAGTCTCTTACTTCTCGCACTACCGAATCACTCCATGTCACGAATGGCATCTCAAGCAATATGACATTCGTTCCCTGTATTGTTAGTGCCTGCAATTTCTCCGATCTGCTTATACCCTCGAAGAATGCCACCTCTGCTCCCATCAATATCTGCGGTATATCCGCTCTCGCAGCCATGACCTTGTCATATGCCGCCTGTCTGTTTTCAACAAATCTCTCTACCCTGTTGGAATCAGCATAGAAATGCGGTGTGGCGATCATCAGATCCACTCCGTGTTCCTTGCACATCCTCAGCATGTCCACTGATGTCTGCACATTCCGGCTGCCATCATCTATCCCTGGCAGTATGTGCGAATGAAAATCTATAACCTTCATTGCATCCTCCTATCTCTATATCTGTACCTCGACACAGGTCTACATGCTCAACATTTAATTTAACAAATTTGTCATATTTTGTGAATACTTGGAAGCGAATTTTTTTTGCTAATTTTTGCGGCGGCATTTTAGTTTTTATGTACATATTATACAATTTGTATCTTTTTACAGCCTGTTTCCCGCACCTCGCAGGTCAATTTTGCACAGAAAATGGCCGAAGTGATGATCTCACCCGGCCATGATCCATGTCTATCTCTATTATACATACATCTCTGCGCCATTGTTCAGGCAGTATATTCCAAGCTGTCCCCCCTTGCCGCAGCCGCAGTCAATAGCTACATTGTTGTTCTTCTTCACGATCTTGCCTTCTCCGCCTTCTATCTCTGTAGTTGGCACATGACCTACCACAAGTGTTCTGTTCTTGTAATATGTCTTATCCAGATCTGCAGGTTCTGTGACAAAATCCTCTGTACTGTACTCATCAAGTTCTTTGTCCTGCTTGAAGTTCTTTATTCCGGCGTGCACCAGAACGAACTTCTTTTTCGCCATCATAACCTCAAGGAATGCCTCCTCGGATATCTCATCGATGTAGTCTATTACATCCTCTCTGTCGTCATCGTCAAGCTCTGTAAACTCCTTGACAACACCTGAAAGTTCATCGCCCAGCATGGACGTGATCCTGTCCATGATTGCCTGTGGCGGAACATCACCTGTGGAACGAATGTGGTCATCAAGCGCCTTCAGGGACTGGGTTATCTTGTACTCATTCTCACCTACCACAGCTATGACATTATCCCTGTTCATCATGTCCTGTATGATCTTCATGGAACCGCCGCCAGCACCTACAATATTGCCAAGGACATACAGCACATCCTCCCCCTCAAGGGTATTTATCACGGTCTCTTCATTCATGATATCGTCTTCTTTTATGTCATCGAGGTTCTGAAATTTAAGCTTCTTAAGAGCCCTCCTGTACGCCTCATAATCTCCATTTATTCCCGAAATCGCATAAAACATCTATCGTTTCCTCCTTGTGTTCTGGTATTCGTTTTTAATGTGCCGCCTATTCTTACACATCACCCGCAGCTTGATTATTATAACATAAATTCGTCATTATGTATCTACCATTGAACCTTTTTTACCATTCATTTTTCGACACCCCACTCAAGCAAAAGGGGTCAGGCCCCTTGCAAACGATGGGGCCTGACCCCTTCGTCTGGATGTCTTACGGTCTGCGTCCCAGCTCCCAGAATGCCACAGCGCTGGCAGCCGCCACGTTGAGTGAATCCACACCGTGGTACATCGGTATCTTAACCGTATAATCGCTCATCTCTATAGTAGATACGCCAAGACCGTCTCCCTCTGTTCCAAGGACAACGGCCAGCTTCTCCTCACGTTTCAATCTGTCATCGCAAATGTCCACTGTATCATTTCTGAGGGCCATTGATGCGATTTTAAACCCCATACTGCCAAGTTTACACATACCAGACTCTGGCCATGCAGGAATATTCGTATTTTTCTCCCCCAAAGTCTCCCGGGTTATGTATGTCCAGGGTATTTGAAAGACTGTTCCCATACTGACTCTTGCAGCTCGTCTGTAAAGCGGATCACTGCATCCACTGGTGAGCAGCACAGCATCCATGCCAAGAGCTGCCGCCGACCTGAATATTGCTCCCACATTTGTAGGATTCATCACATCTTCCAAGACTGCAATTCTCTTCGCATCTTTGCACAGATGCTCCACTGACTGCAGCGTTCTCCGCTGCATCACACAGAGCATCCCCCGGGTCAGCGCAAATCCTGTAAGCTTCGTAAGCACATCAAATTCCGCCGTATATACAGGCACATCCGCACACCTTTTTATGACTTCCGCGCCAGCTCCACCTATCTGCTTCTTCTCTATGAGAATAGACTCAGGTTCGTATCCGGCATCAAGTGCACGCATGATAACATTTGGACTCTCCGCAATGAAAACTCCCGCGTCCGGCTCATATGCATGCGCCAGCTGATTCTCTGACATCCTCGCATACATATCCAGCGCCGGAGCCGAAAAATCTGTGATCTCAATAATCTCTCCCATACACATCTCCTGTTTTCACAGTCACTATACCTCAGCCAATGCATTCTCAAGATCAGCAATAATGTCATTCACATTCTCTATGCCTACAGACAGACGCACCAGATCAGGGCTCACGCCTGCAGCCAGGAGCTCCTCGTCGTTCATCTGTCTGTGAGTTGCCGATGCGGGATGAAGTACACAGGTGTGCGCATCTGCCACATGCGTCGCTATCATGGCAACCTTAAGACCCTTCATGAATTTCTCTGCAGCACTTCTGCCACCCTTCACGCCAAATGACACAACTCCACATGTTCCATCAGGCATATACTTCTGCGCACGCTCGTAATATTTGTTGCTGGCAAGTCCCGGATAATTAACCCACGCAACTTTCTCATGCTTCTCGAGGAACTGTGCAACAGCCATGGCATTCTCGCAATGTCTAGGCATACGCACATGCAGCGACTCAAGGCCCAGGTTCAACATATATGAATTCATCGGTGCAGGGATAGGTCCGAGATCTCTCATAAGCTGCGCAACGATCTTGTTGATATAGGCTCCGCCCATTCCAAACTTCTCCGCATATACAACTCCGTGATAGGAATCGTCCGGCGTTGTAAGGCCAGGGAACTTGTCAGCATGAGCCATCCAGTCAAATTTTCCAGAATCAACGATCACTCCGCCCACTGTTGCGTCATGGCCGTCCATGTATTTTGTTGTTGAATGTGTCACAATATCAGCGCCCCATTCTATAGGTCTGCAGTTGATAGGTGTGGCAAATGTATTGTCAACAATAAGTGGAACACCGTGTGCATGTGCAGCATTTGCAAATCTCTCTATGTCAAATACTATAAGAGCCGGATTGGCTATTGTCTCGCCAAATACAGCCTTTGTGTTCGGCTTAAATGCAGCTTCAAGCTCATCATCAGAGCAGTCAGGATCGACAAATGTGAATTCAACCCCCATTCTCTTCATGGTAACTGCAAACAGATTGTAGCTTCCTCCATATATTGTTGACGATGCTATTACATGATCTCCGGCACCTGCGATGTTGAATACCGAAAAGAATGTTGCCGCCTGACCTGATGATGTGAGAACAGCGGCAGAGCCTCCTTCAAGAGCACATATCTTTGCTGCTACATAATCATTTGTAGGATTTGCTAGTCTGGTGTAGAAATATCCACTTTCCTCCAAATCAAACAATTTTCCCATATCCTCACTTGTGTCATACTTGAATGTTGTGCTCTGCACGATAGGTATCATCCTTGACTCTCCATTTTTTGGCTGGTAGCCAGCCTGAATACACATTGTTTCTCTTTCCATTTTCTTTACTCCTTCCAATTAATAATCACCCCATCAAAGCATTTTTCAAATGATGGAGCTGGCATCTTTTTATACATAAAACAGGGCGCAACCCGTGCGCCCACTGTTTAATGTATTATTTCTATATATCTAGTAACGCTCAGTAACTTTACGCTCTACGCTCTCGTTATTCAGCATGAACATACATCTGCCGTTGAGCAGCCGGATATTCTGTTCCGGAACAGATATGTCTACATTGATAGCGTTCTTCACCGACACATTCAAGTCAGCATTGCTGCTTGAAAGTGTACCTATATCACATCTGCTTCCTATTGCAAAACAAGCCTCTCCCTGAGCCATGATTCTTGAATTGGCATCTGATATGCATACGTCAGCAGTTCCATGATCTGATCCGATGGCTATGCAGGAATTACCCTTCAAATTCATATCGACATGAGTTTTACCGATATCAACTATGCAGCCATCTCCATCCAGAGTTCCCATAGCCACATATCTGTTGCCAGATCCACGGATAGTTATAGATGTATCCCTGACTGAGATGTCCGTATGTCCCTCAACAGAACCTATTGCCACACCATTTGCAGCCTCAAACGATATGTCAATATCGCCCTTGACTATGTTCATCTTCACCGGACTATGTATGCATCCTATAGCCACTCCGTTCTCCCCATTGAGATACAGATCATAACGGCCTTTCTCTATACGGATATCTCCGCCATAGCCAGATCCTATAGCCACTCCGTTTACACCATTCGCTTCTATATTTATAACGCCATCCTGCCTGAACCTGATAATACCATGCTTTGAAGCGACATCGTTTCCTATACCATAATACCTGTTGCTATGTACCTGAATGTGCATATCACCCTCGCCTATGAATGTCACCCTCGACGACTCCGGAATACGTATGCCACCCACTCTGCATAAATTTTTGCCTTCCAATACTATGTAGAGATCTGTGTTCTCTCCGCAATCTATACAAGGCTTATCCCTGTCACTTGAAAAGCTTGCATTCTGCATAACTATGGTTCCTGTGAATCCATCCTTTACTCTGAGACTGATATCTGACTGGAATCCATTTGCGCCCACGATTCGAACGTTGTTGTCACCTCCAGCCTTAGGCGCAACCACAATCTCTCTGTAACTGTCACTTTCCAGCTTCACAAGCGATACACTCCGCTCGTACTCCATGACAAATACCCTGCCATTTTCAGCGCTGTCCTCAATATGGTTGTACTGGATTATCTCATTCACAACCTGAGGCGATATGAGCTGTACCACCTCAGCATTCGGATGTGCTGTGTAGTAACCCTGAATCAGATCTGAGCCGAGCTGAATCACTGTTTTCATCTCCTTGGCTGTCTCAACACCCTCCGCCAGAGCTTTTATTCCATTGTCTCTTGTGAATTCTATTATATCTTTCACAAAATGCTGCCTGTGAGGATCCGAATCTATTCCCGAGAGCAGCAACCTGTCTATCTTGACATACTCCGGCATATATCTGAGGAGATTGTTGACATTTGAATAGCCTGAGCCGTAATCATCTATGGCAATCTCCATTCCATTTCCCCTAAGGAAAGCCTTAAGTTCTTCAAGTTCATTGTCAGACAGCTCGTCGCCCTCAGTAAACTCGACAACTATGCCAGCGCACTGAAGTGTCTTAACTTTTTTCAGAAATTCCTGTCTGTCCTTCGGGTTCAACATATGTCCCGGCATACTGTTGATGAACACCTTCTTGCCCTTAAACATCTCTGGGTTTGATGCCACAATCTCGACCACATTGAATAACGTATACTTCTCGACATCGTAAAGACGGCCAAGTCTCTCTGCACTCTCAAGTACTTCAGGCGGCGACATACGCACCGGCTCCACAACTCTCATGAGAGCTTCATATGCAAATATAGTTCCTGTATGTGCACTTACAATAGGCTGAAAATGATAGGTGAACAGATTCTTGTCAAGCACTGCTGCAACCATCTCATCTCTCTCTATATCCTTGTTCGTAAGTTCTGCTTTACGCCTGCCTTTATTTGCATTCTTGTCTTTTATCTTATTCTTCTGGTTTACCGCATCATTTATAAGCTGCTCAAGTTCAGTATTCGATTTAACTCTGCCCTTCCTACAGCCGTAATAAATTCCAATCTCTATATCATTGCTGTCACTAGTACCGATCTCCTCAAGTTTTTTCTTGAGTTCAGCCACAATACCTTCTCCCCGGTTGTCATCTTCGGAATCCACAGTTGTGGCGATCACAAACTCATCATTGCCCATTCTCATCGCTATCTCTGATTGGGTCATGATTTCATTTATTGATTGGGCCACATAGCCTATCACCTTGTCGCCCTCGGTTCTTCCATATGTATTATTTATCTGACGAGTTCCCTTGAGATCTATCGCCAGCACCAGAATATCCTTATCTTTTTCTTTTGCGCCAGACACCATCTCATTCATCCGGCTCATAAATCCTCTATAATTGTAAAGTCCTGTGAGGCCATCTCTTATCTGCTCAGCCTCCAGCCTTTTGAGCACCGCCGTAAGTCCCTCATGTCTTGCAAATGACTCCAAATCCCTGGACACCGTCTTTATCCATGATCTGTACACATCTTCATACACCCTTGGCTCTTCTCCATAATTCACCACCGCATATCCAAAGCTTCTGTCCTGGAAAAACAACGGCGAAAATATGTATGCCGTAGGATAGTCTCTGTCCATATACAGTTCCGGAAGCAAAATCTCAGAATCGAACACATCATCATAACTGATATGTGATTCTTCTTCTTTGGCCCCACACTTGATTATCCTGTACACCTGATCTGTATACCCATTTCTAAGAGCCTCATCGCCAGTCATGATCTCCGGATTCCTCCAATAATCATTCAGACACAGATGGAATCCTGTAAATGGTCTGATCTGATATACATATTCGAATACAGTCTCAAAGAATGACTTCACATCTGTCTGTGCAACAAGGTCGTCCATAATATTGTTAAAGCAGGAATAGAAGCTTGTGGCTGACAGATCTGTAGCCCACTTCTCTCTCCTGAGCCTTAAAGTCTCTTTCTCCCAGCCTTTGCATCCACAGGTTCCGCCTATGTACAGATCTACATTCGTCTTAAACTCCGGAACGCTCTGCCCCTTCAGTTGTGCATCTATATATTCCACGCAATACTTTCCGCAATCCTCCGCAGGTATATCTGCAGATGTGATCGGCACCGGGCTGTTTCTTCCGTCCTCTATTGAGTCATATCCAACCACAGCAATATCATCCGGAACCTTTATGCCATATTTGTCAAATGCTGTGCAGACTCCTATCGCCATACAATCATTGGCACACACTATCGCTTCCGGCAGATGATCCCTGTCCTTGACCAACTCATCCACCATGTAATCTCCGCTGTCATACCAATAGGTTCCATAATATATCATATCGTCAGTAACAGGAAGTCCATGGGCTTTCATGCTGTCAATATATCCAGCCAGTCTCTGCTTGGAATGTACATGCCCCTTTAGACCGTTCAGGAAGTATATGTTCTTATATCCGTGCACATCTATGAGATGGTCAACCAGCTTTACTATAGGAGTATAGTGATCCATCATGATGGTAGGAAACAGCTTGTTCTCCTTGTCAACAACCACAACCAATCCGTTAGGGAATTCTGATTGAAGCCTCTTCTCCAGCTTCTCCACAACACCTGGAGTCTGCAATGTATCCTGACACATAACCACCGCATCAAAAAGGTCAAAATTAATAAGGTTGTAGATATTCGAATCTCCAACCTCACGGTAAGACGAATCCTGATACTTTAAAAACATGGAAAACACGCATACGTCATAGTTCTTCTCGTATGCTTTCTTCATAAAACCATGCATGAAATGATTCTGTGTATCTTCTTCAACCTGTGCAGTAATAACGCAAATCCTCTTTCTGTTCTTCATACCATCATCCCCATCTACCCCATTACAATATTGGGGCTTATTGCACCAAGTATACCATATTTGTGCAATAAATGAAATACGGATTATGCATTTTGACGTCCGTCAAAATTTTTTCATAATAAATATTCATTATCTCCATTTATTTTTGTGCACTTTGTGTATAAGTGGTGTATAAGTGATTATGAATACCTTTTTTTCTATTCGCACTTTTGAAATCTCTGTGCAATCAAAGCAGCCGTCGGGGTTGTTGCAAGTCCGCCTCCCGCCGTCTCTTTCAGAGATTCAGGCATTGCATTTCCAATTCTGCGCATGGTATCTATCACCTCGTCAACAGGGATAGCACTGACAATTCCGGCCATAGCCATCTGTGCAGCCGTAACTGCATTCACAGCGCCGGCCACATTTCTCTTCACACAAGGGACTTCCACAAGACCGCAGACCGGATCGCACGCAAGCCCCAGCATATTTTTAAGTGCAAGAGCTGCGCCGTGAGCAATATTTTCCACCGTTCCGCCCTGCAGGCTTACAAGTCCTGCTGCTGCCATGGCACTTGCAGATCCTATCTCTGCCTGGCATCCACCTGATGCTCCTGCTATGAATGCATTTTCTGCTATGACAGCTCCAACGCCCGCCGACACATACATTGCATGTATCATCTGCTCATCAGTAAACCCCAGCTTTTCACCATCGCCGCCGGCCAGTCCCGATGCTGATCTGAGCCTGGCATTATAGCTCTTATCAGCATCTTTCATAGCCTGATATATATTTGCCATATTCGTCCAGGACTCAGCAGAAGACGCCGCCCGCTCATCCATATCAGTCCTCTGAACAACCTCCCAGAATTCCATATTCTCTTCATTACATACATCGATAATATCCTGTATAGAATGATACATACTTTTCCATCTCCTATTCTCTCACAAAACAATCGGGTCACAACAATAGGGGGGCACAACAATGGGGTCAGGCCCCATGTAACCATGCGGCCCGCTGTGGAGTCCCTGTAAATTACTTTATGTTGATCATATACTTTCTATATTGCTTTTAATATATATAATCTTGAGTCATAGTCACCACATGGAATATCATCTCCAACAATCTCGCCCGCAGATGTATCACTGGTGATAAGTCCGATATTCATCAGTTCATCACCATAACACGAAGGTCCAACGATAATATTAAATGTGTCATTAATTTCTTCATTTTCATCTGAATTTTTCTCATATATCAACTGTCCATCAGGAGTCTTACTAACTGTAAGTGCCTGACCCCCTAGTACACTGCAACTGTAAAATGCCTCTGGATCAAGTCCATGAAGTTTCATCCTTGTAAAGCATTTGTTCGGTGTATATAGTGTTCTGAACCACGCGGCGATGGCAGTCTTCTTATCCTCTGACACAACCATCCAGCCACACTCATCATTGTCAAATGGGCTTGCAAGTCTGTAGAACGTTCCGTACTGGATCACCTCTCGGTATGCCTTCATGAACTTAACCTGCTTTTTGACTTCCTCTATCTCCTCTGCTGTGAGTTTGTTCAGATCTAATTCATATCCAAACGTTCCAAAATATGCAGCATTTGCACGTGTTTTCAGTGGAGTATCACGTCTTGTCTGATGATTTGGCACAACTGACACGTGACTTCCCATGCTGCTGATCGGGTAACACATGGACGTTCCATACTGGATCTTGACTCTCTCTATGGCATCCGTGTCGTCGCTTGTCCATCCCTGTGGCGCATAGTAGAGAATACCCGGATCGAATCGTCCGCCGCCGCTGGCGCATGATTCGAAAAGTACATATGGAAATGCGCTTGTGAGTCTCTCGTACAGATCGTACACTCCAAGTATATATCTGTGGAACACCTCGCCCTGTCTGTCAGCAGGAAGTGCTGCGCTGTAGCACTCTGTGATACTTCTGTTCATATCCCACTTAACATATGAGACCTTTGCCGTGCTGAGTATCTTTGCCATCATCTCATATATCCTGTCAACGACCTCTTTTCTGGAGAAATCCAAAACGTACTGGAATCTTCCGTGTGAGTCATGTCTGCCCGGAACCGAGAGAATCCAATCTGGATGTTCTCTGTAAAGGTCTGAGTCTTTATTTGTCATCTCAGGTTCAAACCACAGTCCGAACTTCAGCCCTACATTCTCTATATCCTCTGCAATTCCTGTGATTCCATCTGGAAGTCTGTCAGGATTTGCCACCCAATCTCCAAGTCCTGCATGATCTGTGGTCCTGGCTCCAAACCAGCCGTCATCAAGGACAAACAGCTCAACTCCGCACTCCTTTGCCTTCTGGGCGATGGCTATGAGCTTCTCTCTGGTGAAATCAAAATATGTAGCCTCCCAATTATTGATGAGGATCGGTCTCGGCTTGTCTCTCCACTCGCCTCTTGCAAGTCTCTTCTGATACAGCTTGTGGAATGTCTGGCTCATCTTGTTGAGTCCCTGATCTGAGTACACAATGACTGCCTCAGGAGTCTGAAAATGCTCACCTGCATCAAGCTTCCAGTCAAATGTGTCAGGATTTATTCCGGCAAGAATTCGGGCTGTATTTCTCGTATCAACCTCAGCCTGTATCCTGAAATTACCACTATACACAAGGCTTATTCCAATCGCCTCGCCCTGATTCTCGTCTGTTGTCTCTCTCTTTAATGCAATGAATGGATTGTGCTCATGGGACGAATGACCACGGTTACTGCCTATGGACTGTACTCCCTGCTCAAGATCTCTGGTTATTATATGGCGTTCTCTAGCCCATGCACCTGAAAGCTGCATCCACTGATAATCATGATCTGGGAGATCCAGGCACATGCTGTATGCTGTGGTGAGATGCACCGCCTCGGCACCCTCATTTACAAACTCTACACTCTTCGCTATGACCGGCCTGTCGCTCCATATCGTATAGAGCATCCTCGCCTTTATGCCTGTGAGTGAATCCTTTAATGTGATGATCAGAGTCTCTGCCTCATCATCATCCTCTGTGTATGTTGCTGGCAGCGCCTCAAGCTTTGGCTTACCTTTGCTTATCTCATGTGATACATACACAAAATCTGATATCCTGCTGCCATTTGACTGCAAAATCTCTACCATTGGAGCCCTGTAGTCCGTGGTCCCGTACACAGGAAGTTCCTGTTTCACCGACTCGAGCGAAAACAGCCTGTCATCGTCATATACATACTGGAACATAGGTCTCTGAACCAATTCCAACAAATGTGAAAAATCCGATCTGTCCCTTACCCCCTTGCCGTAATACAGATTTCCCAGGTGTCCATTTGGGAGCACTGTCATAATGTAACTTATCTCACCATTTGTGAGATGAAATGTCTGTGTTTTCTCGTGAAATATAATACCCATATGTATGTCTCCTTTTCTCCATTTATTTACATGCCCAAAACTGAGGGGGCAGGCACTTCCGACCCATAGGGGTCAGGCACTTCCGACCCATGGGGTCAGGCACTTCTGCCAAAGGCCCTTTCTATTAAGACAATTTTATTATTTGTAAAAATGATTTTATATGGGAAAAAGTTGAGAAAATATGGCTTGTATAACGCTTTGGTAACAATATTTATATACCGAACTTACGACTATTATCCATTATTCCATATACTCAGTCGTCATTAACATTTATACAAAGTGCCTGACCCCCTTTGCCATCTGTGTTCTGTATTCAGGTATGTCACCGGCTGGGAAGTATTTGCCTATACTTCTAGGCTGATCGTGGTTTTCCAGGTAATTTGCCGCCCATCCGATCTTTTTCACAAGTCTTTGATTGGTGAACAGCTTGTCCTTGAATTCCTCTATCGTCCAATCTCTCTGGTGCAGCCAGAGATCTCCCGGATTGATATCTATGTCTGTGTAACTAGTTTGTATAGTGGTTTGCATATGTCCACTTCTCAGCACCTGCGATTGCAAATACTCCGTTCATGTTCTCTGTTGTTGCTGTCTTGTCCTTTGCTGTGGTGTATGCATTGCCTGAAAGTGTAACCTTCTCACCACCCTTGCCGTTTATGTAATCATCGATTGCCTTGATCATGCCTTTGAACTCTTCATAATTGGCACTTCTGTAATCAGCGACAAATGCGTCTGCGTTGTCAAGTCCAAATACATCACATATCATCTACGAGCTGCATGCTCTCTGGAATTGAATCGTAGATTGACTTTAACTCCTGTCTCTGTCTCGTAATCCTTCTTTGCTGAACCACATCCTGTCATAGATGCAAGTCCCAGCATCATAGCTGCTGAAAGCGCACATGCTACGAATTTCTTTGCTCTCATAACCTTTCCTCCTTTTCTTGCTTTGAATTTTCCCTCTTGTTTTCTTTCTGACTGTCTTGCCCTATAGTCTTCTGCTCTTTATGAGCTTTCCTTGTAGTGATAACTGCGGTAACTCTGTATACTTATCACTTGTCACCATATTATATCGTCTCGATAAAACACATTTCATAAGCGCTTAAATGAACAGAGCATATGTCCAGGGAGTTTTCGCAAATCAGGGATTTCCAGATGAAAACGTCACAAATTTGTATCTATTTTCCATTTTTCCCGCATAAAGATACAAGATTCTGATATTTTGTATCTTTCTGACTTATTTCTTGCAAAAAGCGATAATTTTGTACTCTTAGCAAGTTTCTTATGTTTTGTACCCGCATAAAAAAGAAGTTCATGATTTTTGAGTGGCACCTCATTTTCTCTTCATGAACTTCTTTTCGTAATCATACTATAAAGTTGTATCGCCTTTTTCTACGCTCACCGGAAGTAGTATAAGATTTCCGTCTATATGTGTGTGTCTCTCTTTTGCGCTGTCGATCTGATCTGCGGTTGCACTTTCAACCTGTCCTTCGGCATCATCTTCCTCCTCCGGTCCATCGATCATCTCCATAAGCTGGCGAACTGCCTCCTGAGCGATCTCCTTGTACGGCTGGTGTATTGATGTGAGCCTTGTCGTGCTGGCGTTGGTGATGTATGTTCCACCATATGCCACGATTGCGAGATCATCAGGGATCTTTTTGCCTATGGCAAGCGCCGCCTTGAGGAATGCTATCGCCGGCATGTCTGCGGCAAATACACCGTCCACATCCGGGTACTCCTCAAGTATGCATTTTGCCATCTCAAAGTATCCCTGGAAATCAAAGTCGTTCCACTGAACAGAAACTCTCCTGGATTTTATCCCATTCTCGGCGAGGACTCTGTCAAGCTCCTCATGACACTCATACGACATGATATTCTTGTCTGTTCTTATTCCGGATATGTGTATGACATATTTGCATCCACTGTTTATAAATTCCCGGGCAGCAAGCTGTCCGCCCATCTTATGGTCAGACACTACAACAGGGAATTTGTTTCCCACCATGTAATCCAGCATGACCATAGGCTTGTCTATCCTCTGATATTCCTTTGCTGTGCTTGTGGTTGTTCCGCATATGATTCCGTCCACGATATTGGACTTTAACAGCTTAAAACATTCCTTCTCCTTCTGCTTGTCGTCCGATGTGGAAAAAAGCATGAATTTATACTTTTTCTCATAAAGTATCTTTTCAATCTCCGATGCCAGTGATGAGAACCATGGGTGCTGTATATTTGGAACCAGCATCGCAATGGAATTGGACCTGCCCTTGAACATGCCGCGCGCAAGCTCATTTGGAACATAATCCAGTTTCTTCATCGCATCTTCTATCTTCTTTTGAGTCTCGGGTTCAACTTTTGCCGTGCCGTTGATAAGTCTTGACACCGTGCAGATAGCAACACCGGCCTCCTTTGCAACATCTCTTATACTTGCCATTTATAAATATACTCTCCCTATGAAACTTGTTTCATAGGGAGAGTATACCATAATACTTTCTGTAATGTAAATTGTGTAATATGACGATATTCAGCTCAAAAGCTCCTCTATCATAGCTCCGTCAAATGTCACGCTCTGGACGTGGTTTACCTCGATCTGGTAGAGTGCGTGTGCAACTATGTGCTCTGCAGCCTGCTCTATATCTCTGATTCCGGTCACGCCGTCGCACTTCCTTATGACCGCATCCACACCGTCTGGAAGGATGATGCACTCGCTCCCTTCAAGTCCGATGCGCTTGAGAACCTTAGGCAGAACGAATTTGTTGAATATCTCCTTCTTCTCACCCGGGGTGTAATCCGGTATATCTATGACCGCAAATCTCGACATGATTGGCTTGCTGATATTCTCCTTATCATTTGCCGTTGCTATAGGGTATACACCATTTGTCGGGATCATGCACTCCATATAGTTGTCGGTGAATCCCAGGTTGTCCAGCAGTGTCAGCAGTACATCCGCAGGATTGCCGTTGCCCTTGCCGGAGTTTGCCTTGTCCAGCTCGTTGATGATGAATACAAGGTTGGACTCGCCAGCCTGTGAGAATGCCTCCATGATGATTCCCGGCTTGGCATTAGAATACACTCTTGAGCTTCCTGTCAGCTGCTCTGGATCATTGATGGAACTCATGTCAAGGGTCGTCCATGGAAGTCTCAGTATTCTTGCAACCGCATATGCTATCTGTGACTTTCCTGTTCCGGCAGGTCCGCAGAGCAGAAGTCCATATGCAGGAAGTGTATGTGTACGATTGATCTGGATGATCGTCTCGATAATCCTCTGCTTGACCTTCTCCATTCCGTAGAGTTCTTCGTCCAGTATTCTTCTCGCCTCATCTGGATCTATCGCCTCAAAATAATTGCTCTTCCATCTGATGTTCATCGCCATGGAGAGTGCTCTCTGCGCGTGGCGTCTCTCCTCAGGGGATACCTCACTGGATCTGGCAACCGCAAGATTTCTTCTCGCCCACAGTCTTATATTGTCAGGGAGCGTTCTTCCGGCACAGTGCATGAAGTCTATGATACTCTGCATGCTTGTGAGCTTCATGTCATCGCCAAGTGCCTCCTCCTCTTCTTCCTCCTCGGATTTCTCCTCTTCTGAAGGGGCATCACTGGCAAGAAGTCGTTCTATCATGAACTGAAGGAATCCGTCATTTGCCGACAGCTTTGCCCCGCCGCCGAACTCCGTCTCCCTTATCTTGTATACCGCATAGCCCTCCGGTCTGTTCTCTCCCGACAGACGGACATTGATGTGATTCTCACCGAGCCATTTGAGAAGGCTTACAAATCTCGCATCTATCTTCAATATGTCTGCGGACTGGACACCATCTACCTCGTCAAATTCAAATGCTGTTCTCTTGATCGGATTCGTGAACTTTCCGCTGGAGTGGTGTGCCCACCTCCTGGCCGTGTTCTCCAGGAGCATGATCGGCTTCTCCGCCGTGGCTGTTCTTTCCGATGACTGAAATGTCTCATATGTAACTATGTTCTTATTCTTGTTGTCACTTCCACTGAAATCAAATACTGGCATATTTCCCTCCCTGTTTAATGATGTTTTATTGCAAGTTTAATCATACCTTGCAATTATAAAACATCATATTTTATTTTTCTTCAAACACCCGCATCCATCTTTCCCGTTTAAGCCTTGTGGTGAACAGGATTCCCCTGAAACAGAGCTCCACGCACATGGCGATCCATACACCATAGAGCCCCACCCTCGGTGCAAGTATAGCTGCAAGCGGTATCCGCACGCACCACATACTGGCAAAGTTCATGCAGCTTGGGACCAGAGTGTCCCCGGCTCCCCTGAGTGCTCCCGAAGCAACTATGGATGCAGCGTAAAATGGTTCGGCAAATGCCTCTATCCTCAGCACTGCCGCACCTAGATTTCTTATCTCTTCGTTCGGGGTCAGTACACCTATCATGGCCGGAGCTGCTATGTACATGAGGACTCCGCCAACGGTCATAACCGACACACCTAATCCCATTGTAATCCATGCCATCCTTCTGGACAACTGTTTTTGTCCGGCTCCCACGCATTGTCCCACAAGTGTAGTCGCTGCCGCCTGCACTCCGTATCCCGGCATGTAGCAGAAGCTCTCCGCAGTAACCGCAAATGAGTTGGCTGCGATGGCTATCGTTCCGAGCGGTGACACTATCTTTGTGGACATGACATACGCTGAACACATGACCATCTGCTCAAGTCCCACCGGCACTCCTATCTTTACCGCTTTGACAAGTATATCCCTATGAAACCTTAAATGTTCGCCCTTTCTTAAATGAAGATTCTTGTTCTTCCACAGAAGTGCAGTGACCATGATGGCACAGGTGACAGCCTCCGCCGTGATGGTTCCAAGTGCTGCCCCAGCAACGCCAAGACCAAGTCCCGGCATGGTAAATGTCAGTCCATTCATCGAGATTTCAGACTGCACAAGTGTTGACAAATGGGAACCAAAGGCTTCTGCCTGAACCGTTCCTGCCATCTGAGAACCAGCCAGCTTTACACTGGATAAAAACGGAATACTTAAATTTACAATTCTTGTCGGAAATATAAAGAACAAATTGAAGATCACATCCATCACACAGCACATGACATTCAGTATACCTGGTAGTCTCATATTTCCGGAGCTCTGGTGCATGCCACCCGCTATGCTGTTCATCTGCAGAGCGGGAAGTCCCAGCATGTACACAAGGAAATACTGGCTTGCCATCTTCTGTATCGCAGCTTCACCGCCGAGCCATCTCGGAAGCGGTGTGCTTATAAGTGCTGCAACGAGTGCGAGCAGGGCGCTTATGCACAGGGCTATTATAAGTCCCTGTTTCATGATATTTCTGGCAGATTTATCCTCTCCAGCGCCCACAGCCTGAGCTATCTGCACAGTAAATCCTGTAGTCACTGCAATACACAGCCCGCCAAACAACCATGTCGTGGACGAGACAAGTCCGATGGCTCCCGATGCATTTGCACCAAGACGCCCCACCATGGATGCATCGATGTACTGCATGACAATGGACGAGATCTGGGCAAGGATCGCCGGGATACTGAGCCTGACCGTAAGTCCTATCTGCTGGGATGCGGTCATGGACTTTCCAGATATCATGTCCTTCAGCAAGTTTTCACTGCTACTCATCTATATCTCCTTCTTTACCGTACTTTCTTCAGATGTCTGTCCTGAACATACACCTGCCAAATGTCCGTGCTCGCCATCACTGCTTACAGCCCCTATGCCAAACGATTTCTTAAACTCACTGACTCCCTCTGCCAGTCTTCTCATACCATCTTCCACTGTCGATCTTGGGCATGCAATGTTAAGCCTGATAAATGTCTTTCCGTTCTTGCCATATGAAAGTCCTGGCGACATATAGAGCCCGGTGTTCTTTCTGATGAATTTCGACAGAGTCTTGGCATTGCCATCTTCGCCGTCAGCGCCGCAGATTCCGCTGCAGTCAAGCCAGAGCAGATATGTGGCCTCCGAATACACTACCTTTATACCCGGCACTTTTTCATCTATAAACTTCCTGACATACTGCTTGTTCTCATAAAGATACTGTCTGAGACTGTCCAGCCACTCGCCGCCTTGTGTAAATGCTGCTATCGCCGCATCCACCGCAAATGCATTTGGCTCGGCTACCTCGTCTGTGTTCAGACCTCTCCACATCTTGTGTCTCAGGAATTTATCCGGAACCACAATTGCTGCGGTCTGGATTCCCGCTATGTTGAAGGTCTTTGTCGGCGCAATACAGGTCACACTTATATCCCTGCATATGTCCGATGCCGTGGCAAATGGCACATACTCCTTTCCAGGATCGGTGAGATCGCAGTGTATCTCATCCGAGATGACCGTCACACCATACTTTGCGCAGAGCTCTCCCACATGAGCAAGTGTCTCCTTATCCCAGATCTTCCCCGCAGGATTCTGTGGATTGCAGAGTATCATGAGGCTGGTCTGTGGATCTGCAAGCTTTGCCTCAAGATCCTCAAAGTCCATGGCATATCCCTCACCGTCATATTTCAGAGGGCTCTCCAATATATTTCGCCCATTGTTGTATATAGAATTGAAGAAAATATTGTAGACAGGGGTCTGCACTACAACATTCTCTGCGGGTGTGGTGAGCTTTCTCACCGCCGTTGATATGGCTGGGATGACCCCGGAGCAGAACACCAGCCAATCCCTGTCTATCGCAAATCCGTGTCTGCTGCCCCACCAGTTCACGTAGGCATCTGCCCACTCGTCCGGGATGATGGAATATCCGAATATTCCGTGCTCCACCCTGGCTGACAGTGCCTCCCTGATGCACGGAGCCGTCTGGAAATCCATATCTGCCACCCACATTGGCAGTTCATTTTCCGGCACGTCCCATTTCAGGGAGCCTGTGCCGCGTCTGTCTATAACCTTGTCAAAATCAAACTTCATGTTTGTCCCTCCACTTCATGGAGAGATTCCGCGGCTGCTGTGGCAAACGGCTGGCACATATAGAGTGCTCCATCACGTTCGTCTTCCCTCGCCTTCACTACCGATTGAGCACTCTATATGTGCCAACTCGTTTCACCACATCAGCCGCGGAATCTCATTTACGTTATGATATATCACCAAATCTTAAACTCGTTTAGTCCTGTACTATTATTTTCGTCTTTGACGGATCCACTTTGTCTTTTTCTATTATCAGGTTGTCAATGTGCTGGGCTTTGATGGTCCCTGACGTCGGATTCATGACGCTGTCTATCTTGCTGCAGATGTCGGCATCCACTGTTGAATATTCAAATGCAAGTGTTGTGTTGATGAGCTTGCAGTTCTTCATCACAAGGTTATCGATGTAGCACATGCCCTGAAGGCTCTCGATGGTGCAGTTCACCAGGGTGAGGTTTTTTGCGTTCCAGCCAAGATACTCGCCCGATATGAATGAATCATATACGGTCACGTTCTCAGTATTCCAGAATGCATCCTTTGAAAGCAGATTGGAGTTTCTTATCTCCACATTCTTACATCCGTCAAATGAATAGTTGCCGTCAAGCCTCAGGCCGTCTATCTTCATATTTTTGCTGTTCATGGCAAAATAGTCGCCTTTTGCTGTCACATGATCTATGATCACGTCATCGCAGCTCCACAGTGTCTCCTCAGCATGGGTGAATGTCACATCTGTAAGCTCCAGGCCTTTACATCTGCGGAAGTTTTTTGGCGCCTGGATGAGTGCCCGCCTCACTGCGATATTATCTGTGTACCAGACTCCGGCTCTCGCCATCTCAAACCAGTGACAATCCTCCGCAACAACGTTCTTGCTGTACCACAGCGGATACTTCCATTTGAACATGCTGCCGTACAGATTTATATCGCTGCTCTCCTTAAGTGGAGACTCGCCATCATCAAATATCGTATCATATATATCGAGATTTTTTCCCATGAAAAGAGCTCTCTCACCTGTCAGAAACTCCTGTCTTATAATCTTCTTTTCTTCTTTATTATCCATCTCGTTCATCTTCCTTTTGTATATTCTCTATTATATTATTGGCCTATTATCTCCATGTTATCACTTCTGGCAAATGCGAATATGACTGAGCTTATGACCACCATGAGCGGCAGTGCAAACAGTAATATATTTATTACCTGAAATTTGCTATATTGAAAGACTTATCCGCTTAAATTAAGGGATTCTCAACCTGTCCACTTTATATTATAATCTACACATACAAGTCCGGCATGTAAATAGTAATCTCATGTCTGACATTTGGGGAAACAACAATTTCAGGGGGTATATCATGATTTTAACATCAGGGGATTCTATCAGTATTTTTTTCAGACTATTACCTTATACGACTTACATTATTCCAATAGCATCATTCATCATAGCTGTGGTCGTCGGTCTATCCATACGGGGTAAGGCATGCCGTATCGAGCAAGACTATACCCGAACATCCGCCGATATCACATCTGTCAGAAGAATCAGTAAAAGAACCCATATCAACTATGAATACCGCGACCAGTCCGGAGTATTGCACAATGGTTTTCTTTCCGTCCGCGGTCTAACAAATTACAACTCCATGTCGTTCATCGCAATATATTACAACCCGGATAATCCATCCGTATCTTATACGGAAAGAACTTTGAGCAGTAACAAAAATGCACCATTCATCTATGGGAGTGCGGTTCTGCTTGGAACTCTGGTATTTTTATGGAGAAGACGCTGATTTCTCAGCGTCCTTTTTTTACACCCTGATGAGATCCTTTGCAACCTCACCGGCTATGATAAGTCCTGCGACTGATGGCACAAATGCCACACTGCCAGGGATGTCTCTGCGCTCTGTACATTTGTGTTCTGCTCCTGGAGGACAGATGCAGTTATTTCTGCAGCTTATCGCCATATCCTCAATCGGCCTTGTAGGAATCTCTTCCGAGTATACGACCTTGAGTTTCTTGACGCCCCTCTTCTTCAGTTCTCTTCTCATGACCTTCGCGAGCGGGCACACCTTTGTCTTGTATATATCTGCAACCTTGAACTGGCTTCCATCAAGCTTGTTTCCCGCACCCATGCTGCTGATGATCGGAATGTTCTTCTCCTTACACTTCATGACAAGAGCGATCTTGGCTGTCACGGTGTCCACCGCGTCGACCACATAGTCGTAGCTGTCCCAAGGGAAGTCGTCCGCGTTCTCCGGGAGGAAGAAACATTTATGTACCTCTACCTCCACCTTCGGGTTGATGTCAAGCATCCTGTCCCTCATAACATCGGTCTTGTACTTTCCCACTGTGCTTCTGGTCGCTATGATCTGTCTGTTGAGATTTGTAAGACACACCTTGTCATCATCTATCAAGTCAAATGCTCCGACACCGCTTCTGACCAGCGCCTCGCATACATAACCGCCAACTCCGCCTATTCCAAATACCGCTACCTTAGAGCCTGCCAGCTTGTCCATGGCTTCCTTGCCAAATAGCAGCTCTGTTCTCGAAAACTGTGTTAACATCTCTTATTCTCCTACTATGATATATATCCCACTACAACTATATACAAATTAAGTTTTTTTTCAACTGAAATCTTATTGACCTCCGACCCCTTCCAGGGACGAAAGTGCCTGACCCCTCCGGGGACGAAGGTGCCTGACCCCTCCGTCCCTGATTTATATTGAGTACATGTATCCAATCCGGTCACTGTACTCCCGGGTGAGATCGGCGATGGTTTTGTTGTCAAGGACATTGTTGATGGCAGATTCAAGGTCATCCCACACCTCTCCGATGACATCGTTCATGACCATGTTGGTGTCGCCGTCCTCATCAACTCGATTATCGATCGGTGATATCCTGCCCTCAATCGCCCTTAACACCATCCCAACCGTGATCTCCTCCGCCGGCATGTTCAGACGGTAACCGCCCCTCGGCCCTCTCACACTCCTTAAATATCCTGCCTTTAGCAGAGAAGATGTAACCTGCTCAAGATATTTGTCAGACAATCCACATCTTCTGGCTACGGCTTTGACAGTAACCGTACTGCCGCTATTTATAGATATATCTACCATGAGTCTCAATGCATATTGTCCCTTTGATGATATTAACATTTTTCTGCCTCCTGTTCGTTGTTATATTTTACCTATAGAATTACTATGAATTAGTTTTATTTTTTTTGGCAGGGAGAAAAACAGTTATGCATTTACATTCCATGCTTTATCTCCATGCCAATTGCTTCCCAATTATTCTATTTATTTTTTATGAGTATATTTCTATATCGTTAATCATATATGCTAATCAGCTGTTTCAGTTATCCTTATTTTTTAAACCATTCAGATATTCCTCTACATAATGGATAACTGCTGCACCATCTCCAACTGCTGTCGCCACCTGGCGCACTGCCTTGGTCCTCACATCTCCCGCGGCAAATATTCCCGGTGTGCTGGTCTGTCCGGTCTCGCCGGATACAACATAACCAGCGTCGTCAAGCTCCACAACGTCACCGAGGAAGTCTGTGATAGGGCTTGTTCCTATGGCAATGAATACACCGGCTACTGGAAGCGTGAAATCGTGGCTGCCAAATGCCGATGTTTCTTCACTAGATACATTGACATTTGCCCCTGCATCAGCCTGTCCGCCCACTGTTTTTGGTGTATTCACAGCAACCTTGAGTTCCAGCTTGCCCGGCGTTCCGCCTATCTCTGTCACCTGTGCAAATGGATGGAATTCTATATTCTCAGTCTCAAGCACCTGCGCTCCGAGTATTTTCTCACCTCTGAACTTATCTCTTCTGTGGATCAGATGCACCTTGCTGCACATCTTTGACAGATACAGGGCATCCTCAAGGGCTATGTTACCTCCGCCCACAACCGCGACTTCTTTGTTCCTAAAAAATGCTCCATCACATGTGGCACAGTAAGAAACTCCTGCCCCTGTGAATTCCTCCTCACCAGGAATGCCAAGCTTTCTGTGCTTTGCGCCCGTGGCTATCAGAATCGCCTTTGTCTCTATGCTGCTGCCATCCTCCAGGCTGACCTTCTTGTGATTGCCGTGATCCTCGATGGCTGTCACCTCTCTATCATCGAACTCCACGCCAAATGTATCCGCATGTTCTCTGAACTTCATACCCATGTCAAAGCCGCTTATTCCCGGCAGTCCAAGGTAGTTGTCAACCTGCTCTGTATTTACTATCTGCCCGCCGGAGAATGCCTCCTTTTCCAATACCACCACATCCATCATCGCCCTTTTGGCGTAGACTGCGGCGGACAGACCCGCAGGGCCGCTGCCCACAATAACCAAATCTCTCATATTTCCTCCTTGTCGAAAAAGGTCGCTGTCATGTTTATGTGATGCTCCAAGGCTACGCACGACTCTGTCACCTTGTCTTAGCTCCTGAATTGAACATCAGCCCATCAAAAGTCGCCTTCGGCGAGGGGCTGACGCTACATGTCAAGTTTTCACAGAAAACTTGACACATTATTTGCATTTGCTCCCGCCCCCTATAAGGACAGGGGGGCTCCCGCTCAGCAAGGAGCGACAAGCTTCCGTCGTCTATGTGCTACCCGCCTGGGAGCATCACGAACACATAAAGACTTACACTTTGAAAACCGTTACTTTTATTGTGTTTTTCAAAACTACTTTTTAATACTTGTCTTATTATTCTTGCAATATAAAAATTTAAAGATACTTCTAATGAGACGTCGTCTGACTTATTTAAGTCACTTTAATTCTATTTATATGCCTTTATTAATTCACAGGTTTTGGATACGTCTTCCTTGCTATGTGCGTAGGACACGAACATTGCCTCAAACTGTGATGGAGCAAGGTAGATTCCGTTGTCCAGCATGTATGAGAAATACTTTGCATACCTTGCGGTGTCGCTGGATATTGATGTGTCCATATCCACTACTTCCTGATCTGTGAAGAATACGCTCATCAGTGAGCCTATCTGGTTGACATGGACTGTGTCGCCAAATGTGCTTCTGACTGTGTCGGCTATCTGCCTTGTGCTCTTTTCTATCGCCGGATATATTGTATCCTTTTCCTTCTGGAGTATGCGGAGCGTTGTGAGTCCGGCTGTCATGGCTATCGGATTGCCCGACAGAGTTCCCGCCTGGTATACTCCGCCAAGTGGTGCCACCATACTCATGACATCGCGGCGTCCGCCGTATGCTCCCACCGGCATTCCGCCTCCGACTATCTTGCCAAGTGTTGTGAGATCAGGCTTTACCCCGAAGTATTCCTGGGCACCGCCAAGGCTGAGTCTGAAACCTGTGATGACCTCATCAAATATAAGAAGTGCGCCGTACTCATTTGTTATGTCCCTGAGGAACTGAAGGAATCCATCATGCGGTGGGACAACTCCCATATTTGCGGCAACCGGCTCGACCACGATTGCGGCAATGTCTTTGCCCTCCGCCTCAAATAACTTCTTTACGCTGTCCTCGTTGTTATACTCAGCTATGAGTGTATGCTGTGTATACGACTTTGGAACTCCCAGACTGTCCGGAACTGACTGTGTAAGTGCCGCCGAGCCTGCCTTGACCAGAAGTCCATCACTGTGTCCGTGATAGCAGCCGCGGAACTTTACAATCTTATCTCTGCCTGTAAATCCCCTCGCCACTCTGAGGGCACTCATCACCGCCTCTGTTCCCGAGTTGACCATTCGTGTCAGCTCCATTGACGGCATGAGCTCATTTATCAGCTCTGCGATCTCGAGTTCTTTCCTTGTCGGTGCGCCAAATGTAAGTCCGTCATCACAAGCAGCCTTTACCGCATCTATGACTCTGTCATCGGCATGCCCCAGAATTCCCGGTCCCCAGGAGCAGACATAATCCACATAGGAGTTGCCATCCTCGTCAAATATATGTGAACCTTTTGCTTTCTTCATAAATACAGGTGTCCGTCCCACCGAGCCAAATGCCCTGACCGGTGAATTGACGCCACCTGGAATCACCTTCTGTGATTTTTCAAATAAATCCTGTGAATTTGTCATTGCCATTCTTCTTTCTATAATTTATCGTCCTGTGTGACTTTTTTCTTTGTTTCCTTTTGTTTTTCTGTAGCGTTCTTTTTTCCTTTGTTTTCTGTAGTTTCTTTTGTTTTACTTTTATTGTTGTTGTCTTTTTGATTCTCTTTTGTTTTTCGCAAAGCTATGTTATTTTAGCCGTTTAGATACAATATTGTATCTTTTCAGAGGAATTTTTCTCAAAAGATACAAGAATTTACAATTCGTGTATCTTTTGACTCGAATCAAGGACTTTTGCGAAAATTTTGTATCTTTTTCTATTTTATATTCCAAATAGATAAAAACGTCTCGTTATACATAGCAACTATTGTCCTACTCAGCTCTATCTTCTTTTAAGTATTGATGTCGCATTCTCCTCATCTTTGGTAACGCCCCTCTCTCCTCCGTCGAGTGGGGCAGATCGTCGGAATCATTCCGAAATATGACTCCGTCATATTGATTCCGACTCAAGCCAGTGTGCCACGTCTATGGCGTGATAGGTTATGATGATCCCTGCTCCGGCACGTTTCATGGCTGTCATGTTCTCCATGACGATCCTCTTCTCGTCTATCCAGCCATTTGCCGCAGCTGCCTTGACCATAGAGTACTCGCCGCTGACATTGTACACCGCTATCGGATAGTCCGTGTGGTTTCTCACATCCTTGACTACATCCAGATAAGCAAGTGCCGGCTTGACCATGATTATGTCTGCTCCCTCGGCGATATCCGCCTCGCACTCTCTCAGAGCCTCCCTGCCATTTGCGGGATCCATCTGGTATGTTCTTCTGTCTCCAAACTGAGGTGCTGAATGTGCTGCATCGCGAAATGGTGCATAGTAACCAGATGCAAATTTCGCACTGTAACCCATGATCAGGACATCCGTCAGCCCATTGTCGTCAAGCGCCTGCCTGATGTATGCGGTGTGTCCATCCATCATATCCGACGGAGCCACCATGTCTGCGCCAGCCTTTGCAAGGGATACAGCCATCTTGCCCAGATATGGAAGAGTCTCATCGTTGAGTATCTTGCCGTCATGGATAATTCCGCAGTGGCCGTGTGATGTGTACTCGCACAGACAAATGTCCGCTATGACTATCATGTCCGGATACAGCTCTTTTATCCTCCTGACCGCTTTCTGCATGATTCCCTGGTCGTCGTATGCGCTACTGCCCACCTCATCCTTGTGAGCCGGTATGCCGAACAACAGAACGGCACTGATACCAGCGTCAGCCACTCTATGAAGCTCCTCCTCAAATGTGTCGAGTGAATATTGGTATATTCCCGGCATGGAATCTACCGGGTTCTTGATTCCTGTGCCCTCCGCCACAAACATCGGATATACAAGATCCTCCTTATGTACTCTGTTCTCTCTGACCATATTTCTGATAGCCTCGCTGCCGCGAAGTCTCCTGAGTCTTATCATGTTACTGCCTCTTTTCTCTAAAATAATAATCACCGATGGCTGATATAAGATGCTCGATATCACCAACCTCTGGAACTATATCCGCATGATAACCAGCCTTCTCCAAAGCCTTCTCAGTCACATTTCCAAGTGCCGCTATATGAATATTTTCCATTATATCACGTATTTTTAAACTGCTGTCTGTATTGTCCGTATGATTCCCGCATGAATCAGTATCGTTGGATGTATACTCCATATCAATTCTGTTTTTTTCTGCATCAAGAACGTCCAGGAATTCCCTGACTCCTGACGCACTTACAAATGCTATCACATCCAGATCATTCAAATACTGAATGCACTCCATCCTGCGTCCAACCACATCATAAACCGGAATCTCATCATATGCCACACCGCCCTGATCAAGTATATCAAGCATCGTCTCGCTGCCCTGAACGGCCCTCGGAAGGAGAAGTTTCTCTCCGTCATTCATCACATTTGCAAGTCCCATAGCAAGGGCGCTTGTGGTGTACTCGTCCGGGACATAGTCCGCTATGTAGCCTTCGGATCTTAACGCATCCCTTGTCCCGGCTCCAACCACTGCAAGTTTCAAATGAGCCAGTTTTCTGACATCTATGTTCCACTCCCTGAGCCATTTGAAAAACAGGGTTATGGTGTTCTGACTGGTAAATGCCAGCCAGCTGTAATCTTCTATATGTTCCAGAGCCACGCGCAGCCTGGTCTTCTCCTCTGTCTGCTCCACACTCATATCCACTATGCTGTAGGACTGACCGCCAAGCGCATCTATGGCAACTCTCATCTTCTCGCGGAGCTTTGGCGTTCCAACAAGTCCAACGTGGACATTCTGGAGTGGACCTCTGTTCGGTGCAGTAAAATCCAACGCTGCATTTTCGCCAACGACTATGATTGCGGGGGATTCCAGCTTTGCCTCTGTTACATTATCCGCAATGGACTGTATGTCACCACGGACTATCCTCTGTCCCGGCATGGTTCCTTTGGAAATGACCGCGACCGGAGTATTCTCCTCCGCACCGGTCTGTACAAGTCTCTCCATGATCTGCGGCAGTCTGTTCAGCCCCATCAGGAACACGCTTGTCCCTTCCTGATTTCTGATGTAGTCGTAGTCATCTAAACCACCTTCATCAAACTTGTTTCCACCTGTAAATTCTGAGTTTTCTGTAGGCTTCAGATGTTTTGTAAATTCATTTCCTTTTGAACTCTCCACCTTGCCATCTGCCCGCTTGTGTCCTGTTATCACATGAAAGCTTCTGCTCGTTCCGCGGTGTGTCACCGGTATTCCGCACACCTCCGGAACCGCCACAGCGGACGTTATTCCCGGTATCACCTGAAACGGGATTCCCGCTTCGAGAAGTGCGGTCACTTCCTCACCGCCTCTTCCGAATACAAATGGATCGCCGCCTTTGAGGCGCACCACCATGTTTCCTTTGCGGCCTTCCTCAACAAGTATCTCGTTTATCTCAGTCTGCTTCTTGTAATGGCTGCCCGCCTGCTTGCCCACGTATATCCTGCGGCAGTCCGGCTTCACCATCTCCAGAAGCTGATAGGTTCCGAGTCTGTCATATATGATTGTATCGCATTGTTTTATGAATTCCAGGCCCTTCACCGTGATAAGTCCCGGATCGCCGGGGCCTGCGCCTATCAAATATACCATTTTTTTGCTCTCCATTCGCCGTGTGAGTTGGATGGGTGTCTCTCGGCTACGCACAGCTCAGTCACCTTGTCTTGCTCCTACATTGAACATCAGCCCATTATAAGTCGCCTTCGGCGAGGGGCTGACGCTACATGTCAAGTTTTCACAGAAAACTTGACACAACATTTGCACTCACTCCCGCCTCCGATAAGGGCGTTTGGGGAATGTCGTCAAACGGAGTTTGATGACCTGCACACGCATCAGCGTGCTTCCCGTCCCGTTCGGCAAGAAGCGACAAGATTCAATCGCATTGTGCTACCCGCCCCGCAGGCACAAATCCAGCACACCCAGCTTACATATCGATAAAATTTACTTTTCTACTTATCTTCAAAATACACTGCTTCATAACATTTTTCTTTTCTTGAAATTGAAACATATCTGTTATGCTATAACCTACTTTATCAACGCCTCTACCAGCTGTTCCCAGTCTGCGGTGTTTCCCTCTACCGTCTTTCTGTGTATCTGGATTTCTTCATCTTTCTCTTTGTCCGATGAAGCCGCATCTGCTTTCATCAGGCTTAGCTTCATATGGTCGCCATAAAGTTCTGAGTACACGCCTATCGGTTCGTGGCAGCCGGCGTTCAGGCGATTCAGGACTGTCCGCTCGCATATGAGCTGTGTGTATGCCTCTGTGTCATTTATCTCTCTCACCATGTCGCTTGCTTCGCCAGATGTTCGTGTCTCTATCGCTATGATTCCCTGGCACGCTGCCGGGAGCATGGACTCCGTGCTGAGATATCGAAATGTAAGTTCATCTTTATGCACTTCCACACATTCTGCGCTGCCATCGATGATACCCAGCCGTTCAAGTCCTGCCGCCGCAAGTATGATAGCATCATATTCGCCGTCCTCCAGCTTCTGTATGCGGGTGCCGACATTTCCTCTCAGGTTCTTGCACTCAGCATTTGGATACATGTCTCTTATCTGGTACTGCCGTCTCAGGCTGCTGGTTCCCACCACGAAACTGTCGTTTCTGTCAAATGACCTGCCACTCTTATATATGAGAACGTCCTGCGGACATGCCCTCGGAAGTGTACCCGATATCGTAAGACCTTCCATGATCTCCATCGGCATATCCTTGGCACTGTGTACCGCTATGTCTATGTCACCTTTAAGTATAGCTTCCTCGAACTCCTCGACAAATACCGCCTTGCCTCCGAATTCCAGAAGCGCTCTGCTGGTATCCCGATCCCCCCGGGTACTCATTGTAACCATCTGAAAATCAACCTGGGGAAATCTCTCCCTGAGTGCCTTTATCACCAGTTCAGTCTGAGCAAGAGCAAGCTTGCTGCCGCGGGTTCCGACCTTGACAGTATTCTTCAAACTACAGCCTTCATCATACACACTGTCACGGTGAAAGCCACCTGCTGAATCAACCGCCGCACATTCACCATTATCCAATTTGTCTATTCTCTGTTCATTCTCAACTCTCATCTAACAGACTCCTAACCATTTGCTGAAATGCTTTCTTTCGCTCTTCCTCGCCGTCTATCTGTGCTTTGATCTGCTCGCGGAGCTCACCCATACGCTCTGCTATATCGCCATAACTCCTACCTAAATGGCTCTCTATATTTCTCTTGATCGTGCCCGCAAGCACTGGACTCTGTCCACCGGTGGAAACGCTTATAACAACCTCTTTATCCTTTATGATCGCTGGAAAATAAAATCCGCAATCCGCCTTCACATCAACCACATTTACAAGTATTCGCTGCTGCCTGCAGAGCTCCGCCATTTCGTGGTTGACCTTCTCATCGTCCGTCGCCATTATGACGACAAATGCATCGTCTATATCCTGGGGCTGTACACATCTTTTTATAAGTGTTAAGTGTCCAGGATAATCCGCAAAATTCTCTCCAGCTCCACAATTATCCTGTCCCATTCTCTGTATTTCTACACATTTTTTGCAATCACTTGTCACTACATCTGTTTTGCAAACACCTTTCGTTACATCCTTTCGATCATCGTCTGTCGCCGCACAATACTTGTCTGGCGTATTCATCTGCTCCGCCAGTTCTAAAAGCTCCGGACAGAACTCCGGTGACACCACAGTAACCACCGCGCCAAATTCCAGCATGCTGCACGCCTTTCTGTATGCAACCGTTCCTCCGCCGGCAATCAGGCATCGCTCATTATTCAGTTCGATCATAAATGGGAAATATGACATCACTACCTCTAATCTCTATTATTGAATCTCTCATAAAATCACTCAAAAGCTGTTCAAAAAATTTGACATCTGACAAGGCTCTCATCAGCCGATAACACTTCATAATCTCAGGCAAATAAGCAATATTCAGTTCTCGCATCCAGCAGCCAGAATACTGTCCAGCATTTTCTCAAATGCCTCATATTCAAGCTGCCCTTTAAGTTTGTATACAAGCTTTGCTCCGTCTGTTGTCTTAAGCTGCGCCATGACATCTCCGTGCTCCCTGTTGAACCTCGAAAATGCTATGTTCTTCATGATCTCGTCAACCTGTGATATGAGCCACGGTTCCATCTCCGTGATTGTCTTCGCTCTGCTCTCATTGTTCTCCCTCGAAAGTGTTCTGATGTAGTCTATGTCACGCAGCACACATCCGGTCACATCTGAGACCGCAGGATCAATGTCCTTTGGCATTGCCAGATCCAGGAACAATCTTCTCTTATGCTGCATTTTCACAGCTTCTGCCAGCTCATCTCTGACAAATGTGTAATGAGGGCTTGTCGTTGCACTTATGATGACATCCGCCCATGCTGCCAGCTCATATCTTCTGCTGTAGTCCTCTATCCTGATCTGCTGATGCCTTCCAAATATGCCATCTGCACTGTGGTGGCTTCTGCTTGTGCCTGTTATCTCTATGTCCGGCGCAAGATCTGCGATATCCTTGACAACTATACTGCCTATCTTGCCTGTGGCTCCTACGACAAGAATATTACCGGTGCAGGTATTTTCAGCATATACCCCATCATCATAGCCGCCCCTTGCAGTTTCGGCATTTACAATTTCTCCATGGTCACCCAAAGCACTTTTACAGTCTGCCTCATCTCTTCGCACATCTCTGCACGTGTTCTCAGTCCCACCATTTCTTATAAAGCTTACTGCCTCCCGGGCTGACAAAGTTCCGACGGATACCGGAAGTCTCGTGGCATCACTCTCCGTTGCCACCGCCTTTGCCGTCGCAAGTGCTCCCTGAAATGCTATATTCAGCTCGCCGTCACAGGCTCCAATCTCCTTTGCCACAAGATATGCGCTCTTCACCTGATGTATGATCTCCACCTCGCCGAGCACCATGGAATCCATGCCACACGCCACTCTGCACAGATGAAGCGTACACTGGAACCCCTCATAATTCATGCTGTATTTTCTTATGAGGCTGACGGGGACATCCCTATCATTAGCCAGAAGCATTTCTATCTGTTCAAGCAGGCCACCTCGCCCAACGGAAGCTTCACCGCTGCTCATTTTCCCTGTTATAACAGACCCACATGGCTCACATCTATCCGTAAAGTATATTTCCATCCTGTTGCAGGTCGACAACACGACACATCCACCCACCTCAGCCTTTAGCCGCTCGGTGAACTGTCTCTGTCCTTTTGTCGTAAATGCAAATCTCTCCCTGACATCGGCCGGTGTATTCTTATGGTTTATACTTATGCAAAACATCTCTTCAGTAACTCCAAATAAAATTTATGACACAGTCGCAATCTTTGTAAATCGCTGACGCAAATTACACAAACATGAACCTTGGCACACTGCCATCGTAAAGAACAAGGGCGGGTATCAAAGCCCGCCCTGTTCTTTCAAATGCCTGCTATCTATCATGATTCTATAACAAGCTCCTCTATCGTCACATTCTTTTCCTCATCTATGTTGAAGGCCTTGAGTACCGGATTGTCTATCTCCATGAGGGAGAGAATCAGATAATTCACCTTGGAATCATATGCAAGTCTCTTATCCTCCTCCGAAGGTCTGGATGGAGACTCTGGATGGGAATGGAAGTTGCCAAGAAGCTCATATCCATTTGCACGCATATCCTTAACTGCCGCAAGCTGCTCTCTCGGGTCCATGGAAAAATGCTCGTTGCTGGCGTCAATATTTGTCAGGAGATACACCTTCCTGATGTACTTCTTGTCTCCCTCTCTGACACCCCCGATCAGACCACAGGACTCATTTGGAAGGCCTTCCTTGCAGTGTGCAAGTATCTTCTCGTAATCAGACTTTGTCATGTACAACATCTTACTTCATATCCTCCTTATATTCAACTATCTCTGTGACCCACCTGTATCAACTATGTTGATCATGCTGCGTTAAGCGGGAGCGCTCCCAGATATGGTATTGTCAGTCAGACTCAGCATTCACAGTCCTATACACAGGCGGATTACAGAGATCATTTTATTTTCCGTCGCACTCCACCTGCTCGTAGTCGATGAGCTTGGTGATGGTTGGATTTGGTCCACATACAGCACATCCACAGCCCTTCTTGTGCGGGAGCTTTACTGTGTGGAATTCCATCTTAAGTGCGTCAAATGTAAGGAGTCTTCCTGTCAGAAGATCGCCAACTCCGATGAGATATTTGATCGCCTCCATAGCCTGAAGGCTTCCGATGACACCGCCCATTGCTCCGATGACTCCGGCCTGCTTACATGTAGGAACTGCATCCTTTGGAGGTGGATCCTTGAATACACATCTGTAGCATGGTCCCTCATCTGGAACATATGTCATGAGCTGACCCTTGAATCTGATGATTCCTGCATGTGAAAATGGTTTCTTGGCCATAACACAGGCATCGTTGATAAGGAACTTTGCAGGGAAGTTGTCTGTTCCATCAATGATGAAATCATAGTCCTTGATGAGATCCATTATGTTCTCTGATGTAACGAACTCTCTGTATGTGATTACATTTACATCAGGGTTCATGGCGTTCATGGTCTCCTTTGCGGATTTGACCTTTGCCTTGCCCACATCTGCTGTTCCGTGGATGATCTGCCTCTGAAGATTTGACAAATCTACCTCATCGGCATCAACGATACCGATCGTACCAACTCCGGCTGCTGCCAGGTACATAGCAGCTGGCGCTCCCAGTCCACCTGCACCGATGATCAGCACCTTGCCATTTAACAATTTCTTCTGTCCCTTCACGCCAACTTCCTGAAGGATGATGTGACGTGAGTAACGCTCCATCTGTTCGTTTGTGAATGCCATTAGAAGCTGCCACCTCCCATGAAGTAGAGGAACTCTACTGTATCTCCGTCCTTGAGCTCTGTTGTTGCAAATGCATCTGAGTCAACAAACTCATCATTGACTGTTACTGTGACATAGTCCGGATTCTCAACGTTCTCTGACACGATGATCTGAGCTATTGTTGTCTTCTCTGCTATCTCTTTCTTCTTTCCTGCTATTGTGACTGTCATTTTTCCTTCCTCCTGACGATTCATTTGCCTGTCCGGGATTACCAGACTGCATAAAATGTGATTATATACTTTATAATTTTAATTATATAGTTTCATTCTTGTGTGCGCTGATGTGTTATTGACTATAGTCAAATACTCCATCGTGTCACTTTAACAATGAATTTCTACAATAATTTGCCAACTTCTTCCTCCAGCGCATTTCTCTTCACAAGACCTCGGATGCGGGAAACCTCCTCGCCTCCCTTGAAGAAGAGTATGGTTGGCGATGCCATTACTGCGTACTTCTCAGCAAGCTCTGCGTCGAAGTTTACATTTACCTTGTATACATTTACCTTGTCCTCGTAGTCATCCTCGATGCCGCCAAGGATAGGTGAGAGCTGCTTGCATGGTATACAGCTGTCCGAATAGAATTCCACGATGACCGGAAGCTCCGACTGAAGAACCTTCGCATCGAAATCCTCTGCACTGACTCTTACTGCCATTCATTTTCTCCTTTCCTCATCAATCCTCCAGTTTTTTAACTATAAGATCATAAGTGCCATTCTCGTTGTCGATGAGCTTCAGAATCTGCTGTCCTTCCTCTTTGAAGCTTCTTGGTACGTTCTGTACAGGCTCGCCGTCGTTCATGGTAACCGCAAGTACCTGTCCTATCTCAAGCTCCTCCATGGCTACCTTCGCCTTGACAAATGTCATCGGGCACACCACATCAGTTATATCTACTCTATCATCAATTTCGTAATCAGCCATTGTAAGCCTCCTTTAATACTTCTTTGAATTTGTCTAAGCCCACACGCTCCAATGTGAACTGGAAACGCTCGCTTGGCTTTGCATTGTCTGCAAAGAACTGTATTGCCGCATCTGTGATACGGAAAAGCTGCTCCTCAGATGTAACAACCGGAAGTAACTCCTCGCCGCAGTGGATCGTATTTCCAAATAATCCTCCGAATGAGACAAGGTATCCTGTCTCGCCCTTCCATGCATCTGTAGGACATGCCTTTGCGCATCGACCGCAGTAGTTACATTTGTCTGTGTCGAGGATGATCTTGCCGTCCTCCATGGTGATCGCGCCCTCACGACACGCCTTGACGCACACGCCACACATGATGCATGATGGCTCATCCCACTCAACTACCATTGCGCCCTTGATTCCCACGTCATTCTCCTCTGCCTTCAGACAGTTGTTCTGGCATCCTGTGACACCGAACTTGAACTTGTGCGGAAGCTCCCTTGCGTAATATCTCGCATCAAGCTTCTTGGCTATGTCATAAGTGTCTATATTGCCGCTCGGACAGATCTGATTTCCCTGGCACGCTGTGACTGTTCTTACTCTCGGGCCACACACACCCGGCTTACAGCCTCCCTTTGCCAGTTCTTCCTTTACCTCTTCCACATCGTCAAGCTTAACAAATGGGATCTCGACGCTCTGTCTCGATGTGAGATGCACATGTCCATCTCCGTATTTCTCGGCAACCTCTGCTATCTTCTTGAGATTCTCTGCGGTAAGATTTCCTCCCACCACCTGAAGTCTCAGAGAAAAGTTATTCTTCTGCTTCTGTCTCATGAATCCGCCCTTTTTCAGAGCTGCGTAATCTACTGCCATATGTAGTTCCTCCAAATCATTTGTGTATTAGTCGGCAAGGGCCTTCTGAAAATCTTCTATCAGATCCTCCACGTCCTCGATTCCGACACTAATACGAATCATATCATCATATACGTTGGCGTCAAGCTTCTCCTGCTCTGTGCTGTGCGCATTCAGTGTTGATTCAGGATGCACGATGAGCGTCTTTGTGTCTCCTATGTTCGACACTATCTGCGGTATTGTGAGCTTGTTCATCACCGCAAATGCCTTCTCCTTGCTGCCGACTCTGATGGTGATTATGGCACCATAACCACCGTGGAGCTGTTCATTTGCGATGTCATGCCAAGGACTGGATTCAAGTCCCGGATAGTTGACCTTTACACCCTCCTGACTTTCCAGGAACTGTGCAAGGGCAAGTGCGTTGTGTGAGCATCGCTCCATTCGAAGCCCCAATGTCTCCATACCCAGCATATTGTAAAATGCTGTCTGCGGGGCTATGCAGGCTCCTGTATTTCTAAAAAGTCCGTTTCTGAGCTTTGCTATGTAGGCGAACTTTCCGAACATCTTGTACTGCTGCAGAAGCGGATAACGCTCTGCGTCCCATTTGAAATTGCCGCTGTCGGTGATGACTCCGCTTATGGCATCGCTGTTGCCATTGATGTACTTGGATGTGGAATTGATGACTATATCCGCTCCAAGTGTAAGCGGTGTTACCAGGTATGCTGTGGCAACCGTGTTGTCTATCAGAAGAGGAAGTCTGTGTGAATGTGACAGCTCTGCAAGAGCCTTTATATCCACCACATCCAGCTTCGGATTGCCGATCGTCTCAGCAAATATCACTCTGGTATTCTCATTTATCGCTGCCTCGACCGCATCCTTATCCGATATCTCCACAAATGTCGTCTTGATTCCAAATGCCTCCAAATCATGGAACAGATCTATCGTTCCACCGTAGAGTCCTGTGCTGGAGACTATCTCTCCGCCAGCTCCTACTATATTTAAGAGTGCATTTGTGAGTGCCGCCATTCCAGAAGAACACGCTACCGAACCTACTCCCTTTTCAAGATTCGTCATTCTCTCCTCAAATGCAGCTATCGTCGGGTTGTTGATCCTCGTATAAGAATAACCCGTCGCCTTGTTGTGGAAGAGCTTCTCATGCTGCTCCGCTGAAGGCTGATAGAATGCACTGGATTGATAGATCGGTGTAAGTGTGGCGCCTGTATTCTCATCACCAAGCTTTGCGCTGTGTAATAATGCTGTGTTAAATCTCATGATCTTCAATGCCTCACTAAATAATAAATCCTATAATTCCTACAAACATGATAGGATTATAGCTCTTATACCCTACTATGTCAATAGGAATTATAAAATAAGCAATGCAGATAATAAAAAAATGCCAGTTGATGGGAGCTTGCTCACAATCAACTGGCGTTTTTTTGTTATCTATATGGCGCATGCCATTCCACGAGCCGCGTTAGCGGCGAGGGGGGCATTGCTTATTTTATAATTCCGTCCGTCTTCCACGGCGTATGCCATCCTCAGAGCTGCGCCAGCGGCGAGGGGGGCATTGCTTATTTTATAATTCCGTACGGTATACACGGCGCATGCCATTCTCTGGTAATGCCCCCTCGCCTTCGCTCGGCGGCAGGTCGTCGGGGCTGATTAAATATGAACTTCGTTCATGCAGCCCCTCCTCACGAGCCACGTTAGTGGCAAGGGGATGGCATGGCTTATTTTAATTCATTTCCTCGACACCCGTTTCTTCACATGCAGATCCAAATCCTGCAATTTTCTTCCAAGTTCATCATCCTTTGCAACTAGCAACAGATCCTTATCCATATAGTTAAGCGCATGTAACACGGCTGCATAGCATCCAATTGCCACCGAAGATGCACCTTTTTCTATAGACACCAATGTCGCTCTGCTGATACCCGCCCGCTCAGCAACAAGCTCTGCAGGCAGCTTTCTTCTAAGTCTGGCATACTTTATCTGCTGTCCCATCTGTTCTAGTATTCTCTCTGTCTCCGGCAATAATACCAATGACTTTTTTGGCATAATATCATCTCCTTATGTAAATAATATTATTCATTTTGATGGATTATGTCAATTTTTATTTACTTTATATTACAAGTCAGATGAGCCTATTCTTATACGACATTTCTATCTTCTTAAACAACAGCAAATAAAAAACGTATGGATCAGCCCCTTTTCTCTGGCAGCTTCCCCATACGTTTTCACTCATTTCTTATTTGCAATTTTCTTATACAGCATATTCCTCACATAGAAATAACATACTATCTGCATAGCGAGGGTTATGATCCAGGATGCCGGATATGAGATGAACAGAACCGCCAGGGATCTGTGTCTCGGAAAAATCCAATATATCCACACGATTCTGGTTCCCACCGTTCCTATGATCGAGAGGAGCATCGGAACTCCGGAATGTCCCATCCCTCGAAGCGCACCAGGAAACAGATCCATAAATCCACACAGGAAATATGTGACTGTCGTATATAGCAGAATTTCCATTCCGCACTTTATAACCGCTTCGCTGCTCGTATATATGTGCAGCAGCTGCGGACCAAAGAAATACGCTCCATTGCCCAGAACCATCATTGCCGCAAATGACAATATCAGGCAGTCGATCAGTACTCTCTCCATACGTTTCCATTTGCCGACACCGTAGTTCTGGCTCGTAAAACTCATGCACGCCTGCGTTACAGCATTCACCGTCACATACAGAAAGCCAAATATATTATTTGCCGCCGTGTAGCCCGCCATGGCAACCGAGCCAAACGAGTTGACCGACGACTGAAGCAGCACATTTGAAAAATTGATGACTGTGCTCTGAATTCCCGCCGGAACTCCGACCGAAAAGATCTGCTTTACATATGCCCCCTTGATGGTAAGCTTTGAAAATCTAAGCTGATAGCTTGTCTCCGACATATACAGACAGCGGAGCACAAGCACGCAGGATATCAGCTGTGAGATAACAGTTCCGATTGCCACACCGGCAACTCCAAGCTTGAAAATGATCACAAAGCATAGGTTTAGACCTGTATTTGCAATTCCTGAAATAACCAGGAAAAGGAGCGGCCTCTTTGTATCTCCCACCGCTCTGAGTATGGCAGCGCCGTAATTGTACAGCATAAAAAACGGCATTCCCAGAAAGTAAATCCGCATGTATACAGACGAAAGATCGATTACATCATCCGGTGTATCCATAAGCGCTAACGCCGGTTTTGCACATATCAGCCCGACAAAGGCCATAATAATACCGCTGATCAGCGCTAACGTGATCGCGGTATGCACTGTTTCTGACATTTCTTTATCTTTTCCCGCAGCATAAAATCTTGCCGCAAGCACATTTGCCCCAAGAGATATCCCTATGAACAAATTGGTAAATACATTGATAAGTGCTGTGGTTGAACCGACCGCCGCCAGAGCCTGACTTCCACTGAATCTTCCGACAACGATGATATCCACTGCGTTGAACATCAGCTGCAAAATTCCTGACAACATAAGCGGTAACGAAAACGAGATCAGCTTGTCCATGATCGTCCCGTTGCACATATCAATTTCATATTTATTTTGTTTTACTGTAGAACTCATAATTTTCCTCAGACTCTTTCGACATAATATCATTTTCTTTATGTATATAAGGTTATACACTTTGCCTGATTATGTCAACTTTTATGTCTATGTCGTTTATTTACACATAAAAAAGACAGGACTTTCTCGTCCTGCCTCTTTCACACAGCCTTTATCATTCCGCCTCGAATTTTATTCCCTCTTCCTTTGCAAATGTTTCTGCAAACGAACCAGCTTTGCCAACAATTGTCAAGGTATCTTCGCCAAAGAAGACTACCTTATCGAGATTCTCTACCCCTGCTGGAAGATGAATCACTTCTAATGTATCCGAAAAATAAGCATCATCAAATTCTTTAAGATTGTAGCCCAGGTCTACATATTTTAAACTGTCATTGCTAAAAGGCCCGTTAATTATGGATATAACATCCTTTCCGTCTATCTGCTCCGGTATGACAACTATCGGATCACTTCCATTATATGCCTTTATGGATACACTATCACCATTATCTATATATTCAAAGTCTGACGCAGGTGTCTCTGCATGATTTCTCACATCGTCCACCGTGATCTCTGCACTGTCTGTTACGAATGCCTCACTGTTGTTATTCTCTTTACTGTCTGCAGACTTGTCTGACGAGTCCGTACCTCCACATCCCACAAGTCCCATAACAAATGCACCGCTCACGTCCATCCTCAGGGCCGCGTTAGCGGCGAGGGGAGCATAACGTGACAGGGGACACTCTTCGGTACAAAAGGAACGTCCCCACTAGATGTAGCTTCCATCGTGAACCTGGGCTGCATCGTATACAGACTCCTTGCGGATATCGTCTGCTATCTCGTCTGCGTCAAGCTTGCCATCTGGGTTCCAGTCGCCGCTGTAGACCTCGGCGCCTTCTACCTTGATTCCTGCGATCTGCTGCTCGCTTGCGAAGAGAAGTACGATGATTCCGGCATGATGAAGATGCTTTAATACAGCATTTACATCCTCGCGGATATCAGGAGCGTACAGATATGTATGACGTCCGTCGATGCTGAGCTTCTTCTCTACCGACTCAACGAAATCTCTTGTGACATTGCCTACTGCAAATGGAACTATGACAGCCTTCTGTCCCTTGATCGCTGCACGCACATTTCTGTCTATGCGTCCCTCGTAAAGTCCGGTCTCCTCAGTGTGAACCTCCTCGACAACACCGCAGGCGCTTGTCATGTCTGTGACACGGTCGATGAGTATGAGTTCTCCGAGAGTCTTATGCTTCTTGAACTCGTCAACCACGATCCTGTCGGCAAATGCGATCCTGCAGACTGCGATACCATTCTTTGCAAGGGTGTCTGCTGATTTCTGCTCACCTGTATTTACATCTATGGTGTAATCGATATGTGTAACTGTACCAGGGATCATTTTTGTTCCGAGCTTCACGAAGAAGTTCTTGCCATTGTACAGCTCATCGTCATCCATCCAGAGAAGTGTTGCAGTGATTGAAGATGCAACCTTTGCACCTGAATCAACTGTGAGCACACATCCTCTTGACACATCAACCTCACGGTCAAGCTGTATTGTTACAGGCTGTCCCTTCTGTGCTGAGTCCACTGTGTCAAATCCAACATGGATGCTCTTGACCTTTGCGGTCTCGTTGCTTGGGAGTGTGTTGATCTCGTCTCCAACGTGGATCTCACCGTCCTCGATCTGCCCCTGGAAACCTCTGAAGGTGTGGTCAGGACGGCACACTCTCTGAACAGGCATATAGAATCCTGCCTCTGTGTTATCCTCAGCGATATCTATATCCTCAAGGTATGTAAGGAGTGCTGGTCCCTTATACCACGAAATGTTCTCTGACTTCTTTGTCACGTTGTCACCCTCTGTAGCTGACACTGGGATGATCGTGATATTTGGCAGGCCAAGCTCTGATGACAGCTCATTTATCTGCTCAACTATCTCGTTGAAACGCTTCTCATCGTATCCGACAAGATCCATCTTATTTACCGCAAATACAAAGTATCTTATTCCCATGAGAGCACAGATCCTTGCATGTCTTCTGGTCTGTACGAGCACGCCCTGCTTTGCATCTATGAGGATGACTGCCAGGTCGGCAAATGAAGCTCCAACCGCCATGTTCCTTGTGTACTCCTCATGGCCCGGTGTATCTGCCACGATGAAGCTTCTCTTGTCTGTTGTAAAATATCTGTATGCAACGTCGATGGTGATACCCTGCTCACGCTCCGCCATCAGTCCGTCCAGAAGAAGTGAATAGTCGATGGCACCGCCACGGCTTCCTACCTTGGAATCAAGCTCCAGAGCCTTCTCCTGATCTGCATATAAAAGCTTTGAATCATATAATATATGTCCTATAAGTGTTGACTTTCCGTCATCTACACTTCCGCATGTTATAAATTTAAGTAATCCGCTCATCTTAGAAGTATCCCTCCCTCTTTCTACGCTCCATGCTGCCTGCTGCCTCGTTGTCAATAACTCTGGTGGTTCTCTCTGAAGATACCGCACTGAGTGTCTCCTCGATAATCTCAGGGAGTGTGTCCGCTGTGGACTCCACGCCGCCTGTCAGTGGATAACATCCGAGAGTTCTGAAACGAACACTCTTCATCTCTATCTTCTCACCAGGTCTGAGTTTCATTCTGTCATCATCGACCATGATGATATTTCCATCACGGTATACAACAGGCCTAACCTTTGCGAAGTACAGCGATGGGATCTCTATATTCTCACGCTCTATATACTCCCATATATCAGCCTCTGTCCAGTTGGAAAGTGGGAACACTCTGACCTCCTCGCCCTTCTGGATCTTGGTGTTGAACAGCTTCCACATCTCCGGTCTCTGGTTCTTTGGATCCCAGGCATGCTGTGCATTTCTGAATGAGAGTATCCTCTCCTTCGCACGGGACTTCTCCTCGTCTCTGCGTCCGCCGCCAAATGCTGCTGTGAAGCCGTATTTGTCAAGCGCCTGCTTGAGTGCCTGTGTCTTCATGATATCTGTGTATGCTGAGCCGTGGTCAAATGGGTTGATGCCCTTCTTGACACCCTCCTCGTTGATGTACTCGATCATGTCAAGTCCATATTTCTTCGCTGTCTTGTCTCTGAACTCGATCATTTCCTTGAACTTCCATGTTGTATTTACATGTAAAAAAGGAAATGGCGGCTTCTCAGGATAGAATGCCTTGAGTGCCAGATGAAGCATTACCGAGCTGTCCTTTCCTATGGAATAAAGCATAACCGGCTTCTCACACTCCGCAGCAACTTCGCGGATGATGTATATCGCCTCTGCCTCCAGTTCGTCAAGATGTGATAACTTTCCCATGTTTATACCAACCTTTCTTCTTTTATCGCAATTGTATTCAAGTTGTGCTCATCATGGTGCTGGGTATATGCCATAACAGGGTCGCTCCCGCTTATTTCGGCTCGCAACGGTACTAAGGTGCCTGCTTAGGCAGCCACCTAAGGACCGGCGGCCTCAAATTCCCTTTTTATGGCATATACCCAGCACCATGATGATATCTACTTTTTATTTAACAATTGCGTAAAATCATCAATGTTTTCTTTTTAATATTTATTTGCTTCTTTCTTGTCTATCACGATCTGGTCTGTGGTGCCATCCATCTTTCGGATATTCCACAGAAGCAGATCTCCCTTGTTCTCCACCGACATCCGGCTTCCCATTCCGCCGATGTCTGCTCCGAGATACAGTGAAATGGCGTCAAATGCGCACTCCTTGATACAGGAAGAGCATCCCCAGCAATCCTTAGGGTATTTCATGAATATCTGTCCATCCTCATCTCTCTTTATGAGGGAACCCGGGCAGACATTTGCACATTTGCCGCAGTTTTTGCAAAGCTCTTTATTTATCACTATGCTCATATGCATCCCCCTTTCCTTGGAACATCAGCCCATTTGAAGTCGCCTCCGGCGAGGGGCTGACGCTGCATGCCATATTCCCTGCGGGAACCTGGCACAAATTAACCAGGTCTCTGTGTATCATCTTAAGCTCGCCGTCCAGCATCTTTGAGTTGACAAATATCTCCCAGTCTTTGCTCTTCTCCGGGTAGTCCAGGTTCTCCGCAAAGCTGTGCCATCTCGTCTCCTTCCTGTCCTTCAGGTGTGCGATTACAGAGAGTGCAACTGTGAGCCTCTCCTTCACCTCATACACAAACATGAGCTCGTGCATGTCGTGGGCACTTATGTGCCATACAAGTTTCTGGAGCTGCTCTATCTTCTCCTTTGCCAGCTCAAGCTGTTTCTCGTTGAACTGGTAGTGGGTAGATATTCCTCCGGCGTAGTTGTCCATGACCTTCTGCATGGCCTCCTCTATCGCCTCGTATGTGAACATCTTCTCGTCGGTGTCGAGGAAATGATCATACTCTTCTATCTTTCTGTCAAATGCTGTCTCCTCGTCAAGCTCAGGATCAAGGTATCCCTCGTCAAGCTGCTTTACCATGGCAATGGCTGCTATCTCTCCCTCAACCATCGCTCCGGTCACATACTTCTGTGGGCATCCGCCCGCTACGTCTCCGGCTGCGAACAGTCCGTGTATTGTGGACTCTCTGTCGTTGTCCACCCAGTAACCGCTTGCGGTATGACCGCCAACTATATAAGGCTCTGTGCCCTCTATCTCCACATTCTGCTCACTCGGATTCTTACCGGACTCAAGCCATTTGAGAGTCTGGCTCGGAGCCATGTTGAGGTATGCCCTCTTCAGTGAGTCGTCCTGCTCAGGGGTGATGCCCTCTGTTCTCAGGTAACATGGACCTCTTCCCTCTATATTCTCTCTCACCGTTCCGTACACTCTCTGGGATGTGGTGAGTCCATATTTGTTCTCGTATACCTCGCCGAGTGAGTTGACCTGCTTTGCGCCGACACCCTGGGCTATAGTTCCAGTTGGGGCTATGGTGTCCTTACATCTGAGTGCTATAAATCTCATCTCAAATGTCGTCATCTCCGCTCCGGCATTTATTCCCATTGCGTATCCCGCTCCGGTGTTGAACGGTGGATACCACATCTTATGTCTCGAAAATCCCGGATTGTTCGGTCTGTAAAGTCCCGCCGCACCGCCTGTAGCACAGAGCACTTTCTTTGCTCTGATCTCGTAGGCTGTATTATCCTCTATGGAGAATCCAAATGCCCCGAGGATCTGATTATTTTCAACTATATAATCCGTGATGTTGACTCTGTTCAGTATCTGACAGTTGTCAAGCTCCTCCACCGCCTTTGCCAGCAGCGGCTTCATGTTCTCACCATTTATCTTGATATTTCTGTTGCCCCTTGCAACATACTCTCCATTCTCATCCTTGAGGATGACCAGTCCCAGCTTCTCCATCTTGTCTGTGACACGGTTAAGTCCCTGTGACATTGACAGCAGAAGATCCTCTCTCACGATCCCGTCAGCATCTGTCCTGCAGTAATCCACATAGTCCTCAGGCTTTCTGCCCTTCACTATGTATGCGTTGATGGCGTTCACACCCGCCGCCAGACATCCACTTCTCTTTATGTTTGCCTTCTCGGCGATGATGATGGAATAATCAGAATGCTCTCTGACGGTCAATGCCGCATAGCAGCCCGCCGTACCACCACCGATTATCAAAATGTCCGTATGAAGTATTTTCCTGTTTGCAATACCCATATTTTCTCTCCAATCTTTTTGTCCTGGACGGAGGGGCCTGACCCCAACGCCTCTATATATGAGGTAAAATGCGGTGTTTCCCATTTTATCCACCCAAAGTGCCTGACCCCTTTTTAGAAAGTGCCTGACCCCTTTGATGTTAAATGTAGAATACATCGTTGTCCTGCATTGCCTTGTTCTCCAGCAGATATGTCTGATTCTCATCAAATACATACAGCCTGTAGATAAGAACGTGGACCTGCTCCCCCGGCTTTACGACATCCTTCTCCATGGATCTCTCGGCAACGATCTCCACTCCGTTGACATCCACCGTAACGTCCAGATGGCTTCCGCGGAATAGCACATCCTTGACTATTCCCGACTCCGCCGCACTCTGGTACTGATCCAGCCTGCCGCTCTTGGATATCTTGACGAACTCCGGTCTGATGACTGCTCTGTCCGCTCCCGGCACTCTGTCAAAGCCCTTGAGTTTCTCGTAATCCTCCACAACAGTTGACCTTCCGATGAACTGTGCCACAAATGGTGTGGCCGGCGTCTTGTATATCTCCATCGGCGATCCCAGCTGCTCTATCTGTCCGTGGTTGGTTATGATGATCTCATCCGCAACCTCCACCGCCTCATCCTGATCGTGAGTGACAAATATGCTCGTTATGCCAAGCTTTTCAACCATCTCCTTGAGCCATGTCCTAAGCTCTGTCCTGACCTTTGCATCTATTGCGGCAAATGGCTCGTCCAGCAGCAACACCTGTGGATTCGGTGCCAGCGCCCTGGCAAATGCCACTCTCTGCCGTTGTCCGCCTGAGAGCTGATTCGGATATCTCTTCTCCATCCCCGAAAGCCCCGTCAGCTCCAGAAGCTCCATAACTCTCTTCTTGATCTCCTTCTTTGGAACCTTCATAAGTTCAAGTCCAAATGCCACATTGTCAAATACCGTCATGTAACGGAACAGTGCATAATTCTGAAATACAAATCCTATTCCTCTCTTCGCAGCCGGTATATCATTTACACGTCTGCCGTCTATGTATATGTCACCGGAATTTGGATTTTCAAGTCCGGCTATCATTCGGAGAAGTGTCGTCTTTCCGCTTCCTGACGGTCCAAGAAGTGCCACCAGCTTGCCCTTCTCCACTCCGAAGCTGACATTGTTGGACGCCAGGAAATCTCCATATTTTTTATATATATTTTTCATCTCGACGTACATGTCGTCAGCCTCCTTATTGTTCTCTTTTTCTGTCGCATCTAACCTAAATCTCGAAACTCATGCAAGTCATACCATATGCAGACTATCTCACTTAACACTTCTCGAATGTCGCCCTCGCCTCCGCTCAGCGGCAAGTCGCTTTTTGCATGAGAGTTATGAGCTTCTTTCATAACCGCCCTTTCTTTTTGCTCTATACTCAAGCAAATTTCTCAGGAACAATATGATAACCGCTATGATCACCAGTATGGATGATACTGCAAATGCCGCTGTGATGGATTCCTCCGTTCCCGACATGTACAGCGCATCAATCTCAAGTGGAAGTGTAAATGTCCCGCCCCTTGTCTTGGACAGTGCATTTACCGCACCGAACTCACCGAGTGCTCTGGCGGTACAGAGGATGATTCCGTATATGAGTCCCCATTTCATCTGGGGAAGTGTTATCCTTCTGAATATCGTTAAGCCCTTCGCCCCCATGAGCGCCGCTGCCTCCTCCTCATCCTTGCCCTGCGCGTTCAGCACCGGGATAAGCTCCCTCGACACAAATGGGAATGTCACGAATATGGTAGCCAGCACAACGCCCGGAACCGCAAATGTTATCCTGATATTTGTTCCCAGCATATCGTTGATCCATCTGATCGCCGGATATGTCCATCCAAGTCTTCCAAATGTCATGAGGTAGGCAAGTCCTACGATGACCGGTGATATGGAAAACGGAATGTCTATCAATGTCGCCAGCACCTGCTTGCCTTTGAAGGAGAACTTCGTAAGCAGCCATGCCGCACATATTCCGAAAAATGTGTTTACCACTACAGCTATGACTGTGGCGATCAGTGTGACTCCAAGTGCGCTTATCACGTACTCTGTCGTGATGGACTGCAGGTAGAACTTAAAGCCCTCCTTCAGTGCACTTGCTATCACCGATATAAGTGGAACTACCAGCATGAGCACTATAAAAAGCACCGTCACGGTTATCAGTATTATCTTTGTCCTGCGCTTGCCGCGCTGCAGCTTTTCCTGCTCACTCATCGTGGCTCCTCCTTTTTATTAAAGTAAGTTTGTCCTTCTCGACTGCCTCAGCTGTACTATGTTGATCGCAAATAACAGTACAAATGATATTACCAGCATCACCAGTGCTATCGCTGTTGCGCTGGCATAGTCTATATAGCTAAGTTTCTGCATGATCACGTATGATATGACCTGTGTCTGCTCCTTTGCGCTGTTGCCTGATATGTAGATGACACTGCCGTACTCTCCAATTCCTCTGGCAAATGCCAGTCCAAATCCTGTAAGCAGCGCCGGTCTGAGCTCCGGAAGAATAACCTTGAAAAATGTCCTTCTCGGTGTAGCCCCCAGCATGTAGGCCGCCTCCTCGTACTGGTTGTCCATCTTCTCAAGTATCGGCTGCAACGCCCTTATGACAAATGGTATTCCCACAAATACAAGGGCGATGGTAAGTCCGATCTTTGTGTATGCAACATCTATTCCAAGAACCGCAAGCGGCTTTCCAAGGAATCCATCCTCACAGTACAGTCTCGACAGCGTGATACCCGCAACCGCCGTTGGCAGACAGAATGGAAGTTCTATGAATCCGTCCAGTATCTTCTTGCCGGGAAAATCGTATTTGACCAGTGTCCACGCTATTATCAGACCAAACACCGTGTTGACTATCGCCGCTATGAACGAACAGCCGATGCTGGTCTTAAATGCATTCAGCACATTCTTCTTCAGAAGCAGATGCCAGAATTCACCCGGTGAGAGCTTGAGCGATGACACCAGCACCGATACCAGCGGGATCAGAACTATCAGCGACAGCATGGCAATTACTATTCCAAGCGTCAGATGATATCCCGGGATAACTCTGGTCTTTTTTGCATTATTCAGTTTGTCCTTCTTGCCATTTTCCTCTGCTGCCATTTTGTCTTCCAATCCATTTCATATATTATCTAACTGTTGATCCATCATCGAAGAATACTAAGCTGCACGTCCATGTTTCAGTTGATTTTCTCCGATCTTCATTATCTAATAATCGTAAATCTCATCAAACTTTGCTCCGTCGTCGAAGAAATCCTCATAGGCTTTGTCCCAGCCTCCAAAATCATCTATGGTCCACTGCTTGATGTCCAGATCAAACTCATCCGCATACTCTGCGAGTATCTTCTCATTTGTCGGGCGATAGCCGCTCTCAGCCTCAAGCCTCTGGGCTTCATCGCTGTACAGATACTTTAGATACTCTGTGCTGACCTCCTCAGTGCCACCCAGTCTGGCATTATCATCCACGACCGCCACACTCGGCTGTGCAAGTATACTCACGGATGGATTGATAATCTCGTAATCCTCCGGATATTCCTTCAGTGTCGCTATCGCCTCATTCTCCCAGGCTATCAGCACATCACCCTTGCCATTCTCCACAAATGTGGTGGTTGAACCTCTGGCTCCTGAATCCATGACCGACACATTCTGATAAAGCTTCTTCATGAACTGCCATATATCATTTTCATCACTGTACGTCTCCCTCGCATATGCAAGAGCCGCAAGGAAATTCCAGCAGGCACCACCGCTGCTCTTCGGATCAGGTGTTATGACTTCCACATCGTCCTTCACCAGATCGCTCCAGTCCTGTATGTTCTTGTCATTTCCCTTTCTAACCAAGAACACTATCGTGGATGTGTACGGCGCCGAATCCTTGTCAAATTCATCTATCCAGCCTGAATCTATCAGGCCATTTGCTGATATGAGGTCAATGTCATGCTCAAGTGCCAGTGTGACAACATCCGCATTACAGCCCTCCACCACTGACCTCGCCTGTGCACCGGAGCCTCCATGAGACTGTATGATCTTGATGTCCTGTCCGTACTGCTTCTTATAATACTGTTCGAACATGTCATTGTATTGCTCATACAGTTCCCTCGTCGGGTCATACGAAACATTTGTAATTGTGATAACATCGTCCTTCTTCCCGCCACAGCCGGCCGCGCCTATCGCAAGCACCGCCGCCATGGACAGAAGCAATACTCTTTTCCCAAGTCTCATATTTTTCTCCTAATTACAGGTTAAACAGTGATGTTGAGAGGTATCTCTCTCCTGTATCCGGGAAAAGAACCACAATAGTCTTGCCCTCGTACTCAGGTCTCTTTGCAAGCTCAGTTGCCGCATAGAGTGCAGCACCTGCAGATATTCCAACCAGCACACCGTCTGTCTTTGCTATTTTTCTTGATGTGTCAAATGCATCATCGTTCTGGATCCTGATGATCTCATCCACGATGCTCAGATCCATAACGCCAGGTACGAATCCTGCTCCGATTCCCTGAATCTTGTGTGGGCCAGGTGCACCGCCTGAGAGAACAGGTGAATCAGCAGGCTCAACTGCTATCAGCTTGACATTCGGGTTGTGCTCCTTAAGTCCGCTTCCTGTTCCTGTGGCTGTTCCGCCTGTTCCTACTGCTGATACAAATGCATCAACCTTTCCGTCTGTATCTCTCCAGATCTCCTCTGCTGTTGTCTTCTTGTGGATAGCAGGATTTGCCTTGTTCTCAAACTGCTGTGGGATGAATGCATTTCCATACTGCTCCTTGAGCTCATTTGCCTTGGCAATGGCTCCCTTCATTCCTTCTCTTCCAGGTGTTAATACGATCTCAGCACCGAGAGCTGAAACAATCTTTCTACGCTCAACACTCATGGTATCCGGCATTGTAAGTATCAGGTGAAGGCCCTTTGCCGCTGATACAAATGCAAGTCCGATTCCTGTATTTCCTGATGTAGGCTCAATGATGACTGTCTCCTGGTTGATGAGACCATCCTTGATTCCCTGCTCGATCATGGCTGCTGCCACACGATCCTTTACTGAGCCAAGTGGGTTGAAATACTCAAGCTTTGCAACGATGTGTGCCTTGAGTCCAAGCTCCTTCTCATAATTTGTGAGCTCCAGAAGTGGAGTGTTTCCTATAAGTTCTGTCAACTGTGATGCTATCTTTGCCATGGTTCTTGTTTCCTTTCTTTTTTTACTTTTTTCAAGTCTCTATGGTCTTTCTTGATTCTTTACTATCTTTATATACTGTACATTATTTTCTATATAATTCTTTTAACAGGCCATCTGATAAATCTTTTCCTCTATTGCTCCTGCCAGTGCTGCATGGCCCTCAGGATTCATGTGTTCCTGATCTGCCTCGCTGCTGTCCGCCACGGATGATGCCGCCAGGAATTCCACACCAAACTCATCGGCTATATTCCTGTACACATCTGTGAGTTTTCTTGACACCTCAACGGATTCCGGTGAGAACTCAGGATCAAACTCATCCTTCCACACCTGCTCGCCTAAGTGTATCGGCGATACGAGAAGTATCCTGCTGTCCGCTGAATACTGTTTTGCCTGAATGAGCAGTCTCCGTATTCCCTTGCCTATCACATCCGGTGATGCCGAGAACACCGTCTTACAGTCATTTGTTCCAAGCATGATTACTATATTCTCCGGTTTGTGTGTCTCCAGCAGAGTTGGGAACAGCGACACGCCCTTTCTTCCCTGTCTCAGTGGATCCTCGAACACTGTTGTTCTTCCACAGAGGCCTTCCTCTATGATCCTTATATCTTTATTTGCCAGCTTCTGCTGCAATATACTGGTCCATCTGATTCCCCAGGGAAATCTCTCCCCATTCTCAGGATTGTATCCCCATGTATTGGAATCTCCAAAGCACAACACCTGTTGCATCTGTCCACCTCCCGTCTATTGAACCTCGCTCTGTTCAATGAATTTCATCGTCAATCCACATATATCCTATCTGATATGTAGTAATTATCTATCAACATGTTGGAGTATACAACTTATTTCCTACTATGTCAATAGGGATTATGTGCTTTTATTGTTTAAAAAAAGAGTGAAGATGTAAAAAATATCATCTCCACTCCTTTATAAAGCACATATCCAGCCGTTAATCCTCTGCATTAGGATCACAATCTCTTACATACACATCAACCGAACTACCGCTTACTTTTATGTAATATGACTTTCCAGCTTCACAGTTATAGCTCATGTAAAAATCTTTTTTATTTGTTGTCTTGCTATGCTCTGCTGCATCGTCCACTTCCATGAGCAAATTTTTGTTCTCATCATATAAGTATCCCTTTGGATCACCGTATGAAACAGAATAAAAATAATATGTTCCTGTTTTCTTTGGCACATACCTGTAATACATTCCAACTTCTGCATATACATCGTTAAAATTGCCAAAGTCAATAGCAAATTCATTCACATCCGCAGTTAATGTGGTCGTCTTGCCGGTCACCTTTGCAGATATCACGCCACGCTTGCCTGAACCTTCCGCTACAAGCTCATATGTTCCAGGAACAAGATACACATATCCGTTTGATCCACAATTTTGACCATATTCATCTGTCCATTTTCCAATATCATCCACTGAACACTTATCATTGTTAGATTTGACTGCAATCTTTATTACATCCGCCACAAAATCCACATTGTTCCTTCCACTGCCAAATGTACGATTGCCGATGTATGTCACATCGCCCCCTATCTTGATCCTCACTTCATATGTCCCCGGAATAATTGACAATATATACATTCCATTCCTGTCTACCGTAGCAAAATCACTCGCAAGTTCATACAGACTCGAAGTATCCTTGTTATAAAGAATTACATTTGCTCCAGTCAGCATATTGCCATTTCTATCTCTAACATATCCAGTAAGGGCCGCGCCCCTTGTAATATTGATAACACAAGCAACTGTGGTACTTATGTTTTCATCGTTGGCATCCGTTATTTTTACCTTGAGGTTATACGTACCCTCTTTTTCTATTTTACCAGTTATTTTTCCATTGGAATCAACGCTAAGATTATAACTTTCCCCAACAAAGCTGTAAGTATAACTGCCTGAACCTCCTGCCACAGATGCAATCCTGTTGCTGATCGAACAGTTCAGACTGGTAGAGCCCATAATTTTATATACAGGCTCATAATTACCTGCAATCACTGACGAGCTGTATATATTCCATGAGATTTTATAATTATCCACATTTCCAAGTTCATCAACCACTTTAACCGTTGTCACAGTTGTTCCCGTCCTGGTCGGCTTTCCACTGAAATAGACCTCATTGGCATCCCCGGGATTTACCTTGTACTTTATACCAGCAGGCAATCCTGTCACCGTGAACGAACCTATACCTGCAATGCCCAAATAGCCATTCACATTCAGTGTATAACCCACCTCTACATTCTGTTCGCACTTATAGGATTTATAAATCGTATTATTCTGCACATTTCCAGAATAATACGTCTCAATTTTAGAATTGCCAGTACCCATAAGTCCTTTTATATAAATGCAGATTCTCGCACTGCTTGATAGCTTATATCCTCTTTTCAGCGCAATTGTATAAATCTTGTTGTCTTTTGTTGTAACACTTTCAAATGGAATATTATAATTATATTTTCCATTCAGTACCGTACTCGCCTTGATTGAAAAATTTGCAGATGTCAGTTTCTGTCCAGATGACAATGCAATTTTAACTGTACGAGGATTACTCATCACTGCTGATACAATTGTGACAGGTTTTGCGACCGTTATCTTGTATGAGGCCTTCTTACCTGTACCATCTGTGGCCTTTGCAGTTATGACTGCAGTACCTGCATTAACGGCTATCACCTTACCAGTTGCACTTACCATAGCAACTTTCTCATTCGACGAACTCCATGAACACTTCTTATTTGTCGCATCCGCCGGCTTTATCACCGGACTGAGCTGCAACGACCTACCGACATACATCTTGCCTCCTGATCTGCCAAAACTTACCGATATGACTGGTGCTTTGACAACCACCTTGCAGATTGCCTTCTTTCCGGATCCGTCGGCAGCCTCAGCAATTACCATTGCTTTCCCGCCCTTTATTGCGGTAATTCTGCCGGATGCACTTACTCTCACAGTCCTTGGATCACTGCTCTTCCATATAAGCTTCTTATTGCTTGCCTTTGATGTCTGAACTGCCGCTCTGAGCACAGCCGATTTTCCCTTTCTCAGAGTGAGTGTTCTCTTAGACAGCTTCACTCCTGTAACAGGCTGTCCAACCGTGACACTTATAACCTTCTTTACAGTTGCATTCGTCTTCAGCGATATGGTGATGTTCGCCTTGCCACTCTTTACCGCCTTGATCGTTCCCTTAGATGTCACAGTCGCTATGCGGCTGTTGCTCGTTGCAAATTTCAATTTACTTGCTGCCACATTCGTCTTCAGGGCAAATGTCTTGCCAGCCTTCAATGTGAGAGTATTCGCCGGAAGATTCGTCACCGAGATACTCTTCACTGTTGTAGTTGCCGCCTCTGCCGGTACATTGACATTCGTAAATGCCATTGCAAATGCAAGAACAACCGCAACAAAAGCCATGATTCTTCTACACTTTTTCATACATTCCCTCCTGTGTAACTTTGTTTTACATGCGCCTTTCCCTCAAGCCGTAAAATACTACATTTTAATTATAAATTAACACCAACATTTGTCAATCCGTCATAGTTCCCTATTAATTTGTATAAAAATACGAAAAGAGCAGGGGCCACGCTCCTGCTCTGAGTCATGTCCCTGCTCTTTTTCTATGCTTCACTGTCATCACACATCCTATAGCCCACTCCAAGCTCATTGATGATAAAACTCTTCTTACCCGGCTTCACTCCGAACTTCTTTCTTATATTCGCCATATTCACCTGAAGTCTCTTGGTGCTTCCCATGTCATTGTAGCCCCAGACCTCCTTGACTATGAAACTGTATGTAAGCATCTTCCCCGGATGTCTGGACAGAAGATAGACTATGTTATACTCAGTCTGCGTCAGCTTGATCTCCTCATCCCCTATGAACACTCGTCTGGCCTCGTAGTCTATGAGCAGATCCCCAGTCTGAAATTTCCCTGTCGGCAGTTCACTGTCATGTGCCTGATGAAGCGCTGTGCGGAGTGCAGATCTGACCCTGGCAACCAGCTCCTCCGAGCCAAATGGCTTGGTCACATAATCATTTGCTCCCAGGTTTAGAGCCTCCACCTTGTCCTTCTCATCAGATCTGGCCGAGAGCACTATGACGGGCGTGAAATCTGTCTTTCTTATCTCTGTGAGAAAAGATAGACCATCCTTGTCCGGAAGTCCCAGATCAAGTATAACTATATCCGGTCTGTGTGACGCATACATCATAAGACCGCTTCCGCAGGATGTGGCTATGATAGTCTGATATCCATTTGCCTGCATTAAAGTATCCAGCAGATTATTGATATTCTGCTCATCTTCTATTATCAAGACTTTGTATTTGTTATTGCTCATCCGTAACCTCCTCTATCTTCAGTGTAAACCTGAATACTGCACCGCCTTCCACGGAATTGTATGCACTTATATCTCCGCCATGTGCTTTTATGATGGTCGCACATACCGACAGACCTATTCCGGCATTCTTTCTCTGCCTGCAGTCCGCGGACACTTCATCGGAGCTGTCTCCTAAGAGGCTGCCATCAAACAGGTGTTTCAGCCTATCCTCCGGTATTCCACCACCATCGTCCTGTATCTCAAACACAACACTGTCGCCATCGCATTTCACATTCAATGCCAGATTCTTCATTCCCTCCGCATGCTGTACTGCATTCTCAAGGATATTGATGATAACCTGCTCTATGAGAATGGCATCCATAGGTATGATGACCAGCTCGTCGGGCAGATTGACTTCCACCTCCTGATCAGGATATCTCTTTGCAAATTTGATAAGCACAGAATCTATGAGTTCATCCAATGCTATGGGCGTCTTTATTAGTTTAATATCGCCATCCAGCCTGGTGATGGACAGCAGGTTCTCAACCATACGATAAAGCCACTGGGAATCCTGTTGTATTCCCCTGAGCATCTTCTCCTTCTGCTCATCCGTAAATTCGCTGCCACTCTCTATAAGTGCCGAGCTGGCCCCGTAAATGGTAGTAAGTGGAGTTCGAAAATCATGCGACACTGCACGCAGCAGGTTCGCCCTCATTTTCTCCATCTCACTTTCTTTCTTGAGCATTTCCTGATACTTTATCTTGCTTGTAATACCACAGGTGATAAACGCAATGGCTATCATGATTATCCCCGATGTGATATTTTCAGGAATAAGAAAATCTATCTTGAAATACGGAAATGTAAATGCAAAATTCACTATTATCACGCTGACTACAGATGCCAGTATTCCATACACATATCCGTCAGTGAACACCGATATCAAAAATACCGAAAACACCATGACGGCCGGTATCAAGATGTCTGTAGTAAATGTTGTCTTTATTATCAGACACAATCCAACCCCTATGGCTATCATCACCAGCATCAACAACACATTTTTTATAATGTCCTTACATTTACACCCCTTATTTTTTTTGCTTTTTTGTATATTTATTTTTTTCATATGTATCAATCCCTTTTGGATTATTTTAAAGAAAGCGCCACCAGTACACCTTATGTCACAAACGACATAGATTCTACCAGCGGCGCCCGCTTTCACACATTCAAGTGAAGTATATCATGCCTATAGTTAAGATACAGATAAAGAATATCTACGATATGCGGAGCAGGCGCATTCCGATGCGCTTCGCGCAGCGCCCGCATTATCATAAGGAATCCACCCTTATGATATATTCTTCAACGCTTCTTCAAGGGTGTGCCATCCGAGGACCGCACACTTTACCCTTGCCGGCATATGCGCTATATCCTTGAGCGCTGATGCCTCCTCAAGCTGGTCTATCTCCTCGTCTGTAGCCTCTCCCTGTATCATCTTCAGGAAGAGCTGCCCAAGCTTCAAGGCCTCCTCCTTGGTCTTTCCTATGATCATTCCGAGCATTATATCTGCCGACGCCTGGGATATAGCACATCCGTCTCCCACGAATGATCCATCCTCGATGACTCCGTTCTCAACCTTCAGTTTAAGCCAGATGTCATCACCGCAGTTTGGATTTACACCCTCCAGCACAACATTTGCTGCAGGAAGATCATATTTGAATTCAGGTCTCATATTGTGCTCTGTAAGGATCTCATTATAAAAATTCCTGTTCTGAATATTATTCTGCATATCCCATTCTCCTTCTCACATTTGCGACACTCTCCACAAATGCATCTACCTCTTCGTCTGTATTGTAAAACATAAAGCTTGCCCTTGTCGTATTGTACACGCCAAGGTGTACAAGCAGTGGCTGTGCGCAGTGATGTCCTGCTCTCACATCTATTCCGTCCGCAGCCATGATCTCGCTGACATCATGTGGGTGAACATTGTCTATGGTGAACGCCACTATTCCGGTGTGGTTCTCCGGCTTATCTGAACCGATCACATGCACATGAGGAAGCTTTGCAAGTCCCTCCATGGCACGGGTCGTGAGCTCCAGCTCTCTCTTTTCTATATAGTCAAATCCAATCTCTTTGATGTAGCCTATAGCAGCCGCAAGTCCCGCAGCTCCAGCCGCATTTACCGTACCGGCCTCGAACTTGTGAGGCAATTCCGCGTATACAGCGCCATCTCTTGAAACTGAATCTATCATCTCTCCGCCTGACATAAATGGAGGCATCGCATCAAGCAGCTCCTGTCTTCCATATAACACGCCTATTCCCATAGGCCCCATCAGCTTATGGCCTGAAAATGCGAAGAAATCAGCACCCAGCTCATGCACATCTATAGCCATATGCGGTGTGCTCTGCGCGCCGTCGACAACAACAACCGCGCCAAAGCTGTGCGCCCTGTCAGCCATCCTTCTGACCGGATTCACGCATCCAAGAACATTGGACACATGTCCGACAGCAAGCAGTTTTGTGTGCTCATTGATGCCGGCATTGATGGTCTCGTCAGTCAGCGTTCCATCCTTCTCACAGTCGAGATATCTGAGAGTTGCGCCTGTGACTCTGGCTGCCATCTGCCATGGAAGCATATTGCTGTGGTGCTCCATGATGGTGACCGCTATCTCGTCGCCGGCTTTCAGGTTGTTAAGTGCATAGCTGTATGCCACAAGATTAAGGCTCTCCGTGGTGTTCCTTGTGAAGATTATTTCCTTCTCGGAATCCGCATGGATGAAATCTCTCACAACCTTTCTGGCACTCTCATAACACTCTGTCGCCTCAAGACTGAGTGGGTAGAAGCCTCTGAGCGGATTCGCATTACTCTTCTCGTAGAACTCTCTCTCAGCGTCTATGACCACCTGTGGCTTCTGTGCTGTGGCCGCATTGTCTATATATGCTGTATCGTTATTCCTCAATAGAGGAAAATCCTCTCTATAATTCCTGTCTGTCATATTCCATTACCTCCGCAAGCTGCTTCTCCACCAGCTTCTCTGTGTCCTCGTCCTGGATCTTGCGGTAGAGGACCTCCATCTTGCCCTTGGTCATCATGTCCTCGGCTGTCTCCATATCGATTCCCCTTGATGCGAAATAGAACAGTGTATCCTCATCAAGCTCACCGATGGTCGCTCCATGTGAGCCCTCAACATTCTCCTCTGCACAGAGGATGAGTGGTATAGTCTTGTTCACCACATCATCGCCGAGCAGCAGTACATTCTCCGTCTCAGCGCCCTTTGAATCCGATGAACCTGTCTTGAAATCTATCGAACCTCTGAATATCTTCTCAGCCGCATCCTTAAGTGTTCCATCCACCTGTATGTTGCAGTTGGTCTTCTTGCCTATATGGTTCACGACAAGATTTATATCTATAACCTGTTTTTTCTGTCCCAGGTAACCTATATCCATGTTGGTTGAAGCACGCTTACCGATAAGCTCAGTTCTCACGCCGTTGTACAGGTTGCCTTTGCCGATAAATATCTGAAGTACATCGAGCTGTCCGTTCTCCGCACACTCACTTCCCACGTCGTTGAGTATGGTAGTGTTCTCATCCTGCATAAATATCTGTACAAGACGTATGTGTGCGTCCTTCTCTATATTAAAGCGTGTTCTGAATGCCAAGCTGCCGCCCTCCGCATTCTCACCAAATGTCTCTATGACTGTCATGTCTGAACCTGCATCTGCCTGCACGTAAGCATAACCGCTGCTGCCATTTGCCCCGGTTCCATTTATCAGCACGTGTACTGTCTGCCCTTTATTGGTCTCGTCCGCAACGAGTACACTTCCTGCTGCCTGCTGTGCGAAGAGTACGTCCGCATCTCTTCCTGCACCTGTCTCTATACCGTCAAAATCCGAAGCCTGCTTATCAGCTTTCTTACCGCCATCTATCTTCACACTGCATCCCGTCATGTCCGGATTCCAGTTAAGTGCTGTGTCGTTCATGCGAAGCCAGTACCATGTCTTTGCCGGGAGCTTGTTGATCTTCATCTCGTTAATGTTCTCCATGTCACCGCACCTCCTTAACCTATGCTGCCCTTCATCTCAAGACGGATGAGGTTGTTCATCTCAAGAGCATACTCAAGCGGCAGCTCCTTCGATACATTGTCTGCAAATCCACTGACGATACATGCTCTCGCGTCTTCTTCGCTCATTCCTCTGGACATCAGGTAGAACACAGCCTCGTCACTGATGCTTCCTATCTGTGCCTCATGTCCCACATTTACCTTCTTGGTCCTGATATCCATGGCCGGTATGGTGTCCGAACGTGATATCGAATCAAGCATAAGTGACTGACAGGAAACCGCTGCCTTGGAGTTCTCAGCCTCCTTAGTAACTACAACAGACGAACGGAATGTGCTTATACCCCCGTCCTTGGAGATAGACTTGGTGTTGATATATGAACTTGTGTCAGGTGCCGCATGAACTACCTTCGCTCCTGTGTCAAGGTTCTGTCCCTTACCGGCAAATGTAACCCCGGTGAACTCCATCCTGGCGCCCTTGCCCTTGAGCACGCTCATCGGATAAAGGTATGACACATGTGATCCAAATGAACCCGATACCCACTCGATGGTTCCACCCTCTTCAACTCGGGCTCTCTTGGTGTTCAGGTTGTACATATTCTTGGACCAGTTCTCTATGGTTGAATATCTGAGCTTTGCATTCTTGCCAACAAAGAGCTCAACACAGCCCGCATGAAGGTTCGCCACATTGTACTTCGGCGCTGAACAGCCCTCTATAAAGTGGAGGTCTGCCCCCTCATCGACGATGATGAGTGTATGCTCGAACTGACCTGCGCCTGCTGCGTTAAGTCTGAAGTATGACTGAAGTGGGATCTCAACCTTTACTCCAGGTGGCACATATACAAATGAACCACCTGACCACACAGCTCCGTGAAGTGCTGCAAATTTGTGATCATGCGGGGTGACAAGCTTCATGAAATGCTTCTGCACCATGTCTGCATACTCACCTGTGAGTGCACTCTCCATATCAGTGTACACAACTCCCATATCCGCAACCTCCTGACGGACATTGTGATATACGAGCTCTGAATCGTACTGTGCGCCAACTCCCGCAAGGGATTTTCTCTCAGCCTGAGGGATTCCAAGTCTCTCAAATGTATCCTTGATATCTTCAGGAACCTCATCCCAGCTGCCCTTCATTTTGGTATTTGGTCTTACGTAAGTAACTATGTTGTCAATATCCAGTCCCTCGATGGATGGTCCCCAGTCAGGCACCTGCATATTGTTGTATATCTGTAAAGACTCAAGTCTGAAATTCTGCATCCATGCCGGATCATGCTTCTCCTTAGAAAGCTGCTCAACTATCTCAGGTGTGAGACCAGCTTTAAGCTTATAGGCATCTTTGTCGTCATACTTGAAGTCATATATATTTCTGTCTATGTCCTCTACATATGTTTTTTCCTTCATCTTCTATATCCTTTCATACTCTGCAAATCCTGACTCGTTGATCTTGTCCACAAGTGATGCGTCTCCTGTCTCTATGATCTTGCCCTCAACCATGACATGTGTGTAGTCAACGGTAAGCGACTCAAGGATCTTGGTGCTGTGTGTGATGATCAGCAGACTTCCCTTACAGTTCTTCTGGTATTCCTCGATACCAGCTGACACTGTACGTACCGCATCAACATCGAGTCCCGAATCTGTCTCATCGAGGATCGCCAGTGATGGCTTGAGCATCAGAAGCTGAAGTATCTCTGCCTTCTTCTTCTCACCACCTGAAAATCCCACATTCAGGTCTCTCTCCGCATATGAAGGATCCATCTGAAGGATCTCCATGGTTCTCTCAAGCTCCTTCTTGAAATCCCAGAGACGGATTCTCTTGCCGGTCTTCTGCTCAAGGGCATTTCTTATAAATGAGCTGAGTGTCACACCAGGCACCTCAAGAGGATTCTGGAATGAGAGGAATATTCCCGCCTTTGCACGCTCATTGACAGCCTCTTCTGTGATGTTCTTACCATCAAACCATATCTCGCCCTCTCTGACTGTATATCTAGGATTGCCCATAAGTGCATATCCAAGGGTTGACTTTCCGGTTCCATTAGGTCCCATGAGTACGTGGGTCTCTCCCTTGCCGATCTCCAGGTTCACACCGTGAAGGATCTGTTTATCCTCAACATCAACATGTAAATTCTTAACTTCCAATAACTTTTTATCTGACATCTGTCTGCCTCCTTTTATATCATGCCCGGCAATTGCTTTATCACTGCTATATCCGGCGATTCAATTGTCCCGCTTTAATTATCTTTTTGCTTGTATCAGATTACTCTGCTCATTCCACATTTCTGGCTATATCCGCCAGAGTTTTGCTTTTAAAATAATCCTGTATCAGCTCAGCCAACCCTCGCCATATCGGTAAAGTGTAACACTGCTCGGATCTGTCACAGGTCATCGTGCTGTTCTTCATACATGCCACAGGCGCAAGCCCACCTTCTGTGAGTTCAAGTATCTCCCACAATGTATATTCCTCAGGAGCCTTTTTGAGTCTGTAGCCTCCGCCATGTCCGCTGGCTGCCTCTATCAGATTTGCCTTGGACAGCATGCGCATTATGCTCTCCAGATACTTCTGGGACAATTCCTCTTTCTGAACTATTTCTTTTAACGGAATAAATCTGCCGTCGTGGTTTATGGCAAGGTCTGCCATGACCCTCAGGGCATATTCTCCCTTTGAAGAAATCACCATATCTGTAAATCCTCCTTACATATGAGTGTGACCACATTTCAGCCGCAAATACACGGTCGTTCCAGTCATCACCCTCATCCACCATTTTTTGTCGTAATAAGTCAATATCTGACTCGCAAAAATAGGATATTCCCATTTACCTACTATGTCAATAGGTTAATACACAAAAAATAATAGAAGGTGCGGCAGCCTTCCATTATTTTTAATTATTTTTCATTATTTTGTCTACTCCACGTATTTTATATGATCTCCACACATCGGTCTACTCACGATATGTTATTATCATACCGCCTTTTCCCATATAATAGCTGCACAGTCCGCTTGCAGGTACGACGCTCACATCCGTTTCGAGCCATTCAGCCTTGATAAGATGCCCCAGTTTCTCTGCGCCATCCTCATTCATGCAGTGGCTTATGACCAGCTCTCCCCCTGTAAATCCTGTCTCCCGGAGAGTGTCTATCAACTTGCCATATATCTTCTTCATACCTCTGAATTTGTGTCTGAGTTCAATTCGTCCACCAGGTGATGCCACACCTATTGCAGATATATTGAATCTATGAGCCGCATACCCCACAAGCTTATTTAGTCTGCCCGCCTTTATCAGGTTGTCCAGACTCCCCAGTGCAAACACCACCTGTATCTCCTTCGTTGCCTTGTCAGCGGCACTTACTATGGCGTCAAACGAATCCCCGTCCTCAATTCCTTCATATATGATGTTTGCCAGCTGTTCAGGGAATACTCCGGCACCGCATGTATTTATAACTGCAATATTCCTGTCCGGATCTTTCTCAAGCGCCATGTGTCTTGCAGCTATGGCACTGTTGTAACTTCCCGATAATGCAGCTGACAACGTAAATGCAATAACATTTTCCGCATCCCCCCACGCCTCAAGCCACGCATGGGGTGAAGGGCAGCTAGTTCTTCCACCTGACCGGCAATTTTCAATATGCTCAAGCATCTTCTCTTTATCTATACCCGGTTCATCTATATAATCTGTGTTATCAACAGATATTGTAAACGGAACCTCAGCATAATCTATATCTATTCCATCCGGAACAAGCAGGCTGCAGCCGGAATCCGAAACCAGCTTCCATCTATGATCATTTTTCCTTTGCTTCCTGCCATCTTCCTCACCCACACTTTGAGACTTCGAACTAATTTCCAGTTTTATATTCTGCTCTTCTTTTTTATTATGAGCGTTTCTTTTCATCTCAACAACACCTCCATACACAATATGTATCACACAGGTATTATTAGATATTTTTTCTGTATTTATACATTTTATCTGGGAGCATAGATTTTACAAAAAGTAGAATTCCCCTCATTTTTAGCCCATTTTTCCACTCTCAGCGTCACGAATTCGCTTTATAAGCGCATTTGCCCAAATCTATTGACATACCAATTTTAATCGCCTAAAGTATGCCTACCGGCCGAGAATTTTTCATAAGGAGGGTTTTATTTGCCAATTACGCGAAATTTATTTGACAGCACTTTTAAAAAGATACTCACGTTGTCCTCAAAGGCTGTTGTAAATATGATCAACGGTCTATTTGACATGTCGTATGATCCAGACACCGCAGCAGTGTCGTATCACTGGACTGAGAGTGTCAAAGACGATGGTTCCATGAGTACAACTCTGGCCGACACCATATTGGTGATCAACGATTCTGATGCATATCATATTGAGGCTCAGATGATAAAGGACGAAACTATCATTTTCAGAGTATTTTCCTACGGAGCGAGTTATGCTGACAAAGCAAAAACAATAATGCATGGTGAAGATGGGCAATATCTATACGAAATACGTTTTCCTGAACCATGCGTTATATACCTGAGCAACGTCTCCAGATCCGTTCCCGACACATATTCTCTGCTGGTTGATTTCGGTCATAATCGAAAAACAAACTATGAGGTCCCAGTCGTAAAGCTTGCCAACTGCTCTACTGAGGACATTAATAATAGAAAAATGGTGATTCTCATACCATTCTTTCTCTTGAAGCTCCGTGGAATGCTCAAGGACAAAAACTCACGAACGCCTGAGAACATCGAGACATTGAAAAGTCTTATCAAAACCGATATAATGGGAAGCATAGATAAGAATGTTGAACTTGGGAATATAACACCTGAGGATGGGGCACAATTATACAGACTCACCCAGGTATTATATACCAGACTGTATTACGCGTACGAGGAAACGGAGGAGGTTACAGATATGGTAGAACAATCGATCATTACTTTTGTGGATGTTTTTCAAGAAGAAAAGGCCAAGATGGAAAAGCAGATGGCGGAAATGAATAAAAAGATTGCAGAGAAGGATTCAGAGATTGCTAAGCTAAAAGCCGAACTTTCAGCTCTGAAATCAGGAGATAACTAATTATACTGTCTTCATTCAGAATAAAACAATGACAACGCGCAATTCTCAAATGTCAAAAGGTATGATCAAGCTGCACTCAACGCAACCGGATCATACCTTTTATTTATTATATAAATTATCAATTCTTAACCTTAACAACGTCCTTCTTCCTGTACTTCTTCACCTCGTACAGTTTCTCATCAGCCATGGTCATGGCATTCTGAAGACCTTTCTTGCCGTATTCCAGAATCTGACAGCTTCCAAGAGATACACTGACCTTGTAAGGCTTATCACAGTGCTCATTAAACTCCTCAAATGAACTGTATACTTTCTCAGCGAATGCATCTGCAGCGTCAGAGTCCTTAAGGTCGAGTACAAGGCAGCAATACTCGTCTCCACCTATTCTGCCTACGATTCCATTATCGCCTACAGATTCTATCAGAATATCTCCTATGGTCTTGAGAGAGAAATCGCCCTCGTCATGGCCATATCTGTCATTGATGATCTTGAGACTGTTCATATCTGCGTAGAATACCGTAGCCGTCCTTTTCTGCTCCTCACATTCCTTGAGCAGCTGTAATGATCTGTCAAAGAAACCTCGTCTGTTCATGATTCCTGTGAGGGGATCCTGCTTTGACAGATTGTCAAGCATAATGTTGTTCTTCTGCAGAATCGCCATACTCTCCTCAAGACGCTTCATGATCTCCTCGTTCGTCTTGAGCAGATTGATCATCTTGACAGCAGCTGAGACCTGATTTCCAAGGAATTCCCCATTCACCAGAACTCCTTCCGTGAGATCACACAGAAGAACTCCATAGAGTATTTCGTTGGAATACAGCGGCAAGAGTACATATATTCCAGCTTCTTCCACACCGAGGCTCTCAAAATCATAAAGATTTGATGATGACACCTTCTGGTTCACAGTGATCACACTGCTTACCTTCTCTTTAAGATCCTTAGTCTTGAGATATAACTGGTCAGGCAGTTCAAATGGCTCACCGATCAGATGTATTATTGGCTCTTTATATAAGAATATGAATGCATTCTCTATGTCCAGCCAGTCCATGGTACCAAGGATCTCTCCATAACTCCTGTCATTGCCTCTGTCAAAACTCAACACCTTCTGGATAAATGTCTTCATCTTGAACTGCGTCTTATTCCGCTCTTCCCACTGCTCTGAGAGCATATGGTTCATTGAGAGATATCCCTCAATTACATTCTTACTACGTTTTCTTGATCCGCCTTTTTTACAGAATGAATCTCTTCTGATAAACTCAGTAGGAAGTATCTTACTCTCAACCTGCTTGCCATCAATGAGCCTGACCATAAGATTTACAGCCTCTGAGCCAAGTTTTCCCGCGTCTGCACGCACAGTCGAAAGCGTCGGATATATCTGTGTAGCCCACTCAATATCATCGTAACCCATGACTGATATATCTCTTCCCGGCAGAATGTCCCTCGCCTTAAGCTCTTCATAAAAACCAGATGCGCAGGAATCATTCACACAGAACACTCCCTGCATATCCGGATTTCTGTCCAGAATATCTCTGAAAACCTCTTTTGATTCCGATGTAAGATTGCCCTCCACATAAAGTCCCGGATCAAACTCTATTCCATGAGCCTCAAGCACCTCAATGTAGGTTCTCCTTCTCTCCTTTGCATCATAATTGGAGTCCGGACCGCCTATCATGCCTATTCTTGTATAACCAAGTTCCTCGATCATGTAATTGAGTCCTTCTCTTATGCCTGCTCCATTGTCATATCTGACACAAATCTGATCCGGCTCATCTGCAGCCACTATCACGCACGGCATCTGCAGATATCTTTTCATAAATTCGCTGATACGCTCCTTGGTTGCAAAGCAGCCAATACAACTCGATGCAACAATAACGCCGTCCAGATTCTCCTTTGTAGCATAGGAAAACAGTGTCTGATACTGATATTCATAATATATATCTGACGTTTCTGGGTATTCCCGGTCAAGGAACTTACCCGGAATGACAACTATATTGACATCAAGTGTCTTTGCTCTCTCTATAACCCCATGACAGAGCAGCCTCGTAAAATCATCCGTGATTCCGCCTACCAGAACACCTATCGTCTTTCTCTTCATAACTATCCCCCTTGACATTCTCTTCCAAAGGCAGGATCTTACTTGCTGACTGTGGATGCTATGATCTCCATATCGCCCTCAAACACTGGGTTGCTGTATCCGTTTGGCAGGATAAAATGGTCACCCTTCTTTATAGCGTTTCCATCCACTGTTCCACTTCCAGAGGTTACAGACATGATAAGGAATGGCTTGTCGCCCACATTCAGCTCTGCCTTTCCCTCAACATCCAGCTTGTATACTGTGTAATACTTACAGCTTATGAGCTCACAGAGTTCATTTGCCTTGTCTGCCTTGACTCTTATAACGCTGTCCTCAACCGGCTTTGCAGGAACTGTTATAACATCTATGCTCTGCTTTACATGCAGATCTCTCGGCTTTCCATTGCTCAGTCTGTCATAATCATAAACTCTGTATGTGATATCACTGTTCTGCTGCGTCTCAAGAAGTGTGATTCCGCCCTTGATCGCGTGTACTGTACCAGGATCTATCTGAATGAAATCCCCCTTCTTAACTGGGATTTCTCTGATAAACTCCTTCCATTTCTTACCTTCGATCATATCACATAATTCTTCTTTTGTCCTTGCATTATGACCGATTACAAGTGTTGAATCTTCCTTGCAGTCAAGAATATACCAGCACTCCATCTTGCCAAACGAGCCATTCTCATGCTCTGCCGCATATGCGTCGTCCGGATGTACCTGGATGCTCAGATCGTCCTTAGCATCGATTATCTTTATAAGCAGCGGGAATCTGACCCCGTCTATACCGCCAAACAGCTCCCTGTGGCTGTCCCAAAGACCAGAGAGCGTCTGCCCCGCAAACTCGCCATTTTTCACTGTACAGTTGCCATTCTCATGTGCAGCAACGCCCCAGCACTCTCCTATGTCGTCTCCTTCGACATTATAACCATACTCTTCCCTGAGCTTTGTGCCGCCCCAGATATTGTGTGTAAACACCGGATTCAAAAAAAGTATTTCCTTGTTCATCGTTATTATCCTCCTTTTGACGTACGGCAATTGGAAAATCTACGTTGTGAGATATTGTGTATGTTCATGTTTGTCCCCAATCGCCTGTTCTATATAAGACGGTGAAGAAATCTTTTTTACATTGACCATGACTTCTCCACTCATCATTTCCATGATAACATCTATATTATTTACAAATCATATAACCCGTTTTTTATCAGATCCAAAATCTGTCATATGATTGCCAAAGCTCTCAGAACCAAATTCAGCCCGGCTTACTGCCAGGCTGTCATAGTCTAAAAGTTTTGGCAATCACCTGCCATTACATTTATTTTTAAGAGGGGTCCCCAAAGGCGGTGTCCGCCTTCGGGAATGAGAAAAAATTAATACAATTGCTGCGTATGAGCAGGGGCTCATAGCGATCTATAACTAACTATCTTCTACCGATCTCGGTATCAGAAGTTGTTACCACACTGTGCGACTTGATGTAATCTACGATCTCATCAAGCTTTGTGAATGCAAGGCCAACATAGCTGTCAGCTGCACCGTAGTAAATAGCAATCTTTCCAGACTCGCTGTCGTGAATAGTAGCACATGGGAAGCATACATTAGGAACAAATCCGCGCTCCTCGTACCACTCTTCTGGTGTGAGGAGGAAATTCTCACAACGATACTTAACGATTGATGGGTTGTCAATATCAAGTATTGCCCCACCGATAGAGTATACATAGCCATTACATGTTCCTGATACTCCGTGGTAAAATAACAGCCATCCTTCAGATGTCTCGATAGGAGCTGCACCACCACCGATCTTGAGTGACTCCCACCACTCGCTGCTCTTGCCCATGACATGTCTGTGCTTACCCCAGTAAACCATATCAGGACTCTCACTTACGAATATATCACCAAATGGTGTGTGTCCACTGTCACTTGGACGTGACAGCATCACGAAATTGCCGTTGATCTTTCTTGGGAAGAGAACTGCATTTCTGTTAAATGGAAGGAACGGGTTCTCGATTCTCACAAATGTCTTGAGATCCTTTGACTTTGCTATACCTATCGCTGCGCCATAGAAATCCTGGCACCAGATTGCATAATATGTATCCTCTACCTTTACAAGTCTTGGATCATATGCGTATATAGGCATGAACTCTTCACCGTTCTCATCAACAAACTTGATCTTCTCCTCGCTGATATTCCAGTGGATAGCATCCTCACTCTCTCCGAGGTAGATGTATGGAATTCCATTTACCTGCTCGCCTCTAAATACTCCGACAAATTTTCCTTCAAATGGAACTACCGCGCTGTTGAATATTCTTGCAACACCCTTTGCCGGGTTTCTTCCTATTATAGGATTCTCTGTATATCTCCAAATTGGAGCGTCATGATTGTCATTTGCCGGTCTGTCCTGCCATGGCACGTTTGGCACAGGCTCGCTGAACATTTTTACTTCTGACATAAGCACCTCTTTCTTCCGTCATTTAGCCGGATTCTTTACTTTATTATCACGTTATACGGCATCTTCACAGGCAAAACACATACTAACCAGCATGTTGTTTCACCTGGCAGCCCATATATTATACTGTCTTACTTGTCTGCGTTCTTAAGAAACTCAAGATTCTTTTTTATCAGCTCACATCTCTGTGCTACACACTCAACACTTCTTCCCGGATCAGAAGGTGTGTTGAATACATAATCGATGAGTCTGTCAACTGTTGTTGTTGCAACATGCATTCTTGTATCGCTTGATGCGTAGTAGATGAACACTTCGTTGTTCTCGTTTACGATGGCACCATTTGTGAATACAACGTTGGATACGTCGCCGACTCTCTCCTCACCACGAGGTCCGATGAGCATTCCTGATGGCTCAGCGATAACCTTTGAAGGATCATTGAGGTCTGTTGCAAATGCGTAAAGTACATATCTGAGACCGGCTGCTGTATTTCTCACACCATGTGCGATGTGGATCCAGCCCTTGTCTGTCTTTATAGGAGGTGCTCCTGCACCGTTCTTTGCCTCTGTTATAGTGTGGTACTTACGAAGACTTGTCATCTTCTCCTCGTCTATAACCGCATGCTCTATATCATCACAGAGACCGAATCCGATTCCGCTGCCGCTTCCTGTCTCGATGAAATCATCCATTGGACGTGTATAGAATGCATACTTGCCATCTACAAATTCAGGATGAAGTACAACATTTCTCTGCTGTGGGGAACGAAGAGTCTTGAGGTTGTCAAGGCGCTCCCAGTGCTTTAAATCCTTTGTTCTCACGATACCTGCTGCTGCAACTGCTGCTGAGAGGTCATTCACGGTTGTATCCTTGCTCTCTGAACAGAAAACACCGTAAATCCATCCATCCTCGTGCTGTGTCAGTCTCATATCGTATACATTTGTCTCCTCCGGACATACATCATCCAGAAGGATTGGATAATCCCAGAAACGGAATCCATCGATACCGTTGTCACTCTCAGCTACGCCGAAGAATGACTTTCTGTCATTTCCCTCTATTCTTGCGACAAGATAATACTTGCCGTTCAGGTAGATAGCACCCGAGTTCATAACTGCATTTACTCCGAGACGCTCAATAAAGTATGGGTTTGTCTCAGGGTTTAAGTCATATCTCCACGTGAGAGGTATCATCTCTCTTGTGAGTACAGGGTACTCATATCTGTCATAGATTCCATTATAGAAATCTGTCTTCTTATTTTTTCTCTCAAGAAGCTTGTTCAATTTGTCAAGCTCTACATAATATTTCTCATTCATCATTTAGGCATTCTCCTTATAATTCGAAAGCAATTGAATGCTATTTATTTGCCGTCAGCAAGTCTGTTCATAATCTCAAGGCACATTCTGCCGTTGTGGTATGGGCACTTCCATGGCTCAACTATAGGACGTCCGACTCTTGGTGTTCCATCCGCATTCAGATCCCAGAACCACTCTGATCCCGGTCTCTTGTCTATGAAGTATTCCTTTATGTACTCCCACACCTTCTCAGCAGCCTCGTAATACTTCTTATCACCCGACTTTTGATAAGCATTTATGAATCCTACTATTGATTCTGCCTGAACCCACCATACTCTTACCGTGTATGGCACGCCCTTTTCACATTCTGTCAGAACTGAATGTCCATCGAAAGCAAGCTCATATATCTGCTCTGCAAGGATATCTGTTATCTTCGTGATCTTCTCTGTGTACTCTGCCTCTCCCAGCACCTCGGTTGCCCTGTCCAGAAGCCATGATGTCTCAATGTCATGTCCGTATGAGTACAGATCGATCAGAGAGTTATAATCCTTATCAAAGAACACTTCCTGTCTCTTAAGCTCCGGATTGTATACCTTATCAACAAATACATCGAGCAGCCATTCCAGGCGCTCCTTTACCTTGGAATCCTTGGATACCTTATAAAGTTCTGTGTAAGCCTCAAGTGCATGGAGCAGTGTGTTCATTGTTCTCTCTGCGAGAACACCATTCTCAGAAAGCTTGTCATTTGACTCTGGCTTGAACTCTCTTGTAAATGCCTCGAGATAGCCACCTTCGTCAGTACATTTCTCTTCTATTGTATGGAAAAGCTGCAGGGCCAAATCCAAAGCTTCCGAATCACCGGAAGCTTCGTAATAGGCGGATAAGGCATATATACTAAATGCCTGATTGTATGTGTGTTTTGTCGTATCTTTGGGTGAACCATCGTAATTCATGGACCAATATATTCCGCCATATTCCCTGTCTATACAATATTCTTTCAGAAATTCATATCCATGAGCAGCCTCATCTAGAAGCTTCGGGTCCTTGAGTGCCTTATACGCACTTGCGAAGAACCAGGTAATTCTACTGTTAAGAATACAACCCTTCTCAGCCTTTTTATCAAGGTTGAGGTCGTAATCCATATACCCATAAAATCCGCCGTACTCATCATCCCTCAGGGCCTCCCAGAATGGGATGATAGCATCTGTTAATTCTTTTTGAATCTCATTTCTCATATTCATGAACTCTCTTCTTCTAATAAATTATTAACCCTTTACAGCACCCTGTGTAATACCACTGTAAATCTGTTTCTGACAGCAGAGGAATACTATAAGTGCCGGTATGATCGATATGATAACACCTGCACAGATCAGGTTGTACTGACTTCCCATAGGTCCTACGAACTTGTAGAGTGAGATAGCCATTGTCTTGATCTCCGGGCTTATGAGGTAAAGGTTTGCAGCGTAGTACTCGTTGTAGATTACAACGCCCTTCAGTATACAAGCTGTAACGATAGCTGGCTTAAGAAGTGGAAGTATAATCTTCCAGTAGATAGTCCAGTATGATGCACCATCCACGATAGCTGACTCGTCAAGAGATACTGATATGTTCTCCATAAACTGTATAAAGATGTAGATTGAGATAACATCTGTACCACAGCTCATGATGATGTAACCATATAAGTGATCTATGAATCTCAGATCACCCATGATGTTGTAGACTGTAACCTGCATAGCAACTGCAGGGAGCAATGATGCCACAAGAAAAAGTGTTCTGATAAAGCCGTTTCCCGGGAACTTGAATCTGTTAAGCACATATGCAAGCTGTGTTCCTATTACTACTGACACAAGGAGTACACATATCATAACTATGACTGAATTGATGAACGCACGTCCCATGTTGGCAGTCGTGAATGCCTTTACAAAGTTGCTGAAGTTCAGAAAGCTTTCAGGAAGCTGCATTACTGAAGTAGCCTTATACTCATCTGTTGTCTTGAAGGCTGTTGTAATACATGATATAAGAGGTACAACCGCACACAGTGAGAAGAATATGAGTACAAAGTACTTGAGGAAACCTCTTACATAATATCCAACTGTTCTTTTTTCTTTTATTGGTGCTATGCTTGGCACATCCGTCTTTCCTCTTGCCATGTTACTTGCCTCCCTTCGCAGAAGCAGCCATCTGCTTCACGTATTTCTTGGTATCTCTCTCCTGTTTCTTGCGAAGCTTCTTTGCCTTATAACTCTCATCATCTGAGCTTGAATCCTTGAAGATGTACTCAAAGAACAGCTTCTGAAGCGCAGCACATATAAGTATGATAAGGAGAAGTACAACGGCCATTGCTGATGCAAGACCAACCTTCTGGCTTGTGTGTGCTATCTTGTTCATGATGATGAAGTAAGTACCTGTTCCGTTTGCACCTGTTGTGATAACGAAAGGCTGCTCGAAAGCACTGAGTGATCCTGTTATTGCTAAAATTACATTTAATGTAACGATTGTCTTGATACTTGGCAGTATGATATATCTAAACTGCTGGAATTTATTTGCACCATCAAGCTCTGCCGCCTCATAAAGTTCTGCATCTACCGACATGATAGCTCCAATGAAGAGAACCATCATCTGTCCAAGGTATCTCCAGACCGAGGTTGAAACCAGTGTCCAGTTGTTGACACTCTGGTCTTTGAGCCAGTATGGAAGGTTGTCTAAGTTAAATCCACACAACTGAAGAATTGAGTCAAACACGAATCCTCTTGTGAAGAAGAATTTGAAAATGAAACCTACAGCGATACCACTGATAAGATAAGGGAAGAAAATAAATCCCTTGAAAAGGTTACCACCTTTTACTTTGAAACTCAGAAGAGTTGCAAGAAAAAGTGCAAGCACTAACTGTACAAGTGCTCCTACAATGTAATACAAACTGAGCTTTAATGCACCGAAACAGTCCTTTCTTGTGAACACGTCGATATAATTTTTTAATCCTACGAATTCTCTCTTTTCTACAGGCGTCGTATATTTCATCTTGTAGAAACTAAATTTAACCATCTCTCCGAATGGTACATATGTAAATACTAATAGCAAAAGCAATGGGATAATTGCGAAGGCTGCGCATATTATAACCTGCTGCCCCTTCCTGCTTGACGCCCATTTACCAAAGCCGGATTGTTTTTTGTTAGCCATACTCATTCCACCGCCTTTTTATAATCATGAGCTACACTGCTGGTAGCCTGTCATCAAACACTCGTTTGATGACATTTTTCTCAAAATAAACCGGGGCGGGCAACCCCGCCCCGGTCTGTAGCTTATTCTTACTTATTTATATTGAAATCTTTATTACTTCTCAGTAACTTCGATTCCTAATGACTCCTGAGCATCTGACCACTTCTGGTTCCACTCAGCCATGATATCATCGAATGACATGTCGCCATTTGCAGCATGCTCGATGATGGCCTGGATCTTGTCGTTACCACCATTGCTTACGTTAAGCTCTGACTCTGAATTGAGCTGATTGAGGTAATCCTCCTCGCCCTCAAGAGCTGGCTCGTCTGCAACGAAGTCAACACCGTCGAATGAGATCTTTGACTCTGAACCAGGAACAATTGCAAGTGAATCCTCGTTGTAAGCATATCCTGACTTCTCTGTCATCCACTTAACAAATACAAGAGCTGCCTGTTTCTCATCATCTGAAGCGTTTACGTTGATACCGAAGCAGTAATCTGCACCTGATGAAGCGTACTGCTTACCATTTACTGAGATAGGGAAAGGAATGTATCCGATATCGTCTGCGTTAGGTCCGCCTGCTTCCATCTGTGGGTATGCCCATGAACCAAGTACCATACATCCGATATCGCCGTTGTTGAGCATTCCCTTACTTGACTCCCAATCTGTTGTTGAGTAATCATCCTCTGTAAGTCCCTGTGATACTGCATCGTAAAGGATCTTATATACTGCATAAGCATGTGTATCGTCGCCATAGTTCTTGAATGGATCCTTTGTATGGGCTAACTTCTGGTTCTTGTATGTAGCATCGCCTGTTGCTGTGATCGCGATATAATCATCCCAGGCTCCCATTGTCCAGCCTGCTGCATAGTTTGTGTAAAGTGGAATACAATCCGGATTCTTATCCTTGATTGCCTTGAGTGCCGCGATGAACTCCTCTGGTGTCTTAGGTACGTCTGTCACACCTGCATCAGCAAATACTTTCTTGTTGTATACGATACCCTGTGTTGTAGCTGCAAGAGGTACACCATATACCTGACCCTGATACAGCCATCTGTTTGAGTAATTTACAAGACTGCTCATTGTATCATAATCGCCAAATGACATGAAATATGTTGAAAGGTCTGCCATGTCAACTGCCGGGATACACATTACTGTCTCGTAATTTCCTGACTGAAGATGTGTAAGAGCATCATCTGCATAGTTTGTATCTGTGATAACATCAACCTTGATGTTTGGGTACTCCTTGTTGAAGTCCTCAAGATACTGCTTCCAGTTCTTTCCGCCGTAATCATCTGAGTCCATATCAGTTCTGTTGTTGTAGAACTTGATCTCCGCTGAAAGATCTGTGAAGTCTGTTCCTAACTGGATGTCTGCATATGACTTGATTCCCTCAGCATCAGCTGTTGTGTCATCTGCTGAATCACTTCCTGCTGCCTCTGTGGCAGCCTCTGTGGTAGCCTTTGTTGTAGCCTCTGTCTTATCGTCTCCTGATCCACAACCCGCAAGTGATGCAGCCATTAAACCAGCCATTGCGATACATGCTATACGCTTTGTTTTCATAGTTTTGTCCTCCTTAAAACCTTCTTTGTTTTTAGCTTTATATTAAGTATACATTAATTTATTTTTTAGTCATCACTCAATTTTGTTTTTAATCACAGTATTTTGTACTTTTCGTTAATTTTACCATTATCATTATTTTTTTTCAATATCATATAGACATTTTACCTATATGTTTTTATCTTCGATTAGTATTTTATCGTTTTTTTAGCTAATTAGCTACTAATTTATATCGCTTTTAGCTTGTGATGATTGTTTAATAATTGTATTATTATGAATAGGAGGTGGTTTACATGTTAGCTAAAGAATTAATTTCCTGCACTGTACTGTCAGGTTACAATATTCAGAAAGATATTGAGAACGCAAGATTCCACAGTGCGTTCTTTACATATGAAGAATCAATGATTAACGATGGCCTGATTCATCTTCTGGCCAACGGCGATAATTCTTTTGCTTATTCATGCAGTTATACTTTCTCTTTCATCTCGTGTTACCATTTCTTCTATATATATGAAGGAACTCTTACAGTAACATCGGGCAGCAGCAAATCATCATATTCCAAGAATACAGCCGCGCTTTTTGAGGCAGGATCAGAAATAACATACTCCACGAACGGCAAGTGTCGTTTCTACGAGGCATTCATCCTCGGAGCTCCACTTAACCTGTATCATGAGTTTCTCCCCGAATCTATATCCTATAAAAAGGAATCCGCCGGAGCCTCTGTACTCTGGAGCCATCTTTCGCTGTTAAGCAGACTCCAAGGGGAGTTGTCTGTCACCGATATTTTCAGAATTTCCAAATGGTTTAATGATATCCTGACCGAATTATGTGTATTTATTGAAAACTCATCCAAGAAGAGAGATCGTGCGCCTTCTTATCTTTTATCGGTAAAGAATCAGATGGATACAAACTACGCCGAACCGCTGTCACTTGATGACCTCGAGGCAACTTACAGGATCAGCAGATACAGGATATGCAGAGAATTTTCATTTTACTTCGGCGAATCACCTATACGCTATCTCAACAGCCGCAGAATCGATGCTGCCAAAAGGCTCCTTCTCACAACAGATCTGTCCGTCCACGAGGTCGGATCCCAAGTTGGAATCGAGAACACAAACCACTTTATCAACTTGTTCAAAAAAGACACCGGTACAACTCCGCTGTCTTTCAAGCAGGCTGCACCGGTGTCTATTTCCGATTTGCATTACAATTGATATGTAGTTTTATTATCGTTCTATTCTGGCAACGCTATCCTTTATCACGATTCGTCCATCCACGACAAATATGCCATCAGTATATTTTTCGTTGGATATCTTTTTTATAATCTTATGCAGGGTTCTCTCTGCCATCTCCTGCATATTGATCTCGTATGTGGTCACGCCTATATCGCAGATTCCAGGATACATGTAATTATCAAACCCCACAACGGACACATCCTCAGGAACCCTGTAGCCCGCAGCATTGAGTATCTTTATGAGCGTAGCTGCCGCAAGATCACAGTTGCATACAAACGCTGTAGGCATATTCCCCGGAAGTTTGAAGCAGTTCTCCTCGTCAAACTGCCCCGTCTTCACATCTCTGTCCGGAATAACCCAGTCTTCTCTTAACGGAATATCATGCTCCAGCAATGATTTTACATAACCCAGATATCTGTCAGTTATACTGTTCGTTGAACCTATCGTGCCAACATATGCAATATCTCTATGTCCCATATCATACAGATAATTAGTCAGCATATAGCTTCCATAGAAACTGTTTGCTATAACCGTGTCTATCGGCCTCGAATTGTCATAATAATCCACATACTCTATAGGAACCTTGGCTGTCTTCTCCAATTTCTCCAGGTATTCCTTACCCATGGAACCTACAACAACCATTCCATCAACCTTATCATCCTCCAGGAGCATAGGCATCTCAGCATTCAATACACTATCTCTGGAAACAAATTCCAGCATAGTAAAGCAGCCTCTTGCCACCGCTTTTTTGTTAAGCACCTGATATAACTGCCAATAGAACGATGGATACTTTCCAAGGTATATCTCCTGGATGAGCACTCCTATATTATACTTTTTCTTTGCCGTCTTCTTTCTGATCTCAGATGGTGACTGATATCCCATCTCATCTGCCAACTGTTTGATCTGTGCTCTGAGTTCCTCGCTGACACCCTTCTGATCTGAAAGTGCCTTTGAAACCGTCACGGTACTTACTCCAACAATGGCAGCTATGTCTCCCAATTTTACCGATTTTGCCATAACTAGTCCTTCTTATTCTATTTTTTCACGTGGTTAAATAACTTAATTTTTATTTTATTTTTAAGTTAAACTATTGTCAAGTACAAAGTAATACAGTCTGCTCATATAGTCTCCACACATTTTTTCAATGAGCAATCCAGCATTCATGAGAAGATCTCCCCCATACACTTTGTCCGTGCCATCAAGTCTGTAATCAGCAGCCTCATCAAGCCCCAAAAGTTTTATCTTTCTGCTGTGTACGTTAGGTTTTCCAAGCACCTGAACGTAAGTCACCAACGCCTCACTCTTATCCTTTGCAACAACCATCCAGCAATCATACAGTCCATTTTCCCTGTACGATGCAATCCTATAATAATCACCCTCCCTTACAAGATCATTATATTTATGATACAGAGCTACCTGCTCTGGAATCACCATTCTCTCCTCATCACTTATCTTTGTGATGTCAAGCTCATATCCAAATGTTCCAGCAAGAGCAACATGCGCCCTTGTCATAAACGGTGTGGTTCTGCCAACTGTATGATTTGGACAGTCAGACACATGCGCCCCCATAGTGGAAAGCGGATAAATAAGTTCCGTACCTTCCTGGATGGAAAGTCTCTCTATAGCATCCGTATCATCCGAGCACCATATCTGCGGGCTGTAGTAAAGCATGCCAGGGTCAAATCTTGCGCCACCGCCCGAGCAGTTCTCCAGAAGAAGATCAGGGAAATCCCTAACAAGTCTTTCCTGCAATTCATATACACCAAGAACGTATCTGTGTGTCAACTCTCCCTGTCTGTCTCCTGTAAATTCCATACTTCCTATATCTGTGAGTTGTCTGTTCATATCCCATTTTACATATTCAATATTTGCTGAAGATATTACTTTATATACACACTCATATACATAATCCCTTACTTCTTTTCTAGATAGATCCAGAACATACTGATTTCTTGAAAGCGTGGCAGTTCTCTCAGGGACAGAAAAAGCCCAGTCAGGATGCTTTCTATAAAGTTCGGAATCAGGGGAAATCATCTCCGGTTCCATCCATATTCCAAATTTCAGCCCCAGCTTATTCACCTCATCAACAAGATGTTTCAAACCGCCCTTGATCTTGTTTTCATTTACAAACCAATCTCCAAGACTTGTGGCGTCATCATTTCTATGTCCAAACCAGCCATCATCCATGACCAGCATCTCTATTCCATGTTCTGCCGCGCTCTTTGCTATCGCAAGGAGCTTATCGGTATCAAAGTCAAAATATGTAGCCTCCCAGTTGTTGATGAGGACAGGTCTCTTCTGATGAAGATATTTGCTCCTTATGAGATGTCCTCTGTAAAAATCATGAAGATTTCTTGTCATTGTTCCCAAGCCAGAGTGACTGTAAGTCAGAACCACTTCTGGAGCGGTGAACGAATCTCCGGGCGTGAGCAGCCACTCGAATCCTTCTGAATGAATTCCCATAACCGCTCTGATGGAATCGAACTGAGATTTTTCTATCTGGGCAATAAAGTTGCCGGAATATACAAAATGCATGCCATACACATCGCCTGACGCCTGATTTGATCCTTTCGTCATCCACGTCATAAACGGATGATCCTGGTGTGACGATTCACCTCTCAAAGAACTTACGCTCTGCTTGCCATAAGCGATCGATCTTCTCTCCATCTGTCTCTCTCTCGCCCACGAACCATGAAGTGTGAGCATCTCAAAGTCCTCATCATCCATATCTATGCATGCAGAGTACACCTTCGTAAGCCTTATATCTTTATCACCATTATTTCTGACCTTTACGCTTCGGGTTATGACATCCTCGCGCTCAAACACAGAGTAAAGGAGGTCAACTTCAAGTCCGTCCCCCTTATCAGCCATGTGGAGGATCAGGGTCTGAACCATCTCATCACCTGCAAATGAAGCAGGAAGCCCTTCAAGTTCCGGCTTGCCGTCTATGATATCATATGATTCATACATAAGATCGGTCGTCCTGCTGCCAGTTATAGTCTTTACCGCAATGCAACTCTCCCTGTAGTCCCCTATTCCATTTCCAGAATACTCTGTTGGAAATGTGTCAAGGAACGAGCATCTCTCACGATTATTTGTCGACGGAACAAACGGTCCCTCCCATGTTCTGAGGAACTGTCCACACTGCTGCGAGCGGATCTTACGCCCGTAATATATATGTCCTACAAAGCCTTCATCATCTGCTATTCCAATTCTGTAGCTTGTGTTATCTGTATCCAATTCAAACACTCTGTTCACATCGTCATATCTTATGCTCATTCTCCTGTCATCTCCTCAAATTTTATCTTCTGACTGTATCTTCTGATTTTATTTTCTGTTTTCCCGTTTTCATTCTCTGATTTTATTCTCGTTATTTCGTTTTTATTTGTTTCGCATTATTCAACGTCCAGCCAGTTATTGTTTTTCGCCTATATACTCAAGGAATTTGATTGCCAATTCCATATTCTTCGCATTTTCGCCAAATCCCACCGCGACGTCACCGCCATACCAGCCAGTATCCTTCACCCACGGATTATTAGCTATATTTATGCCGACAGGCATCTTTTCTCCTGTTTCTATAACAGTCGCATACACAAATGAATCCTTATATTTCTCCTTCAATTCATCACTTAGAACTGTATCGAGATTCTGCATATATCCAAACTCGCCAAGACTGAGCACCAGATCTGAATCAGCAAAGAACACATCAACAGCACCGGCCATGAACTTATTCTGTATAAGTCGAAGACTGTCCTGACTCATCGCATCGTTAGGATTTGAAGATACGCCTATCCCTGTGCTTATGCTCACATATTCTTTTTTCACATCCAAATCGTTCTCTGCCAGGAAATCCCCATAATAAGTTTTCTCGTCGGCCTCTGATTCCTGCTGTGTCGTATTGACAGCCACGATATTAAGTACCGCCGAGCCCGCAGTAAAATATTTCACCACAAAGAACAGGATCACTACAACTATCGCTGTAACAAAAAGTATCTTCGGAACATAATATTCCATAATATACTCTTTTTTCTGTTGCTTAGTCATAAGACCAAACTTCTCTTTCTCCGACATGTGCTCATTCACGTCGAGTACATTCTCCGGAGTTTTCTTTTCATCCACATCCGATCTCTCATCTATGATATGTCCCGCCACACTTTTAATAGGTGGCTTTTTTTGATCTTGTTTTTTCTGAGCATCTCCCTGTGCATCAGCCTTCAGTGCACTTCTTTCCTCTGTACCAGTATTTTTTTCCGACATATAATCTCCCATATGTTATTTAATATTCCTATCTGTAATCGGCAACTTCACGATCCACAGAAGCCGTATATATCATAACATTTTTTAGTTAATTTTTAAACATTTTTCAACATAATTAACTATATTTAGTCTTTTATTTTCTTAGAATATTCATCCTCTTGTCAGAACATAATAACGTTTTTTCAACGTTTTTTGTATGTTATTTTTACTTAAAAAGGGACCTAGACCAGCAGGCCAGGATCCCTTTTTCAGCGCATCAGCTGGAAAGTGCACTTGTATGTTAAATTTTGTAGTATATGGAAGGAATGTTTTTATTTTTTGGCAGTAAATTCTGCCATATTCTGTGATTGTTTATTTAACAAGCTCCTGCACACATGCTTTCATCTCGTCTATCTTTGACATGGCATTTTTTAGGCTGTTTTCGTTCACGCCAAAGTAGAATTTGATCTTTGGTTCATTTCCAGAAGGTCTAACCGCGAACCAGGCATTATTTTCCAGCTCATAGTACAGCACATTTGACTTCGGAAGACCCATGTTCTCCTCCTCACCATCAAGCGGCTTGCGGATTCCGCTCACATAGTCCCTCATGCCGGTAACTTTGATACCTGCAAAGGTCGTAAGTGGATGGTTTCTGAAGTTCTCCATCATCTCCTTAATCTGTGCTGCACCATCTACACCCTTTAGAGTTATCCCAAACGCACCTTCAAAGTAATAGCCATATTTGCGATAAACCTCTTCCATGGCATTACAGATGGTTTCTCCCTGCAGCTTATAAAATGCTGCTATTTCGCATAAAATGACAACGGCTGCGCAAGCGTCCTTGTCACGAGTGTAGTCTCCTACCAAACATCCAAAGCTCTCCTCCATTCCGAAGATGAACTTGTATGTGTTGTTCTTCTCAAAGAGAAGTATCTGCTCACCTATGTACTTGAATCCGGTGAGTGTCTCTATATATTTCAGGTTGTAATTCTCTGCTATCGCCTTTGTAAGATTGGTGCTGACAACCGTGTTACAGATAGCACCATTTGCCGGCAGCTTGCCGACTGCCTTCTGCTCGCGGCATACATATTCTGCTATCAGGGCACCTGTCATATTGGCATTGAATCGGACATATGGATATGCAGGATCATCTGCAAATTCCGTGTCCTTCCAGATTCCCGTGCTGTCCTTGACGTATATTCCAAGTCTGTCTGCATCAGGATCTGTGGCCATGATAACGTCCGCATCAACCTTCTTTGCCAGGTCTATTCCCATGGCAAATGCTGATGGTTCCTCCGGATTTGGTGACTTAACTGTACTGAAGTCTCCGTCAGGAACAGTCTGCTCCTCTACAACATATACGTGCTTGAAGCCAAGTCTCTTGAGCACTTCCCTTACAGGTACATTTCCTGTTCCGTGAAGCGGTGTGTATACTATCTTGATATCATCTGCAACCTTTGGAATGATGTCACCGTGGATTGTCTGTTTTATGAGCGCCTGATAGTAATTCTCATCAACACTTGCAGGAACCATGCAGAACAGTCCGTCCGCAATCGCCTTGTCCTTGTCCATGGTCTTGACATCCTCATATCTCTCCACATCCGCCACATGCTTCAGGATATCCTGATCCTGTGGTGACACGATCTGGCTGCCGTCCTCCCAGTACACCTTGTAGCCATTGTATTCAGGTGGATTGTGGCTCGCTGTCACCACGATTCCGGCTATACATCCAAGCTCCCTTACTGCAAATGACAGCTCAGGAGTAGGACGGAGTGCATCAAACACATAAGTCTTTATGCCATTTGCGTTGAGACACAGAGCTGATGCCTCCGTGAACTCTGCTGACATATTTCGACAGTCATGTGCAATTACTACACCTCTCTTAGCAGCCTCAGGGCCAACCTCAAGTATGTATTCTGCAAGGCCCTGTGTAGCCTTTGTAACTGTGTATATATTCATTCTGTTGGTTCCGGCACCCATAATTCCTCGCATTCCGCCGGTTCCAAATTTCAGATTCTTGTAGAATCTGTCCTGAATCTCTTTGTCATCATCTGCGATACCTCTAAGCTCTTCCTTGGTCTTCTCATCAAAGCAGTCTGACTCAAGCCAGAACTTGTATTCGTCCATGTAACCCATTTCTATTACCTCCACCTTGTAATTATTTTTAGCTGCGTCCACAATCTTCAAATCTTTTTTCTGCCGACATTTGCCTGCTAGTCATTCCGTTTCTTCCCAGGCATTCCATTTCTTTCCTATTGTTCCGTTTTACGAGAACATCGCCTTCACATTTGCTGCAAGCTTGTCAAGCTGCTCTGCCGCATCCTCCTGAGAGCTTCCCTTTACCCCGAGGTAGAACTTGATCTTTGGCTCTGTACCTGAAGGTCTCACAAGGAACCACGCACCATCTGCAAGCTGATAATATATCATGTTGGACTTTGGAAGAATAACTGCTTCGGATTTGCCTGTTGCAACGTCTGTCTCTGTTCCAAGCTTGTAGTCGTATATCTTCTCCACGCTGTAAGTTCCAACCTTCTGTACCGGATTATCTCTCAGGGTCTGTATCATGGACTGTATCTTTGCAGCGCCCTCACGTCCGTCGAACTTCATGGTCTGAACCTTCTCCTTGTAGTAGCCATATTCCTGCCACAGCTCAACCATTCTGTCCCACAGAGTCATGCCACGGTTCTTGTAGTATGCCGCCGCCTCGCAGAGAAGCATCAGTGTTCCGACCGAGTCCTTGTCTCTTGCATATGTACCAGGCAGACAGCCAAATGTATCCTCAAGCCCGAACACATAATTGTGCTCACCTGTCTGCTCATAAGCCCTCATTCTCGATGCTATATTCTTAAATCCGATCAGGTTGTTGCAGTCACAGAAGGTGTTGTACTTCTTACATATCTCCTTGACCATATTGGTGATAACAACCGTAGTTACAATCGCCGGATTCTCAGGCAGTCTGCCGCTCTGGGATCTCTGCATCAGCACGTAATCACAGAGGATTGCACCGAACATATTGCCCGTAAATTCTTTATATTCATTATTCTTGCTGTCGTATCCATACATTCCAAGCCTATCCGCATCAGGATCTGTGACGAGTATCAGCTCGCCGCCGACCTTCTTCGCCAGCTCAAGACTCAGGGCATACGCCTCTGCGCCCTCAGGATTTGGGGACTTTACAGTTGGGAAATTACCATCTTGAACAGCCTGCTCCTCAACGACATGTACATCCTTGAAACCAAGTTCGCTGAGAACTCTTGTAACAGGCTTAAGGCCTGTTCCGTGAAGCGGAGAATATACGATCTTCAGATCTCCAGCCTTCTGGATCTCCTCCGGATTCATGACAAGCTTGTGAAGCTCTCCTATATATGCGTCATCGATCTCCTGACCGATCACATGTAGCAGTCCTGCATCTATTGCAGCGTCCTTGTCCATAGTCTTAACCATGGAGAAATCTTCTATCTTGTTGACCTCTGCAATGATCTCCTTATCCTGTGGAGATACGATCTGGGCCCCGTCATCCCAGTAAACCTTGTATCCGTTGTACTCCTTCGGATTGTGGCTTGCTGTTATATTCACTCCGATATTGCAGTGCAGATATCTGACCGCAAATGAAAGCTCCGGTGTCGGGCGGAGTGCGTCAAACAGATACACCTTCACGCCATTTGCGCACAGGCAGAGCGCAGTCTCAAGAGCATACAGTGATGCATTGTTTCTGTTGTCAAATGCTATAGCTGCCGATGGCTCTGATATTCCGATCTTTGCCAGGTAATTTGCTATTCCCTGTGTCGCCATACGAACTGTATATATGTTCATGCGGTTTGTTCCCGCTCCCATCACACCTCGAAGTCCGCCTGTTCCAAATTCCAGATTTGTATAGAATCTGTCCTCAATCTCTTCTGCATTATCTCTGATACTGATAAGCTCTTTCTTTGTGTACTCATCAACCTGGTCGCTGCCAAGCCACATCTCATATCTCTGCTTTGCATCCATCCCTTAAATACCTCTTTTCCTGTTACGATCCGTTTGTCTTCCTAATCTCTATTTAGTGTTATATTTATATATCTTCTGTGTCTTTTTTCAATTTTTCCCGCAATACGCCTCATTACTTTTTAACTCTTTTTAGTTTTTTTTACTTAATTAAATAGTATATTAACCACTTTTTAATTTCAATATTTAATCTTGCGTTTTATATCACTTTGTTGCGCAGAGAGCCTTTAGCGCAAAAAAATTCTCCCCAGACAGCCTGTTTTGTACTGTCTGAGGAGAATTCTTTACCTTTTATATTATTTTTATCTGTGTCATGAAAACTTTCCTGAATTTTATCTCTGGATTTACCCATTTCCTTTTTCAGGATAATTTTATATTTTTTCCAGAAAGGCACCGCTCGCTGCGATAATTTTATCGTTATCAATTCCCGGCAAATTACTCAGCAAGCTTATTGAGCTTCTCGACAAGTGCTGTCTGAAGTGCCTCAAGCTTTGCATCTGCATCCTCAAGATCCACTCCCTTGATTCCGTAGTATAGCTTGATCTTTGGCTCTGTTCCTGATGGACGTACACATGCCCATGCGCCATCCTCAAGATCATAGTAGAGAACGTTGGACTGTGGAAGACCTGACTCTGTGACTTCTCCTGTGGCAAGATCTGTGATCGTGTTCTTCTCGTAATCGCGAACCTTGAGAACCTTGAGTGTATCTATCTGAGTGATGGACTCTGATCTGAGCGAAGACATGATCTTTCTTATCTTCTCCGCACCTGTAACACCCTTGAGCGTTATTGTGTAGAGGCCTTCCTTGTAATATCCGTACTTCTCATAGAGATCAAGCATGTGATCCCACAGAGTGATCCCCTGGCTCTTGCAGTATGCCGCAGCCTCGCAGAGACACATAACTGCAACCGGAGCATCCTTGTCTCTTGCGTATGTTCCAACGAGACATCCGTAGCTCTCCTCCATACCCATTACGAAATTGTATGAACCACTCTGCTCGAAGAATTTGATCTGCTCACCGATGAACTTGAATCCTGTGAGAACCTCGATGAGATTTACATTGTAATCTAACGCCAATGGATCAGCCATATTTGTGGTTACAATAGTCTTGACCATGGCTGGATTCTTTGGCATGAGACCACATTTTGCTCTCTCTCTGAACTGGTATTCAGCGATTATAAGTCCCGACATATTTCCTGTAAATGGCATGTATCTGCCAGTTTTTGTATCAAGTGCATATATTCCAAGACGGTCTGCATCCGGGTCTGTCGCAAGGACGATGTCCGCATTCTTCTCCTTTGCCAGCTTAAGGGCAAGCTCAAATGCCTTTGGATCCTCTGGATTTGGATACTCAAGTGTTGTGAACTCAGGATCTGGAAGCTCCTGTTCAGGAACGATGTATACATTCTTGAAACCAAGCTCTGACAGAACTCTCTTTACAGGCACAAGACCTGTTCCGTGGAACGGTGTGTACACAATCTTGATATTCTCTGACTGCTCCTTGATGATCTCAGGATGGATGATCTGCTTCTTGAGCTCCGCCATATACGCATCGTCTATCTCTGCACCTATGATATTGAGGAGTCCCTTATCAAGTGCATCCTGCTTATCCATGGTCTTTACTGTATGGAAATCCGTTACAGCCTTGACCTCTGCGATGATCTCTCTGTCCTTTGGAGCAGTAATCTGTGCACCGTCTTCCCAGTATACCTTGTAACCGTTGTACTCTGGTGGATTGTGGCTGGCTGTTATAACTATACCGGCTGTACATCCAAGCTTTCTGACCGCATACGAAAGCTCAGGTGTCGGTCTAAGCGAATCAAAAAGATAAGACTTGATTCCATTTGCACACAGGCAGAGAGCTGCTTCTGCTGCAAACTCTGGCGAATATTTTCTTGAATCATATGCTATTGCCACGCCCTTGTCCTGCGCATTCTGTTTCACGATGAAGTTCGCAAGTCCCTGTGTTGCCTTGCGGACGGTGTAGAAATTCATTCTGTTGGTTCCGGCACCGATAACTCCGCGGAGTCCACCGGTTCCAAACACGAGATCACGGTAGAATCTGTCCTCGATCTCAGCCTCATCATCAGCTATCGCTGCAAGTTCCTTCTTTGTGTCATCATCGAAATAATCATCTGTCATCCAAAAATCATATGTGTCTCTGTAACTCATCTTCTACTTCTCCTTCTTATCGCATTCGCAGCAATCGCAGATCTTATGTACGTCGCAATCTTTCGCTTTTATACTCTCTGCCCAGCCGTAATCTTTCTCATTCAGCACACCATTTTATATGTATTTCTGTTGCTAAGCAATCACTGTTCAGTACTTCCTGTTCTCCCAGGCTATCTACTTTTTTAGAAAACCAAGCGGATCTCCGTCTGTCAGAAAATGCGTCATGAGGTATGCACCTCTGAGCGATACCTGTTCCTCTGACAGGATTCTTCTAACCTCACTTCGGTCTGCGAGTATGACCTGTATATCTTCTGTGCTCTCCTTGCTGTCGAGATTCGGTATTCCTGTGACTGTTCCAAATACAGCACTGCTCATCTCATCCGTGAATCCAGGTCCCATATAAAATGGTCTTCTGTAAAATTCCGATCCTCCATCATATACTGTCATCTCCAGACCTGTCTCCTCCCGCATCTCTCTGACCGCAGCCTCCGCCGGCGTCTCATCTCCGTCCACAAGGCCAGCCGGGAGTTCATATATATAGGCATCAAGCGGGTATCTATACTGTTTTATAAGCACAAGCTTCGGCTCCGTCTCGAGCCTCACTCCATATATGACTATGCCTTCAGGCTTTACATCGTGAGTTTTCATCTTTATGTCATTCTCATCATTTCTTGAAGCAAAGTAATAATTAAAATCCTTACCCTCTGTGTCGACAGCATCTATGTGGTATAGATTAAGAAAAGGATTATCTGTCATTTTCTGTACACCTTTATACTTATCTCTCATATCGTCACTTTCCTTCTATAATAATATTATCAAATATTCAGCTGCTTCATACATTCACAAGCCATACGATTTCCGCATTCCACGCAACCGAGTAGCTATTTATTTCCTTTATTCAAAATTAGCACAGTTTTTATAATATATCAAACTCTTTTTTAAGTAATTTTATCATTTTTTAGCCATTTTTAATGTTTTTTAATATATATGCGTCTTTTTTCCATATTTTGTACTGCTCCCAGCCCTGTTTCTCTAAAATCACTATCCCATGATACACTAATTTTCCGGGTTAAACTACATAAAATCCGGACATTTTTGACCTGCCCGGATTCTATACAATATCATTCTGTTCTCATTCTACTGATCATTCCCCGATACCAATTGATATTCTGCATCTCTCAGTCGGCAGTAATAAAATGTCTGTCCAGCCTCCTCTGTGTAGGTTTCAAATACTCCCGTCACAACCACCTCACTCTGATCCGCCGGATAATCATCCGGATATACCGCACCCCCTGCGAGTTCAAATTCAAGTCCCTGACTACAGCATGCCAGAGCATCAGCTATAAGGCAGTAATTATAATATTTGTCCGTTATCGGATAATATGATGCATAATATTTTCCTTCTATTCTTATAGTCTTTCCCTCGTATTCCTCCGGCTTTGACATCATCTGATATACCGTCGCATATACAAGATCGCTTCCCATAAGCGTGAGGTCCACATCTACACCATCAGATTTGTATTGTGCTATAACCGAGCTGTCACCATTTACTACCTGTCCATATGTTGGCTCTGATGTCGGATCCGTTATATCTGCAGATTCCATCTCTGTTGATTTTTCAGTCTCCGTTGTGTTTTCCGTTTCTGTTGTGTTTTCCATCTCTGTTGTGGTTTCCGTTTCTGTTATGGTTTTCGCATCTTCACCGCCTGTTTTCTGATTAAGCACCTTATCAACTGCATTCTCTGTATTAAGGCGGCTTCCCGCAGTCTGCGAATCTCCACTACACCCCGTGACAGTCAGCAACATACTCAGCACTGATATCAGCGCCGTAAACCGCTTCAGCCTGTGTCCGCAGCCATGCATTCTTATATTTCCGTTCTTATACATAATTCTTACCTCCTCATCACTTTCCCGGCAATACAGTTGAGTGCAAATATAACCATATCAAATACCACTATCGTAGATCCCACCGGTGTCGAAAATAATATAGATACCAACATTCCAATCAAGGTTCCCATAACTGAAAGTATGGCAGAATAAATCACCACAGATCTGAAGCTATACATAACCCTCATTGCCGAGAGCGCAGGGAACACCAAAAGCGCTGTAATAAGCAGTGAGCCTACCAGATTCATGGCCAGAACTATGATAACAGCGATTATCACAGCAAGAGTCAGATTGTATGCTCCTGCATTTTTTCCGATTGCTCTTGTAAAACTCTCATCAAATGTAACCGCAAATATTCTGTTGTAAAACAGGCAGAAAAAAGCTATTACAAATATTGACATCCCTATACACAGCCACACCTCTCCCATTGTAAGTGTTAGTATGGACGTTGAACCAAATAGCGTAGAGCACACATCACCCGATACATTTGCCGATGTTGAGAACACATTCATTATCATATAACCTACAGCAAGAGCCCCAACTGACATCATTGCTATCGCAGCATCTCCTTTGAGCTTTGCATTTTTCCCTGACATAAGTATGAAAATCGCTGCAGCCACAGTAACAGGCATGACTATGATCGTGTTATTTGTCAGTTTCAAGACTGACCCTATAGCCATTGCACCAAATGCTACGTGAGAAAGGCCATCACCAATAAATGAAAATCTTTTGAGAACCAACGTTGCACCGAAAAGTGATGAGCACAAAGCTATAAGGACTCCAACAACAAGCGCATACCTGACAAATGGATACTGCATATAGAAATTTAATTTATCAATAATCTGCACTACGCCCACCCCCTTTCTCGTTCTCCACAGAAATAATATTCCAATACATGCTATTTTTATATTCCTCTCTGCTTCCCCAGAACAAACTTCCATGATGCATATGAAGAATATGTTTCGCACAATCTACCGCCCTAAGATCATGGGATATCATGATCACTGCCACTCCGTTTTCATTCAGTTGCTGTATCATCTGATAGAACTGTGCTGTAGCCACAGGGTCAAGGCCGGTCACCGGTTCATCGAGCAGCAGCAGATTCTCTGTCGCACACATAGCTCTTGCGAGAAGGACTCTCTGTTGCTGCCCTCCTGACAAATTTCTATAACATTTCTTGCGTATATCCCATATTCCAAGTCTTTCTAGTTGAGCTCGCGCAAGTCTTTTTTCACTTCTTCCATAAAACGGACGTATTCCACATTTAGGCAGCGTTCCCGACAAAGCAATCTCCCACACAGTCGCTGGAAAATCCTTCTGTACAGGCGTCTGCTGTGGCAGATAACCTATGTCATGCGCCGTCAGGCCATCTTCAAACTTTATATCACCGGAAATCGGCTTCAACAGACCAAGCAAAGTTTTTACCAAAGTGCTCTTTCCCGCTCCATTTTCCCCCACTATACAAAGATAATCGCCTTTATCTATACTGAAGTTAAGCCCTGACGCAACCGCTCGTCCATCATATCCCACCGCCAGATCTTTACATATTATATATGACATTCTTTTCTCCTCTACTATCTATTTCAACATCGACCTTTTACCGCCCAATCTAGTTTAATGCCTGAGACAGCACATTCAGGTTATCTTCCATCACATTCAGATATGTCTCGCCATCAACCACATCATTCGCAGTTACAGACTGCATCGAATCCATAGTCAGGATCTCCTGATTCTTTGACTCCGCAGCCTTTTGTATCGATTCAGCTATCTTGTGATCCGACCCATCTATCGTCAAAATAACTGGGAGCTTTAAACTGTCCACCTTCTGCGCAAGAAATGTTATCGTCTCAAAACTTGCTTCTGATTCCGCACTGCATCCCACAAATGCAGCATAGTAGGTAAGTCCATAATCATCTGCCATATATCTGAACGGGAATCTGTCTCCAAAAAGAATAGCCTTACGTTTTCCCTTAGATACAGTAAGCGCATACCTCATATCAAGGTCATTAAGCCTCTCCTCGTATTCAGCTGTATTCTCCACATAATCTTCCTTATTCGCCGGATCAATCTCCTGTATATTTTCAGACAAAACATCAGTAAGGGTTACTGCATTTTTCAATGATAGCCACACGTGCTCATCATACTCAAGGTCTTCCTCTTCCTCGCTTTTCTCTTCTTCCTCTGCCTGCATGCCTGGAACTATCTCTTCCTCTTTGACTGCGGTTCCCAAAGTGTCAAGCATATTTACAACCTTCATGTCCTTATTAGTTGCTTCTTTCAGGGCACTATCCACCCATCCGTCAGACTCACCACCAACATACACAAACATATCTGCATCAGCTATCTTTGCTATATCCTCTGCAGTTGGCTGATAACTGTGAAGATCCATCCCCTGATCAAGCAGCATAGTAAGCTGAAACTTGTCCAAATGATCGCCTATAATATTACGGATCCAGTCATACTGTGGAAAAGTCGTGCATACAATGTTGTATCTTGAAGCATTCTCCGCATTTTGCAGCGCACTTCCCCCTTTCTGATCCGACTCAAAAGCCGTGCCGGTTCCGCAACCGCAAAATACTGAAACAGCCAGAACTGATGTCAAAACAAGGCCCAATATTCTATTTTTCTTCATTGTAAAAATCCTCCAAATTGATTTAAATATAAATTGTTTTTCTGTAAAATCACAAAATAGGGTAACTTTAATAAACTATCTCTGTCTTTACCACTACGAAAACAAAAGATAAATCAATTCAGCAATTCCACCTTCAGGGAAACGAGCGTATCGGTACAATACTCGTGGGTATACACCAATACAACTCCAAGTGTGAACACACTTAAGAACGCCAAGAACACTGGCGTAGTTGACATTGTCTTTATATTTGAAAGGAACTGTGCAGCCTGCTGCAAATGCATACATATAGGACATTCCTGCCCCGTACAGTCATGCTCCACATTGCGCGCAATATAGCCGTAAGAGAAAAGTACTCCCGACAAAAAGAACACTATAAGAATCCATGACATTATTCTCTTTTTATTCATGCTGCACACCTCCTTTTCGTTTTAGGAATTTCGGGATATATGGTTTTTGATATGACCGTAATGATACAGCCCATCTGTAACAATCCTGTTTAGTCTAGACTGCAGCAACTCCACAACGTCTCTGACAATCTTTGCAAATACCACATATCGACGATCTGTCACAATCGATCGTAAATCCATACCGCTCCTGAACGCCTTTAGCTATGTGATTCATGGTATCGCGGTCAATATGTATGACTCTTCCGCACTTAACACACTGCATATGAAGGTGTTCGTGACAACTATGATCAGCCTTTTCCATTCTATACATACTTGAACTACCATCAGCACTCTGATACTTTATCAATTTGTCCTGGGTAACCATGCGGTCAAGATTGCGATATACGGTCGTTGTATTCGCATCTATGCCATTCTCATCCAAATACACACTAACATCAGCCGCGCAAAACCCTCTGTCCTGCCTCTCAGTGGCAAATGCCTCTATAGCCTGACTTATTCTCGTTTTATACTCCCTCGCCATACTATCCCTCTTTTCAAATTTGCAAATCGTTTGCAATTTTACTGTATCATAAATGCCTTTTGAATTTATGTCAATACCCTTTATATAATTAAACCTGATCTGTATACCCGCAAATATTTAAACCGGATGGCCTGGACCATCCGGTAAAACTATTCATTCCGCATATTTATCACTTTTCCATCACTACTATCTTGTTTGATATATTGCTGACAAATGGTATTTTGCCAATGACTTTATATACCGGTATGAACTCAGCCATTCCTTCTACAAGACTGTGCTGCTTAATGTATCTGTATTTCGGTATGATCTCCGCCAGCTTCTTTCCATTTGGCACGCCCCAGGAGAACCTGGCATGGCTTCCATGGATGGATTTCTCCTTGATATGCTTTGCCATGAACGGAGCCATAGTCTCTACGAACACCGTAGCATGAGTAAATTTCCTGTCTATTATGTCGAATATTTTCTTCACATCAGCTTCTGTGAGATACATCGTAAGCCCCTCTATGATGACCAGCACAGGTTCACCTGCATACTCTACCATGTCAGCCCATTTGCCGTCCATGGCGGATTCTGCAATCTGGTACACCGGTCCGTCCTCCTGCAGGAACTTTGCCCTTACAGTCATGGTCTCCGGGAGATCAATGTTGTACCAGCCTTTATATTTACCCTCATTTCTATAGCAACGGGTATCAAGACCACAGGCGATATTCACAACCACAGCACCCTTATGCTTTTTCAGGTATTCTGATACAAGCTTATCAAGAACTATAGTTCGCGCTATAACTCCGCTTCCCATTGCCAGATCCTTGTCAGCAAGCGAAAAATCATAATCAAGACGGTCAACTATCTCAATTGCCTTGCCGTCATATATGGCATGATCAGGCTTTTTCGACTCCTTTGCCCTTGCATAAAGTGTCTGGAGCATCGTCTCCGGAACTCCGGTTATGTCGATCTTTGATTTGTTTGCTGTGTTGTTTTTTGTGCTGTTCATTTTTATTTCCTCCTACGATTATATTGTTAATTGCGCTTCGCGCGGCGTTTACATACTTCACAACATGTCGTCAAGCGTAGCTTGATGACCTACGCGCACATCAGTGCGCTTCCTCTGCTGGAATCCTCCCACTTACGTGGGCCCCCCCTTATGAAAAGTAACACTTGGGATGTTTTGTTATGTTTATAAAAGAAAGAGGTTCATCATCGATGAACCTCTTTCTTCAAACTCTCTATCAACTTTTCTGTACCGCCCGTGGCATGAATACCAATCTTTTCCGCCAGATACATTTTCTTCTCCATATCAATATTCTCGTTTAATATCGCCATGACTCCCTCAAGCCGCATCTTCGCCAGCACCCTGATCAGAGTCTCATCCGGCTCATAGCCAAGCTGTGATCTGTAGTATGCTGCAAATGAGTGTCTCATGAACTCCTCAACTCTTAGGTGGTAATCCTCGTAACAACTGCCACCAGCTCTGTGCATGATGATCATAGCTTCCTCCCTATGTGCTAGCAGGAACTGCATCATGAGTTTATCTGCATCAACTCCTGTGCCAGGATCATCAATCTCGGCCTGCATAAGCTTTCCCAGCATAGCCTCATACTGGTTTACAAGGGGTTCAAGTATCGCCTTAAACAGCGCTTCCTTACTCTCAAATGAAAAGTAAAAAGCTCCTGTGGTAACTCCTGCACTCTTACATATCCTTCTGAGACTTGCCCTCTGGTAACCATTTTCAAGGAATTCATCTTTGCCAGCTTTTTTCAGTTTTTCTATCGTTTCACTGCGCTTATCGTTTTCCATAACACATGTTATGTTAGCACAAACTAACCAGTCTGACAACCTATTTTTTATATGTAATACCTTTCTTTACGCCCTGGCATTTTCCTACTATCCACTACACACAACATTCTTTCAGTAACTTTAACGTATTCTTTCGTTAAGGTATTTCCTTACCGTCTCAAGCCCTCCAATTGGCACGCAGAACTTCTGGTCATGGTTCTTACATGCCTCATAGGTTTCCTCCAGATCAAACCAGCTCACGCCGTCCAGCTCTTCCTTCTGTATTATCAGATCTTCTATATCCACAGATTTCTGGTAGACGAACACAAATGCCACTTCGTTGTCCCTGAACATCTTGCCATTAAATTCCTTCTCATACTGAATCCTGAACGTTCCAGCAAAATCGAGATCTTCCGCTTCGGCCTTTATGCCAAGCTCCTCTCCGAGCTCTCTGAGAGCCGACGCCATCGGCTCATCACCCGCCTGTATATGCCCTGCGGAAGAGGTGTCATATCTCCCTGGAAATGAATCCTTGTTCATAGCTCTTTTCTGCAGAAGCACCTTATATCTGCCATTCTCTTTCTTTACTATCCAGATGTGGGCAGTTCTGTGGCATATACCGTGTGCATGTGCCTCACTCCTCTCAACTGTCGCCCCTGTGGGATTGCCCTGTTCATCACATATATCAAAAAGTTCCATTATAGTGTACCGTCCTTATTTCCTTAGTCCGATACAATTATAATGGAACTTTTTTGTTTTATCCATAGAATTTAATTACTCTGGTACATAGTGGTCTGCCTTACACCACCAGTCTCGCCTTCGCCCTGCCGGTTTTGTCCTTCTCCACAACTATCTGCCGGTCTATTTTTTCCTTGAGTTCAGTCACGTGTGAGATGATTCCCACCAACTTGCGGCCCTCTGTCACGCTGGCCAGAGCGTTGTATGCCTGTGGCAGGGTCTTCTCTGTGTCAAGAGAACCGAAGCCCTCATCCACAAACATCGTGTCTATCTGGATGCCTCCTGCCGAAGCCTGAACCTCGTCAGAGAGTCCGAGTGCAAGTGACAGCGACGCCATGAAAGACTCACCTCCGGACAGCGACTTCACATCTCTTCTGCTTCCGTTATAGTGATCTACCACACAGAGATCAAGACCAGTCTTCTTCTGATTGCTGTATGGTTCCATGATTCTTCTAAGTTCATACTGGCCGTCTGACATTTTTAGGAACCTGAGATTTGCACGCCGTATGATCCTGTCAAAATATGTCATCTGGATGTACGTCTCAAATGTTATCTTATTCTTGCCTGTGACATTGCCCGACGCAGTGTCATAGAGCGCCTTTACGTTTCTATATTTGTCCGTGACTGCTGTCAGCTCATCTGACCTCTTGCCGATATTCTCCCTGGCATTCTCATTTGTCCTGATGCGGCTGTTTATATTCTGTAGCTCAAGTCTCACTCTGGAAAGCTCACTCTTCTGTGCGGTCAGATCAATTTTCAGCTTTTCTATGTCCTGATGCTCTGCAGATTCAACCGTCTTTGTAAGAGCATCTATCTGCCCCTCTATCGTGTTAATATTCTGCAATATCACACTGTGCTTCTTTTCCGCATCATCATAAGCCTTCTGAATCCGCTGGGCTTTTGCAAGAAGTGTTTTCATCTCATTTGCTGCTGTCACACTGTCCTTGAACTTAAGTCCTGCTGCCAGTTCGTCACATTGTTTTTTGTCTGACTCAAGCTTTGCCTGAAGTGCTGTTATACGCTTGTCAAATTCTGCCACCTCTGTCTGCATATTGGCAAATGTTTTCTCTTCCTGAGGGATCTTTTTGTCCAGCATATCACGCCTGTCAGCCCTTTTCTTCTCTTCGGCTATCCTGTGTGTGATATCTTCTATCTGGGCTGTCACATCCTCCATGGCTTCCTGTGTTTTGCCTGAGAGTTCTTCCACATTCAAAACATCCCCCTGAGGTTCTTCGCCCAATATCTTTGCAAACTGCCCGGCTATGAGCTTTTCAGCATCTTTGACACCTGCCGCCACGACCTGAGTATCGGCCGCACTGGCATTTGCCTTATTGTGAGCCTGCTCGCTCATATCTTTTGCAGCTTTAAGTTCATTTTCAGATGGCGGTATGACCTCGCACACTGCCAGCTTTGGATGTGACGTCGAGCCGCATACTGGACAGGCCTGGCCATCAGAAAGTCCTCTGGCAAGGATTCCCGCCTGGCCATCTCTGTACGCCTGATCCATAGCATCGTAGATGCCTTTGTATTTGTTGAATGACTCTCTGTCTGCCAGATATCTTTTCTGGGCCTGCTCTGCCTGTTTTCTTCTTTTTCGCAAGTTGGCAAATTCACTTTCAAGCTCGTTCAGGCTCTCACGTCGTGTTATCAATTTGTCCTTCGCCGCTGTCAGTTCAGCACGTTTCTCACCCGCGCCCTCAAGAGCTGTGTACTCAGTTTTGAGATTCTCGATTTCTGTCTGCTGGTCAGCCGCTTTCTTCCTTACCATCTCCAGATCCTTGCTGATTTTCGAAAGTTCCATGGTCTCTCTGGAAGCCTGATTTCGAAGTTCATCCAGCTTATCATAATCCGGAAGTTCATTTTCAATGACTGCCGCCCTGCTCTGCAGATCCTTGATCTCGGGATATGCGGCCTTTGCTGATTCAAACTCAACTGCCGCGATCTCTCTTTTACTCTGGACAATAACAAGATCAGCCTTTGCTTTCTCAAGAGCTGCTTTTGTCTTCTCAAGCTGCTCGGCCTTTCCAAGCTGCGTATTTAACTCCGCAAGTTTTCTGTCAATAGTCTCCCTCTCTTTTTCATACAGTTTACACTTCTCGTTATCCGCATCTATGATCTCACCTATCAGCGATACCACCTCAGCGACCGGCATCTGGCCAGCTTTCGCCTTGTCTACAAGGCAGCTTACCGGATCATCCTCGCAGCAGGCTATGCCGGCCACATACTGTTCTATACTCTTCTTTTTATCTTCACACTCATTGTAAAGTTTTCTCGTCTCATCCTGAAGCCTGCTTTGAAGTACATAATATTTTGAAGTATGGAATAATTTACTGAATATCTTCTGTCTCTCCACAGTGTCTGCCACAAGAAGTTTCTTGAACTCCCCTTGTGCCAGCATGGATATCTGTGTGAACTGATTTCTGTCAACACCAAGAAGCTCCTGTATGTAGGCATTTGCCTTCTTTCTATCTGCGATGACAGAGCCATCCGGAAGATGAAGCTCCACAGCTGCTTTCTGGGTCGTCACGCCCTCACCCTTGAGTTTCGGCCTCTCGTAGTCCGGGTTTCTCCTGACCGTATACTCCTTTCCCATATGCACGAATACCAGCTCCACATAAGTGTCAACTGTCATCTCCGCATAGGTGGATCTCATCATATTTGCACTTCTGCCATCGCCGCTCGGCGCATCGTAAAGTGCATAGCAAATGGCGTCAAATATGGTTGTCTTTCCTGCGCCGGTGTCACCGGTCACAAGATACAGACCGTTGTCGCCCAATTTATCCAGATCCAGCATCTGCACTCCCGCATACGGGCCAAATGCCGACATAGTCAAATGTAATGGTCTCATAACGCTCCCCCTATACTTCTTTATCCACTGTGCCGATCACGTCCAGCATGATTGCTCTTTGTTCGTCGTTCATCGGCTGGTTGTTCTGCTTTTCATAGAGCTCGTCGAAGAGTTCTATCATACTCTTGCCCTCAAGCACCACGCCATCGTCTATAACCTGTTCTGTTCGGGTTCTGGTGTTGTCATAACGGAGCTTCATGATGTTCGGATACACCGTCCTCAGCTTGCCAAGTGCATCCGGGACATCCTCTTCATCGGTGAGGACTATATATAGATAATCATCCACCGCCTCGCCCTCGTATGTCTTTTTATCCATCAGTTCGTCAAATGTCCCCTTGATCTCACGGAGTTCGTGAAGCGGTGTCAATGGAACTGTTCTTATATCGACTTTTTTGTTCTCCGGAATGTCGATAACAGTAACCGACTTTGTATGCTTTGCTTCTGACAATGAATACTTCAGCGGTGTGCCACAGTATCTGACAGTCTCCCTGCCCGCCTTCTGCGGTCCATGTATATGTCCAAGTGCCACATAATCAAATGGCTCAAATACAGACACATCCACGTTATCAAGGCCGCCCACGTTCTCCTCTGACTCTGAACGTTCAGCCCCAGTAACAAATTGGTGTGCCACCAGAATATTTGTCTCTGACTCATCTATTTCCATGTGTTCTATGGCCACCCGGCAGGCATCTGTATAATCACCGATCCCATCTGCCTCCTCCGGGAATACTGCTCTGACCGTCGCCGGCTTCACAAATGGCAGCATATGTATCTTCACTGTAAATCCATCCGAATCACCAAGCTCCAGCGGTGCAAGTTTTCCACTTTCGTTTCCTGCAAATCGTGACTTGTCGTACACAGGTGATATATGGATTCCGCTCAGATCTATGAGCTTTGACGCAAACGCCAGCTTTGCAGCAGAATCATGATTACCGCTTATCATATACACCTGCAGTTTCCGCTTTGCCAGGGATGTCAGAAAGCTGTCCAGCAGCTTCACCGCTTCCTCCCCTGGCACCGATTTGTCATAGACATCTCCGGCTATGATGACTCCATCCGGCTTCTCTTCATCGATGATACCCAGAATTTCTTTTAATATATACTCCTGATCCTCCAGCATGGAAAACTCGTTGACACGTTTTCCTATGTGGAGGTCAGATAAGTGGATTAAGCGCATATTTGTCCCCCTCCTTTATATCATTTTCTAAATGTCTCTGCGAAAAATTTCAATTTTTAACTCTTTACAGTTTAACACACATTTTCACATTTAAGGAGTAAACCTGTAGGCTAAAATACAGTAAATATACGCTCTGTTGATTTCTGTGAACTCTGTGTTAAACATCTCCCAAACGTCTTGATGATACATACATATTCATGTATTCTCTATAAAAAGTATCTCCCGCGGGAAATAAAAGCAGAAGCGCTATCAACTGGCCAGTTGAATTATTTACAACATTGTTATTTTAAATTTTATGGGGTAAAATGGAGGTACTTAATTGAACAAAGACAACCAAACAAAAGCAAATAGTAAACACCACATTATAGCTGATACTCATGCCAATTTTTCAAATTCAAATGATGGTGGCAAAACGCATTCTGATGATAATGCAAATTACACTCAATGGCATACAGGATTTGTCCAGGCCATGAGACTATATTTAAAAGATTATGAAAACGACTTGGAATTCTCTGATGAATTTCAGCTCACACGAAAACCACTCAGCATAGATTTAACAGTGGTCAAGAAGCTTGATGATATCACTATAAAAAATAGCATTGGCAGTTTTTTCAGGAAACATAACATTCTGGAATACAAATCGCCTAAGGACGAACTCAATCTTGAGACATTTTATAAAGTGCAAGCATACGCCATGCTGTATATGATTGCCCCAGGTAACTGTAACATCTACGGCACTCCAATAAATGAAAATGATGTAACAATCACAATAGTGAGGGCTATATACCCAAGAAAATTGATGAAAGCTCTTGAAAAACTTGGATATAATATTCATGAAGATATAGAAAATATATACCGTATAGATGGTGCCCAGTTTCCCATACAAGTAGCAGTCACCAAACCAAACACTAACACTGGAGAACCTGACCGAGATATGATCTGGCTCAATGTACTGTCAACAGACATAACAAAAGATACCTATAACACCTTTCTATCCGGTATAAATGAATTAGATATTAAACACAGCATGTTCGCTGATGCTATATTTGCTATTGTATCCAATGTTAACGAAGAAAAAATTGAAGTCTGGAAGGAGGAACAATCTATGAACGATGCAATGAGACGGATTATGGCAAAGGAACTCAAAGAAAGTAGAGACGAAGGTCGTTCCGAAGAAAGAAATATGATGAAAGAGGCTATGCTTACTGCTAAAAAGGAGCATATCTCCGACGCATCTCAGCTTGAGGCATTGGGATTCGACGTTGAAACTTCTCATAGTACCATAGCTATATTGAGGGAATTGGGCGTCATTTCCTAAAACTCCTCTGCAGTTGCGAGAAATAATAATTATATCAATTACAAAACCCCTGTCCATACAGGTTTGATAAAACCTGGTTTGAACAGGGGTATTTTTATTCGCTTAAATTTTTCAGATAATCAAATTTCAAAGTAAGGTCATTTTTCCGTATAACGTTGTTGACCCATGTGCTTGTATCCTCAAGCTTTTCAGCATCTATCCTGGCACCATTTGTGACCTTGCCATCTTCCACATAGACTTTTCCATCATACCAGGAGTAGTCACTGAAAAATACCACGCCCTGATAATCAGGTGCCAATGCATCCTTAAGAAGATAGCGGTTGACGTTGTACTTTATGCCGAACAGATTGAGAACTGTTGGCAGTATGTTCAGCTGAGATGTCGGCTGATCGATATCTACCCTTTCCTGGTCACTGCTCCAGATGAAGAACGGTGTATGATTTATAAGGTTATTTGACGTGTTCTTGTATTTGTCAAGAACCGTCTTGTCATTCAGAGTGTACAGATAATGGTCCGCATATGCCACGATCACAGTATTATCATACAGATCGTTGTCCTTGAGTGCCTGGATAAGCAGCCCAACCATATTGTCCGTCTCTCCCGCCTGAAGCCTTGCACATTCTTCTTCGCTCAGGTCAGGAATATTATCCTCACCATACTTCTCTGCAAGAAGAAGATGTGCCACCTCCTTCTCAGGTGTGAAAGGTGTATGTGGCGAATATGTTATGACATAGTTCAGAAATGGACCATCCTGCTGGAACATATTCTTGTAAAATGTCTCGTTCAGTATCAGTTCTCTGTCCAGCTTATATGAAAGATCCTTGTAATTCTGTACGTCCTTCAGTCCAAAATAATTGTCATATCCCCAGCTTGAATAATTGATCTTTCTGGAATAGAATTCTCCCTTATTCATATGAAAAGCATTTGCTGAATATCCCTGTGCCTTAAACAGCTGCGGAAGAGTATCTGCAAATGTGTTCTCATTGAACGAATACGGATTCTTGTTAAATGTCACAGGTGTTGTGAATCCAGTATTAACTGCTAGCTCAGAGTTAAATGTAGATCCACCGCCTGTATATATCGAATAGTGATCGTTGAAATTGATCGCATGCTCCTTGAGAGCCCACAGGTTCGGTGTATCATTCTCATTGAGCAGCCATTCATCCATTCCCTCCAGCTGAAGAAATATCACGTTCTTACCTTTGTAGATTCCAGTATATGAATTGTCTGCCTCCTGCTCCCCTCCGCTGTACTCAGCATCAAGGAACTGCTTTTCCTCATCGGTGATCTTTTCCTCTGGCTTCAGATACTCCACATAGATGTTTCTCACAATGAACTCGTACATTCCTGTGATCTTCATACCTTTGTTCACATCATTGAAATCTCTGTACACATTTGCTGAGCGGTCAAATGAATTCCATTTCAGTGAATCTGTCGTCTTGCCGTACATAAGTGGCAGACATGTATGGATCACAAGGAATCCTATGACAACCACCGCAAATCTCTTCTTCTGAAACTGCGGCTGTACCGGAATGTGCCTGCAGCCAATGACCGCCAGCACTATCATCAGAACTACACTCGCATACACCCATGGACTTGTGCCAAGTATGGTATCCATAATGTATGATTTGCCCTCACTTGCCATTCTGATAAGATTTGTATTGAAGAAGAAACCTGTCAGCGAATAATATATGCCGTTTGTGAGGTACAACACCAGTGAAAATACAAAGAACACGATATACACTATCCTCGCTGCCGTCTTCCTGAGTGAAAGAACTATACCGACAATCAGCGCTGTCCACAACAAGGTGAACAACGCTGCAACAAATACATAGTAATGGAGCACATCCCATTTAAATCCCATAAATCTTGTGAATACATCCATGAGAATAAATGGAAGCGCCATAAAAATTATTGATTTTTTGTTTTCTTTAAGCACATTCATTTTTTATATCTTCTATCCTGATTTTACTTTCATGTGGAATTGTCTTCCACGTTACCTTCATAAACAATGCGAGATACTGGGCATATCGTCCGATAATATCAAACGTAGGCCACGTCAAACAATATAGCGCCATCTTGCGGAGCGGAATCTTGGCAATCCTGTCCCTCTCTATCGCAAAGAGATATACACTGATCGGTATGCTGGCAAAATACCTGCCAACCCTGTAAAGTATTCTTGATATAACCGCCGACAAAATACAGAACAGAAACGCATGCCATCCAAATCCTTTCTGCTCAAATCCGTTCACATAACAATATGCCGGATAAAAAAGCAAGTTCATAAAGAGCCATCTGAAGGCTGATACTATATTTCTCGGCACAAGCTGCGCAAATGTATCAAATGACATCCATCTGAATCTCAGATCTGTGAGAACTGCTTTGAATCCTTTCTCGTTCTCATTGCCCAGCTTCTGAAGCTTCGGACGGAAGATGTTCGCGAGAAGACCGGGACCGCTGTCACAGAATGCCAATATATGTCCTTTTGCCCATCTTATTCTCTGCCTCATGGCAATCTTCAAGCTGACCGGCTGTTCATCATAGAACACTGCCTCGTCATTATAAGTGATCTCATAGCCATTCACAACACAGTCCGCCGTGAACGCTCTGTCCTCTGTGAGTGATGTATAATTCCAGCCGTTCTTCACAAGCTCATTTGCAAACAGGAATCCTGTTCCCTGAATGTTCGTCGCCAGATGAAAAACTGATCTGACTCTGTGATTCGTTCTGATCGACCTGAGCCAATGGAGCGCATATGTGGACGCTATCCAGTTCTCATCAAAATTCTTTGTATTTCGATATGATGTGATAACCTTGCATCCCTCGTCAAACGAATCGTTCATCCTTGATATATAGTCACGGCTCAGAAGGTTGTCCGCATCAAATACGAAATATCCCTCAAACGAATCCCTGCCATAATCTTCTTCTATCCTGTCAAAAAGAAATTGAAGTGCAAATCCCTTTGTCCTGTGTGCATCATCAAATCTCTCATAACAGCACGCACCCTTCTCACGGGCTATCTTGGCCGTATTATCTGTACAGTTGTCCGCCACAACAAACACCGTAACATATTCCTTCGGATAATCCTGTGCGTGTATACTGTCTATCAGGTTTCCTATGACCGCTTCCTCATTCCTTGCGGCTATAACCACTGCATATTTGTGATACTTCTCTGCCCGCTTAAACTTTCTCGTAAAAAATATACTCACTATAAAATATAAAGTATGATGAAAAGTAAGCGCACTTAGAATCACACCCAGCACCACATACACCGCATCTGCATAATCATAGACACTCGCCAGCGCATCCATTACACTGCGCACTATATTCATGTGATTTTCCACCTCTGCTCATTAGAATACTATATGTATATTAAGACAAACCGCCTATTATCACCAGTTATTTTCAATACACGTCCATCTATTCTAATCCACAACACACACTTTCGTCAATGATGAGATAACACAATTTAATGCTTTGTTTTACTAAAAAACCGTCATTTTGCCCTATCATTTTTGAAACCCATCAACTTATCCACAAGTTCCATATAAAAATCTGTCCACTCAAACTACATTCTCTCCACCTCATACTCTACAGCAGATTAACCACACACATCAAAAGCACCACCTGCGTAGCAAGTATCAACGGCACACCCACAGTGAAATAATTCTTCCTTATCTTATGCCTGAACACCACCATTCCAAGCAGAGCACCAATACTTCCACCGGCAAATGCCATACCGAGAAGGACCGCTATGGGGATCCTGTATCCTCCCTTGACCGCTCTGTATTTGTCAATTCCGAACATGACAAATGTTACAACACTCACTGCCGCAACGAACCAAAGTGTCCATCTGTATTCCACAAACACATCCCAGAATGCAAAGCTCCATTTGCCCACAGGTCTGAGCTTCCAAGTCATGAACACCGCAAGCTCTATCACACACACGCACACTGTGAACACCCTCAGCATCATATTCGTCTTGGAGGCCGTTCTGTCACACAGTGCAAACGCTATAATCATGCCAGGGGCACCACCGGCAATGGCTATGATCCCCAGCAGAACACTGAGCGCCTTATGGCTTGTTCTCCTGCGATTCGCAGCCGTCACTCCATCAAGGACAGCTCCTAGTATATTTATACATATCAGATATATGATCAACTTATCCATTATATATACCCACCTTGTCTACTGACATTGTATACAGACATTATATTCCATAGGACATGACCATAACAAGTAACAAATGTCAAGAACTCGTGGCAAACAAAAAAGAGCAGAACTACGGCTGTATACATAGTTCCACTCTCCTATATACTTCTACTGATCTGCGATGAGCACCTGCGGCTGAACCTTTCTGATGTTCCTCGCTCTGATAAATGCTACCACAGAGAATAACACGCTCATAAATACCAATGGTATAACCAGTGATATCACGCTTGTACTTAAATTAAAACTGTATATTCCAAATGATTCAAATCCTGCCTTGAAGAATGGCTTGCTAACGATAAGTGCCAGAACTATACCAAGCAGCGAACCCACAACTGCCGTCACGATAAAGCGGACCGCAAGCTGGCATCTGAGTCTGAAAGATGTAAATCCAAGTGCCTTGTATATTCCGATATCCTTCTGCTCACGCATGAGAACCTTGCCACACACGATTATGACCGTGACTATCACGAATACAGCCCCTAATATATATGTGAGCAATGTGAGTCCCTGTATTGCAATGTTGACTGTACCCGCCACTTCTTCAAAATCATCCTTTGCTGAATGTATTGAATACGTGATGCCCTGATTATCGCCATATCTCTTATCTATCTCCTGGATTATCGCATCACATTCATCAGTATTGTCAAGATCATAACATATTCCTTTGCCGCTCCATTCCTCTTCATCTGAACTGCTTTTGGCAGCTCCACTGACACCAGACTCACTTACGGTCTCTTCGTGGGCAAACTTACTATATGCAGCCTTACTAATTGCAAAGTTCTTGCCCATATCATTTGCCGAATCGTATATGCCGGATATCACCATCTTCCTTGCCACGCCGCCGCGCTTGACTGTGACTGTGTCACCTACGTTCATGTGAAATCCATCAGCCACATACTGGGTTATCAGCACTTCATTGTCATATGTGCAGGTTCTTCCCTTTCTTATCGTGTTGATCATATCAGGGTCCTCCACTATATAACAATACATCTGCACATCATTGAACAGAAGGTACTCGCTGGACATTTGGTATTTTCTATACGCTGTGTGTTCTGATATAACATTCTCTATATCCTTCTGCGTATCCTCATCGACAAACGAAGCAGTCAGGTCATACTTCGTGACTGAAAACATATCCACCAGCATATTCTGTGAATTAAACCAACGCATCATATCGTTCATAAGTATCATGAACATGGCAAGTATAGCAGTCACTATGATGGCTGCGGCATACTGTTTCTTCTCAGATATAAACTGTCTGTATGCAAGACTCACACCAAGTTTCTTGCCTGAGACCGGAAGCTTCAGAACGCTTGAGAAATGCACACTGCCCCGTCCACCTCTTATCGCCTTTATAGGTGTGGCCTCGGATATTCTCCTTGTCTTCAACATGATAAATGCTGCTACCAGAAGCAGTATCGCCAATATGACACACAGCACAAGTCCTACATTAATATCAGACGGAACTTCAAGTCCTGAAGAAGATCTTGTGGCACTATTTATAATTTTTAGTATCGGAATGGCCAGTGGTATTCCAGCAAACAGTCCAGCCGCCACAGTGCACATATACCCGGCAAGCAACGCCAGCTTCACCGATGCATTTGTCATTCCGACCGCTTTGAGTATTCCTATGTTAACAAAATCCATCTCTATGCTGCTGCCGATGTTGTGTCCTAGAACTATCATAGCCGCCACCAGAAGCAGCACAACAAATATAAGCAGCACCGCGGAGAATACCTTTGTCATAAGAAGCATGTAACTTCCCGCCTGCTCCTTTGATAAAGTTATCCAGCAATATGACGCGAAATCACTCACATTATTCAGTTCTCTCTCAAACTCCATCTCCGTGAGGTCCAGGCCCGGCTTTTTATCTATTATGATAAGCTTTGACAATTCAAAGGATCTCTTGTCATCTTCCAGTCCGCTTCTATGATCTTCCGCAGCCTTTGCCTTGAGATCCGCAAAATCCTCATCTGAGATCAATATCGTCTTTATTCCCATGACCGAAGATCCCATATATGGATCCTCGAAAAATGACGCAACTTTGAAGGTATAAGAACCGTTATCATTGCCCAGCTCGACTGTATCACCAATCTTGCAGTCATACATACCTATGAAACTGAACGGCACACTTACCTCACCTTTTTCAAGCCGGCGATCTGTCATTTTGTTATCCACATCATACTGATCATATGTGAGCACGCTGTCTGTATCATTCAAAACGAAGCTGCTGTTTCCGCCTTTTCCATTGCAGTCCTTAAGCAGCAGATATACAACATCTGCTGCTTTCACTTCCTGCACCGCATCACATTTGCCAATATTCTTTATTATCTTGTCTGCACTTGTTCCATAGGCATCCAGCCTGTCCTCCCCATAAAGTGCGGCAAGCATACCTCCATAACCAACCTCTTCCATAGCTTTCGAATCACGCCTTATGGAATTCGTGTAGTAAGAAAGCACTGAACAGAATGCCAGAGAAATGATAAGCATGAGCACGAACACACTTATATGCACGCCCTTGTTTCTTCTCATATTTCCTCGAAGCACCATCATGATATATCTCATCCTTTACCTCCTACCACTGCATGGAACCAAGCCATGCATCTATCTGGCTCTCACGGCTCTTGCGGTCTTCTTCAATATACTGTGACAGCTTCAGCTCACCTATGATCCTTCCGTCCTCTATGTAGATGATCCTGTTCGCCCTGATAGCAGCCCTCACATCGTGGGTAACCATGAGTATGCTCTGTCCCTCCACGTTGAGCTCAGTGAGAAGGTCCAGCACATCCTGGGTATTCCTGCGGTTCAATGCGCCTGTCGGCTCATCCGCGAAAAGGATACCCGGACTGTTGATGACCGCTCTGGCAATAGCGCCCCTCTGTGCCTCTCCGCCAGACACCTGTGCAGGAAGTCTGTCAGCAGCACTTTCTATATTCATCTTTTTTATGAGTTCATCAGCCCTGTTTTCAGTCTCTTTTGTGCTCGTATCCTTATTCATATAACCCGGCACAAGTATGTTCTCTCTAATGCTGAGGTTACTAACAAGATGTATCTGCTGAAACACAAATCCAAACTCATACACCCTGAGTTCTGCCATGCGCTTCTCATTATATTCTGTTATATTCTCGCCATCATATATGACCTTTCCCGAAGTCGGTCTGTCCATCCCGGACAGACTGTAAAGCAGTGTGGATTTTCCCGAGCCTGACGCTCCCATGATGACTGTAAAATCTCCCTTATAGATATCCAGATCCATATTGTTGAGCACATGATTCTGCACGCCCTCACTGGAAAAGCTTTTGCAAAGGTCTCTTGCCTGAAGTATTATATCTGCCATTTTTCTCTCCTTTTTATAGTTGTAGCACGGGGGCATTCAGACATCCTCTACAGATCTTCACCTCGCCACCGTGCTACAACCATATCACCCTATTTATTAACAAGTCCTTAACAAACCTTTCTTGCTGCAAAATATAACACTGCCTCCAGGCCATCAGCATGATTTACAAGTTCCACATCTCCGCCCATTCTGTCCATGAGATAATGGACAATAAATAGTCCAAGGCCCGCTCCAGGTTCATCACCGGAGTTTTCCCCTCGATAAAACTTCTCATATATGAACGGCATGTCCTTATCCGGGATTCCTGTTCCATGATCCTTTATGGACAGCCTGTATACCATATCAGCGCCGCTCACATGGACATTCCTTGGAAGTTTTTCGGGCGATATACATTCCGTAACAATACTTATCTCTGTGTCTCTGGCATACTTAGAGGCATTTGACAGTATATTTTCTATCACCTGAACCACTCTTTCCGAATCTGAATGCTCAAGCACTGCCTCGGTTATATCTCCATTCACCACGATATCCATCCCGAGACCTATATCTGACAGGACCTGTTCCAGCAGAGGTTTTATCTCAACCTTATCACTCTTCACCACCAGTCTGTCCAGATCATGCAAGGAATGAATAAACATGTCATTCGTTATGGACGTCACCTCATCACATTTCTTCATGATGACCGACGCATACCTCTCCCTGCGCTCCCGGGTGGCATCCATATTCATGACCAATGCCTCCGCATATCCTCTTATGGATGCGATCGGAGTCTTTATATCATGTGACAGCGTGGCTATAACTGTCTTGTTGTTCTCTATCGCTTCCTGCTCTCTACGCCTTGCATGCACTATCTCCGTTCTCATATGGTCAAATGCCCACGTGAAGCTTCCGAACATATTTACCCGTCTGTACTTAAGTTCGGTGTCCATATCCCCTGCTGCCAGATGTGATGCATAATCCTCCAGCTCATCAAATGGCCTGAGAACACACACGTATATGTACAGGAATAATACAATCACAACACACAAGACAACGATATACATGATCACTATATTCCTAAGTCCTGACTTGCCGGTATCTATCTTTTGTTCCCTGAGTTCATTCATTACAGCGTCAAGCTTTTCGTCAGCATCTGTGGATCCCGAATCATACAGTTGTTTCACTTCATTCAGTTCCACTATATACTGCCCATATTCATCATCTTTTATCCGCCGTGTCTCATCCTGCTTCTCCCTGTAGAACAGCCAACCAAAAACTATGGTTATAGCGCACATGAACACGATCAGCATTTTTATTATATTGCTTCTTACTGAATGTCGCTTCATATAAACTCCCTATAGCTGCCAAGTGGTCATCCACCTTACAAGCTCATATTATTCTCACTGTCTTTGTCTATTCACTATCTCCCAGCACATATCCCGTTCCCCATACAGTACGGATAAGTTGCGGATGTGAAGGATCTGTCTCAAGCTTTTCCCTGAGCCACCTTACATGCACCGCAACCGTGGATGGCTCCACATCGCTGTACAGCCCCCACACGGCACTCATGATCTGTTCCTTGGTCAATACCCTGCCTCTGTTCTCCGCCATGTATACAAGCAGGTCAAATTCCTTCGGCTTCATATCCACATTGCCTTTGTTTCTGCTCACGGTTCGTGCGTGCCTGTTGATCTCTATCTCGTTCCCGTCTGTGTTCAGGGTCAACATCTCAGACTTATTGTCATCAACACCATAAGTTCTCCTGAGTATCGAACGGATACGAGACATAAGCTCTTTCAGTGAATACGGCTTTGCGATATAGTCATCTCCACCCATATCAAGGCCATTCACCTTGTCATCCTCACTCGTCCTTGCACTTGCAAATATGATTGGCACCTGCGAAGTATGCCTGAGTTCTTTACATAGTGAGAAGCCTGTACCATCGGGAAGATTGATATCCAGAAGTATAAGATCACATTTGTTATTTGTCAGCACTTCATATGCCTCATCTATGCTGGCTGCGTACAAGGATGCATACCCATTATCCTCCAGCATATCCTGTATCAGCATAGACAGATCCAAGTCATCATCTACTATAAGTATTGTTCTATTGTCTGTAGGCTTTTCTGCCATACTATACCCTCCAATATCTTCACTGTCCACAGTTCTTAATGTACGGCTTTAAATCGCCCAAATACCGTCTATAATATCATCTGCAGGCAGTGGCTGTATCCAACTATTTTTCTGTATTCACCAACATGTCATATGTAACACCATATTTCTTCGCTATGTCACTGGCGTATGACTTGCCAGCGGGCGGCGCTATCTCGATCTTGTAAGATCTTTGTGAGCCCTCGTTGTGTACGACCAGCGAATATGCCTTGCCCTCTGTACGTCCTTCATTCATCTCATCCACGTCAAATCCCAATTTATGCATATGGGTATTGTATATAGTGCGTGATCCCTTCGTCAGAATCGCTCTCACGGAATCTCTGGCTATATAGTAACCCTCCTCAAATGATGTTGTTGAAAAAGTCTCATTGAGAAGAATAAGACTTCTGTCACCCGCACCGTCAAATATCTCCTTAAACCTCTTACACTCCTCACCAAGTCTTCCAAGATCCAGGGTCTTGTCTTCGTCAGCAGGGAAATGCGTGAATACGCAGTCCACAGGAGCAAATTCAAACTCATCACCGGGAATATATATGCCACCCTGCGCCAGAACAAAAAGCTGTCCTATAGTCTGGGTTATAGTCGTCTTTCCGCCTCTGTTGGCACCTGTCAGGATATACACCCTATGTTCACTGTCAAAATTCAGATCATTGGTCACTATATGATCCGACTCCTCTGTATCAAATGCTGCAAGCTTGATATTGTATACGCCGCGAGCCTTCATGTAATATCTGCTCTTGGAATCGGCTACCTTGGAAGCGCCTTCGCACGGCTGATATGCCGAGTCCACAACCCTTGCTTTGGAAAATACTGCGCCGCGTTCTTGCAGTTTTTCTATATACTCAGCCCATCTTATATAATATGTAAGTTCTGGTATAAGATCCGTCATGTCTGTTATAGTGATGGATACGTACTTGTTAAGTATTTCCCTCATCCTCTTAACAATTCTTGTTATCAGTCTTGTAACTACCCTGTCTGTATACCTTGTTACATCCTTGGATTTATCCGAATCCGGAATTCCAACCATGCCTGCCGCCAGGTTGTTCGCACCTCCGGTTATCACTCTTCCCTGCACTTCCTGCTGAAATTTGGATAGCGCTTCATTTACTGCATCTAATGGCTGAAATTTGAAGTCACTCTTTGTATCAAGGTTATCATTTATCTTATCCCTGGACACCAAATGCTCATAGAAGTTACTAAGTACACCGCCTCTTGTAAACTGTTTGCTGTTGACGGATATCAGGCCTACACCATCTGCCTCAAACCTATTGTTCAGGTTGATTCCAATAGTTATGCTCCTGACATCTCCACTCACCTTCTTTAGTTCTGCTATATCTCTCTTCAGCTCACTGAAACCATTGTCCTCATATATGTTCTGAACATACTCTTTAAGGCCTGTAAATCCCACTGAATTCAGGTTCTTGTCCTTAAGGCAAGAATACAGGGAATCCACGCAGTCTATATAATCCCCAATCTCATCAAGTCTGTGCATGAGATCCCATATACCTGAGCTCTCATCATAATCACGTTTGAAACTTCCATAGTCCTTGAGAAAGCTGATCCTACCAAGGATCTTCATCATGTCATCCCGGAGCTGTTTATTCCCAATAATATCATCAAACACACCACATCTGTACTTCGTGACAGTTGGATCTGCATATATCCGGGACATAACACCCATTATATAATTCTGTTCAGACTCATTCGCTGAAAGTTGTCTGCATATCGCATCAAGTCCAAGGTCATGCATAACCACAGAACTTAAAGTTCTGTATGAATGCTCCCCAGCTGGAACCAACAGGCTATATTTTCTGTCCATCATTTCTTTTTTATCTGTCATACTCCACACCTTTCCGTAGTATCAATTAAAGCAATACTCTCGCCCAAATAATAAACCTTTTAAAACGCCTTCTCCATACATATAAAATGCTTGTCAAAAAGATCACACTCTCCAACAATCTGAAACCCTATCTTTGCATATGTTCCAAGCGCAACAACATGTCCTTCCCTCACAAGTATGTGAACGCCCTTCATCCCCCTGCTTCTTAGCACATCACTGGCATAATTCATCATAGTTTTTGCAATTCCACGTCCCTGCATATCCTTTCTGACGCACAGCCTTGATAATTCTCCGGATGGAACAAGATCGTCTCTCCAGCAGGTAAGTGCCTCCACGGCATCGTCATGGTCTATAGATATTGTAGACACAATCTCACCATCATCATTCTTCATGACAAACAGATCCTCGTTCTTCAGATCGAATGCTATGGTATTCTCATCAGGATAGTTCTCACTCCACTCACACGGTCCGCCTATCATGGCGTGATAAAGTGCAAGCAACTCCTCTTTGTCCTCTTTTGTTGCGTTTATTATTCTCATTTGTCAAATCCTCTTCGTGTTCTATCAATCTTATGATTCTCTATTATTTCTTATCTATTTCTGGAAGCTCATCAAGCTCCAAGGAGCTCAATGTACGCATCTGCTGTACAGCCAGATCATGCAATAAATGCATGCGGTCTGCCTGACTCTTTCCCTGCTCGATCAATATTGCATTATAACTCTCAAGATTTGCCAGAACTAAAAGCTGGTTAAGCGTGGCATCATCACGTATATTGCTGCATTTCTGTTTATTCTCATCTCTCCACTCCTTCGCAGTCTTGCCAAACAATACTGTATTAAGCAGATCCGCTTCGCTTGCATATGTATTAGATATCTGCCACTGTGTAAGCTCTGGCGGTATAAGATTCGCCTTTATCGCATCTGTGTGGATTCGGTAGTTCAGCTTCGATATCTCCCTGTTCAAGTTCCATGATAAGGAAAGTCTGCTGTTCTCGTCAGTCTTAAGTCTTCTGTAATCTTTCATTATATACAATTGAAACTCCGGAGAAATCCAGGTAGCAAACGCCATAGCAATATCACTGTGCGCATATGTTCCGCCATACCTGCCAGCTTTGGATACTATGCCTATTGCATTTGTCGCTTCGATCCATTTTTTCGGCGACATCGTAAATGCATTAGCTCCCGCTTTACTTCTAAACCCCTCGAATTCGAGGGGTTTAAAATCATCATTGTGAAGCTTTTCCCACAAGCCTAAAAATTCTATCACATCTCGATTCCTCATCCAATTTTGAATTACAGCAGCCGGATCATCGCTCTTATATCTTGCAATATCCGTAAGTGATAAATATTCATTTTCAAAATCCTGAGTGTAGATACCTATATCCACACCATTTGCATGTATTGTTTCCTTTATCGTTTTCACCATACTTACCCCCTTATAACCCCCAGCACTTTCTATTCATGTCCCGACATGTCCAAATTTCTAAAATGCTCCTTAAGCAGATCGATCATCACCCTCTGGCTCTCTCTGGTATGAGTAAGCGCATAAAACTTTCTGCCATACTTCGCCCGTCTCTCCTCTTCCCGGATTCCGGCTTCAAGGCCTTTCTGGGTGACACGCTTTGTTTTTGTTCCATCATCCAAAGTAAATTCTTCAATATAACCATTCTGCAGCAAAATATCATTGATAAATGCCGCAGTTATCTTCTTCATCCCACTTTCCTGATTCAGCGCATTTATGCTATTTGCCAGATCTGACACCTTACATATGTCCGTAAGTTCCACTTCGTCCAGCCTGTCCGGTTCTACATAGAAATCCCTCTTTCTGACTGGGGATGACTTCTTAATAGTGGTCACGGATTCCGCGCCATCCGGTGCAGAAACATCTGATTGCAGACCAGACACCAGCATCTCATCATCTGTATGCTGCCTGCAGAATCCATCTATGATCTCTGCAAATACGGCGCCATAGCTTTGAATCTTTTGTGCTCCCATTCCGTACACGGTCTCCATATCCGCACTGTTCCTCGGGAGCTTTGCACACATATCTTTGAGTGTCTTATCCGAACAAATGATGAAAGGCGGAACGCTCTGCTCCCTCGCAAGCTCCATACGTCCGGTGCGAAGCAGTTCGAACAGCGTCTTTCCGTTCTCCGTCAGATCGCCCGTCACCGCCAGCTTCTTCGCAGACCGCTTATCTGTGATATAGGTCTCCTCCATCTCTTCCTCTATCACAACACAGTTGCTGCATTTGTCACAGGTGCAGGGACTTTCGTCTCCAAAATATCTCAATATATATTCCCTAAGGCACTGATCCGTCTCACAGTACCGTATCATCTGATTCAGTTTCCGCTGGTCATTCGCACGCAGCTCACTATCATCTACAGCCGCATTCGCCGCACTGACCTTGTGATCCAGCAGCCTCTTGTTGATCATAATATCCTGCTTGGAAAAGAACAGCACACATTCCGCTTCCTCACCATCACGGCCAGCTCTTCCCGCCTCCTGATAATAATACTCAAGACTCTGAGGCATATTGTAATGAAGTACATACCTGACGTTCGACTTATCGATTCCCATGCCAAATGCATTTGTGGCAACCATAACTTTGATCCTGTCATATGTGAAATCTTCCTGATTTCTCTTTCGATCTTCAAGAGACAGACATGCATGATATCGGCCTGCCGGCACTCCATTTGCAAGTAAAAGTTCATGCACCTTCTCCACATTCTTCTTGGTTGCACAGTATATGATCCCGCTCTCGTCCTCATGTCTCTTGACGTAATTCAGGATACTGTTGTCGGTCTCCCTGCCGCCTTTTCTGTTCACCACCTTAAAAAACAGATTCGGCCTGTCAAATCCCGTCACAACCGTCACAGGAGACTCAAGCTCCAGATTCCTGATGATATCCTGCCTTACCATGTCAGTAGCCGTGGCGGTAAACGCACTCACCACAGGTCTTGCCGGAAGTCTATCTATAAAACGGGCTATCTCCAGATAACTCGGTCTGAAATCCTGCCCCCACTGGGATATGCAGTGAGCTTCATCCACAGTCACCATCGCAATATCCGCATTGCACGCAAATTCGAGAAACTGAGCAGTGCCAAGCCTTTCCGGGGTCACATATACAAGCGTATATCTGCCCTGTCTGGCATATTCCAGCGCCAGCCTTATCTGATTCTCCGTCAAAGTGCTGTTGATATACGCCGCATGTACACCAGCCTGATTGAGTGCCTTAACCTGATCCGCCATAAGCGAGATCAGCGGCGAGATAACCAGCGTCACTCTCCCTTCTTCAGCGCCCAGCATCAGAGCAGGAAGCTGGTAACAAAGCGATTTGCCGGCTCCGGTTGGCATGATTCCAAGCACATCCCTGCCGTCAAGTATTCCCTCTATAAGTTCCTGCTGCCCTGCTCTCAGGCTGTCATATCCGAAATAGTGTTTTAGTGTCTCATGTAAATTCAATCTTTGTCCTCTTTCTGCACATTTGTTAGATTATTATATGTAACATTTCTTATCTACTCTTTTTAAAATATGTTGACTTATCTGGTATACTGCCGTATTCTATATACAAGAAATGGGTTTTCAACCGGGTAGGGTTTACGCCTGACAGGACTTGCTCGTTTCTTTTTTTATTTCCATAACATCATACAAATACATTTTCCCAGATGAAGCATGCCTTATCAGCAGCCTTGCACTGAATACGTTATATCTCTCTACTTCTCCATAATCATCATATACCGGCAATGCAAATCGTGTATCGTATCTATACCATCCATTTTTCGCATTCCTGCTATGCTTATCTTTTCTGTTTTCTTCGCCAACCTTGGATGTAGCTATCTCGATCATCTCCGGTATCGCCTGTGCTGCGTTCGCTTTTGCCTTAGCCACCGCACCTTTAATATGCTTCGTGTAATTAGAACCCGTATATTCATCAGGCAGATCCGTTCCAATATAGACTATATCATCCGATTCAGCTATAGAATAAAATTCTCCTACATATTGCCGCAAATATCTTTCAACGTCCTGCCAATCTATGGAGCGCTTACCCTTGAACCTTATGTCATTTATCACAACAATATTATGTCCATCCACATCCTGAATGACCGCAACATTCCGCTTCTGAGCACGGTCTTCAGCATGTCCCAGACTATCAGCATATTCCATATATCTGAGCACATGTTTTCTCAACCCTGTACCCGATCTGCGATAGCACTCAACAAGATATCTCTCTTCCGCACTGTAATCAGCCATGACATCTTCTTCACACCCAAGCAATTCCCCCAGTGACATATCAAGCGCTCTGCAGACGGCCACCAGCTTGTCAGCCTGAGGATTGATCTTCTTCTTTTTCCAGTCATTTATAGTGCTGGTGGAGATCCCTGTTCTCCTTGAGAGCTCAGTCTGGCTCATGTGAAGTTCCTCAAGTCTTGCAAATATCTTCTCATATATCTTCACTGTCTTTGTCCCCCGTTATTTTCAAATGCGCTCTCTTCCGACTTCTCGGATATCGTATCATATATCTGCCGATATTACAACCTGAATGGATAAAAAAATACCGGTCAGAGAACCACTCTGCCGGCATCCTACTTATAATTTATTTCTGTTCCCCATGTGTCTGCAAATCTCACATACGGGTTAGCTGTCATATAAAGCTCTATCTTCTCTCTTTCATTGGTAGTGCACACTTCCACTCTTCCGGGTTCTGAATCCTTCCTGTCAAAAAACTTCAAAACAGATATTTTTTTATCCTGCGGATTCTGTTCTATCTCCAATCTGGAAAAGTCATTCACAAATGGAATTTTCTCCGGTACATCGGTGAGCTGCTCATCCCACATATAGATTGCTTTACTGTAGCCCCTCTCTCTGTTTGGGACACATGCAAGCTCCGGGATCCTCCACTCGCTTCCATATTTTACTGCACTTCGGATCTTGCCTCGCCTGATCCACTGTCTGATCGTACCTTCCTGAACCTCATAAAGCTCTGCGTACTGCTCAACGATCAGAAGTCTGGATTTCACCTCGAACATCTTGTACTCATCATTGCAGCTTTCTATTACAAATTCCGGAACATAAGACTTATCTTCTTCCAGGCGCTTGTAGTCAATGTTGATATATCCCACATCATTGCGAAGCCGTACATCTATCCCGCTTGTATTTACGCAGATGACATAGTGCCAGAAACCGTCCGGCGCGTCAAACAGAGTGCGGCTCTCCACACTTTCATATAACTCAGCAAACATTGCAGCAAGAACACCGACCTGCTTTTTATCCGCATTTGCCGCACTGCCGCATCCCAGTTCTTCCAGCTTCAAGTAAAAATCAGAATCACCAAGCTCCACCAGGGACTCGCATATTTTCTTTATTCCGGCGATCTTCTCAAGAATATCCGCCTTTGTTGTCATAAACTGCTGTCTATATGCATAAAGCTCAAGCGACTCCGCCATAATCCATCTCCTTTGCGCCCTAAGCCGGGGGGCGTACTACAAAACAACTACCTAATTAGTAAAATACCACATATTTCTCAAGTTGCCAAATGGTAATCAAAGGTTAATGGACAAAAATAGGCAGCACACTTGCGCATACTGCCTATTTTTATACACTTTAATTATTGTTACTGCTATCCCTATAAATCAGTTTCTCCAGGTGCCGTATAGCCATTTACAGCCACATCGCTATCACAGTTTAACTCTTTTAAAGCAGTACAGTTGCTCAGGTCAAGATATGTAATCTTATTATATATGCAGTCAAGGCTCTCTAGTTTTGTGAGATTGCCTACATCTATACTTGTCAACTTATTCATTCCACAACGGAGCTCTTTTAAAGAACTGCAGCTGCTCACATCAAGTTCTGTCAGTGCATTACTTCTGCAATCCAGAGACTGAAGGCTGGTACATCCACCGAGATTCAGATCTGCCAGTTCATAACAATCTCTACTGTCAATTTCTGTAAGAGATGAGCAGCCACTAACATTGAGTTTTGTGAGTGCTGATCCATAACAGTTCAGAGTAATCAGATTGGTCGTGTCATGAAGATCCAGCTCTTTCAGATTTTCGCATGCATACAATGCAAGCTTCGTAAGATTTGGAAACTGCCTTATATCAAACTCTGAAATAGGATTGTAGGCATAAGTTAATTCTTTTATCACAGGGCAGTTCACAATGTTCAGTTCTGCCAGCTCATGATTATCACAAACCAAAACCGTCAGCGCCTTACAGTCTGACACGTTGATCTCACTAAGCACGCTATCTGTATCATATTCGCAATAAAGCTTAAGTTCAGTCAGTCTGTCAAGTTCATCAACACTGAAACTCGTTAAGGAATTCCCCTCAAAAAATATCGATTCCAAAAACTTACATGCACTTACATCAAGGTTCTTGAGATTTTTCGCTCTGCACTCCAGTTTTGTCAAAGCTGTGCATTTGCTGATATCCAGGTTCTCAAATGCGCCGGAACAATCCAGTTCTGTCAAAGCTGTACAGTCACTCACATCCAGATCTGAAATTTTATCATCATAATGGCAATCCAGTAATTGAAGCGCAGTGCAGCCACCTATGTCCACATCTGCGAGCAGATTGTTCTCACCACAGCACAAAGTTGTCAAAGATTTACATCCTCTTGCATTCAAACTTATGAGTGTATCATAATTTCCTTCACAAGACAAAGTCTTCAAATTTGTGAGACCGCTTACATCCAGGCTTGTAAGGTCTGTATAATCACAGCATAAATTCTCCAGAGATACACAACCGCTTACATCCAGGCTTGAAAGCTTACCTTTAATAATGATAAGTTCTATAAGCTCCGAGCAATTACTAAGATCAAGAGTCTTGATAGATGTATCTGAACAATGCACACACTGCAGTTTCTTACAGTCTGTAATATCAAGGTCTGCAAGAGTCTTGCTGTAGCTGCAGTCAAGCAGCTCTAAAGATGTGCACCCGCTCACATCCAGCTTCAATGCATCAGATGTATCTATATTATCATAATAAAGTGTCCTCAAAGCAGTACACCCGCTCACATTCAGACTGGTAAGTAAATTATTATAGCTGCAATAAAGAATCTGAAGTGAACTGAAGTTGCTTAAGTCAAGGTTTGTAAGGTGGTTATTATCTAAATCAATCCTCTCTATCTTTCCGCAATCGCTCATATCCAGCTCACTTATACCAGCAGAAGAACACTCCAGATATTTAAGTTCTGTCAATCCACTGACATCAAGTTTTGATATGTTATTAGTGCTGCAGTCAAGCGACGCAAGCTCCACACATTTGCTGACATCAAGGCCTGTAAGATTGTTATAACATACATCGAGTTTTTTAAGTGTTGTCAGTCTTGAAAGATCAAGTGAGTGTTCTTTCATATTAGGATTATAGACAAGATCTAAATCTCTCCAATCAATTCCCGTTATACGTGAATCTGTCCATGTATAGCATTCGGCATCCATATCCTCTGGGAAATTCATTCCCTGGCTGTTAAGCTCCTGGACGATCTCCGTCAACGCAGCCACATCATCCGCATTTTTTTCTACTATGACAACCGGAGCATTTACCGTTATCTTTACCACTCTGACAAGATTTGGATTACTCTTTGCCTTAACTGCAACAACTGAGGTTCCCTCCTTGATCGCAGACACCTTGCCTGTGCTGTCAACCGTTGCAACCTTTGTATTTGAGCTCTTAAATGTAGCAGGAATATTTGTTTTGATCGTCGTACTGTCTCCTGCATAGAGCGTCACAGCACCTCTCTTTGGTGCTGTGATGATAAGCGGAGTCTTTACCGTCACCGTAAATATGGCTGTCAGTTTGTAATTGCTCTTTGCTCTCATCTTTATCTTCGCTGTTCCAGCCTTCTTTGCAATCACCTTTCCTGTTTTGTCCACTGTTGCCACGGCCGTATTCAGGCTTCTGAATACAGCTGGAATATTTGTCTTTATAGTTGTGCTATGTCCTGCGTACAGTGCAGTTTTGCCTGAAGCAGGAGATTTTACAACCAACTGATCCTTTACTGTTATAGTCACTATCCTTTTAATTTTTTTATTTTTCTTTGCTGTGATGGTGATCTTCGCCGTTCCGGCTTTTCTTCCTGTCACTAAACCATTGCTGCTGACCACTGCAACAGCCGCATTTGACGACTTGAATGTAGCCGGCACACTTGGCTTAATCGTTGTTGTACATTTTACCGCTATCGTTCTCTTGCCACACACAACAGACATACCTGTGGTTGCCGCATATGCGTCTGTCACCGGAGTCTGAAGTCCCAGACATCCAATGACCATGACAAGAATCGTCAGCATTGCCATCCATCTCTGTGCGATTCTTTTTCCTTTCATAACCTTACCTCCCGATTTGAACATCAGCTCATTAGTAGTCGCCTCAAGTTCTCGCCAAATACTATTTTACAATCTTAACTTTAACTGACTTACTCCATGTCGAATAATTTGCCACCTGATCTGCACTTCTCTTAAAGCCACGGACTCTCACATAGTATGTTGCGCCCTTTCTAAGTTTTCTCAGAGTAGCTCTGTTTGTTCTGCTATCTCTGACTGTCAGAGTTTTTGTATAACCTTTCTTGAATGCACTGTTTACTGAATACTGGATCTGGTATCCATCGAGTTTCTGGCTTGCTGTCCATTTGACAAGAGCTGAACTCTTCACCAGATTGCTGGCTTTTGTAATCCTTGTTGCAGGCATACTTGGAGCTGTCACCTGTATTGAATATGTACCTGTGTACTTTATGTCTGTAGAATTTCCTCCTTCAATAGTAAGGTAATACAGACCTTTCTTTACAAAACACTCGTACTTATAAGTTCCCATCTCATCAATATCCTGGCTAAATGCATCGTCACCCCATGCATTCACCAGCGACAAAGAACTATAGTTAAATTTATTCTTGAAGATTATTGAAATATATCCTGTCTTTGATACGTAGAATTTGTATTTGTCCACATGATCATTTGCTGCAAGCTGTGCATTGACGATCTTGCCAACTGTGTATGCTGTTGCTGTTGATGCTTCATTATTTTTTGCTGTGACAAACTCCTGTTTTGTCTCATTTGAAGCTGTAAATCTTGGTAGGAGTGAAAAATTATTTTCCGGTATGATCACTGAACCTCTTCCAACTAACAATATATATTCTCCAGCTAGCAAATCAACAACACACGTATTCTCACCGGAAACGTCCCAACGCACTAATTGTCTCTTAGAAGAATCATACACAGCAACAACAATATTAGGATCACTAGCACTAGATGTAAAAAACGTTATTCTACCAGAACGTTTTATAGAAAACTTATACTCATACGCCTCGTACTCATCAGAAAGACATCCTGTAGTCATCTTATTCCATGTAAATGTCCTCTGTACAGTTCCAGCCTTTGCGCTCACCGCCGGACTCACAAATAACAGCAGCATAACCGCCGTCAACACCATAGCCACCTGTCTTGTAAATTTGTTTCTCATAAAAATCATCCTTTCTTGTTTGAATTTGATACGCTTATTGTAACCATAGGCCCCCTATCTTTTTTTGCGCACCCTTTTGTATTGCACTGCTACATTATGTTATATCATTATATCTTTTCACTTGTAAACAGTTTGCAGATAAAAATGAAAAATTTTTGTTTTCATTTGTCTAAAATTCCAGCCATCTCCGGTATTCTCCATTCATTTCCACATTTTACTGCGCCATCAAGTTTACTATTTCTTATCAACTGTCTTATTTTACCGACCTGTATTCCATATAATTTGGAATACTCTTCAATCGTAAGCATACGTGGAACGACTTCGAACATAATATACTCATCTGAACATCCATCAATTATGTAATCAGTAATATAATTCCGGTCCGGATTGAGTCTGCCATGGTCCGTAGCCGCACATCCATAATCAGTGAGAAGCCTGATTTCAAGCCGTAATCCCGTAGTTATCAAGACATAGCGCCAATACCCTTCCGGCGCATCAAACAGGTTACTTGCGACAACTTTTCTTTCAAGTTTCTCAACCATCCCTGCAAATATTTCTACCTGTTTTTTATTGGTCAAATGCATCCTGCACTCATCAAATCCATCCACTTTCCATATATCAAACTCCTCGGCGTCAGACTCCAGGATCAACTTACAAGCATTCTTTGCCTTCATTATTTTGTCAAGGAGCCCCTGTTTAGTTGTCACAACCCGGCTTCTATAAGCGCAAAGCTCTAGCGCCTTATCCATAACTTTCAGCTCCTTTCTATGCAATAAATATATTTATTCGTATTGTAACATTACAGATTATACTTTTTTTGCGTTTTGTTTGTAAATAGTTTTTGCCATACACTCATAATTTTTTATTTTTTTGATCCAGCTAACCACTCTTCTATTCTTAATACATCATCTCACAATGAGTTTGATTTTCTCACTCTCTGTGCTATACTGTTCTCAGTAAATGAGTGATTGTACAAAGGCGCACAAGCTCCCAACGGGGCGGTGCGCCTTTTTATGTCTTTTAAAAATTACACATGCGTATGAATCAAATGAAAGGGATTACAGATATGAAACTTGAAAATTACGAAGTACATCTGCCTAGCTACTCAATAGGCAGCACAATCTACAACAAGATCGGACCTGTATGTAGCTTCCTTGGGGACGTTCCTTTTGTCACAAAGAGTGTCCCCTGTATTATAAAATCGTGACATGGGGACACTCCTCGTGACAAAAGAAGCGTCCCCAATTTAAGAGATAGCCTCCAGAAAAAGCATCGCCTCAATCGCCGGTGTCTTTGAAGCATATTCGGCATTTTCTATGCCATTGGTAAGCAACAGCCGTTCCCATAGTTTAGGATAATTTGCGAAATCAAATGTATTGTCATCCAGTATCACGTATTCATCTATCTCGGGATGTTCCGCCAGATAGCTCTGGATGCCCTCTCCTCTGCCAACCCAGACATCGGTTGTCTTTCCTGTCAGACTCAGGCCATATTTTTTCAACATAGACACAAGATATGTGAAGTCGTCCCCATCTTCCCTCATAAGCTTCCAATCCGAGGTCAGGATGATATCAACATCACCAAACTGCTTCAGTGCCTTCTTAAGTATCCTCACCCTGGCATCATCTACGCCTGTTCTGCCGCTCGGTGCCCCCACCACCGTCGTCCGGGTATTCAATACACCATCTATGTCCAGAAATAATGCAAAACTCATCGTTTCCCCCTCCACGGGGACGTTCCTTTTGTCACAAAGAGTGTCCCCTGTATTATAAAATCGTGACACGGGGACAGTCCTCGTGACAAAAGCAACGTCCCTACTACAGTATCTTCTCTGTCCACTCTTTTTCTTTAAATCCAGTCAACACGAAACCTTCAGCAACGACAAGCGGTCTCTTCACCAGCATGCCGTTTGTCGCAAGGAGCTGCAGCTGCTCATCCTCGCTCATGTCCGGAAGCTTATCCTTCAGTTTCATCTCCTTATACAGCATGCCGCTCGTATTGAAGAATCTCTTGAGCGGAAGTCCGCTCCTCTCATACCATTTCTTAAGCTCCTCATATGTTGGATTATCGTCCACAATGTGGCGCTCCGTGTATTCGATCTTATTCTCGTCAAGCCATTTCTTTGCCTTTTGGCAGGTTGAACACTTTGGGTAACATATAAATTCCATCATCGGTCCTCCTTTTGCAAATACTTATTTATCTCAGCACATACCATTCTTCACCAAATTCTTCATAAATTTGAGCCGCAGATGGATCATCAAGTCTCTCTGTAATACCTGTTTCTGATTCAAGGAAAACAAACTCTTCATTGTCATCTATAACCCGAATTCCATATAATTGCTTTAACGGATAATCCATGATAGTTGTCCCTTCCGTTTTACGCTCTGAATCAATATTAACATGATACAAATATTCCGTACAATTTTTCAGAGTTGTATCATCCCAAAAATCCACCATTTCAAATTCATCATAATGTTCCAAAATGTAGGCATATTCCTTTTCTATCGATTCGAACGGTGCCTGTTCATACAATCCGTAAATATGTTTTTTCCCTTTTGTATCAATAAAATAGCCTTCGACATATGGCTCAGAATAAGAAGATACCGACATGATAAATACTATTTTCTGTTTCTCCAAAAGATTATCAACATCATACTCAACACTAGACTTATTTGGTTCATTCACATCATTTTTTTCTCCATGATTGTTATTTTCACATCCTGAAACACTAAAAAGCACAACCACAATTATTACTATAAATAGTTTCTTTTTCACTCAAAACGCCCTCCCGGCATAATGCAATCCACTACTTAGTTAGTCTATTCTTAGTCCAATTATTTCTCCCTTACCAGTTTCCCCACGCTCTCCACATGGCACGATACCTTCTGATTGATGTCAGTTTTCGGGAACCGGTCCAGACTAATGTGGACTGTAGCAAAATATCTCCGTTTGTTCACGGAAACATGTCTGTTATCTTCTGATAGAATCTACGCTTAGAGAGACGGATTTCACGAATCTGCTCAAGCAAACTGTCGAAGTATTCTACTGTAAGCACAGAGCCGCCATTTTTCAGGCGTTCATCATCCATGACCCAACCTTTGATGGTGTTGTCCTTCACGATGCCATTGACCCACTTGCGAAACTGTACAGCTCGCTCGTTATTCACTTTAAAGCCGACTGCGATAATCATTTGAAGATTATAATGCTTTGTATCACGAGTAACCTGACGTGAACCTTCGGTTTGAACTATCCGGAAATTCCGGATAGTTGAATCTTCCTCAAGCTCTGAATCGGAATAAATCTTTTTAATATGCTCATTGATTGTACGAACATCCACATCATACAGTGTGGCCACCATCTTCTGTGTCAGCCATATATTTTCATCCTCATAGCGCATCTCTATGCTGTCTTGTTGATCACCAATAGAGGCAACATAGGTTAAGTATTCTGCAGCGCTGGAACGGATGGTTATTTCGTCTCTTTTCTTTGCCAAATAGAATGCCTCCCTTTTTCTTATCACTAGATCCAGCCATTCTTTTTGAATTTCTCAATTTGAGCTAATTCTTCCTCAGAAGGTTCTTCTGCCTTACCCTCACTAACCGAAACAGTCAAATATTCGTTATTCCATCTGTTCATGATATTGACAACCTCATCAGATATGCGAATATCACGTTTCGTGATGGATTCCAGGTTCCAATCCATTACATCAGAGGTTCCCATTGCCTTAGTAATTACAATACTAGAAGCTGTATACTCTTTTTTCTTCTTAGCAAAATAGCCATTACCAGCGACAATATTCAGTTTCTTTTCAAACGGAAGCTTGTTACCTATATGTTCAATTTTCTCTTTGATGGTTGAATCTGGCTCATCCGGGAAATAATTCGTCTGCCACTTCTGCGGAAAGATATGCTCTATCTCCCACTTAGCAGGAAGCAGATCGTCCTGATGTTCATACGCAAGCGTCTTTAGAAGCATACGCACCGCGTTACGATTCGGATTCTGGATATATGGCTCCAGTTGTGTCATATCGACAGTCTTAAACTCAAACGTAGGTATATCCGATGCTACAATTGCAGAATTCAGCTTCAGGATATCCGGCTTTACAGCATTGATCGTCGGTATCATCAAATACTTTGTCATCAACTCCATGAGCAGCTTATTCAAGAACCGAGCAAATCGTGTTTCAAAATTCTCTTCGTTCCTGTAGCAAACATAATAAATAACAACCGGATATTTCCAGAACTCGTTCGGATAGGAAGTCAGAATATCCAGTGTCTGCCTGATTTTGGTATTCTTGGACCAGTCTTCATCTTCAAGTTCCTCACCTTTGTTTACAACTTTCCACAGATTCAGGATAACAAAGAGAGTGTCCAGCAATTCTGGCTTATACAAGCGCTCAAACTTATTAGCCGCATAATACTTCCTGACACCAGGAGTAGTCGACTTCGTATCCTTATCTAGTGCACGATAATAAAACATATTGTAGTAGAACAACTGCTGAATGCTTTCATTAGCATCAGTAGACTGCTCATCTAAATCTTTCCAGCGGTCGATAAAAGCCTTCTTATCATCCGGCGCAAGCTGGTTGTAAATCTTTGCCTTAAAAATATCTGCGTCTGACAGAGGAAGACCTCTATCATTCAACGTTGAGAAAATAGTCAACGCAGTATCCTGAGTGTCTGCTGTGATAGGAAGCAAAATAGCCTGGTTCAGGAGCGCATAGATAAACTGATATACCATCAATGGATTCTCTGTGGAATGCTTATCAAACAGCTCTTGAAAATGACGATAGTTATTCGAATAGTTATCTTTCGCATCCCCATCCGCTTTTCCGGTTTCCAGGATTGAACGCAGAACTTCATTTCCTTCATTATTCACAACACGCGAGGTCAAAAGGATATTTTTGAAATCCACCGTTCCGGTAAGTTTATTGGTTCTCCAGATCGTAGGCTCAATCTTTCCAATAAAGTTATTGGCCTCTGCCGTTCTCTCTGATGCAGGCGTGGCAACAAGCTTCGTATAAATCGCACGCAGTAGCAGAAACAGAGATGTAATACGCTGCTGTCCATCGATTATTTCCTGCTCACCCTCTTCATTTTCGTAGGAAACCACACTTCCGAGGAAATATGAACTCTCTCTTTCTGTACCACCACTTGTAGCAGTAAAATCCCATAAATCCTCAAAGAGTGTCTCTACCTGTTCATCTGTCCAAGCATATGGTCGCTGGTACTCAGGGATAACAAATGGCTTCGATTTTCCACTACCCAGGAGTGCCTCCACGCTTTGTTTATTTACTTCTATTGTTGTTGGCATATTTACCCCTCCTAATATTCTTCTTCAAAGGTATCAAGAAATCATTCATCTGCACATGGCACCTTGTGCATCCAATCTTCGTGATAGACAACACACGCTCTCCACATGTCCACTATGACAAAACTGATCAACAACCGCCACCTTCTTCGCCTCATATCCCTTCTCCTGAAGTATTTTCACATCTCTCGCCAGGGTTGCCGGGTCGCAGCTCACGTAGACGATACGCTCCGGTGCCATATGGACCAGAGTGTCCAGAAGGACCTGATCACAGCCCTTTCGCGGTGGGTCAACGACCACGACGTCCGCGTGTGAGCCATCACCGCCCTTCTTATATATATCTGGAACGACTTCCTCTGCCTTACCGACAAAGAACTCGGCATTTGTGATCCCGTTGATCTCGGCGTTGTGTCTTGCATCATCTATAGCCTGTGGAACGATCTCCACTCCGTATACCTTCTTTGCCTTCTGTGCGAGGAACAAGGATATGGTTCCTATTCCGCAGTACATGTCCCACACGGTCTCGTCACCGGACAGGTCCGCATACTCCAAAGCCTTGTTGTACAGGACATTTGTCTGGACAGGATTTACCTGATAGAAGGACAATGGGGATATCTGATATTTGATGTCACCGATATAGTCCGTGATGTATGACTGTCCCCAGAGGGTTATGCATTTATCACCGAGTATACGGTTCGTATTCTCCATGTTGACATTCAGGCAAATGGATGTCATGCCGTCTACCTTAACCAGTTCATCTATCAAAATCTCACTGTGTGGAAGCTTGTTGCCATTTGTCACCAGACACACCATGATCTCCTTGGTGGTAAATCCAACTCTGATAAGGATATGTCTGACCAGACCTCTTCCAGTCTCCTCGTCGTAGGTCGATATGTGATTGTCCTCAATGAAGCTTCTGACGATAGCAACTATCTGATCATTCACAGGTGCACCGATGGCACAGCTCTCTGTGTCTATGATGTCGTGGCTTCTTCCTGCGTAGAATCCTATGACCACATCGCCGTTCTTGTCCCTTCCGACAGGGAACTGTGCTTTATTCCTGTAGTGGAATGGATTGTCCATGCCGTAGGCTGGCTTTTCCATGATGGCATCCACGTTCTCCATCTTGCCGATTCTCTGCAGACAATTCTTCACCTTGTTCCACTTATATTCGAGCTGCTGCTCATAGGAAACCTGCTGCATGGTGCATCCGCCGCATCTCTTCGCCTTGTCGCACACCGGCTCCACACGGTATGGCGATGGTGTGATGAGCTTCATCAATCTTCCGTAGGCTATGTTTTTCTTCACCTTGACGATCTTCACCTCCGCCAGATCGCCCACCACGGCATCCTTGACAAATACAGTCATGCCCTGAACGTGTCCAATGCCCTCTCCGTCATTGCCCATGTCCTCGATGAGCACCTGGTAGTTCTCATTTTTGACAAGTATGACCTTATCAACATTCGCCATATTCCGGATCGATGTTTTTACGCACGAGCCAGCATTCGATTCATCCATTCCAGATGTTTTAGATCCTGCACCTATATTCAATGCATCCGTTCCGAGCACTTTAGCACTTGCGCCAGTATTTACCACATCCGTTCCGGTTGTTCTAACATCTGAACTGGCGCTATTCACTGCCTCCCTTGCATTTTTTCTCTGCACATCATTTACCCATCTGTTAGTTTTTAGCTTTCTACCGTTCCTATTATTTGACATATACTATCTCTCTTCCTATTGCAAGCATGGGACAATCTTCTGACTTGAAGATTGTCCCTCTGTCTTAATCTAACCATAGTATGATACCATTTCTCATGGCACATAGGCACTCCTTATGATACAGGAATGTTCCTCGTGACAAAAGGACGCTCCTCGTGACACAAGGACGCTCCTCGTGACACAGGGACACTCCTCGTGACACAAGGACGCTCCTCGTAACACAGGGACACTCCTCGTGACACGGGGACGTTCCTTGTGACACAGGGACACTCCTTGTGACACAGGGACACTCCTCGTGACAAAAGGAACGTCCCTATGACGTCTTGCGGATGTTTGACTGGAGCGCCCTGTTGAAGCCCAGCCAGCCATTGTTGTCCTTTGCCGCATCCAGCTCCTGGATAAATGTCTGGATCTTGGCGTCTGTGTTGTCTGCCATGGACAGCGCCAGGGCCTCGATGAGTGCCGGCTTCTTTGGTGAGCCGTACTCAAGCTCTCCGTGGTGAGCCAGTATGCAGTGCTCCAGCTCATTTGCCGCCTTGGCTGGGAAGTTATCTATGGTATTGATCTTGTCGCGGATCATCATCGTTCCCATGACGATGTGTCCCAGAAGCTGACCTGCGTCTGTGTAGTCGTTCTCAGGGAACTTGGAGATCTCATAGACTTTGCCGATGTCGTGGAGCAGCGCCGCTGTGATCAGCAGATCCCTGTTGAGCACCGGATAATATGTGGTGTAGTAGTCACACATCTTGGCAACTGCCAGTGAGTGCTCCAAGAGGCCTCCTATGTACCCATGATGTATCGACTTTGCAGCCGAGTGATTCTTGAATTCCTTTACAAATGCAGGATCTTCTGCGAAGAATTTCTTCAGAAGTACCTTGTAGTAATCCTTGTCAAGTGATTCTACGAGAGCCATCAGATCTTTGTACATCTGCTCTATATCTTTCTTGGTGCATGGCATATAATCGGCCTCAACATACTCTCCCTCATCAGCAATTCTGATCTTCTTGATGTTGAGCTGGAGCTCATTGTTGAACGATGTCACCTGACCATCAACCTTGATGAAATTCTTTGCCTCAAAGTGTCCTATAGCATTTGTCAGCTCCCAGACTTTTCCGGCTATGCTTCCTGTCTTATCCACAAGCTCCAGATTGTAGTATGTCTTTCCTGATTTTGTAGTTCCTATCTGCTTGTTCTTGCAGAGATAGACATTCGATATCATGTCGCCTTCATTGAAATCTGTTATAAATACCATTTTACTTTCCTCTTTCTATTATGTTTAATTATTATTGTATGCTTTAATTTTAATCATATATAAGAATACAATAGGCGGTTGTGAAAATCCAGTATTTACTGAACATTTCCACAACCGCCTGTATTACAGGTCATCACACGTCAGTGTTATGACCTACACACGCCCAAGCATGATTTCTTATATGCATATTCTCAATATATTACACATACAAATTCACATTCACTGCAATTTCCGCACATCACATCTTATCATACTCATGCAGCTTATCAGAAGCCGCCTTCCCATTCTTTCTGGTCTCTTCCCTGTCGAGCTTTCTCACACCAAACAGCCCCTTGATGACAAATGCTATTCCAACGCACAGTGTTCCAAGGATAAGTGTAAGCTCAAGTCCTGACATATATCTAAGTGATACGTTCAGTGAAATGACGATGCATACAAAGAATGCTATACAAAGTCCTGTGAACACAAGCCCTGTTCCCATGTTCGGCTTAACCAGCAGCGCGATAAACGCTATGACCAGCAGCACGATGAATATGCCTCCTACACTCACACCTCCGCCGATACGAAACAGAGAACTGAGAAGTCCCCAGTCAGATACGACTACATTTTTCAGGAACATCACTCCACCTGCTACCATTAAAACTATCCCCAATAGAAACTGTAACAACTCTTTCATTCGCCTTTTCTCCTCTTATAAATGTATTGTCTTCCGCCCAATCAGATGTGGCTGGTCGTCAAATTCCAAACGTATCCAACACCCATTAACCATATTGTAATTTATAATATCAGCTTTGTAGTCCTCCCGCAACCACCAGCGCTGATTAATAAGGGAAAATGTGCGTATTTCTACACCTGCAATATGTTGACGCTCTATAATTATAAGGGGTATAATCAATTATGTATGTTTATAATTAGAGTCTTTATGCATCGTTAATTATGCTTTATAGCGCTTATTGAATTAAGCACTGGGCGGATTAATCTCTGATCTGGTTAAATACTGATCCAATTTATCATATGACCACAAGATTCATTCCCATGCATATGAAATTAACAGCTCTGCATTTATATAAACATAATAAATGCATTTGCATAAACACCAAATTCAAATAAAGATATTAAATAATAAGGAACACAGAAAATGAATCTGAGAACATTACGAGTTATCGAATACAATAAAATAGTTGAGATGCTGACCACATTTGCCTCATCACCCATGGCGAAGAGGAAATGCCAGCGTATAAAGCCCCGCAAGGACCTCGCCATGATCGAGACGCTCCAGCAGGAGACAAGGGATGCTCTCCGCCGACTGAACACACAGGGCAATCTGTCATTTGCAGGACTTAAAGATATCGGGGCATCTCTAAAGAGACTTGAGGTTGAGGGAATCCTCACCACCACAGAACTGCTTGATGTGGCAAGCATGCTGGACCTGGCTGCCACCGCCAAGAGATACGGTGAGAACGAAGGCACAAGCATGACGGATACGAGAAGGCGCAGCAAGGAGCAGATCGAGGAAGAGCAGGCTTCCAACAAGATGCAGGGTCTGAGCATGAACCCGGATGGAACCACATGTCCTGACAGTCTGCGCACGAGATTTCTGGAACTCATGCCACTGGAGCATCTGTCCAGAGAGATACACAGATGCATAGTGTCCGAGAACGAGATCGCCGACGACGCTTCATCAGGGCTCAAGGCTGTGAGAAGGAACAAACGACTGACAAATGAAAAGCTGCACAACCAGCTTGCAAAGCTTGTCAGCGACACCAGCAAACAGACCATGTTCCAGGACAATCTTGTAACCATGAGAAACGGCAGATACTGTATCCCGGTCAAGGCCGAGTACAAGAACCATTTCCCTGGTATGATACACGACCAGTCGTCAACCGGAGCAACAGTGTTCATCGAGCCTATGGCCATCGTGAACCTGAACAACGAGCTGAAGGAGCTGGACAATCAGGAGCTTGCCGAGATTGAGAAGATACTTGAATCTCTGTCAGCGCAGACCGCAGCGGAGATCGAATACATAAAATACGACTTTGACACTTTGGCTGAACTGGACTTTATATTTGCCAGAGCGTCATTTGCAAGAAGTTACAAGGGAACTGAACCGATATTCAACACCGATGGAATTGTTGATATCAGACAGGGCAGACACCCGCTGCTGGAAAAGCATACAGTTGTCCCTGTGGATATCAAGCTGGGCGAGGACTACAACCTCCTCATCGTGACAGGACCGAACACCGGTGGTAAGACGGTATCACTTAAGACTCTGGGTCTCTTCTCCCTCATGGGCCAGTCGGGACTCCACATTCCTGCGCTTGACGGTTCAAGGCTGAATGTATTTGACGACGTATTTGCCGATATCGGAGATGAGCAGAGTATAGAGCAGAATCTGTCCACCTTCTCATCCCACATGAGCAACATCGTGTACATACTGGATCACGTAACTCCGGGAAGTCTGGTTCTCTTCGACGAGCTGGGAGGCGGTACTGATCCTGTCGAGGGTGCTGCCCTCGCCATCGCCATCCTTTCACATCTGAACGACATGGGTGTCAGATGTATGGCGACCACACACTACAGTGAGCTCAAGACATTTGCCATGAGTACACCTGGCGTTGAGAATGCAAGCTGCGAATTCGACGTGGCGACACTCCAGCCGACATACAAGCTGATGATCGGTATTCCTGGCAAGTCAAATGCTTTTGCCATAGCGAAGAAACTTGGAATCGACGAGAGCATCATTGAGAGCGCAAAGGCAAATATTGACAGCGATACGGTAGACTTTGAGACGTTGATCGCAGATCTTGAGAGAAGCAAGAGGGAGATCGAGCAGGACAAGGCTGATATCGCAAGGCTCAAGGAGGACGCAAGACAGCTTCAGGAGCGTGCACAGATGAAGGATTCCGAGCTTTCTGACAAGAAAGCCGAGATTCTGGCAAAGGCACGTCAGGAAGCCTCCGAGATCATAGAGGAGGCTAAGGCCGAGGCCGACGCCGCCATCAGAAAATACAATAAGTGGACAACCAATCCTGCCAAGGCCGATGCCAAGGCTATGGAAGCCGAGAGACAGAAACTCCGTGCCAAGATCAATGACCTCGGCAAGATGAACGAGGAGAAACGAAAGACTGTGAAGTCTGATCACAAGGCATCCGATTTCAAGGTTGGCGACACGGTTCACGTCATCAGCATGGACTCCGAGGGAACCATCACGGCTCCGGCGGATTCAAAGGGCAAGCTCAAAGTCCAGATGGGTATCATAAGTGCTTCTCTCCCACCTACGGATCTTCTGCTCGTTGAACATGAGAAGAAAAAGCCACAGAAAGCAACCGTCACAGGTGGCAAGAGCATGGCAAGAATGATGAATATCAAGCCTGAGATCAACGTTCTGGGAATGACCGTTGATGAAGCCACATCCCTTGTTGACAGATTTCTGGACGATGCCCTCATGGCCCATCTGCACAAAGTTACGATCATACACGGCAAGGGCACCGGTGCACTCCGCAAGGGAATACACCAGTTTCTGAAATCACAGCCACACGTCAAATCATTCCGGCTCGGCGAGTTCGGCGAGGGCGACGCAGGCGTGACAATAGTAGAATTATAGAATTTGAATTTATTTGCAAGGTGGCCTCACGCAAGAGGTGGATTCCCTGCGAACCACACATGTGCTGCACGAAGCGGCTTCAATGCACATACTTTACAATCAGGAGGTTATATATATGAGTAAGAATAATATTCTCATCGTTGATGACGACGAGAACATTGCAGAGCTTATATCACTCTACCTTAACAAAGAGTGTTATGAGACGGAGATCGCCGCAAGCGGTACAGAGGCGCTGCAGCTATTTGAGGAATATTCACCTGACCTTGTTCTCCTGGATGTCATGCTTCCGGGAATGGACGGATATCAGGTTTGTACAGAGATCAGGAAAACATCCAACACACCTATCATCATGCTATCCGCCAAGGGGGAAGTGTTTGACAAGGTGCTTGGACTGAAGATTGGCGCAGACGATTATATCGTGAAGCCATTTGACTCGAATGAGCTTGTCGCAAGGGTCGGCGCACTTCTGAGACGTTCAGCCATGACCGATAATTCACAGAAGCAGGCACAGACATCTTCCTACGATGTGACCAGCGCAGATCACGTGGGCACATTTGTGGAATATGACGGACTTGTGGTGAACATATCCAACTATACAGTCACCTTTGAGGGGCACAACCTGGATATGCCGCCAAAGGAACTTGAAATTCTCTATTTCCTTGCCAGCAGACCTAATCAGGTGTTCACAAGAGAACAGCTTCTGGACAAGCTGTGGGGATATGAATATGTGGGTGACACAAGAACTGTTGACGTACATATCAAAAGACTTCGTGAGAAGCTGAACAACAATCATAACTGGAGCATCGCCACTGTATGGGGCATTGGCTACAAGTTTGAATGGAGATCGTGATGAAGAAAACCGCTTTTGATAAGATAGTTGTCGGTTTTGTCATTCTGGTCGTACTTATATTTTCACTGCTTATGATATACAGTATTTCAACCACGCAGAACACGGTTCTCGCCGAGCGCAAATCCACAATGCAGAAAGAAATAGAGCTGCTCATGGACGGCCCTCTGACAGATTACAGCAACAACACCATAGACAACAAAACCCTGTTCACAGAGCTTCAAAACACAGCAAATACTCTGGAGATGGGAATATGGCTCACCGATGAGCGCAGCAATATAATATTCAGATCATCTGCAAGCTCTGACAGTAACGATTCTGACAAAAAACAACAGACAGATACAACGCAGAATCTCGGGACTCTGAAAAAATATGTCAAAGAGTCAGAACTGAAATCGGCTTTTTGCCACGAAGACACATTTGGCGGATTCTTCTCCGCAGACACACTGGTAATCGGTCAGCCTATGTACTACTGGAACAACTACATGGGAACCATCATCCTCACGTCGCCCATGACGTTCAAGCAGGATATTCAAAACCACATGTTATCAACAACATTTGTGCCTTTCCTGATATTGATGCTGATCGCCATGATAGCGCTGATGCTCATGTCCAACAGCCTGCTGAAGCCTATACGTGAGATCATCAAGACATCCAAATCCTATGCACAGGGTAATTTTAACGCCCGTGTAAATGTTACAGCAAATAATGAGTTCGGAGAACTTGCGAGATACATGGAGGAGATGGCTGACGAACTCAGCCGCTCAAACGAATACAGAAAATCATTTATCTCCAACATATCCCACGATTTCAGATCACCGCTGACATCCATCAAGGGATATATAGAGGCCATGCTGGACGGTACCATACCTCTTGAAAAACACGAAAAATACCTGGGGATAGTTCTGAACGAAGCCCAGAGACTCACCAAGCTCACACAGGGACTTCTGGAACTGAATAACTTTGACTCATTTGACCTGCAGCTTGACAAATCAAACTTCGACATACGAGACATCATCACACCGACCATCAACACATTTGAGAAGAGGTGCAATGACAGGGGAATCTTCCTGGACAGCGTATTCCTGACGGACAATACCATAGTATATGCGGACAGGACAAAGATCCAGCAGGTTATATACAATCTGGTGGACAACGCCATCAAGTTCACCCCTGAGGGCCGCCAGATCAGAGTACAAGTGACTGAGAAAAATGACAAGATATATACCAGCGTCAAAGATGAGGGTATTGGAATCCCTAAGGAATCCCAAAAAAAGGTATTTGAAAGGTTCTACAAGACAGACCCAAGCAGAGGCAAAGACAAAACAGGAACAGGTCTTGGCCTTGCCATCACGAAGGAGATCATCAAAGCCCACGGCGAACAGATAACACTGACATCTGAGGAGGGCGAGGGAAGCGAATTCATCTTCTCACTTCCTATGAAAAAGGATATGCAGGTTCCTATCAAACCGGTTCATGTGGATCACCACACAGACAACCTGAAGGGATCCGATATGACTGTTCCAGGCGTGAAGAGCAATGGCAAGTTCAAGATAAAGGATTCATAAATTATCAAAACCCGGGATTACCCCAGAGTGATATGCTCTGTTGTAGTACCCGGGTTCTTTTTTAATTTACCTCACATCTCTTTCCATTTATCCACACGGCTTTCACCTGTGAAACGTCTATAGGTTTAGCGAAATCCAGTTCCATCCTCTGAATTCCATCATCATCACCAGTCTTGCCAATTCCATATATTACATCTTTAAGTTTTTTATCGTCCGTCATCTCAAGGACTATATTCTCCAACAAGTCACTATCTACATCTGAATTTTCAGCTATGTCGATAATTATGCATTTTGTATTTATCGTGCATTTATCAATGTCACCTATACCGGATATATCTACACCATGGCCCTGCATATCATCCTGAATCTTAAACTGCAAAGTCCATGGACCAGATACCTCATCCGCTTCATAGCCAACACAGCCGTCATTCTGCTTAATTTTGTTGAACAGAACTATGCTGTCACACTTCATGGTGATGGTATCACCAACCTTATATGCATTTTTCTTTTTTAACTTATATACAATATCAGACATTGTCTGCTTATCCGAGAGCGAAATCCCATCTCCAAATGCTGTGCTGCCCGCATATTCACTGACAATGTTCGCGCCACCTTCTATTATCTGCATATCAGCTTCGAAGCTTTCATATTTTTCAGTGTCAAAGTCATCATAAGTGACGACCATCGCAATATCGACCTGATCGCCATCAACTGCAGCCTTCTTCAGATCAAAGCTTACTTTGGCATCAGAATCAGTTATCACCTTTACACTGCCCTTATACTCGTTATTTATGTAGCTCTTGTTTACATATTTTGATGGAATAACACTTCCTGTCTCCTTGCTCAGACTGTCAAAGAACCACGCCAGCGAACCTGTTTCCGCCGCATAAGCAAGACCGCCACCCGAGAGAACGATGACTGCCGCAAGACCTGCCACCGCTTTCTGCCATCTGTGGCTTTTTGCAGGACTTTTTATCCTGCACCTCAGTCTGTTCACACATGCATCCGCTTCCTCCTTTGAAAAGTCCATATACTCTTCGCTGGCATCCACTTCATTCATTACATCATACACATTTCTGTCTTTTCTATCCTTCATGATTGTTCACCACCTCTGCATATACTTTTAATTTGTTTCTCGCTCTGGACATTCTGCTATATATAGTCGAGGATGTCACCCCATAATCATCCGCTATACGTGCTACGTCCTGTTCATCCCAATAATACCTGAGGATTATGTCTCTATCATCATCCGTAAGACCTTTGAGAAGTTTTTCCATCCCGTCCGAAATCTCCTCATCAAGCATCTCCATAAGGTTATCCCTCGCAAGCTCCCGTTCGTGATCGTCTATGTCCTCCTCGGCGCACCGCCTGCCGTATCTCCGGAGATAGTCTATGGATCTGAATCTGGCAATGGCTGTTATCCAGCTTTTAAATGAACCTTTCTTCTCGTCAAATCTGTCTATGTTGTTCCATGCATCCAGAAATACATCATCCATGCACTCATCCATTTCCTCCGGCATTCCCGCAAGATTTTTATATATGGCAGCTTTCACACAGCCTCCATATTCCCTTACTATATACTCCAAAGCCTTTTCATTGTGCTTCCTCAGTTTTGATATATAATTGTTCTGGTTTATTATGTCTACCACCTCCCGATGATCTTCATTGGCCAATTTTCTCATCTGCTATATATTCCGTTTTCAAGTCATCAAATCTTGCACTTATGCAATATTTTTTTTACCAATGGGGTCAGGCACTTTCTACAAATCGGGGTCAGGCACCCTCTAAACATACGGCGTCAGGCACTTTCTAAACAAAATGGGGTCAGGCCCCTTCAAAAAAGACTAAAAAAAATGACTTTTCCGATGGGGGCCTGACCCCTTGGTATCTTTGACAAAACTAAATGTTAATTATTATACCTCTCATTCATCACTTTCACAGCATCGCCGATCTGAGTTCGCAGGTCGGTTGGATATATCACCTCACAGACCGTACCATACTGCATAGCCCAATGGGCCATGGCCTGCCGGCTGCACACAAGGCGCACATATGTCACATCGTCATCCGTCTCACGGAACCCATCATACTGCCTGGCTATATTTTCATCCACCACATCAAAGTTGCTTCCAAACCAGTCAACCACATCTGAGATCGCTCGCTTATTCACCCTGAGAACTATTGTCACAGGCTCATCTGCAAACATGTAGATATGCTCCGCCATATGCTTCGGCAGATTGAGACCATGCTCCATTCCCTTAACCTTTGAGCGGTCCTTGACAGGGCTGTTCACGATCTGCACCTGTGTCATCTTGTCTATCCTGTAATTGGACAGAGAATCATATTTGTCATAATTACAGATAAGATAATACTTTCCGTCATTTGCAACCATCTGATACGGATTAACTATATACGGTTCCTCGCGTCGCGGATGAAGCTTCTTGTCCTCGCCATAGTTATTGTATACAAATGATATCTGCTTGTGCTCAGATATCGCATCGTCTATAATCCCCACATTAAAAAGCGTCTGCTTGTTGCTTGTGTGCTCCAGTCCCGGAAGGCTGCTCACATGTGTCATCTTATTTGTAAAATAAATGTTGGACAGCCCTGCTATCTTATCGATGAGCTGCTGTGCCTGTCCTGCCGGTATTGTCTTTGAAAACAATATACTGTCTATCATCATCCTGAGCTCTGCATCATCAAATTCATGGTTGTAGTACCAGTCCGAGGTGATGACCTCAGTCGTGCCATCCTTCTTCTCTCGCTCAGTCTCTGTATACTCTATATCATATCCATAGTCCACCAGACAGTTCAGATTGGCCTTTATGGACTTTCTCTCAACGGTCATGTCATAGTCTTCTTTCAGCTTTGCCATGATGTCCTTCTGATCCATCGTATGGTCGCAGTCTGTATATTTTTTCAGAATATCAAGGATGCATATATTCAGCATCTTTTTTCCACTTGTAGGATACATATTGTCCCCCTCTATTACATTAATAGGCAGCACGCTGATGCGTGCTTTGTCGTCAAGCTTCGCTTGATGGCAAATCCCAATTTAGTCTGTGGAGGTTACCGGCCTCCTCGAGACCTGGGAAGTCGTTCTGTCTGAGTGCCTCGTAGAGTACGATCGCCACTGAGTTGCCAAGGTTTAAAGATCTTATGTCCGGGAACATCGGAATTCTGATGGCGGTCTCTTTGTAATCGACAAGTATCTCCTCCGGGATTCCGGCGCTCTCCTTGCCAAACATGATATAGGCGTCATCCTCAAATTTTACATCTGTGTATTTCTTTCTGGCCTTTGTGGTCGCCATATATATCTTTGCGCCTGGGTTCTTCGCAAGAAAATCCTCAAAATTCACATACGTTGTGACAGCAAGCTTGTCCCAGTAGTCAAGCCCTGCACGCTTTAACTGCTTTTCATTTATCTGGAATCCCAGAGGCTCTATAAGGTGCAGCCTTGCGCCTGCTGCCACACAGGTTCTTCCTATATTTCCTGTATTTGCCGGGATCTCCGGTTCATGTAACACAATATTCAACATCTCGTATTCTCCTCGTATAAAATATATCCAGTCCGGGACTTGCTCCCAAGCAGCAGCCCATGCCAGATAGAAATAATCTACAAATACCTCGGCGGTGTGAGAAAGCGCCTCTCATCATCGTGTGTCACAACACGGTCACTTCCCTCCGTCAAATGTCCTATGACCGCAGCCTCATATCCTGCTTCATACAATTCGTCAGAAAGTGCCTCACCATCTTCTGTGACAAACAACGCTGCACCGCACCCATCTATCATATACGGATTGTCTCCCGTATGTTCACATATCTCTATTGTCTCCTGAAGTATCGGAATGTCGTCATGACATACACAAAGCCCTGTCCCAAGAGCATCTCCCATCTCCCATAGAGCGGCAAATATTCCTCCTCTTGATATATCGTGGGCGTACCTGACACCGTGTGCATAAGCTATATCAACCTGATCCCCAAGTATTATAAGCCTGCCAAGCTGCTCAACGGGTCTCAGATAACTCTCTGAATACCTCGAAAATAGTTCCTTCTGATGATCAAAATATAACTGTAACGTACCGCCAACTCCGGTCTGTCCACACATAACTATGTCAGCACCGGCTTTTATATCCGCGGCATTTTTATGATCAGTACATAAGCCATCTGTATCCGGCTTAGATCTCCTGCCTATCATCGTTATACTTATGATGGGCTCCGTAACTGAACTGTTTACCTCCGTATGCCCGGCTGCAATATCCACACCATATTCCGCACATACACCAGCCAGCTTTCTAAGAAGCTTCTTCATCCTTCTCTCATCACTGTCCGGCATGACTATCGTATCTGTAGCAGCCCACGGCTCATATCCGCCAATCCTCAAACTGTTGTACAATCTGGCTATGTCAAGTCTGAGTCCGGCCTCGCCCAAGTCTCCACACACACCCGTTGCCACATTTATATCTTCTCCACTATACAACAAGAGCCGGGCATAGTCTTCTCCTATCCCGGCTCTTGTCACATCACTATGGACAGTTTTTGGAAGGCTCTTAAGAATTGATCGCACCGTCTGATGCTCTCCAAACTTTCCTCTCATACGAACTCTCCTAACAGGCACTCTCGCAGCTTCCACCACGCATGCCATATCTGTATTAAAATGCTGATATCAAAAGGGTAACAACCATAGCGATGCAGAGAATCGCAACTATGATCCTTGATATCCATGTTCTTCCCTTTTTGCTGCTGAGATCTATCATCTTTACACGCTCCTTATCTCTGTGTATACATTTACAAAATCAACTACATAATAACAAAATATAAAATATAGTTCAATATCATTTATTTATACTATAAATATTCAACCTTTTCCACTCCTGACTTTCACCGCAAAAAATCATGCACGATATCAGTCAAGTTATGCAACGTATATTGTAAACACCACATCCATTATTTTATGCTGTCAACACAAATAGTCTAATAAATACGGAGGTTTTAATATGAAACAGTGCAATGTGTGTGGTTATGTCACTGAGGATTACATCAATGTATGTCCCACCTGTGGAAATCAAATTTTTACTCAGATTACTTATCAACAGCAGCCTTATAATTTTACGCCGCCACCCCATCAGGAGCAGCTACATCCCGCTTTTCAGAGTATTTCGTCCAGACAGCCATCAAAACCTAAGAAAAAACCAAAACTGCCTATCGTCCTGCCAATCTTTCTTGCGGTCATGGTTATTGTGATAACAGTGGCGTTTTTCACTCTTATCAAGTACAGAAAATCAGTGCCTGATCAAAACATTCCAGCCAGCCAGGTGTCAGAGTCTACTGAAAATAATGATAATATTATCAATTATCCTGACAATTACGATAATAATAATGATACCAGCGACAGCAATAAATTTGACGCCAAAACACTTGATGAATTGCCTAAAACATTCAAACACAAGACAAGTGAATTGAAGGAATTCAGCACAGAATACAGAATTACAGCCTCCAGAAATGGATATCTGATAGTGACCGATGGCGAAAATGGATATGGCTTTATGGATGGTACAGGTAACTTTATACTGCCAATGGAAAAGAGGAAGATATCTTTTGTTGATAACAATGATCTGGATATACTGAAAACGAACGTACCTGTAAGCAAAAAGAATACATACTACTCTGCATTTATTGACTTTGATGGCAATGAAATTGCCAGATCCGAGAACCAAGGCAGTGTCAACGGTTTCTACGGTTCCGACACAACTGCCATAATATGCAACCCATATTCCCAGGTCAGTAAGCTGATTGACTGCAATGGAAATGTACTTAAAGAATTCAAGCCTCTGGACAACGGCAAACTATTTACATCAATAGTAGGCAATAAATACCTTCTTACCGAATATGAATCCATGGGCATAGGGCAGATCAACGGACCTGATACAATAACAGAAGTCATGGGAATCTATAATCTGGATGGCTCGCCAGTATACGTTCCTAATACTCATTCTCTCATTGAATTATGCTACAATCCATCTGGTTATTTTGCCATTTTTGAATCACCGCTTGATGATGCTAACGATTCATATTCATTTTTTGTGATAGATGAGACTGGCGAAAAGATTGCCGATCTTCCTGCATTTAGAGGAACTCTTGAGAACAATTTCCGTGTTCTGGACGATGATAGCTTTGTTGTTCCTGCTCCCCCTTCAGACTACGATGAAGATAGCAGCAACGGATACTGCAAAATCTACAATATCAGGACTAACACCCTATCAGAAAACTATTTTGAGTTTGTCAAATATATGGTTGACAACAGAGCATTTGCTTATGTGCCTGATGCTGAGGCAGTCTGCATAATTGACAATGAAGGAAATATCACAAACACAGGTGCTTATTTATTATCTGCAGATGACAACGTCCTATATGGTGCTTTAAAATCCAGCCAGTCGAATAACACCTACTCAATAATGCTTCCAACTGAGATGTCATTCTGCTTCCTGCACGATGGAGAATTAGTCTCTATGGGAATTTTTTATTTTAAATATAAAGATGATTCAGGTCAGATTATATACATGAACTACGCAGGAAAAGTTCTGTACACCGCTGATTCTGATACAGACGATCCGTCTGCAACCGAAAGCGATGATGAAACTGCATTATTCCTCACTTTGGCCAGACAGGACGAAGCCACAGATACTGTATACCGAGATATCATTCCTGTTTCAGTAACGGAATAAAAATCAGATCTGATAACACATGCAAAAAAATGAAATGGGCTACCCTCTAATAAAGGATAGCCCACTTTTTTACATCCCCTGTCCCTTCAGATAATTGATAAACTGCTGCGCAGTACGTCCGCTTATGCCGCCGTGCGCAAGTTCCCACTTATTTGCCTCAGCGCAGAGCTCTTTCTCGTCCATGGTGATATGCTCTTTCTCAGCAAGACCCTTGACGATCTCGAAATACCCCTTCTGTGAAGGTGCGCTGTAGCTGATGGTTACGCCAAATCTGTTAACCAGCGACAGCTTCTCCTGGATAGTATCACTTCTGTGGATACCGTTATTGTTCTCCATATCGTTCCTATCGTTCCATGTCTCCTTGATGAGGTGGCGGCGGTTCGATGTGGCGTAGATAAGCACATTGTCCGGCCTGATCTCCAGTCCGCCCTCGATGACAGCCTTGAGGTACTTGTACTCTATCTCAAACTCCTCAAATGAAAGATCATCCATGTATATGATAAATCTGTAATTTCTGTTCTTGATAAGCGATATTACCTGTGACAGATCCTGGAACTGATGCTTGTAAATCTCGATCATACGAAGTCCCCTGTCATAGTATTCATTGATGATCGCCTTGATGGTTGTGGACTTTCCTGTTCCGCTGTCTCCGAAGAGAAGTGCATTGTTCGCCTTGCGTCCCTCCACAAATGCCTCGGTATTATCCACAATCTTCTTCTTCTGGATCTCGTAGCCGATGAGATCGTCAAGCATGACATCCTCTGTATTGTTGATTGGAACAAATTCCAGATCACCGTGCTCACGTGTGATCCTGAACGCCTTGTTGAGTCCGAACATTCCCACACCATATGCTTTATAGAATGATGTAACTATATCAAATATCTGATCCTCATTCTCAGCTTCCTCTATGGCATTGCTGACAGCCTGAACCTTCTCACTGACATTCTTATTGTACATTCTCTCCTTCTTGCCAATAGACTTGTAATTGTTGATAGTTGAGAAACAGTCTATCCCAAGTGCGCTCTCTATCTCTGAGAAATCAAAGTCGAACAGCTTCTTGAATATCCTGAAATCATTCTTCGCAAAATAATTAACTGTTCCATCATTTGCACCGACCTTCTCACAGGTGATGCTGAATGAGTTCTCATTTGTGATGAGGATGAATGCAAGGTAATTGTGCCACAGATTCTTGTCAAATCCATAGCTTGTCGCCAGGTCAAGCAGTCTCTTGATCTGATCATAGATACGGGCACACAGCTCCGCATTCTCACTTCTCTTCATATCGAAGTCCTCAAATATACCTGACAGCTTCATCAGTATGCTGTCCTCACCCAGATCTCTGTATAACACAAGTTTCGCTATATCTCTGTACATCTATTTATCCTTCTTTCTGGCAGAATAACTTTAAAATTTCATATCCTGCAATTTATCTCTTTCTTTTTCTTGATCTCTTTACACCTGATACGTTTTCACCAGATTCTGCAGAATCTGACTTCAAAGCAGTATCTGCTATATCTGTATTCGAATCATTTCCTGTAGCATCTGAATTTAAAGTAGTTCCTGTGGCATCCGAATTTGAAGCAGCTCCAGGAACGCCCGCTGCATCCCCGCCGTCCTCTGTCTTCACCTTAGACCTCTTTGCGCTTTCCTGCTCATCCAGCCTGCCATCCCACCGTCCCTCAGGGATCTCACAGGCAAGATTGTATTTCTTCCAGGATATGTGCTTCGCCTTCAGACACTTTACCACGTACTCCTCTGAGAGCACGTAGAGCACCGAGAAGAGCGGCACAAATATCAGCATACCCAGAACTCCCATCAGATCGCCGCCGACCATGACAGCCACAAGCACCCATATAGACGGAAGGCCGACTGATCCTCCAACCACATGCGGATATATGAGGTTGCCCTCTATCTGCTGCAGCACTATGAATATGATGAGGAAGGCAACAGCCTTCTTCGGATCATCCACAAGTATCATGATCGTTCCGGCAAAGCATCCGACAAATGCTCCGAGAACCGGAATAAGCGCAAACACTGCGATCAATATGCTGACCGTGAGCGCATATGGAATTCGAAATACCGTCATCGTTATGAAGAACATAAGTCCAAGTATGCACGCCTCAAGGCACTGTCCCGATATAAACTTTGAGAAAGTCCTGTCAGCCAGCACACATGTCTGTATGAACCTGTCAGCCTTTCTCTCCTTGAACACAGCGTATAGAATCCCCTTGACCTGCTTCTCAAGAGTCTCCTTCTGAGCCAGAATATAACAGGCAAAGAACAGTCCCACCAATACATCAACAACTGCTCCCACAACGCTGCTGGCTATAGAGAATGTGGATGACAGGACACTGCTTCCTCCATTCTTGACCAAATCTACCAGATTCGTAACCAGCGCATCCCAATTTATATCTATTCTCTTTATCTTGTCGACAATATCCGGCTGATCCTTCATGATCTTTATGGCCTTGTTCTGTATATCGTCCATAGCCGCCGGCAGTTTCTCTGCAAATGCCGTAACCGTTCTTGACATCTCCGGTATGACCATTGTTATGGCAAATGCAAAAGCTGCGATTATACACAGGAACGACAGTATCAGACACACCGGTCTCTTCATCTTATACAGCCTGCTATTCTCGTTCTTAAACAGTACTTTCTCAAATCCTTTCATAGGAACATTCACCACAAATGCTATGGCAAACCCTATGACAAACGGCATGAGTATATTTACCAGCCAGCTAAACAGGTGTGACACCCTGTCAAAGTTAAACAAGATATACGCAAACAGTACCACACTGCACAACATAAGCATGATCCTGATAATATCTTTTTTATTCCAATTCACAATCTGAACCTCCTTGTTGTTTGTCCAAACATCTTCTCAATCCAGATGAATATTGCTGAATGCATCAGACAGAGAATAAGTCAGTTTCTTTTTTGGCTTGTATACATCCATAACCGGAGCCATGATCTTGAAAAACTTCTCCTCATCCTTGGACAATTTGAATACCTCCGATGTGTTTCTCGCATCCCACAGAGCATCGTGCTCTGCGCCCTGGAAATTCTCTCCCAGATAAAATACTGCATCGGACAGGGATATTCTTCTGGATGTCCCGATCATCTTTGCATATTCCTTTTGGAAGTCCTTCCATTTGGATATGGTCTCTTCTATCTGTGGATGCATATAAGACTTGAGACGCGCCTCCTTGCAAAACTGCCTGAGATCATTCTCGCTCCAGGCATATATCACATCTGCGTCACTACACCACTCAATGAATTTTCCTATTGCCTCCTCGTACAGAGGTGCATCTGCAAGAAGTTCATCTGTGATACCGGTCAGCTTTATTATACGTGAAGCCATACTTCCAAATACCGGTTTCACATAACTCTTAAACGAGTCTATCTCATTGTACTCGTCATCCAGCTTGACCGCACCTATTTCTATTATCTCATTCTTACATATCTTCATTTCCTGTTTGTGTTCAGAATCTATAAGATTCATCTCAAAGTCCACAAAAACGTATCTCATACACAGTCTTTCCCCTTACGTTCCGAATACTTTTGTCCTCTGGTCACGCCTCCAAGGCTGAATTTACAATTCATTATACCAATGTACACCAAAAATAAAAGTCTGTAAACAAACTTATATCCTATTTTTAGTATGTATTTTTACAACATTTTGAGGTAAAATTCTCATGACTTATATTAATAATATAGACACGAAAGGACTTCACATATGAAGAATATAGTATTTGACATAGGCATGGTGCTCGTCGACTTCCATTGGAAGACGACCATGCAGAAGCTCGGCATACCAGACGATGCCATCGAAATATTAGGACGCAACATGATAAACCACCCACTGTGGAATCACTTCGACCTGGACGACATACCGGAGGAAGAACTGATCGCACGTTTCAAAGAGCTCTCCCCGGCATACAGCAGTTACATTGATCTGTTCATGAACAACCTGGATGATGTTGTGGACATGTTCCCGGGCGCCGACACATGGCTGAAATCACTTAAGGACAGAGGCTACAACATCTACCTGCTGTCAAACTATCCGAGAAGGCTGTTCGCGCTGCACACACCGAGATTCCACTTCCTGCCATACACTGACGGAAGGGTTGTGTCATACGAATACCATATCACCAAGCCAGATCCTGCCATCTACAGGATACTCTGTGAAAAATACAGCATAAAACCCGAAGAATCCGTATTTCTGGACGACAGACCGGCCAACACAGAGGCCGCAGCAGCCCTGGGATTCCACGTGCTGAACGTGACAGATCCGATACTTGCCAGACAGGAACTTGATGATCTGCTGGATGCCCAGCAGGGTTAGATTTCACAGGAGCCGCTATGAACACACACACAAGCAAAAATAATCATAAAAGAACAAGAAGTACCTCTGCCTTGTGGAGGATGCTGTTTTTCACTTTTGCATTTGCCTATTTGGAATTTCTGTTTCACTTATCTGTCTACGGAGGCATCGATTCGGGAATCATACATCCACTCCTCTTTGCAGCGGCATGCGGTCTTACTCTGTCTCTGCTCTGCTCATTCTGGAACAGAGTGGCAAATGCCGTGACAGCCTATCTCCTCTGGAGCGTATTTACGGTATACTACATAGCCCAGTTTGTCTATTATAAGATATTCAGGACCTTCCTGAGCCTCGTCTCCATAGGCGGTGCCCAGGACGCCATGAACTTCAAATCAGTGCTGCTTGCTGCACTTAAAAACAACTGGTATTTCATAGTTTTATTCCTGCTGCCTCTCATATGCCTGATCGTACTGAACAGACTTTTCTTCTCATTTGGCAGATGCAGCCTTGGAAAAACCGGTCACAAAGTCATACGCGCACTGACCACAAATGTCATAGCTGCCGCAGTCATATGGATTACCGCGATCGGTTTTCTCGGCATAAGCGGAAAGGAGGCCTATTCTCCATACGCGCTTTTCCACGGCCGTTATGTTCTGGAACTTTCCATGAATAAGCTGGGAGTCATGGTCACAACTGCAAGAGACAGCATCACCATGCTGACAAAGAGCAACTCGTCCAGGACATTTGAACTTGCAAATGGCGCAGATATATCCCTTAAAACTGCAGATGCAGGCTCAGGCACATCAGACGATGTGCAAAAACCTGACGCAGCAGAAACTTCCGGCACAGAGGCCGCCACAGAAGAACCGGAGGATATACCGATACCCCAGATTGATCCGGAGATTGATTTTGGAAAGCTTTACAGTTCGACAGACGACGAAGAATTAAAAAGCCTGTCTGCATATTTCTCAGGGGTGGAGCCGACATATCAGGACGAATACACCGGTATGTTCAAAGGATACAATGTAGTATTTGTCACAGCGGAAAGCCTGAGCACCTATGGTATATCCGAAGAAGCCACTCCTACTCTGTACAAAATTTACCACGATGGATTTGAATTTACCAATTTCTACAATCCTCTGTGGTATCACAGCACCATAGATGGCGAATATACCAACTGTCTAAGTCAGTACCCGGCATCATCTAAATGGAGTTTTGAAGCATCAGCGGATACATACCAGCCATATGCTCTTGGCAATATTCTGAATGCAGAGGGGTACAAGAGCTACGGCTACCACGACTTTGACGCCACCTATTACGACAGAACAAAAACACATCCGAACATGGGATACACGACATTCAAGGCCATAGGTGCAGGACTCGACATCCCTGATCACGTCATGTACTCGGATCTTGAGTGCATGGAAGCCGTATACGAAGACTTTATAAATGATGACCACTTCAATATGTACTTTATGAGCTTCTCCGGACATCTTCCGTATAACTATGATATGCAGTATCTATGTCAGAAGAACAGGGAGGAAGCAGAAGCTGCCCTGGCCGGCCAGAACTATTCAGACGAAGCAGTCGCTTATGTTGCAGCCCAGATAGAGCTTGACAAAGCACTGGAATTCCTCATGGATAAACTGGATGCGGCAGGCAAACTTGACAACACTCTCTTCATCGTTGCGCCCGATCACTATCCTTACGGATTGAGCGACGGCACCTACAACGAGCTCGCGGGAAGTGACGTGGAGAACGATCCATTTGAGCTCCACAGGAATCAGTTTGGCATATGGAGCTCATCCATGAAAAAATCTGTAACAATTGACAAACTGTGCTCCAGCGTTGACATTCTTCCAACCGTGCTAAATCTTTTAGGTGCGGACTTTGACTCAAGACTCCTTGCCGGACGCAACATCATGTCAGACTGTGATCCTCTCGTCATATTTGCAAACCAGAGCTTTATCACAGACAAAGTGAAGTATAACGCAGGAACGGGTGAGGTTACATACCTGGTTCCGGAATCACAAGTGCCGGCAGGTTACATCGATGACATGATAACCGAGGTGGAAAACAGACTTTATATATCAGATGAGATGATCAACACTGACTACTACTCTTTTGTGTACGGCAGGTCAGAATAAATATAACGAAAGCCACCACACCTGACAACACGTCAGCGGCGGCCTGAACAACAGCCACGCCAGCAAGGCCATACACCTGCGGCAGCAGGAACATCAGCGGGACGAAGAACACCCCCTGTCTGAAGGCCGATATGAGCGTGGCTTTTCCATATGCCCCAAGAGCCTGGTAATACATTCCCGCCACCAGCGAAAGTGCCGCAAATGGCATGGATATCCCATGTGCCCTGATTGAAAACGACGATATGCCAGCCGCACCATTTTGCCCGCCGAGGAATATGCCTGCAAGCAAATCCGCCCAGATAAAGGAAGCCGCCCCCGCAAACACCATGAATATGACTGCCGTGATCATGGTAAACTTACGCGACAGCCTGACTCTCTCCATAAGCTTTGCCCCATATGCAAAACCACACACCGGAGCAAATCCCTGTCCGTAACCAACAAGCACCGCAAATACAACCGCAAATATCTTATTTGCCACAGTTATCCCTGCCATGGCATCATCGCCATACTGCCTGCAGCTTCTGCTTATCATGACAGCAGCAAGGCACATAAATCCCTGCCTCAGAAATGAAGGCATTCCCACCCTGAGGATCTTTGCCCAATATCGAAATGACCATATATCCCCAAGGTGAAGCCTCACAACGCTGTGCCCAGACCTGACGCACATATACATGATGATAAGACTCACACTCTGCCCTGCAAATGTCGCAATACCCGCACCGGATATCCCCATCTTCATCACATCTATAAAGACATAATCAAGAACAGCATTTGTCACACCTCCGGCACATATCCCGAGCAGTGCAAGGTACGGCTGTCCCTCCGCCCGCAGCGCATTGTTGAGGACATACGCACCGCACATGACCGGTGCCGCCAGCATGATAAAAATACCATACTGCCCTGCATATTCACTGCTTGTGTCGGTGGCTCCGAGAAGCCTTACAATATCATCCCTGAGCAATATGAAGAAAGCCGCCATAACCGCTCCCGAAACTACGCTTCCTGCAAATGCAGTTGCCAGCGTCTGTTCTGCCTCGCGCTTTTTCTTCTGTCCAAGAAGTCTCGCTATCTCACTTCCCGCACCCATTCCCCATGTGTAGCCCACCGCTTGGATAAGTGCCATCACAGAGAACATGATCCCCACAGCAGCCACCTGGCTTTCGCCGAGATCTGACACGAAATATGTGTCCACTATATTGTAGGTGGTGGCTATGAGCATGGTAAGAACCGTTGACACAGACAGTGACAGAATAAGAGAAGGCACAGGAGTCTCAGCCATTTTGCTGTGATTCTTCTGTGCCTTAAATTCCGCATCCACACTGTCAGGAATTTCCATACCCTGAAGTTTTAATTGTCTGACTTTTACTTCTTTGTCTTTTTTATCTGCTATGCTCACCTGATCAAGCCCTGCCCGTTCCGAGGAATTCTTTTACCTCCTGTAATTTCTCCTTTGCATCGTGCAGCCCGAGCTCGTACATGGCTTCTATCATCTCAGGTTTTCTCTCAAGTCTTGATATCTCTATAGTCTCACTTGGTCTTATGATCAGGGTATCGCCCTGCTTCTCCAGCTCTTCCAGCTTGTCCAGAGTCTTGTTGTAATACAGATGCCTCATATGGCATCGTCTTACAAACTCAGGATATTCCCTGTACCTTCCCGCCTCAAGTCTGAGCATTCTGTCAGGACCTTTCCTGTATCCGGCAGGTCTTGTGAGAACAACCACATTTCTCCTGTATCCCATTCGCCTGAATGCAAATATAGGAATACTGTCAGATACTCCTCCGTCCAGAAGTTTCATGCCGTCCACCTCAACCGTATTCGATATAAGAGGCAGGGATGCCGATGCCCTTACCTTGTTCACATCATCCGGATTTCTCATGTCCGTACACTCAAGATACTCTGCCTCTCCGGTCTCCAGATTGGAACATCCCACATAAAATCTTGTCGGATTTGCAAGAAATGCATCATAGTCCAGAGGATCCAGCTTCTCTGGTATGTCGTGATAACAGAACTGTTCTCCGCATATATCCCCTGTCGTTATGAGCGAGTACAGACTCATGTAATGTTTATTGTTTCTATATTTCAGATTATATCTTATATTGCGTCCTCTCTGGCCTGCCACAAATGACAGTCCGTGTATGGCTCCGGCTGATACTCCGATCACACCATCCACAGTTATATCGTTATCCATAAAGACGTCCAGCACACCTGCAGTATATATACCACGCTGTCCGCCACCTTCAAGAACAAGCCCTGTCTTTGCCATATTCCCGCCTTTCCGAAGCATCATCCATACAAAATTCTGTAGTCACTTTCTTCCGTCATTTGGATCCGCCCCAATATATTTTTATGTTAATGTATTCTTATCCTTATCATGAGATTTCCTGAACACTTCCAGACTTCTCGCCAGTATCCCATTCATGTGAGCTATTGCCGTACCATAATTGGTCATGGGAATGTTCTGCTCCTGGGTCATCTTCTGCCGGCTCACCATCTCACGCTCATTCAGCATACAGCCCCCACAGTGTATCACCAGATCAAATCCCGAAAGATCCTCCGGAAACTCCGTTCCGCTGGTAAAATGATATTCAGGCGTGCAGCCTGTATACCTGTTTATCCATCCCGGGAGCTTAACCGTTCCTATATCATCGCACTGTCTGTGATGTGTGCACCCCTCAGCTATCAATATCTTCGGATGGCTTTCCTTGTCAAATTCATCCAGCTTATATGCCGCTTTCACTGCACCGTCAAGCTGCCCTTTGAACCTCGCCATCAATATGGAAAATGACGTAAGGCATGTGCTCTCCGGCACTATCCGCATCACCTTTTCAAACGCCTGGGAATCCGTGACAACCAGTGATACCTGATCTCCGAATCTGGACAACGTATCTGTAAGCTCCGTATCCCTGCATGCCACCGCTATGGCACCAGTATCAAGTACATCCCTCATGACCTGCTGCTGCGGAAGTATAAGTCTTCCCTTGGGAGCTGCCGAATCTATCGGTATCACAAGTACAACCACGTCTCCGGGTTCTATCAGATCACCCACAAGCCGGCGTGCCGTCGGTGTTTCCACCGTCAGATGCCCGATCATCTCTTTCAGATCATTTATCCTGGTTCTCTCTCTGGCGCTTACCCATATATGAGGACATGCCCTGAGTATCTCTTCGTCTGCCTGCTCTATACGCTTCACGCAATCTGCAGATACCACATCGCACTTATTGTATGCAATTATATAATTTATATTCTTCTCTCCAAACAAATGTATGAGCTGTCTGTCATTCTCGGAAAGCCCAGCCGTTCCGTCCACCACAAGAACCGCCACATCCATCTTCCTGAGAGCCTGCTTTGCCTTCTGTACTCTTAGACATCCGAGATTTCCCTCATCATCCATACCCGGAGTATCTGTGATGACCACCGGTCCCAGTGGAAGAAGTTCCATTGATTTGTTCACAGGATCCGTGGTTGTTCCCGCCACATCCGACACGACAGACAGGCTCTGCCCCGTCACTGCATTTACAAGGCTGGATTTGCCCGCATTTCGCTGTCCAAAGAAGCCTATATGAATCCTGTTTGCCGATGGTGTATCGTTATATCCCATGTGTATCTCCTGCCTAAAATCTGAAATCCCTGTCTCCATGCTTTATCCTGTCAAGTCTCTCTACAACTATCTGTCTGACCCTCTCATTCGGAATATTCGCAAGTTCTTCCTGTATAAGCCGCCTGCCAAGCTCTGCGGTCTCCGGCGACGCATAATCCACCAGATACTCCTCAAGAGTCATCAGCGCATTTGGATGACAGCAGTTCTGAATCTGGCCACTCTTGCACAGACTCATGAATCTGTCTCCGGTTCTGCCCTCCCTGTAACATGCCGTACAAAATGACGGGATATATCCCTTTGTCATAAGCCAGTTCACCACCTGATCCAGGGTTCTCGTATCACTGACGTCAAACTGCTCAGACTTCTCATCCTCCGGCTCCGGCTCATAGTAACCGCCGACACTGGTCTTTGAACCGCCGCTTATCTGTGACACTCCCAGCCTTATGATCTCGTCGCGCACCTTTGGATTCTCCCTTGTGGAGATGATCATTCCGGTGTATGGCACAGCTATCCTGATGCATGCTGCAATCTTGCAGAACGTCTCATCACTTATTCCATTGTCAAATGCATCCGGGTCTATATCATCCGCCTTCTTCACTCTTGGAACGCTTATAGTGTGTGGGCCTACACCGTGAACCGCCTCAAGATGCTCCGCATGCATCAAAAGTCCTGCAAATTCATATCTATATTTGTCCAGGCCAAAGAGTACACCAAGTCCCACATCATCTATTCCACCCTCCATGGCACGATCCATGGCCTCGGTGTGATATGAATAGTCATGTTTTGGTCCATATGGATGAAGCTTCTCATAAGCTTCCTTGTCATAAGTCTCCTGAAAAAGGATGTATGTTCCTATACCGGCCTCATGAAGCTTCCGGTAGTTCTCCACAGTTGTCGCCGCTATATTTACATTCACACGGCGGATTGCTCCGTTCTTGTGCTTTATGCTGTAGATAGTGTCAATACACTCAAGTATATACTCTATGGGATTATTCTTAGGATCCTCACCGGCCTCTATAGCCAGTCTCTTGTGCCCCATATCCTGAAGAGCTATGACTTCCTTTCTGACCTCATCCTGTGTCAGTTTCTTTCTTGCAATATGTTTATTCTTTACATGGTAAGGACAGTACACGCACCCATTTACACAGTAATTTGACAGATAGAGTGGAGCAAACATGACTATTCTGTTGCCATAAAAGTCCTTCTTGATCTGTTCCGCAAGATCGTATATCTCTGCGGTCTTGTCCGGCATCTCACACGCAAGAAGTACAGATGCCTCTCTGTGTGTAAGTCCCTTTCTGAGCTTTGCCTTCTCTATGATGCTGTCTACCAGCTCCACATTGTTCTTGTTGCTCTCCGCATATTCCAGAGTCTCACGGATCTCTCCGTCATCTATGAACTCTTCTGCCTTCATAGATTTCATGTCGTACATACAATCAGCCTTCTTTCTCTATTCTCCGTATGCCCTTCCAAAACATCCAGATCTAGCCCATATTGCCATCCTCAGTGATGGTCTCTGTCACAGTCTCATCTGCATTACCTGATTCATCCTCCAGTTCACCCTCAGTACAGTCCGGATCACCCACTCCAGACTCTGACGACGTATCGGTATCATCCGCCCCGGATTCACTGCCACTGTCAACAGCCGCTGGCAGAAGAACATAGTCAACATACCATCCATCATCACATTTGAGTACAAACTCCTGCACCTGAAGAGTTATCACTTCTCCAGCTTTGCCTGTGACTATCCATTCAGCATCCACGCTTCTGTACTGTGAAACTCCTTTCACACCATTATCCGCAAATGTCTGTTTCAGATCCTCCACATTGCTCACAGCCTTAATATCTGTAATCTTACATTCTATCTTGTCGATATCTCCTATCTTGTCATTCACATAAGTTCGAAATTTCGTTATATATATATCCTGTATATCGCTTATAGAGAGAACCTTGGATTTTTCCTCATACTGCTTTATATACCCGGGTGCTATATATTCAGCCATATCTTTTCCAGTCCCAAATGCGTACATATCTGCAGTCTCATATGCCAATTTCTTCGCTGCATGCGCAAATCTGAAATATATAACATAGAAGACCGCTATCACAATAACGATGAGCACCGCCAGGATCCGTATCAGAACCCGCAATTTTCCGCTGTTCCCCGCCTGTGAATTTCCACCGCTGTTCTTATTCTCCCCTTTGTTCTTATCACGCTTTTTTTCTGTCATATTCCCTTATCCCATCTTATTTTCTAGCCATGGACCTCTGTCCGTATGACCACGGACATTATACACCCTCAGACCACATTCCCGCAATCAACAAGTTATCCTAGAACTAAAAGCCTGAAATAAAAAGCAAAAATAAACCGCACAAACAAGTCCGTTCATGCGGTTCGTAAAATAATATTCTGCTATGACTACCAACAGTTCATCGTCTTCATAGTATCGAGCTTAGCCTGAATCCTTGCAGCGACCATATCCCTGATCTCCACTGTACTCTTGTCTGCAATATCCTCATAAAGTATAGGTTCCAGAAATGCAAGCTGTGTGGTCACCGTCCTGAGAGACCACCCCTCAAACGGTTTGAAGGAATCATAAAGCACCACTGGAACTATAGGGCACTTTGCTTTCTTTGCAATCTTGAAGCTGCCTGGCATAAACTCCTTAAGCTCGTTATGACTTTTATCATATCCACCTTCTGGAAATAATATGTATCTGCGGCCTGCCCTGATCTCAGTTGATACATCATTTATAACCTTGACCTGCTGTCTTATATCTTCCTTGTCCAATCTCTGGGCCTTCAGTAGATCTGTGAGCTGATCTGCAATAAACAGTTTTGATCTCTTCGCATCCATAACATAGGTGATTGGCTTATCATGGGACACTATAACTCCAAGAACATCATACTTGCCCTGATGGTTCGCATACATGATATATCCGCCTTCCTTAGGCAGATTCTCCATACCCGTGGCAACCGTCTTTATGAATGCACGTTTTCTCACATGATTACACATGACCTGTGCCATCTGATAGCATACATCCTCCCCATATTTCTCTGGGTGTCTGGCATAATACGACATCTTTGGCACATAGTACATGATCAAAAAAACACACGAAACTATTACCCAAATAAATCTTAACATAACTACCTCTAACCAAATGCCTTCAACTCAAAAATGTGTGCATATAAATGCACACGTCCTTTTTTGCACAATTTTACCATTTACTGTCTAATTATTTTCTCAGCAAAGGGAAAAGTTGTCAAGTAACATTTTTCCCATTTTGTCAGTAGCAAATATGTAGTTGATAAGTTTATTCAACTACCCATTTGCATAAAAAAGACAATGCCACACCATACTTATCAATACGATGTTGGCACTGCCTTCTTTATAATAGACTTGAAGTTCCACTCTAGGTTTTATATCTTTTCTGTTACTTTAAGTCTCGTGAGAGCACGCGCAAGAGACGCCTCGCTCTGCTTGTATTCCTTCAGACTCTCTTTCTGTCTGAGTCTCTCTTCCGCTCTGATCTTTGCCTCCCTGGCTCTGACTCTGTCGATATCCTCCGGCTTCTCTGCGGAATCCACGATAAGGACAACTCGGTTATTTACTATTTGAACAAAGCCTTCGCCCACAACACCGACTACCTGCTCACCTTTACTAGTAGTGATCCTGATCTCGCCTATGCTGGTCGCTATGACCATGTTCTCATGATGTGCAAGAACCGCTTTCTCTCCATCTTCAAGTGGAAGAACTATCTTCTCTGCCCGGCCTTCGAAGAATATCTTATTGCTGGAAATAACTCTCAGATAAAATGTATTCATCTATGCACTTCCTTTTCTGATATCTGTTGATGTCTGCTGATATCCTCTGATATTTACTGGCCCTTCTCGGCCTTTTCCTTTACTTCCTCTATAGTACCTACATTGAAGAATGCCCACTCTGGATACTCGTCCATCTCACCGTCAACTATCATCTTGAAGCCCTTGATAGTATCTTTGAGACTTACATACTTTCCTGGGATACCTGTGAAGTTCTCAGCTACATGGAATGGCTGTGACAGGAATCTCTGAACCTTTCTGGCTCTTGTAACTGTGAGTTTATCCTCATCCGAAAGCTCCTCCATACCAAGGATTGCAATGATATCCTGCAGCTCCTTGTACTTCTGGAGGATCTCCTGCACACGTCTTGCAACTTCGTAATGCTCCTCGCCGACTATATCAGCCTCAAGGATTCGTGAGCTTGACTCCAGCGGATCTACTGCCGGATAGATACCCTGCTCAACGATCTTTCTTGAAAGGACTGTATTTGCGTCCAGATGTGCAAATGTTGTGGCTGGAGCAGGATCTGTAAGGTCATCGGCTGGCACATATACGGCCTGAACTGATGTGACTGATCCTTCCTTGGTAGAAGCGATTCGCTCCTGAAGCTCACCCATCTCATTTGCAAGTGTTGGCTGATAACCAACTGCTGACGGCATCCGTCCGAGAAGTGATGAAACCTCTGAACCAGCCTGTGTAAATCTGAATATATTATCAATGAACAACAGCACATCCTGATGATTTACATCACGGAAATACTCTGCCATTGTAAGTCCTGTCTCTGCAACTCTCATTCTGGCTCCAGGTGGTTCATTCATCTGTCCGAACACCAGGGCGGTCTTGTCGATAACGCCTGACTCGCTCATCTCTGTCCACAGATCATTTCCCTCTCTTGAACGCTCTCCAACACCGGTGAATATGGAATATCCACCATGTACAGATGCTATGTTCTGTATAAGCTCCTGGATAAGGACTGTCTTACCAACTCCGGCACCGCCGAACAGACCGATCTTACCACCCTTTGAGTAAGGTGCAAGAAGATCTATGACCTTGATACCTGTCTCAAGTATCTCTATGACAGGGCTCTGATTCTCAAATGTTGGTGGCTCTCTGTGGATTACCCAGTGCTCTGTGTCTGAGAGATCCTCCTTGCCATCTATTGTCTCACCAAGTACATTGAACAGACGTCCAAGTGTCTGATTTCCTACTGGAACTTTGATTCCCGATCCGGTTGCAACGACTTCCATATCTCTTGAAAGTCCCTCACTGGCAGACAGCATGATACATCTTACTGTATTGTTTCCTACATGCTGCGCTACTTCCATAACACATTTTTTTCCATGATTATCTACTTCTAGAGCATCCTTGATGTATGGCAGATCGTTGTCTGGGAATTCTACATCTACTACAGGTCCCATGACCTGTACTATCTTACCATTTTTCAAAACATCAGACCTCCTTCTTAATTTTTCTCTTTGAAGGTGTATGCGAAACCTTTAAGCATCCACCTATCTACTTATATAAATTAACTTCTATCTCTTTGAGCTCTGGCGCCACCGGCGATCTCGGTGATCTCCTGGGTTATGGCTGCCTGTCTTGCTCTGTTATATTTTATATTAAGATCATCCAACATCTCCTTGGCACTCTTGGTGGCTGAGTCCATCGCCATCATTCGGCTGTTCTGCTCACTACAGAAGGACTCTACCAGAGCACCATATATATATCCCATGACACAGTTTGGCACGATTCGGTCCAGCACCGCCTTAGGTGAAGGCTCCATGGTGATCTCCTCGTGGAACACATCCGCAGGAACGCCTGCGAAGTCAGTCCTCTTCATAGGGAGGAGCTGTATCATCTGTGGTTCCACGACCACACTGCTCTTCATGTTCGTATATATGATGTATACCTCATCTATATCGCCGTTCTCATAGTTTTCAAGCATCTTGTCCGCTATGACTCTGGCTCTGTGAAGACTTGGATTCTGAGCTGTATACTGGAAATGTATATCTATAGGCACTCCCTTCTTGGCGAAGTAGTGTCTTCCCACCTGGCCGACTACATACAGCTCACTGTTCGGGTGGGCTGCAAGCTCCTGCTCGGCGATCTTGATTACATTGTGGTTGTAAGCTCCTGCCATACCTTTATCGGCGGTGATCACAAGATAGCCACGTTTTCTGTCCTCTTCCTTGATGCCCTCTCTGCTGTCGAAATACAGATGCTCCATCTCAGGAACATGTCTGAGCATTCTGGCAAGAGCAACCTGAAGTGTATAGAAATAAGGCTCCGTGTTCTCAAGATCCGTCCTGGCCTTTTTCAGCTTGGACGATGAGATCATATACATTGCATTGGTGATCTTCTGAGTATCCTTGATACTCTTTATTCTATTCTGGATTTCTTTGGTATTTGCCAATCAAATCACCTCTCAACGAATCTTCTGATTTCTCCTGAAATCTATCTCTCGATAAACTCCTTAGCAGCTGCGACTATCTTGTCCTTCAGCTCATCGGTAAGCACCTGCTTCTCCTCGATCTCATCCACGATATCCTTGTGGGCACTGTGGAAGAACTCAAGCATCTCAAGTTTCTTCTTCTTGACCTCTGAAACCTCTACCGGAAGGAATACCTTATTGGTAGCTGCTACCAGGATGATAACCTCCTCTGCCATTGACAGCGGATTGCACAGTGGCTGCTTTAAAAGCTCCATAAGTCCCTTGCCGTACTGCAGCTGTTCCTTGGTGTTCTCATCCAGATCTGAACTGAACTGTGTGAACACTTCCATCTCTCTGTACTGTGCCAGATCGATACGGATACTTCCTGCGGCCTTCTTCATCGCCTTTGTCTGCGCTGCACCACCAACTCGTGATACCGACAGACCGACGTTGACAGCAGGTCTCATACCTGAGAAGAACAGATCACTCTCGAGGAATATCTGGCCATCTGTGATAGATATGACATTTGTAGGGATATAAGCAGATACATCACCTGCCTGTGTCTCTATAATAGGAAGTGCTGTGATGGAACCTCCGCCCAGCTCATCCTTAAGCTTACTTGATCTCTCAAGAAGTCTTGAATGGAGATAGAATACATCTCCAGGATATGCTTCACGTCCTGGTGAACGTCCGAGAAGCAGTGACAATGTTCTGTAAGCAACTGCATGCTTTGACAGATCATCGTACACGATCAGCACATCCTTGCCCTTATGCATGAAGTACTCAGCGATAGCCGTGCCTGAATAAGGTGCGATATACTGAAGTGGTGCTGAATCACTTGCTGTCGATGCAACGACTATCGTGTAGTCCATCGCATCGTATTTATTCAGGTTGTTTACAACCTTTGCTATGGTTGAAGCCTTCTGGCCTATAGCCACATATACACAGATGACATCCTTGCCCTTCTGATTCAGAATGGTATCTATCGCTATGGATGTCTTTCCTGTCTGTCTGTCTCCTATGATCAGCTCTCTCTGTCCTCTACCTATTGGGAACATGGCATCTATCGAGAGGATTCCTGTCTGAAGCGGCTGGTTGACCGACTTACGATCAACTATGCTTGGAGCCGGATTCTCAATAGGACGATAATCAGTCGACTCTATGCCGCCCTTTCCATCTATAGGTGCTCCAAGGGCATCAACTATACGTCCGACAAATGCATCGCCTACAGGGATACCTGCACGCTTGCCTGTTCTGCTGACCTTTGTTCCTTCCTTGATTCCTGTATCACGACCGAACAGAATACATCCTATCTCTGTTCTTCTGATATCCTGAACCATACCTTTGACGCCATTCTCAAAGACGACGATCTCTCCGTACATTGCATTGTCTATACCATATACGGTTACGATTCCATCACCTACATAGATGACCTTGCCGACTTCTTTGTCCCTGGAGTCAAAATCATAATTCTCTATCTCTTCTTTGAGTATAGAAATAATATCCTCTGAACTAATTGAACTCAATTTATCACCTCATAACCAGTTTCTGTCTAAGGGATTTGTACCTGCCCAGAATGCTTCTGTCGTACTCGCGGTCTCCCGTTCTTATGACAAATCCACCTATCAATTCTTTTTTCTCCACCATGGAAAGCTGTACTGCCTTGCTTCCATACTCTTTCATAAGGAAGTTCTCGATACCTGCTTTCTGCTTATCAGTTGGCGGTGTGACATAATAGAGAGTTGCCGAAAGGATATCCTGCTGCTCTCTGGCATACTTCTCATACTCGTCAAATATGTCATGTATCATGTCAAATCCATCATTGTCACACAGAGTCTTCATAAAATTCACCAGATTCCTGCTGCCATATCTGTCGAATACTCTGTCAATGATCTTGCGCTTTTCTATATGTTCAACCACCGGACTTGCCAGTGCATCTGCCAGTTCCGGGCATCCATTCACCAGCGCTTTTATCTCCTCCACCATGTCCTGACTGATTCCAAGCTGATAGAGGACAATTCCGTAATTAATTGCCTTCTGTGTCACCTGAATCACCTACTTCATTCAAAAACTCGTCATACATGGCAGAACCTGCTGATACCGCATCACCTTCACCGCCCACGATCTTGCCGGCTGCTGCCATTGCAAGCTCTGCGATCTGTGACTGCATATCAGAAAGTGCCTTGTTCTGCTTGATCTCTATGGTCTTCTCCGCATCCTTTATCATCTTGACTGACTTTGCATCAGCCTGATCTATGATACGGCTATACTCATTCTTGGCCTCCACACGGGATTTCTCTCGAAGTTCTCTGCACTCTGCATCAACCCCTGCAAGGGTATCCTCATACTGTGCCTTGAGCTTCATCGCTTCAGCCTTCTGATTGTTGGCATCCGATATATTGCCAGCGATCATATCTTCTCTCTTCTTGATGACATCGTTGATCGGTCCAATCAAGAACTTCTTCAAAAGAAGAAACAGAACTATTAAGTTGATAATGGTGAATGCTATTGTAGAAAATTCTATATCAATCATATAGCCACTCCTATCTTTCTGTTTCTGTTATCTGCATATACAGATGAATCTGCATCTCTTCTGCAACTCCAGATTTCTATTAGATATTTATATTAAAATATCCATCTGACCTAAAATCTGATTATTTAAGAAGAATGATTGCAAGAAGTCCGATAACGAAACCGTAGATAGCTGTTGCCTCTGCAAGGGCACAACCGATGATAAGAAGCTTTGTGATCTTTCCATCTGCCTCCGGCTGTCTTGCTACAGCCTCAACTGCCTTTGATGTTGCAAGACCGATTCCAAGTCCTGCGCCAAGTCCTACTAATGCTGCTATACCTGCTCCAATTGCTAATAATCCGTTCATATCATTTTCTCCTTCATATTTTCATTTTAATTTCAGATAATATGTTAATTATCTTTAAATAACCTTTACTCCATCGCTTCCTGCATGTAAAGCGTAGTCAGGAAAGTAAATACAAATGCCTGCAAGAATCCATCAAAGAAATCAAAGTACAGGCTTAGTGGGATAGGGACAATAAGCGGAACTACTGCCTCTATCAGCTTCATGATGACGAATGCTCCGAGAACATTACCAAAAAGTCGCATACACAGCGACAATGGCTTGATGACCAGCTCAAGCACGTTGAGCGGCGCAACTATGGCAACCGGCTCTGCAAAGCTCTTGACCCATCCTTTCGTTCCCTTTCCTCTTATTCCTGCCACCTGTACGAGTATGATACTCATGATGGCCAGCGAGGCTGTCACATTCAGATCCTTTGTCGGTGGTTTAAAGCCAAACACACCCATGATGTTTGCCATACCAATGTACAGAATAACCGTTATCAGGTAAGGAACATATTTCATACCCGCCTCTCCAATAACACCTTTGAACAGGTTGTTAAAGGTAGTTATTATGGTCTCCAGCACAAGTTGCTTCTTACCGGGATTCTCGACCCTGAGATTCCTTACAAGTATGATAGACAACAGCACCAGCACTGCCATAATGATCCATGTTACCACCACAGATTCTGTTACCGGTATTCCACCAAATATTGGTATTGTAAATACTGTTTTGCATTGGAGTTCATTGGATAACTCTTCTGCCAGATCCGTAAGACATCACTTCCTTTCACACTGTTTTGTTGTATGTCAAAATGCTATCCCAGGTTTATTATTGGTTTATTATTGAAATAGCATTCCTGGCATCTGCCTCTGTGAGCCCCGCAAGTACGTTCTCAGTGTTGATCCAGTGAGAATCAAGTCCCTCTGCTTCCCAGTCCATATCCATGTCATCAAATATAACATATCCCTCTACAGCATTTGCAGTCACATAATCCTTAACCGCACATGCCCTGGTATAAACACCATACTTATTCCTGAGCTCATCCCCTGAAGAAGTTGCCCCATATACCTCCATTCCCGCATCTGCAAGTCTGTCTACCAATTCCCTTACATGTGTCTTACTGATATCCTTATCAATCACCTGTTTTCTCCAGTCACTGGTCATAACCAGTTTCGCCCCTGTGGCGTCTACAATCATCTTCAGATTTGCCACATTCTTTGGATTGATAAACTCCCCATGCGTCTCGCACAGAAATTTCTCCGAATTCAGTACGCCGTCTACATCAAAAAATACTACATTCATCCGGTCATACTCCCCTATCTTTTTACTCTTGAGCTTTCTTCGCTCCTTGCTTGCGTATTTTATCACCATTCAAAAAAAATTTAAAGTCATATATTTGCCCTTATAGTCAAATTTTAATCATTTTTTATATTTGTATTGTTTTTTGCAACAAAAACGAATTTTTGTCACAGTTTTTCAAAGAAACCCGCATAAAACAAGGGAGTATCGCTAGTTTATAATTTCTTTATATTTTTAACAATTAGTTTATAATCAACAAATATCAACACATACAGCCAATTCTGACGATTTATTAATATGTAGAATCGGCAGCGAATACGACTGAACTTCGGTGCTTCTTGCTGAGGCAGAGACCGCAGCGCCCTTATCGCGGTCGGCGCCGAATGCAGATAGAAGCAGCGAAGTGAGGGAAGTATAGCGTGATACCACATATATAGCAGATGATATACCCTGCCCCGGAAGCATCCGCAGCCGTCCCGTCCGTCCACCACGAAAAAAAGCTATCTCGTACTCGACGCCCAACGCTCGATACGTGATAGCCTTGTTCCCTCTGCCGAAATCCGTCACCCCCATTGTGACAGATCGTTGTAGAAAATGACCCCCTTGTCATTTCTCGATGTAACAGATAGATCTATTATATCATTATTTCACATAAATGGAAGCGTAGTTTGTACACTTACTTGCGCACTATGTTTTTGTAAAAGTGTAACATAATACACTTTACATATAGACATTTCTAAAAATTCGTTTATAATAGAAAGCAAACACATAACATGCAGTAATCCACTAACACTTTCACATATGGTAATGGAGAATTATATATGGAACAATACTACGACATAGGCGAACGCCTGAAAGAAAGCATGGCTGAGAGAGGCGTCACTATATCCCAGCTTGCGGATATAACAGGAATCTCTGAGGACACCATAAAAGCCATAAGAAGCGGGAAGACCAAAAGTCCGGGGATTCTTCTCATGATATCCATAGCGGATGCCCTTGGCTGTACCATGGATGGTTTCCTTCACAGGCAGAGCCTGACCGCTGAAGAATTATATCTGCTCAGGAAATTCAGAACTCTCAATCACCACGGCAAGAGCATGGTCATGTTGATGGCCGATTCTGAAGATCATATGCAGAAAAGCGTTACACCATCAGGCACAGAAACTAAAGCAACCAGAAAACTTCCCTGCATCGCATCCATACACACACTTGCATCAAACACCGACTATTCAACTCATGCGACAGAATTTGTTGATATTCCGGTTGACTATTTTCCTTCGGCAGACTATTGCATCAAGCTCACAACCAACATGCTGCACCCTATATATATGCAGGGAGATATGCTCGCTGTAGAAAATGGTTTCCCAAGATTTGGAGATATATCTATATTTCTCAACAAAGATGGAGTCGAGATGATCCGCAGATACACGGAAAAGGATGGCTCACCTTACCTTGAAGCTGTCAGCAGATGTGACAGATCACTTTACCTCACAGGTGATATCATTTGTCTGGGAACGATCCTCGGAATCATACGTCTTGAAGACACAAGAAAACCGCCTATTACATAAAGGCGGTTTTCTTATCATATAAATTGTATTGTCAGTCTATTCTGCCCCACCGGTGATAAGCCATGGAGACGGCTGAGTAACAAACATATTGTCCTTGTTGGTCTTGGATACAGATATCTGTATTGCTTCCATATTCTTTATTCCAAGCTTGTCAAATATAAGCTTTGTCTGTGCAAGTATTCCAAGGTCAAGCGTGTATATGACAAACTGCATGTCCGGATTGATCTTAAGCAGTCTCTCCATATCTGACTCCAGATAATGGTTTGCAACTATGAATGCCAGCCTCGGAACAGGTATGGCTGCCAGAGTTTCCTCACTCATGTCAGGGATTATCTGAACGTTATGTACTCCGAACTTGTCAACATTCTCTTCCATGGATCTCCTCGAACCCGCGTCAGGCTCAACAGCTATGATGTTGCCCTCACTTGCCACAATCGCAGCTTCTATGACTATGCTCTCAGCCTGAAGCGCCAGAATGGTGTCATGTGTATCCACGTCCAGCAGACTCATGATGACCGCCCTTATCTCCTTGCCAACATATTGAACTGTTCCTGCGGAAAAGAAATCATTTGCAATTCCGTATCTGACGGATTCCCTTGTCTTCTCATTCATGATAAATATAACCGTAGGTTCCGTAATCTTCCTGTTCAGTACCCTCTCAAGCTTATCATGGTGAATCTCTCCGCCGGGCTCCACGCCCTCTGCATACCACATATCATATTCGCCAAAGCCTTTCTCCCACAGCGTGTATAACAAATCTTCGTGACTCTGATCGGCAAATATAAGGACTCTCTTGTGTGTATCTATCGTTGGCACTACATTCTTCTGTTTTCCGCATATATTCAGCATCTTTATCTTCTCTGGACTCACCTTCATCATATCTGCAAAGTATCCAAGCCAGCTGAGCATATTCTTGTTCTCGTACATAACCATAACCCTCCTTTTGTTGTCCGTCCAATCTTTTATATAGCATATATATTATACTATTTTACCGACCTTCTGTACACCCAAAGTGACGTCTTCTTATTGTATGTAACAACCGGTAACTCTTGTATGTTTTATTCCTCGAACTTCTTCACAAGTATACTTGCATTGTGTCCGCCGAATCCCAGAGAGTTGCTGAGCGCATATGTAATATCCTTATGTACACCCTCGCCCATTGTATAGTTGAGATCCATCTCACCCTCTGTCTCGCGAAGACCAACTGTTGGATGGATGTATGAATCCTCTATAGACTTCACACATGTGATAAACTCTACTGCACCGGCAGCTCCAAACAGATGTCCTATCATGGACTTTGTGGAATTGATGTTCACATTGTATGCAGCATCTCCCATGGCGTACTTGATGGCTCTTGTCTCAAAGAGATCATTGTGATGTGTGCTTGTTCCATGTGCATTGATGTAATCAACATCAGCAGGAGCAATACCTGCCTCCTCTATGGCAAGCTTCATGGCACGTCCTGCACCACTTCCATCCTCCTTAGGGGATGTGATGTGATATGCATCACATGTAGAACCATATCCAACTACCTCAGCCAGTATCTGTGCCCCTCTCGCCTTGGCATGCTCAAGAGACTCAAGTACAACTACTCCTGCCCCCTCTGCTATGACAAATCCACATCTGTCCTTGTCAAATGGAATAGATGCTCTCATAGGATCCTCTGCACTTGAAAGTGCTGTCATGGAGATAAATCCTGATACATTCGTCTCACAGATAGGTGACTCAGCACCGCCTGCAACCATAACATCAGCCTCTCCTGCCTGTATATATCTGTAAGCCTCTCCTATGGAGTTGGTACCTGTCGCACATGCTGTGACAATATCTGTACACTTTCCTTCAAGGCCAAACTGTATAGCTACATTGCCTGCTGCCATATTGGAGATCATCATAGGCACCATCATAACACTGACTCTGTTTGCCTTGCCCTCCAATACCTTCTTGTGCTCCTTCTCTATGGTAGCAACACCGCCAAGACCATTTCCTATACAGGTTCCGATCCTTGTTCGGTCTTCCTTCTCAAGGTCAAGACCTGCATCCTTGATAGCCTCGCCTGTAGCTGCGATAGCATACTGGCAGAATGGCTCCATACGTCTTGCTGCCTTTGGATCCATATACTGCTTTGGATCAAAATCCTTCACCTCAGCGGCAAGCTTACACTTATAATCACTTACATCAAACTTGGTGATCTCTCCGATACCAACTGTATTCTTCTTTATATTCTCCCAGAATTCTTCTACACTGTTACCTATAGGTGTCACTGCACCCATTCCTGTTACAACAACTCTCTTCATCTCATACCTCGTAATCTTTTATTTGCAGTTCCTCAGGAGTCCGATCAGATGTCAAATATAATACATTAATCTCCTGTGCTCCGCATATTCAACTATACAGATACATACACAGCACAAGAGGACTGCCGGCAGCAGTCCTCTTGATTATCGCGCTTTCTGCATCCCAGATATATAAATATTACCACAATGTGATATATATAACAAGGATAAATAGTATTGAATACTACGTTGTTCAATCTAATATTTATTTCAGCAATCCATGTTTTTCCTTGAGTGCAAGTATCTTTCTCACACTGTCATCTATCCTGTCCTCAGTGATATCTCCGCTCTCAACCGCCTGAACCACAGCATCGATCGCAGTATCTATATCTGTTGGATCAAGGAGCATATCTATTCCCGCTTTGATCGACATGACAGCAGACTCTCCCACTCCGTAGTTGTCCGCTATAGAGCTCATAGCCAGAGAATCTGTGATGGCGATTCCTTCAAAATGCATCTCATTTCTCAGCATCTCTGTTGTTATCTTGTAGGAAAGTGTAGCCGGAAGTTCATCTATATCCGGCACTATAAGATGGCCAACCATCACAAATTCTGCACCGGCATCTATTCCCGCTGTAAATGGCTGCATCTCATCCGCCATGATCTCATCCTTTGTTCTTCTCACGTAAGCACTGCTGTAATGGGAATCTTCTGCGGTGTCTCCATGTCCCGGAAAATGCTTCAGGGTACACATAACTCCGCCGTCCTCAAATCCTTTGACTGCACTGCCCACAAGTTCTGCTGCCTGGCTGTAGTCATCGCTGTAAGCACGCTCACCTATAACTGTGTTGTCAGGATTTGACCATACATCCGCAACCGGGGCAAAGTCCATGTTGAATCCCAGAGCCGCCATGTCGCTGGCAATGGTATATGCGTTGTCATGAGCCTTCTGTGTTCCCTCATCCTTGTAATTGTACATGGAATCTATATATGTGGTTCCCACAGTGTTCATGAGCCTGTTCACCATTCCGCCTTCCTCATCTGTACTTATAAAAAGGCCGACCTTGCTATAGCTCTGTGAATTGTCTATCATCTCTTTGATCTGGTCTTTGCTCTCCATATTCTGCGCAAAATATACTATTCCACCCACTGGATATTGCTCAAGTGCAGATTTTGTCGTATCTCCTGCAGCAGTCACCACGTCAATTCCCGTGATGCTCTCAGGTCTCACGAACATCATCTGACATACCTTATCTCTGAGGCTCATATCTGCCAGCGTCTTCTCTACAATATCAGAGCCTTCTGCGGATCCTGACTGATCTGCAGGATCCTGCACATCCTCACCGCCGGTCACTTCTGCAGCCGTATTATCGCTGCCATTATCATTTTTCCCGGCATCAGTATCTTCCGTATTCTTAGAATCTCCAGATTCTGATACGCCATCCGGCTTTGATGAATCAACAGCTTCCGTAGTCTGGGCCGCTTCCTTCGGATCCCCGGCTTTCCCACCAAGGGTAAGTATTCCGAACACACCGGCTGCCACAAATACAAGAGCCATCAGAACAACCAATATTTTCTTCATATAATTCTCCATTCTCTATCTGTACATCTTCTAATCCTCATACTCTATAACGTAGGCCATCTTGCCCTTGAAATATTCAAGGCCTGGCACCGATGCAGGATCATTTCTCTGATCATTCCATGTCCAGCCTCCAAGACTAGGCACATTCCACAGCATGACATACCACTCAGGCTCGCCATCCTTATCAGTTCTGGAAGGCTCGTCTTTGCACCAATGCTGGTACGAAGAGAAATCCTCACCTGTAACCCAGTGACCAAACACATCACCGCCTCTGTCATAAGCGGTATATCCTCCAAGCCATACATAATCAACCCCTTGAGCCTCTGCCATGGATATGATGGTATCTTCCTCTTCCTTGCTTGTTATCGTAACAAGATGACCTCCCGCCATGTTCGCCGCAACATTTGCATCCTCCCATGAGAGGTCCGCCAACACCAGCTCATATCTGCTTGAGTGGGTCTTGTTGATTCCCGATTTATCCACGGTAACAGGAGTTACTTTCTCCTGATCATTTGCACAATAAGTATCGTCAACCATGCTGACAACCAGATCTCTCTCGGAACTCTGCTTTATGCTCTCATCACAGTTATAAACTATCTTGTACATCTGCTTCTGCTGTGTATATATGGTCTGATATATCTCATTCAGATCATACAGATCGTCTATATTCCAGTATCTTCCGCCCGTACTCTCAGCAATTGTCTGAAGCTCTGTTGTATCATAACCTTCATCATAGCCAACACCGATCACGTACACAGGAACCTCGTACATATTTGCTATATCTATGACTGACTGTGCAGAATATCCGGAATCCACTGTATTATATCCATCTGTGAAAGCGATCACACACTTTGCTCCATCCTGATATATTACATGCTGAACACCCTGGTACATACCCTCATAGAGATCTGTCATTCCCTCAGGAAACATGCTTGATATTCCATTTTTCAGGAATTGAGAATCATTTGTAAATGTACACATCTGTCTGGATATATCATCAATAGCAAGAAGCTCCGCACGGTCTCCTGCATCATACTGAAGATTTCCGACAAAATCATTGAGAACACTCTTGATCTTGTCCATATCGTCGTACGATATACTCGAGCTCTTGTCTGCTATGAGCGAGATGTTCAGCGCTGCATTCTTGTCAAGCATCTCTGACTCTGTGACTTCCTTATAAATATACTTACCATTTGAAATCTTCTCTTTAATGTAAAAGTTCTCTGATGACAATCCTTGTATTACACTATCCGCATTCTCCACTGTGACATAAAGTGTGACCTCAGGATAATTTGACGCATCACAGGATTCTATGGTCACATTCGCCGTCTGAAGCTGTGGCTCATTGTATGTAAGCTGTGCGCCTTTTCCCGCCTTAATCTCTTTTCCGTCCACAGTCACATGGATATTTCTGGCCTTGCCACCGGCGGAAATATTGTTGGCTACGTACGTGATCACCTTCTTGCCGTTGTCATCTCGGATGTCCTTGATCTCAACATCCTCTCCGTCCTCCTTGATGGTAGTCTTCTTCGCATCCACATCTCCGTGTCCGCTGAGAGTCACCTCCACCAGAGGGAAACTACTGTCGGTTATGGATGAGACATTGAGGGCTTCATACTTCGCGCCACCGCCACTCAGATCATCCCCGCTCTTTTCCGTGGTAGCAGCATCTGCCGCCTGTGTTGTCGAAGCATCAGTAGAGCTTTCAGATGAGGCAACCTGTGTCCCACTTCCATCCGTACCCTTTCCGTTCTTTGTGAGGAAATATATACACACGCCTATACCGCAGACAAGCAGAAACATGACTATAGACATAGCTATCATAAATCCGGTCTTGCTGCCTGGCTTTTTATCACCTTTCTGCGGTGGCATATTCTCAGGCGTCACACCATGTATATTAGACTGACCACCACCCACAGGGCCATTCACAGGACGTGGCGGTCCCGGCTGCTTATATGTCATCTCAGAGCCTCTCTGCGTCGGAGCATCCTGCTGGGCTCCGGTCTGGTACGGCATTCCTGGGCCTATCTGCGTCGGAGCATCCTGCTGGCCTCCGGCCTGGTACGGCATTCCAGGTCCCCTCTGTGTTGGAACATCCTGCTGGTCTCCCATCTGGTACGGCATCCCAGGGCCTATCTGCGTCGGAGCACCCTGCTGGTCTCCCATCTGGTACGGCATCCCAGAACCTCCCTGCGCCGGGATACCCTGCTGGCCCCCAATCTGGTACGGCATTCCAGGCCCCCCCTGCGCCGGAGCGCCCTGCTGGCCTCCCATCTGGTATGGCATCCCCGGGCCTCCCTGGGCCGGGCCATTCGGATTCATTATATTGCCACACACGTTACATCTTGTGGCGTTATCTGGCAATATATTGCCACATACATTACAAATCATACCCTCATCCTCCTCAAAACCAAGCGTTATTTCTTTAATAATTCTATCACACAGTGATATCTGAGGCTAGCATTTTATAACACAAATCGACATCTGCCATGTGTAAGTACGTATTTTTATACAAGCAAAAATCCCCCGGAAGAAAATGAGATCTATATCTCACCGTCTCCCGGGGAATGAAAAATTCAATGAATGAAAACTTCCACTCTTTTTTCGTATTTCCTTAATCAAATATTCGTTTATTTTCTATGCAGTTATCTATGGAATATACTGTTTATCTGCAACTCTGGTATACAAAGTTCTCATAGATCTTCCAGACTTTGATACAACAACCATCTTTATGCCATATTTACCGCAGCCCTCTACAACCAGATATTCTCCGGCATCATATATCTTACTTACGTAGAATGAAAAAGTCTTAACAACCTTGCTTGTGCCATTGCTCTTTCTGACAAGGCCACAGTTCTGCCCGTTCTGTGTGTAGGTGTAACCATATGCGTTGTTGCACACATTCTCATACTTTTCTATATCATCATATGGATTCTTCCACCAATTGACACTGCTGGCAGATGGTATATACAACTTCTTGACATAGCCATCGTTATAAATACGGAACATATCCTCAGTAGGTCCGCTGCTGCCATAGCTTCTTTCTATTCCCATCAGCATATTGTTTACCACACAGAGCTCGTACGAACCGTAGCAAAGGATAGTCTTGTCTGTTCCGTCCAGTCTCATTCTGTACACACCCTTGTCAGTTCCATACTGATTGTTGTAACTGTAATAAGTGTAGTAGATATAGTTGCCAATGATCTTCGCACCGGAGCCCTTGCCAAGGCACTTTTTTGTACGTCCATCTTTGGACACTCTGTATATATAATCCGTAGATGAATTGGCGCTGACATGTGCTGTTATATATAGATAACCGCCCCTGATATCATCCAGGCTCATGCATCTGAGATTCGTAAGCTTTACTTTCCTGCCGGTTGCCGGATTGTATGAGTACAGCCAGTTGGTATAGTTCCAGTTGTTGTCATACTTCTCACGCATGTAAATTCTCTTGCCATCTGAAAGCATCTCACTGCTTTTGCGGATATGTATCCTTCCGGATACAACAACCTTGCATCTGTAACTTCTGCCATTGCCAAGTCTTGCTATCACATAGGCCGTACCGCGCTTTATTCCGGTCACGCATCCATATGCATCGACTGTAGCAACTGATTTGTTGGAACTGCTCCATCTGACGGTTTGGCTTGTGCCATTTACATACAGATTCTGTCTCTGACCTCTGTCAAGTCTGCAGCTGCTGTAATTCAGCTTCACCGTGGCAGCCTCTGCACACACCATACCAGATTTCCCATCCTGTCCGTCAAATACCTGCGGTGCAAACACTGATCCGGAAACTGCCATAGTGACTGCAAGAAATGTACAGACAATTCTCTTTGCAAGTCTTGATCTAATGTGTTTTTTTACCATAGTATGACCATCCCTTCTTCTAAAACGTTGATATTATATTAATTTATAGTGTAACCCTGTCCTTTCCAGAAACTTGTAGGATTCTGGTTATCCAGCTTATAATCATTGACTGACTTTGCGGCGTAACCAACACGGCCATTTCGCACCTCCACATGAGTGTGAGCGCCACTTGACCTGGTTATTCCACGCCAGGATTCAACACCTATTCTCTGACCTCTTCTCACTGTCTGTCCAGCCTTCAATCCTGATGCAGGAGCACTGTGCAGGTATACAACAGTCTTTTTTGCCGCCTTATTGTAAATGGCTATGGTTGAAAGTCCATGTCCACCACACTTACCATATACAACCCTGACTACAACTCCATCTGTGAGTGCATAGATTGGCGCACCTATCTTGTAGTGGATATCTATTCCTTCATGTTTTCCAGAAGTGGTCTTATATCCATTAAAGCCACATGTTACACGCGCTGCACTGTTCCTGTATAATCCATAGCTAAGCTTTGTGTTCTTAACCTTTTTATTCTTGAAATTTGTAGATGACAAAATCCACTGCTGTGACTTGCCACCATGATATCTCCACGTATGGACATTCTTGCCATCAAGCGCCTTTCCACCGGATATATCAATCACACACCCAAGCTTATTTTGTATAATAACCGTTCCTGCTGATGTCTTATAGAAGCAAAATAACTGAGAATCAGTTCCATTATACTCCCACAACTGTATGTTTGTTCCCTTACTCTTTTTGCCATCCTTGACATCCAGCACCTTACCACACTCAGCTTCTATCTTATACCAGTATGATGTAGCCTTTGTTATCCTAAATTTCTGATTATTTGCACCGGTACTCTTGTAAACAGCAATATTTGTTCCATTTGCTGTTTTTGCCCCGTACAAATCAAGTACATAATTGCTGTCATATGCAGACTTTAAAGTATACACTCCTTCATTTACCCATGAAAGCTGTCCCTCTGGTGTGACAACATCAAAAGATTCATTTGACAAAATCCACTGCTGTGACTTTCCGCCATGCATTGTCCATGTATGAATGTTCTTGCCATCTTTAGCCTTTCCACCCGCAATGTCCAGAACATATCCTAATTTATTCTCAATAATGTAAGTTCCTGAACTGGTTTTGCAAAAACGGAACAACTGTGAATCAGTTCCATTGTATTCCCACTGCTGAACATTTACACCATTTCCAGCCTGTCCGCCTTTGACGTCCAGAACACTTCTTGATGCGGTCTCAATCTTGTACCAATACCCGCTTACATTGACAATTCTGAATTTCTGATTGTCGGCACCTGTTTTTTTGTAAACCGCAATATTTGTTCCATTCCATATATTGCCGCCATATACATCAAGCACATAGTTACTGTCGTACATCGAACTAAATGTATATACGCCATCTGTTATTTTTACATACGATCGGCTTCCCTGCACATTACTATTTATGCTGACCTGCACTCCAGTTGCGGTAAAATCAGAACCGGCACGGGCAGGAAGTGCTGGAACCAGTCCTCCAATAAGCAGCACAGCCATAATTACAGCTATAAACCTGGTCAGTCTCGTAGTTCGTCTGTTTGTAATCTTTTTCATACGCAATACCCTCCTATTTGTAAATAGTACAGATATCTGCAAAACACTCTCTGTGATTCAATCAAGTTTAAGTTCTGCAGATACCTGTTATGATGTTTTTCATTTTAATATAAGAGGATTTACAATTGAATAACTTCTGCATAACTTGGTTCTGGTCGTGCATAACTTTCCTACTGACTCTCCACCCACTCGACAGCCTAAGTTGCCATGCTGTCAGAGGCTCCCTCCCATTCAAAGCAGACTTTTGCAGACATGTCACACCCTGTCAGCCCAATAGTTCATGTATCTGGTTCTGAAGTTCTTCTCAAATGAAATCCCGATCGGCAGTTCTCTGCCTCCCTCCATCTGGACAAGGTCCTTCTTCACCACATTTACATAATCAAGGTTGACCACATAAGCCTCATGGCAGCGCACGAACAGACCGTTGGTCTGTGACAGAAATTTCTTCAGTGAACTGTAGAAACTGTAGTCCGACTTCTCTGTATGTATGGTCAGCTTGCGCTGGGACCTCTCGACAAATACTATGTCGTGCTGAGGTATGAGCACACGGCTGCCATCGCAGACTATCTCCATAACTGCAGCATCCTTGTTCTTCTCTATTATATTTACGGCTTTGTTCACCGCACGTGGAAGCATAAGATCCATATTGGACTTGAGAACAAAATAGCAATGCTTTGTCTCATAGACATCAGGAGCGAACTCCAGAATATTTGTAAGATAAATGATCTGGCTGAACGGCAGCAGTTCATTGATGGCAGCACTCAGGTTTATTCCATTGTAAGGAACAGCATCAAACTCTATATCCATAACCGCTATATCACACGAAAGTGTTCTGCGCTCAATCTCACCCCTAAGATCATCCGGCAAAAATATGGTTATATCAGACTCATCCGCCAACTTATTGCTGACAAGAACCTCTTTTGTTTTCTCCGCCTCTTTAATCGAATCATCACAAATTATTATTTTCATTATCTAGACCTCTCAATTAAGTATACCTGTCTATGTTACCAAAATAGGTCGTTATTTTTAAGAATTATTGCATAACTTTAGTATAATCATGCACAACTTTTCGACATAATGCAACGCAAAAAACCTATAATAATTTAAGCAGCCTCAACCTAATTAATTACTTCGTGGAGCGCCATCCGGTTTATGACAAATCCCCCGGATACTTCAGGTTCACGAACACCTTTTACCTGCAAACGCTCCACGAATCACGTACTTTATATACAATCTCCCACTCATTATCTGGCAGTCATGACATATCAGAAAATTCTGCCATCAAAACCATATTTTTATTATATTTGTTTCAATATCGCTTTCAATGTGTGACAAATATAGTGACAACTTTTATGGAACTTTGTTATAATAAACCGTCAGTAAAAGGCTTTTAAACAGGAGGTATGACATGGAACAGATTCAGGATTTGATCAAAAGACATATTGATGCAAATGGATATACCATATATTCACTCGCATCAATATGCGGCATAAACAGAACCACTCTTCAGAAGGTTCTGGCCGGGCAGAGAAAACTCACTACACAGATGTACGAAAAACTCATCCCTTTCTTCTCCCTGTCCCCATCTGAAAAAGCTGAATTTGATAAATATTTTCTCATAGACCAGATAGGTCAGGACCGCTACCAGACCCATATGCAGATAAGAAACATACTTGAAACTCCTGCCGATCTCCTTGGTCAGAGCTCTGCTATTCAGGCAGATTCATTCATAACCGACGTATCGGAGATACCTGATTATGCTTTTATCCACGATCAATTCCAGATAACCAGTTTCATATATTCCATAGTCCGATATGCGGTAAAGAATTTTGGAGATCCATACCTGTACATCTTTGCCGACATGAGCAAATCCTATATTTCAAATCTGCTCAAACTATTCTACAACGAGGAATTCAGCAGCCTGACTACGACACAGCTCATAGAATTCTGCAAAGTCAGGGATCTGCACGGCAACTACGACAACATGCACAATCTGCAGTGTATCGCCAATCTGCTGCCGTTTTTTTCTGCCTGCACAGGGAATTTTTCTGTCCACTATTACTATGCAGCGCACAATGACTTTCAGATGGAAGTGATTGCATTTCCAAATTACATCATAACCAACACCCACGTGATATTTCTCTCACCTGATTTCAGGGAGGCATTCTTTGTGGCAAATGAAGAAATCCATCAACACTATCTGGACGTGTACAATTCAGCACTGTCCAGATCCCACACTCTGACAAACGGCAAACAATCCCCATCAGAGCTGCTGGACCAGATCATGGACTCGTCACCAGCCACCTATCCAGAACACAATATGTGCATAAATGTACAGCCGACATTTGAAAAATTCTTCACCCCTTCTATGATTGACAAGTATATGTATGATACTCCTTACCGTGATATTTTGAAGACCAAACTCTTAGCAAGGATAAAACAGCTCGAGTCTGAAAATCACACTGTCCTGTTCACATATGAGGGACTGGAATTGTTCTCCAGATATGGCAAAGTTATGAGTTTCCCCGATAATCTCGCTGCGAGAACAGACGTTGCAGACCGGATAACCATATTAAACCGCATCATAGAATCCAACGCCAACGCAGAAGACTATACATTTCTTCTTATCGACAGGAATAAACTCCGCACGTCACTGAACCTGACCATATCATTTGCACCGCCCATGACAACATATATCATGCTCACCAGGAATGACGGCAATACGATATGTATTCCGCTATGCGAATACTCCATCTGCAGTTCAATCATGGATTTCGTTCAGATGCTTCCTCAGTATGACATGATCTTGTCTGTGGAAGATACAAACCGTATATTGCAAAACCATATAGACGAACTGAGCCAGCAGCTGTGACATCTACACAGCCGCCAGCCCGGTATCTTCTATCTCTTTACTGTTATCATTCTGGCTCGGAATAAACAATCTTATCTGATCTTCTTCGTCCTCACGGATCGTCTGGACCACACCGTAATGCATGCTGACTATATCCCTGACAAACTCTATATTTCTTCTTGAAAACCTTTTCTTCTCTGCGCCATGATACGCAAGCACGATTATCATCATACCTCTTCTCATTCGCCAATCCAGCATGATCCAGGCATCAGACCTGTGTCCGCCTGTCACCCTGGCAAATACGCCCTCCATGAGATACTCCACGATGGCTGCCGCATCCTGCATAGATATCGGAAGCAGTTCAAATGGTTCCAGCACCGCAGAGAAACTGACTCCCGCCGTCTTCGCCTTCTCGCTGTATTCATAAAGCAGAGAATCCACCGCCAGACATCCGCTCAGAGAGAACTCATATCTGTCCCTGGCTCCTGCCTCCAGATTATTCACATACTCGGCATATATCTTATCCCTGTCGGATACGTCTCTGAACATATTCGTTCTGCTGTACAAAATCTTCAGCTCATCATTTGACCTTGCAAGATCCCTATAGTGATTATAGTTGTCATCTGCCAGTTTCTCTATAAGCGCCCTTCTGTTCATGACACGTTTCTTCTCAGCCCTGTTGTATATATAAGCTATAAGATTGAGAACCAGCAGCCATATAATCGTAAATGTTATCCAGAATGCAACCAGAAGCATACGGTTGTCAGCATACACCAATCTTTTCTCATCTACGATTTCATGGCCAACCGAAGTCAAAAAACCAACTGATGTCAAGAGTATAAGCGACATGGTTCTGTATACATTTGCACCGGATAGAACCTCAGGCTTCATAAGCTTTCTAAACCCATGAGCCACCAGATATGTCTCAACTGCTTGTACCGATGTCATCAACACATAAGCCAAAAGATTCACCTGACCAGCCCTGACAAGCAGGACTTCGAAAGCAGCAGCAAAACTTGGAATAATCGCAGTTTCGATAGCCATCAGTAGATTGGCACACTGCATAACTATATAAAATATAAGGAAATTTTTCCAGATTATACCCTTGCAATATATTCCAACCAATATAAAATGCCCCAGTAGTTCCAATATAGTTGCGGCAAACTTCCCAGCCACACCAAATCTCTGGATCAGGAGCACACATGTCTCCAGTCCAAATATGACAAGCAGGAGACTGAGGCGTATCCATATCCCATCTCTTTTAAATGGTATAGACCACGTTGCACAAAATATCAGTAAAGTAGACATAAACACAAGTCCAAATTCAGCAGAGTTCATACAGATACCTCCTTTTTATCTCAAGCTACGCATTACAACTGGAATACAACCACCAGAAGCATATTGAACTGTCTGTCCTGAATGGTATTCTACCTAATCTTTAAGTTTCAGCACCTCTGCCTGATTAATATTCTTCATGATTCCCATAATGAAGCCTCCTTTACGTTTTGACCTTGTACTATTTGCAGTTCTCGAATTTAACATATTATTATGTTGAATTTTCAACAAATTCATTTATTCTATCCAATTTCCGCATTTGGTATAAAGACCTGCACAGTATCCCTGGTCTGGGTTAGCACGCCGGAATGGTTTTCTGTCATTTCGCGGACAAGCCTTATGCACCGGCGGTCTTCCCTGCTGCGGTTTAGCTGGCTTGCGTTGCCCTCCACTATCAGGAGCATCATGCCGTTTCTAAATCGCAGTTTTACTGACATCCACCTGCTATTTTGCTCTTCACATACGGCATTGTACATGGCCCGCATCAGGTATTCAAATATTGATATCAGCTCCACCTCACTTACAGGGATATCCAGCAGTGGTTCCACAACTGCGTCAAACTGCACGCCATGCTTTGCCGCATCTCTGCTGTATCTGCACAACAGGGCATCCACGGTCATATTTCCGCTCAGTGGGAATCCGCTGAGTTCCTGGCCATACTTTCTAAGTTTTTCAGCATATTTTCTAACAGCCTGTGCACTATGGTTTTTCCCAAGTTCCTGAAGTTCACGGTTCTCATTTGCCAACTTCTGATAGTGATCATAGTTTTCCGCAGCCAGACTTTCAAGCAGAGCCTTTTCTCTCTGGATTCTCTTTCTTTCTGATCTATTATATACTCCTGCGGCCACGTTCAATGTGAGCACCAGAACTACTGTCATGAAAAGCTGACTGAGTATACCTATCAGAGTACCTTTATCCGTTACAAGTTTGAGGTAATTACTGAAATTTATCCTGAAATAATACTCTGCCACATTTCCAATTACAAGCACTATATCAATTGTCTTATAAAGCCGTTCCCTGTCATACACCTCGGGATGCAGCAATCGTCTGAACAGACATCCCATAGGAATCGTCATGAGAACCGATGCGACCGTCGCTATGGCGATTCCCTGTACATTACTATAATTTCCAAGAGCGGCATCAGCCATAGTCTGGGCACACGATTTGAATATCAGAGTTACAAGTACCGTACCAACATTGCAGCATTGGGCAGTCAGGAAAAGTATAAGATAGTTTTTCCATATGATTCCCTTGGTAAACAGTCCTATAGTCACAAATGAAAATGATATGTCTAGCAATGGTGCAAAGAGAAGACCCGCGCCCCCGATCTCTTTCATGTGCTGAACACACACATAAAACCCAAGATTCAGTGCAAACATAACGACTACACTTATCTTTTTTCTTTTATACGGCAATGACGAAAGCACAGCCGCACAAATTATGAGTGCACTTCCAACCTCAGCAACGACTTTCGCCCAATCAATACCACCTGTCATCATATCCTCCATTTTCTGTTGCAATAAACATATGTTTACAATGGGATTCTGATCTCCGTCCGAAACATATCCCGCTCATCCCGCATATATATTTCCCCATTATATTTGCGTACTATGTCGCATATTATTGCCACGCCATATCCATGATTTGCCTTATCTGCCTTGCTGGTCTTCATGTCATCCACATCCATATGCTCAGTTTCTGACTTGCTGTTCTCAACCTCTATCAACAACCAGGTACCCAAGGGGCCAGAGGGGTCAGGCCCCTTGGGTAATCTCTTGCTTGGAATCGGCATAAAATCAGGCTTTTTGACCACTAAGGGGTCAGGCCCCTTGGTTAGCAGCTTAATTGATATGTCAATTCTGAGAGGGGCCTGACCCCCTTTCTTTCTACATCTCTCACAGGATTCCCTGGCATTGTCCAGGAGATTTGCAAATAAGCTTACTATCTCTTTATCCGAAAGTTCTATGCCAAGTCCATCTAGGGCATTTATGTCCATAACTATACCGCCAGCCTCAGCATCGCTGTACTCCTGGGTCAGAACTGAATCCAGTACAATATTTCCAGTGTATTTTGTTATACCGGTTCCCCCAGCAGCCATCGCCATGACCCGCTCCTGCTTCTTCAGGTCATGTCGTATGTGCCTGTAATTCCGGCTTTCATCCACGATGCGCATGTACTGCTCATCATCATCGCTGATTGTCTGTTCAAGTTCCTTGTACTGCCTCTCTAGCTGTCTCCGTCTTCTTAAAAGAACCAGTTGTATAGCACTCATCACCAAAAGCAGGAGCAAGGCGGCCGCCGCTATGATCCATATGTTATCTCCACGCATATCCTATTTACCATATGCCTCATGCCAAGACATATGATATCCTCCCATCCCTGTAAAAATAAAGAGACCGGACTTTCAAAGTACGATCTCTTTTTCCTTCTATACGAATTATTATTACAGGCTCATTCCGCCATCTACTTTGATGACCTGTCCTGTTATGTATGATGCCTTGTCTGATGCAAGGAACGCCGCTGTCTCAGCGATATCTGAAACCTCACCGAGTCTCTTGACTGTGATATGGTCAAGCATAGCCTCCTTTGCCTTGTCTGACAGAGCATCTGTCATATCTGTCTTGATAAATCCAGGAGCGATTGCATTTGCTGTGATTCCACGGCTTCCGAGCTCCTTGGCGATGGACTTAGTGATACCGATAACACCGGCCTTGGACGCTGCATAGTTCACCTGACCTGCATTTCCCTCAACACCAACTACAGATGACATATTGATGATACGTCCATACTTCTGCTTCATCATGGTTCTGTACACATGCTTGATACAGTTGAATGTACCCTTGAGGTTGATATTGATAACATCATCGAAATCAGCCTCCTTCATGCCAAGCACAAGATTGTCTCTTGTGATTCCCGCATTGTTCACGAGAATGTCTATTCTTCCATATGTAGCGACTGCAAACTTCATGAGAGCCTCAGCCTCAGCGAAATCTGCCACATTTGCCTTGAATGCCACAGCCTCTCCGCCTGCTGCCTTGATCTCCTCAACCAGGCTGTTTGCACGCTCCTCTGATCCGTTGAAGTTTACTACTACCTTTGCGCCATATCCGGCAAATGTCTTTGCTATCTCACGTCCGATACCTCTTCCGGCACCTGTTACCACTGCCACCTTGTCCTTAAGCATTCAGTTCCTCCAATTTCGCTAAATCGTCTACAGTTGCAATATTTATACTCTTTACCTCTCTGTTGATCTTCTTCATGAAGCCTGTGAGAGTCTTACCCGGGCCAACCTCAATAAATGTGTCAACGCCGTCAGCTATCATGTTCTCTATTGTCTGCTGCCATCTTACTGATGAGTACACCTGTCTCTTCAGGAGCTCCTTAACCTTTGCTGAGTCTGTGATCTTCTCCGCATCTGCGTTGCAGTAGTAAGGTACAAAATCATCTGCTATTTTGATATCCTGAAGGAAGTCGTAAAGCTTCTCACCTGCAGGCACAAGCATCTGTGAGTGGAATGGACCACTTACGTTAAGTGGGATAACTCTCTTTGCACCGGCCTCAGACAGTGCTGCAGATGCAGCTTTAACCGCCTCCGCCTCACCTGATATAACGATCTGTCCAGGGCAGTTGTAATTGGCTATCTGCACCTTGCCCGGGGTATTCTCGCATATCTCTGCGATCTTATCTGCGTCCATAGCTATAACTGCTGCCATTCCGCCCATTCCAAGAGGTACTTCATTCTGCATAAGTATTCCTCTTCTTCTAACTGTCTTTATACCATCCTCAAGTGTCATAGCACCTGCCGCTACGAGAGCACTATACTCGCCAAGAGAAAGTCCAGCAAATACATCAGCTTTGAGTCCTGCATTCTTCAGATGCTCATATATAGCAACCTCTGCAGCAACCATCGCAGGCTGTGTATACTCTGTCTTATTGATGTCATCATTCTCCTCAAAGCAAATTTTTTTAAGTTCAATGTCCAGAGCCTCTTCAGCCACATCAAACACCTTTCTGCTGTCCTCAAAGTTATCATAAAAATCCTTAGCCATGCCCACATACTGAGCACCCTGACCTGGGAATATAACCGCTATCTTTCTCATTTCTTCTTTTACCACCTTATGCTATATTTGTGCTGCCACCAGCACCAACTATTATAAAACAGCGCAGAATAAAGCGCAAGTGCAGATATGTCACAATCCCCGATGGGGTCAGGCCCCGCCTCTGGCAAAGTGCCTGACCCCATCTCGGACAAATGGGCCTGACCCCGTCTCTGGCAAAGTGCCTGACCCCGCCTCTGACAAAGTGCCTGACCCCGTCTCTGACAAAGTGCCTGACCCCATCTCAGGCAAGGGGTCTGACCCCGCCGCAGGCCCCGCACTCAGACATAAAAAAAAGCACATGCCACAAAGGCATCTGCCATAAAAAATCATTCTTTGAATTCATATATAGCTCTGGATGGTCAGTCAGGACAGTCTGTCCTGGCTGGCTTACCAAAGTTATGTCATGTCCGATACACGACAACTTTGAATAACAAATGTATTCAAATACAGTCCAATCTGTTCAGTTAGCAATATTACTAATAATAATTACTCCTCAACACCCTTGCTCTTAAGGTAGTTAAGTACATCCTCAAATGTAGCAACATCATCAAGCTCCTCAGCAGGGATCTCAACGTCGAACTCATCCTCAAGCTTCATAACAATCTCATAAAGATCAAGTGAATCAACACCAAGATCATCCTTGAAGTTTGTGTCAAGCTTCATCTCGTCCTGTGAAACGCCTAACTGCTCCTCGAATATCGCCTTAACCTTATCAAACATGTTCAAATTCCTCCTAAATTATAGTAAATGTTACCATTATCCTCACGGACGCTTATACTATAACCTAAGGCTACAGTAAAGTCAACACGAAGATATGTATTAAATTCAAGACATTGCAATGCGTTATTTTTCATCAGCATCTGTCTTTATTGAACCTGTCTCATATATAAATTTAACTGTGCTTGTAGTTCCATCCAGCGTTCCTCCAAATGACGTATACTTTGTATCATCTGAGAACAAAGCCTCGATGTAATCTATATCTTCCTGATAATTTCCGGCAAACAACTTGGTAATCTTCTTGATGCCATCTTCATTGAACTGCTTCATTCCATCGCTCAGTGTCTTTGATCCAGATACAAGTTCTTCTGCTCCACTATCCAAAGTCTTTGAGCCCTCGTTGAGCTGTGCTGCTCCACTGCTGAGAGTCTTTGCTCCGGTTGCGATCTGGCCTGCGCTGCTGTCCAGTGTGCTTGTGGCTGTCTTGAGCTGTCCACTGCCTGTTGCAAGTGTCAGGCTTCCCTGATACAGAGTGTTCATATTTGTGGATATGGTTGCCGCGCCATCACTCAAAGTCTTTGACCCTTTCTTAAGCTCGGCTGCTCCCGTTGCAAGTGAGCCAAGGCCTGTTGAAATACTCTTGGTACCAGTGTAGAGCTTTCCAATTCCTGTTGAAAGATCGGCTGCTCCTGTTGCTGCTGTGCCAAGGCCTGCAGAGAGTGCTGCTGAACCATCCTTCAGTGCTGCTGCTCCATCCTTCACTGCTGCTGCTCCATCTGTCAAATCCTTGATATCTTTCAGGTTATCTGCCGAATTAAGTTTCGACTTTATGTTGTCTATGGCATCAAGTGCTCCCTGCGCCTGTGCAAGGGCTGTGTACTGTGTCATCATGGTATCGTAACTTCCTGCGCCCTTTGCTGCATCAAGAGCATCTCTTCCCATTGCCAGAGCAGGTGAAAGCTGGTCCATAAGGCCCTGTATCTCTGCCGCACTTGATACTCCCGCTTCGCTGTATACAGACTGTGACGCAGTATCAGGAAGTGCTGTCAGAGTTGATATCAGGGCTCCTATACCTGTATTTAAAGAATCCGCTCCTGTTGCAAGATCAGCAGCTCCTGTTGCAAGAGTCTGTGAGCTTGTAGAAAGAGTATTAAGTCCTGTAGAAAGATTCTTTGCCCCCTTTACTGCTCCATCACTCGTCTTTCCATCGCCCTCAAATCCAACAAGCAGTGCGCCTGCACCTGTATTCAGTTTGTCTGCGCCACTCTTAAGAGTACCCACACTTGTATCAAGAGTTGATGCCCCTGTTGCAAGAGTAGCCGCTCCATCCTTTAACGCCGCCGATCCTGTCTTTATAGAATTAATACCCTCATCCAGAGTTCCCATAGCACTTGATATCTGACTTGTTCCTGCTGCGAGCTGACTTGTGTATGTCTCAAGTGAAGCGGCTCCATCTGCAAGAGTTGAAGCTCCTGTCTTAAGCGAATAAGTACCGTCCTTCAGAGTCTCAAGACCATTTGTGATCTTGCCCGAGCCTTCCTCGAGCTGGTCTGCTGAGTCACCCAGCTTATCTGCACTGCTTGAAAGCTCATTGATATCCGCTTTGTCCTTAACCTCATCTATAGCATCATCTGCATCTGAGCCAAGAAGATCACTTGCTGCAACCGTCATAGTCATAGCAAGCTCAAAATCAGTAACATCCGCAGATACCTCTACATAATCAGGTACATCTATATTGTCAAGAGCTGTCTGAATCTTGCTGTCATTTATGCCATCCTCCAGGCACTGCTTGAAGCCAGGAACCGCATATCCGACTACTATCTGGTTGCTTCCCTCTGATATGACCTTGCCATTCTCAACCTGAACATTTGAGAATTTGTCAACAGGAAGTATCATTCCTGACAGCATGACAAATGGTGAGATAACCTCATTGTTCTTGCCATTTATACTCATTGTCTGCTTTGTATTGTTTGTATAGTCAAATCTTATTGTCACCTTACCACTCTTGCCGGCAAGCTCTGATGGCTCTATCTCTTCGCCGTCCAGCTTGTATGTGATCTTCACATCCACAGGAAGCTGCTCGTTCGACTTGCCCTGATAGTAGATATCCTTACCCTCTGCATTCCATGTGATAGTGCCATCACCGTTGTCTGTATATCCCTCATAGCCCTTCACATTCTCTATATCAGTGAGATTTGTCTTGTCGTTCAGTCCCGCAGAACCGTCAGCATTCTTAAGCCATGTGCTGACTGTAACATCATTTGCATCACCATTTGCATCTGCAAGTACATACACTGTCTCCTCTTTATCTGCATCTGTTGAATCTGAAGCAGAAACCTGTGATGTAAGTGCATCCTGAAGCGTATCTGCAGCACTCTCGGCTGTTGTCTCTTCCTTATCTGAAGAAGCACTGTCATTTGCTGTGTCTCCACAACCTGTTGCCAAACTTGCCATCATAGCGGCCGATAATGCCACGCATATATATTTCTTCCATTTGATCATACTTATTACCTCTTTCTGTACTATGTCACCGGCTAAATCCGGTGACGATATGTGATAAGCGGGAATCCTCTATCGGATTCTACGAACTCGTAGTTACATATATCTGTGGCTGCTATGCCTGTGGGGCTGCAGCCTGGTCACTGCCATCCCGGGATGACGGACCATCCATCAAGTTCTTCCTGTACCTGAACATGATGACCTTGTCAAATAGCATCAATGCTGACGGAAGCATCAGTATAACTGAGCACATACTTATGAGCGCTCCACGTGCCATAAGTGTACACAACGCACTGATCATATCTATGTCTGAGTAGAGACCTACTCCAAATGTAGCAGCGAAGAATGAAAGTGCACTGACTACTATGGACTGTACCGACTCCTGACATGCGGTTGCAACAGCATCAAACTTTCTGTATCCGCCAAGTCTGTTTCTCTTATATTTGGTGGTCATCAGTATGGCATAATCAACCGTTGCACCAAGCTGGATAGTACCGATAACTATCGAAGCTATGAATGGTATCTCAGTTCCCGTAAAGCAAGGAATACCCATGTTGATAAATATCGCAAACTCTATGACGGCAACAAGCACTATAGGAAGTGATATTGAGCCAAATACACAGAGGATGATGATAAATATCGCACCTATCGATACCGTGCTGACTGATGCGAAGTCCTTATCTGTTATATTGATAAGATCCTTTGTACAAGGAGCCTCACCGACCAGCATGTTCTTCTCATTGTATGAGTCGATCGTATTGTCGATCTCAGTACACTGGTTGTTGACCTCATCCGATGCAACCTCATACTCAGAGCCAACGAGTATCAACTGCCAATCATCGCTCTTGAGCGCCTCAGTGACCTCAGACGGAATGAAGTTTGATGGGATTCCGGCACCTATGATGCTGTCAAGTCCGAGACAGAATTTAACTCCATCTATGCTCTCGATATCCGTCATCATGTTTCGTGTATCTTTGTCACTCTGGTCATTTGTGACAAGTATCATATGTGTTGAATTCATATTGAACGCCTCAGCCAGCTCTTTATTGGCCTGCACACTCTCCAGACTGTCCGGAAGCGATGAATCCAGCTTGTAATAAACCTTTGTATGATTGTATCCGTATAATGCAGGGATCAGTATGATCACGAACAATACAAGGAATATTCTGTAATGCTTTGCTATGAATTTACCCACACCCTTGAACTCAGGAAGGATAACTTTATGGGTCGTCTTCTCTATAGCCTTGTCAAATACAAGGATGAGAGATGGAAGGATAGTTACACAGGCGATAACTCCGAGTACAACACCCTTTGCCATGACAATACCAAGGTCAAGTCCAAGTGTGAAGCTCATGAAGCACAGTGCCACGAAACCGGCAACTGTAGTTATAGAACTTCCCACGACTGATGATACAGTCTCAGCAATGGCATGTGCCATAGCCTCTTTCTTATCAGTGTATTCCTTCTGCTGTGCCTTGTAGCTGTGCCACAGGAAAATGGAGTAATCCATCGTAACTCCAAGCTGCAGAACCGCAGCCAGCGCCTTTGTTATGTATGATACCTGACCCATAAATATATTCGAACCCAGGTTGTATACAATGGCCATTCCTATACTTGCAAGGAAGAGAACCGGTATCATGATGGAATCCATCGTGATTGCCAGTATGATGCTGCTTAATATAACCGCTATCAACACATATATCGGAGTCTCTTTCTCAGACAACTTCTTTGTATCGACGACAACTGCTGACATACCTGAAAGAAAACACTGCTTATTCGATATCTTTCTGATCTCCTCTATGGCATCCATTGTTTCGTCTGCCGAGGTAGTATCATCAAATATGATGGCCATCATCGTGGCATCTTTCTCATCATTATTGAATGCGTCGTACAGGCTGTCTGGAAGCATACTCTTTGGGACTGACAGATCCGCAAAACTGTCATACCATATAACCTTTGACACATGGTCAACATTTTCAATCTTCTCTTTCAGTGCAGAGATATCTTTGTCTTCCATTCCCTCCACCACATACAGTGAGAACGCCCCTGTACCAAACTGGTCAACCAGTATATCCTGACCTTCCATGGTCTCGATATCCTTCGGAAGATATGACAGAATATCGTAGTTTACCCTGGTCTTGATATAGCCGTATGCCGCTGGTATGAGAAGAACGAAGCTGAGAATCAGTATTACAACTCTCGCACTTACTATCTTTTCTCCTAGTTTTAACATAGCTTCAACATCTCCTTTTTCTATTCTGTGGTGGATTATACAACCTGTTTTTTTCTAAATAAACTACCCAAAATACGAAAACGTTTACATTTTGTTACAAATATGCTAATCTGTAACAAACGTATGAACACATATTCAAAATTGGAACATATGAAATAAAATCCGATAAACACAATTATTTGAGAATTGTTTAAGAATATCCATATACAGACTAAAAACAGGAGGTTTAAAAAGTGGCCAATTCAAGCGAAGAAAAGACCGAAGACAGAATTATAAAAAGTTTCAAAAAACTTGTAAATGAAAATTCTTTTGACAAAGTTACAGTAACCATGATAGCCGAGGACGCCGGCATATCAAGGCCTATATTCTATAGATACTTCAAAGATAAATACGAACTAATGGACTATATGCTATATAATGAAGTGACCAAAGAACTGGAGGTCCTTCTGGAGCACAACATGATACTTGAAGCAATCAAGTATCTCTTCACACACATTATCAATGAGGCAAAGCTGTACAGAAAGCTCTTCGAGACAACGGGGCAGAACAGCTTTGAACAGGTGATGATAGAACAGTTTACAAACTTTTTCAATGAACACCTTAAGATCTTCGACACCGACCTTCTGCCGGACAACCCGATGTTATCCCCTCTCATCATATGTAAATATCTGGTCATGGGATTAACCGTTGCCATAAAAGGTTATCTGAACAGCCCGGAGATCACAAACATAAATGTGGATCAGGCTGTCGAGACATATTATTTTCTTGTATCACATTCCATATTTGACCTGACAAAGGAGGACTTCAGACCAAAACTCTTCCCCCTGGACCGCAACTACATAACCCTCCCCCCAAGGAGTTAAAAAAACAGGATCATCCGCAGCACACGGATGATCCTGTTTTTATATCAATGCATTGCTATGCTCTCACCAATATCATGGCGCTCATCTTTGGAGCCTTGATTGTAAGCACGTTATGCTCTACCATAAAATCCTGAGTCTCTAAGGTATACCCCTCTTCGTTTGTCAGCATCACTCTTCTGAGTATAGAGTGGTTGTACACTCCTATCTGACGGATATGAAGTTTCAGATCAACATCCTCATAGTTGGTGTTCATGATGACAACCACCTGCTTGTTGTCTGTAAATCTTCCATAACAGAGTATCTTGTGTCCACCGTGGAGATATAATACCGAACCAGACTTAAGTGCCTCATATGACTTGTGTATATTTATAATGTCCTTGTGAAACTGTATGAGCTCTTTGTCCTCATGTCCCCATGGATAAGTTCTTCTGTTGTCAGGATCCGTCCATCCACACACACCGGCTTCATCTCCATAGTAAATAGTAGGAGCGCCCGGCCACGTCATCTGGAATACAACAGCCTGTCTGAATATACCTTTGTCCACACCCTGATCAGCGGCGTCTGCCCCCATAGTGTGAAGTCGTCCGACCTTTCTGTTGGTTCTCGTGAGGAATCTGGAATGGTCGTGGTTTGACAGCTCGTTCATGGACACATCAATGGATGGCCTCAGAAATCTGGACATATGATAGTTCATCGCACCCTTAAATGCGTCATAATTACCCAGCAGGTCTCCACGGAACTCGTCGCTGTGCTTCTCAACACCGCAGAGGAACCATGTGATAGGCTCCATGAACGCATCGTAGTTCATAACTGTATCCCATTGATCGCCCTTCAGCCAGCTCTTCGGATCGCCATAATGCTCTGCCAGAATAATGGCATTCGGATTAGCCTCTTTTACATTTCTCCTGAACTCCCGCCAGAACTGGTGATTGTACTCAGGGGAATGCCCAAGATCCGCAGCCACATCAAGTCTCCATCCATCTGCATTGTATGGAGGTGACACCCATTTTCTCGCGATCTTCATGATATACTCAACCAGCTTCGGAGAATCCTCATAGTTGAGCTTTGGCAGAGTATCATGCCCCCACCAGCCATCATACGTCGTATTATATGGCCATGCATTCTCATTATAAAACTTGAAGAAGGTGTTGTAAGGGCTGTCCTTTGATACAAATGCACCCTTCTCATAGCCCTCCTGATTCTCATATATACACTCTCTGTCCATCCATTTGTTGAATGAACCGCAGTGGTTGAACACGCCATCTAAGATGACCTTCATTCCGCGCTTGTGTATCTCCTCCACCAGCTCGGCGAAGAACTGATTGCTGGCCTCGAGATTCTTCTTATTCGTAACTCTGTTTATATATCTTGATGACTGCTTGTTCTCAAGGCATCCCGGAGGAAGGCAGTCTCCCTCATCGTCAACGATCCTTCCAAAATGTGGATCGACGTAATCATAATCCTGTATGTCATACTTGTGATTTGAAGGGGATACAAATATAGGATTCAGATATATGACGTCGACTCCCAGATCCTGCAGATAATCCAGCTTATCCATAACGCCCTGCAGGTCTCCTCCATAGAACCGGCCCACATCCATCGTACTCGGCCGCTGTTCCCAATCCTTCACCTGTACCGAACCTGAACCTATATATGAATACTCGTTATCCTGCACATCATTGGACTTGTCTCCATTGCAGAACCTGTCCACAAATATCTGGTAAAAAACCGCGCCCTTTGCCCACTCTGGTACAGTAAAGCCCGGACATATCTCGAAATCATATTCACGATCATTCTGTTTTGTAGGGCCCAGCTTATCATAAAAGCACGTAACCCTTCCCGAATGAATCTCAAAATGATATCTGATAAACTCAAGTCCCGCAGGAATAGTTGCCGTATAAAAATCAAATATCCTGTTGGAGCTCTCCTTTGTCATCGCCACTTTCTCTTCATTATATATAAGGTAGACCGAATCCACATTGTCCGCAGTCGTTCTGAATCTGACCTTCACTTCCTGATCCACACCAGGCTCCTGAGGGCTGACATAATACTTACTTCCATCAGCAAACAATCCACCCTTATTCAAAACAGGTCTTACACTATACACATAATCATGTATCTTCTGTCCGTTGGTTTTCTTTTCCAGCATATAATAAACTCTCCCTTGCATATACACATACATATTTATTCTAATACTTTTCCTGCTATTAAGCAACAACTAACCAGCATTGCTCAGTAATCAACATTTGTTTATAAACAAATAAAGAGGATAGTCACCGTACGACTATCCTCTTTGGAGAAGGTATTTTGTTACTTATGGGGTGTAGCCAAAACTATATAATGTATTGGGGGTTACAATTATTATTATATACATATCCCGGAAAAAGTCTGCCCAAACATTTTTTTATTTGGCAAATGTCATTGTGCAAAATCACAATTGATTTCCCGAATGTTACCTATTTTTTACTTTTTATTGTTCACATTATCCAAAACAGCAACATATTCCTAAAAACCGCGCCTTTTCAGATCACGCACCAGATCCACATAGAATTCCCTCACGTCAAACGTATCAATGTTCTCTCTGTTGAGATCTATGACATCCCCGTGTGAGATTCCCCTGTTTCCATCTGGTTTCAGATAGATAAAATTGGCGCCCCATTTGAATGATTCATATCCAACCAGACCGTCATTCTCACCATCGAAATGCTTTACGAATGCATTTGTCGTGTTCAGTGGGAATCTGCCGCCGGATGGTTTCTTCATACACGAACCTGTACTCTGGATATATACTCCCGGTGGATCTGGGATCTCTCCGTTGAGTTTTGCACACGCTGACGCGGTAAGGTCTGTCACCGCTGCTATGAAATCTGGATTGGTATCCCCCAGTTTCTTCAAGGCAGAGTTATATGCATCTGCAACCATCTGCTGCTGTTTTTCCGGAATCTTCCCCAGAAGATAATCTGCAAACTCACACCCTCTGTGTGGAGTGTTTATCGTTGTGAGCGATGCCACATACGGTGCCATACCAAGTTTCGATATGGCATATCTGCTGTCCAATCCCCCCTTTGAGTGGGCGATTATATTCACCTTGCCACAGCCTGTCTCCTGGATTATCTGCTTTATCCTATCCGCGATCTCATGCCCCGAATCCGCAACTGACGCCGCTGACTGATGATTGCCATAGAATATCTTTGCGCCATTTGCCTCAAGAGCAGCAGGTATCCTTCCCCAGTAGTTCAGATATCTGAAATCCCTGAAAAATACTCCATGTACCATCAAAATTGGATATTTTGTGGCGCACACCTGATCCCGCTTCCTGTTGTTATCTATTATAAGCTTTTCATTCTCAAATACCGCCTCGTCAGATGCGAGCTTTATCAGTTTGCCAAGGACTATCAAATGTACCACAGGTATCCATCCGCACAGTATTCCAATAACACGCCATTTGATCCCAAGCTGTCTCGATGATAGATATATCCTGATTATTCCAACCCAAAACGTTATCGCCAGAACAATCACGGCTGTCAGTATGTACAGCACCCAGTTCTTCCATGTCCACCCTGACACATCGACAACGCCCACTATCATAAGTATCAGCACCACCGCAGAAAATGCTGTCGCCACCAGAAATGAATACAGATTTTCGCACCCTCTCTGGCATCTCTTTATCCCATTTGTCTGTATATTTTTAAGACTGAGCAACGGCATTGCCAACACGACCATATCCAACACGATCAGCAATGTTATTATCAGCGGCACTAGTGGAACCTGCCACTTTGGACACCTTGCCAGCAGATACACATTCGCCAGCAGAAACAGTATAACCGCATTTATCCCTCTCTTTATGATCTTCATCCCCATAATCCTCCAAATATGTATTTTATAGAACTGAGGTCCTGCTGCCATCATGCAGCTCCCACAGGTATTATCCTAATTCCCCCATCATACAGTAAATGCCCGCAGCTATGCGGGCATCTGTTGTATGATTATATCGTATGTAGTCATGTGTAAACACAATAACTAACCCATACAAAACTCTGTCTTTATCTCACCAGATTTACATCTGTCTATACACCAGCAGTCGTCTCGACATTCTGGGCAGCATCTGGCTGCTCTGTATCGTTCTCGGTTGTCTGCTCCTTAACAAACAATGCCTCAAACTCAGGTCTTGCGATCCTCTCTTTCTCAAGAAGAATCGATGCACATTTGTGAAGGATATCTATATTCGCCTCAAGAATAGCCCTCGCCTCTTTATAGCATGTGTCTACTATTCTCTTAACCTCTTCATCTATCGCTGCAGCAACCTCTTCACTGTACACCCTTGAGTGTCCGAGGTCTCTGCCGAGGAATACCTCCTCCTGATCATTGCTCTCGTAGTTGATGAGTCCGAGCTTATCTGACATACCGTACTTTGTCACCATAGCCCTGGCATATTTACTGGCTTCCTTTATATCCTGTGAAGCGCCGGTTGTGATATCGTCGAGGATCATCTCCTCGGCAATTCGTCCACCCAGACTGACTCTGATCTCATCCAGCATCTTATCCTTGGTCATGAATACATTATCATTCTCCGGAAGCGGCATGGTGTATCCACCGGCGCCCATTCCTGTAGGAATGATGGAAACCAGATGAACCGGCCCCACATGAGGAAGCAGATGGAACAATATCGCATGTCCCGACTCATGGTATGCTGTGATTCTTCTCTCGCTCTCAGGAACAAGACGGCTCTTCTTCTCTCCGCCTATTCCTACCTTTATAAACGATTTATCAACATCTTCCTTAGTTATATATGCTCTGTTTGCCTTTGCAGCTGCTATAGCAGATTCATTCATCAGGTTCTCCAGATCAGCGCCGGCAAATCCAGCAGTAGTTCTTGCTATCTCATGAAGATTGACATCCTCTGCAAGAGGCTTGTTCTTCACGTGAACCTTCAATATCTCTTCTCTGCCCTTCACGTCAGGTCTGTTGACAGGAATCTTTCTGTCAAATCGTCCCGGACGAAGGATGGCCTTGTCCAGAATATCTACTCTGTTTGTAGCTGCAAGAACGATAATTCCCTCATTCACACCGAAACCATCCATCTCGACAAGCAGCTGGTTGAGTGTCTGCTCACGCTCGTCATGACCGCCGCCAAGTCCTGAACCTCTCTGTCTCGCAACAGCATCAATCTCATCTATGAACACAATACACGGAGCATTCTTCTTTGCCTCTGCAAAAAGATCTCTGACTCTGGATGCGCCGACACCGACAAACATCTCAACGAAATCTGAACCCGATATGCTGAAAAATGGCACTCCAGCCTCTCCTGCTATAGCCTTTGCCATGAGTGTCTTACCTGTTCCCGGAGGGCCGACAAGAAGAACACCCTTAGGAATACGTGCTCCAACCTTTACAAACTTCTGAGGATTCTTCAGGAATGTGACGATTTCTTCCAGATCCTCCTTCTCCTCCTCAAGTCCTGCCACATCCTTGAATGTAACATTCTTTGCACTCTCATCCGCTTTGCGCGCTCTGCTCTTGCCAAAGTTCATCATCTGGCCGCCGCCACCGCCGCCCTGTGCGGATCTCATGAACATCATCATGATAAATAAGAGGACTATCATAACCAGAACATATGGAATAATGACACTCCATATACTTGTCTTCTCTACATCCTCCAGGCTGCACTTTGCCACAGCCTTCTTGTCAGCATCATCTGACAACTTTGCATTGTACGAATCGACCTCAGCCTGATACTTATTATATATCTCCACCACATCATTGACATCTGATGCATAGAATGCAAGCTGCTTGCCGTTTGTAAACTGGACCTGAACCACCGCTGTTGGGATCTCTGCATTCTGCTGTACAGACATGGCCGAAATCTTGCCATCGTTCAGATCCTCTGCCAGATCTGTATAGCTGTATGTCGTCGTCACATTGGTATCCGACTGCATCCATCTGTTTATAAGCACAAATGCAACTATCAGAATCAGCAGATAAATGATCATCCCATTTCTGAATTTTCTCTTGTTCATATATTCTCCTTGTTCTGACCGGGCGGCTCCCTTTATACAATAAACCGCCGCGTCATATTTTTACTGCTCTATCACACCTATATACGGAAGATTCCTGTACTTCTGTGCACAGTCAAGACCATATCCAACTACAAACCTGTCAGGTACCTCGAATCCTGTCATATACAGTTCAACCGGTACAACCCTTCTCTCAGGCTTATCAAGCAATGTTATAACCTCAAGGCTGGCCGGTTTTCTCTCTTTGAGAAGCTTAACTATATATGAAAGAGTTCTTCCGGAATCAAGAATATCCTCAACTATGATGACTTCCTTTCCCTCAATCGACTCGTCCAGATCTTTGTTAAGCTTGACTATTCCTGAAGACTTTGTACCGTCGCCATAACTGCTGACTGACATGAAATCCATAGTTACAGGATTCTTCATCCTCTTTGCCAGTTCACACAGGAAAAATACACTTCCCTTAAGGATTCCTATCAGATGCACTGTCTTGCCCTCATATGCTTTATCAATTGCCGCTGCCATCTCGCTGATTCTTGTCTCAACTTCACTGCTGCTGATCATAACTCCGATCTGTTCTTTCAACGTCGTTCCTCCTCGTTATCTTCTCTTATATATTGCAATTCAACTATTATCCTCGTACTGTCCGTCACCTTACAGAACTCGCCCATACGTAGTCCCACAGCCCATATGACATCAGAGCCTGATGTGACAAGCGGCACACGGAATCTTCTGTCCACCGGCACTTTTGCATCAGTGAAAAGCCTGTTCACCTTTTTGCTTGCGCCATCCGCGCCGACTATAATGCGGTCACCTTTTTCAAAGGTACGCATCTGCAGACACTTACCTATTCTATCATAATCAAGATACTTCGTATACTCTTTTTTTGTAAGATCAAGTCCTGCCGGTCTGTCATAAACCCTGACTCTCATCTGTCCGCCGGGCGCATTACAGATTTCATCCATCCCATAGACAAGCTCCACGCTGCTGCAGCTCTTCGCTGCCACAGCCATATCATCCAGATCCGCATTTCCAGCAGCAAATACAAGCTGTCCATATTCCTTATATACTCTGCCATTCCCAGGGAGGTCTATCCCGGATCCCGACACTGCACTGTACAACTTCATGACCTCATGCACATGGCTTTTGCCAATATCCTTCAGTCCGCCGCTGACCATACCAACAAGCTGCCTTATGACAAGTTCAGAAACAAGTTTATCCTCTGCCCTCAAAGCCTCCATATCCAGCCTGTACTCATGTTTTCCGGAATCCCCGCCAGTCCACCGGCACTCATCCTTCTTTCTGTCGATGCCCTGGCTTTTAAGAAAACGATATACCATATCTTCAGCAAGCCTCTCATAATCCGATGCAATCTGTGCCATGGAACATATATGTTCCACAGCCTGATCATTTATCTGGCTCAGCTCCGGAAGCACCCTGTGTCTTATCCTGTTCCTCGTATAGTCGTCCTCGTTGTTCGTGGCATCTGTACAGTAGGCTATGTTATTTCTTTCAAGGTATGCCTCTATCTGCGTCCTGTCGCATGACAGCAATGGTCTCACCAGTCCAGACCTTACCGGTACTATGCCCTTTATACCTCCAAGCCCTGTACCGCGCGCCATGTTGAACAGAACGGTCTCTGCCACATCATTGCGGTTGTGCGCCACCGCAGTCACACACCCATCACTCAAAAATCTGCTTCTCATCTGCTCAAATGCGTCGTATCTGGCCTTTCTGCCTGCTTCCTCCACTGTAAAACCGGTATCTACGGCCAGCTTCTGCACATCTATATGTCGAGATTCACACTCAACTCCATATTGTCTGCACAACCTCTCCACATAACTCTGATCAGAATCAGCATCAGCCCCTCTTATCATATGATTTATATGTATGACATGGAGTTCCAACCCCCATTCATCCCTGTGGCGTGCCAAAACAGTAAGCAAACTGACAGAATCAGCCCCACCTGACACACCGCATACGCAGTGCCGCACGCCTCCAAACATATCATATTCTTTTATATAGTCAAGAACCTGTCTCTCAAAAACGTCCATATGTAAACATCCATTCCGCTTCTGTAATTTTTCTATATATCATAGCACATCATAGCAATCATTCCCGCAAAAATTATAAATATTTAATACTATTTTCAGATTTTCCCACAACGGCCACCATGACAGTTATGTCATCCCGCATATATGCATCCTCTTTTCCTATCATTCCGCCAAGAATCTCATCAACCATCTTTTTGCTGTCGCCTATATATATTTTTTTCAGTATATCCGTCATTCTGTCATCATCATCCATATCCGTGATTCCGTCACTTATCATCACCACCGCATCGCCTGCAGCAAGCTGCACTTCCTTCTCATCGCAGTCCGCTTCGTCCAGCACGCCAACCGGAAGTGTCGTACTTGTTATAATCTCAAGTCCATTGCCATCATCTCCAGGGCTCACAATGTAAGTTACAGCCGCCCCCTGCTTGTAGCTTCTGAGCACTCCGTCATACATATCTATCACAGCCATGTCAAATGTGGTGAACGTCCGGCCCTCATTTCTCCTTGACATGCAATTATTTGCAAATGAAATGCTGTACTCTGGCGCAAATCCGGCCTCCAGCATTTCCTCCATAGTATCCAGCATCATGCAACTCTCACAGGATGCAAGGCTTCCACTCCCCATTCCATCTGACAACATCATCACAAGACGGCCATCCTCATACTCCCTGATCGAAAAATTGTCCCCCGAGACAGGCGAGCCACACTTTTTTATCCTCCTTACATGATATCTGCACCTGAACGAAGCGCACTCCTCATATTCTGCCGATCTGTATTCATCAAAGAAAAGACTTGGTGAATTCATGCCAGCCCGTATATTTCTTCCAAAATATGCGCTGAGAAGCTCCGCTACCTGACGTGACAGTATCATCCCTTCCCCCCGGGTTCTCCCCGCCACATAATATCTGTTTCTCCCACTTGTATCAGCCAGCACAGAAACACTCACTTCTTCCATTCCAATAGCCTTCAGTTTGTCTTCAAGTCTCTCATCTGCCAGATCACGGGCCTCACCTATCCTGCCTATCTGTGTTCTGAACCCCTCCACCAGATCACCAACCTGTCCAAGACTTATACCAGGGCCGTCGCTCCCCGCAAATGTATAATCAAGTCTTCTGAACGTATTGGCCATATCCTCCATCTTGGCCATGGTAAGCCTGTTCATCTCCGTGGCAGCGGCCTGAGCATATCCCACCTTCCGGTCCACAGAATGCAGTCCCTGCAATACCAGATACGGCATCAAAACAAATATTACAAGTGGGACCAACATATCCAGCAGGTACATGACCCCACAAATCCTGCCATGAGGCCATATCCCACCGGCAAATGTTGCAAGCCCCACACCGGTCACGTAAAATATCGCTATGATAACTTTCTTACGCCCCGCAAGTGCACTTCCGATCAGCATCACCAGAGTCAGCAAAAGTGTCCAAAACATCCACTCGCCACGCTGTTCTTTCAGAGCATTTATACCGCCGACAATGAACGCCACCCCAAAGCCATATGCAGCCCCGCTCAGCCTGATCGTCCAAAGCAGTATCACAAGTCCGGCCATCAGCATTATATTTAGTCCTTGATACACATCGCCCGGCACGACCCACAAACACATATACACCATGAACAGAATGCTTATCATCGCCTGATTAAAGTCATACCTATCCTCAACAGGGAATCTTTCTCCGTCACTGTTTCGGGTAAGAATATCAAAGCCAGGCTTCATTATGTTATATAAGCAGATGCACACAACCGCCTCTGCCACCCCACCGGCAAAGCCGTATATCAGTCTGTCTGTGTATGCAGCCATATTTGCTGCAACTGTCATAATAGCTGCGCATACCATAATCCATGTCCCAGACACTGTCCACGAATCACTGCCATGCCGTGCCCGTTTCACCGAGACAGCCTTTGCCATTATCATTGTAAATGTAAGCACTAAAATGTATTTCTCACAAACCCGATCTGCGGAATAATTAATTCCAGGGATCGGGTTGTCCCAGGCATACATAACCGGAAGTATCCCCGCCGCAGCAAGCACAAGTCCCATAACTACACATACATACGGCAGGATCACAAGTCCGCACATGGATGCACTTATCACATAAACCGGTACAGCCGCCGGCGCAAATCCATACAACATAAAAGCACCTCCAGCCACACACAGCCCGGCAAGCACAAGCCCCCTGACACATCTCTCAACTTTTTTATGCATTTTCCAGCCTCCCTAGTCACAAGGTATACCGGGTGGCATTTGCAGCGAACCAGAATAAGTCACACAACATCTGTCAGCCGGCACGATAATAGTGAGATGAAGTATAGATGCTGCAAGGGTAAAAAAAAGGCGAATGCTGAAATCAGCATCCGCTTTATTATGATCTTATTCTACCAGTTGTCACAACTAAACTCATATACGTCTAGTTCTCCTCCGGCTTCACCACGATCTCATCAGGATATACCAGACCAAGCTGTGATCTTGCCACATCCTCCACATATTCATCTGTCTTCATATACTTCTCGCGCTCCTCAAGCTTCTTGTAATCCTGCTTCGCTGCCTCAAGCTGATTCTGAAGCTCTGCTGCCTGAACCTGAAGGTTCTGCTTCTGGCTATTCAGATCCTGCGCCTTATATATAACAACCACTGCAAGCAGTGCAAGACAGCCAATGACTATAATCATTCCCATTCTGGTTGTTATCTTATTATTCTTCTTTTTGTTGCTCTGTCTGCCGACATTATTGTTCATCAAGAACTCCCCAATCATTATTGTATTTACGCTGTTTCTTGTAATAATATACAAAAAAATCGTACTCAAACGAACATATTGACATAATTTTACTATTTAAGACTAATTATGTCAACGCACTTTTTGTCCTCACATTTACACTTTTTCCAAATCCTTCTTTTTTAAATACAATATGTAGTTCACAATTTTCGACAGAACCCAATTTATTGTGCAAAAAATTAGTAAAAATCCTGAAAAAAAACCTAAAAAAATATACAACCGCAATGTTCCATCGCAGTAAACATAATTTACCCTTATAATTATCGCACTTAATGCCAACCAAAACGTCAAGTCGCATATCCACACAGCCACCTTATGCTTTTTCATGGCTTTAACAAACATGTTTACCAGTGCTCCCGCTGCCCCTGACAAAGCACCAGCATACACAAATGCCAGATATCCCGCAACCTGCTGCCTCACCATATCACTTATCACTTGAACAGCCCCTTAAGCGTCATTCCTCCATCCTTATCACCTGAGTACGCCACAGAGTTGAAGTGCCCTGAAAGCTCCAATATTCCCTTGTCAAGGTCCAAAGTATTCGCCTGCATGTTCTTGCCAGTTATCTTGAGTTTTCCTTGTTCAGTGACTAGGAGAACAAGATCAGGATCTATTGATATCACCTTTATTATCCCCGTCATAGATGCACTTTCCCGGTTGTCCATGGTCAGCTTGTGTGTGTTAGCCCTACTTCCCAATTCACCCATGTTAAGAAACCTTCTCAAGCTATTTAATAAACTATATGAACATACTAAAAAAAATATGCCGGAATAACTTTCGTATATTCCGGCATATTCTTATACATTACTGTAACCTGGCAGTTACACATATTCGAACATCTCTTTTGCATCTTCCTTCTTGGTGGAATCTGCAATCATGGTAACCCTGACCTTTACTGTCTTGTTGCCAAATGCTATCTCGATAACATCCCCAACCCTGACTTCTGTTCCAGCCTTTGCCACCTTGTCGTTCACCATGACTCTTCCCGCATCACACGCCTCGTTCGCCACGGTTCTACGCTTAATAATTCTCGATACCTTAAGGTATTTATCAAGTCTCATATCAAACCTTTAAAGATTAGTTGATTGAATCCTTTAATGCCTTTCCAGCCTTGAACTTAGGAGCCTTTGAAGCTGCGATTGTCATTGTCTCGCCTGTTCTTGGGTTTCTTCCCTCTCTAGCTGGTCTCTCTGATACCTCAAATGTACCAAATCCAACTAACTGAATCTTCTCACCTTTCTTTAACTCGTCTGCTACAACGTCTGTAAAAGCCTTTAATGCTGCCTCAGCGTCCTTCTTTGATAATTCTGTCTTCTCAGCAATTGCTGCAACTAATTCTGTCTTATTCATCAGAAAATTCCTCCTTTAAATAAATAAACGGCTCTCCATAATGCCTTCAACTATAAAAAAGCAAAAACTACGAGCTCAACATGTATAGTTATACCTAAAATGGTTATATTTGTCAAGGCAAATCAGGGATTTCAAGGCTGAAACCCCTTGATTTTACTTACTTTTTGCAAGATTCCAGCCAAGGAAGCTATCCCTCCATCTGTTTTCCAAGAAAGGCTGCTGCTATAGTCGCCGCTTTTTGCTCTATTTCGCCTATTTTGCGGTCTTTCTTTACTATAACCACAACCGCCCCGACTGCATCTCCCTCAGATATGATTGTCTGTATAACCTGGCCTTCACACTCAGGGTCAGAGTCTGTAATATGGACAAATTTCTGTTCATCCTTTCTGGCAATCACAGTCCCTCTCTCATTTATCACATTTTCAATATCTCTGTGCAGTTCTTTGCCAAGAAGTTCCTTTTTGGGCATCCCGGCAACAGCTATCACCGTATCTCTGTCAGTGATAGCCACCGGCAATCCCAGGCTCTGTGATATTGCTTCTACATACCGCTGAGAAAATTCTGTAAGATCAGCCATCGGGGAATATTTTTTAAGAACTATTTCGCCTTCTTTGCCTGTGAAAATCTCAAGCGGGTCGCCTTCCCGGATTCTAAGAACTTTTCTTATCTCCTTAGGTACCACAATCCTGCCAAGATCATCAATACGCCTCACTATTCCTGTAGCCTTCATAATCAGTCTAAACCCTCCATCACATGTTAATTAATTGCTTTGGAGTTATTATGTGGAAACTGCAGAAAATTATTCTTATATCCAGGCAGCATTAATCCATGGTTCAGATCATTTTGTATATATAATTAATTGCCGTATATATAGATTTTTTTCCATAAAATTAGTAAAATTATATCAAACAAGGGGATATTTGCATCAAATGCTATTATATTTCTACAAAGGGGGAATCTATACATGGATAATTTCATTATTCTACAGCAAATGGTAGCTATTGACCGCGCCCAGAATCGAGATGAGCTTAGAACTTCTATCCAGACTCTGCTCAGAATCATTGGAAGCAGCACTTCATCTGAGCGTGTATATATATTTGACAGGGACGAGCTTACAGGAGTATTCAGCAACACATACGAATGGTGTGCCGAGCATATACAGACATGGCAGGATCAATTGCAGTCAGTCAAGCCTTCAGATATGCCATATTGGCTCAACTTATTTCAAAGGGGTGACAGCGTTATCATAGACAACATCGAAGACGTGAAAAATATCATGCCTTCCGAATATGAGCTGCTCAAGCTCCAAAGCATCCACTCAGCGATTGCTTTCCCTATATTTTTCAAGAACACTCTCAAGGGATTTATCGGTTTGGACAATCCTCAAATAGAACAATCAGAAGCATTCATCAGTCTTCTCGGTGTGGTGGGCGGACATCTGGGCAATGTCCGTGAGTCTTTTCGTATGGCGGATCTGCTTGAACAGTCTGGTAATTCCCTTGAGCAAAGCATGACAGCACTTAATCGTGAAAAAGAATACATGTCCGTCCTCTGTACAGACTACATATCAGTATATTGTCTCGATCTTGATACAGATATGGCTGATCCGCTTAAGATTGCCCCAATAGCAAACGTATCAAGGGGAAACCATGTGGTTCAGGGGCATCCTATAAACTATACGAGCCTCCTCAGATCATATTACGACAGATATGTGATATCAGAATCTGCACCGGACTTTCTGGAGGTCCTCAGTCCTGCTCACATAAGAAAACATCTGGAATCAAACAGGAAACTTTCATACCGCTATCAAGTCATACCTAACGCTGTCGGCCAGGAATATTTTGAGGCCGAAATATTCCCATTTGGCGATGATTCCTCATCAAAGGTTCTCATGGGCTTCAAGCATATCGATGAGCTTGTGTGCTACGAACAGGACTCCAGAAGGAAACTTCAGGAAGCACTGGACGAAGCCAACCTCAACAATGAAATCATATCAGCCATAAGCAAGATTTATTTCTCCATATACAGAATAGATCTGAAACAAGATCTGTATGAAGAGGTGTCAAGCGACAGCAAAGTACACCGACTGACAGGCCGTATCGGACGCGCATCCACCAAAATGACAGAGCTCTGTCACAGATTTGTCAGGCCTGAATACCAGGACAAGGTACTGAACTTCTTCGATCTGTCAACCGTAGCTGAAAGACTTCACTCCGGGGAGACCATAGCCATGGACTATCTGGCAAACGATGGCAACTGGCACTGTGCAAGATTCATAGTCAAGAAGAGAGATTCCCGCGGCACCGTGACAAATATTCTATATGCCACAAGGCTGATCAGTGAACAGAAGCGCCGTGAGCAGGACTGGATGCTCATAGCTGAAGAGGCCAACAAGGCAAATGAGTCCAAGTCAGATTTTCTGTCTAAGATAGCTCATGACATCAGAACACCAATGAACGCCGTCATGGGCTTTGCCGCCATAGCTAAAGTCTCTCTGGACACGCCGCAAAAGGCAAAAAATGCATTGGACAAAATCCAGACATCCGGCTCATACATAGAGCAGCTTGTAAGTAACATTCTTGATATAACCAGCCTGGAAAAAGGTACACAGAAGTTAAATCCGCATGAGACATCGATATCTTCTATAGTGGATACACTAAGCCAGATATTTGCACAGGAACTGATGAATGACAATCTGCACATATCCTTTATCAGCCATGATATCATGCACAGCTGCATCATAGCAGATGACCTGAAGCTGAAACAGATATATTCCAATCTGCTCTCAAATTCCATAAAGTTCACGCCTGATGGCGGGAATATAGTATTTGACATAAGTGAGGAAATGATCCCAGGTTCTGACAAACTCCGCCTGATTGCAACGATAAGCGACACCGGTATAGGAATAAAGCCCGAATACCAGTCAGAGATATTCAACAAATTTTCCAGAGAAACAGACACCCGCATCAACAACGTCAGGGGAAGCGGTCTGGGGCTTGCCATAGTAAAAGAACTTGTAGACCTTATGGACGGAACTATAGAAGTGGACAGCACCATCGGAAAAGGATCAGTATTCAAGATAACTATTGATGTTCCTTATGTCGTGAAGGATGACCTGTGGACAGGTTTCACTTCCGAAAGCCATGACATTTCGTCCGTATGCTCAGGAATGCATCTCCTGGTAGCTGAAGACAACACATTAAATTACGAAGTAGTATCTGAACTACTCAGCATGAATAAAATCGCCTGTAGCCACGCCTGTAACGGTGCAGAATGCGTGGAGATGTTCAAATCATCAGCACCAGGCACATACAGCGGAATCCTGATGGATATCCAGATGCCGGTAATGGACGGAATCGAGGCAGCATATGCCATCAGAAATCAGGATCACCCTGACGCCACCAGTATACCGATCATAGCCATCACTGCCAACGCATTTGCAAAGGACATTGAGCGGTGCAGACTTGCAGGAATGAACGAGCACCTGTCAAAGCCTTTAAATATCAGGCAGCTTATAAGCATCCTGTCTAAATTCCAGAGATAGGCTGCTGTGCCCGGATCGCTTCACCATCACCGTGCACATTTACTGACTTAATAAATCAGCATGATATAAGCACAGATGACCTGTGCCATGCCTTACAACAAAAAACCTCTGCATGACCTATCATGCAGAGGTTTTGAAAATTCAATATTATTTTTTTGTAAATGCTGTGTAATATATTCCCTGCTGCAGTATCCTGCTGATCTTCTCCCGTCCGAAGAAATCACTGTCCTGCATTTTAATCTGTCTCCTACTTCTTGTTCATTATGGCATCTATCGACTTTATGCAGGCGCTCCTCATGCCTGACTCTTCAAGTGATGCCACACCGCAGATCGTTGTTCCTGATGGCGAACACACATTATCCTTAAGCACGCCCGGATGTTCTCCCGTCTCAAGCTGAAGTTTTGCCGAGCCGAGTATCATCTGTGATATGAGTCTGTATGCAGTCTGTCTTGGTACGCCATACTTTACCGCAGCATCGGCATACCCTTCTATAAACATATCTACAAATGCAGGGCCACATCCAGTAACAGCTCCACCTATTCCCATAAGGGATGACGAGAGTTCCTCTACTATTCCAACCGAAGCGAACAGATCCTTTATCTGCTCTCTCTCATCTTTCTCAAGAGAGTTCTGGGCTTCAAAGAGCATCACACCCTCATATACCATTGCCGGTGTATTCGGCATGACAAACTGTACTCTTACTGAGCTGTCGAAGTACTCGCTGTATTTCTTGAAATCCCATCCCGCTGCAACTGATATAAGAGCCTTTCCATGAAGCTTTTCTCCGGTCTCAACAAGGACGTCATTTATCTGATATGGTTTGCATGCCATGATGACGGTATCTACAGAATCAACCAGCTCGGCAAGTGATCTGCACGGTGTGAAACCGTATTTCTCAGAATTGGCACATAACTTGTCGTAATGTGGTGCGTAAGCATACACATCACCCGCTGATATCTTTCCAGAATTTACGAATCCTGCACAGAGTGCCTGTGCCATATTTCCCATACCTATGAAACCTAATTTTTTCAAAATTATACTCCTTCTTTCTAAACTCTGCTGCCATTTGCATCGTCTTCATCTGCCGGCTTTGTAAACCATTCCATATTACAGACGCCTATAGGGCAGATAATGTCCAACTTCGCCTACTGTAACAATCCACTTATCGTAGACACTACATCCTGATCTCCTATGAGTGATATATTATTTATACAAATAAGATCGTCTGCCTGTTTTTCTTTAACAAAGTCGATTATATTCACCTGGGAATATCTATAATCTATAACATATATCTTAGAATAATGATCTACCAGGAACGGAATAAATGCGTTGCCATAGGATTCCTTCATAACAACACAAGTCGAACCGTCTGTAACCTTTGGATTCTCTATGACAGCCATAGGATTGTCGCCTCCAACAAAAGTGGAGTAAAGCGTTCCCTTTTCCCACTCGGACACATCCATGATAACATTCCACTTCTGTTCACTGCCATCATCGTTCCAATATGTCATATCATTTGTTCCAATAGGCTCGTATGCGTATATTGTATCAGGATTCTTTTTCATATCTGAGTTCTGAAGCGTATTGTAGAAGCTTCCAAGGAACCCCTCAAAAGTATCTTTCTTTCTCTGTGACAGTGGAATCTCTGTAATTCCCTTCTTCTTGCAGAACTCCTCATAGGCATAGAATGCACCGTCCGCAGTCCAATGGTGATCCGTCCTAAAATAAATATACTCATCTTTGTGTGATTTCAGGGTGTCAAATATGTCTACCGTCTTAACTCCATCCATCATACTGTAATAATATTCTATAGCCTGTTTCTGATCAGAACCACCAAGTTTCTTAAGTTCACTGTCTGACAAAAGAATTCCCGAACTATTTGGCACCAAAATGTCATACACATCTGTCTGGCCCGAAAGCTTGGCTGCAGCACCGTTCAGTGCATCTATATACTGTGTTGCCGAATCCTGAACGAAATAATACATGCTATAGGCTGCGCCGTCCTTTACATACAGGTTATCCTGAAGCTGTTTCTGAAAAGCTTCATCCATAGCCTTTGAATCAGGTGGCTCAACAGTTTTTACCACGTTATCAGTCCCTGTCGAATTTTTATTTACTTTTGAATGAGTTGCCTCCGCAGAAAGCCCGATCTCAGGATCCTCCGTAGTGGACTGTGTTGTACTCTCCGAGCTGTTCTTGTCATCTTTACTGTCAGTATTGTCTTTCTTAACCTTATCTGCATCAGGTATCTCATCGCCCTTAATTCCACCGCCCACAACCTGTGTTCCGGCCTCTATGCCATACAGTGATTTCAGACTTTGATCAGCAGATACAAGTGAATCTCTCATAGGGTATGTGTCAGAATACCACAGGGATACCGCCTCAAAATAAGAACCATCCAGAAATGATGTGATCGTAAACGATGGAAACTTAGCAAGCTCACGCTTCTCAACATCTGATGTCTTAGGTCTGACAAATAACAATATTCCTATAAATGCCCCCACCGCCATGACCGCTGCAAACAGCAAAACGGCAAGTGCCCTGAATTTCTTAATCTGTTGTCTTTGACTTCTCGTAAATCTTCTCTTCATATCTACCTTCATCTTCCCGCAGCCACACTGCGAATTATCGGACTAGAACTGGAAATACAAAAATGGGTTATAGCTTGCTCCCACAAGTGCCAGCACTGAAATTATGAGCAGGAATGCCGGTGTGAGCATCTCGCACACATTGTGCAGCGTGAGCACCAAAGGTTTTACCTTGCCGGCCTCCATAGCAGCCTTTCTCATTCTCTTGCCAATATCTGTACAGGCTACACACGCAAGCACAATGAAGAACATATTCTTCAGGAATACTGTTCCAAGTGCCATATTTGCAAATCCCGATGTACCTATGCCAAACATACCAGCAAGCACTGTTCCAAGCTCTGAAAGACTCTCAAACCTGAATATCGTCCAGCCAAACAAAATGACGAGCAGCGTATAGATATGCGACGCCACAGGGCCAAGCCTTCCACCCAGATAAAACTTCTCCAGGAGAAGAAAAATCAGATAGTAAAGCCCCCAGAATATATAATTCCAGCTTGCTCCATGCCACATTCCCGTGAGGAACCACACTATTGCCATGTTCCTGATATATTTCGCTGTGCCGCATCTGTTGCCGCCCAAAGGTATATACACATAATCCCTGAAAAAGGAACTAAGTGATATATGCCATCTTCTCCAAAAATTATTCACTGATGTAGCCATATAAGGATAGTTAAAGTTCTCATCGTAATGAAATCCAACCATACGGCCCATTCCTATCGCCATATCTGAATATGCCGAAAAATCAAGATATATCTGAAGCATATACGCGATCATTCCAAGCCACATTCCCAGGGTCGTCTGAGCCTTAAGGCTTGCAACTCCAGCCGGAAGCAGAGTGTCTGCTATGCTTGCACACGAGTTGGCCAGGACGGCTTTCTTGGCAAGTCCAACCGTAAATCTTCTGACACCCATATAGATGTCATTAGCTGTTATCTCCCTGTTGTCAATCTCATCCGCAACAGTCTCATACCTGACAATAGGACCGGCTATACACTGATGAAACAGGCTTGAGTAAAGCAGAAGCTTCCAATACTCTTTCTGTGGTTTTACCTGATTTCTGTACACATCCACCACATAGGATATGAGCTGGAATGTGTAGAATGATATTCCAATAGGAAGAACTATCTGAGGCACTGCTTTGGGCACGCCAAATATAGCTTTGAAATTGCCAATAAAAAATCCAAGATATTTGAATACTGCCAGACACGCAAGCATAATGACCAGATCACACACAAGGTAGAATTTCTCTGTTCTCTTTGTATATCCAGCTCTGGCCTCACTGATCTTCAGTGCAAATATCCAGCTCACAAGAGTCTCACCCGCAAGGAGCAGCAGATATCTCGGTCCTCCCCACGCATAAAACACCAGTGAAAATATGAGCAGAACCTTATTGCGTTTCTGCGGCGATACCGCAAAGTATACTATGAGATTTGCTGTAAAAAATACAAATAAAAAAATCAAGCTTGAAAATACCATATCTATTCTCTCTCACATTTATTTTTTTGGGTATTATCCCCTATTCCTCAATTGGCAGTATTATACTTCACAACCATAGTTAAGGCAACCTTAGCAAATCTTAAAGATCTATCAGGTGCACCTCTCTGTCTATCTGTGTGCCATTTACAATGAATCTGACTCTTCCATTTCCTATGGTGATGTCTCTCTCATCAGCTCCAATATCTGTTCCAACACTGTTGATCACCTGCGTGTTTATATCTGAATTTGAGAGCAATACCCTTGCAGTATGTATGTTGTTGCCCATGGCATATGCATCCTTGCCCTGAACCTCCACCTTGACATATGCATATTGTATCTCCACATCTGTGCTGCCATTTCTACACCCTATTCCGTAACACTCATTTGCCCTCACATTCATTGATATATTCACATTCTGCATCTTAACTGAACATCTTGCACCTGTAACAGTTCCTATCACTGCTGTGGTTATAGAGGCTCCGGAGATCTTACCTGATATGTTCTCTATGCTTATGTCTGCACAGCCCTCAAACGATCCTATGGTCGTGCTTCTGGCTATTCCATTGTATATCTCCATATCGCAGTTCTCTATATGTATATGACAGTCGCTGCTTACACAGCCTATGATCACACCTTCCTGTCCGCGCTGGTCTATCTCATAACGCCCATGAGATATGTAGATATTACCGCCCAGGCCAGATCCTATTCCTATTCCCCTCATGCCTGTGGCCGTTATGGACAGTACACCATCCTGGTTGAAATACAGATCCCCATGGCCGGAGAAATAATCATTGCCTATTCCAAAATATCTGCCTCCAGCCAGGGTAATCCTCAGGTCTCCATCGCCTGCAAGTTCAAGCTTAGACGACTCCGGAACCTGAATTCCACCGGTACGCAGTTCATTGTCACCTGTGAGAACTATCCTCACATCGCAGTGTTCCCCAAGTCTTATACACGGTATACCCTTCTCTCCACCCAGACTTATGCTGTCTATACGAAGCTCACCGCAGAAACCATCGCCTATGGTTATCAGCATATTTGACTTAAAGCCCGGAGTTCCCGTCATGCTAATATACCTGTAAGCATCGCCCACACGCCTGAAATCAAGTGCTGTATACTTGTTAAAAGCAAGCTGTACCATGGATATCTCATCCTCATCAGTTATGACATATATCTTCTTGCCATACTTTGTTATCTCATTCTGGTTATACTGCACTATCTCAGTCACTACCCTCTTGTCTATCTCCTGAACAGCCTCTGGAGACGGCTTTGCTGTATAGTAGCCCTGTATCAGATCTGCACCCAGCCTTATGACTTCCCTGAGTTCATCACCCAATTCCACTCCCTCGGCCAGTGTTACTATATCATTGTCATGAGCAAACTCTATTATGTCTTTCACAAAATGCTGTTTCTGAGGATCTTCATGTATGTTTGTCATGAGCATCCTGTCTATCTTCACATACTGCGGCATATACCTCAGGAGATTATTTACATTTGAATAACCTGAACCATAGTCATCTATGGCAGTCTCTATATTCATTCGATCATATCTGTTCTTGATCTCACCAAGAAGCTTGTCATTCATCTCAGCTTCCTCCGTAAATTCCACAACGACATGACCGCCCAGACGGCTGAGTTTCTTCTCTATGATATCCTCATCCTCCGGTGCAAGCCTGCATCCCGGAATACTGTTCATGAATATCTTCTTTTCCCTGAGTTCATCACTCTTCTGCTCTATCAGATTCAGCACGTTGACAAATGTAGCACGCTCCACATCCGAAAGCCTTCCCATTCTGTCAGCGCTCTGAATGATATCTAATGGTGAAATATACTCTTCCGTGTCGGCGCGCATCAGCACCTCATACGCATATATCTGACCTGTATGCGCATTGACGATAGGTTGAAAATGATAAGTGAGCAGATTCCTGTCCAGAATATCAGCGACGAACTTGTCCTGTTCAAGATCCTCCTGCGTCAGATCAGAATTGCGGGATGTTTCCAGATACTCCCTCTTTTTGTCATTGTTCTTAGAATTTATAAGATCATTGACATAGTGATCCAGAGCCTCTGCGCTTGACACGATCTCGGTATCAACCGCAAAACAGACTTCTATCGTGAAACCCTCTTTATTTGTCCTGTTGAACTGCTCTGCCTTTTTCTCTATCTGTGCTATTATCTCGCTTGTATGGTTACTGTTCTCTTCCATCACCTGAGTTGCCACTACAAACTCATCATTGCACATTCTCATGCATACATCGTACTTATCTATGGACGACGATATCATTCCAGCGAGAGCCTGTATCGCTTCGTCACCAGTCTTTCTTCCAAGTCTTGTGTTTATCTGTCCAAGACCCTTTATATCTATCGCAAGAAGTGTAATGCTTCTTCCGTTTAGAAGAGCCTCCTCACACATATCCCTGCATCTGGCAGTAAACCCATTGTAGTTGTATACTCCCGTGAGATCATCTCTGATCTGTGAGGCATTCATCTTGTCTATCAGCTTCTGAAGGTTTGCCTGTCTGTAAAACGCTTCCATACCCTGCATTATCTGTCTGAGCCATGCGCTGTACGAACTATCATATGCTCTGCATGCACTTCCATTGTTGATGACCGCATAGCCAAAACATCTGTCGTCAAAATTAAGCGGGGTGAACACATATGCGTCCGGTCGTTCCCTGTCCTCGTCAAGCTCAGGTATAAGCTTTGAGACATCAAAACAATCATCAAAATCTATAGCGCCCTCACCATCACCGCTTTTGATGATCCTGTACATATTCTTCGTATATCCTACCCGAAGAGCATTTGCCCCCATCATAACTTCAGGTGCATTCCAATACTCATTCAGACAAAGGCTGAAATTTCTGAAACCACTGTCTGGATGGATATTCTGAAATATAGTATTATAAAATCCACGGTAGTCTCTCTGTGAGAGCAGATCCTCCATCATATGATCATAATAAGATCCGTATCTTGCTGACTGTGATGACAAATCCCATGCCAAACCAGATTTCATACCGGCTCCCGTACACCTGTCACATCCACAGCTTCTGCCCGGATGTATCTTCGCCAGAGGTCTGTCCTGCTCAAATGGCAATCCCTTAATCCTGCTGTCCAGCAGTGAGGCCACATACATTCCATCTTCCCTGGCTGGTATATCCATCGATGTAAGGGGGATGACCTTATCGTCGTTCGCATCCAGTGTATCATATCCTACAACAGCGATATCTTCTGGCACATTTATTCCTCTATTCTCCAGCTCCGCAGCAAATCCAATGGCCATATAATCATTAGCACATACTATCGCATCCGGCAGTCCATCTCCTGATTCCAGCATATATACCGCTGTATCCCGTCCTGAATCATACCAGTTGTTGCCATAGTATACCTTGTCTTCATCACACTTTAAACCATGCTTTTTAAGACTGTCAAAAAAGCCCTCCTTCTTCTTTATAGAACTGACATTGCCCTGCCAGCCATCCAGCATGACAATATCTCTGCACCCATGCACATCTATTAGATGATCCGTGAGTTCACACATATTTCTCCTGTGATCTATGTTGATTGACTCATAACCGTCAACATAGTCCTCCATCACAAGCACCAGGCCATCAAATTCCTGTTTTATTCTCCACAAAAGTCCCTCTGCTATACCCGGAGTCCTTATCCTATCAGTAAACACAACCAACGCATCATATCTTCTCATATCGACCAGATTGAATATATTTGCATCGCCAATCTCTCTTTGATACGTATCCTGATACTTCAGATACATCGAAAACACACACACATCGTAGTCAAGTTCAAAAGCCCTTTCAAAAAAACCTGAAAGGAACCGCCCCTGTATGTACTCATCAGCCTGAGCTGTAAGTACTGCTATCCTTTTCCGTCTCATAACACATGCCCTTTACCCTTATTTTTCTACTACCCCTGTGGGCAAATGCCCATAATCAATACAATTTTATCACGTTCCAATAAATGTGTATATATTTTTCATATATTTTGCGCTATTTTGCGCATAATACATGAAAAGAGCATGACAGGAATAGCCTGGGATAATCCCAGAGATTCCAGACATGCTCTCTTTAAATATATCTGTAATATTTGTTTTTATAACACACGGGACACGAAATCATATATGAATCGTGATGACACTTTGCATTTTAGAACTCGGCCTCAACACACTCAAGTGCTGCCGCGATCACCTTGTCCATGTCATAATACTTGTACTGTCCAAGTCTTCCTCCGAAGATCACATCCTTACGTGTCTCTGCAAGCTCCTTGTACTTCTCGTACAGCGCATTGTTCTTGTCATTATTGACAGGATAGTATGGTTCTACGCCCGGCTTCCACTCAGCGGAATACTCACGGCTGATAACAGTCTTAGGCTGCTTGCCAAACTCGAAATGCTTGTGCTCTATGATTCTTGTATAAGGAACATCTCTGTGTGTATAGTTTACCACAGCATTTCCCTGATAATTCTCCTCGTCGAGAACCTCTGTCTCGAATCTTACAGAACGGTACTCGAGCGGGCCATACTGGAATCCAAAGAACTCATCGATCATACCTGTGTACACAGTCTTGTCTGCAATATCAGGATTCTCCTTGATGAACTCAAAGTAATCTGTATCAGTCTTTACATCAGCGCCTTCCAGCATCTTCTCGATGATCTGTGTGTATCCACCCATAGGGATTCCCTGGAAGCGATCATTGAAATAGTTGTTGTCGTATATGAATCTCAGAGGCAGTCTCTTGATTATAAATGCAGGAAGTTCTGTACAAGGTCTTCCCCACTGTTTCTCTGTATATCCCTTTACAAGCTTCTCATATACATCTGTACCTGCAAGCTTTAACGCCTGCTCCTCAAGATTCTTTGGCTCACCGATATTGAGATCTGCGATCTGCTTCTCAATGATTGCCTTTGCCTCTGAAGGCTTCTTGATACCCCACATCTTGCTGAATGTATTCATGTTGAACGGAAGGTTGTACAGTTCATCCTTATACGAAGCCACAGGTGAGTTGATATAATTGTTGAATTCAGCGAACTGATTTACATACTCCCATATCTTCTTGTCTGATGTATGGAATATATGCGCACCATACTTATGGACATTTATGCCCTCAACCTGCTCTGTGTAAATGTTGCCTGCAATGTGTGGACGCTTGTCGATCACAAGGCAGCTCTTGCCTCTTTTTTCTGCCTCATAGGCAAATACCGCACCGAAAAGTCCGGCACCGACTATGAGATAATCATACTTTGCCATGTTTCTTAATCCTCCTTATCATCTGCCAATCTCTTATCTATCATCGGATACGCCTTGTATCCGTCTACTACCTTAGGACTGAACAGCTTGTCTTTAAGCCATTCCAGTGATCTTGCTCTCTCTGAATAAAGTATACTGTTAACCTTCTCGTAATCCACAGGCTTAAGCAGCTCATCATTGTCGATGATCTCTGTAGCCTCTAAAACATAATGGTCTCTAACCTGGAATACATCCACCAGTGACTCGAATCTTGTCTTACCTCTTGCATTGTTTGCAAGTCCTATGAAGTTTCTCTCAAATACGATGGCAAAACTCATTCCATGGCATGAATCTGTCACGACGAACTCAGCATTTCTGAAGAATCCAAGCCAGTCCTCAACACCGATATCATCCACAATCTTGTCGTCCATGTCCATGATCTCACGGTTCTTCTTAGGATCCTTTGGACGTCCGTCAAGGAGCACAACCACATCAAGTCCAAGCTTCTCTGAGAGATGCACAACCGCCTCCCTCTTCTCAGGTGTAGGATCGAGAATATATGCAAGCATATACTTTCCATCTCTCTTCTTCTTTGCCTGGTCTGCAAGTGCGTCGAACTCTTTTCTCTCTGCCACAAATACAGGATCAAGAACTCTCACTGAATCTATTCCATATACATCCCTGCATATCTCAACTCCACTCGTCTCTCTGAGTGAGATTCCATCGAATTTCGACATGTAGTTTGATATAGTCACACGGTCATTTGCATTACAAAAATCTCTGTCATGTCCAAATGATGCGGCAAATGCGATCTTCTTCTTATCTGGATCAGCAAAATCAAAATAGAATGAGTATCCAAAGTTCTTGCTGATTCCCCTGTTCCACACCTGATCTGAACCAATTATAAATGTGTCAACTTTCTGGTTGAGTCTCTTTATATCCCTGAGAGGATATCTGTCACTTATATGATAATGAGCCTTTGAGAATCTCCTTGCATGTGAATCTGCCGTCTCCACATCGATTCCGGATCCCGGCTTGTCTATCATCAGAACTGAAAGTCCAAAAGATCTCACGATCTGATGAAGAGCATAATACGTAGCAACACTTCCGTAGTTGGTTCCAAACCATACACCATATATTCCAACATCATATTTGCCCTTCAATGCATAATCAGCAGCCTTGTCCATGGACGCACCGTCCCGGATCATCTCCTGATACAGATCTCTGTTCGGATGACACTTGAATGACTTGGCATAAGGCTGCCCAGATTTCACAATATGCTCATAAGGAACATCCGCATAAAGTTCCAGCTGATCCTTTACTGCATCCCACAGCTTTGCACCCTGTTCATTGTTGACTGATACTATGGATGTACCTGTCTTGCCTCTGTATTCTCTGTTGTATCTGTCAACTCCCCAGAAATCTCCCAGTGTTATATCACCCTGTCTTGGAAGCCTGGAGAATGAGCATGCTCCACAGAACTTTCTGGTTGAGAGGAAATTATTGAATCCCTTGTAAAATGGATCTGTAACTCTTGAATTATGTTTTACAGTACCATCCTTGTACTTGACTGTCATTCCAGCTATCCAGCCAAAGAACTCCTTGTCCCTGAACAGAACATCATCTATCTCATGATTATCCTTATCATAGTAATCCTTAAGATACTTCTCGAAAAGCTTAGGTGACGGACCGCCGTGGCACAGAAGATCTATGGTATAAAGCTTTGATGTATCTACATTCTTAAGTGTTGCATAAAGTCCAGCCACATGACATCCACATCCGCAGAACAGTGCACTTCTTCCAGCCTTAAGTGCCTCCTTGATACGTGCATATGCCTTTGACGCATCAGCCTGGACATACTTTGATCTTCTTATCTTATCAAGATCCTCTGGCTTTTCTATAACAAAATGTTCAACCTTGAAATCATCTGTATAACCGGCACCGCACACAACGCCGCCGTCATTAAATACATAGTTTGCCATGATGGTAAATATACCACCGGATGAACTCTTCATAGCTACATCCTCTGCAGCATATGCTGCATAGCATGCTGGCTCACTTGAGTTCTTATACTCAGTGTTGATAGAAGGACAAATCTTTCTGCAAAGGCCGCAGCCAGTACATTTGTCATAGTCTACCACTGGCTCGAGGAATCCATCTGCATTGTATTCCATAGTGATTGCGTGCACCGGACACACACTGAAGCAGGCTCCACAGCCACAACACCTGTCTCTGTTTATACATCCAACCGTTTTATCGCTGTCATCCTTGATGACATATCTGTTCCAGGCCTCTATCTCAGCAAGTCTTTTTTCTTCAGCAACTCTCAGTCCTTCTTTTTTAGTTGCCTCCATTGCCTCATTCTTTGTCAAGTATATAGTACCAGACTTAACTTCAACCGGCTCCAGCCTGACCATTGGCTTGTTATCAACAAGAGCATAATCACCGTTCAGCGCTCTGCGGGCTGCCGTCTTTCTGCTCGCTTTATTTTCAAGCTCTGGCGCCTTTTTGTTATCACCTGTTGTACAGGCTCCGTTAAGTGCCCTGTGAGCTGCACCCAGACGATTCTTAATACCTTTTATAGTAGCCATACCCTAAGGATACTCCTTCCATATCATTTTATATGTGTAAATACTTCTTCCAGAACTTTATGCTTCTCATCTCGTCAAATGCATTTCTGTATGCCTGCTCAACCTGTACATGAGTCTTCTTGTATCTCTTGACAACCTTTCTGTATCTCTTGATAAGCGCAAAGCATTTCTTTCTGTTAATTGTTCTGATTGCACCTGTTCCACCGTTCTTATTTACAGCCACAAGTGTCTTCCTTCTGTAGTTCTTTCCAGGCACGAAGAACCAGTCATACGCAATGATATAAGGTGTTCTTCTGAGCAGGAAGTTAGGAAGCAGATGTCCGTTTATCGTGAGGACATACATACCCTTCTGGAATAAATTGAGGCTCTCATACTCATATGGATCTGTTGGAAGATCATTTGAGTATCCAAGATCTGCAAGTGGAACCAGTTTCTCATTCTTTGCATTGTGCTCCTTGAGGCTCTTCTCACCGTCAAGGTTCATGATGTACTCAGGGCCATTGAGGTAATCCTCTATAGAGTCAACTAAGAGCTCTGCATTGTTGTATGCAAATCTTGTTATCTCCTTCCAGAACATATTCTTTATTCTTGCAAGGAAATCTATATCCTGACAGATTCCGCTGGCTGCCTGAATAACAAAACTGTTTCTGTGTACCTGATAAAGCTCCATTGCTGCATTGAATTTGCCCGCAAATCCAACATGCCATATACATATACCGTTTAATGCGATAAATCCCGGCTTGTTTCTGAGTGAGAACTCCACATCATCGCCTCTTACGAATACAGGAAGCGGAAGTCCTCTCTGTTCAATATGTTCAACAGGTATACAGCAGTACCACCATCCTGCATAAGCATCAGGCACGTCGAAACTATAACTCTCATTATTTACAAGGTTTGTGATGTTTCTCATATCCATGGCCTTCTTTACAGGACCATATGAGCCATCACCCTTGTGCACATATCCTACATCCTCATACTGACGCTCTCTTATATCATAGTCAAACATTGCACCACTGAGGAAGCACTTCTTATATTCATCCTTGAGAAGTCTGAGGAGGTAATATGATCTGAACAAACTCTCCGGCATAACCATTACATCGTCATCCATGAGCAGAACATGAGTAGCCTTCTCTGGAAGTTCAAGAGCTTCTATCATACCTCTTGTGAATCCGCCGGCACCGCCAACGTTGTTATTCATATACACCTTGAGATCCTCACAGTCAAACTCTGAAGGATCAAGCTCCCTGTCATTGTCAATTACATGAACAAACAAATGTCCCTTGAGATCACTGTCATCGCAGAGAACTTTTTCCTTTATAAGTCCTATATTTCTCTTGATATATTCCTGTTTCTTGAATGTGGTTGTTACAAGTGAAATCTTAATATCTCTTATGCGGTCTTCCTCGATATCTGCTGAATAATATCCGCTGTATATCTCTGTATCCTCAAGAACGTCCATCCTGAATCCAACCAACGCCTTGTCTGTATCAGGGATATTTATAACTATATCTGAAACCTCGTCACACTCAACCACCTGGGTTACAAGTGGATTATAAGTTACAGCAACAGATGCAGAATAAATTGCATACAAAGAGATGTTTGCCTTTCCCTTCATCCTAAGATGAAGTTTGAAATTCTTAACGCCTGTATACTCCGCCCAGCGCTTTACCTGTATACAGTTGTAATATGTCATAAAGTTTACCTTGTTAAGTCTCTGTATGATATGGCACTTCTTGTCAGAATCATAAATAAATGGTGTTCTATAATCCTTTCCAATTGCACTAAACTCCGGATAATCCACAATATTCATATCCAGATTCATCTGAAGCATAACATTCTGCAACTTCACATTTTGTAACATTACCTCAATCCTCCTATGTTATAATTGAATTTGACTCATTTTCTTTATTTGTATATTTATATGTTGGTCTTATTTCTTTTCGTTGTCCTTCCCAGGAAGCAGTATCGGCGTAGGTGAATCCATCTCTGCCTTAAATGCATCACACACCTCTGCGGCATCGCCAACCATGATTATATTGCCGTGATCCAGCCACATAGCCTTGTTGCACTGTTTCTTTACTGAAGCTATGTTGTGTGATACATACAGAAGTGTAGTTCCATTTTTGAGCATGGACGACATCTTTGTGGCACACTTCTTCTTAAACCTCATGTCTCCAACCGCAAGTATCTCATCTGCGATTAAGATATCCGGCTCAACCGCCGTAGCAACGGAGAACGCAAGTCTTGTCTTCATACCTGATGAAAAGTTCTTAACCGGCGAATCCAAAAAATCCTGGAGCTCCGAGAACTCTACAATCTCATCAAACTTTGACTCTATAAACGCCTTGGAATAGCCAAGAAGCGTACCGTTAAGGAATATATTCTCCCTGGCAGTGAGCTGTGGATCTATTCCAGCTCCCAGCTCTATAAGAGCTGCAACTGTACCTGACACACTCACTGTTCCGCTTGACGGTTTCAATATTCTGCTGACAACCTTAAGCAAAGTCGACTTGCCGGCGCCATTTGTTCCAACAAATCCCCATGACTCTCCTTTTTTTATTGTCAGATTTATATTTTTTAGAGCTATAAACTCCTGAAACATCAACTGTCTGGTAACCAACCTGACAAAATACTCCTTGAGATTGTCAACTTTAAGATTATTCTTGTTGAATCTTATTGTAACATCATTAAGTTCTATTATAGTCTCGCCCTTCTCCACTGTAGTTGTACGCTGTGCATTGGACGTAAATATCTTCTTTTCTTCAAGCTCGTTCGTTTTCTCTTCACCAGCCATTGCAGCACCTCCTAAATATACAGAATGAACTTGTCCTGATTCTTCTTGAACAGCAGCACTCCCAAGCCGAAGAACAGGAAAGCATACAAAAATCCAAGGCCTACAGTCATAAGATCCGGCAGCACGCCCTGATGTGCAATACATCTAAACTGCTTGATGTACACATACAGAGGGTTGAAATACTCAACAAGGAATCTCAGCCAGTTCGGCAGCATATCTATAGGATAGAATATCGCTGAACAGTACATCCACGCAGTTGTAACCGCATTCCATATATATCTTGTATCCCTGAAAAATACATGGAGCTGTGCCAGGAAAAATCCCATTCCACACGCAAATATAAATGCCTGAAGAAATATAAACGGGAACAACAGCATAGTCCAATAAAAAGGTGAACGTGTAAATATAATGACTATAAGAAATGCACCCAATGAAAACAGGCTGTCCACAAGCGTACTCGCGATCTTAGCCAGTGGGAACATAAACTTTGAAACGTAAGTTTTCTTGAGCAGTGAAGCATTGTCAGTTATACTTCCGAGTGCTTTTCCACATGCTCCTATAACAAATTCATAGAGTATTCTACCTGCAAACAGATATACAGGGAAATGAGGTATGGATCTGTTAAACATCTTGGAGAAAACTATAACCATTACTATCATGATAAGCAGCGGGTTCAGAATACTCCACACATACCCCAGAAAACTTCTTCTATACTTTAACTTTATATCTCTTGAAACGAGCTGATTTAAAAGATCTTTATAATTAAATACTTCCAAAAAGCTTCCGCTTTTAACTTTCATTGTACGCCTATCCTCCATCGTAAATTCTAGTCAAAACTCTTGTTATGTCTCACTTTATTGTACAACTTTGAATGCAGCATTCTGTTGTATCCGTCAAGTCCGATATGAGCGGCACCTAGCAGCTTCAGTATCTTATAGTGTTTCATAGTCATATCAACCACATGACGGTCTTTCTTTGCTATATAACTCATGAGCTGATCCACACGAGTGACCCCTCTCTTCCTGTCATCATCACATAACATAGAAGTAACCATAAAACTGAGCAGAAGCAGATGAATCTTCTTGTCGCAATACTCCAGCGCCCATTTGTCAGATATATCGTTTCTGTCCTTGATCATCTTTACTATGACCATCTTGGTGTGATCTATCCTCTTAAGCTGATTCTGCGCTGATACACTCTGCGACACATCGCCTATTCTGTACTCATACACGAAAAGATCAAGCGGCATGACAGTTCTGGCCACACAACATGGATAGGTTGCATATTCATGATCCTCGTAGAACACCTTTTCCGCAAGCTTCACACCTTTTTCTTTGTAAAACTGCGTTCTGTATGTTATTCCATGGAATGTAAGGCTTCTGTCAAAATTCTTCCAATTGCCCATGATCTCTTCCATGGTATATTCTTTGCCCGGTTCATCAGGGAAGCATCTCCAGTTCTTTACTTCACCTGTTGCAATATTGATAGTATGATGACATGTGAGGACCACATCTGCCTCCGCTTTTTCAAGGATCTCAAGGAACTTAGGTATGCTCTCCGTCAGAAACCAGTCATCAGCGTCCAGCACCTTCATATACCTGCCACGGGCTGCTGCTGCTCCTGCATTTATTGCCGAGCCATGACCTCCGTTCTCCTTATTTATAAGAGTAAAGCTGTCAGGATAACTGTCTATAAACCTCTGGCTTATACTCTCACTTCCATCAGTGGAGCCGTCATTCACCACGATCACATCCATCTTATCCATCAGTTCAGGCACGACCAATGATGTAAGACATTTGTCCAGATACGGCTTGCTGTTGTAAGATGGTATTATCACACTTAATATTTTTTCATTCATTTCTTTTTCCCAACCTGTTCTCATGAATACCTTTAAGTATCAATCTGAATGCTGCAAACCATGATATATCGTCATCAAACTGATGTCTTTTGCGTATACTGTAATACATGGCGTACAGCACCGCAGGCACATAGCCCATGATATATCTTGTCGTATTGCCTCTATTAACAAAAAATTCCCTGTTGTAGCCCTTAAACCATGTGGACTTCGTCTGTGCCACATCTGCGATCACAAACGGTACATAATATATAGACAATCCATTTTTTCTGCAATCCGTGAGGAACTTGAATTCCTCCTCTGCACCGTTTCCTGAACCGGCGCCCATTCTCTCATCGAAATATACATCACTATTCACAAGGCTTTCCCTGCGAAATGATATCTGCCAGGATGCGACATGCATGAGATCGAAATACCCAAGTTTTCTCGGCATATTGCCCCATCTGGCACGCCTGTTTCCTATATCAAATATAATAACGTCAGCCTCCGGCATCTCCTTGTACGCCGTGAGGATTCCCTCTTCGTATCTGTCTGCAAACACTTCGTCGTCATCACATAACAGGCATATATCCGCCGTAGACTTTCTGATCGCAAAATTTCTACTCTTGGTCAATCCCGTGTCGTTCACCGAAAAAATCCTGATATCACCTTCACCATGCCGGAACTCTCTATACCCGTCCTCACCACACTGGTTCACGACCAGCGTATCGGACTTTATGCCTGAACGCCCTATGATATCATCATCACGAAGATTCATACACGAAAGCAGTATCTCTAATCTCATATATAACACCTGCGTCTAAAATAACTGTTCTATCCATCCCTCGCTATCTGAAGGTCACAGCAGCACCCTAAAAAAGGGCATAGCTAACCCAGACCGCAGAAAGCGTAGTTTACTTACTTATACAACGTCTCATTTAAAAAGTCAATAGTGCAGTATACTATCTGTACCATTCGAAAAATAAAGCACTGACAATACCTTCATTTGTGTATATACATAGTATTTGCCAGTGCTTTATTTTATTATGTTATGTCATTTTTGTAATTTTTAGCAATTAATCATTATATCCGTTTGGATTCATTGACTGCCACTTCCATGAGTCAGCACACATCTCCTCGATTCCGTACTGAGCCTCCCAGCCAAGCTCTTTCTTTGCAAGTGAAGCGTCTGAGTAGCATGTTGCAATATCTCCAGGACGTCTGTCCTTGATCACATATGGAACATCATGGCCGCATGCCTTGCCAAATGCCTTGATCACATCGAGAACGCTGTAGCCCTTTCCTGTTCCGAGGTTGTATACCTTAACTCCTGGATTCTCCTTGATCTTGTTGATGGCCTTTACATGGCCAACTGCAAGGTCTACTACGTGGATATAATCTCTCACACCTGTTCCGTCCGGTGTGTCATAATCATTTCCAAATACGCCAACGCTCTGAAGCTTTCCGATTGCAACCTGTGCAACATATGGAAGAAGGTTGTTAGGAATTCCCTTTGGATCCTCTCCGATAAGTCCGCTCTTATGAGCTCCGATTGGGTTGAAGTAACGGAGAAGGATTACGTTCCACTCAGGATCTGCTGTGTGAAGGTCTGTGAGGATCTGCTCGATCATCCACTTTGTCCAGCCGTATGGGTTTGTAGGTGTTCCCTTTGGGCACTCCTCTGTGATAGGGATAAATGCAGGATTGCCGTATACTGTAGCTGATGATGAGAATATGATATTCTTGCATCCATTCTTTCTCATGACCTCGCACAGATTGAGGGTTCCTGTGATGTTGTTCTGATAATACTCAAGTGGCTTTGCTACTGACTCGCCAACTGCCTTGAGTCCTGCAAAATGTATTACACAATCAGGCTTCTCATCTGCAAATATCTTGTCCATAGCTTCCTTGTCAAGGATATCTGCCTTGTAGAATGTGAGATCCTTTCCTGTGATCTCCTTGATTCTGTCGACTGCCTTCTCGCTGGCATTGTAAAGGTTGTCGAGAATGACTACCTCATAGCCTGCATTAAGCAGCTCAACACATGTATGACTTCCTATATAACCTGCTCCGCCTGTTACTAAAATCTTCATTTTGTTTTCCTCCTTTATGCTACGGTGATTCATAACCATCTGCCGGGCACATATGCCCTTGGGCACTGTTCCTGTTTTGTGCAAATGTCGATCACCAGTTTATAAACAATTTTTGATTTTCTAAGCATATCCCGGATCGTATACGGATCTGAAATCTGTGCATTTTATTTTTTGCGCCGACATTTTCTACAACACTATACCACTACATCCTGTTATGCACAATAAATTGCATCATTAATAAATATTAGTTATAGAATACGTTTGCCATAAATACGCATATATTACTGCACTTGTAGTATACTACTATATTATTTTGCATTCACATAGTCTACAAACCTGAGGAATGCAGCCTTTCCAGCCTCATCTCTCTTGTAAACACCTGCGCACTCAAGGATCTTGGCAAATACATCGCCGATCTCATCCTGAAGTATCTTGTGTACGTTGTCCGCATTTATGTCGTACTTTCCTATGAAAGTCTGTACCCAGTCGTAATGCTTTGCAATATTCTCATGAGCCTTGATGTCTCCGCCTGCCACAAGAACCTCTGCCAGCTCTTCCATCTCGCCCTTGAGTCTTGCAGGAAGGACCGCAAGTCCCATTACCTCGATGAGTCCAATGTTCTCCTTCTTGATGTTGTGGTACTGCTCCCATGGATGATAGAGACCAAGCGGATGCTCCTCTGTGGTGATGTTGTTACGAAGGACTAAGTCCATCTCGTACTTGCCATCTCTCATTCTTGCGATAGGAGTGATCGTGTTGTGAGGCTCGCCGTCTGTCTCAGCAAATATGTACGCATCCTCATCTGTGTAGCCTCTCCATGCGCCAAGGATCTTGTCGGCAAGATCTATGATCCTGTCTGGATTCTCACCGTCAAGCCTGATGACTGACATTGGCCATTTTACGATTCCAGCCTCGACATCCTCATATCCGGCAAATGTAACCTTTGTCTCAACAGGTGCCTTTGTCATGGCGAATGTATAACGGCCGCCCTGGAAGTGATCGTGTGTGAGGATTGAACCACCTACTATAGGAAGGTCTGCATTTGATCCCAGGAAGTAGTGAGGAAACTGCCCCACAAATGAGAAGAGCTTCTGGAATGTCGCCTTCTCTATCTTCATAGGGATGTGCTGTCCGTTGAACACGATACAGTGCTCATTGTAATATACATATGGAGAATACTGGAATCCCCACTTGCTGCCATTTACCTCTATAGGGATGATCCTGTGATTCTCTCTTGCAGGATGGTTGATCCTTCCTGCATATCCCTCGTTCTCCATACACAGCTGGCACTTTGGATATGATGACTGTGACATGGTTTTGGCAAGAGCGATCATCTTTGGATCCTTCTCAGGCTTTGAGAGGTTGATCGTGATGTCGATATCGCCATACTCTGTAGGCTTTATCCACTTGATATCCCTTGCAACTCTGTATGTCCTGATGTAATCTGTCGCTCTGCTGAGCTTGTAGTAGAAGTCTGTCGCCTCCTCCGGGGACTTTGCGTACTTCTCTCTGAACGTCTTTATGATCTGGCTTGGCTTTGGAACCAGTGCGTTCATGATCTTTGTGTCGAACAGATCTCTGAGGACAACTGAATCCTCTGCGATAAGTCCATTCTCAACTGCGTAATCCAGAATCCCCTTGAGACATGCCTCAAGTTTCTCAGGTGTGTCTATAACCGGCACCTCACCCGGCTCCTCGTAGCTGTCCTTCTTAAGCATCTCGAGGATGGTGTTGGTCGTGTATATTCTGTCCTCTTCCTCTATCAGCTCATTTGCAATTCCATACTCAACGAGCTGCTTGATATTTGTGTCTATCATGTTGTATTCCTTCTTTCTCATTCCTATCTCTACATTTCATTTCCCAAAACGAGGTGGGAACACCAGCCATGCAAAATTTGCCTTATCTGGTATCGCCCCCTCCCTAGGGTCGGCGGCAGTTCGTCGGTGCCATGCGATATGCGCCTCCGACACATGGGCACCTCCTCGGCGAAGGCTGGTGCTACATCACAATTTCCCTTCGGAAAATTGTGACATTTGCGGGAACACCAGCCATTAGAGTTCGCTTTCAGCGAAGGCTGGTGCCGCATCACAATTTTTCTCCGAAAAATTGTGACATTTACTCTACTACTTTTATTCCGCCGTAAGGTCTTACCTTGAGGACGTGGCATGCGCCCTCCCCGAAGATCGACTCGATGTTCTTCTTGTACTCAGCAACAGCCGCATTCTTGACAAATGCCTGGATTGTTCCGGCAAATCCGCCGCCGTGTACTCTGCACACACCGTTCTCGCCGATGAACTTCTCTGAGAAGCCAAGTGCTATTGATACGTTCTGTGTGAGTGGATCCTTTGCGCTGTATATATTCTGAAGAAGCTTGAATGATGAATCTCCGCTTCTCTTTATAACATCGAGGAAATGGTCAAATTCCTGATTCTCAAGTGCTGCAACACCCTCTGCAACTCTGTCCTGCTCTGTGTAGAAGTGGAGTGCGCGAAGGACTGCTCTGTCATTCACCTTGCCGCTGGCTCTCATCTCGCCAACCTTACTGATGAAGTCCTCCTCTGAAACTCTGCTGAGGAGCTCCTCACCAAAATATTCTGCAACCTGCTTCATCTCTACAGGGATCGCTGCATAGTCGTCTGTGAGATCTGCATGTGAACCCTTTGTGTCAACGATACACAGGCTGTACTGATGAGCCTCAAAGTCAACCGGAACCTGCTTGATAACAGGATTTGCCTTGTCAAAGAAATCGATATATATAAGTCCTCCGACTGCACATGCCATCTGATCCATAAGTCCGCATGGCTTGCCGAAGTATACGTTCTCTGCGTACTGTCCTATCTTTGCAACATCAACTGATGAAACCTTCATGTCATTGTAGAGGCCTGAAAGGATAGTTCCTATAAGACTCTCAAATGCTGCTGATGATGACATTCCTGCTCCCATGAGCACGTCGCTTGTCACAAATGCTGTGAAACCGCCTACCTTGAATCCGTAGTCTCTGATCCCTGCAACAACGCCCTTGATAAGCGCTGTTGTTGTTCCCTCAAGTGCAGAATCCTGCTCGATATCATTTACATTGATAACTTCCTTTGGCATATCATCTGACACAAGCTCGATCACGCCATCCTCTCTAGGTGCCACAATTGCTATGGCATCAAGGTTGATCGATGTAGCAAGTACATGTCCATTCTGATGGTCTGTATGGTTTCCACACACCTCGCTTCTTCCAGGAGCGCTATAGATTGCAACCTCCTGATCTCCAAATAACTCAACAAACTTGTCAAGCGCCTTTACGTATCTCTCCCTGTTGTATGGGATCATATCCTTGTCGAGATAGATCTGAGCAAGTTTCTCGTCAAACTCTCCACCTGATATTATCTTTTTTAATTCTTCAATCTTCTTCATTTTCTGTAACCCCGCCTTTCTCCGTTTTTATGATTTTTTGTTATTTTTCTTAATGTCCGTTCTTTTGTTGTCCATATTGCGCGTTTTTTCTGCGCTATGCCGTTGCGCTTCTTGCTTTGTGAATATAATTCTATAACAATATACAGATTTTGAACATGGCATAGCGTTGCAAATATATGTCCATTTGTTAGATTGTTTTTGTGACAAAATATTATTGTATGGATAATCCGGTTGAATGTATGTTATACTCTTATATATTATAATGAAAGGATGTGTTCAGATGCCTGCATTACAGAAACGTTCAGATCTTATAAATTTAGAACAGTACGAAAATCTTCCAGAGGATTCCCAAATAGAAGTATTTGATGGCATTATATACAATATGGCAAGTCCGTCAGAAGACCATCAAACCATATCCATGGAATTATCAACATCAATAAACAATTATATCCGTAGCAAAAAAGGAAGCTGCAAGATTTTCCATGCACCTTTTGATGTTATTCTGTCAAACGATCCACTCACTATTGTTCAGCCCGATATTATGGTTGTCTGCGATAAGGATAAGCTGGATGGCAAAAGATGCAACGGCGCACCAGATTTTATTATAGAGATCGTTTCACCAGGAAATCCTGCTGATGATTATATACGGAAATTATATTATTATCAGAATGCCGGGGTCAAAGAATACTGGATTGTAGACCCTAGGCGAAAAACAGTCACTGTTAATTATTTCGAGAAAAATCTTTTAAATATACAATACTCATTTGACTCTATAATCAAAGTTAATATATATGAAGATCTGTATATAGATTTTTCCGAAATCTCATCAAGATTATCAGATTAATTTCTGAAGTCAATACATTCAGAAATTAATCTGCGGAGTTTGTAAAATGGAAAATAAGATCGTAATGGAATTCCCCCAGGAGAATGATACTGACCTGTATCTAAACGTGTTCGGGCACTCGATAACTGAGCCGCTGCACAAGGCAGGTCCGGCGGTCAAGACATTCTACCTTATACATTTTGTTCTTGAGGGAGAGGGCGACTTCTATGTGAAGGGCGCCCACTATCATTTGAAAAAAGGGCAGGGTTTCCTCATCGAACCCGACACTCCAGCCACATATATATCGGACGAGCACCATCCATGGCGCTATGTATGGTTTGGGTTCTCAGGCAGATGCGCCCACGACACGCTGAGCAGTATTGGCCTGACACAGAACCAGCCTATATTCACCTGCAAGGATGGCGACAAACTAAAAAAGTACGTATTTGATATGCTTGCTCACAACACCTCGGATCATGCAGACCACTTCAGGCTCATGGGCATGCTCTACCTCGCTCTGTCTGTCATCGCAAATGCACAGAAAGACAAGCTGGAGACTCCATCCGGAAACGCATATGTGAACCATGCCATATCATATATCCAGAACCACTACAGTATGCCAATGAAGGTGGAGGAGCTGTCTGACTACGTTGGAATCAACAGAAGCTATTTCTCCGACCTGTTCAAGCAGTACACCGGGATGAGTCCTGTGAAATACCTGCAGAATTTCCGCATAACAAAAGCCCAGCATATGCTTACCATATCTGAGCTTTCTATAGAAAGTATTGCATTTTCATGCGGCTACCAGTCCGCCGAGGCTTTCCACAAGATCTTCCGCAAGACCACCGGCATGTCGCCTAATGCCTACCGGCAGGAGAAACGCCAGAGAACCATCTCCAGCCAGGAAACCATGAACAATAACCGGCCGGATTACATTGAGACGGACGATGAACTATAAAATAGAAAGGACGCCGTACGGCGTCCTTTCCCTGTCAAAGGGTCTGACCCCCTCTCTTGGAGTCTGACCCCTTGTTTCTCTTTTTTCATCCCAGATATACTATCTATTTCCCACAAAATGGTGCGGTCTCCACCTTGCATCGAAACTCGGTCGTTTTCACTATCGTTTTGCAGACAGTACAGATATGGACTTTATCGTCTTTATGCTTCGACAGCTTTTATTATCTTATGAAATTCGTCTGGTTTCCGCGCTCTGTGTCAGGCAGCGTAACACCGGCTGCCTTGCCGGCTTCAAAGCATTTGAGCATCCATGCAAGATTCCTTGCAAGATTCCTCATGGTCTGCATACCCTCTGCATCCTGCTCGGCCTCTCCAGGTACGCGTCCGTGTACAAGATTCCAGTATGTAGAGCCTGCAACAGGCATCTGCGATATGCCAAAGTATTTGTTCAGTACATCAAAAGTTGCCGATGTACCGCCACGTCTTGCAACTGCCACTGATGCGCCCGGCTTATACTCAAACGCCTTCTTACCACTATAAAAAGCCCTGTCAAGGAATGATAATATTCTTCCACTTGGATGAGCATAGTATACAGGTGATCCAAATACGAATCCGTCAGCCTCTTTTGCCTTCTCCACAAATTCATTCACCTTGTCATCATCAAATATACAGCAGCCCTTTGCACCGCACTGGCCACAGCCTATACAGTCTCTTATCGGATCTGCTCCGATCTGGAATATCTCATAATCTATTCCCTCTTTCTTAAGCTGCTCGCCTACCTCGTAAAGTGCACGGTATGTATTGCCCTGTGGCTTTGCACTTCCGTTCAACATCAAAACCTTCATATTTCAATTCCTCCAATCATTTTACACTACCAATTAATATGTAACTGCTAATCTCTTATCAGTAGTTCTCTTTTCTTTTACATATTTAACTAAAAATATTATCGCGAGTACAAGTAAAAAGCTGACGCAGAATACTGTTACGCCCATGGCAGTTACTTCTATATTATATACACTTTACTATAAGAATTTCCAGTTGTTTGTCTGCGTATAGTCCAAACTGCCATCATCGTCTGATCGACTTCCTGTACTCCATAGGAGACATTCCCTTTTGCTCGTTCAGAGACTTCACCCTGCAAGCGGACTTGCAGGGTGCGGCGTATCCGCCTTATAAAACCAGAATGTGCTTATTTTATCTCATTATATGTATGGACTGTTCATGTGACATTATCTTATAATATAACTAACAAATGACGAATATACAACGTTTTACATGTTAAATCATTCACAGGAGGTATTGTTATGACCATTCCACATTACTACGAAAATCTGCATATTCTGCATGAGAACACCATGCCGGATAGGAATTACTATATTCCTGCCGGGAAGGCATACAGCACATCCCTTGATGCAAGGGATCACTCGGACAGAGTACAGTTTCTGAATGGAACCTGGAAGTTCCGCTACTATGACAGCATTTACAAGCTTCAGGACGAATTCTACAGAGAGGGCTATGATGTGTCCGGCTTTGAAGACATCCCGGTTCCATCGGTATGGCAGATGCACGGATATGACTATCACCAGTATACAAATGTCAGATATCCATTTGCATTTGATCCGCCTTATGTGCCAAAGGACAACCCTTGCGGTGCATATGTGACTGACTTTATCTACGATCAGAACGAGGACGCACCACTTGCGCACTTAAACTTTGAAGGTGTAGATTCCTGTTTCTATGTATGGCTCAACGGCAGGTATGTTGGCTACAGCCAGGTATCCCACTCAACCAGTGAATTTGACATAACCGAATTCATAAGAAACGGCTCCAACAGGCTCTGCGTGCTGGTCCTCAAATGGTGCGACGGAAGCTATCTTGAGGATCAGGATAAGTTCCGCATGAGCGGCATTTTCAGGGATGTATATATCCTGAAACGCTCCGAGGGCGCTGTATACGACTATTTTATAAAGACCAGCTGTGACGATATAAAGGATCCAACCAAGGCGGAGGTGAACATAGACTTCACAGCATTTACAGGATATTCCTGCGGTGAAGACCGTTTTTCATCAAAACCGGAAACAGGGGTTGATAAAGACACCGATTCAAATGTTGATATTGAAGTTACTATTCTGAACGCCGATGGCAGCATATGTTCATCAGGCTGTGTAAAACGTGAAATTTGCGCCCAGGGCGATGCCAATACCAATGCAGCCGAGATTAAAACCACAGCCAGCTCCAGCAGTATTACTTTATCGATTGACTCTCCTGTTCTGTGGAATACAGAAAGACCATTCCTCTACACTGTCATCATCAGATGTGCCGGAGAGGTCATCACTGACAGGATAGGAATCAGGGAGATAACGATAGAGAATAAGATCGTGTACATCAACGGCATGCCGATCAAGTTCCACGGAGTGAACAGACACGACTCCGACCCTGTGACAGGATTTACCATCAGCAGAGAACAGATTATCAAGGACATGTCGCTGATGAAACAGCACAATGTCAACGCCATAAGGACAAGCCACTATCCAAATGCTCCTTATTTCTATGAACTCTGTGACGAATATGGATTCTATGTGATAGACGAGGCTGACATAGAGGCACATGGTCCAAGTGAATTGTTCTATTCTGATAATAATTGGGACAACAAGGCAGCAAGGTGGAATGAGCCGATCGCAGACAATCCTGAGTTCTGCGAGTCTATACTTGACCGTGTGAAGCGCTGCATCATCAGGGACAAGAACCGCCCATGCGTTGTAATCTGGTCCATGGGAAATGAGAGTGCATACGGAGTGACATTTGAAAAGGCTCTGGCATGGGTCAAGTCCTATGACAAATCCCGCCTCACCCACTACGAGAGCGCACAATATACAGACGGCAAGAGAAAATATGACTACAGCAATCTGGATCTCTACAGCAGAATGTATCCATCCATATCCGAGATGGCTGAGTACATAGATGGTGATGGCGACAAGCCTTACATCCTGTGCGAATACTGCCATGCCATGGGCAACGGTCCCGGAGATCTGGAGGACTACTTCCAGTTCTTCGACAGCCACGAAACCACTTGCGGAGGATTTGTGTGGGAGTGGTGCGACCACGCCATATACAAGGGCAAAGCGGCAAACGGCAAGGCTATGTACGCCTACGGTGGAGACAGCGGTGAGACTATCCACGACGGCAACTTCTGTATGGACGGTCTGGTCTATCCGGACCGCAGACCACACACAGGACTTCTTGAATTCAAGAATATCCACCGTCCGGCCAGGATCGCTAACTATGATGGGGCAAATGGAATTCTGACGCTGCACAATTATCTGGATTTCACTGACATCAGGGATTACCTCACTATGAGCTATGAGGTCACTTATGATGGACATGTGGTTACATCCGGGAATATTGATGTTCCTTCCGTGGCACCTCACGGCAATGGAACTGTCAGCCTGAGCCCTGTTACAAATATACAGAAATCATTGTCAGACTTATATGCATCAAGTCATTCTGACGTTTCTTGCAGCTCAGATGTCGCCAATTACACAAAAGATATTATTACACACAGAATGTTTCTCCGTGTGATATATAAGGCAGCTTGTGACAGTGCATTTGTCAGGGAAGGTGATGTGCTGGGATTCGATGAGATAGAACTCGGCTCACAGGATCTGAACAAAGCACTGACTTCGGACACGACACAAAATTTGACAGAGCAAGATCCGACTGCACTGGATACTATTTCTGCACCTCTTCATATCTTGGAGACTGATGCGGAATTTGTCATCAGCGGAAGTAATTTTGAATATACATTTGACAGAAACACAGGAAACTTTGCAGGTATTGCAGTAGATGGTCAGGAACTTCTCGCCGCTCCATGCGATAAGACAATATGGCGTGCCCCTACGGACAATGACAGGAATATCAAGAGAGAATGGCTCAGGGCTCACTATGACATGACATATGAGAGGACATATGAAACCAGCTGCATTATAAAAGAGGGATACGCCGTGATATCATGCTCGTCTAGTCTCGCTGCACCGACGGTTCAGCCGGTTCTGAGGATAAAGACAGAATGGACAATTTCTGCCGAAGGAACTATAACATCAAGAATGCATGTTACGAAAAACTCAGAATTCCCTATGCTGCCTAGATTTGGAGTGAGAATCATCCTGAAAAAAGATATGCGAAATGTAAGTTATATCGGTATGGGACCATATGAGAGCTATGTTGACAAGCACCATGCAAGCTGGCACGGCTCATTCTCTGCATCCATTGATGCGATGCATGAGGACTACATCATGCCACAGGAAAACGGAAGTCACTTTGACTGCAACTATGTCCAGATCAGCAGTCTGGGAGAAAACGACAGCAAAACAGATATGTCCGCCCACAGCATAACCGCGACATCCGCTGTGCCATTTTCAATGAACGCCTCGCCTTACACCGCAGAGGAACTGACCAATGCAGCCCACAACTACGAGCTGCCGGAGAGCGGCAAATCCGTCCTGTGCATAGACTATCGCCAGAACGGAATCGGCTCCAACAGCTGCGGCCCCGAGCTTGATGAGAAATACAGATTTGACGAGGATGAGTGGGAATTTGGATTTACCATGCACGTGAAATAGATACAAAATTATCGCTAAATTAACTTTATCTCATGAAAAAGGACAAAGTCTCCAAACTTTGTCCTTTTTTCCGCTTATAGGAGTATTTAGATACAATTTTGTATCTTTTTCACCATTTTGACTGTGATTAGCGAGAATCAATTATCAGATTTACCAGAAATCTGCCAAGCAGCGATATTCCTTTTCATCAGACGCATCTTCTCCGGATCCTTGCCCGATTTTTGGACGCCACCTACCACATCGTACTCTATGCCAGATGACACATCGACTACGTCAGGATGCACCTGCTCTATCGCCCGCCGCACATTGTCCGGCGTGAGACCTCCGGCAAGCACAAACAGCCTTCCATCTCTGTCGATATCCGTCAAACTATTCCAGTCAAATGTCTTGCCGCTTCCAGGTTCACCGGCATCGAACACATAACCTGCAACATTCGAAAGGCTTCGATAATGTGGGTACATATCCATATCCTTCACATTGAACGCCTTCCACACAGGCAAATGCGCACTCTCTATAAGCTCATCGCTGGTCTGTCCATGAATCTGTATCACATCAAATCCCAGCTCACCTATCTCCGCTATCTGCTCCGCATCCGGGGATACCACCACTGCAACCTTCTTCACATCTTTTCTCAGTTCTTCAAGCAACCTGCGCGCAGCCTCCGCACTGACATTTCTCTTTGATTTCGGGAAATACATCACCATTCCTATATAATCAGGTCTCACTTCATTCACCGCGGTCACATCGGCCGGGGTCGTGATTCCGCACATCTTTATCTTCATGCTGTCTCTCCTATTTTTTTAACATCGGCTCGTCAACAGACGAAAACTGATGCTACATATCCTTATCGAACGTCAACCCAGATAGATCGAGTTTATATATCGTATCAACCATCTTTTCGTTTTCCAAAAACATCATCATATATATTGGCAAATATACTTTTTTGCCGCTGACCTCTACGTTTCCCTCCGAAAAAACATATGCATATTCTATTCCGTAATTTTCATCAGCTAAAACATTGCACAATGCAGAGTGCCTTTTGTAATCCTTGCCCGATTTTATCTCCAGTGGGACTACTTTTCCATTCAGTTCTATTACAAAATCAAGCTCCCCCTGCTTTTTGCTGTTAAAATAATATTCTTTATGACCTTTGCTGAGTAGTTCCTGAGAAACCACATTTTCAAATAGCGCACCATTGTTTATAGACTTTTCTTTATTCAGTATCGCCATTTTTACCTGATCCGAATACCTACTTGTCAGCAGCCCTACATCGGAGAAAAATAGTTTAAATAGATTCCTATTCTCACTGATCACAAGTGGAAGTTTCGGCTCACTTATATTATAGACCGGTATCGCAACCCCAGCATCCTTAAGCCACAGGAAATCATTTGCAACCCTGTCATAACTGAGACCTTTACCTATAATATTGATCTGGAACCGTTTATTTTTCTGATCAAGCTGTCCCGGCATAGCATCATATATCTCCTGCAGTTTCAGCTTGTATCTTGTCTCATACTTTGTAAAATCACTCTTATATAATCTAACTATCTTTTCATGTACCTCCGCTACCTTCGCAAGATCATTTGTCTTCACATAGGTATTGACCGCCTCCGGCATTCCGCCCACGATAAGATACAGATTAAATACATCAATCATTTTTTCATGTACAAACGAGTCAACAGGCAGCCTCTGCATAAAGCATTCCTTCAGTGTGTCGATCACATTCTGATTCACACCAACAGAAACCATAAATTCGCACAGATCCATCGGATACATATCGCATACACGCAGATATCCAACCGGTGCAGATCTGAGGTCATTAAGCTCTACGCCCAAAAGCGAACCGCTCATGATATACCTGTAGCTCCCATCTTCCACCAGAAACTTCACTCTTGTCACTATATCTTTAAACTCCTGCACCTCATCCAAAAATATGATCGTACGGCCTTTCTCAAGAGGCTGTTTAGTCACCAGGCTAAGTCTCATAAGCAGATCCTTTGCATCTCTGGCACCGTCAAATAATGTGACAAGCTTCGGCTGGTCAATAAAATTCAATTCCACATATGGCACTCCACTTTCTCTGAGGCATTCTTTTATAAGATATGTCTTACCGATCTGTCTTGCTCCAGTTATGAGCAAAGCATCCCTGCCGCTCTGAATCCATGAATCTATATATTTTTTTGCCGATCTTTCCAGCATAAAATCACCCCACATACTGCTTTTGCAACTTTTCTATCCCTATGATAGCAATTTTTTGCAACTTTTCCAACCTTTTTACAGTGTTTTTTGCAACTTTTCCAACCTATTTTCGGCAGTTTTTGCAACTTTAGGAGATTTAGAAACAATTTCCTTTTATTTTACGGCGGGTCCCCCTTATGAAAAGAGTTGTGCATGCGCATGTAAAGGCGCTTTCGCGCGGCGCATGCGTGTTTCATAAGGGATCTCCCGCCTTACGGCGGGTCCCCCTTATGAAAAGAGTTGTCCGGGCAGTTTCTTTTTCTCTTTATATGGAAACTGCCTGTCAAATTCTTCCACAGCCTTTTCGTCCACGAAATATCCTTCTGGCGGAGCGTACTCACCCGTGACTCCATCAAGATATCCGGGAATCAGCTCCTTACAGAGGAAAAACGATGCATCCTCCCCCTCATCAAGTTCATGATAGCGAATGCCAAACTCGCTTGCCGGTCTGAATCCGCTTTTGCCATAGAAATCAATATTTCCCTCAAAGCACAGTGCTCCGCAACCGAGCTCTGCAGCTTTCTGCAGTGAATAGTCAAGCAGTATCTTCCCGTATCCCTTACGCTTAAGTTCATTCTTTATGCATATAGGGCCCATCGTCATAACCTGAATACTTCTTCCGTCATCCGCAGTTATTTCCGCCCTCATAAACATATTCTGCCCGATGAGTTCTCCTTTTTTGCAGCATAACTAAATCCAGCTCCGGGACAAATGCACTGTCATTTCTCAGCTGATTGAGCACATAGTGTTCCTGACAGCCGGGACGATACACATTCCAAAAACTATCCCTCACCAGATTCTCGACTACCCGGTATTCATCCTCTTTTTCCAATCGTATAACCAGATCTTCACTATGTCTGACCTGGCTGATATTCCCATGATCATTCATTCCATCTACCTCCTTCTGCCGATCACCAAACAACGAAATTTTCTTATGATGATCTGTAAGTTGCTTAATATACTCAAATGTATAATCAAACCTGTAAGTTTTTGGCAAATTCACTTATTGCCTGGTCAAATTGTTTCTTTATCTTTTTCCTGTCGGACGCTCCATCACAAAGGCTATAGTACAGGAACATGATTGCATAAAACTGTGCCGCTTTTTTCTTCGCGCCTTTGATTCCCATGCTCTTGAACAGGTCCTTTACATAACCGACCGGTCCCCCCACAAGATACTGCTGATACAGAGCCTGCATCTCCGCACTACGGAACTGTTCTATCACAAGCAGTTTTCTAAAAGAAGATGCAAAATCATCCTCTGTCCAGTACTCGAACATGGATCTACTGTACTGCACAAAGTCATCCAGTGATACCTCTTCATACTTTTCCGGCATGCTCTCTTTATCGCCCTCTGGCATGTCATGACTTTCCGCCTGATCACTGTCACCCTGTTCCATCCTCGCGACAATATGATCAAATATATCCCGCTTATTCTTATAATGTCGGTACAAAGCTCCCTTTGTAATCCCAAGATCACCCGCTATCTGGCTAACCGACACCGCCTCATAACCATCTCTGGCAAATCTGTGAAGTGCCGTTATCAATATCTCTTCCTTAGTATCTCTTGTGACTTTAATTTCTTCCATATTGTGCACGCCCTTCCACTTCAGCATTTTAAATCCGTAAGAAATAAACGACCGTTTACTTTATATTAGTAAACGGTCGTTTATTTGTCAATCATTTTATATATTATTTTCTTACCTGTCTGGCTGCCTCAACCATATTTCTGAGGCTGGCATCAGTCTCAGGCACGCCTCTCGTCTTAAGACCGCAGTCCGGGTTGATCCAGAGCTTATCCCTGCCTATCTTTGTGAGCATAACATTTACCGCCTTCACAATCTCTGCCACCGACGGAACTCTTGGAGAGTGAATATCATATACGCCAGGTCCCACCTCTGTCTCGAAGTTGTTCTCCCTGAGAGAATCCAGGATCTGCAGATCGGATCTTGACGCCTCAAATGTGATGACATCCGCGTCCATATCATCTATGGCTGGTATTATATCTGTAAATTCACTGTAGCACATATGTGTGTGTATCTGCGTCTCCGCTTTCACTCCACTGTGTGTCAGACGGAATGCAGGTATTGCAAAATCAAGGTACTCCATATACCAATCAGATTTTCTGAGTGGAAGCTTTTCTCTGAGTGCAGCCTCATCTATCTGTATCATCTTTATTCCATGCGCCTCCAGATCCAGCACCTCATCTCTGATCGCAAGCGCTATCTGTGATATAGATTCCTTGATCGATATATCCTCTCTTGGGAATGACCAGTTGAGTATCGTCACCGGACCGGTCAACATTCCCTTCATGATCTTGTCTGTGAGCGACTGCGCATATACAGACCAGTCCACCGTGATCGTTTTTTTACGGTATACGTCACCCCATATCACTGGTGGTTTCACACACCTTGTTCCGTATGACTGCACCCACGCTTTCTCAGTGAACAGGAAACCTCCAAGAGACTCGCCGAAATACTCTACCATGTCATTTCTCTCATACTCACCGTGTACAAGCACATCCAGTCCGATATCCTCCTGCCACTTTACACATTCCTTTATTTTGCCCTTCACAAAGTCCACATACTCCTGCTCAGTTATCTCTCCCTTTCTAAGCTGTGCTCTCTGCAACTTTACATCCTTGGTCTGTGGGAATGAACCTATAGTGGTGGTCGGAAGTTCTGGAAGTCCAAACTCCTTTTTCTGGAGAGCCTGTCTCTCACTTCTCTTCGGAAGTCTTACATAATCCGCCTCAGTCACTGCCGCAAGTCTCTGTCTCACCTCATTGCTGTTACAGTCTCTTGTTCCCGCAAATAACTCCCGATTCTTGTGATATGCCTCAAGTTCTGTATAGTTATAGCTCTCAGCAAGTGTCGCAAGCTCCGAGAGTTCAGTAAGTTTCTCCTCCGCAAATGCAAAGAACTTCAGATAGTCCTGTGACAGCTTCGTCTCATGCTTAAGTGTGTATGGCACATGGAGCAGTGAGCATGATGTAGACAGAACCACATCTATCTTCTTATCGCGGAGCTGTCTTACTATCTTGAGGGTATTGTCATAATGATTTCTCCAGATATTTTTTCCATTTACCAAACCGGCAAAAAGTACCTTCTCCCCAGGGAATCCATACTTTTCTATCAACTGCAGCGTCTGCCCTCCCTCTATGAAATCCAGACCGATTCCGGCAAATGGCATATTTATAATATCCTCATACAAATCCCTCACATCACCAAAGTATGTCTGGAGGAGTATCTTACAGTCTGCACGATCTGCAAATATCCTGTCATACACTCTATGGAAAAGTGCCTTATCATCGTCATCCATATCCCTCACCAGTGACGGCTCATCAAACTGCAGCCACTCTACATTCTTATAGGCGCACTCGGCGATGAGCTGTCTGTAAGCCTCTGCCACATCATCAGCAAAGTCTTCTGCATTCTTTGATCCCACATATCTGCAGAGCTTAAGCATTGTGTACGGTCCTATAACCACAGGCTTTGTCTTGATCCCCAGCTCCCTGGCCTCCTCGTATTCACCTGTAAGTTTCTCGCAGTCAAGGCTTATCACTGTGTCATCCTCTATCTCCGGAACTATGTAGTGATAGTTCGTGTTAAACCACTTCTTCATCGCAAGCGCCTTCACATCTCCCGACTCGCCCTGATATCCCCTTGCCATGGCGAAATATATGTCGAGCTTTGATATATTAAGCTCTCTATAACGTTTTGGTACAATACCAAGAAGAACCGCTGTGTCAAGCACGATATCGTAAAATGAAAAGTCATTGCATGGAATAAAATCTATCCCTGCTGTCACCTGTGTCATCCAGTGTCGATATCTGAGATCTGCGGCAGTGTCTGTAAGCTCCTGCGCCGTTATCTCATGTCTGAAATATTTTTCAGATGCAAATTTTAACTCTCTTAATGTTCCCACCCTTGGAAATCCTATAACCGATGTCTTCATCATATCCTCCTTATCAATAAATGGCACTTCCTATATGCCAACATCTCTTTCCTTGATGTTGTCCATTATATATAGACACCGTTTACTTGTATAATACATAAAAATATGGCGTAGTTATAGTGTAAAACTATACCCACGCCATTTCTACATCTTGTTTCCTATGTCAACTCTATACCAACAGACGAATTTCCATCATCCCGCAGACGTTCACTTATTCTTTTTGATCTCTCTCATATGTTCCGCCGCCTTCTCCCTCACATCTCCGCAGGCAGGCTCTCCGTCATTCCTCATCTCGTTGAAGCGCCCCCTGTGCTGGAGCTTTCTCTGAGGAATTTTTACTGAATCTTCCGGCTCGTCACAATACGCCGTACCATCATCTTCCGGCTCGTCGCAACCCGCCGCACCAGCCTCTTTCGTCGTCAGTACTGTCTGCTTTATATTATTTGTCTCACCTGCTGTGAGATAGTTCGCCAGCGCACCGAGGTAAGTATTTCCAAGTCTGCTGAGGATCGCCTTCCTGTGGACGATATACCCTATCCTCATATCGCTCTCATCTGCCAGCGGCACCGAGATTATGTCCTTGCCGTTCAGCTTTTCATCTATGACACCGCTGCACACAGTATATCCATTCAGGCCTATCAGCAGATTGAACAGCGTTGCTCTGTCCCTGACTCTTATATTCTTCTTTCTCTCCGTCGTGGAGAATATTTCCTCCGAGAAGTAAAAAGAGTTGTGCTCACCCTGCTCAAATGACAAGTATGGATAAGCCTCCAGCTCTTCATTTGTTATGATATCATTCTTCGCCAGTGGATGCTTTCTGCTTATGAACACGTGAGGCTTTGCCACAAACAGCTCATGAAATTCCAGGTCATTTGCTCTGAGGATCTTGTTCAGCACCTTCTCATTGAAGTCATTCATGAACAATATTCCGATCTCGCTTCTCATCCTTGCGACATCATCTATGATCTCATAGGTCTGTGTCTCCCTTACGCTGAAATCATATTCGTCCTGGCCATATCTCTTTATCAGGTCGACAAATGCATTTACCGCAAATGAATAATGCTGGGTGGACACGCAGAAGCACTTCTTGCCGCCATCGTCCCCCTTGTATTTGTCCTCAAGGACCTTCGCCTGCTCAAGCACCTGTCTCGCATAGCCGAGGAAGACCTCGCCCTCTATGGACGGACTTATTCCCTTATTTGATCTGTTGAATATATTTATCCCCATCTCTTTTTCCAGCTCATGGATGGCATTTGTCAGGCTTGGCTGGGATATATACAGCCGGTTCGCCGCCTCGGTGATCGTGCCCGTATCCGCAACCATCACCACATATCTAAGCTGCTGAAGTGTCATATTCTCACCTGCTTTCTACTATTATTTTCTTAAACTGCTTTGCCGCCTCATTCAGTGGATGCAGGCAGTCATACACAAGACATACATTCCTGTCCGGAAGCTTCTCTTCGAGCGAAATCTTTACGACCTCTTTGTTCTTTACTGCCTCCCTAGCCATTGGCTCCGGTATAAATGCAAGTCCAAGCTCACACTTCACAAGTGGCAGTATCTGATCCGTGGTGGCCGCCTCCGTGTCCGGCGCAAGCTCCACGCCATGCTCCCTGAATATCCTGTCGTAAAATCTAAATGTCATGGTCTCCCTGCCCAGACAGATCATCGGATAATTCCTTATATCCGCTATGGACAATTTCTGTTTTCTCAGAGAGGAAAATGTGGTTCCCCCGATAAGTATCTCATGATATGACTGCAGCATGATCTTCTTGAGCGGAGCCTCCACATCTGCGGGAGTTGTGACCACCGCAAAATCTATGCTGCCATTCTTCACCTCCTCCACCGCCTGTGGCGTAGAGTGGTTATATATCTTGAGATTTATCCCTGGATACGCCATGTGAAATGCACGCAGTCTGTCCAGAAGATAAATGTTGAGTGCCGTCTCACTGACTCCTATCGCTATACTTCCGTGCGTGAGATTCTCGCCGTCAGCCAGTTCGTCCTCTGCCGTCAGGAGCTGTGACATGGCAGCCTCCACATATGAATAGAGCTGTTCCCCGTCTCTTGTGAGCTGTACACCCCTGTTTGTCCTGACAAATAGTATCCTTCCAAGCTGCTGCTCCAGGCAGTTCATCGCCCTGGTCACATTTGGCTGACTGTTTCCAAGAACCTTTGCGGCTTTGGTAAAGTTATGGTATCTCGCAACATAATAAAATATCTTATAATATTCGAAATTAACGTTCATAAATATTTTTACAGCAGACCGTATAACACATCTGAAGCTTTATGAAAATAGACAATTATTATATTCTTAGCTTCATTACTATACTGTCCGCTATATTTTTCCTCCCGTAAAATTATTCACTATGCAACAACCCCTGACATATCATTTTATTATCGTGGTCATATCAATTATGGTTTTCACTTATTGATACTCCGATAGTATAATCTAACCAGATTAAAAAGACAAGACAGCATTTATCATATGAAAGGATGCGCATATCTATGGAAGAAAAGACCATTTTCCCAAGGGAAGAAAAATCGGAAATATTATTTGAAAAGATTCTCAGGGATCCCTGGGCATGTGAAAAGCTTATGGATACATTTTGCAATTATCTGTTCTGCAATGATGACTTTGACTGCAATCTGTCACCGGAAGAATTTGCAAAATCACTTCTCGCCGCTTATCTGGACAGAGATATGTCTGCATTCCTGATGTCGATCTGCAACAATACAATGTTCGATCTTCTCCGAAATTCCTATCTTATCCCTTACCGATTCAACGCCGATGGCAAGACCAATCCTGTCATCATGACCGATGAGCACGGCGAACTTCTGCCAGAATTCAGAAACTCTGTAAGAGAAAAGGATTATCAGCATTTTCATGACATATACACCCACCCATATGAGCCACAACGAAAATATGTATCTTGCAAAGGCGTACAGATACAGCCATGAATACACTTCTGACAACATGGAAGTCGGACAGAAGATCCTTGAGGAGTGCACCGGAGTACTACTCATCAGAGAGCTGCCGGACACGGTAAAGCTCAAGGAGACCGAAGCTGAGGCATACTGCGCAGTGTGGGATATCATGGTTGAACTGGAGAAGAATCTTCCCATGGCATTTGTATTCTACGGTCAGGATACTTTGGACAAACAAGGCATGCAATATGACGAGCTTGGAATATTCCTGCCGGATTCACTGCTCATGAAGAATCTGGAAAGACACGTTGCGAAAGCCGAGGCGATCATATATGCGGAAAAATAAGAATGCAAAAAACGCAAATGCTGGATCATACATAGACATCATGGAAAAAAATCACATGGAGATCCCATGGCATGACTACGCCAGTGCCGACAGCAATGTACTCATATGCAGGGCAGGTCTGATTGAAAAGGCTTCTGTCATAGGCAGAGTCGGACTTATCATGCTCTCATGTGGAACAGGTGCATGGCGTGTCCGTACCTCCATGAACAGGCTTTCCAAGGAACTGGGTGTCACGTGTACCGTCGATGTCGGACTCATGTCCATAGAATTCAACTGTTTTGACGGTCACGACTGTGTATCACAGTCCCTGTGCATCGCCAATACAGGTGTAAACACCTCAAAGCTATATAGAATGGAGCAGTTTGTTGACAATTTTCCAAATGAAGAGGCGCATTTGACCGGCGAGGAAATCCATCAGAGACTTGATGAGATAGAAAAAATACATACCTTGTATTCTCCTCTCCGCCTCGGACTTGCCTCTGCTCTCGCCTGCTGTGCCTTCACATTTCTTCTAGGCGGCGGACCTGTAGAAATGATGCTGGCATTTGTCGCATCCGGAATCGGAAACCTCATAAGGACAAAGCTTATCAAACACCATTTTACTTTATATATGAACATAGCTGTATCCGTGTCAGCCGCTTGTCTTGTGTACGCACTGCTGCTAAAGGCCGCCGAGCTGGCATTTCATATACCCGCCTTCCACGAAGCCGGATATATCTGCTCAATGCTGTTCATCATACCGGGATTCCCATTCATCACCAGCGGTATAGACCTTGCAAAGCTGGATCTGAGATCCGGACTTGAGAGGCTTACATACTCGATCATCATTGTGCTTGTGGCAACGATGTTCGCATGGATCATGGCGCTTCTGCTGAAGCTCCACCCACAGGATTTTGTGGCACTCGACATAACACCAGAACTTCATCTGGTATTCAGATTGATTGCCAGCTTCTGCGGTGTATTCGGATTCTCCATCATGTTCAACAGCTCCATACACATGGCCGCCACAGCCGCTGCCATCGGTGCCATAGCCAACACTCTCCGTCTTGAACTGGTAGATCTTGCCGGCATCCCTGCAGCTGCCGCCGCATTTGCCGGAGCCCTCACGGCCGGACTGCTCGCTTCATTCATCAAAAGCACCAACGGTTATCCGCGAATTTCACTGACAGTCCCATCCATAGTCATCATGGTTCCAGGACTTTATCTTTACCGGGCAATATACAACTTTGGAATCATGTCACTTTCCGATGCCGTGTCCTGGTTTGCGGCTGCCATCATGATCATCATAGCCCTGCCACTTGGACTGATATTCGCAAGAATCCTGACAGACAAAACCTTCAGGTACTGCACCTAATCCCCAAAAAGAAATAGGGTCAGACCCCTTCATTTCAAAAGGGGTCTGGCACCTCCGTTCCAATGGGGTCTGACCCCTAAGTGCTAAGGAATCTATAATCAAGGAGTATATAAACCATGAAGTTTTATCCACATAGACAAATGTCAGAATCTTTCATCACCGCAGCCTTCCTGTCAGTATCAGGAGGTCTGCAGGATGCATATACCTATATATTCAGAGGAAAGGTATTTGCAAATGCACAGACAGGCAACATAGTTCTTCTCGGTCAGAACCTTGTAGACCAAAACTGGAGAATGTGTATACACTATGCCGTTCCTCTATTATTTTTTGCGCTTGGAATTGCTGCTGCCGAGTGTATAAAACAGAAATTTCAGAATATGCAGCAGTTTCACTGGAGACAAATCGTTGTATTGTGTGAGATTTTTCTGCTTCTTATCGTGGGATTTCTTCCCATAAAACTCAATCTTCTCGCAAATGCCATGGTTTCATTTTCATGTGCCATGCAGGTTCAGGCATTCAGGAAGGTCAACGGCTACGCATTTGCCAGCACCATGTGCATTGGAAATATCCGAAGCGGCACAGATGCCCTGTGTGCATACTTCAGAACAAAGGACAGGAACACACTGTTCAAATCCCTGTGCTACTGGGCAATCATCCTGCTGTTCGGAATAGGCGCTGCTGTAGGCGGTCACTTCATCCGTATATTTGACATGAGGACCATCTGGTTCTCCTGCTGCCTGCTGTTCGTAAGTTTCCTGTTCATGTTTATCAAGGAAGAGAGAGAATAAAAAAGGAGCAGACGCATGAAAGGCGCTTCGCGCGGCGTCTGCGTACATCACAAGGAATCTCCCGCTTTCGCGGGTCCTCCTTATGATATATAATCTCCTCTATCGACAACAATCTGGAATCCGAATGCCTCCGCGCGCCTGTCAAGGCAGCCGCGGCACTGGGCGGATTCCTCCCCCGTGCATATCTTGTTGTCGTAGAGCTCGTATTTCTTCCGAACTGACACAGGAGACAGATTCGGCATGACCACATTTGCGCCGTGCATAAACCCACGCTCCCTGCCATCCGCCGCTATCGTACCGAGTGATGTGGTGGATGGTATGAGCGCCTTCGGGAACATCAGTCTCAGCAGGCTTATCATCACGAGAGTCTGCCTGACCGTTCCCTGCTCCATCTTCGCAAATGGTGTCTCCTTGTGCGGAACATACGGCCCGATTCCTATCATCTGTGGCTGCAGCTTCACAAGGAAATGCAGATCCTCGGCCAGATTCACCGTCGTCTGATACGGCGATCCAACCATAAATCCACTTCCCACCTGATACCCAAGACTCTTAAGATCATACAGGCATCTGACTCTGTTGTCATAGCTCATCTCATCCGGATGTAGTCTTTCATAATGCGCCCTGTTCGCGGTCTCATGCCTCAGAAGATATCTGTCCGCCCCGGCCATCCGCCACAGCCTGTAAGTCTCAAATGGATGCTCACCAAATGACAGTGTGACGGCACAGTCCGGATGTCTCTCTTTGATGCACCTCACTATATCAGCTATAGCCTCATCCGAGAAGCCTCCGTCCTCGCCTCCCTGAAGCACAAATGTACGGAATCCCAGCACATATCCCTCATCGGCGCAAGCCAGAATCTGATCCTTTGTCAGACGGTATCTGTCCACATGGCTGTTGCTCTTCCTGATGCCGCAGTAATAGCAATCGTTCTTGCAAATGTTCGTAAACTCGATAAGCCCTCTTATATATATGCGGTTTCCAAACCTCTGGTGAGCCAGGTCGTAAGCCTTCCTTCTGAGATACTCAAAGTCACTAATGCCGTTCTGAAGGTCACTGGAATCACCTGACATCTTCACATTCTTGGGGGATTCATCCAGGCTTCGCCCATCCATTATCTTCATTTTTACATTTGACGCAGCCGTAACATCCACTGTCCGGGACATCACTTCTATAACTTCAGCCAGCTCATCGACTCCCGGCAGTTCACCTCTGCCCTGTCCATATTCAAATGTCTTATCTATGATATCTCTAACTTTTCCCATATAAACTCTATACCCTGTTTTTACATTTATAACTCTGTATAATCGAGAGGCGAGCCTTAGCGCCACTGCAAGCCTAGACGGACGGAAGCGTTCTAAATATGGTAAGCCAAGTTCCGTCCAAATACTCTCATCCTACTCCGTCATACACAGCAGCCCCCGTATGTGCGCAAGCCTGGCATCAAACTGCTCATAGAAATCCTTCTCCGCATCATACATTCCCACATACATGACCTGCAGCACCAGCATGGTCTGATTTCTCGCAGTCTCATCCTCACCGGAACGCATATACTCGATAAGATTTTTCTGCATGTCCTTCTGGAACTTATGCCAGTCATTTATGTACTTCGTATACCTCGGAAGTTCCTCGGTATCTATCCATTTTGACACCTTGACCTTAGTCCTGCCAGCACGCTCACACTCATGTATCTGCAGAATATATTTGAATCCGTCATCGGTGTAATATCTGCCAAGCGGAAAGAGCCTGCAAAATCCCGGTCTCGCGCTGTGTATGCTGCACCTGCCCTCGTCGTTTAAGAACGGACATTTATCCGCCGTCATCCTTATATTCGGCAACACCAGGCCATCCACCACATTGACCTCTAGCTCTTTTTCAAGCAGCTGCGTAAAGTTCTTCCCGGTCTCCCTGCAAAGCCTCATCACATCCAGTGGATCAAGAATGATGGAACTTCCCATCCCAGTGCAACATGCATGACACCCCTTGCACTCATTACAGTACGCCTTCACCATATCATTTGCATCGTACATTCTTCCATCTGAGATATCCTCCAATTTCTCATTTCTTATCATAGCCGTAATCCTCAATCATTTTATTCTCATCATAATAGGTATGCCCTACAAAGCATGAGCATATCTAACTACTTAATAAACCGCATTCCATTTAAATCTCTATAACACGCCAAACTTAATCCTGACCCTGTCTAGTTTCTCCAGGAATGGCCTCGCCACCAGCCACAATGCAATGACAGTCGCAGTCGCCTGCGCAAGGTCAAATGGAAATCCCGTCACATAGGACGCCATGATCATGCTGAAATTCACATTTGGCTGCCACATGATGACAGATGCCGGATTCATGATTCCTCCGTACACCACTATACATATAAGTGCACCAAATATACACAGTCCAAGCTTTGTCATATTTCTTGTTCTCACGCTGCTGCCCGCAAAGAACAGCCCGGCAAGGAATCCGACAAGTCCCATGGCAAACATCTGCCACGGAGTCCACGGTCCCTGTCCCATGATGAAATTTGACACGAACATGGTCATTGCACCGGTGATAAATCCGCCCTCGCATCCAAATGCCACCCCGGCGATGATAACGATCGCCATGACAGGCGTGAAGTTCGGCAGCATGAAGAACGCAGTCCTTCCCGTCACCGCCAGCGCACACATGACCGCCAGCGTCACTATATCTCTAACCTTCGGCTTTCTGTCCTCAAATGATACGAAGAACGGAAGCATAGCCTCAAGCAGAACAAGCAGTGATATAAAGAAATACTTCTTGTCTCCAAGTCTCGCAACTCCAAACCATATGGTCGCAGGTATAAGAACAAGCACAGCCACAATACTGACCACTGTCCTCTTTCCAAATCCACGCCCGGCCGAATCCATAACTATCTCTTCATTTTTCTTCTTTGTTATGGGACGTATAGCTACAAGAAGTCCAAATATGGCAACGATCATAACTCCATATAACACCAGATACTTCCATCCCTCAGCCGTAACCGTCATTTGCTGCACAAGCCCGGACAGATCTGATACAGACATGGTATTCCAGAATCCAAATATTATTATAACCGTTGTGACCGCAATGGTCACTATCTGCCAGATGCTGAGATTTTCAACCTTCCTGTCCTTACTCAGGATTATGTCGGCCAGTTTGTCATCTGATATACCAGTCTCTGACTTTTTTACACTTTCCAAATTGTCTGTTTTCCCTGTATCACTTTCGCCGCCATGATCGTCACTTCCACTTCCAGCCGCGCCAGTCACATCCAGATCCGCACCATATGCCGCCAGCACGTCCTGGACTGTCACCGCACAATCCAAAACATTTCTGGAGATCCTGGATGCCGCCGTGGTGAAAAAATTGTTGTCTGACATATAGCTTCTCACATCGCTGACCGTTGCCACCTCTCCGTCAAACAGCAACGCAGCCCTGTCGCCTGCCACCGCACAGAACTCTATGTCATGGCTGACAACAACTATCGTCTTTCCTCTGCTCTGCAGTTTCCGAAGCATGCCGGACAGCTGCATCTTAAACTCATTGTCAAGCCCCTTTGTCGGCTCATCCATGAGCAGTATATCCGGATCAGCTATGAGAACCTTCGCCAAGCCAAGTCTCTGTTTCTCTCCTCCTGACAGATCATAAGGATGTCTATCCAGAAGATCCTCCAACCTGCAAAATCTGACTATATCCGCAAGCTGCTGTCTGTCCTTCGCATCTATAAGCTCATCCCTCACCGAACGCCTTGTAAACAAGAGTTCTGGGTTCTGAGGAAGCATGCCGGTCCTGAGACCTTTGGCTATGCGAAGTTTTCCGCTATACGGCCTGTACACATTTGCGATCAGTGACAGCATCGTCGACTTGCCGCAGCCATTGCTTCCATTTATCATGAGAATCTCGTTCTCATATATGTCAAGGCTTACCTGTCTGAGTACATCCCCTGTGTTTCTCTCGTACCTGAAACTGACCTCATCCAGGCTGCACACAACAGGATGTTCCTCTCTGCATCCGGCATCTTTTTGACCGTTTACGGCTCCTCGCTTCTTATCACCTTTATCCACTGCGGCATTGTCAGCTTGGTTTCCGGAACCGTTCACGTCTTCATCAGCACCTCTGTTTTGTATCTTCGGCACCACAGGATTTCCACCATCTTCTCTGAATTTTCTGTCATAATCCGAAAGCCAGTCCCTGGCATCCGGCACAGTAAGCGGAAGCTGATTACACGTATCTTTCTCAAGCCCCATATAAATCTGAATCGAAGCGGGCATGGACAGATAAAGCCCCCTGTCTATCTTCTGCGCTCTGATGCTCTCAGCAAATCCTCTTACATCACCGTCATATATGATCCTGCCCCCCTCCATGACCACCGACCTGCTGCACACAGGAAGCACATCCTCCAGGCGGTGCTCCGTCATAATGATAGTGGTTCCAAGTTCTCTGTTTATCCTCACAAGGCTGTTAATGAAATCATTTGCAGCTATAGGATCAAGCTGGCTCGTAGGCTCGTCCAGAATCAGCACCTTAGGCGACATCGCCATGACCGATGCCAGGTTTACAAGCTGTTTCTGTCCGCCGGACAGCTCCATCACTTTTCGGTGGAATATATCTCCAAGGCCGAAGAACGACCCCATCTCCGCAACCCGCCTCCTGACATATCCATTGTCATACCCAAGACTTTCAAGGCCAAATGCCAGCTCATGCCACACCTTGTCTGTCACAAGCTGCGCATTCACATCCTGCCACACATAACCGATCTGAGATGCAGCCGCCCTGTCATCAAGACTGCATATGTCTTTGCCATCAAAAAATATCTGTCCCTTCTTCTTGCCAACCGGAGTAACAGATGGCTTCAAATGTCTGAGAAGAGTGGTCTTGCCACATCCGGATCTGCCGAGTATGACTACAAACTCTCCCTGCCTGACATGCAGCTCCGCATCCCGGAGAGCATCCGGAAGATACGTCCTGCCGCTCTCATCATTCCCATCCGGATATGCAAAACTAAATTTTTCTATATCAAAAATATTCTTATAAATATTCAACCTTATATCCTCTTTTATCAAATATCAACCTGCCTGTATTCATATCTTATCTCACGAAACATGACTATTATATTGGGATTTTTATCTAAGGCCTTGTCCGTCAGCACAAGCCGTAGCAGCATCCGCCGTCCTCGTACGACTCTGCCTTATACCATCTCTTGCGTGCACAAATATCGGAATCCCAATCAGACACGTATACACTATATACATACTCACCGTCAAAGGGCCTGTGAGATCACCTCTTACCGCCGGATAATACCAGAACTCAAATCCGCCCTGCATACTTCCCCAAAGAACATAACCTCCGCATGCCAGCATATACACAAGCGCCCTTACATCCCTCTTATGAAACCGGAACAGTGAATATGCCGTTCTTCCCGGCAAACCATAACCGCGGGCCTTCATGCTGTCCGCCGTGATCAGTGCTCTCTCAAGAGACCATGTCACGACCGATGACAGAACATGACATCCCATCCTCACTCTCTTAAAATATCTGCCTTCTATGTTATAGCCGGAAGCCTTCTGCGCCCTGTACACCTTTCCAAACTGCGCTGTAAGCTCCGGTATGAACTTCAAGGTCATTGACAACACCAGCGACAATATCGGTGCCAGCTTTCCAAACAGATAAACCATCTTATCAGAGCTTATGACCACGTTAAAACATGAGAACCAACAAAGTACACACACCAGCATAAAAGCAGCCATAACACCATATGCTATGGACTCAAGAGTGAGCGGATTGCCTGATGGCAGGTATGCAAGTATCGTCACGCCCTGGTGGCTGAATGCCGGGTTAAAAAGCGCCGTCAGCACGATAAGCGGAATCATGTATTTCAAATTTGTTATAAATCCACGCCGTCCCCGAAGTATTACCGAGTACACAAATGCGCCTATAAACGATATGCCCAGGCATACCGGATTGGTGAATGCCAGGGCATATCCTATAGCACATATAAAGTACATCAGGTTTACTATCGGATGATAGCCGGAAAATGAATCATATCTGTTCATTTTCTGTATATTCTCCAATCAATCAAACCAAAATTATATTACATACCGCCTCCGACATCGCTGCCAAGGCCTTTGCATGTATATAACCATTTTATTGAATCCCCATCTTTAAGCCTGTACTTTGAACATCCATAATTTGGGAACCAGCCATTTACAGAATACATCCATCCAGACAGTCCTCCACAGTCAAATTCATAAAGATTGTGGATTCCCTCTATGTAATAACTTCCATATGCCGGAGTCCAGCTGTATTCAAGCTGTATTCCATAATCTCTGCACACAGATCTGAGCACATCAAACACTGTATCTCCATCCGTAAATGCCACACTGACCGTACTAAGTATCTCGCCGCCAGAAGGTACAAAATCCTGTTTTTCTTCCTTGAGCCAATCCCAGTTATCGAGGATGGTATAGCAGCTTATATATATCGTACAGTGGTAAGTCTCTCCATTTGAACTCTCGGTCGTTGCCTCAGTTGTTTTATCGGTGGCCTTCTCTGTGGCCGTTGTCGACTCAGTTGTGCGGATGCTCTCGGTTGTACCGGTGTTTCCCGTTGTCTGGGTATTTTCCGTTGTACGAGTGTTCTCCGTTGTTCGGGTGCTCTCTGTTGTACGAGTACTCTCCGTTGTTCGGGTGCTCTCTGTTGTGCGGGTGCTCTCTGTTGTTCGGGTACTCTCTGTAGTCCTGGTGCTCTCCGTCGTGCGGGTGCTCTCTGTTGTTACATTGCCCGGTTTTCCATCAGATGGCTTGTCAGATGGCTTTTTACCATCCCCACTACCTCCACCTTTTCCCGGATCAGAGGTGTTCTCCGTTCCTCCGCCAGAAGTGCCGCTGCCTGTAGTCTCAGAACTGCTCTGTTCTGTCTTAACAGAAGTATCCGCCGTCGATGAGTCGCCGCTCTGAGTAACCGTCTCAGTGCTGCCATCTTCTGTACTCACAGCCACCTGTTTGTCACCGCTGGAGCCTGAGCCGGTGTCTGTTACGTCACCGGCCTGGCTTTCAGTGGTTGCCCCCTGGTCTGCCCTGTCTATACGGAACCCTCTGGCATCTGGAGAATTTCCCCCGTACCAGAAAGCCCATACCAGGATCAGAAGCATAACGCAGGATCCAATAATCTGTTTTTTATATTTTGTGATAAACTTTTTTATTTTATCCATAAACTATATAAATTAATACTTCTCAGTCACAACACTTTCGCTGCTGCTCCAAGCTCCATAATATACAGTCTTTCCAACCTTCTTGTAGCTTCTCACACGGACATAGTACTTTGTTCCTGCTCCGGCTGTCTTAACTATGAGAGTATTCTTCTTTGCTCCCACAAATGTGACAGTCTTTGCACCCTTGAAAGCACCGCTTCTTGCGTACTGTACCTGGTATCCTGTTGCAGCTGTATCCTTATTTACTATTACTTCTATCCTGGCCCTCTCAGGTGAACAGTAGTAGTTTATATCCTGTCCATCTACTCTGTAAAGAGCCTTTGCCTTGTATGAAGATAATGCATAATCTCCAGTTGCCTTAACCGCATATGTGTACTTAACTCCAGTCTTTACCTGACGGTCAACGTATGAAAGTGTCTTCACTGTAGCAACCTTTGTCCATGCCTTAGCATTTCCGGCCTTTTTGTAAACCACATACTGTTTAGCACCTGTTATCTTGTTCCATCTCAGTATCAGTCCTGAATTTGCATTGCTGAGTGTAACTACTGGCGCATCAAGTGTTGTGATCGGGGTCTTTCTTGTCACAGTCTTGCCTGTATATGCTGATGTTCCAACCTCCGATACAGCCTGTACTGCGTATGTGTAAACTGTCTTTTCTGTTACATTCTTGTCCACATAAGCTGTCTTAGCAGTGTCTGCTATCTTCTCCCATGTGTCTGATGTTCCAGCCTTTCTGAGTACAACATAGCTGTCAGCATCTGCTGATGCATTCCATGTTACCTCGATACCAGCCTTTGTGTTTGTAAGCTTTACTGCAGGTACTGCAGGCACTGCTACCTTGACTGCCTCTGAGCTTCCAAATGACTTTCCTACAACAGGTCTCACCTCATACTCATATGATACGCCTGCCTTTGCTGTATTATCGCTGTAGCTGATCTCAGTTGTCTCTGCAATCTTTGCAAATTCGCTCTCGCTCTCAGCCTTTCTGTATACAGCATATGAATCAGCTGCACTTGCAGCCTTCCACTCAAGTGATACAACACCATCCTCAAGTGTTGCTGCTGTTATCTCTGTCTTACCATCCTTGATCTCAAATGCCTGCTTGATCTTTCCTGTATAATTTCCAATTCCTGTTACTGTAGCCTTTGCTGTTCCAACCTTCACATTATTGAAGTATGAAACTGTGAAGTCCTTGCCAGACTCAAGAACTGTATCTCCAAGTGTGACATTTACTGTAGGGGTCTTCTTGCTGCCGTCTGCAACAATATCGTCTGTGTCAACCGTTACAACCGCACCAGTAAGTTCAACTGGCTTGATCTCAAATGTATACTCAACTGAACCTGAATAATACTTGAGTCCTGTGATCCTTACGCTTGCTGTGCCAGCGTTTACATTGTCGATGTATCTTACAGAGTAATCTGTGCCTGACTTAAGTGTCTTGCCATTGTATGCTACACTGACTGCTGGTGTCTTCTCTGTTCCGTCTGTCACATATTCCTCTGCTGAAACTGTGATGTCCGTCTTTGAAATATGGGTTGCATTTAATGTGTAATACTTTACAACCTTGCCTGTATACTTGCCCTTACCTGTGACTGTAATTGTTGCCCTGCCAGGAAGTACATTTTTTGCAAATGCAAGTGTGTAATCTGTATTTACCTTGAGTGTCTCGCCTGCGTGCGTAACTGTCACATTTGGTTTCTTAACCTTTCCATCTGCGACAAATACTGTCTGGTCGACGGCAACATCTGCTGCCTCTATCTCTGCTGAGTAGATCGAGAATGTCTTCTCTACCTGTCCCTCATAATCACCCATACCGGTGATAGTTACCTTTGCTGTGTTTCCAGCCTCTACGTTGTTGTTGAATTTCTTTGTATAGTCAACGCCCTCTGTGAGGAGAATGTCACCATACTTAACTGTGACCTCAGGCTCCTTTGCTGTTCCGTCATAAACAAGACCAAAATCAGCAACTGTTACATTTGCCTTCTCAACTGACTTCTTCCCTGCGCTTTCTGTATAGAGCTTCTTTCTGTCGCTCATGTTGTAGAGAGTTGTCTTTCCTGTCTTAAATCTGTCATATGATACAAGAGCATATGTTGCCTGCTCTGTAGCCATCATGTTTACTGAAAGTTTTCCATTCTGTGCTGCATGTGCAAATCCACCTCCATCGATATAGAAGGAAAGCATTGCATCCAAGATAGAATTCATGTTCTTTACATACTGTAGATCTGTGTCCGCATCTCTTTCGAGATCAGAAAGTGCACATATTGTCTGTGCACAGCTCTCTGAGTTTACAGTTCCCCATGAGCCCATGCCGCCGTTTGCTAACTGCTGATCAGATATAGCCTTCATACCACGATCAACTGCAGCCTTTACATCGGCATTTGTATTGTAATAAGGTGCAAGAGCCTGAACAGCCATTGTTGTGATGTCAGGATCAGCCTTTGAACCCCATAAAGCCCATCCACCATTGCCTTCGAGCTCCTTGTCAAGTATGTACTGGATAAGTCCTTCCCTCGTCGTCTGTGTTGCTGTGCTGTCATCTGGCAGCTCAGGGATCTCATAATCTCCTGTGTCAAGAGCGATAAGAGCATATATAGGACCATTTATTCCCTGCCATACAACATCATCAAGATTCGCAAGTGGCTCAAGAAGGTTGTAGCCACCTACATTTGTAGGATCTGCACCGATCGCTGTAAGGCCAATGATAACTCGTGAGTTGTCTGTGAGCTTACGTGAGTGAAGCTTGTTGCTTCCTATATTCTGAACATACTTTACAACATTGTTGTAATATGCTGTATACCACTCAGGATCCTCATATCCATATCTGGCAAGAGCCAAAACAGCCCACTCTCCACCTACAGAACCGACCTCAGCCTCTGTTATTGTATTTCTGATATACTTGATCGAGCTGTCAAGCATCTCCTTATATGAATCAGATGTGTTGTTTGCTGTAAGATCTGTCTTGATGGTGAAATATGACTTGTGCTTTCCACCCAGTGAAGAAACTGAGAAATCAAGACCATTTGTTATATCATAAGACTCTTTTGAAACTGACCAGCCATCTATAACTGCGTAGTGGCTGTTAAGACTTGTATCCATGGTGATGTATGCGGCCTGAGCCTCATTTGCTGGAAGAGTAACCTCAAATACATAAGGATCCTCCTCTGTACCTGCCGCCTTTGTCTCCTCACCATTTATATAGAATGTATTTGTCATGTTCCAGTTCGCATCGACCTCTGTCTTCTTAGACATGGTCATAGTCTGGCCGGCAACTGTCAGGCTCTTGACATATGGGTTGCCATACATTCCATTTCCTATATCATCTGTCACTGTATCGACATTGTTTGTATAATCGAATCTCAGACTATCGCCATCTGCGAGTGTAAGGCTGCCAAGGCCATAATTGGAATAGTCATCATTGTTGTAGGCAAGGTTCCATCCTGAATAACCCTGTCCTGCGCCAAGGCCATTGATACTGTCCACATACAGGCTATATCCATTCTGCATTGTCACTGATATCCCAGCCTCGTCAAATGCCTTCTGCACAATCTGCTGTGTTGTGGCATCTTTGTCCACTGTAACCTTCTGCTCCATGATGACGCCTGTCTTTGAAGCGCCCTCCACTCCGGCTTCCACTGCCGTATAATCGTATGCAGAAACCGTGATCGTCCTGGTGTCTTCTGCTGCATACGCTGTCATGCCACCGCCCCATGGGCTTGTGACAACCGTTGCTGCCGCCATGCACATCGCCATACATGCCGCAAGAATTCTTCTTCTCATAAACGTATCTCCTTTCAATTTTTCCAGAAAGGCATATTGAATTCTTTGTGTCCTGCCACGGCTCTGTACATTTCTGACACGCATCGCCACATTTCAGATCACAAGCTTCAAAATACCCTTCTCTCGAAGAATTAGATATATAGCAAGCGATCTGACTTGACAGGGTCATTGCCCTGCATACAGTAATGGCTGTTGCGACGGATTCTCACCGCACTTCCCTTCTTATTGAACACGGCCACAGCTTTTCTGGCTGCACCATAATCCATTCGCCGGAACATCTCCGGGACTATATATCTGATGTGGTCTCAGGCCACACCAAAGCAATCTTAACAACCAAAACTTCACATGTCAACAATAGTATAAGAAGAAATTCGGCATTTTCTACCATGGATTATCCTTGCCGCGCTGCAAACAAGCACTTCCTAGTATTTTCTATTTCTCCTGTGTATAGCACAAAACCCGCATAACAATATATACATCAGACGCATCTGCGCATATATTGCTATGCGAGCTTTATTTTATCACAACAGTTTTTTAAACTCATCCAGCGTTACCGGCTTGGAGAAATGGTATCCCTGATAATAAGTTGATCCGTATCTGTGCAGGTACTCGAAGAGCGCCTTGTCCTCAACACCTTCTATACAGCTCTTGTAACCAAGCTGGTTGGCACATGACACAACTGCCTGCACAAGCACCTGATTTGGCTTGCTCTCCTGTATTCCTCTGACAAACGACATGTCAACCTTAAGCTCATCTATAGGAAGTTTAGTCAAAAGATTAAGTGTTGCATTTCCGGTACCAAAATCATCTATGGCGATCTTAATTCCGAGTTTTCTGAAAAAATCAAGTTCACTTTTCAGAAATTCAATATCCATGTTCTTGCATCTCTCTGTAAGTTCCATACACAGATACTCTGGAGGAAATTTTGTCCTGTTCAATATATCTGTCACAGTCTGCCTGAATCCGTGATTTTCAAGCTGGGTTGCCGATATATTCACATTTACTACAAAATCTGGTCTCGTCTTTCGGATCTCCATGGCATCCAGCAGCGATCTTTCTATGATCCAGTTGCCAAGTTCAAAGAAACACGGTTCCATCTCAAGCCACGGTATGAACACTCCTGGAGGCACCTCACCAAAATCCCTGTGCTTCCATCTGAGGAGTGCTTCCATTCCAACAATCTGCCCTGTTTTTGAGTTTGCTATAGGCTGATAGCACATGAAGAATCCTTCCATATTGTTCATCACACATTTGTGTATTGTGCTGTACATTTTGAGCCTCAGCCTGTCATTATCTTTAATCTGCTCATTGAAGAATACAAGATCTCCGTGGTTATCCTCCTTAGATCTCTCCATTGCATATTCAACGCTGCTCTTTATCACATCTGTATTTGCTCCAAGATGGTCATATACTAAAGCACCGGCATACAGCTTGAGTGGTATTGATGTGCCAATCGGTCCTATATTTTCCAGCGCTACATTCTGAATATGTCTGTATACATCCTGCATCTCCTGCCTGGTATATGCATTGGAACAGATAGCAAATTTTGCTCCATCCAGACGAAATATCAGTCCTCTTCCCCCGACTATATTCTTGAGTTTTACCGCAAAATCCCTGAGCACAGAATTGCCATATGCATATCCGTACATCATATTGATGCTGTTGAACATAGATATGCCTATAGTCATTATGCTCATGGTCTGTTTATTGCTTAGATGGTGCGTTATATACTTGGTGTACTCCTGCTGGTTATGAAGATTGGTCACAGGATCAACTCCGTCGATTACCCCGTGATTGATAACTGTTCCTACAAAGAACTCCGGATCACCGTTTTCCTTCTTCGTGATAAATCCCCGGCACGTACATACCACATACTCACCTTTCTTGTTGCGCATTCTGTATTCTACATCGTGATACTTCTTACGGCCTGCAAATACAGCATCTATATCCTGCTCAAATGCGGCTCTGTCCTCAGGATGTATGAGAGATTCCCACACACTCTTCGTATCATATATATACTGTCCCGGAAGTCCGAAATAGTCAACTGCGCTGGCAGACCACTTCGTCACATTCGTTTCCAGATCACTCATAAATATATAATTTCTTATGGTTGTCGCCGCAAGTGCATCAAATATCCTGTCTGTCTTGCCGAGATTCCTGTAATGTGGCACTTCTCCATCAGCGTGTCCCACGGCAATCCCTGCTTCCTTCTCCACGCTTTCTCGTCTTTTAACCTCAGGATGTTTTGCGTAGAACCTCTTCTTATCTTCATACATCCTGCGCTCAGCCTCATTCATAATCTGATCAATAGTATCAGGTTCAGCCTTCCACACTGCTCCAAAAGCCACCGGTGCCTCATCCTGCTCATCTATAAGATTCCTGTATCTGGCTACGATTGAATTGAATGTCTGCTCACTCACATCCATGATCACAACCACAAACTCATCTCCGCTTATCCTATAACAGGCATTCTCGCCAAATTGCTGAGCAAGCATCTGGGATACTCTCTGAAGATATAAATCCCCCTCCTTGTGACCGAAATGATCATTCACATACTTCAGCTTGTTCACGTCATTAAATATAAATCCAACAGGCGGCTTATCAGCTCTGACTGCATACGCATCGCACAGTATATTAAATGAATTACGGTTTCCGAGATGGGTAAGAGCATCCTTATAACTATAAAACTCCAGCAGTTCCTGTCTCTCTATGCTCTCCATATATTCCTCATGTATATCTCTTGTGTACAGATAGAACACCTTATTATCCTCTCTGTAATCAGCAGTAGGAATAACCTCAGTCATCACCCACCTGAACGCCATGTCCAACTTTCTCTTATAGCGTATCGTAAATCTGTCATGTCCATTGGCAAAATACTTTGTCAGGCTCTCAGGTGACAGGCATTTTTTCACCTTATCTACATCATCCGGAAATATCTCTCCTCCAATCACCAGATTACTCATATAGTCATTGAGAGAGTTTCTCTTAACCTCATCTTTATTTCTGATATATCCTCCTCTGAGCGTCTCACAAATGTTGTGGGTCACATCTATTCTGAATATCCGTCTATACGCTCTCGTAAGCGTCCGTATGCTGTCCTCCAAAACCAGAGTGTCAGGGCACACAGTCTTCATGCCAAATACAACCCACTGTCCATCAGCCCTCGGCTCATTCTCTGCCTCTATATCCATGGCAACCCACTCATAATCCGCACCTGTCATCATACGGAATCTGAAGTTACGCACAATTGTCCTTGCTCCGGATTCAACGAGTGCCTTCACATTCTTCATATCACACATATATGCGAACTCCCCAACCTCATCAGGATGGCAGCATTCCAAGCCTCTGTTTTTTGCAAAATACGAAGAAACATCCTCAATATTGTCATAATCATCCGCATTGCCGTCAACATTGATAATGCTCACATATTTCCCTGTATCCAAATTAACGAGTGCAAGTTTTATATAATTGTCATACAGAATGTTCTGTATTTTATTTTTATAATCTATATTTTCAAGTGATGACTCTCTCAAAGAACCCCCTCCTTGCAGTTTTAATCCGTGGTTTATTTTACGCAACCGCTTTCATTATAGCATTTCAGCCATATTTTAAAAAGATGATTTTACATAAACACCTATTATTTAGCTAAATTTATATTTAAAAAGGTCGGTAAAAAAATGCTGTAACACATTTTCTTACCGACCCTTGTTAGTTCTATATTCTATCTATGCGCATCTTTATAATCCGCAAGAAGCTTTTTGAACAGCATATCATACTCAGGATATGCCTTTCTAATAAACACAAGCTTGTTGTTGCCATCCAGCAGGCAATGTGAACTTGTACACAGCGTTCTGAGTTCTCCTGTCTTTTTGTCAACTATCTCATAAGAGAATCCAATGCGGACACCCGTGTACTCAGACAAGCTTACATGAATCAACACGTCGTCTCCGAAGTGGCACATACTCTTGTATTCAGCAGTTACACCGAGCACAGGAATTATATATCCGTCATCCTCTATAGACTTGTAATCCCAGCCTATCTGCTTCATCCAGTCAAGCCTTGCTTCCTCGATCCATCTGATGTAATTGGAGTGGTGTACTATCTGCATCCTGTCCGTCTCATAATAATAAACCGATCTCTCATACGGCTTGATATTATCCATATTTATATCTGTCATTTTCTTCACCTGATTTCTGACTTACTTCCAGTCCTTCTCTTTGATCTCAACACGTCTTACCTTGCCGCTGATAGTCTTTGGCATCTCATCAACGAACTCGATAACTCTAGGTCTCTTGTAGCTTGCGATGTTCTCCTTGAAGTATCTCTTGAGCTCCTTCTTGAGATTCTCATCGCCAACCGTACCCTCTGTGAGAACGATGGTTGCCTTGATCGCCTGGCCTCTTGTGCTGTCAGGAACTGATGTAACTGCACACTCAAGGACATAAGGGATCCTCATGATCTCATTCTCTATCTCGAAAGGTCCTACTCTATAGCCTGCAACCTTGATGATATCATCCACACGGCCGACGAACCAGAAGTATCCATCCTCGTCCTGGTAAGCTGTATCACCTGTGTGATAGAAGCCGTCATGCATAACCTCGGCTGTTCTCTGTGGATCCTTGTAGTACTCCATGAACAGTCCGTCCGGCGCACCGTCTGCGATGTTGATGACGATCTCGCCTGTCTCACCAGGAGCAGCAAATGTTCCATCTGTCTTCATGATTCTCACATCATACATCGGACTTGCCTTACCCATTGATCCCGGTCTTGGAGTAGTATTCTCAAGGTTTCCAATGGTAAGAGTCGTCTCTGTCTGGCCAAATCCTTCATATATAGTGAATCCTGTCTTCTCCTTGAATACGTCAAATACCTCAGGGTTAAGCGCCTCACCTGCTGTTGTACAGTATCTGAGGGATGAAAGGTTGTATTTGCTCATATCCATACGGATAAGGATTCTGTACAGTGTCGGAGGTGCACAGAATGTTGAGATATTGTACTTCTCTATAAGCTTGAATATTGTATCTGCACTGAATGTGTCAAAGTCAAATACGAATACGCACGCCTCGCACAGCCACTGTCCGTAGAGCTTGCCCCAGAGTGCCTTGCCCCAACCTGTATCTGAAACTGTGAGATGAACCTCACCCGGCTTATTGCAGTGCCAGTACTTTGCTGTAATGTAATGTCCAAGTGGATACAGATGATTGTGTGCAACCATCTTTGGATGCTCTGTTGTTCCCGATGTGAACATGACGAACAGTATATCATCCTTTCCTCCTACGGCATCCTCACCTGTAGGTCTTGGAAACTCAGTGCTGCACTCCATGATTTCCTCATCAAAGAAGTTCCATCCATCTGCAGGATGGTTCACAACGATCTTTGTCAGCTTTTCATCCGCAAATGTATCTATAGCCGCTGTAATTCCATCATCTGATGTACATACAACTGCTGAGACATCTGCTGCCTCGATTCTGTACTGATAATCAGTAGCTTTCAATATATTTGTCGCAGGTATTGCGATAGCTCCGATCTTGTGGAGTGCCATCATGGTGAACCAGTACTGGTAATGTCTCTTTAACACAAGCATTACCTTGTCACCCTTCTTTATACCCAGACTCTTAAAGTAGTTTGCTGCTCTGTTTGAATAATCCTTGATATCCTGGAATGTGAATTTCTTCTCGATCGTTCTATCCTTTGATACATAGATGAGCGCTGTCTGATCAGGCTCCTTATCTGCCAGAGCATCCATTACGTCGTATGCGAAGTTGAAATTCTCGCTGTTGGTGAACTCAATCTTGCTGAGAACTCCATTCTCATCGAGGGCTGACCTCACAAACTTTCCTGCTATTCCCTGCTCTGGTCTCATTTCTGTTGACATTCTTATTTCCTCCATAAACTATAAGTTCTGATAATATATATGGTAAAACGACTTTTCCGCCTTATAACATCGGCGATACCTGCCGTCTTCTATCTCAACTTAGTATAAAAAGTCTTCTAAGTTCGTAATTTTATCTAGCAATCAACATAAGCATTACTTTGATTTAAGTTTTTCATTAACTTTACACATAGTTTTGATTACTACATCCATATATTATCATATCTCTTTGCCATGTCAACATAAAATTAAATATTTTAATCTATTTTCACATATCCCCCCACCATTTTGCCTGTCCCTCCAAAAAGGGGTCAGGCACCTCCGAAAATGGGGGTCCGAAAATGGGGGTCAGGCACCCCCGGCCGCAAAAGACCCTGGCACCTTCCTCCAAAGGGGTCTGACCCCTCTGCTACCGTTAAGCCGCCTGGCACCTACATTCAAAGGGGTCTGCCCCCCTCGACTCTGCAAAAGTGCCTGGCACCTCTGCCCAAAGGGGCCTGACCCCTTTGGCACGGCTTACGTCCACGACGTCAAAAAAGGCATATGCCAGAGGGTGTACCCGGAATTCCGGCAAGCACCACCTGACATACGCCTAATACTTTATATATTATAATTCTGTTTATTCGTTACCTGACGTTCTGCTGTGAGTCATGTCCCTGAACCTGATCCTGACTCTGCTGCATTCTCTTCTTGCGCATCTGTGATTTGTATACAAATATCGCTGTGAGAACCGACACGCCCACGAATATCAGCACACATATCACAAATATCATGCCTGTTGTCATGTTGCTGTCCTCCTGTAAATGGGCATCAGCCATCTCAGGGGACTGTCCTGATCAAGAGCTGACACATCCATTATTTGATCTTTTTTAATCTCTCAACATATCGATCTTATCTGCACCCTGTTTCTCAAGATTCTCAGTGATATTGATATCTGTTGACTGATCCAGTGCAGTCTTTCTGTCTCGCATCGCCATGTTCGGATCCCTGTGTCTTGAAGGGCCGCCCACACATCCGCCCTCGCACGCCATACCTTCCATGAAGTCATCCTGAAATCTGTTGAACTTCATGAGGGTCAGTGCTTTCTTGCATGCATCTATGCCATCACATTTGCACACCTTTACCTCATCCTCACAACCAAGCTCCTTCATACTCTCTATGACTGCCGCTGTTACTCCACCTGCATTTGCAAATTTCTTGCCGAACAGTGTGGACTGATCGTTGTCCTCAGCCTCTGGCTCGAGCTTGACATCCTTCGCCCTCAGCATAGCCCTGATCTCACCATATGTCAGCGCATAATCAGCAGACTCCTTTTCTCCGGCAGCGCTCTCAGCCTTTTTGCCTATGCAAGGTCCGATGAACACTGTCACCGCATCCTCATAATTCTCCTTGATATATCTTGAAACAGCACACATAGGTGACACAGTCTCAGATATCCTGTCCGCCAGCTCAGGAAAATGCTTCTCAACCAGGAGCTTGAATGCAGGACAGCATGATGTGGTCTTCTTCTTGCCTTCAGCCTTTGCCTCCAGCCACTCCTTCGCCTCCGCCATGGCTGTCATATCGGCACCAAGTCCCACATCAACAGCATCATAGAAACCAATCTTCTTCATGGCCGTTCTCCAGCTCGCCATGGTGATATCCGCACCAAACTGACCATATGTAGCAGGTGCGAACATGGCAAATACCTTCTTGCCGGCTCTCATGTCGTTTATTATATCTACTATATAAGATTTTGATCCTATTGCGCCAAATGGGCACTTGTGAATACATGAACCACAATCTATACATTTGTCCTTGTCTATGACCGCTATACCTGTTCCATTCTCAGCAACGGATATCGCTCCCACGGGACAGCTTTTGATACAAGGTCTCATCAGATCTGCAATGGCATTGTACGGACATGCTTTGGCACACTGTCCACACTCTTTACATTTTGATGGATCTATGTATGACTTGTCACGGCCCATGCTGATCGCACCGAAACGGCATGCCTGCTGACAGGCTCTTCCCATACACTTCTGACAGTTGTCAGTTACTACATAACGTGAGATCGGACATCCTTCACAGGCAGAATTGATGATCTGTACCACATTACCATCATCTTCCGCACCAGGTGCTTTGCCCTCAGCAAGCCTGACCCTCTGTCTGATGACCTCCCTCTCTCTATATATACAACATCTGAAAAATGGCTGAGGTCCGGGAACCATCTTGTATGGCAGATTATCCCTCTCATCGTTAAGCTTACCGTCATAAGCAAGCTTTGCCACCTCATACAGCACCTCATGTTTTACTTTTAATAATGTAGCGTCATTTGTAATCATGTCTCTACCTCAACTCCGTCACTGTTTTGTATTAATTTTCTCTCTAAGCATCTAAATCCAATTATAGTCTCCGCCGGTTATCGCAAGACTGAGCAATGCATCCATCTTCTCGACTTTCTCAGCGCCCTCAACTATCCTCATGAGCTTTGCGGTCTTCTCCTCCGCCTCCATCACCTCACCGGGCCTTTACGCACCCGCATATTCACTGCATGACCACGCAATGATAAATATTCGTCAGAAGCAGCCACGCCACTTCCATTTATAACATAATTTTCGTTCAATAACAATGTAATGATGTGTATTTACATCTAAATAAAAACCGGAAGTTTCCTCCCGGTTTTTATTAATCACAATTTTATTGTCTTTTATAATCATTCAACACGCAGATACAATACTGATCTCCTTGTTGAATATACATATTTATAATAATACATCATGCCATCACTGCTATTATATTTGTGATATTTAAAATACTTAGATGTCACATCGTCAACACTAATACTATAAGCCTCATTAGTTCTGAACGTAGCAAGCCGTTTTTTCGCATGCGTATTGAGATCATACTTACAGAGTATCAAATCTTTTCCGCTTGAGTTTGTGCTTCTCGCATAATACAATGCATTCCCATGAAAGAAAAATCTTCCCGAAAATCCATATTTTGTTAAAGTAGTGATCCTTACAGCTCCCTTAGACGTAATTTTCCAGATTGAAAATGATGAAGGTGTCACATCAGAATGATAATTGTCCTTGGTGACAAAATACTTTCCATGTGTCAATTCTATGGTACCACTTGTTCCGCTTTTACTTATCATTTTTGCTATTTTCTTAGTAGCTGCATTATATACATATGTCGCATCCGGCCACTCATCACTGATTGTCAGGAACACCCTGCATCCATACACATAACTAACATTATATCTGAAATCTCCTGTACATGAATCCACCTTGCCTGGCAGCACCTTCATCCTGTATGTTTTGTTTGTGTTCGGAGTATACTTATATAAAACGTGTGCCATATTCCGATATCCATTTGTATATCCACTGACATATGTATTATTTGCAAAATATACAGCAACTCCATTGAATCCTATCTCTTTCGTCCTGCAATCAGGAATTTTTCTGAATCCACTGTTGGATCTTGTTGAGATATACACATCACATGCAGGCCACGTTCTGTTGTAATACTTGAAGTAATAATCTCCGCATCGTACAGACTCACCCTCACGTGTGGTTCTTTCAAATACCTTCTGGAATTCAAATCCACTGCCCGAGCTTGCGGCCTCAGCCTTTTCCGGTTTCTGTACCATAATTCCACAAATCATAATACATATGACCGCCATCAGATACCTGACTGCTCTGTAAATTTTTACCTTACCCGTCTTTTTCATAATGTTTCTCCTTCCTTGATTATCAGCTCAATATAAGCCGCTGCTGCATTTCAGGGTTTCATAAAAATCCTAAAATATACATTAAACATAGTTTATTGGTATTTTACCACTATAGATAACTGTCTTGTTTAATCATGTTCCACTTGTCTTGTTCCCATGTCTATTTTACTGACTATATAAATCACTCCATATAAGGCAAATATTGCCAGGCACACAACCGAGGCATACACTGCCATATAAACTCCATATCCATAAGTCTGATATATTCCCATAAACGGTGAGTTTGCAGACGGCCACCTGAGGAACATAAAATTGCAGTCTGCAAGTGCATTTACACACCAGTCGACAAATGCCGCCCCGATCAAAAATGCGAACACCATATATGCCCGGCGGATCTTCGGCACATACTCACCGGATGCCAGCACCATACACGGCATAAGCACCAGAAGGCCGTGCACTATGAAGCTGTGAAGGTTCATGAAATTCACCACCGGATATCTGGTCCAGTCTGGAAATATCAGAGCCGCCGCAGCCCCCGGCATACACAGCACACACATTACTTCTCCAAGGAAAGCACATGGCGCAAAAGCATATAATGCCTCCACCAGGATAGCAAGTCCGCACAGTTGCAGCGGAAGATATTGAACATGCATATGGCCTGTAACTATCAGAACCAGATCTTTATACACCTCCATAACCAGCATTGCCGCAGCGATTCCCCGTCTCACCTCCCGCCTCTTGCATAATTCTTTTTTTCTATATATATACACACCCACACATATGAGAGCGGCCTCAGCTATCAGCCATATCATATGAACCGGACCAAATACTGAAAAAGCATCTTGTTCCGGCAAATCATTCCAATAAGTAAAATAATTATCAAACATTTCCATCACCTGTTCTGCTCGGATCTAGCATCCATAATTCTATTGTTCTCAACTCAACTTAATCTTATTATAAAATGAAACATTAATCCTTTGTGCTTTTCGCATGAAATATTTTAATTTAAACCGTATTATGTTATACTACTACGGAACAAAAGATAGATAATGAAATCTTTATATAAGGAAGGCGATATGCAAATGTACAAAATCAACTTTTCAAAGCCAATCAACGTTCACTTCATGGGAATAGGCGGCATAAGTATGAGTGGTCTGGCAGAGATTCTCCTGAAGGCAGGATTCAAAGTAACAGGATCTGATATGAAGGCATCAGAGATTACAGATCAGCTTGCTGATATGGGAGCTCTCATCAATATAGGTCAGTGTGCCTCCAACATTTCAGACAATATAGATCTTGTAGTTTACACAGCAGCAATCCACCCTGACAATGAGGAGTTCAAAGCAGCCGTGGAAAAGGGCATACCGATGCTGACCAGAGCACAGCTCCTTGGCCAGATCATGGAGAACTACAAGTATTCCATCGCCGTGAGCGGCACCCACGGAAAGACTACAACAACATCCATGCTGTCATACATCCTGATAGATGCTGACACCGATCCAACCATCTCAGTTGGAGGTATCCTTGACAGCATCGGCGGCAATATAAGAGTCGGCAAATCAGAATATTTTGTTACAGAGGCATGTGAATATACGAACAGCTACCATGCTTTCAAGCCATTTATCAGCATTATACTCAACGTAGATGCGGATCATCTTGATTTCTTCAAAGACATCGATGAGATAGCTGAGTCATTCCACACATTTGCAACCAAGACACCTAAGGAAGGTCTGGTCATTGTAAATGGTGATATGAAATACTACGACACAGTGGTCAGGGATCTGGAGTGCCGTGTTGTGACATTTGGAAAGGGAGCACAGAACAAATACTCAGCCCACAATATCAGATTTGACGAATTCGGACATCCTACATACACCCTTGTGGTTGACGGACAGGAAGTAACCGACATCACCCTCAAGGTATTCGGTGAACACAACGTATACAACTCTTTGTCAGCAATAGCTGCAGCACGTGAGCTCGGAATCTCCATAGACGTGATCAAGCAGGGACTCTCAGAATGTGTCGGTGCAGAGAGACGATTTGAATACAAGGGCACGATTCTCGACAACGTAAGGATCATGGACGACTACGCACATCATCCAACAGAGATATCCGCAACACTTAAGGCTGCAAAAAACACTGATTACCATGAGCTATGGTGCGTATTCCAGCCACACACATACACTAGGACATATGCCCTGTTCGAGGATTTCGCACAGGCACTCAAGGTATGTGACCATGTTATCGTGGCAGATATCTACGCAGCACGTGAGAAAGATACCGGTCTCGTATCCGCAAGCCAGCTTGCCGACAGAATCGCAGAACTCGGCACAGATGCCTTCTATCTCCCTTCTTTCGACGATATTGAGAACTATCTTTTAAAAAATTGCAAAAAAAATGATTTGTTGATAACTATGGGTGCCGGAAACGTCTATTCCATTGGAAACGACCTCATAAAAAAATAGTTATCCACATTATCCACAAAACAAGGTGGGAAAGTTGTCCCACCTTGTTTATTTTTTTGCGTTGACATAATTTTTACATTTCTTTTACAGAAACCCACTAAAATAAAGCTTTTTGATTTTTGGCAAAATTATGTCGATTAACCATCCACATTATCAACACTATCAACATCCACCCTCTTTTTCAGAACCGACTGTATGTTCTATTTGCAATCGAAAAAGTTCATGCTATAATGAGGCGGTCATCAGGTCAGAACCTGATAATAACAGTATTATTTTAGGAATATGACAAGGAGTTTTACACATGAGCTACATAACTATCACAACAGAAAAAAACGAGACATATTCCTCCATATCAAACTTTTTCATTGACTATTACATGACTTCCGCAAGCGGAGAGTTTGTTAAAGTATATCTATATCTGGTCAGACAGCTGTCATCCAGAGAGCCGATATCTGTAGCAGAAATTGCTGATCACTTCAATCTTACTGAGAAAGACATCTGCAGAGCCATAAAGTATTGGATAAGCCAGGATGTTATGCGTCTAAATTACAACGACAAGAAGGAGCCAGTTGGGATCACTCTTCTCCCACTCCAGGATAAGAGCCATCAGAAAAGCGATTCCATGGATGGTCTCTCTCTTCTCAGCATGGATTACATGGTGGAAGATAATTCACCGGCGGCTATCGCTGCATCAGCAACAGCACAGGCAGCTTCAGCTCAGACAGCACCAGTACAGGCAGACACTCAGAACATATCAGCAGCTACAGATATATCAGCAGTCCCGGCACACGCTTTGCCGCTCAAGGCCGCTGTGACACCGGAGATATTGAGAAAGAAGCAGGAGGATGGGATCCTCTCTGACCTTATTTTTGAAACAGAGGCTTACTTCGGCAGACCACTGTCCATGCCGGAGACAGAGAGCCTTATATACATATATGACCAGCTTGATTTTTCACAGGAACTCATTGAATACCTCATCGAATATTGTCTCACCATGGGCAAAGCAAGCTTCCGCTATGCGGAAACCGTTGCCGCATCATGGTATGAGAAGGGTATCGACACTGTTGAAAAAGCCAAGTCCGACAGCAATGCTTACAATCCTTTTTACAGAAAAGTATTTTCTGAACTTGGTATCAGAAGGAGCAATCCAACCAGCATAGAGAGTGCATACATAGACGCATGGTCAAACGAGATGAATTTCTCCGAGGATCTGATACTTCTTGCATGTCAAAAGGCCATATTGTCCAAACCTCAGTCAGCAAATTTTGCTTACGTCAACGGCATCCTTGAAAACTGGCACAAGAATGGTGTAAAATCTCTCAGGGATGTACAGCAGCTTGATCTTGATTTTATGAAGAAGAAAACTGACAACACCGTCAAAAACCAGACCGCTGCTGCAAGGAACCCTAACGGCTTTGCCAATTTCAAGCAGACTGACATGTCTGACCAGCTGGGTCAGCTTGAGCAGATGCTTGCGGACGAGCTGAATCTCAACAAGAAAAGCAGTTAATACAGGTAACATAACATGAACAATATCAACTATGATGATATATTATCCAGATTGTCCAGAATAAGACAGGACAACCTGAGAACACAGGACAATAGAAAATCAGAGATATACGGACGTTTTCCAAGGATTCAGGAGATAGACAACACTATAGCACACACTTCTATAGAAGCCTCAAGAAAAAGAATCCGCAGACAGCCTGTGGATGAAGATGCGCTTGCAGCCTGCATAGCCGACCTCAAAGCGGAGAAAAAATCCATTATGGATGGTGCAGGATATCCACCAGATTATCTCGCACCCATATACAACTGTCATCTGTGTAAAGACACCGGATATGTCGAAGGCAGACCATGTGCATGTCTCAAACGGATGATCATAAGCCAGCTCTACCAGCAGTCCACCATTGAAAAAGTGCTCGAGACCGAGAATTTCGACCACTTCAGCCTGGACTACTACAAAGATGAGCCAGTGAACGGCCGGAGCTACACACCTTACCAGAACATGAAGAACATTCTAGGTGCTGCCAGACAGTTCACAGAAGGGTTCCAGAATGAACGTCCCGGTGTCCTTCTCTACGGAGAGACCGGTACAGGCAAGACATTCTTGACAAATTGTATCGCTAAGGAGCTGCTTGACAAAGGATATACTGTTTTATACTTGTCTGCAATCAATTTATTTGATAATATCTTACAGGATATTATAATAAATGGTAGTCATGAGTATCACGACCAGATGCTGTATGACTACATATATAATTGTGATTTTCTTATAATTGATGATCTGGGCACTGAATATACCAATTCATTTGTCCTTTCCCAATTATTTGAGATTATAAATACGAGAACTATCAAAGGACTGTCGACTCTCATATCGACCAATCTTGATCTCCAGGAGTTCAAAAACAGGTATACAGAGAGGATTATGTCCCGAATTGTTGATAGCTATCTCATATTCAATCTCTACGGAGATAACATCCGCTATGTGAAGCGTATGCGCCACATAACAGGCAACAGATAGATCTCACATCTATTTGCGCAGGTATCAATATGAACGAAATCAAATTAGGAGGATTTTTATTATGCCAGACGAGAGCAAATTGGAGACAATACCCGTAGGAAGCTTAGGAATCATCGCACACAAGAGCATTGTGCCTCTTGGTAAGAAAGTTGATTCTTACATTGTTAAATGGAGAAAGAACCGCCAGAACGAGAACAAGTCAAGCATCGTATTCCACGGATATGAGAAAGATTCTTATCTAATCAGCACAGACTGTCCAAGATTTGGATCAGGTGAGGCCAAGGGAATTGTCAACGAATCAGTTCGTGGTAAAGATATATATATCATGCTGGATGTAGGGAATTATAGCTGCACATACACTATGGCAGGTCAGACACAGAGAATGTCCCCTGATGATCACTATGCTGACCTCAAGAGAATCATCTCAGCCATGACAGACAAGCCAAGAAAGCTCACTGTCATCATGCCTTTCCTCTACGAGAGCCGTCAGCACAAGAGATCAGGACGCGAGTCTCTCGACTGTGCCGTTATGCTCCAGGAACTTAAGCAGTATGGTGTTGACAACATCGTAACTTTTGATGCCCACGACCCACGTGTCGTAAACGCTATACCAAAGAGTGGTTTTGAGAATGTGAAACCAACTTACCAGTTCGTGAAGGCCCTTCTCAGATCAACACCTGACCTTGAGATCAACAACAACCATATGATGGTCATATCTCCTGACGAGGGTGCTATGCACAGAGCCATCTACTTTGCAAACCTTCTCGGCGTAGATGTAGGTATGTTCTACAAGAGAAGAGATTACTCAAGAGTAGTAGACGGACGTAATCCTATTGTTGCCCATGAATTCCTCGGCGATTCAGTTGAGGGCAAGGATGTCATCATCATCGATGATATGATCGCATCCGGCGAGAGTATGATCGATGTGGCAAAGCAGCTCAAGGCAAGAAAGGCAAAGAGAGTATACGCTCTTGCTACATTTGGTCTCTTCACAAAGGGTCTTGAAGTATTTGACAAATGCCATGAAGAAGGGCTCATCGAGAAGGTCATCACAACAAACCTTACATACCAGCTTCCTGAACTTTCACAGCGTGACTGGTATGTATCTGCAGACATGAGCAAGTATATCGCTCTCATAATTGACCATCTCAATCACGATGCGTCTCTCAGCGATCTTCTTGATCCATCAGAGAGAATCAATGCAAGAATTGCAGAGTACAAGGAAAAACATACCATCTCAGACAACTATGAGAACTACTAAAAGATGAACCACTTGAAGTATCAATAAAAACTTCTAAAAAAAATATTAGCGTACAGTCCGCAGAGGACATGTAACTATGAGAAACTCGCTTCGCGAGTTTCTCAAGTTATCGCGGCAGTCGCCAAGGTCTCGTGCAAGCACGGACTTTGGCTCGTTGCTCGCGTAAATAAAAAACCTCCGATATCCGGATGCATAAGCACCGAATACCGGAGGTTTTTTTGTACGACCTGCAGGTCTAATATTATGTCTAACTAATCATATCACATATTGTAACATCAACTTCATAATGTCATATCTACAATGTCACCACATTACATGTTATATGCATATCGTCAAGTTTTTTGAGCAGAGCCTTGTCCGAAGTAAGCAATATCGTCTGATCTGTACCCACTCCCTTTATCACATCAAGAATGCCTAATAGCTGTTTCTCGTCTGTGGCAGATACTACATCATCCAGAACAAGAGGCATATTCTCCGTATCAAGAACCTGTGCAACCGCAAGTCTCACCGCCAGATAAATCTGTCTGACCACATCAGAGCCTAGGAATTCTGCCCTGAAGAAATGTCCATCCTTCTTCACAGCAACGTGCATATTCTCATCAAGCTTTACCTCTGTATATGCACCCCCCGAAATCAATCCAAGATTAAATGATATATGCTGATCAATATTCTCAAACTTAGCTGCAAAATCACCGGACAAAGCCTCGATCATCTCTATCGCCTTGTCAATGGCTTTCTTCTCAGTCTCAAGAGCATCATAACCTACAAATATAGCATCTCGTTTTTCTTTGAGCTCATAATATGCATCTCGCTTTTCTATGGCGTCATGTTCCTGGAACTTGAACATGTCAAGCTTCTTATCGTGTTCCTCCTGGAACACTCTATCGATCTCAACCCTGACTGTTCTGGACTCTGTAGCCCTTCCCATCTCATATATGGTTCTGCGGTACTCCTCCTCAGACGGCAGCTTATCACCATCAAATGTTCCCTTCCTGAACAATCCATCTATGATCGTTATCGCCACAAATGCTATAGTACATATCGTAAAAAGCTGCTGTATGGATTTCTGGAAACCTACCAGACGCACTGCCACCATAACAATGGCCACCACAAGGATTCCAACAGCCATTATGACAAATATATTGTCTGTCAGCTTCTTATCCTTTTTCTCCTGCTTCTTCTTTTCCTTCTTGTCGTCCTCGTCATCTATAGCTTCGACTTCCAGGAATATCCTGCTTCGCTCCCTGTCTTCATCCTCGTCAGGGATATCCGCATCTTTCTCATTTACCAGTTGTCTGGCCTCTCTCTTCAATCTGGCGATCTCCATATTGTAGGCATCCAGCTCTTCTCTTCTGGACTTTCTTATGTCCTCCAGATCCTTGTCTACATCTCCCAGCTCATCCATCTGAGCCTCAAGCTCTTCTATCTGTCTGAGTTCCTTCTGATTGTCATATTTCTTTCTCTCATTTTCAAGATAAGCGATGGCTTCTGCCTTATTGATTCCGCTGCATCCAGTCTCCCGCATATTCATGAGGTATCTCTCAAGTCTGTCGCATACCGCCTTGTCATCATCCCCGGACTCTGCCGCAGGCTCGATACTCATCACATCTGCAAATGTACTCTTGTCCATGTCAAAAAGCACATCCTTATATGAATTCTTGATCTTAAGTCTCTGCTCCTTGCCGCTCTCCACATCCGTGAGGCTTGCACCATCTGTAGTCATGTTAAAGTTGCGTTCAAGCAGATAACTTTTTCCATTCTGAACCACATTCGCCTTGCCGGAATATCCATTTGCACTCTTTGGCTTTCTTCTGGCATAGTTATCACTCTTAGAACCGATTCCCTTGTATTTGTCCATACCAAACAGAATGCCGGTGACAAAATCCCTAAATGTACTCTTGCCGGCTCCCGGCTCTCCGTACACCACGTTTAGGCCTGAATCAAGTTTTATCTCTCTATTGTTGAATTTACCAAATTCCTTCAAAAACAGTTTATTAATATACATTACTTTTCTCCAGTAGCTACAATAGCTTCAAGTCCATACTCAAGCGCCTTTTTGCTCACCGCATCATTCTTGCCGGAAAGCCCGCTTATAAAACGTCCAAGCACATTGTGTTCATTGTCTTTCATAAGGCTGTCAGCATTATAATTGAACATCGTGTTATCCACGACACTATATATCATATACTCTTCAGGTAAATTATCAAATACCGGCTTCACGCCTTTGCCTTTCTCCCCTTTGAGTATAATCTTATATATGTTCTGAGTGCCCATCTTGTCAATCTGTTTCCTGATAGCCCCCTCGATCTGTCTGGCCGTATATTCAGGCTTAACCTCAAGTCCGAGATTGATATACTCCCTGCATGCCACAGGCTCCCACTTTATTCTTGTCTCTCCATGAATAATCTGACCATATATATACCCATGCTTTCCCGTATCGAGGTGAGACACCGGCTCCGGTGATCCCGGATAAGCCATCCTGTTCTTTACCATGTGCTTAGGCTTCCTAAGACTGCCCAGCGCAACATAGTCAAATCCGGCTCCAGCGAGTTTCTTGAAGTCAAATGCGCCGTGCTTTGAATCACCGCCATACATCAACAGTATATTCGTAGAACCCTCTCGCTGCACTGTTACATCCTTTGAAAAATTCTCAGTGTACTCATCACGCCCATAGCTGAATCCCGTCACACACGTATCTATATCCTCAAAATACGCATTACTGAATTCGTCCGCAGGGAGTATCACCGTATTCGACTTGAACTCATAAGTCTCAGATGGAGAATCCTTCTCAATATGATCCCGGCTTCCGGCAACAATGATTGTTCTGGTATTCGTGAGTTTTGCAAGCTTGTTGTCCAGCCTGTCAAGCTCTGTATCCCCGGGCGACTGATGAAACAAATCTCCGGCGATGAGGAGCAGGTCAACCTTTCTCTCCTCAGCGACAGCAAGAACCCTGTCAAATGTGTCTTCTATCTCTTTTGCGCGGACATCGCTCCACGGCTTTCCCTTATCAGGAGTTATGCCAAGATGAACGTCCGAAACATGTATAAATCTCATATATTTTCCCTCTGATCTGTGTTACATCTCATGTCAGGTTTCCAATCAAAATCCCGACACAGCCTCTATATTAATATACATAGCATTACTACGCAATCAACAAAAGTGTAACCCAAATCAATGAAAAATACAACACACGAGGTATTAAATCTTTATGTAATCACCTCCCTTCTCTGTCCACTTCATGTTCATGCAGATACTTTTCTCTCGTAGCCATGCCTCCTCTGATATGACGCTCTGCCTTATTTGCATCCAGAATGACTCTGGTCTGTGCAGCAAGCATGGGTCTGATACGCACCAGCCGCTCCGTTATATCCTTGTGTACCGTGGATTTGCTTATACCCATCCTTTCCGCTGTCTGCCTGACCGTCGCTCTGGTATCAATGATATAATTTGCTGCTTCAACTGCCCGTTCTTCTATGTATCCCTTCAAAGAAAAAGCCCCCGCATATTCTGTTTTTACAGTTTATGCGGGGACAGCCAGTTTATGTATTTTAATCTGTCTTCTATGTACTCTATATTACTGGCATCTCGGAAATCTCACCACGAACCTCGAGCCTATATCAGCCCTTGATATGACCTGTATCGTTCCGCCGTGTGCATCAACGATCCATTTGGCGATGGAAAGTCCAAGTCCAGAACCTCCCGTCTCGCCACTTCTCGCTTCATCTGAACGGTAAAATCTGTCAAATATATGAGACAGATCCTGGGGATTCATTCCTGTACCCTCGTCCTCTATCATATAACTCACATAGCCGGGGTCCTCTTTCACTGCAAGTATGATGGCTGTGCCGGGATCAGAATACTTTGCTGCATTTTGGACAAATATTCTGACTGACTGCTTGACCATGGCCACATCTCCTAACACAAACGCCTCATTCTCAGTACCTCTGAACTCATACCGGTGATCACCGTCTATCATCGCGGACTCTTCCCACACCTCACTGACCATGCGATTCAGATCAGTTTTTTCCATGTTCAGACGCTGTCTTCCACTGTCGCCTCTCGCCAGGAATAACAGTTGTTCCACCAGTTCTTTCATATGCTGGGATTCATTCTTAAGTGCTTCTATGGACTCTCCCAGAACCTGTTCATCCTCCTTCCCCCAACGGCCGAGCATATTCACATATCCCTGGATCACTGCGATAGGCGTCCTGAGCTCGTGGGAAGCATCCGACACAAATCTCATCTGACGTTTCTCATTCTCCTTCATATTCCTGAGCAGATTGTTGAGCGCGATCTCTATACTCTGAAGATCCTTGTCTCCGGTATGTATAACCTGCTCGTCGTCATCTGCGGACAGATGGGATATGGCTTTCTCAAGATCGTCTATCTTGTTGTGATCCATAGGCTCCTTGCTGAGTTTTTCCGCCGTCACCGCCAGATCATTCAGCGGTTTCAATCTTATTCTGACATCCGCTGTCCTGAACAACGCAACAAACAACACTATAGTCTCCATCCCCAGCAATATAACGCCCGGAATCTCTATGATATCCCAAAGGATCTTAACGTCATATCTGTACTTCTTCTCATCTGACCCTTCTATTATATATTCATACGCTCCGCCATCTTCATTTTTCTCAACGTAATATCTCATTCCGCCCACGCCCTGTGGCAGCTGTTTCCTGCCCCACACAGCAAATACACTTACAATAAGAAAGGCAATGACGATATCTATAAGTATCACATTGCCCAGTTCTTTGAGCCAGAAGCTCATGTTGATCCTTCTGGCTATCGATGACATTCTTTTGTTTTCGTTAGTTTTCTTTCCCATGTATTTTCTCTCTATCTATGCGTATCCGTGTCATGCGGCGCTGGCTTGTCACATATCTGTCTGCTCTGCTACGATATCCGGCTTGCCACATATCTATCTGCTCTATCCTGGCATCCAAAATGGTCATTCTCTGATAACATATCCGACACCTCTGACGGTGGTGATCAGCTTAACTCCAAATCTATCATCTATCTTTGTTCTCAGATACCTCACATACACATCTATGATATTGGTCTCTCCCAGATAATCATATCCGCACACCGCATTCAGCAGCTTTTCCCTGTCCATCACGATATCCTTGTTCTCCATGAGTGTTCTCAGCAGCTCAAATTCCCTGTTTGTCAGCTCCACTATCTCGCCGCCCACTGTGACCTCATGTCTGTCGGTGTCCATACACACCCCGCGGATCTCTATCCTGTGAGTGTGAACCTCCACAGTTCCACGCCTCTTCAGCGCAACCCTTATCCTGGCAAGCAGCTCCTCTATGGCAAATGGCTTGGTGAGATAATCATCAGCACCGGCATCAAGCCCTGACACCTTGTCCATGACTGCATCCCTTGCAGTCAGCATGATAACCGGCACAACACTCTCCTTGCGGATTCTTCGAAGCACCTCCAAACCATTGAGTCCCGGAAGCATCACATCCAGCACCACAAGATCGAAGTCACCGGTCAGAGCTTTGTCCAGCCCTGTTCTTCCGTCAAATGCCTTCTCTGCCTCGTATCCCTCGTGCAGCAGCTCCAGCTCAACGAATCTTGCAATCTTCTCTTCATCCTCCACAATAAGAATCTTCTGTGCCATATCTTTTTCCTTTCTTTTGGCTTCCGGACGCCGACATCGTTTGTTGTGGAAGGGAGTCTGTTGGACATTACCTTCTTCGCAACAAACGATGTCAGCTGGTAATTAACAGAATATCAGTAAAAGATATTCTTTTTTCATTTTTTACTTGTTATTGACGTCGGACTTAAGGTTGTCTACTGAGTCGGCTACTTTGTCACATGCATCATTGAGGTTTACGTTTATATCTCCGATTCCTTCAAAATGATATCTGCACTCACAGAAGAGTCCTACCACAAGGAGTGGAATGACTACCCAGAAGGCAAATATGAGTGCGATCACCAGAACCAGAACTGGAACATTCATCATGCTCTGGCCTCTTCTCTCCACTATGAAGCTACTGTCTACACTCTTCTTCAGGATCCTGCCGCACCATTTGAAAAATCTGTCAACCATCTGTCCAAATGTTGCTTTATTGCAGTCATTTGTGTAAACTTTCTGTGCCTGTTCAAATTCTGTTGAGGTCTGCTGCTCCCCACCTGTAGTAAAACTTCCCATCTCCGGGGATTTCACCTTGCCAAGCTTCTCCAGATATATGATCGCATCCAGTACGTCATAATCACATGCCTCAAGTGCACTCTTCGCATCCTCGTAACTTACTCCGGTTTTTTCTCTTAACTTTTCTACTTTTTCAAGTTTATCCATAATCTTTACACCCTTTCTCTTTATCTTAGTTCATCATCTTCCGATAATCTGTCATCTTTCTGATTGTTTGTTGCTGATATCATCAACTGATGTTGTTACTATACCAATCGATGATTAATCTAAAATATGAGAAAGATTAAAATCAGGTTAATTTTATAATGAATGGATTGATATGTCAAAGTATGTAAAATGGTTACGTTCTAGTAACCCAGAATTAGCAGATAACTGAGGTACAATTTGTCCCCCTATTCAAATGATAGCCAGTGACGGTAAAATACGTAAGCAACTAATCCTCAGGATATACCCAAAGCTGAGGTGGTTTTCTTACTTTCGCCATAACAATATCACTGTATTCCTGCAGCAATCTTCGCCGTGGACTTCTTCACACAATAAAGGCATGTCGGCAATATATAAATGGTCGCTGTGACCCATGCCGTCTGGTCAGCAAAACAGATGGCCGTGAATCCAAATGTTCCGACAAATCCCAGGCTCACTATGATCCTGGCTGCCATCTCTGTAACACCTGAGAATATGGCTCTTCCCGAATATCCAAGTCCCTGCGTCACCATACGGGACACATTGAGTATACCGAGACTCCAATAGAAGAATCCCATACATCTGAGATATTTCGCAGATGCATCAAGGACATCGACTGCACTCTTCTTGACAAATATCATAGAGAGCGGTCTGCCAAAGAATATCATGATAAGTCCTGCTATCAATCCATATCCCACTGCAACAGCTATCGCCTGCCGCAATCCCTGTTTTATACGTTTTGCCTGTCCAGCTCCAAGATTCTGACTACAGAACACAGAAGCCGCCGTTGCAAATGCGTCAAATGGACACATAGTGAACTGCTTTATCCTCATACCGGCTGTGAATCCCGATACATACACGCTTCCCAGCTTGTTATTTGCGGACTGCATAACCATACTTCCTATGGCAGTTATGGAAAACTGCAGGCCTGTCGGAATGCCCATGACGAGGAGTTCCTTCACTGCAGAGCCCTCCATCTCCCTGTCCTGCGCCTCAAGATGCATGATCTGAACTTTCTTGAAGATATACACAAGACACAATATTCCGCTTACCGCCTGTGCCGTGATGGTTGCTATAGCCGCACCGGCACAGCCCCACTTGAGCACCAGTATGCAGAACAGATCAAGGAATATGTTGAGTATCGCCGAGAACGCCAGAAACATGAATGGCGTTCTGCTGTCTCCCAGGGATCTGAGCACACTCGACAGATAATTATACATAAGTGTAAATGGGATTCCCAGAAATATAACTATAAGATATGAGTACGCCTTGTCAAATATATCCTGCGGAACGGACAGAAGGTGCAATATCTGATTACAGCATATAGCGCACACCGATGTAACGATAAGCGCTATGATGCCCGTCAGAACCGCACCATTAAATATATATTTTCTCATCTTATGCATATCATTTGCGCCAAAATATTTTGCAACAGGAACACCAAATCCTGCGCAGCAGCCCATACAGAATCCCAGAACCAGGAACTGTATACTGCTGCTTGCTCCGACTCCCGCCAGAGCCTTATCACCCAGCATCTGCCCCACAATAGCCGCATCTATTATATTGTATGTCTGCTGAAGCAGATTGCCGAGCAAAAGCGGGGTGGCAAACTGCAGCATCAGACTGAGGGGCTTACCGGAAACCATGGACTTAGCCATGTATTACACCTTCCTTACATTATTGATATGATGGTGAGTTGCCAATTTTTTCTTTGAACACAGAGTTGCTATACATATCATTCGCTGGGTTGCTTCCGCTTATTTCGCCCTGCAGCGGTACTAAGGTGCCGCCTCACAGCGCCACCTAAGGACCGGTGGGCTCAAATTCCCTGCTCACAATATGTATAGCAACTCTGTGTAACAACTTTATTGTGGCAACTCACCTGTTAGATGAATAATAACTACGTATGTAAGTCGATTCCAGACTTACTTTATATTTATTATCCGTATCTTTTATAACAACTTGTCTGCCAGCACCTCAAGCGCTGCCACATCTGACTGCTTGAACGCAGACCTTATGGTCACATGCTCGTCCACGATCTCTATATCCTTCATCGATGACATCTGTTCCTTCATGAGCTTGGCTGCCATTGGAGCCCACGAACCATTCTCAATGAATGCCACTTTTCTCTTCTGGTACGCCTTCATCTTCAGGTGGTTGATGAAGTCTGCCATGACAGGCATCACGCCTCCATCGTACGTAGGTGCTGCTAGCACAAGCCTGTCGTACCTGAAAGCGTCCTCTATGCACTCCGCCATGTCATCCCTTGAGAGGTCTGATATAGCAACCTTTGGTGCGCCCTTCTCCTCAAGGATCTCCGCCAGCTTCTTTGCAGCCTTCTCTGTGTTGCCGTGGAGGCTGCAGTATGCGATGAAGATTCCCTCATCCTCAGGTGTGTAGGTGGACCACAGCTGATATTTGCCTATGTAGTATTCCAGATTCTCTGTGAGTATAGGTCCATGAAGTGCGCATATCTTCTGGATATCAAGACCTGCAGCCTTCCTGAGAAGTGCCTGTGCAGGCATTCCATACTTTCCTACTATATTGAAGTAGTATCTTCTCGCTTCACATGCCCAGTCCTCATCAGTATCCAGAGTTCCGAACTTGCCAAATGCATCCGCTGAGAAGAGTATTTTCTCGCTCTGCTCATATGTGACCATGACCTCAGGCCAGTGAACCATAGGAGCCATGAAGAACTGAAGTGTATGGCTTCCAAGTGAGAGTGTCTGTCCCTCTGCAACAGTCACACTTCTGTCAGCCACAGGAACCTCGAAGAAGTTTGGAAGCATTCCGAAAAGCTTCGCATTTGATACGATCTTGATATCCGGGTACTTCGCAAGCACATCGCCAAGGTTGGCTGAGTGATCCGGCTCAAGATGTGATATGATGAGGTAATCTGGCTGTCTATCTCCAAGCACCTCTGCCACATTTGCAAACCACTGGTCTGCGCACTTTGCGTCTACCATATCCATGATGGCTATCTTCTCGTCCATGATGACATAAGAATTGTATGCTATTCCGTTTGGAACTATATACTGGTTCTCAAAAAGGTCTATGTCCTTGTCATCCACACCTACGTAAAATACTGAATCTGTTACTTTCTTCAACATGCCTTTATCCTCCTCGTAAATATAATCTCATTCTTCAGGCTGCATATAAAACAGCGCCTTGCATACATTTTTACCGCAATTTATTGCCGTCTTATTATAACATAAGGGCTTTCGTATTAGAACCATTCAATTTAACCTGAATGCCTGTTTCAAGCTCAAGTCAGACAAAAGAGGATCAGCAAAACTGATCCTCTTTTCATTATTATATCCGGCTCACTTTCTTCTGCATCTTTTCCTGATACATGATATGGTCAGCCTCCCTCACATAATCCTCCAAAGTCTTATCGCACTCCGGATCAGTGATCACATAACCTATGCTGAACTCCAGATCAAATGGAAGCTTCTCCTGCGCCGCTATCTCCCTGGCCTTCTCAAGTATCGCCGCCTTTCTTTCCTCAGGAGTCTCATCCTCATCGTATATAGATATGGATACAAATTCATCTCCGCCGTATCTAACCGGAATACTGCTTATTCCACCGCCTCCGGCCACAGCTCTGGCCGCATTTCTTATAGCCTTATCGCCAAACTCATGACCGTATGTATCGTTTATATATTTGAGCCTGTCCATGTCTGCAAACATTATGAGAAGTGCCCTGCCCTGGCCCGCAGCCTTGTCAAATGCCTTTGCGGCGATCTGTCTCATACCCTCCCTGTTGTATATCTGGGTAAGTGGATCCTTTATGGATATTGCCGTAAGCTCCTGATTGATCTGCTCCAGCCTCCATTTATTGAACAGATTTATCATAGCTACATTCACTTCGCTCATTACAGTTGACCAAAGCTGCTTATCCATGAGGTAATATCCATTTTCGACACAACAGAACCCAACTGCCTTTTCTCCGAAATGAAATGGCGCAAATAAAAATATATTGCCACCAGTCTCATCATCCAAAAGTGGAAACATACTGTGGTATGTATCGCTATCGCCATCCGCTACGCCCTGCCTGTACACAATCTGCATTCTCTGAGGATATCCCTTCACAGCAAATACATCCTCATCGTACGCCGCTGAGAGAGTCGGACCAGCCCCTCCCATCTCTACAAGAGATCTGTCGACAACCATAACGCATTTCTTACACTCTGCCTGTGAATATGAGGACTGAACGCACGGATACAGTTCACTGTAATCCTTGCATTTGCTGAGCAAATGCGTGAAATCCAGCGTGCTCTCATCTATCTCCTCGCGTTCCACAACTCCCATTATATAATTCTTCAGGTACTGTCTGCCGTTCAGCATAGCATCCGCGCCACAGCCACAGCTCTCCGTGAATATACAATTATAATCTATATAAGAGCTGGTATCCGGATTGTTTCCCGCCCAGATATTCAACATGATCTCTGCAGCCGCAGCTCCGATCTTCTCACGGATCCTGCTCACCGTTGTTATGCGTGGCGTATAGTAAGCTGCTTTATCAAAGTTGTCAAATCCCGTAACCTTAAAATCATTTGGCACTGAAAGTCCAAGTGCTTCTGCTCTGTTGCACACACCCACCGCCAGGTTGTCATTTGCACAGATGATGGCATCGGGAAGTATTTTTCTGACAAATTCCCGCTCCTCAAGCCGTTTCTCATCCAGCTCCTCCTGTCCCTTCGCTCCAGGATTCTCGGCATCTGGAGCAGAATCCGCAAAACTGCCACTGGTTATCTCTCCATACACCTCCGCAGGGCCGCCGTAATCCGGACCATCCTTCTCATGCTGTATGCATGTATGTCCATGTACCCTTAGCAATTCTTCAAAACCCGTCACGCCATCATTGAAACCAAAATCGCCAAATAGGACATCTTCATCATCTATCTTCAAGCCATACACATCCACACAGTCACAGAACGCCCGGCATCTCTCCTGAGCCTCATAATTATCCCTTGGACCGGCAAGATACCATATTTTCTTCGCACCATGTTTCTCTATCATATGCCGAGTCATGTCATACATGGCATCATAGTTGTCTATACCCACAAAATGCAGGCCGTCAAACGCAGTCTCAAGGCTTATAGCCGGAACTCCACTCTTTCTTATCCTGTCAAGCAGTTCCGCCGTAACCTCAGGATATTTGATATTATTCACCGATATGATGATTCCATCAAAATCTGTCAGATCCGGAAGATTATATATATTGTACTCACCATAGCTATACCCATCGTCCCTGTTCCAATTGCCATTGCTGTTGAATATGTACAAATTCACATCAGCCCTGGCTTCCTTTATCTTCTGCATAAATCCCAGCGGCCAGGCATAGGTGAAATACCTCTTCCAGCCATCCATGAACAATGCTACTTTTTTCATACCTTACCTCCTGATCAATCAGAACAACCCGTCCTGTCCCCCATCTGTAAATTTGCCAAATATATTAAAAAGGCGCATCTGCATATATTATACACAGACCCGCCCAGCCAAAACATATCCAAATGTATCAAAAACATGTACTTTACTATCAGAAACCACGGGGACGGAGGGGACAGGCACCTCCGTCCCCAATAATTTACTTAAGTGGATAGTCGCTGTGCAGCGGCTTGTAATCACGTATAGTCTTAAGTGCCGGCAGAGCATGTCCATCATAGTCAAAAAGCGCCTGATTTGCCCATTCATTTCCGCATGGTCCAGACTCCTCTATGTATGACAGCGCTCCTTCCGTAGCCCAGCCGCTTCCAGGTACCGGTATCCACCCAGCTTCCCAGTAATAGAATCCATCACCGCCTGGAACATCATCTATCAGTTTCATTATATCGTTCATGAAATCCGCCTGTCCCTCAGGTGTCATAGGGTAGTCAAGATTCTCCACCAGTGAAGGTTTTGTGGCATAGCCCTTTCTATCGTCAGGCCCCAGTTTCTCATATTCTGCATAATCCTCCATGGTAAATCCCATGGAAACCTCCGCGATAACTATCTTTTTGCCGTATCTATCCGCCATATCCCGCATATTTGCCTCCAGCTCCTTCATGGTTCCATGCCAGAACGGATAATACGACATTCCAATTATATCAAAATCTTCTCCTCTTTCCATGTAGTGGTCAAACCAGTCCACATACATAGGATTGTTGCCACCATTGTCGAGATGTATCATGACCGGAATATCAGAGTCAACCGATCTGACCGCACTTATTCCTGCGCTCACAAACTTTGCGATATTGTCATACTCAGGTTTCTGCCCCAGAGGCCACATCAGCCCGTTTGTAAGCTCATTTCCAACCTGAACAAGCTGAGGTAAAACTCCCGCATCCTTCATCTCTAAAAGAGTCTCCCTTGTGTAGTCGTACACAGCCTGCTCAAGCTGATCCGCATCCATGCCTCTCCACGCCTTCGGCACCCTCTGCTTGCCCGGGTCAGCCCAGAAATCACTGTAGTGATAATCAAGCAGAATGCTCATTCCATGATCCATAGCGCGCTTCGCGAGTTTCTTGTATACCTCAAGGTCATTTGTGCCCGCGCCATAAGGTACGCCGTCCTCCGTGTACGGATCATTCCACAGACGAAGTCTCACAGAATTCACACCATAGTTCTTCAGTATGTCAAATATATCTCCCTGCACACCATTGTCATAATATTTCGCACCCAGCTCTTCAACCTCGGCAACAGCGGAGAGATCCACGCCCTTTATATAATCTGCCATATTTTTGTCTCCTTCACCTGCATTTATTTTACTGCCTGTTATAACCAAGAACAGCCGCCGAAGAAAAATGTTCTGCATACTCCTGATGTACCAGTTCATCTTCATCTGTCGGCGGACTTCTATCAAGATGACATCTGTCACCTAGTCGTCAAATGTAATCCTGTCATACATTCTTCCGTATTTTATTCTGATAAGTTCGTTCTTTGCCAGAACGTCCTCCTCTGGTCCAACATACTGACAACGGATGCAGTAGTATTCCTTCTTGTCCTTATCATAGAACATATCTATATCCAGATCTCTCATGAAACACATTGGACATCTGTAATTTAATTTGCCTTTTCCAGACTGAGCCATGTTGAAAATACCTCCTTATCCTTAAGTGTCTTTGTAAACCCGAGAGTGAACATTGGCGAGAACGCATATCCCTCTTTGAAATATCCTGTTGCGTCGCTGCCTGATGCTCCCATGGCAGCCTTTGTCGCAATCGCAGGGATAACTGCTGACACCTCATCGGCACCTGCGAGATCCTCTTCTCTGCACTTGTACTCATATGTGAGTGACTTGCTCTCTGAAGCATTCTTTGCTGTGAGAGTGATTCCTGTCATGTCCTCAGGATACTCTGTTGTACCGTAGCATGCCACCATGTACTCATTGATCTCAACCTCTGCATCAGGGTTGCTCATCTCGAGGATAGTTCTCTCATGTCTTATCTTGGATGACCCCTCCTCAAAATATATCTTTGTCTGAAGTTTAACTGTCAGATCGTAGAACTCGATGTCAACCGGGTCAAGTGTAAGGATCCTTGTGCTGCCCTCCTGTGAGAATGTTGCCTTTGTTCTGCATAGACAGAGATCAACCTCCTCACCATTATAGCTGATCTTGGCACTTCTCACAGTACCTTCTCCAGCATAGTGTGTGAAATATCCCGCTCTGTACTTCTCCTGGATCAGGAATGGATATGAGGCATCCTGAACGTGTGGAGTTCCAATACCTACAGGCCAGTTAAGTTTTGCTGCATATGGTCTGAGGTCAACGATCGCACCGCCCTGATCCATGTTGATCTGGGCTCTCATATATGGATCGCAGTACCAGAAGATCTGCTTATCTGATCCGTACAGTATATCCTTCCAAAGAGCACACTCAGGCTCCTCGTATGTCTTATTCTCTCTGTAGAAGTCAGCGAATTCAGCCATTGTCATGTCAATGCATTTGCCTTCCTTCTTCAGATCACCATAGTACTTCATTCCGTCCTCGTAGCTCTTCTTGAGCAGCTCATATGGAGCCTCCCAGCGTCCCATCTTATTCAGCCAGCCCGGTCCAACGAACATCATGTTGTATGAATATCCATTGTTGAACTTAGCCAGATGACGATACTGGTCGATAAGGTTGTACAGATATGGGTACTCCCATGTCTTGCTGTCATAGATCATTCCACGGAGAACGTTCTGTGGATGTGTACCAAAGTTAGAACCATTTCCATCGTAACATGCCAGCAGATCTCTTGAAAGATGGGGGATTGCAACGATTCCGCTGTCCTCAGCCTCATTTGCTGCAGGTGCATGTGTGTTCTGCTTTGAAGGTATCCACGGATTCCATGGACCACCATCAAACAGTGTGTACCATGAGTTGTTACATGTATGGTAAGCCTTAGGGCCCTCCTCCCAGCATGTTGCAACCGCACACTTGACTGATGGATACTTCTCCTTGATGTAGTTTGTGAGCTCAGCATCCATATAGTATGAACCTGTAGACACTGGATAAAAACCAAATATATCATGGAACTTTCCAAATACGTCATCGACGATATTCTTCTTGTCCTCCATTGAGAACATCCAGATACAGAAGTCCTTGGTCTTGTACTTTTCTCTGAACTCTGTGCAAGGAAGTCCGAGAAGTGAGAGCGCTATCTCATCTCCATACTTCTCATGATGCTCCTTGGCAAGTGATACAGCCTCCTCGTTAAAAAGACTGGCATATGTCATCTGAATAGTAGTCTTGAGTCCGTTTTTGTGTGCTGTCTCCTGCTGGAACTTGAAAATGTCCAGTGACTCTGTGAGGAGAGCTTTTCTTCCGATATCCTCTGCCTGACCATGGCCTGTAACCTTCTCGGCATACTCAGGGACCATCTCAGGACGGTGGATAATGTTTACAATAAATGTATTCTCCATATCTTAAATCTCCTATTTCATATATGTTGTAACCTTTTGATCTAAAGATAATCGTCATCAAATAAGTGACAATATCCTCATTTTTCACCCTGTCAGCCCTATTTTAGGGCTAATTATAGCAGGCATCCACACCACCATCCATCTGTGGTTCATCCGGCGACGCAGACACCTGCTCAAAATAAATTTTCTCATTTCTCCCGGACCGCCGCCTTAGCCCTTTACAGAACCGCCAGTCACGCCCTCTACATAGTACTTCTGCATGATGACGAACAGTATTGAGATAGGGATAGCTACCACGATACCGCCGGCACAGAATACTGAGAAGTATTTGTTGACCAGTGATTTCTCAAGCATGTTGTAAAGACCTATAGCTACTGTCCAGTCCTTTGAAACTCCTGAGTTGAGCATAAGCTTTGCGAATACGAAATCGCCCCAAGGAATAAGGAATGAACTGATGACCTGATACACTACGATCGGCTTACACAGAGGAAGGATGACCTTCAGGAATATCGTTGCCTCTGAAGCACCCTCAAGTCTGGCAGCCTCCTTAAGTGACATAGGTATTGTGTCCATGAATCCCTTCATGATGAGGAATCCAAGTCCTGATCCTGCTGAGTAAACTATGATCATACCAAAATGGCTGTTTGTAAGTCCCAGCATCTTCAAGATAAAGTAAATTGCTATCATGAGAAGTGGGCCAGGGAACATATTCAGTATCAGTGACGCACTCATGATCTGTTTTCTGCCGTTGAATCTAAGGCAGCTCATCGCATAGCTGACCATTACTACAAATATAGTAGAGATGATACATGTAAATACAGCAATGATAAGTGTATTCTTGAACCATGACACATACTGCACAACCGAGTCAGGTCTTGTGAGCAGCTGAACAAAGTTGTCCATAGACCAGCTAGTTGGGAAGAAATGCGCTGTGTTGATTCCCTTATATCCGCTGAATGAGGTGACAACCAGCCAGATGATCGGAACCAGCCAGATAACTGCGAGGACAAGTAATACGATATGTTTAAAGATCGAACCTATTGTTTTCTTCATTACTGGTACTCCTCCTCTTTATCTCCTGCAATCATTCTTGAGAATGATATAAGTGTAAATGCTGCACATATGATAAATACTATGATACCGATAACAGATGCCATCTTGTAGTCGTAGTATTCATTCGTAAGTCTGAACAGCCATGTAACAAGAAGGTCAACTTCCTTCGCATGCGAATTGGCAAGAGCCTGATTCTGTGTAACGAATACATCCTGTGTGAGCAGGTAAATTACGTTGAAGTTGTTGATATTCTTTACAAAGTCTGTTATAAGTGCCGGACCCTGGATAAACAGAATATATGGCATTGTGATCTTCCAGAACACCTGGAAATTTGTTGCCCCATCAATCTTTGCACTCTCAATCTGATCTGTAGGTATATTCATCAGAACACCTGTTGCGATCAGCATCTGGTATGGAACACCGACCCAGATATTGATGAGAATGATCATTACCTTTGCCCAGTGAGGATCGGTCAAGAACGGTATATATGTAAGATGTTCTCCGACAAGTCCTGCATGCTTAAGCATATCTGTGATACCGATATTTGAGCAGATAGTGTTCACGATACCGGAATCAGCGAAGAAATTTCTAACCAAAAGCAGTGTTACGAACTGTGGAACTGCTATTGATATGATAAAGAGTGTTCTCCACATCTTTGGCATCTTGGTTGTCTTGGAATTGATTGCCTTGGCAAGAAGGATTCCGCCGATAAATGTGGTAACTGTGGCCATGACCGCCCACACAAGTGTCCAGCCAAGAACCTTTCTGAATGAATATCCAAATGTGACTGTCATGCTGTTTGAGAACAGGCTTGCAAAATTCTTGAATCCCACCCATGTAAACAGTGAGTTTGGTGGAAGGTGTTGCTGATCATAATTGGTAAATGCCACTGCAATAAGTATCAGTATTGGCAAAATGTTCATTATGACTACACCTATAGTAGGAAGTGTGAGAAGTGTTATGTGGAACTTCTCGTTGAAGAGTGCCTTCATATCTTCCTTGAATGTGTTTATATGTCCCCCATTCTCCTTCATCTGCTGAAGTTTGTACACTGTCTTGATATTGTGGATGTAGAAAAGTACAAACACCAGCATAATAAACAGCGCTACAACCGAATTGAGAAGGATCTGGAATGAATTATCATAGTTATTTGTCGTTGTCTGCATGGTGAGTGGATCAAATACCTGCTCAAACTTTACAGTTCCAAGAGTTCCGAACTTAGCAAGGTTTGGTGCCGCATAGCCTATACACATTACAATGAACGCAGCTTCCACAAGCAGCATGATTATTCCATTGATGATCTGCTTCCTTGCGAAGTACCCTGCACCCATGATAACCGCTGAGAGTTTAACCCATATATCACCTTTTGCAAAAGCAACACCAAAATTCTTGAAATATCTTCCTATGGCTTTAAAGAATCCTGATATTTTCTTCATGAAAAAGCTCCTCTCCGATAAAATGCCCCATATGCCACGAATGACATATGAGGCATCCATAAATTACCTATATTTTTATTTTGTATATACAATATACTTTTTCCCCGATTGGAGAATTGTCTGTCATTACTCCTGTGATACAGGTGCCTCAATTCCTTCTACAGCATTGTCGAGAAGTGTCTGAAGATCTGTTCCGTCCGGATTGCCCTGAGAAAGGATTGAACCAAGTGTCTCAGCTGGTGTCCAGTAGTTACCGCCTACACGCTGTGGTGTTGCGTATGCTGCCTGAGCTGCAAGAGCTGATATAGCTGGATCAGCCTTAACTTCATCTGACTCTGAAGCGTTGATGTTTGAAGGGCCAAGACCTCTCTGCTTAAATCTTGTAACCTGTGTATCCTCTGATGTAAGGTACTCAGCAAGGAGCATTGACCAGCCTACATTCTTTGAATGTGGATTTACACCGATAAGCTTGCATCCTGAGAATGAAGCCATCTGAACCTGCTTGCCTGCAACTGTATATGTAGGAAGCTTAGCTGCTGCATAGTTCTCGCCCCATGCTGCCTCAGCGTCTGCTGCTCTCCATGTTCCGTTAACTGCTGCACAGATCGTACCCTCAGCGATTGCTGTTGCCTGTGTAGGATCATCCATATCTACAAATACGCCGGTCTTGAAGAGATCAAGGATTGCCTGAGCTACATCTGTACCACCTGCCTGATTCCAGTTACATGTATTTGTAAGTCCGTCATCGTTAAGAGTAAGGTCAAGACCTGCGCCCTGGAAGAATGAGTATACATACCAGGCATCTGATACGTTCATAGCGATCTTCTTGTTTGCCTTCTTTGCTGCCTCGATCATGGCATCCATCGACTGAACATCATCCTCTGTGAATACTGATGAATCATAGAACATGAAGTATCCGTTGTCCGCTGTCATTGGATATGCATATAATGTTCCATCTACAGAAGCCGCCTCTATAGAAGCTGCCACATTCTCTTTTGCAACATCAAAAGTATATGTAGCCTGTACCGGCTGAAGAGCTCCGGCCTTAACCAGCTCATTGATCTGGTCATCAGCAAATGCGAATACATCAGGAGCAGCCTCAACATCTACCAGGATATCATCCTTTGTCTTTGACTCTGACTCAGCTCCGAGTGTGATGTTGAAGTCAACGTCTGAATACTTTTTCTTGAATTCTTCAATAACCTGTGTTGTGAGGTCCTGATCTTCCTCAGAAGCCCATACTGAAAGGTCTACCGTTCCTGTTGTCGCATCAATTAAGTTCTGAATTGCATCATCTGATGCTGCAGCCTGTGTTGCGCTGTCGCCGGCAGCTGCTGTTGTTCCTTCATTCTTTGAATCTGCATTGCCGCATCCTGCAAGGCATCCTGCCATCATTGCAGCAGCAAGTGTAAATGATAATACTTTCTTCCTCATTCTTATGTCCTCCTCTTAAAATAATAAGAAATATTGTGTGTCTTTTGTTGTTCTTTTTTGCTTCCCGTGCGCAATCGGTTGTTCTTTATGCTTATATATTATCAGTTCTTATTATTGTTGTCAACTACTAATTGAAATAACTTTTAAAATAAAAAATTATACATTTTGCACAACATGTTGTATTTATCAAAAGTATACGCCTTGCATTTTCTGCGCACCCGTTTGCTCATACTGCAATATGTTGTATTTTTTGTGCAATTATGTTAATATTTCATATACTTTTTATATACTAACCGCTATTTTTACCACTACTTCTTGCCTAAATCACATACCAAAGATGTGTCTTTATGCAATTTAAAGCGCAGCAAATCAGATAATGTGATAATTTATTTCTTTACTCAGTCTATTCCAAGCTTTACAATTGCGCTTTTTTGCGCAACAATCACCTATTTAATACACCTCAACATCAAAAAAGAGGATGTCCGAATTCTCATCCAGATATCCTCTTGTCTTCACTTCCCAGGCATACAGGCACCACTTATTTTGTTGACTCTTTTAATCTGAGTTCATATCCCAGATGGGTCTTCTTCTTGACCTCATTTCCCTCTATATAATCCACAAGCAGTTTGCAGGCAACCATGCCAAGTTCCCTCGGGTCAAACTGCAGCGATGTTATAGCCGGCTGATAATTATTCAAAAGCGAACTATTATAGAATGAAGCAACCTTTACATCATCTGGGACCTTAACTTTCTTCTTGTCAAGTGCATTGAGCACGTTCTGGCATATCCCATCATCCATGCAAAGTATGCATTCTGCATTCTGCTTCATAACCTCATCCACAGCATGCTCACACAGCACAGAATTATCAATGTCAAAGAAAATAATGCTGTTGTCAATCGGAACATCCATGTCCTCCATAGCATCCAGATATCCCCTATATCTGTTGAGAGTTACCACATGGTTCTTGTTGCCACCCATGAGGGCAACCTTTGTCATCCCCTTAGCCAGCAGAATGGATGTCAGCTCGCGGCACGCACTTCTGTGATCGTGATCAACCTGAATGACACTATCGTCATCCATGCTTCCAACCACCACAAATGGTATATTCTTTGATTTCAGATACTCAGCCGGGGCATCATTGACAAGTGTACGTCCAAGAACCACCCCATCAACCTTGTGATTCTCCACAATCCTCTCCAGCTGACTCATGTCATCCGGCGCAACTGTACACACAAGCACATCATAGTCCACAGGCGCCGCCATCTCCAGAAGCCCCATCAAGCACTTCTGGAAGAAAGGCAGATCCACCACACAGTAATCACTCGGCATTACCCAGCCAATATTATACGACTTGGACTGCGCTAACCCCTTTGCTATAACGCTTGGCTTGTAATTATGTTCCTCTATATATTCCAGAACTCTGCGCCTCGTCTCGGCACCTATCCTTCCTTTTCCAGAAATAGCTCTGGACACCGTTGTCTTTGATATATTGAGAGCTTCTGCCACATCTGATATAGTCATCTTGCTCTTCTCAGCAGCTTCCCCTGTATTATCCCCATCTTTAATTGTAACAGTCTGCTGTTCTGGCTCCATCTTCTCCATAATTTTCTCCTTACCCAAGTCTTATGCCCGTTGCGCAACGCCTCCTGCGCAAACGGTTGTTCTATAAGTACATGATAGCCCTTTTTACATGATAGTCAAGATATTTTTTCCATCAACAGGCGCCCTCAGTTCATTTTTGTATGATTACACATATATAAACGGTGTAATTGTGCACATATTTCTCATGCTATTTTTCCTTTCTAACCCACAGATCCCTCAGAGCCTGCTCCAGATATGGGAAATCAGCCGCCGGCGCATCTCCATCAAGCCTGCCCTCTTTCCTGCACACATCATACATGCGTATTCCAAGAGATGCCACATCCCTTCTATCCTCCTCCGACATGCTGGCATACAATATATCAAATTCTACAAGAGCTCTCAAATCCCCACCCCAGCCACTCACAAGCCAGGACACATCCGCAATCTTGTCATCTCCAAGAGCCAGGATTCCCTCAAATAGCTTCTCAATATTATCGTCTCGCAGCCGTTTTTTCCTATCCTGCCAATGAAACAGGGCAGCTTCTGACACACCAAGCGCATTTGCTATGGCCGGGATATGTCTGGCGGTAGGCATACGTTCCTCGCTCTCCCATTTGTAATAAAGCCCTTCTGTGATCCTGAGTCTGTCTGGCAGACTCCTGTTTATCTCCGAAACAACATATCTGACTGTATATTTTGACGACCTGCTGTTTCTCCGTATATCACGCATATTATATCCTATCGAATCTGACCTTTCACACTGGCTGCATTGCCCTTCATCTCTCTTCATATTTTCTCTCCCCTCATATCTCCAAAAACTTAATAATGCAAACGCAAACAAAACATAACCAAATATTTATTATACTATATGTACAATTTTAAATATACAATTATCCTACCACTTAGTGCGTTAAAGTGCTACCATTTTGTCATGATAAATCAAAAGGAGAACTTTATATGACCGACCCTCTCTTATGCCCCCGAGTGACGAAAAGCATACCCATAAACCAGAATTTTTGCAATCTAAACGGAATCGCCATGACAAACGATGAGAAATTTGACTTTATAAGAAACTATATCTCACTCATAGACTCCGAAACAAGATATCAGCCTGCAACCAGGGATTTTATCGAGCGCTTCAATATGTCAGAAGCCACCAGGATATTGGGCAGCTACACTGAGGCAGACAATTTTTTCAGTACAATGACCCACAACCAAACCCATCTTAACAATCTGCAAAATCTCACCCCACCGGATGTGTACTTTCTCTTATTGGAACTCAAACTGTATCTAAGTGAAAGAATAAGCATAATTATCCAAAATAACTGTACAGAAACTATGGCTCTTCTCGAACAATACAAAAACCATTTTTCTTTTAACCCTCCAATCACAAAGAAAACTGAGCAGAACCACAGCCCGCTTAAACACACGCATCCGGTGTTTTTTGTTCCAGAGACGCCCCTGTACACAAGTACGGGCAATTCAATGTCCATAGACAACGCGATATACTGCATTACTTTTCTCATCGACATGATACATGCACAGAATGGCACAGATGCCGATCTCAGTGCATATTCTTTCTTTATAAATTTCAGGGATATGCTGTTCAACAACAAACACGATCATATACAACCCGACCAGATCATCCATGCGTGTAATTACGTATATAAACTTATTCCAGGATCAGACAGGAAAATCTGTGCTTCTGACCACGTATGTCTGTATGCACTTTTTACAGAGAGTCTATTTGAACTATACAGACACCTGAACGCCAACAACGGAGAATTATAAAAAGTCAAAATTATGGAAGAGTCAAAAAAATCCCTATCGCATAAGCGATAGGGATTTCAGAAGGGGGGAGTGGAGGATTCCTAATGTTTTGGGGTTTGGGGTTATGGGGTTACATTACATCGTATAAAGGGATTTCTACGAATTTCGTGCTAAGGGAACCCTCCATATATCAAAATATTGTGATTATCTTTTCTCATCTACCAGAAGTTATTTTATTAACTCCTTGGTATGCACATATACTATCAAAACACCTCAAAATTGTAAATACGCAATTTTTTATAAAACGAAAGCCTTTTTTTGTTGCAATTTATCAACGGTTGAACATTTCAATGTCATTTTTTATGTTTTTGAATGTAAAATGATTGTTTTAATTCTGATTGATTGCTTTATTCGTCATTTTAGTTACTTTTTCAGCTAAAAACACTATAATTCTGGCAAATATGTCCACCCGTTTTTTTTATTTTTTTACCCCCCCAATCCCATTGCTGATAAACCAGACATGTTATATTATATTTATGTTTACAGATAATTATTTTATTAAATGGGAGATTTTCATGAACGAAAACGATGTTCTTAAGGGCAGGCTCAAAGACCTTGCCAATATGTCATACAGACAAAACCGATATACATACACTAACTTTATGAGTGCCGCCGACATGGAGGTATTTTTCAGCAATGTCGATGACCTAAGCTTTGCCGGATATCAGATATTTGGCGGAAGGGAATCCTGTGACAGAGTCATGATCGCCTTCGGCAGGGAAAGTGACATGGGCTACAGCGCCGAATTTCCCATATCAATGATAAAGATAGCCGCAGCTATAGACAAATTTTCAGACGATCTGAACCATAGGGATTTTCTTGGTGCCCTCATGAATCTTGGAATAGAACGCGAGATGATAGGGGATATTCTTGTAACTGAATCCGGATCAACCGGGAAACATTGTTCAGCATATGTATTTTGTGTAGACACTGTCGCCAATTATATCATTGACAATATCACCCAAATAAAACACACGAATGTGAAATGCCGTCTTTGCAAAGCAGACGATATTGACGCTGTGGAAGTCCAAAAAGATCCGTTGCATATTATTGCCGCATCAGCCAGAGCTGACGCCGTGATAGCAGCGATAACCGGCCTTTCCAGGAGCAGCACTTCTCTGCTATTCAGTGAAAAAAAGATTTCTCTCAATAATAGGCTCTATGAAAACAGCAGCTATCAGCTAAAGCCAGGAGACATCTTCTCCATCCGCGGGTATGGCAAATACGAATTTACCGGTACGGGATCAGTCACAAGAAAGGGCAGGCTCAACATAGATCTTCTAAAGTATGTATAGTCCTCTCACACATATACTCTTCATACCTAGATTTCATATCAGCGCGTCTTCCCGCGCTGATATTTATCTGTCTGTCATCTATCATACACACCCATGAACCCGAGTATTCCCTTACATATTCAAGATTAACTATGTAAGATCCCTGTATTCTCACAAAATCTCTGCTCACAAGTCTAATGCGCTTTTCCAGATCAGTCATGCATCCATAGAATGAATACCTTCTGGTCTTCAATACAACATCTATCCTGCGTCTGTCATTTTCAAAATATAATATCTCATGAGGATTAAGCATATATCTGACCTTTCCAAACTGAAACGACAATCCCGGACATCTGTCGTAATCACCTACAGCAGATCTGATGACCTTATAAAAATTTTCCAAATTTAACGGTTCGTATATCTGATAACACGGCTGGACATCATATAATTTCTTGTTTACACCCGGAGCTATCATCACCAGATTTATATACTCAGCTCTCTCTCTGAGGATATACGCCACATCCCACTCTCTGTAAACTATCACTACGTCATATGTTCCCGGAGTGTCCACCGCCCAGATGAGCTGGTCTCTGTGGTCATAATAATCCGTCCTGCACTGCATACCATGGATCCTGTCAAGCTCAGCCATATATCTCCTAATCATCCCTGCTACATATGAATTTGAACAGTATACCGCTGCTTTAAGCATACTCCCTCCATTCCTGCAGTATGCCTCTGCAACGCTCTCCAGAATCCCTGTCTCCATATTTATCAGCTTCAGACAGATCGATATCCCAGACAAAATAGTCACATGTAACCCCCAATATTCGAGCTATGCTGACCAGTCTTTTGAGACTTGGCATACTCTTTCCATTCTCAAGGCGGCTTATGTACTTCCCATCGGCATACACCATCTGCCCCAGTTCCTCCTGTGTGAGTTCTTTCGCTTTCCGGGCATCCCTTATATGCTGCCCAATAATTATACTATTCATTTTTCTCCTCCCTCTCAGTTGACACCTTCTGGTTTCATCTGTTCCCCTCGAACATCCTCTTAACTTTACAACATATTAAGACAGCAGAAAACCGCATCCCATGACGACTTTCGACATAAAATGCGGTTTTTAGTAAACTTTTTTACTTATCGTATATTTAATATTTATTTTGTGATGCCAAGCTTTACTGCCTCATCAGCCACAGCTTTCGCAACGACCTTTGCAACCCTCTCGTCAAATGCTCCAGGAATGATGTAATCCTCCTTAAGCTCCTCATCTGTGACAATTGATGCGATAGCCTTGGCTGCTGCCATCTTCATCTCTTCAGTTATGCCTGTTGCCTTGGCATCAAGCGCCCCTCTGAATATTCCAGGGAACACGAGAACGTTATTGATCTGGTTTGGATAGTCAGAACGTCCCGTTGCCATTACTCTGACTCCGCCCTTTGCAGCTTCCTCAGGCATGATCTCAGGTGTAGGATTTGCCATGGCAAATACTATAGGATCTGCTGCCATAGAAGCAACCATCTCTGCTGTCACGATATTCGGTGCTGAAACTCCGACAAATACATCCTTGCCCTTCATGATCTCGGCAAGAGGTCCTGTCTGTCTGTCCTTATTTGTAATCTCTGCCATATCTGCCTGTGCCGGATTCATCCAGTCCTGTCCAGGACACAAAGCACCCTGCTTGTCCACGAGAACCACGTTGCCTATACCGAGCTGAAGCAGAAGCTTACATATCGATATACCTGCTGAACCTGCTCCGTTGATAACCACATTTGCCTTGTCAAATGGCTTGCCGACAAGCTTCAATGCATTGATAAGCCCCGCCGATACAACGATAGCTGTTCCGTGCTGATCGTCATGGAACACAGGGATATCAAGTTCCTCCTTGAGTCTTCTCTCTATCTCAAAACATCTTGGAGCTGATATGTCCTCCAGATTGATTCCACCAAATACAGGAGCGATGCGTTTTACAGTCTCAACAATCTCGTCCACATCCTTTGTATCAAGGCAGATAGGGAATGCATCCACACCTCCAAACTCCTTAAAGAGTATGGATTTGCCTTCCATAACAGGGATAGCTGCCTCAGGGCCTATATCACCAAGTCCCAGAACCGCTGTTCCATCTGATACTACAGCAACCATGTTACCCTTGCATGTATATTTATATACGTCAGCCTTATTGTCACGGATCTTTCTGCAAGGTTCTGCAACGCCCGGTGTGTAAGCTGTGCTTAAGTCATCTCTGTTCTTCACTGCCACCTTGGACACTACCTCTACCTTACCCTTGTGCTCCTCATGCATCTTAAGACTTAAACTATTGTAATCCATGTCTGTTCCTTTCTGCGCATCTGCGCATCCAATATTTTATCTTATCCACTGCGTTATTTCGCAGCGCTTCTCCTACATGCTGCTCAGGATCCCTATTTTCCCATACAACACCACTTACTCCATAATAACCTTGACTCACATTTTAGTCAACGATATGTGCCAGCATATGCACCCTGTTAAATGGGAACGAGAAGTAATATCCATCTGCGAAATCCTCAGTGTACTCAAGTATCTCTCTGGCGATCTGTATACCGCAGTCCTCGCCTTCCTGTCTAGTCGCATTTTCACCGTATCTCTCTATAATCTCATCCGGTATCTCTATGCCCGCCATCTCATTCTTCATGAACAAGGCATTTCTCCTGCTGACAAGCGGCATGACACCCACAAGTATAGTTGCGCCCGTCTCAGCTTTCATGTTTCTGAGAATCTGTGCCTGCTCTCTGGAGAACACAGGCTGGGTCAGGAAGAATTCTGCCCCGGCTTCCATCTTTCTCTTTATTCTATCCACCTCAAACTTCGTGTTCATTCTGTTCTGATTGATTGCTCCGCCGTAGGTGATCTTATCTTTGCCAAACACCTCTTCATTCATAGACTGGAGAAGTTTCATCATTCCCACCGAATCAAAATTGAACACACTCCTGGTGGTCTGTCTGAACATAACCGGAACCGGATCTCCTGTTATGACAAGGAAATCCTTTATGCCGTTGAGCTGTGCACCAAGCACACTTCCCCTGATGGCTATGGCATTCTTATCACGGCAGCACAGATGAGGCATAACACGAAGCCCCGTCTCCTTATGTACCTTCTCCGCCATAAGTATCGAATCCGCTCTGGTTCTTCCAGATGGAGAATCAGGAAATGTCACAACATCCACTTGTGACTGCTTAAGTATATGGGCTGCATCAAGAAGCTTCTGATCGTTGACATCCACCGGTGGTGCCAGCTCCACAGCGATCAACTTGTGTCCGCCAGCATTCTTCATGTCTGCCCCGCCACGCTCCAGGCGGCCTTTGAGAAAATTATCCTTTGGCACATTGTCAGACTGCTTTTTTTCCACATGAACCTTGGCAGTCTTCACAATATCTCCGTTTTTTACCCGCTCTGTAATCTGATATATGTACTCGGGATTTGTTCCACAGCATCCGCCTATGATATCTGCGCCAAGTGCCACAATATCCTGGATCTTGTCGATGAAGCCCTCTTTGTTGTCATTGAACACTAGTCTGCTCTGTGTAAACTTCGGATATCCAGCATTTGGCATGACAGATACCGGCTTTCCGCAGTCCACGTCCAGTTTTTTCAAAAGCTGGAGCATATGATATGGACCAACTCCGCAGTTAAAACCAACACAATCCACATCAGGATCCCCTGCAGCCTGTGAAAGCAGTGCTCTTGCAGAGAATCCGCAGTTACTATATCCGAACTGATTCACACAGAACGATACCATGACAGGTGTATCTTTTCTGGTCTTCAGATGCTTAAGCACAGGCTCAAGTACATTGAACTCAGGAAATGTCTCAAACCAGATGATGTCCACTCCCAGATCCTGCATGGTCTCGCCAAGCAGCTTGTACTGTGAAATTCTCTCATTCATTGTAAGTCCCGCATCCGCAGGGATCGGGCCTATATCTCCGGCAATATACACCTTTTTTCGATTCATTCCAGATTCACCGGATTCTGTCACAACTGCATCATTCGTCCTGATGCAGCCTGCCTCCGCAGCTTCTTCTGCCACACACTTTGCAAGCTTTACCGCTGCACGCACATTTGAAACGACATAATCCATATCTGCATCAAGGCTCGCTGTATTTGCCGCAAATGTGTTGGTCCTTATAAGTCCGGCTCCCGCCTTCACGTACTCCTTATGTATCTCAAGCACCCGCTCAGGGTGGCGTATGTTTGCAAGCTCCGGAGCCACCGTTCCCTGCTCTCCGTACATTCCCACATAACAGGTTCCAAACGCTCCGTCTGCAACAAGTAATTTATCATTTAAACTCTCAAGTATATTCATCTAATATCTCCATCCTAGCATTATTTTTTAACCACGTCTAAATCCGCATACTTATGCAGCGTACTATACACAGCCGTATCAATTCTATAAATTTACCGCTCTTCTCTCCTCGTCAAGTTCCTCAAGCTGTTTCACATCAAGATACTGGTCCGGAACCGCAAGCCCTGTCCACCCTCTCGTCTTTATTGCTTTACACTAGTGAACCATCCTACATAGAATAATATAATACATCCTCTTAGTCAATTATTACTAGATTGAGATTATAAATCTATCGGATTGAGATTATAGAATCTGTCGGATTGAATTTATAAATTTTATCGGATTAAAATTATAGAATCTATCGGATTGAGATTGCAAAATCCTTCGCATTATATTATCATATTTTATAAATATATATATCTATTTAGGTCAATAATATTTGTGACATATAAGAACGGAGAGCATATAGCATATGAAAAGAAAAGATTACAAGCCAAGACTTTTAGACAATATAATAGATAATTACTTAGAAGCATTTGGCGCAGTATGCGTAGAAGGTCCCAAATGGTGCGGGAAAACATGGACATCGTCATACCATTGCAAAAGCGAGATAACGATTGGCAATCCAGATGGGAATTTTCAAAACAGACAATTGGCACAGCTAAGTCCATCACTGGTTTTGGAAGGCGAAACGCCAAGATTGATCGATGAATGGCAGGAAGTTCCACAGCTATGGGATGCTGTCAGATTTAAGGTTGATCAAAACGGCAAAAAAGGACAATTTATATTGACAGGATCTGCAACGCCAAATCACAAAGGGATATTGCATAGTGGTGCTGGAAGAATTGCAAAATTAAGAATGCGGCCAATGTCATTATTTGAAAGTGGCAATTCCAGTGGAAACGTCTCGCTTAAAGATATATGTAATAACAAGATAGAACCTCAAATATTAGGTGAGGTTAATCTGTCAAGCCTTATCGATTTTATTATAAGAGGCGGCTGGCCTGCAAACCAGGATACGCCATTAAAACAAGCAGCATATCTTCCTAAGCAATATATCCGGGCTGTATTGGATGATGATGTATATCGAATAGATGAAATAAAAAGAGATAAGCACAAAATGGAATTACTTCTCCGCTCACTTGCAAGGAATGAGGCTACAACTGTAACAAACAAAAAACTTAAAAATGATATTAAAGAAATCGACAACGAAGATATTGATGTAGAAACCGTTGCCGCCTATCTGGATGTTTTTCACAGACTCTTCCTAACCGATAATCAAAAACCTTTTGAAGCAAAGCTTCGATCACCTATCCGCATCAAACAGGCTGAAAAGAGACATTTGTCAGACCCATCCTTAGCAGCTGCATTGTTAAATGCAACCCCTGAAATGCTATTGAATGATTTGAATACACTAGGATTCTTATTCGAAGCATTATGTGAAAGAGATTTAAAAATATATGCAGAATCCTTTGATGCAGAATTATATCATTATCAGGATTATAATAACAACGAGATGGATGCAGTTATAGCAATGCCCAACGGGAAATGGTGTGGATTTGAAATAAAACTGGGTGCAAACCAAATAGATGCCGCTGCCGAAAATCTTATAAAAATAAAAAAATCAATTGAATCCAACGGCGGAATAGGTCCGGATTCATTATGTGTTATATGCGGATTATCCAACGCAGCATATCAAAGGTCTGATGGTGTATTCGTTGTTCCCATTACAGCATTGAGGAATTAGTGCTTGAACAGATTAAAAACAGGCTCGCCTTGACAATAATCAAAGCAGAGCCTGTTTATCTCACTGCAGAAGCGTATACTGTTCCAGATTCCACACATCTGTCACAAGGCCGTCATAAAACTCAGGCTCATGGCACACCAGAAGTATAGAACCCTTATACTCGGAAAGTGCACGCTTAAGCTCGTCCTTGGCATCCACATCAAGGTGGTTTGTCGGCTCGTCAAGCAATAGCACATTTGTATCCGTGTTGATGAGCTTGCATAGTCTCACCTTCGCCTGCTCGCCACCCGAGAGGACCTTCACCTTGCTCTCTATATGCTTGGTGGTAAGTCCGCATTTGGCAAGAGCCGCACGCACCTCGTACTGGGTATATCCCGGGAATTCCTCCCAGATCTCCTGCAGACACGTGTTCTCACTCGGTTTGACCTCCTGCTCAAAGTATCCGATGTGCAGATAGTCTCCAAGCTGTGCCTTGCCGGATATCGCAGGGATAAGTCCCAGCACACTCTTCAGAAATGTCGTCTTTCCTATACCGTTTGTTCCCGTGATGGCAATCTTATCTCCACGCTCCATGCGGAGATTCATTGGTTTGGAGAGCGGCTTGTCCTTGCTGTATCCGATCACCAGATCGTCAGTTTCAAATATAACCTTGCCCGAGGTTCTCGCCTCCTTGAAGTTGAACTCAGGCTTCGGTTTCTCACGCTCAAGCTGAATGACATCCATCTTGTCAAGTTTCTTCTGTCTGGACATCGCCATATTTCTTGTGGCAACCCTGGCTTTATTCCTCGCAACGAAATCCTTCAGCTCGGATATCTCCTGCTGCTGCTTTCTGTACGCAGCCTCAAGCTGGGATTTCTTCACCGCATACACCTCCTGGAACTTGTCATAGTCGCCTACATATCTGTTAAGCTGGCAATTCTCCATATGGTATATAATATTGACAACCGAATTCAGGAACGGAATATCATGGGATATAAGTATAAACGCATTCTCGTATTCCTGAAGGTATCTCTTCAGCCACTCTATATGGTGTGCATCAAGGTAATTCGTAGGCTCGTCAAGCAGAAGTATCTCCGGCTTCTCAAGCAGAAGCTTTGCCAGAAGAACCTTGGTTCTCTGTCCGCCCGACAGCTCCGTCACATCCTTGTCAAGACCGAGCTGCAGCAGGTCAAATGCCCTGGCAACCTCCTCAACTTTTGAATCTATTATATAGAAGTCATGGCTGTCCAGAAGATCCTGAAGAAGTCCCATCTCCTCAAGAAGAGAATTCATCTCATCCTCGTCAGCAACCTCTGCCAGCTTGTCACATATCTCATTTATCCTCTTCTCCATATCAAACAATCTGGAGAACGCGTCCCTCAGCACTCCTCCTATAGTCATACCAGGCTCAAGAACGGTATGCTGATCCAGATAGCCGACTTTCACATTCTTCGCCCAGGTCACTGTGCCTTCGTCCGGCATGAGGCTGCCCGTCACTATATTCATGAAGGTTGATTTGCCTTCACCATTTGCGCCGACAAGTCCTATGTGCTCGCCTGCCAGAAGCCTGAATGACACATTTTCAAATATCGCTCTGTCGCCAAATCCATGGCTGAGACCATTCACATCTAATATCATAAACTCTCCTCGTCTGACGGACGGCACTTCATCCGCGCGGGCGAGTTTGTATCCGGGTACAACTCACTCCTATGCGGATGAAGTGCCTGTCTTTGTAGTAATTTTACTTAAATTCCATTTAATTTCTGTTGTTCACTTATAACATGGATTGTATATATCAGGCAACTACTTATTTTGTCTTTCCACTAGTCCACCGGCTTTAAGTACATTGCCGACAGCGCAGGCAGATCAAAGCCAAAGTCTCCAGCCTCACCCTTGATACTCTTCATTGTGTCTTTTGTACTTCCGCCGTATTTGTTCCAGTCTGTATTCATGAGAACCTTCATAGAATTACCCTCACCGTATCTGAAATGATAATCTTTATATGTATTGCCTGAGAGGTTGAGCACCACAACTATTTTGTTATCATTCACAACTCTCTGGAATATATATACCACATCCTGCTCTTTGCCGCAGAGTATCCAATCAAAACCGTGTGGATCGTCGTCCCACCCAGACAGTGCAGCCTCCTTCATATAAAGCTTGTTCAAATCCTTTATATATCTGTTGAATGAATCGTGGTTAGGATACTTCAGTAAATCCCAATCCTGCTCCCGCTTCTCATCCCACTCTCTGAGCTGAGCTATCTCGTTGCCCATAAAGTTCAGTTTTTTTCCCGGATGCGCATACATGTAAGCATAGAGAGCCTTCGCATTTGGGAACTTCTCCTCGTATGATCCGGCCATCTTCTGTGCGATAGTCGCCTTGCCATGAACTACCTCGTCATGTGAAAGCGGAAGTAAATACCTCTCGTTGTAAAAATACATCATGGAAAATGACAGTTTGTGATACTGATCTCCCCTGCAGAAAGGCAGAGTCCTGAAGAAATTGAGTGTATCATTCATCCAGCCCATATCCCACTTATAGTCAAATCCAAGACCGCCGTACTTCACTTCTTTTGTAGTTCCCTTATAGTCTGTGGAATCCTCAGCGCACAGAATACAGGACGGGTGTCTGTCCTTGAGTCCCTGGTTCAGGCCCTTTATAAACTCCACAGCTCTGTCATTTACGCCTCTGGACTCATCGCCCATCCAATAAACGATCCGGCTTATAGCATCCATCCTGAGTCCATCAAAATGATATTCTGTGAGCCAATAATTTGCCGCACTCTTTAAGAATGTCTGAACCTCACCCTTGGAGTGGATAAAATTCTTGCTGCCCCACTCGCTATACCCCACATCATCGGACGGATGCTCGTACAGAGTCGTACCATCGTACTTTGCAAGCCCATAACCGTCAAGTGCAAAGTGAACAGGCACATAATCCATGATCGCGCCTATTCCATTCTTGTGGAGCGTATCTATCAGAAACTTCAGATCGTCCGCAGTGCCATATCTGGCAGTTGGGCTGAAAAATCCTGTGTTCTGATATCCCCAGGACTCATCACACGGATGCTCCGAAAGGGGCATAAATTCAACATAGTTATATCCCTGTTCCTTCAGATATTCCACCAGCAGGGGAGCAATCTCTCTATATGTATACCAACCCTCCGATACTCTGTCTGCCTCTATGACCTCCTCCGGTGTAAGCTGTCTTCCGCTCTCATCATACACAGGCTTACAATGCCACGAACCGAGATGCATCTCATATATATTCAGTGGGCTTCCCTTACGCTCATCCCTGCTCTTCATCCATCTGCCGTCGCCAAAGCTATACGCATCCATATCCCTTATAACAGATGCAAATGCAGGTCTCAGTTCCATCCCGAACCCATAAGGATCACAGTGATCTACGCATCGGCCATCTCTCTGGTATATCTTGTATTTGTACATCTGTCCCACCTTTGCTCCCGGCACAAAGCACTTGAAGAATCCCCCGTCGTAGCACCGTTCCATCTGAGTTTCCCCCCAGCCATTGAATTCTCCTGTCACAGACACAGACTCCGCATTCGGCGCATATGTGATAAAATCAACCCCAACCACAACCTTCCTTCTATTCTTTCCTGATATCTCTTTCACCACATGGGCTCCTAGTTCCTTATAGGCATCAAAACTCTTGCCAGAATAAAATTCATAAAGATCCATAATGTATTCCTCCCAATAATTGTTCCGCAGCCAAACACATTATTATGTATTTGACTATAGTAAATTAGTTTTATTATATTCTCTCTTTCCTCCAACATAAAGAAACACTTTTTGACAAAGGTAAAGTATTTGACCACAGTCCAGCAATTGGCAATTACTTGTACAATCTCCCCATCTTTGACTATTTTCTCAATGTAGTGTATTATTTAAAAAGCATTTGAAAATGGAAAACGACCAGAAACTGAAAGGAGATCTCATGGACAGAAGAATACAAAAAACTCGCAGCAGCCTGTTTAGTGCTTTTATTGAACTCCGGGCCTCAAAGCCAATCGAAAAGATCACTGTAAAAGAACTGACCGAAAGAGCAGACATAAGCAAGCAGACCTTCTACCTTCACTTTCAGGACATCTATGATCTGTCCGAATATTTGGAAAATGATGCCCTCCAGTCTCTCATAGGAGATATCCCAAATCCGGAATATATGCTGACCAACCCGGCAGAGGCAAGCCGGCAGCTCTGCAGTGCATTCATCAATCAGGGTCATCTGTTTTCCATCCTGTTCCCAGATGACAACAGAAGCTACGGAGTCCTTACCAACAAGCTTGATGCGCTCATCAAAGAAAAGATATACGACGCCCGTCCGGAATTCAGGGACGATCTGGCTAAGAACGTAGAAGTATCCATGTTTGTACAGGGCTGTGCATACACCTTCCTCAAATACAAGGATCAGGATACAGCCAAAGTCATCGATACACTGGCAGGAATCATCGAGCGTGCGACAAGAGAATGATAGTTCCATCCGGATATTTTTTCACGCAACCCAACAGACTAAAGTGCATTCTGTACCTTTTCTCTGTCACACACTCCGTTTCTCCTTCTCCGGCCGTATTATATCCACCCTTGCAGTCAAATGGCGTGCAGATTTATCTTCTGGAGGCTCGAATCGCACAGCTGCCGATACCTCTGTCTGCCATGTCATATACGCCACATATATCAGATATGCACACATCACCACCTTTAACATACACATACACTTTCTTAAGCACTCTTTCATTTTCGATTCCAGCCTCCTGTTCCACATCACTCGTTCCATACAAAGCAAAAAGGACATTTATACTCACAATCCAATTCTTCATAAGAATTCATCTTGTAAATATAATGTCCTTCTCTTATTTTTTATATTCATTACTCTGTTATACAACAAACAGCCTTTGCAAAATTCCAACTAATTCAAATTTCACTAATTTATAACTTCCGCAAAACTGATTACATCCGTCTCCGACAGTCTGTATATCTTCTCTATCTTGTTCTTCGCCATCTCGAGTATCTGTCTGTCAAACTTCGCACCCTTTATGTATTCCATAGTTTTATCTGGAAATACATAATAACTCTCAGCCAGGCCAAATGCCACGCCATCCTTCGCATAATAACCGCCATCCTGCATATGTTCAAACGCATACAGGCATTTGTCTATATACTTATCATTCACAAAATAGCACTTCAGCATGATAGCTACAAACCTGAGTCTGAAGTCATCTGACATATCCTGCCAGGTTCCGACCACGACTCCGCCCTGTCCATCAGGCACCTCTGCCTCATCCTGTTTTTTTCTCCAGACAGGGTTGAGTTCAGAATCGCCCATATACTTCATGATAAAATCCCACACAATCTCCGGATACATGGACGCCGCTTTGAAATTAGCACAGAACGAATCGCACACCCACCAGTTATCAATTCTCGGCACAAATTCATCCGCATAGGCAAGTATCTCTTCAAGTTTTCCCTGCGCATATCCGAGAACCAGCCCCTGCAGCACCACATCTTCAAGTGTGTCGTCCTGGGCATGCTTCAGATATTCTTTCCAGTTAATCCCCGCAATCTCCTGTGCGATCTCTTTCAGCGCATCCAGCCGCACGCCTATGATATTGCCGCATCCAGGCAGATTCATAGCAAGATATTTGCCAAATTCCGGATCCATATGCTCATACAGTTCTGTTCTGACAAGTTTGTTTACTTCCTCAAATGAACTACTCTCCATAACACATCTATCTCCCTACCACATTTATCGGCTTTCCATCAAGGAAAGCACCTATATTCTCTCCTGCTATATCGAGAAGTCTTCTTCGCACTTCCCGCGGAGCCCATGCTATATGCGGAGTTATGATCACATTCTTCGCGTGAAGAAGTGGGTTGTCTTTTGCCATTGGCTCAACGGATATCACGTCCACAGCTGCACCTGCTATACGTCCATCGTCAAGGGCCTCCGCCAGCTCTCTCTCATTGATGCAGCCGCCCCTGGCAGTATTGATTATCAAAGCACTCTTCTTCATAAGTGCTATTGTCTCTCTGTTTATCAACTCAGCAGTTTCAGGAAACAGAGGGCAATGTATGCTGATCACGTCCGACACAGCAAAGAGTTCATCACGATCTGTCCATCTGATCCAGTCTCCTTCCGGAAGCTTCTTTTTTGTACGACTGTTCACCAAAACCTTCATTCCAAATGCATGAGCGATCTCCGCAACTTTTCGTCCAATACTTCCATACCCTATGATACCCAGAGTCTTTCCCGCAAGCTCCATCGTGGGAGCAACACTATATGAAAAATCCTTACTGCGGATCCAGCCGCCATCCTTAACAGACCGGTCATGATCTCCCACCCTGTTTGCCAGCTCCAGCAACAGTGCAAATGTAAACTGCGCTACCGCATCCGTACTGTAAGCAGGAACATTTGTCACCACTATTCCATGCTCTGCTGCAGCCTCAACATCGACCACATTATAACCAGTGGCAAGAACTCCTATATATCTGAGCTTTGGACAGGCCTCTATAACATCCCGGTCTATCACAGTCTTATTCGTTGTTATGATCTCCGCATCCCCAATCCTTGAGACAACCTCAGATCTGTTGGTCCTGTCATACACCTTCAGTTCTCCAAACTTCGCAATACTTTCCCAGCTTATATCTCCACAATTCGCTGCACAGCCGTCAAGCACAACTATCTTCATTTTGCATCACCATACCTTTATCTTTAGTCAGTCATTATGTCATTTCGCAAAAAACAATCAAATTATTTTATTCAACTATACCATATTTTCATCAGTAAATTTACTGTTATTCTAACATTTAACACAAATTTGCACAAATTAATCTGTACGACTTGAATAATTTTATTGAAATATCTTATAAAAGCTATTAAAATATAAGTAACGTGCATTAGTAACAAACTACAAATCATTACGAATGGGAGGTTTGAAATGGACAAAGAAGCGTTAACAGCAAAAATATTGGAGGTTTTTTCTGATGTTCTTCCAGAGATAGATGCGAACAAGCTGGATCTTACAGCGCCACTCACCACAACTTACGGTGTGAACTCAGTATCGATCATCCAGTTTATCGTAGGACTTGAGAAAGAGTTCAACATCGAATTTGACGATTCAGAACTGGCTCTCGGACTGTACTACGACATGAATGACATGATCAAGGCAGTGCAGGCAAAGATCTGACGAAGGGGGAAAGCTACGCAGTCTAACAACGAAATGGAGGTAATATATCATGAGTAAAAAAGTTTTGCCAATAAGCTATCCAATGATTACATCATGGCAGTGGCATGCCACTCTTTTCTCTATCATAGGGGATGAAGAGAAAGCCAAGAATTGGATATTCAGCAATTATATACAGTTAAGATGTTATAACATCGAAGAGATCTTTACCGGAGATGAGATGCTGCTCGCAGACATGATGCCTGGAAGCAGTTCACTTAAGGAGTGTCCTTATCTGCTTTTCTCTCTCTTGACCAAGGAGCAGGTTGAGAGCTATTGCGGAGATATTCTTACATTTATCAAAAAGACCATCAACCTGGGCGGATATGTATACGGAGTATTTGACGAAGCCAAGATCCTCTGTGATTCGGGTGCTGACTACAAATTCCCTCATGAGCTCTTCATATACGGATACGATGATGAGAAGCAGGAATTCAATGTAGGTGACTTCACATTCGGCGAGCACTATTCATATTCAACTGTATCATATTCCGATGTAAGAAACGGCTACAACACCATCACAGCCGCAGAGGATCACATCTTCAAGGACGATTACAAAGGCCGCAGAGGAATATATGTCATCCAGAAGAATCTGGCTGAGACATATTACGAACTGGACACCAAATATATCAAAGATACTCTCATCGAGTACTTGGAGTCCAGGGACAGCAAGAACCACTTCCGTATGATGAGAAACCGTTTCAACGACACAGTATTTGGTGTAAGCGTATACGACGCAGTTCTCAAGCAGATCGGCAAGCAGTTATCTGCCGAGGATCCTGATTTTGATATACGTGCGCTTCACATTCTCTATGACCACAAAGTCCTTATGATGGAGAGACTGAAGTACATGATGGACAACGGATATCTCGAGTTCAATGGCGAACTTCTTGATGCTTACATGGAGGTTGAGAATCTGATGCTCACTGCAAGAAATCTTCTCATAAAGATATCCATCACAGGCAAGGTTGACTGTATGGATCGATTTGAGAAGTATCTCATGGGAGCCAAGGAGAAGGAGATAGCAATTCTTCAGCAGGTAGTTGACCTTTTATAATCTGTACAACATAACTACACGGCGATGACCAGTTGCATTGCAGACTGGTTCACCGCCGTGTTTTTTTGTTAAGCCAAACTTTTACGGTTTTTTTACAAAATACTGCTTTAACAATATATACTTTTTCTTTATACTAGATACTAAATTGCTCAAAATGATAATATTATGATGTAAACGCATCAATTCGGAGGTTTATATGAATATATGTGTATACGGAGCATCAAGCAACACAATAGATCACTCCTATATAGAACAAACTGAATATCTCGGAAGACAACTTGCAAAAAGAGGACACACCCTTGTATACGGAGCAGGGGCCAACGGACTTATGGGGGCTGTCGCCCGCGGTGTACACTCCGAAAGCGGCTCCATCATAGGTGTGACACCATCTTTCTTCAATGTAGATGGAATTCTATTTGAAGACGTGACCGAACTCATAACAACAGAAACTATGAGAGAGAGAAAGCAGATCATGGAGGACAGGGCAGATGCCTTCATCGTGACTCCGGGAGGTATAGGCACCCTTGAGGAATTCTTTGAGATACTGACCCTGAAGCAGCTTGGACGCCACGGTAAGGCGATAGTCATATATAACCAGAACGGTTTCTATGACCATCTCCTGACCATGATGAAAGCAACAGCTGACAAAGGCTTCATGACCCCTGTCACCAATGAGATATACACCGTCATGGACAACGCCGACGCTATCCTTGATTACATCGAGAACTACAAAACAGACATAGGCAGAGTATTCAAATTCTAGCCCTTTATAAGCATTCTTATGGCTTCAACCGCAACCCTTATAGCCATATCGGTATCATGTACCTCAGGGTTTTCCAGCCCCTGTGCCTCTCGCTCCTGATTTGCAACCACAAGGAAGCAGGCGCCCACACGTACCCTGAGATATGATCCCACTATAAAAAGTGCCGCTGATTCCATCTCAGACGCCTTACATCCCATGCGTTTCCACGCTTCCCATTTATTCTCAAGTTCATATCCCACCGGCATACTCAACGGAGAATGCTGTCCATAGAAAGAATCCTTGCTCTGAACAACTCCAGTGTGTACACTGATATTCATATCCTTTGCCACCGTCACAAGGGCATTCACCACATCCAGATCTGCAATAGCCGGATATTCTATCGGGGCATATTCCCTCGACGTTCCCTCCATCCTGACAGCACCTGTTGCGACCACCACATCACCGCCGATCACATCTGTCTGCATTCCGCCGCATGTTCCAATTCTCACAAATGTATGCGCACCGCAGTGCGCCAGTTCCTGAAGCGCTATCGCCGCCGAAGGACCACCAATTCCGGTTGACGTCACACTGACTTTCTCTCCATCCAGATAACCTGTATAAGTAACGAACTCACGGCTATCCGCCACCAGTTTTGCGTCATCGAGATACTGCGCTATAAGCGCACACCGCTTAGGATCTCCGGGCATGATAACATACTTTCCTATCATGTCAGCATTTACTTTTATATGGTATTCCAACCCCTGATCTGACTCGTAAACCATAATTACAAACCTCCTGTTTCTCTCTGCTCTTCGCAAGCCGTATGGCAGCATTTTACAAAGAACAAACGAAAGCAGGCCGCAGAAAAAATCTGCAGCCTGCTTTCATTTGCTTTCTTATGTAACCGACGTGATCAGCACTTGAACTCGTCAAGTTTCTCCTGAAGCTCTGGTGCTACTTCGCCGTGAAACTTAACTGTGAGTGGTCTTTCAAGATCAAGACTGAACACACCTAAAATAGACTTTCCATCTACAACATACTGAGCTGATGAGACATCAACATCGTTAGGAAACTGATTCAGGTATGATACAAACTTCTTGATGTCATCCATAGTGTTCACTTTAGCTTTCATCTCTGTAATCTGCATTGGCTGCGCCCCCTAATATCTCTTTTATATTACAGATACCACGGCTGACATCTCAGTCAGACAATCCAGATATCTGTTCACTTATAAAGATATTCTAACACTCTCCGGTTCGGTGTGTCAATGCATACCACCCACCAAAATTCGCTGGAAATATATTCCATTTATCTACAATTTATATACAATATTAAGCCGCAAGCATAAAAGGCTGTAATGTGCTTATGAACGACTCTGATGCTCCACCGTAGAATTTGACTGTAAGTTCCTGATCAAGGCCAAGACTGAACACGCCAAGAATCGATTTTCCATCCACAAGGTAATTCCGGTTTGTGGAATATACATCTACATCACCTTCATACTTTCTCATGGTTTCTACAAACTGCCTAACCTGATCTACTGAATTAAGCTTTACTTTGATATCTGTTGATTCCATCATACTTTTACCTCCATTCATTGAATACAGTTCTTCTCTGAACGTCATCAATGTTCAATTTATACTACTTTCCAGTATAAATTGCAAATTACAAAACTTTAAAATTGTAAACCTTTTTGTGCAATCAGCCTGTTTTTATTAAGTAAAACAGGTGTTTCAGATGTTTTTTTAGCTATACTTACCAAATTTTACATTTATTTTTTACATTTATTCAAAGAGTGTGTTGTCAGCTTCCAAGTAATTTTTGTCAGTTTTTTTATTATTTTATGCGCCTTGACTCACCTGTTTACTGCATTTAAAATAGACTACAAATATACGAAAGGATTGCCAATAACGCATATCATATATGAACTTACTCACAATTAAGAATTTTTCAAAAGCTTATACAGACAAGGTGTTGTTCGACAAGGCGGACTTCTCCGTAAACTCAGGTGACAAGATCGGGGTGATCGGAGTCAATGGAACCGGCAAATCGACACTGCTCAAGATAATCTCAGGTATCGATGAATGTGACGAGGGACAGATATCCAAGGGTACCAACGTAGTCATCCGCTATCTTCCCCAGACACCGGATTTCAGTGATACAGTCAGCATATACGACTATGTTATCACTGCCAACTCCAACGAAGAAAACAAATGGAGTATAGAAGGGGATGCCAAGTCATTTCTCCACAGGCTCGGTTTTGATGATACAAGTCTGATGGTAAACGCTTTGTCAGGCGGTCAGCGCAAGAAGGTGGCTCTGGCTGCAGCTCTTTTATCAAGCTGTGACATACTGGTACTCGACGAGCCAACAAATCATCTTGACAACGACATGACTGAGTATCTGGAAGATTATCTGAACAATTACAGGGGTGCCCTTGTCATGGTCACACACGACAGATATTTTCTCGACAAAGTGTGCAACCGCATAGTAGAGATCGACAAGGGAAAAACCTACAGCTACAGCACCAACTATGAGGGTTATCTCATGCTCAAGGCAGAGCGGGAGAATATTGCTCTGGCAACCCAGAGTAAACACCAGAACATACTCAGAAAAGAAATCGCATGGATGCAGAGAGGCGCCCGGGCAAGAAGCACAAAACAGAAGGCGCACATACAGAGATATGAAAAGCTTGCAAGTGAGGAACTTATCAAAGAGACCCAATCCGTCACCATGAGCTCCATCGCAAGCCGTCTCGGCAATAAAACTGTTGAGATTCATGGCGTTACAAAAACATGGCCTAACCGCCATGAACCAGTCATCAAAGATTTTTCATATAATTTTCTCCGCACCGACAGGATAGGGGTCGTGGGGCCCAACGGATGCGGCAAGACCACCCTCATGAAACTCATCACGGGAATCACGAAGCCAGACAGCGGATATCTCGATATAGGTGATACCGTAAAGATTGGTTATTTCTCACAGGAGAACGAAGCGCTTGATCCGAACATGAAGGTTCTGGACTACGTCAAAGAAACTGCAGAATACATACAGACAACCGAAGGACTCATGTCAGCATCAACCATGTGCGAGAGATTTCTGTTCGACGGAACTTTGCAACATCAGCGCATAGAAAAACTTTCAGGAGGTGAAAAGCGTCGTCTGTATCTGCTGAAAGTGCTGGTCTCATCGCCGAATGTTCTTATCCTTGATGAGCCGACAAATGATCTGGATATATCCACGCTCTGTATATTGGAGGACTATCTGGACTCATTCCAGGGAATCCTTATAGCAGTTTCCCACGACAGATATTTTCTCGACAGAGTTGTCCGCAAACTTCTTGTATTTGACGGGCATGGACACATCTCACAATTTGAGGGCGGCTATACCGATTACTATATAACCCACGGATCATTTGCAAACAGCGCAGTCTCAACTGCAGCCCCGGTCAAAGCCGAATTGCAGAGCAGCAGAGAAAAAGAGAAGAAGAAACCTTCGGCTTCGCCAAAGAAAAAATTCTCATATAATGAACAAAGGGAATATGAAACGATTGAGGATGACATTGCAGTCAAAGAAAAAGAAATAGCTGAGACTGAAGACGCTATTAACGTCTCCGCCTCGGATTTCATCAAATTAAACGAGCTAACCGCTCGTAAGGAAAAGCTTGAAGAAGAACTGGATCATCTGCTTGACAGATATGTCTACCTCACAGAGCTGGCAGAATCATTTGAAAAATAACATTACATCTGGTGTCTGACAACTTTGTATTCATCATCAAGCTGAAAATATGGACAGTTGTCGTACCCCCTTGCTATAAATCTGGCAAAGTCATCTTCATCCATATTTACCAGGCACTCATAAAAATCATCTTCTTCATCGTACACATAGTGTGCACACATATCGCAATTGGAAGCCATAAATTTCCTCCCTTCGTATACTTTTTATACGATTATACACTTTCGTTTCTACAAAACACAACCACTTTTATTTGTAGCAAATTTCTATGCGATGTGTTATTATTATATGAAATATACTAAGGGATTTGCTTATGCAAAAAAAGGAGAGTGTTTCCAGTATGAAAAAGAGAATAACTGCACTATTGCTGGCAATGGTCATGACACTTGCTATGTCAATCTCAGCATTTGCCTCTGACGATGCTTCAGAGAGCAGCAACGATGCAGACAAAGTAAATGGCAAGACTTATTTCTATGATCAATTTGACAACAGCGCATACCGCACTGTATACAAACAGATCAATGATGCTGCCACAAGCTTTCACAATTCAACGCAGACTGCACAGTATCAGGACGGTGGATACTACACAGCATTTACACTATCAGTAAGCAACAAGGACTGGGAAGTCCTCGGGGAGGATGGTCTCAAACAGGTTGTGAACGCTGTGCTTGCCGATCATCCAGAGTATTTCTGGATGTCAGATAACTACGAATATCATCAGGAGTCATCCGGGGAACTGAAATTCACTTCACTCACCGTAGAGTGTTACTCGCTTTATGCCAACGGCGATATCCGTTCTATCTACAAGAACAACCTGGATATGACTATACGAAACTACGCTGCAACACTGGATGAGAGCGCAAAGGATTATGAGAAAGTGTACCTCATCCACAACGCAATGATCAACAAGGTATATTATTCATCAGACATAACATCCAGAAATCAGGATAACATATACGCCTTCACAGCAGACGGAGTCTTTAACTCCAAGTATCAGACGGCGGTATCCTACGGATATGCAAAGGCTTTCAAGGCTATCATGGATTCCATCGATGTCCCATGTATATATATTGAAGGTCAGAACTCCGATCTTCTGGATGATTCCATGGAGACACAGAAAAAATTAAAGGATGAAGGCAGCATCAACAACTGCGCCTGGAACGCTGTATACCTTGGAGGAGAATGGTATCTGATCAATGTAGGTCTTGACGATCCTGTCACGACTACAGGAAAAGAGGCACTTTCCTACAAATACTTCAACGTGACAGACGAACAGGCATCAAACCTCACCGCCATCACATCAAGACTTCCCAATATTCCCCAGTGCACCGGCACAGAATACTGTCTGGAAAAGGTACAGGGAGATCTGAAGGCAGATGGATTGTGGGAGAATTCGAGCTACAACATCTTAGACAAGATCCTCGACCGATACGGTCTGTCAGTAGTTCTCATCAGCGTCGGTGTGATCATGCTTTTAGTAGTTACGCTTATAAAGCGTATACACAAGAGGCATGCAACAAAGAAGAAAGAGAAAGTTAAAAAAGCAAAGACAGTTGTGGTTGATAATTCAGAGCTTGACGAGCAGCTCAGAAAACCGCCTATCTCATAATACATATAACAAAAACTTCATCGATATGATTCACTGCAAATCACATCGATGAAGTTTTTTATTTTCACATGATATTTTACCTTGCCAGAAACTGCCCATAAATCTGTTATCAGAAATCTACTCCGAGAAATTATCCTTAAGGACATTGACAGTTATCTTTTTCAATGATGAATTTCCTGCCCAGTCTGTAACTGTTAGCGTAACGCTCACTGGTCTGGCAGTGCTTGTATCCACTTCCTTTACCGGCTTCAGTTTACTCTGTATATCAGGATCATTGTCTGTAACATTGAAGTAGTCTCCCCAGTTTATCTCCTGTCCTACAGCAACATCTATATCATCCGGTCCTTCAATATATGGATTCACCTCATCGACAACATTGATCGTGCCCTTTTTTGTCATTTTCAGCTTACCTCTCTGGACTGTAAACTTCAGTGTATATTCGCCAAGTTCAGTAGGATTGAACGAGTCGTTGTCAAATATCAGCTTCGCATCATTGCTGTCCGCTTCAAAGTAATTGCTTATATCAAAGCTATCCCCTATGTTGTATTTCGTCTCTATCTGCTTAACCTTGAGCATATTCGCTCTCATGATTACAGTCACGATAACCGAAAGGAATATTCCAACTATAAGTGCTGCAAACAGTACCCTTTTCGCATTGAGCCTTGGTGTCTGCTTTTTTTTCTTTCTATGTAAATCCGCTGAGGATGCGCCTGACTTATTTGACTTTGGTGCATGCCTTGTACTGTCCTTTGTCCTGCTCCGTGTATCTGCGCTGCCTGCCAGAGGACGCCCCGTACTTGTACGGCTTCTCTCCTGCTCTGTTGCACTCTTCGGACGGCTTTTTGCAGCTTTTCCGCCGCCTGATGGACGACTGCCACCTGCCGGGCGGCTGCCATCTGATGGACGGCTCCCACTTGCCGGACGGCTTCCACTTGCCGGACGGCTGCCACCTGATGGACGGCTTCCACTTGCCGGACGGCTGCCACCTGATGGACGGCTTCCGCTAGGCGTCTTACTACCGTCTGTCGTTCTTCTTTCTCCGCCAATCGACGCCTTGCTCACCATCGCTTTTGACGCCTTCACCGTACCATCAGTTTTCTTTACTTTATCTTTATCTTCCAAATGTACGTACCTCCCTATGAACAATATTCCAGTTATCCCAAATCCCATCTTCCCAAATCGAATCCGGATACTGCACTTGCTTCATCCCGCAAACATATACATTATACATAATATTTTGCAGACACACAATCATTTCACATTGCAATAGTTGCGAATAAGTGAGATAATTCACAGGAAAGCTACTTGAAAGGAGTTTATTTATGTCAATTAATAATCTTAGTTCATTCACGAAGGAACGCCTCGGACTCTGTATTGAGAATGACACCATAGCAAGCAATCTTTACGAGGAATATGGTGTAAAACGTGGACTCCGCGATCTGAACGGAATCGGAATAAATGCAGGAATAACAAATATATCTCTAAGCAAGGCCCACAAACTGGAGAATGGTGTACACACACCTGCGGACGGCGAGCTTTACTATAGAGGCTACGAAATAAGGCAGCTCATAGACGGCTTCATATCAGAGAATAGATTCGGATTTGAGGAATGCACATACCTGCTCCTTTTTGGAAAACTTCCTGATAAGACTGAGCTTGCCAAATTCAAGCAGGTGCTCAATCTCGCCTATGACCTTCCACATAACTTTATCCAGGATGTTATAATGAAAAATCCTACAAAGGATATCATTTCAAACATGACAAAGAGCATATTGGCACTTGGTTCATACGACAAATCAGAGACAGACATATCTCTCGACAACGTCCTCCAGCAATGCCTTATGATCATAAGTGTATTTCCAAGACTCGCTGTGTATTCGTTTCAGGGTTACAGACACTACGAACTCGGAAAAAGCTGCTACATACACAAACCTGATCCCGAGCTCTCATTTGCTGAAAATATCCTGAGTATGCTCCGTTCTGACAGAAAGTATACCCAGCTTGAGGCAAAAGTCCTGGATCTTGCACTTGTTCTTCACATGGAGCACGGCGGTGGTAGCAATTCTACATTTACCACACGTGTAGTTACTTCATCCGGATCAGACACATACGCAACAATAGCTGCAGCTCTCTGTTCACTCAAGGGGCCTCTCAATGGCGGCGGTGATCTGAAGGTTATGGAGATGATCAAAAACATCCACACCAACGTTGAAGATGTCACAGATGAACATCAGGTACGTGAATACATCCGCAAGATTGTGCGTGGAGAAGCATTTGACAAAAGCGGAATTGTATATGGAATGGGACAGCCGGTTTACTCTCTGTCAGATCCAAGAGCTGTCATCATAAAAGAATATGTAGAAAAGCTTGCCGAAGAAAAACATGAAAAGGACGAATTCAAGCTTTATGAGCTCATAGAAAGAGTCGCACCTGAGGTTATCGCCGAGGAACGCAAGATTTACAAAGGAGTCTGCATCAACATTGACTACTACTGTGGACTGCTCTACAAGATGCTCAAGATACCTTACGCACTGTACACACCTCTGTTTGCAATAGGCAGAGTTGTCGGCTGGAGTGCCCACCGTATGGAAGAGCTCATCAACAGCTACAAAATTATGCGTCCTGCATATCCAAGCCTTGTAGAACCAAAGGAATACGTACCTATAGATAAGAGATAATCCATCAGACAAAAGCAATGAACGACATACCAGATTACAGGATAATCAGAACCAGAAGAAAAACCATTGGACTGGAGATCAGCCCGGATCTCCAGATTACAGTGCGCGCACCATATCACCTTTCTGATGTCAGAATCAGAGAATTCGTTGAATCAAAGCAGACATGGATACTGAAACATCTGGCCATCATGCAAGACCGCCAGGCTCATGACCCAATTCCTGCAGGTGTCATATCCGACAAAGAACTGCGTCATATGACAAAAGAAGCGCGCATTATCATTCCGGAAAGAGTAAAATATTTCGCCAAAATCATAGGCGTAACATATGGGCAGATAACCATCAGGCATCAGAAGACCAGGTGGGGAAGCTGCAGTTCATCAGGCAATTTAAACTTCAACTGTATGCTCATGGCAACTTCACCGGAGCTTATAGATTATGTTGTGGTACACGAACTATGCCACAGAAAACAGATGAACCACTCACCGCTATTCTGGAAAGAGGTGGAAGAAATCCTTCCAGACTACAGAAATCTGAGGTCCAGGCTAAGAGAATACAGGCTATGATTTTTCTCAGATATTCTCCAATATATTTCTGAACATATTGCTTCTAATTTAAAATTCTAATTTAGATTCTAATTTAGAAATAAAAATAAGAAACTGCCAAACGAAATCACAAAGTAAATCACCTCTATTCGTCTGACAGTCTCTTATTTTTTTGCCATATAATAATTATACTCTTATCTTAACAATAGCCAGAACGCTTCACCAGCTTCCTACCACTCCATGACAACCGCACCATATGTCAATCCTGCACCAAATGCAGACATGGCAATCTTGTCACCTCTCTTAAGTCCATGCTCCCTGACCAGCTGATCCAGAAGTACCGGCACACTTGCAGCCGACATATTGCCAGTATAATCAAGCGTTGTAGGGAACTTCTCCATAGGAGCCTTGAGCCTCTTCGCAACCGACTCAATAATCCTGACATTTGCCTGATGAAGTACGAAGTAATCCACATCGTCTGCTGTAATTCCTGCCTTATCCATGGCCTCCTGAAGGCACTTAGGGCACTGTCTGACTGCAAACTTGTATACTTCCTGTCCATCCATATAGAGATAGTCCGGTGTCACTTCATCCGGAACAAATATATTGTTCGTCTTCCTGCTCTCACAGGCGAGAACCATTCCTTTCTTGCCTATAGAGCCCTGTACGATGCTTATGATTCCTGTATCTGATTCCTCCAGATATGCTGCACCTGCTCCATCACCGAACAATACACAGGTTCCCCTGTCCTCCCAGTCTATTATCTTGGACAAAGTCTCCGCCCCAATCACAAGAGCATTCTTCACAAATCCCGTCTCAATGTACATCTTTGCAATATTTAACGCAAACACAAATCCTGAACATGCCGCATTCACATCAAAGGCTATAGCCTTGTCTGCACCGATGGCCGCCTGCACCTGGCACGCTCCACTCGGTGTATAATAGTCTGGAGTAACAGTCGCAAGAACTATAAGTTCCACATCCTCTGCAGCTTTTCCTGCCATATCCAGAGCTCTCAGAGCCGCCTCAGACGCCATACTGGTAGTTGTCTCGGTCGTGGCTATTCTCCTTCTCTTTATTCCCGTTCTTGAGGATATCCATTCATCAGACGTATCAACATATTTTGCCAATTCATCATTTGTAACCTCTTTATCTGCCAGACAACTTCCTGTTCCCAATATTCTTACTGCCATATCTGTAAATTCTCCCTTAGTATTTTATTCAAGTAATTCTGAAACGAATTCTCCCCACTTTGTCTTGCCCTTAAAATTCTTTTCAAACATCGGGGTATCGCCTTTATAGTTATACGAGCTTGCTATCCAACTGGATTCATGCTTGTCCATAAAGTGAGAAAACTTTATTCCAAACACATTCTTTGTACCATTCATCTTTTCATTCTCTGCCTCTACATCATCATCTGCATATCCCCATTCAGTCACTATAACAGGGTAACTCGACACATATTCCGGCATATACTTCTGCCAGAATACCCTGTCAGGATACACATGCATAGAAAATGCGATATTGTCATCGTCGACTCCAAGCTCATCAAGCCAGCCAAGATCATAACAATAATCTGGACTGCCTACGATTATGAGCTGCTTTGATCCGGCATCTCTGATGACACTCACAAGGCTGTCAGCACATCTCTTCCACTCTGAATCGCTCATGCCCACAGGTTCATTGTATATCTCATATATTACATTTGGCACATTCTTGAAATAGGTCGCAACAGCTTTCCAGAATTCAGCGGAATAATCCAGGGGATTATCCTTTATATCCGGCATCTCATCTCCCGTACCATCTATCGGATTGCCGGTGTAGTCCCAATCAATAATCACGTAATTGCCATTCTCTCCTGCCCAGGCCACTATGCGGTCAAGATATCTCCACAGATAATAATCATCTCTCTTATATTCTGCCGGTGACACAGGAACCCTGATGGCGTTCCCGCCCAATTTGAACACTCCATCATAAAAATCTTCTTTAAACCGTTTTTCTTTATAGAGTTCATGCGATTCCGGAACTTCCACACCTCTGAGCATGACCTTCTCACCGTCAGAATCATATATTGCGTTTCCCTTTGTCAAAAGTTCAGAAGGATATTTCTTTGTATCACCGATAAACTCTGCTCTTGTACCAACCGGTGTAAGGAATTCTCCTCCGTTCTTTATATACTTCACAGCAAATATAACCGCCGTCGCTGCTACAGCCGCTATTATAACTATTAAGATGATTCTTAGCTGTCTCTTCATATATGCTCCTCCAAGTCGTCGAACATCAGCCTGTCTCAAGCCGTTCATACATAAAGTGTACCAAAAAATATAGATATCTTCAATACAAAGTACAGACAGCTGCGGAGCAATCAACGATCACACCACAGCTGTCTGCACTCAATCCATATATATGTCTTACAGATTTCTGAATCTGCTGTATCTGTCCTGAGCTATCTCATCAGAAGACATCTCACTGTACTTCTTCAGAAACTCTTTTATATTCATCTTCAGATATTTGCCTATATATGGCACAGACTCCTCATCTGCTCCGCCATACTCAGGAACTACCTGCTCGATAACGTTAAGCCTCTTCAAATCCTGTGCGGTTATCTGCATAACCTCCGCAGCTTCCTCTGCTCTGTTGCTATCTTTCCAGAGAATAGAAGCATATCCCTCTGGAGAAAGGATTGAATATGTGGCATTCTCAAGCATCCACACTTCATTGCCCACCGCGAGAGCAAGAGCTCCACCGCTGCCGCCTTCTCCTATGAGAATACAGAGTACAGGAACCTTGAGCGATGACATCTCATAGAGGTTTCTCGCTATTGCCTCACCCATTCCTCGCTCCTCAGCCTCAAGTCCACAGAATGCTCCAGGAGTATTTACAAATGTGATTATTGGTCTTCCAAACTTTTCTGCCTGCTTCATCAGACGAAGAGCCTTTCTATATCCGTCAGGAAGCGGCATACCAAAGTTTCTCTCCATACACTCTGCAATAGAAGCACCTTTGACCTGTGATATAACAGTTACAGGCTGTCCATCTATATGACCTATACCACCCACGATGGCTCTGTCATCGTTCATAGTCCTGTCTCCGTGCATCTCACGGAAATCATCACATATATATTTTACATAGTCAAATCCTGAAGGTCTGGTCATCTGACGCGCGCCCTTAAGTTTCTCCCATGGGCTCTTCGGCTCATCATCCTTAAGTCTCTCCTTCAGTATCTCGCTTATATCAAACTTTTCGTCCACAACATCTTTGTCAAAGTTTGCATATCCCTGTCTCTGCTTATGTGTCACGATAAGATCATACATAGTGTCTTTCATCTTATCTCTGGTGATTATACCATCTATGATGCCGTGCTCAACAAGAAACTCTGATCTCTGGAAGCCCTCTGGGAGCTCCTGTCCTATAGTCTGCTTGATAACTCTTGGTCCGGCAAATCCTACAAGCGCACCCGGCTCACCGAGAATGATATCACCGAGCATTGCAAAGCTTGCTGTCACACCACCTGTTGTAGGATCTGTAAGTATGGACACATACAGAAGTCCTGCATCCGAATGCTTCTTGAACGCAGCAGATGTCTTTGCCATCTGCATCAGGGATATGATTCCCTCCTGCATACGCGCACCGCCTGAACAACAGAACATGAATACCGGAAGTTTCTCCTCTGTAGCCTTCTCAACCGCTCTGGCTATCTTCTCACCCACAACATATCCCATGCTGCTCATAAGGAATCTGGCATCGCACACACCGATCACAGCAGGCTCACCATTGATGGTTGCCTTTCCAATGGTAACTGCTTCCTTGAGGTTTGTCTTTGCCTGTGCTGCGGCAACCTTATCCTCATAGCCCTCTGTTCCAAGCGGATTTGAACTTGGCATATCCTCAAACCAAGGCTCAAATGACTTGGGATCCGTAACCATACGGATTCTATTCTTTGTCTTTACTCTGAAATAAGAACCGCACTCATAACATATATACTTTGCATTCTTAACTCTTTCTTTCTCAACTTCTTTGCCGCACTTAGGACACTTTACCATCTCGATCTTCGGTGCTTCCTGAACATTCTCTGTGGTCTTAGCTTTCTCAGCCTCTTTGGCTGCAAGTATCTCTGCATCCTTTGCTTTTTTCTTTATAAATAACATGATTACTACTCCTTATACTTCTGTAATACGATACATGCATTGTGTCCACCGAATCCAAGTGAGTTGCTGATAGCAACATCGACATCCATCTCACATGGCTCTTTACAGTAATCCAGATCAAGTTCCTCTTCGCTCTCGATAAGGCCTCTTGTTCTGTGAATATAACCTTCCTCTATACTCTTGACACAGGCAATAGCTTCGATGGCACCAGCTGCACCGAGAAGATGTCCTGTCATTGACTTTGTTGAGTTGATCTTGATATCCTTTGCATGATCTCCAAATGCCTTCTTGATCGCACGTGTCTCAACGAGATCGTTCAGGTGTGTACTTGTACCATGTGCATTGATATACTGAACTGCATCAAGTGGAAGTCCGGCATCATTAACTGCATTCTTCATTGCAACTGCAGGACCCTCTCCTGACTCCTCAGGTGCTGTGATGTGATATGCATCGCTTGAACATCCATATCCTGAAAGTTCAGCATAGATCTTTGCACCTCTTGCCTTTGCATGCTCAAGCTCCTCAAGAATAACTATACCTGCACCCTCACCGAGAACAAATCCGCTTCTGTCCTTATCGAATGGAATAGAACATCTGTCTGGATCTGTAGATGATGTAAGCGCTGTCAGTGAATCAAATGTAGATATACCGATCGGCGAAACTGCTGCCTCGCATCCACCGGCTACCATGACATCAGCATCTCCGTACTGGATTGTTCTGAACGCCTCGCCTATACTGTTCGTTCCAGAAGCACACGCTGTTACAACATCTATGCTCTTGCCTTTAAGTCCAAACTGGATTGCAACGTTACCTGCTGCAATGTTGCTGATCATCATAGGAACAACGAATGGACTGACACGGAGAGGTCCTTTTGTAAGAATAGTTCCATACGCATTCTCAAGCTCCTGAAGTGAACCTACACCAGATCCGATACATGTTCCAACTCTGTATGCGTCCTCTTCTGCCATATCTATTCCCGAATCTGCCATTGCTTCCTGAGTAGCCTTAACTGCAAACTGTGTGAATCTTGCCATACGTCTTGCTGACTTTGGATCTATATAATCCTTTGCCACAAAATTCTTAACCTCTCCTACAAGTTTACACTTATATGCGGAAGCATCAAACTGAGTGATAGGTCCAAAGCCATGTCTGCCTTCCTTCAGCGAATTCCAGTATTCATCAACTGTATTGCCGACTGGGGTTATAGCTCCTATACCTGTAATTACAACTCTCTTTTTCATACTTATCTCCTTGCACTGCATTTTTCTGTTAATATTGTGAAAGTACGCCTTGTATATACAGCCTCAAAAGGCATAGTAATACCCTATGCGTTTTTACAACTTTTTTTATTATACTCCAACTATTTCTTGTTTGGAAGTAATAGTAACCATGTTTTTTTATTAAAATTCGATAAAGACTCCCATTTCAGAGTTTTTCTTTCATGGTTTTGAATATAAATTTCTTACTTATGTAATAGTTGAGGACTATTACCAAAACTGATGTAAACGCCTTGATTCCCATGGCCCAGAGCTTCAACACCTCTACCAGCAGAAATATCAGCGCTTCCTCAACTATAAGTGTAAACACTCTGCTCACATAAAATGATATAAGCTCCCTGACAAACTCCCCAGCAGTCTCGGACACCGTATGAAACACAGATTTCCTGTTTGTGACAAACGACACAAAATTATACAATATCCATGCCAGAAAATTCGCCCTTACCGGATCTATCCCGCATTTGTACATGAAGATCCAGGCGGAGCCCAGATTTACAATTCCAACAACTACCCCCCACATGATATAAATATATATCTCCTTAGGGATTTTTTTCATTTTGTCGATCAAAAACATACGACGCCCTCTCACCCTGTCATCCTCTCATGTTCAGCAGCTAACCGGTGCAAAACATGCCCCGCCGGCATCATCTGGCTACATCAAGCTCTGCCACCAGCCCGGCATACTCAGGAAACTCTCTCTCTATACGATCACACAGTTTTCTGTTGAACTCAACTCTCTTCTGATAGTTGAATTTCAATATATTCTTATATCCCCATATATGTGTGAACATGTCCTGTCTCTCAATATCCGCGGCCTCAGGAAAAAAAGATGACACTTCTATCCCTTTCTGCCGTGCACACAAAGCCAGCATCCGCTGTTCCGCAAATACCATGTGACACAGATTCTCATCTTTCTCCAGGCAATTCTCCATAAAATCAACAGCTTTGTCCACATAATAATTCTTAAACTCATTATCACGGATATATAACATGCAAGTATTTACCGCCGGCTCATCCCAGTCCCAGTCCGAGTCAAAGCTGTAAGAATCATTCATATTAAAAAAACTCTTATCAGGATACACGTCCGGATACAGTCCTTCTCTATGTATTGCGCATACATCTGCGCCATCTATGTACCCGGATACATTTTTCCATACGATCAGATCCATATCCACCATAACAGAAGGCATATCCACAAGCCTCAATGCATACAGTTTCCCCGCCGCCCAGAACACCCGGGGCGGCACACTGCCCGGCACGTGAATTTCCTTTAATCCACCATCCCATATATCCGCAATTCCTTTTTCTCCTATAAAATCAATGGCCCTTGAATCACCATACATGGTGACAGGGCCATTATTCTTTCTCCACATAAGAGCTGACAAAATCATGGTAAGCAGTTCATAATCCTGCATATCATATGTGTCTCTATCATTATTCTGAAAAAACGGGGCAGTCCACAATGTGTGAAACCCTTTTATCTCCGCCATAAATCCTCCATCTAACATCATATAGCACATCAGATAAGATCAAGTCCATATCCAAATGCCGCATTACCGCCAATCCTTCTGGTCGGTCTCCTGTGCCTGTTTATGAGCTGCCACTGCGCAGGAAATGCTTCGTATATTACAGGCTTTTGGCCGATAGAGAGATCTTCTTCAGACTGCAATTCAGGAATCCTGTGTGACATATCAAAAACGCCTCTTATCTGGCTGCCTGAAAGCAGGCGCAAGCCTCTCTGACTACCGGAAAGCATTCTCATCCCGCTGCCACCAGACATATATCTCTGACTGCCCGAAAGCAGGCGCAGACCTCTCTGACTTCCGAAAAGCATCCTCATACCGCTACCGCCATACACATATCTCTGGCTGCCCGAAAGCAGGCGCAAGCCTCTCTGACTTCCAGAAAGCATTCTCATACCGCTGCCGCCATACACATATCTCTGGCTGCCCGAAAGCAGGCGCAGACCTCTTTGACTTCCGAAAAGCATCCGAAATCCGCCCTGGCTGCCAAACAACTCTCTCATACGGCTTCCACTCCATACAAATCTTCCACTTCCGGCCGATGATACCGACGAACCTGTATGGCTTCCCGCAGTCTCATCTCTGCCATCTGGATGCTGCTTACAACCTAACTCCTCATATCGGTCTTCAAACGGTCTAAGCTCGCCACCGCCAAATTCCACGCTGTATGGCCTTCCATCCAGCATAGTAAATGTTCTGTACGGATACAACCCGCTGCCTCTTGAAACAAACTTCATATATACCGGAAGTCCACATTCAAGTCTGTGAAATATGTAAGCCTGGGATATCGTGGTTTTGACAAAATATCCCCCTGATGGAAGAGGATACGCAAGCCTCCTGTTGATATCCTCATCCCATTCAATATATACATAGAATTCTCCAGTCTGCGCATTGTAATTGCGCAGATCGAAATACGCTCTGCCCACTGTCATGGGCAGCATCTTTATTATTCTGTTATCATATGTAAACTGATCTTCATCAGCGCCCCTATCTAACGACGAATATATGTAACCCACACACAATCTCCATTTCCAAACTAGCCAGTTTTCACATACTATCCGACCAATTGCTTTATACTATGTATGGTACTCTATTTTCACACATAATTCAATTTATTTAAACAATAATAAATCATCTTTACAAGACATTTTTATTGTCCAAATGTCAGCACATAATATCTTACGAAGCCCTCTTTATCATTATCCAGTGCAATAAATACAGCAGCACCTATTGTCTTGTATGATGTACTGAGCATATTTCTGTCATGCGCTGTAGATTTTGTCCATGCTCTAAACGCCAGATCCCCTGAACTGAAACCACACGCCAGATTCTCGCCAAAAAGCTCATACATAGACTTTGTACACAGCGTTCCATTTGGCCTTGTGTGGTCATATGTATTGCTTATCTCCTTGGCTCTGGTTGTTGCTGTCTCCGTCAGTGATTTTGATATCTTAAGCGGTGAAAGGCCATTGTCTATACGATACTGATTTACTTCCTGCATCAAAGCCTGCGCCTCTTCCAGCTCATAATATCCATATACGCTTGTAGTTCTTCCATTGCCAAGATCTATGCTATAATTTCTCTTTACTGACAGATCATACTCCTTCTTATAGACAATGCCATAGCCATTTACATATGCAAGATATCCATTTGATGTCTTATACACGCCGGCTTTTGTCACTCTTCTTCCATATCCATCAAAATAGTAGCTGGATTTATCTATCTTTCTTATTGTTCTGGTTATAGCCTTCCATTTTCCACTCTGGAATGTGTAACCTCTTTTTGTTGAAGAATCGTAACATATTGTCGCTATTCCGCGGTTGTTAAAATAATACTTTGTGTCTCCAACATTCTTCCACACCTGTTTTCTCTGAACCCAACTGTTCTTACTGTAGTTCAGATCAAAATAAGTCTTTATTCCATTTTTACTTATGTACTTAGCTGTCACATATCCCGATCTGCTTACATAATAATATTCTGTTGATGATGCCTTCTTCCATCCATTTGCCAAGGCTCTTACACCATCTTTATTGTAGAAATAATACTTTTTTCCATTCAGTTTATCAAGCTTGTTCCTGACCTTTACATATCCCTTTGTCTTTGCTGAATACGTATATAATGTCCTTGATGAAACATTATACACCTTAGTTCCTACACCGTATTTGTTGATATATATCAGCTTACTTCCTGTATTTATCCACATATTCTTGCTTGACACCCACAACTTTTTGGATGCATTATAAGCAGAGGCAACATACAGCTTGTTTGATCTGTAAACCTTCCTTATCACCGTTCCGTTTGTTCCAACATACACATATACGCCATCTTCAGGACTATACCAGCCCTTTTTAGTAGTCTTTTTTGACTGCAAGTTGAAATAATAATTCTTTCCATCTCTCAAGGTAACCATCTGGTTTCTTGCTGGCACAAATTTCTTTTTACTGTTTAACACAGATGCCTTTCTTGTCGCTCTGTCATATACAGTTGTACATATTCCATATTTGTTGAAATAATAATCTTTATTGTCTACAGTCTGCCATGAGTTAGTATACTTCTTCCACATAAGTCCGCTTTTCTGGTAACTGTACATGTTGATGATACTTCCTGAGCGCACAAATTTCTTTGTAACCCTGCTGTTCTTTGAAACATAATATTTATTTGCTGAATCAGTTACATACCATCCCTCTTTGCTTACCTGCACACCATTTGCATCAAACACATATACATATCCGTCCTTAAGCACAAATGCGAGATTGCTTGCCTTTGTCTTCCTGCCGCTTCTGTACAGGCTCAGCACCTTTGTAGTTGTGTTATATGACTCTGTCACATGACCAGCCTTGCTTATGCGCAGATCCTCATCATTCACACTTATCCAGCCTGGCGTTGTATACGCAACACCTTCTTTATAATATCTGAAGTATCCGTCGCTATCCAGGATAATTCCTGCCTTATCTGCATCTGTAGAAGTTGCAATCACTGCCACGTCAGCCTCATCAGCCCGGGTGATCACATTTGCCGAAAAGATAACCGCCACAGTAAGGACAACAGCTATCACACTGACTATAATCTTCTTCATGTCCGTGCGGCTCTCCGCATTATCTCTCTTCTTAGACATTCTTATGCCCTCCTTATGATATATTGAGCAGGCGCATTCCATAGCACTTCGTGCGGCGCCTGCATTATCACAAGGTATCCCCCGCTTCGCGGTTCCCCCTTATGATACATTATTGAGCAGGCGCATTCCATAGCACTTCGTGCGGCGCCTACATTATCACAAGGTATCCCCCGCTTCGCGGTTCCCCCTTATGATACAGCTCGTAGTATACACGTGTTACATGTTTTTTACAAGTATAACTTTTTTAGGGATTTTTTGTTACAATTCTGTTACATATATCATTGTTGTGAATTGTCCATCTTCTATGATAAAATGCAGATTAGACAATGAACTGATGCAGATCAGTAGAAAGGAACATATAATGAGTGCTATTGTTACATTAAAAAAAGGGGAGGGCCGTCTCTTGAAATCAGGCGGCGCATGGATATTTGACAACGAGGTGGACTCTATAACAGGGAACTTCGAAAACGGTGATATCATTATAGTGAACGACTTTGACGGATATCATCTCGGCAAAGGATTCATTAATACGAACTCCAAGATCATCATCCGTATGCTCACCAGGGATGTGAATACCGATATCAATGAAGAATTCTTTACCAAGAGACTACAGGATGCCTGGGACTACAGAAAGAAGACTGTCGATACCAGCAGCTGCCGAATTGTATTTGGAGAAGCTGATTTTCTGCCCGGAATCGTCATTGACAAATTTGAAAATGTTCTCGTTGTAGAATCTCTTGCCCTCGGCATTGATAAAGTTAAAAATTTGTTAATAAATATTTTAAAAAATATACTTAAAAATGATGGTATAATAATTCAGGGTGTTTATGAACGCAGCGATGCGAAAGTGAGAAAACATGAGGGGATGGATCCTTATAAGGGATTTATCGGTGACGAGTTTGACACCGATGTTCAGATAAATGAAAATGGCGTTCGATATATTGTCGATGTGAAAGACGGTCAGAAGACCGGATTCTTCCTGGATCAGAAGTATAATCGTCTTGCCATTCAACGGATATGCAAAGGCGCAAAGGTTCTTGACTGCTTTACGCACACAGGATCATTTGCACTCAATGCCGGTATAGCCGGGGCTAGAAGCGTTGTGGGAGTAGACGCATCAGAACTGGCGATAGCACAGGCACGTGAAAATGCAAAACTAAACGGACTCGAAGACACAGTCACATTCCAGTGCAGAGATGTCTTTGACCTTCTTCCAGAATTAGAATCTAAAGGGGAGCAGTTTGACGTAGTCATTCTGGATCCACCCGCATTCACAAAGTCAAGAAACTCAATAAAGAACGCTGTCAAGGGGTATCGAGAGATAAACCTGCGCGCAATGAAGCTTGTAAGAGATGGGGGATTTCTCGCAACATGTTCATGTTCACATTTCATGGATTTTGAGCTGTTCACCAAAACCATCAGACAGGCTGCCACGAATTCGCACGTTAGGCTTCGTCAGGTAGAATTCCGGACACAGGCTCCTGACCACCCGATTTTGTGGGCTGCAGATGAATCTTATTATCTGAAGTTCTACATATTTCAAGTAATAAAGGAGAGATGACACAATGCAACTAATACAGAGAAATAAGGATTCTGCATATTTACAATACGACAAGTATGTTGATTATGACAATCCTATCGTCGCCGCAAAAGCAAAAGAACTGGCAGATAAGTGCAAGAGCAGCGACGAGATCATACAGGCATGTTACTATTTTGTCCGCGATGAGATTTCTCACACATATGATAGCAATTTTACAGTTATTACGATCAGCGCCTCGGACGTTCTTGAAGCGCGCACAGGAATCAGCTACTCAAAAGCAAACCTGCTGGCTGCACTTCTCCGTGCCAATAACTTTTACACCGGCTTTTGTTATGTACGTCTCAAGCACAAAGGCGGCAAGCTTGCCATGCATGCACTGAATGCCGTATATCACCCTGATCTTAAGAAATGGATCAGACTTGATGCAAGAGGCAACAAATATGGCGGTTTCAACGCCGACTATACACACAACGAATCTCAGATGGGACGCGAAATAGACTCTGCCGCAGGCGAATATGTCTTTAATGACCTCATTGCAGTACCTCTGCCATCAACCATGAGAATTCTTGAGAACAGCACAAACTTCCTCAAGATGTACTTCAATGATATGCCTGATTACGACGATTAGATGGAGACTAGGAGTTTATGGCGAAAACCAAACAGAAAACAATACTGAAGATATCCTTCAACTCACCGGTAGTTCTGGGATTTGCCCTTATTTGTCTGGGAGCATATCTGCTGAACTGCCTGACAAGCGGCAGGAGCAACATCCTTTTATTTGAGGTATATAGAGCGCCCCTGACCGACCCGCTTACATACATCAGAATGTTCACACATGTATTTGGACACGCAAGCTGGAGTCATCTCATCAACAACATGACTCTGCTTCTGGTAATCGGCCCGCTGCTTGAAGAAAAATACGGATCAGCTGACATGCTCGTAGTCACCATTACAACAGCATTTATGACAGGACTTGTCCACTTCATCTTTTTCCCGGGAACGGCACTGCTGGGGGCAAGCGGAGTAGTATTCGCTTACATTCTTCTGTCATCATTTGCATGTATTAAGGATGGATCTATACCACTCACATTTATTCTTGTTGCCGTATTGTATATAGGCGGCCAGGTTGTCGATGGAGTATTTATAAAGGACAATGTCTCCAATATCACCCATATAATAGGAGGTATTATAGGAGCGTTCTTTGGATATATAGCGAATATCAGAAAATGATCTTATTTGTCATACATATAACCCGTTACAAATCAGAATCAAGACAGAGCCTGTGCATATGTAATCACACCCGACTTACATATATACAGGCTCTACTTTATATCTCTGTCAGATATAATGACAGACAGTATTATCTATATATTTCTTTCTATAACTCTAATATTTCATCCGGAGTTTCTACTATGTGGTCAGCTCCGGCAGCCTCAAATTCTCCCCTGCTGCCATAGCCATAGAGGACACCTATAGTCTGGAGGCCGCAGGCTTTACCGCCTTCTATGTCGTAACGTCTGTCGCCTATCATTACAGCCTGTCCGTCCTGAATCATTTCTTCTGTCAAATCGTGATCTTTTTTAAGGCTTTCAAGCACCTGGGATATGATATTCTTCTTGTCTGATCCAGTTCCGTCTGGATTGCTTCCAACAACAACATCAAAGTATTTTCTCACATCAAATTTTTCAAGTATTCGAAGCGTCGGCTCAGTCGGTTTACTGGTTGCCACCGAGAGTACGCACCCTCTCTCCTTTAGAGAACGAAGGGTATCTTCCACTTCATCATACACCTCTGCCTCGAAGAGACCCACCACGTTGTATCTCTCTCTATACTTCGCAACCATCTCCTTTGCTTTCGCATCATCCATGCCGAACTCTCTCACGAAAGAATCATACAGTGAAGGTCCTATAAAACTTCTGAACACTGGCTGCTCCGGGTACGGAATGCCCGCCCAGTCCAGTGCATATTTTATACAATTAAATATTCCTTCCTCTGACTTAGTGATAGTGCCATCCAGATCAAACAACAAATATCTGTACATACGTCCTCCTTGTAAAATTGTATACTTGAAAACCTGCAGCTTTGCAAATAAGTGCGTCTTCACAAGAACACCCCGCAAATTACATGAATCTGTGGGGTAGTCTTTTTATATATTATGAAATTACATGATATCTACGTCTGCAGAGTAGTCCACACCGTCGATCTTGAAACCGAACATGTTGTAGAAGTCCTCCCAGTATCCATCAATATCGGCGATATCTTTTACATTGTCATTGTTTACTGTATCCCAATGCTCTGCAACAACCGCCTGAACATCATCTCTCATCTCCCAATCGTCCATACGGATAAATCCGTTATCATCAACCTGGGTGTCGTCCAGAATCTTGTCCATAAACAGTCTCTGCATCTGCTCTATACAACCCTCATGGAGACCTTTCTCCTTCATAACTTTGTAGAGAAGTGTGATGTACAGAGGAACGATAGGAATTGCCGCACTTGACTGAGTTACAAGAGCTTTGTTGATTGCTATCTTTGCCTTTATGTTAGGGAATCTCTCATTTATGATATCTGCTGACTTGTACAGATCCTTCTTTGCCTGTCCGATAGATCCCTCAGCATAAATCGGGAATGTGATCTTTGGTCCTATATATGAATACGCAACTGTGATCACATTATCAGCTAAAACTCCCGCATCAGAGAGTGCCTGCATCCAGTCGATCCAGTCCTCGCCGCCCATGACCTTGATGGTTGCTTTGATCTCGTCCTCATTTGCCGCTGTGATATGCGCCTCTGTGATTGTGTTGTCCTTGAGTACAAGAGTCTTGTTGGTGTATTCATCGCCAACTGTCTTGAGAACTGATGTGTACTTTGTTCCATCAGGTGTAGTTCTTCTAGGCGCTGCAAGGCTGTATACGATCATATCGATCTTGCCCATGTCTGCCTTTATGGTTTCAATCACCTGCTCCTTGATCTCCACTGAGAAAGCATCGCCATTTATAGACTTAGCATAGAGACCAGCCTTATGAGCCTCCTCCTCAAATGCTCTGTTGTTGTAGAAACCTGCAGTCGCTGTACGACGACCATTCGACTCCTTCTCGAACATAACTCCGAGGGTATCTGCACCATAGCCAAATGCTACTGCGATACGTGAAGCAAGTCCATAGCCTGTTGATGAGCCGATCACAAGAACCTTCTTAGGTGCTTCCCCGCTCTTTGCTGCTCCCTTTGACTTTACATACTCAATCTGGTTCTTCACGTTCTGTGCACATCCGACAGGATGAGCTGTTGTACATATAAAATCCTTTACTCTTGGTTCAACTACCATCTCAAATTCTCCTTATAAAACATAATATATTTTCTAGTGCTCCTTGTTGGCAAACTTGGTATATTCCTGCAGCCATACCAGATCCACAGATCCTGTGGCACCTTTTCTCTGCTTGGCTATGATTATCTCCGATATACCCTTCTTGTCCGTATCCGGATTATAATAGTCATCTCTGTAAATGAACATAACCACATCGGCATCCTGCTCTATAGATCCTGACTCACGGAGATCCGCAAGCACAGGTCTGTGATCCGGTCTACGGTCAACATCTCGGTTAAGCTGTGAAAGTGCTATAACCGGAACATCCAGCTCTCTGGCCAACATCTTCAACGATCTGGACATATCAGATACGAACTGCTGTCTCGACTCCACTCTTCCCGTGGTACTCATCAGCTGCAGGTAGTCGATGATTATCAGTCCAAGGCCATTCTTATTCTTAAGCTTTCTGCATTTTGATCTCAGCTCAGATATGGTCAGAGCTGATGTATCTTCTATAAACAAAGGTGATGCCGCTATACTCTCAGAGCTTGCAAGCACCTGATCCCAATCATCCTCAGCAAGCTGTCCTGTCTGCACCTTCTGTGAGTCCACCAGCGCATCCATGGCTATCATACGTGTTACAAGCTGTTCTTTGTCCATCTCCAGGTTAAATATAACTGTAGGGATCTTCTTTCTCACCGCCACATGATGGGCAATATTCAGAACAAATGCGGTCTTACCCATGGCAGGTCTCGCCGCAACAAGTATGAACTCCGATCCATGCAGACCGGTAAGCATATTGTCCAGATCTATAAATCCCGTAGGAATACCAGTTACCCTGGTGTTCTTTCTCGATGCCGCCTCTATCTGATCTATGACATTCATGACGACCTTGTCGATCGGCACGAAATCATTCGCACCGTTTCGTTCCTTGATGATGTTGAACACGCCGCTCTCTGCACGTTCCAAAAGCACCTCGACTCCCTCCGAGTCAAGATAACAATCCTTCTCCACTGTCTCGCACAACTTGATGGTCTTACGCAAAACAGACTTGTCAGCAACGATCTGTGCATAATGCTTTGCATTCACAGACGTTGGGACAGTGTCCAGTATCTCTGCTATTACCTTGGAACTTATGACTTCATCAGGTACATTGTTCTCATCGAGCTTATTCTTAAGCGTGACAAGATCTACCGCCTTGCCCTCTTTGAAAAGCTCCACCATATTCTCAAACAGTATTCCATACTGCCGATTGAAGAAGTCGTCGCTCACAAGCATATCCGCCGCATCCACTATAGCATCTCTGTCCATAAGCATGGAACCGATGACCGACTTCTCAGCATCGAGATTGTAGGGAAGTTTTCTCTTTACAAATGCGTCTTCCATGGCAGTTAAGCCTCCTCAACCTTTACGCTGAGTTCTGCCTGAACCTCCGGATGAAGTTTGATCTTAACCGTAAAACTTCCGACCGCCTTGATGGAATCCTTCATAACTATCTTCTTCTTGTCTATATCCTTTCCAAGCTGATTCTTAAGCGCATCTGAAATCTCCTTTGTCGACACAGATCCAAATGATCTTCCTCCTTCGCCGACCTTGATCTTCACTGTTACTGATGACTTCTCAAGCTCAGCAGCAAGTGACTTTGCCTCCGCAAGATTTTCAGCAGCTACTTTCTCATCATGTGCCTTCTTCAGTTTGAAATCATTGAGATTCTTAGGTGTAGCCTCAATTCCCAGCTTCTTTGGAATGATGAAATTCCTTGCATATCCCTCATTCACCTCAACCATCGCATCTTTCTTGCCAAGGCTCTTTACATCCTGTAATAATATAACTTTCATGTTCTATATGTCTCCTTCCTTGTACATCTCATTGAGCAGCTCCACAAGCTCTTTCTTTATATCCTCAGCGTTTGCATTTGCAAACTGGGCAGCTGCAACATTCGCATGACCGCCACCACCCATGCGCTCCATGATGATCTGTACATTCACATCATCTATGGCTCTCGCGCTTATCTTTACATCGGATCCCATCTGGGCTATGACAAATGACGCTCTGACGCCTGCTATGTCAAGCATCTCATTTGCAATCTTTGCAGTGAGCACCAACGGAGATTCAGGTCCCTTCTCCGGTGTGATGATTGATATTGCAAATGAATCAAGCACCATCTCGGCATGACTGACCCCGGCTGCTTTCTGCCTGTATGTCTCAATATCTGTTCTAAACATCTTTCTGACACGCATGACATCAGCGCCGCTTCTCTTGAGGAATGCCGCAGCCTCAAAAGTCCTCACGCCTGTCTTGCTCAGGAAATTATCTGTATCTATCAATATTCCAGCATACATGGCATCCGCCTCAGTTGGTCTGAGCTTGATCTTCTCATCCATGTATTGCAGCATCTCTGCGATCATCTCACATGCCGACGACGCAAATGGCTCTATATAAGAGAGTGTAGCATTTGCAATAACATCCCTTGTCTGTCTGTGATGGTCAAATACAACAATGCTCTTCGCATAGGAAAGCAGTTCCTCACATTCGGTAAGTGTAGGATTGTTCACATCCGTAACAACTACAACAGTATCGTCATCCACCAGACCAAGCGCCTGGTCGTTATTGATGATCATATCATCCGGGTAAATGCTGCTTGTAGTAAAGTTGCCGTATATAGGACTGATTGCCGATGAGACCTCATTTACAACAATATGAGCTTTCTTGCCCATGGCTGTCACCATCTTGTAAATACCTATGCCTGAACCAAATGCATCCATATCCGGGTTCTTGTGCGCCATGATGATAACCTTCTCCTTGGTCTCAAGAAGCTCCATAAAGGCAAGCGTCTTGACCCTCGCCTTGACCCTTGTAGACTTCTCAGTTCCCTGGCTTTTGCCACCAAAATAAGTTATCCTGTCGGCAGATTTGATAACAGCCTGGTCGCCGCCTCTTCCAAGAGCCAGCTCCATAGCCGATCTCGCAGCCTCAAAGTTCTCTATAAAACTCTTGTAATCCGTACCCAGACTTATACTTAATGTAAGCGGAAGATCATTTCCTATGTTGATGGCCTTTACCTCATCTAACAAAGCGAATTTGTTCTCCCTCAGCTGGTCAAGGTACTTCTGCGGCATAACGAACATATACTTGTCCTTCTCCAGGTTCTTGACTATCGCATCCACATTCGCCATATACTTGTTGATCTTTCTGTCGACAAGGGCAACCAGAAGGGAATGCCGTACCTCCTCAAGAGATTCAAATATCTCGTCGTAATTGTCTATATATATAAGACCTGCAACCAGCTTCTGGTCATGGTTTTCCTGTGTGAGCTGTTTTACGACTGTGGTATCAAACATATAAAAAGCAAGGAAAGTGTCCGTCTTGCCATGATGTCGTAAGCCGTGGGCAGAATCAGCCCTGATGCCATCATCAGTCTTTAACCCCTCTCCATCACCTTTCTTCTCACCTTCATCGGCTTCCTCAGGATCAGGCTCGATTTTATTTACCTGCACCCTGCGTATCTCATACCGATACTGATGGCCACTAAACGCAATCTCTCCCTCTGTTACATTCTCCTGATATGGAAGACTCTCTTCTGTAACTTCCTCAAACACCTGTACTATGTTAAGCTTCATCAGCTTTCTCTTGCTGGTCTCCGTGATGCGGGAAAATTCATCATTCACCCACACTACCTTTCCATCCTCATCAAGGAGCGCATAAGGAACCGGAAACTCCTTTATCAGCTCCTTCTGCATCTTGCCATGTTCCATGGCAAATTCCACATAACGATCTTTGGATAGAGAAATCATTCGCAGGTAGACTATGATGGATATCGTACTATATATAATTGTAAACACAGTAGCCATAACTCCTGCGCCTATGCCTGCAAAGTACATAAACACTGTCATCAGACAGAACATTCCTATCAGATACAACGGAACCTGTCTGTATCGGTTATACAGCCCCTCTACATCTCTCATCTCGTTCATATGTCACTGCCTTTCTAATCCTTACATCAACAATTTAAGTGTCGTGCTCCCATCGAGCCTATACACTTCATAAGTATAACATTGTGCCAATCCGATTACAAGAAATATAGAATTGCAAAAAAATACAGGTGATACGCTTATCAAAGCAAAAGCCTGAACCGGCTCCACCATCTGCGTATACACCTGTATTTTTATATTACGTATTTATATTCTATATATCACATATTGCATGCACCATGCACACATCTGCAGGTTTCCCCCGGCTCTGTATTGATTAGCCGTTGATCCTTGCAAGCAGCTCTTTGCCAAGCTCCTCGTTTCCAGGCTTGCCGAGAAGAGCGAACATGTTCTTCTTGTAGCTCTCCACACCTGGCTGGTTGAATGGGTTTACACCGAGTGTGTATCCACTTACACCACATGCGAACTCAAATGTGTAGAACAGCTCACCGAGAGTAAACTCATCGATCTTGTCGATGTTGATCTGGATGATAGGTATTCCGCCGTCTGCATGTGCAAGGATAGTTCCGTTCATAGCACTCTTGTTTGCGAAATCAACAGTCTTTCCTGCAAGATAGTTAAGTCCGTCAAGATCTGAGTCCTCAGCCTCCATAACGATCTCACATGTTGGATTTACAACATTGATAACTGTCTCGAAATGATTCTGTGAACCCTGCTGGATGAACTGTCCAAGTGAGTGAAGGTCTGTTGTAAAGTCTGTAGCTGTTGGGAAAAGTCCCTTGCCATCCTTGCCCTCGCTCTCGCCGTAGAGCTGCTTCCACCACTCTGATACATAATGGAGTGCCGGCTCAAAGTTAGCAAGGATCTCGATTGACTTGCCCTTATTGTACAGTACATTTCTTACTGCTGCATACTTCATAGCATCTGAATCGTCGAAGTCCTGTGCAAGACAATCCTTTCTTGCTGAAGCTGCACCTTCCATAAGCTTATCTATATCAGCACCGCTTACTGCGATTGGCAGAAGACCAACTGCTGTGAGAACTGAGAAACGTCCTCCTACATCATCAGGAACTACAAATGTCTCATAGCCTTCCTCTGTTGCAAGTGTCTTTAAAGCTCCCTTTGCCTTGTCTGTTGTGGCATAAATTCTCTTAGCCGCACCTTCCTTGCCATACTTCTCAACAAGCTTCTTCTTGAAGATTCTTGAAGCGATGCCAGGCTCTGTTGTTGTACCTGACTTTGAGATGATGTTGATAGAGAAATCTCTGTCACCGATCACCTGGAGCAGGTGAGCCATGTATGTGCTGCTGATGTTTGATCCTGCATAGTAGATCTCAGGAGTCTTACGGATTGACTTGTCAACGGAATTGTAAAAGCTGTGTCTTAAAGCTTCGATGGCTGCTCTTGCACCCAGGTAAGAACCACCGATACCGATTACTACGAGCACGTCTGAATCTGCCTGTATCCTGGCTGCTGCCTTCTTGATTCTGGCAAACTCTTCCTTATCATAGTCTACTGGAAGATCGATCCATCCAAGGAAATCATTTCCCTCACCGGTCTTGTTTACAAGTGTTGCCTTTGCAGCTACAACCTGATCTTTTATTGCTGCTATATCAGCATCTGTAGCCATGGCTTTTGCATTCTTAAAATCGAAACTTACTGTCTGTGCCATTTGATTACTCTCCTTACTTGTATTAATTTTTTCACACTGAGTCAATTTTAGCAAATAGACATTCCATAATCAACCATAATATTAAAAATCCTCCGCGGGCCGTATATAACACATAGCCCGGCGGAGGATCGTCTGTTATGATTAACAACTACATCATAAAATTATATTGCTATTTTACTGTTACCTTGATAGTCGCATTTACACCGTTGTCTGCCATTACATATACAGTACATGTACCCTTAGCCTTGGCTGTGATCACGCCCGTTCTGGAGATGGTTACAACCTTTGCATTGCTGGTTCTATACTTCTCTGTGCTGATCAAATGATTAAGAGGTTTCTTCTTGGCATTCTCCAGCTTTTGTTTATATGTGATCTTGAACGTCTTGCCCTTGGTAAGTACGACTGACTTCTTGTTGACTGTAACTGATACAGCATTTGTGCATGTGGCATTCGGCATCGATACATGTATGACATTTGTCCTGCCGATGTATACCTTCTTGCCGCCAACCTTCTTGTATGCAACAGTGAAGTACTTGTACTCTCTCTTGTTATTGAGATTCTTGTCCGTGTATGTAAGTGCCTTTCCTGCGCTTGCAAGTTTATTGTAGTTATTCTTGCCGTTGCAGTATGACCAGTATACATCATAGCCTGTAGCACCTGCCACCTTCTGCCATGACTGTTTTACCTTGCCACTGATACCCTTGCCCTTCATCACGAAGAATGGAAGGTTCATTCTGTAAAGCTGTGATCCGCTTGGCTCCACCCATGGTGCCTTCTTTATGACAAGTCTTCCTATCGCAAATGTGATCTTGTAGTTAGGATTTGATCCAGCCTTCTGGCTAACCTTGATCGTATATGTTCCTGACTTCTCACCTGCAGTTCTCTTGATTATGATTCCTGTAAGCTTGTCTTTTCCAACAAGACCTGCTGCTGTATATGAGAACTTAGGATCAGCCTTGCCCTCATACTTTGACGCATCATTTGCAGTTACTCTGATCGCTTTCCTGTTTACTGTGATAGCTGCCTTGGCTGTTGCTTCCTTGTAGTTTGTGTTTCCTGCAACTGAAACTGTCACAGTAGCGGTTCCTGCACCAACTATTGTCACCTTTCCTGTGCTGTCTACCTTGACAACCTTTGTGTTGCTGCTTGTAAATGTCTGCTTGTCAGTTCTGCTGCACTTAACTGTGAGTGCGAACGGTGCTCCTCCATATGTCTTTGCTGCCACCCTGGCTACAGTGAGCGTTGTTCCAGCCTTAGTTATGTCAGCCTTGGCTGTGCTCTGGATGTCACCATCTGCTATCACATAATTTGATACTGTCTTTCCTGTAACCGTTACATCTGTTATGCTGACTGTCTTGTCTGTTCCGGCATTTGCATCTTCAAATGTTCCTGTAGCTGTGATCTCAAGCTTCTCTCCGCTTACTATGCCATCGTAGATTACGTCTGAGTAATCGAGAACTGCTGCATCTCCTCCGTCGTAAGCCTTTGACTCAGCCTTGATGCCAGATATTGCAAGTGCTCTCTTATTGATAGTGATTGTCGCATGTCCTGTCACAGTATTATATCCTCTGGCTGCAACCTTATAATATACTGTGTAAGGCTCATCTGATGCCTGACTGTACTTTGGACTCTCAGTCTCATCACATGCATCCTCTGAAGTACCATATGTGACAACTGCATTCTCAGGAATGTCTCCTGTCAATGTTATTCCGTAAGCATTTCCATCGTATGTCTTTACAACATCAGCCGCGCTTATCTCTGAAGAAGTGCTTCTTGCTGATACAGAAAATGCAACAGGTTCTGTCACATACTCGTTGTAGTTGTCAGTTGCATTCACCTTTGCGTACATATAATATGTACCAGGTTCCGCTGATGTGGAGTTCTCCCACAGCTTGCCATCTGTGTTCTGGTTCTCAGTTGTGTAATAATACTCGATCTCAGGATCTTCCTGTGCACCTGATACAACCGGTACATCCATGTCATCTCCGTATGTGTAATCACTCATATTAAGCTCAACTGTCTGGTCAAGTTTCTGGATCTCAAACTCTGCAAATGCTTCTACACCAGCCATATTTACAACTGCTTTGTAAGTACCTGCATTTGTCGGAGCGATATTGCTTGCCGGGTAAACCGTATCACCTGTTCCCTCATATGAGAGCACAGCTTCCACGCCGGTCTTTTCTGTTATCCAGTTCTTAACAGCTGCATGTGCATACACTGTTCCGTCGTACTCTCTGCTCTCCGCAGATACAGTGCAGCTGGCAGCCTCGTCTCTGCCCTGATATGCGCAGTGTACAGGGAACTCAGTCTCGCTGCAGTATGCGATTATCCTGTCATTTCGTCCTTCTTTGAGCTCATATGTCCAGTTGTGGATATGTACCATATCCAGTGACTTAGTCTCAAGTGTATAATTTGCTGTATTCGCTGTATCTCCAAGTGCAAATCTGTATGTGGATACAACCCTCTCTATTCCAGGTGTTGTGCCCCAAAAAACTACAATGTAATCGTCATCATATACCAGCTCATCGCCATCAAGGAGCCCTGAGAACTCGATTCCCTGAATAGTATAATCATCTTCAACAAGCACCTTTTCTGCTCTGATAACCTTCTTGTCGATCTTTACTGTCTCTGTACCATACGAAGGAGCGTAACCATCTGCGTATACAAGATAATATACCGTGTGCTCTCCTGCATTCTTGAATACAGGCATTTCGCTTGAGTACGCCTCATCTGATGAAGCTGAATATAAAACTACCGCACCACTTACACCAGCTGCAGGAATAACAGATGCGCTGTGCTGTTGTCCATCATATACACCTTCCCAGCCTTCTGTAGTTACACCAAGCTTTGAAGCGGTCTTTACTGTCTTTGGCTCAGACCAGAGCGATGCAGGTTTTGTACTCTTTGCAGTGATCCTTGTGCGGATCTGTACAGCCTGTCCCTCTGTGATTCCTGATATCACATAGTTACCTGCTATATTTGTATTTGTAAGAGTAGTCCAGTTGCGTCCGTCAACAGAATACTGATACTGCTGTCCGTCAACAGGATTTATCTTTATCGATGTTGAAGTCACATCTACGATCTCTATTCCATCAAGACTGCCTGTGTTCTGTATCTGCTCTACATCAGCAGGTGTAAGTCCTGTCTTGTCATTCAGTTCTGAAGGAGCAGCCGGTGTATCAGGTCTTGCCGCAATATCCATAACCGCCGGTGTATCCTCACTGTCCTTCTTTGCAATAGTTATGTTCTTTCCTATAAAGTCATAGCTCTTTCCGTTCTCGTCAGTACCCGCAAGTGGGATCTTGCCGTACATGTTGCTTGTAATATCATATGTCACGCCATCTGCTGTAACCTGATACTCAATATCCTCTCCGAGATCCCATATGTTCTCAGCAGTGTAATCTACCTGTCCGCTGACAACACCTATATCTATCACTCTGCCTACACCGAAGTTGAAGTATACGTGTCCGCCGCTTGGGAGATTTGTCCAGGACATTGTGATTCCGGAATCTACACCCTCAACCAGGGTTGCGACCTTCGAGCCACCGATATCTGCATATTTCTTTATAGTTGATTCCGTCGATGTGTTATATGCATATGTCTTTCTGGAATTGTAATATCCGATCCAGAAATAATCAGCAGGGGTTGCTGGCTTTAAGACAAATGATGGATTATCATCAACTATCTGTGCTGCTGTTGCGGCGCCAACCAGGGATACCTGCTGTACAACGCCATTCTGAACCGAAGCCATAAGAGCAGCACCATCTGAGTAATTACCGCTTGTACTGCTGTTACCGATCATTGTATCACTGCTGATGGCAAATGCTCTCTGTCCGCTCGCCATATCTATATCAAAAATCATATTGTAAGGATCTGTAGGGTCAAATGCTACCCTGAATGCATCAAGGCTTGCAGATGTTGCATTTCCTGCCGACGGCTCCGCATCACTGTTGCCGTAAGCTCTCCAATATCTGGAGTAGCTTGTACCCATCATATAATCCTTGCCGTTTTTGCTGTAATGACCAACCACATCAAATCTGTAGTCTGAGTCAACCATGTATGCCATGGTTCCATTGCTTATGTACCAGCTGCTGTATGGTTTTGTCCATAACACGCTGTCAGAGCCAGGCTTAACTGCTTTGACAGGTCTGCTGACAATGCCATCCACAACACATCTGTACCATCTGCCGTGAACTGGTGTAAACGTATATGTCTTCTCTGTTGCACCGTCTATATCCTCAAATGTTCCTCTCTTGCTGTCTGAACTCTGCCACTGATATGATGATGGAGAGCCGAGAGTATCAGCAACTAAAGTTATGGTTGATGATCCCATGGCCTTTCCATATGGGTATCCATCATTCATAAATGTGACAGGACCATCATCCTGGATAGTGAACGTGGCTGTATTGTTCGCAGGAAGCTGATAGTTCTTATTGTCAAGTGCTGTAGCTGTGGCTGTGTATGTTCCTACATCCACCGCTGCGCCTGTGATTGTCACACCACACACATCAGATCCTACAAGACTGCTGCTGTCAACCTTGGCATCCGGTATCTGTTCGCTTCCCGTATATTTCAAGGTTGTGTTCGACCACACAAGCTGAACCGTTTTCTTCTCTATAGTAAAGTCCACAGACTTTGAAAGACCGTTATAATCATCTGTCTCGGCAACTTCAAACACAGCGGTATAATCGCCGGCCTTGACAGGAGTCTCCACCTTCTTGTCAGCGGATGTGCCATCCTTCATATAATATGTAACAGTTGCTGTGCCATATCTTGACTTGTATACAGGCTGATTAGCCGCATCACCATATGTCCATCCTGTTATAGATGGAGCAGTGATCCATTTGTTTACGCCAGTCTGCCCAGTTCCTAAAGTATTGCCGCTGGCATCCTTAACGATACCTGTTGTCATATCTACACTTCCGACATATATGTCAGGATATACAGAACCATATAAAGTCCATACATACAGATAATACTTCTTGCCTGGATCAAGCTTTATTCCATTTCCTGATACGGTGTCCTTCCTTGAACCACCGGAACTACGTGTGAACGCCGACTCTGTGATCCATCCTGCAAATCCACAGCCAGATGGTGTAGAAGCACTTGCCCAACTACTATATCTATGTGATCTGGCATAACTTCCATAGTCAGTAAGCTGGCCGGATGTGAATTCCGTCTCCTGTATAGCAAGCTTACATGGTGCAGATGCATAACCACCACTAGATGTCCACGACCATCCAACCTGTGTCAGATACCCATCACTGCTCAAGGTAAAGCTGCTTATCCTCAAATTCTCCATCGCCGCTGCATATGCGGTCGATCCACCCGGCATGACCAGAATGCATGTCAGGGTCATGAACATAGCCATCAGAAATGCCACGCTTCTGGCGGCCAGTTTTTTTACTGCTGTTCGTCCTCTCATATTCTACCTCTCTTTCTTTTCAGGGAAATGTCTAAATCCCCCTTCTCATTTATAAAAACCGCTTATTTCAAGGATTTTACGCCAAAAAAATGATTATCTTGCGATAATTATTGACTCTTTTCCTCGAAATATTTATGATAATTATAATTCGCACACCGATGTGCGAGTCAATAGCTATTATGCATTTTTTACAAATTGTTTTGTGAATATTTATGGTGGCGTCAGCCTTGCAAAATGGGGATTTTGAAGTGCTGATGTTAAAGAGGGGGGGATTCGCTATTATGAGTTCTGCAAATAAAGACCTGTTTCAAATTGGTGAAGTCACAAAAAAACTTGGTGTGACAAGAAGAATGCTGCTAAACTACGAAGATCTTGGGCTTCTGACACCCGCATACAAAAATAAGAGCAGCGGCTTCCGCTACTACTCTGCCGACAACATTGCACACGTACGGATCATAAAAACACTTCAGAAACTTGGATTATCACTGTCAGAAATCAGCAGATATTTCAACAATACCGAAAACCTTGATGATATTATTGAACGTATGATTTCTCTGCGTTCCCAGCTTGACCTGTGCATAGCACAGCTTCAGCTCCGCCAGTCCCAAACGACAGACTTTGAGATTATTCATACCACTCTGCCAGCATTCACTGCATACTGCCAGGAATTTAGAGACTCTGATCTGGCACAAAAAACCAACGGTCTGCGACAGGCTTTTATCGAGGCGACCAAAATATATACATTAGACTCCATGTGCAAAATATGCATAGAAGTTTCCATCGGATCTACTTCAAACGGAAGGTACATGATACCTGTAACTACAGCTGCCGGCGTCATTGATACACATATAAAGGATATTCCACGGGTTTCAGCTATATGCATATACTATCGTGGTCCCTACGAGAACTTCCACACTGTCCAGGATAAACTGATTAACTATGCAAAAGAAAACGGCCTTACAGCCTGCGGTTATTTTCGCAATGCATTTATGGAAGGCCCTCCAACCCACGGTGCAAATAAGAACGCCTATATCACCCAGATTGCCCTGCCAGTCCAGTCTCTGACCACTGATTCTTCCTTATAACTGATACATATAATTCATATCGTCTTATGAAAATCTCTTACATACAAAAAGCTCCCCATGCAGATCACCACGATCCGCACAGGAGAGCTTTTTTCAATATTACTATTCATAATCCATCTCATCCAAAGACCTGAATTTATATCCCTCCTTCTCCAGGTTTGTGAGAACCGTATCAAGAGCCTGTGCATTTGACGATGATACGTTATGAATAAGAGGTACAGCTCCGGGATGATAGTATTTTGCGAAATGTTCTATGACATAGTCTGCACCTGGCTGATTGTTCACATCATAATCAAGGTAAGCCATACTCCAGAAGATGGTCCTGTACCCCATATCCTTAGCCAGCTGCAAAACCTGCTCACTATACTCACCGCACGGCGGTCTAAAATACTTATCCATCGGATATCCCGTCTCTTCCTCCATGAAATCAGCGCATTCTTCCAACTCATTTTTTTGTTCTTCCACACTTATTTCCGGCATACACGGATGATGCACAGTGTGATTTCCCACCTGATGCCCTTCTTCTTTCATTCTTTTTACTATATCAGGATTGTCTCTTATATATGTCATAGTCACGAAAAAGCATCCCTTTGCATCATGCTTTTTCAGCACATCCAGCATCTGCTCTGTGTATCCGTTGTCATACCCACAGTCAAATGTTAGATACATCACCTTTTCTCCTTTATCTGAGCTTTCCCTGTCAATATAATATGCATCATACTGTTCCAGCGGAAAGCTGTCATCACATCCACTTGCACCATGCTCCTTGTTTCTGACTATGTACCACGAATATTTCTTTGTGGGAATCTTGCTGTAATCCCTCAGTTTCGTCATATCCTCTGACATATCCCCATCATCGGAATCTGCATCTTCCTTCCCATCAACATCCTGTGCACCGTCTGATCTTTCTCCCTTACCACCTTTCCCTTTCTGCGATCCTTCACCATCTCCTGAATGCGCATCACCAGGCGTCGCCACCATCTTCGCCAGATCCTCCTTTTCATATATTGAACACCCTCCAAGGAGCACCGCGATCACGCACAGGGCACACAAGCCCACAGTTACACATATCTTCTTCAACATCTACCATCCTGAATTTATTGACTCACCTATCCATCCGCAAGTATCTTCTGCATCATCTTATCCAGGAGTTCATCATATGAACCATTATCTGCCTTGCAGCCTTTATTTTTTTTATCGTTCTTCGCCGGTTCCACATCACTGCTTTGTTCCACCATGCCATCAACCGTCGCTGCTGCCTGTTTTCTGTCATTTTTCTTTATCCTGTTGGACAGACTGTTGCCAAGATAACTTCTCACATTGTCCCTGAGCGTCATCATGTACCAAGCCGGATCCCATTGGTTTCCCGCCATATAAAGCACGAGACACACCGCCAGCGAACATAGCGCCATCTTGACAGCCTCGCCATTATCACCTACTACATAATATTGATACACCGCCGCAAATATGCCTGTCCCGGCAGCGATCGCCCCCATATTTTTTATAAATCCGTTCCACGCATTCACCGGGATAACTCCTATCCTCAGTCTGTCTATGTACTTATCCACAAACGAACTCAAATCCTGTATATCCACATCCAGCGACGCTATATCTTCATATCTTTTTCTTATCTCCAGCAGCGCCTTTTTCTTTGTACGCCCCATTCTATCGCTTCCCTTTATCAGGCTTTTAAGATAGCCGCCCATGACTGCTCGTCCCACAACTCCAAACAGTCCGCACATAACGATCACATACACGCACACATTCTGACTAAATAAATTTTCAAACATAGTTTTACCTCTCTTCAACACATTCGATTATTTTTGTCACAATTATCTATCTTATCCGTTTGGCCGGTCCGGATGGTAGTATTATATGAACACCTTTTGCCTCCGTACAATTATTTTCGCTCGACAAATATTTGGGTTTTACAAGTTTTTCAGTTATGATATACTAAGCCTCAGATGAAATCTAAACGCACTGCACACGGCATGCGAATATTAAAATGATTGATAAAGTACAATAAGAAAAGAGGTATAGTTATGGTTTATAAGACTAGAGGGACCTGCTCCGTTGAGATTTCTTTTGATGTTATAGACGGAAGGCTCCACAACGTAAAATTTACAGGAGGATGCAACGGCAATCTCAAAGGTATAGGTGCTCTTGTTGAAGGCATGAAGCCAGAAGATGTCATAGCAAGACTCGAGGGCACAACCTGCGGGTTCAAACCTACATCCTGCCCAGATCAGCTCGCTCAGGCTCTTAAGCAGTATCTGGCTACAGCATAGAATCAGGAGGATTAACAATTATTATGAAGAGAATTATACTGACCGGCGGCGGTACAGCAGGGCATGTCACCCCTAACATGGCTCTGATGCCTGAACTTAAGAAACATGGTTATGACATCCAATACATCGGATCATACGATGGAATGGAGAAAAAACTTATAGAGGACATGGGAATTCCATACCACGGAATATCATCCGGCAAGCTCAGAAGATACTTCTCCATGAAAAACTTTTCCGATCCATTTAAAGTTCTGAAAGGCATCTCAGAAGCCAGGAAACTTATGAAGGAACTGCATCCTGACATAGTGTTTTCAAAGGGTGGTTTTGTAACTGTCCCAGTAGTATTTGCAGCACACTCTGCCGGCATTCCCGTCATCATCCATGAATCAGATATGACCCCTGGACTTGCAAATAAACTTGCACTTCCAAAAGCGACAAAGGTATGCTGTAATTTCCCCGAGACAAAAGATCTGTTTCCTGAGGGCAAGGCAGTTGTCACAGGAACCCCTATAAGAGAAGAACTCTTTAACGGAGATTCAGCATTTGCTTATAGCTACTGCGGATTCACAGATAACAAACCCGTCCTTCTGATAGTCGGAGGAAGTTCAGGCAGTGTGATAATAAACAACGCCATAAGAGACAATCTCGACAAACTTCTTGAGACATTCAATGTCATCCACCTCTGTGGAAAAGACAATCTCGACGAAAGTCTCAGGGAAAAGGCAGGTTATGTACAGTTTGAATACGTCAAAAAAGAACTCGCAAGCATGCTTGCACTCTGTGACATCATAATCTCCAGAGCAGGAGCAAACGCCATATGTGAACTTCTTGCGCTCAGAAAACCGAACATCCTGATCCCACTCTCAAAGGCAGCTTCCAGAGGAGATCAGATACTGAACGCTCAGTCATTTGAGAAAAGTGGCTACAGTTACGTCATAGAAGAGGAAGAACTGAATACAGAATCACTGTTCAAGGCCATACGTGAAGTATACGACAACAAAGATAAATATATTAAGGCCATGGAATCCAGTAACCTGACAGATTCCACCGGCATCATCGTAAATATGATAGAGGAGCTTGTGAACAGTAACGACTGATAAGTTCAAAGCCCCGGGAAATGCGAGATTCAAAACGCATATGTAAAAAATACGGGAGCACCCTTTCGGGTGCTCCCGTATTATCTTTTTTATACTTAAATATCCTAGTACGCAAGTGCCTGAAGTACTGCCGACTTTGTAGCATCATCACACACCTTATCTCCTATGTATATAGTAACCGTACTCTTGCCCTCTGCAGGGAATGCAAATACGATTTTCAAAGTCTTGTCAATGTATGTTCCATCAGATCCAAATTTTGCAAGATCCATGCTGACCTTTGTACCATAATATGTGATAGTAAAGCCGCCATTCGTTGACTCCTCATAGTACCATACAGAAGTCTTAGCCTTCTTTGTAAGGGCGTCTCCATATGTAACCCCTGTATTAACAGTTTTCTCAACGCCTGACTTCTGGACTTCTGCATATTTGATCTCGTTCTTCTTCAGGCTGTCAATCTTTTCCTTTGCAGCATCGTCAGTCTTGTACTGAAAATATCCCTTAACAAAAATCTGTGCTGTCTCCGGAAGTACCAGGTACACACCGCCACAAAGTGCTGCTACAACTATAATTGCAATCAATATTTTAAAAAATGTCTTCATAATTATCTCTCCTATTCTTACTCGCCAAAACATAAATTAAAATAATTCTTTCTCCAATTGGAAGATAAAATCTTCCAGAAGCTGCATACGTTTACTGTACTCCATACGTCCAGCTTCAGTCTTGCACCTCTTAATCTTTGGTTTATTGAGCTTGTAAAAATTCTTGATCCTGTAATATGCTCTCTTATAACTTGCCTCATCCTCTATAGCCGTAGCCATCGAATCCCAAAGCACACTGATAGCACCAACCTCATCAAGAAGGTCAGCATCCATAACTATCCGGCACTCCAACGACAGATCTGCATCGGTATCCTTCTCCTCATGAATCATGATTATCTCACCGATCTTGGCTATCTTTACTGGATCAACACCCAGACTGTCCAAATAATTGACCGCTATCTCAGCGCCAACCTCACCATGTGGTCTGACTCCATCCCAGCCAACATCATGAAGAAGAGCAGCAAGCACTATAATATCAAGGTCCCCTCCCAATTTCGACTGAAGCTTTATAGCCCATCTGTATACTCTCATGGTGTGCTCAAATCTGCTTCTGAACGGATAATTAGGCGGTCGGCCATTCACTGCGGTCTGTTCCTTTACAAAATCAATTACTTCAGCGTAATTCATATAAGTTTTCGCCCCTTGGAAATCACTATTCTACTAAATTTGTCATCTCGTAGAAGTATCATATTTGATGATAACATCTTTTGTAATGTTTTGCTATATTTTTTTAAACTTTTAATAAATTTTGCAACAAAAAATCCATGCGGTCTTCCTTCGAAGCGTCACCATAGACGTTACCTCAGCAGTTAGCTCAGCCCAGGCGCCCTCACGGCACACAGGAGATTCCCCTTAGTGCTGCTTCGTCTCCGACCTGACACGGTTCGAAGATTCCTGTTGCGCGAGACCCAGACATCAACACCACTTACTGAGGGCAGCCCTACAGCGGCCACCCCTCCGGAAGACCATCACCCCTGCTATAGCGGATTGCAGGTACAGGGCGCCGCTACCTCCCCGGTTGCATGGAAACTTTAAAACATATTCATCGTGCACATTGCACTGCGGGTTTCATTATATCTGACAGACCGCCCGCCGTCAAGCATTCTTCGCTTTTCCAAGCCTCAGTTCCCGAAAAAACTGCTTCATCATATCACTGCACTCATGTTGCATGACACCCTTTAGCACACTTACCTGATGGTTAAATTGCTTCATATCCAGAAGATTGATGATGGAACCTGCACACCCCGCCTTGGGATTCATGCAGCCTATAACCACTTTAGGGATTCTCGCCTGCACTATTGCCCCGGCACACATCTGGCACGGTTCTAATGTCACATACATGGTGCATTCCTCAAGCCGCCAGTCGCCGAGTTTTCTGGATGCCTGTTCTATAGCAAGTATCTCAGCATGAGCCAGTGTTGTCTTCTTGAGATTTCTCTTATTGAAGCCTCTGGCAATTATCCTGCCATCATGAACTATCACACAGCCTATCGGGACATCCCCATTTGCATAAGCTCTCCTTGCCTGTGCTATAGCCTTTTCCATGTATTTGTTATGTATAGCCAGTTCCTCCGGCGGCAATTCCGCGATGCAGCCGCCATCTATATCTGTATCCGAAATATTTGTATCTTCCATCTTTTTATCCTCTTTCTATATCTGCCAATCCTCCCAAGTTTTTCGGCAGGCGGCAGGCTTTTGAACATCTATCTTATATCCACTATCCAATATCCAAAGCTTCCTGTCTTCACATGAGTCTCCTTCTCAGGCACAAATCTGTCAAATCCGAATATACCCGCAAGATATTTCTCTCTCGACGAATACACCCCGGGAACCCCAAGAATATAGCTCACGCTGTCGCTCTCAGGCAAAAACATCACCTTCCCAAGCATAAGATATTTGTAACTATAATATCCATGGGTAAGAAAACTGTTCACTCCGAGCTTCCAGTTACACATATCAAGAAGTCCTATGTCATTCGGACTGATCTTGACACTCTCTATGACACTGCTAAGTCCATCATCCAGAGCATTCCCCGGAAGAAGCGGAAGTCTCTCATACTTATCAAACATATCGTCCACGGCAGTCCTTGTATCCGACGGAGAATAGGTAATTCCGTTCACATCTATACGTTCTTTACCTGTGCTATCCTCTGCCTCTGGTCTCTCACCGCTTTCCATATCAGTATCACCAGCCACGGTCAGTGTATCGGTGGTAGATACCTCGCGAACCGCCTCTTCGAGAACATCCCGCTCAACAACCTGATTATCTCCATGCCACATTCTGGAATAATCCACGATACTGTCAGTCCATGAAGAACAAAAAATATCGCTCCCATAATAGCCTCTCCCGCTCTCACTTTTGTCCTGAAGCTTTCGTATCACAATGCCAGCAAATGCAGTTATCGGTTTGCCGCTTTCACCAACGTTGTTCCAGTCAAACGAAAAGCACTCTTCCCCACGGCCACCCCTGAGTTTCATTTTACCGATCAGCACCGGCAGAGGGATCATGGGAACATCTCCCTGTACCTCAGGAATCCCGCCGGACTCCTGCAAAGTCTCTCTATAAATATACACACCGTATATCTCTTCCCGGTTGTTCATTCCGTTTCTGAGGCCTATAGTTACCTTGCCGGCACCGCCGGACTTCGCCACCTTTGCGAATCCTGAATTTTCACATTTATGACCCTCATGATACCTGTAAATATACGATATGAATCTGTTCCAATATACCATAGATAATCCTCCTCGTAGAACATAGACCACTCCAGATAGTGGTTTCTTTTCTTCCTGTCAGGCACTGTCTATATGCCCCGGGATTTATATATTATCTATGCTATATGACATCCGGCTATGCTCTTATCTGTCCGAAAGAATATCACTCAAAGCTGCAAATTCCGGCAGGCTCAAACTTTCTCCACGGATATTTGCTGATATTCCAAGAGATTCCAGCGCATTTGCAATCTGATCCTTTGTAAATGAGAGTTCTCCGCTGTTCGCAATACCGTTCTGCAAAGTTTTTCTTCTCTGGTTAAATGATGCCCTTATAAGCCTGAACATCAGTTGTTCGTCCTTCACATTAACAGGAGGCTCCTGATATCTGGTGAGCCTGATGACCGCGGAACCAACTCCCGGTCTCGGGATAAAACAGTTAGGCGGAACATTTGCCACTATATACGGCTCTGCATAGTACTGAACAGCCAGCGACAGCGCACCATAGTCCTTTGTTCCCGGCCCCACCTGCATACGATCCGCAACTTCTTTCTGCACCATAACAGTGACCGAGAGCAGCGGAACGTGTTTTTCAAACAGGCCCATGATAATCGGGGTCGTTATGTAATACGGGAGATTCGCCACCACCTTGATCGGTCTTCCTCCATTTCGTTCCTCCACGATCTTATTTATATCCACCTTGAGTATGTCATCATTGATGACCGTTACGTTATCATACTCCGCCAGAGTCTCGTCCAGAATTGGGAGCAGATTCTTGTCGATCTCAACCGCTACGACCTGCCCTGCACTCTCTGCAAGGTACTGCGTCATGGTTCCTATTCCAGGACCAATTTCAAGCACACAGTCATCCTTTGTTATGTCAGCCGCACTGATTATCTTGTTTATGACATGGGCGTCGATCAGGAAATTTTGTCCAAATTTCTTCTGAAACGCAAATTCATATTTCTTTATGGTCTCTATTGTGACCTGTGGATTGCTTAACTTTTCCATGTTTGTCCTTTCCTGTGTCCAGGCAATGGGGATTCATCAGGGTTTGTGTCACGACCCCTGACAGGCATACCACAAAGTCCTGGTCTCAATTCACATTACGAAACCTCCATTGCCTGTAATCTAAGTTTTTGATATTAAGGTAATTTTCAATTCCTGTTGCTACAGCATAACGCTTAAATCAACTATTGTATTCTATACATATCCAGAGCATTCGCGTAGGTGGTTTCATACACCTTCTGAACTGAAACGCCCTTGATCTCGGCTACCTTCTCAGCTATGTATGGAATGTTGAGGGCTGAGTTTCTTTTGCCCCTAAATGGAACGGGGGCCATGTATGGTGAGTCTGTCTCGAGGACGATCCTTTCCAGAGGGATGTCTTCTACGACTTCCTGAAGCTTACGGCTGTTCTTGAAGGTTACCACTCCGCCAACACCTATATTAAATCCCATCTTAATGTATTCTCTGGCCTGCTCTACGCTGTATGAATAACAGTGTATCACACCGCCATTCCTGCCGCCATCCATTCTTTTCAGTATCTCCATTGTGTCCGATGCCGCATCCCTGCTGTGTATAATGACCGGCGTGGCCAGTTCCTGTGCCAGCTCAAGCTGTCTGAGAAACCATTTTTTCTGAACATCCCTTGGAGGGTCGTCATCAAAATGATAATCAAGGCCTATCTCTCCTATGGCTCTAACCTTTGGATTATCCAGCACCATGCTCTTAAGCTCCTGTATATCTGCCTCCGTCAGCTCACCAACCTCACTTGGATGCACGCCAACCGCTGCATAGAAATGCGGATACTTTTCTGCAAGCTCCACCGAATTTCTCGATGACTGCATATCCGCCCCCACATTCATTACCTTATCTATATCTTTCTTCAAAAATTCTTCTATGAGCTGCTCCCTGTCCTCGTCGAACTGGGTGTCGTCATAATGACCATGTGTTTCAAATATCATCTCTTCAACCTTCCTGTAAATATATAATTTGAAAACAAGTATACTGTGTATGCATTTTCTTATACGTACATGTTTTTATACGTATATATTTTTCTTATCCAGACATATTTTATACGTATATATTTTCCTTACCCATACGTTTTTTATCCGCATATGTTTTTCTTATCTATGCATATTTTTTTATATATCATCACGCTGTATTATACAGAAATCCTATCAGTTTGTGAACGTTTTATTATTTGTTTATGCTTACTTATTAAACTTTATAAATAGATTAATAATTAAACACATTTTGTTCACAATTCATGGATATACTAAACATCGTAAAGAGTTTTTCATTTATTTGAATCCTCTCTCCCCTCATTTTTTTACAAGAGGCAGCAGATCTCCCCGGTCTGTTACCTCTTGTTTTTTTGTGTCCATAACTGTATATTTAATAATGGTATCTGACAGATACAACAGATTATAAAATCAGATTGCTGCCTGTTTATAAGCAGCCGGATTTTATGCATAAAAATGATCTTAATATAACAGGAGGACTTCCATGATATCAAAGAAATATTCAGCAATGCTTAACAACACTTCCATCATCAGGGAATTTGCACAGTACGCTTCAAAGCGTGCCGCTGAGATCGGTGCTGAGAATGTGTTCAACTATACTATAGGCAACCCATCTGTGCCTACCACAGATGACTTCAACAGAGGACTTATTGACCTTATCCAGAACGAGGATTCACTGACACTTCACGGCTATAGCCCAACGCTCACTATATATTCTGTAAGGAAAGCTGTCGCAGATTCGCTGAACCGCCGTTTCGGCATGGAGTATGTTCCTGAAGACATCTTCATGACATCAGGTGCTGCCGGAGCTCTGGCACATGCCATCAGATGTGTCACAGAACCTGGCGATGAGGTCATCACATTTGCGCCATACTTCCCTGAGTACGTGCCATACGTTGACGGAACTGGTGCGGTACTCAAGGTCGTTCCAGCCGACATAACATCATTCCAGATCAACTTCGACGCATTCCTTGAGATGATGAATCCGAATGTTCAGGCTATTCTCATCAACTCTCCGAACAACCCATCAGGAATCGTTTACTCAACAGAGACCATAACACGTCTTGCCCAGATCCTCTCAGAGAAACAGGAGGAGTACGGACATGACATTTACCTTATATCAGACGAGCCTTACAGGGAGATCGTATTTGAGGGAACTGATTCGCCATTCATCTCAAAGTTCTACGACAACACGATCTGCTGCTACTCATTCAGCAAGTCTCTGTCACTGCCTGGAGAGCGTATCGGATATGTAGCTGTAAACCCTAAGTGCAAGGATGCCGAGCTCATCATCAACATGTGCGGACAGGTATCACGTTTCACAGGACACAACTGTCCTTCATCTCTGATACAGCTCGGGGTTGCAAAGGTGCTCGACGAGACATCCGATCTGTCAATCTATGAGAAGAACAAGAACATCCTGTACAAAGAGCTGACAGCTATGGGATATGAGTGTGTTGAGCCGGGCGGAACCTTCTACATGTTCCCTAAGACTCCTATTGCCGATGCAAATGCGTTCTGCAACATGACAGCCCACGAACTTGATCTGATCCTTGTTCCAGGAGACAGCTTCATGTGCCCGGGACATATGAGACTGGCTTACTGCACGACAACAGATATGGTTGAACGTTCACTGCCTCTGTTTGAGAAGGCTATTAAGATGTGCAAATAATAGTAGTTGCAAATAAATTTTTGTTTTAACAGCTGTTGTTATTTGTGTAGATTTTATTTGTATAAACCTTTTTACAGATTCTGTCTATGCAGATTTTGGTTGTGCATATATTGTTTCTGCAAATTATGCTTATGCAGATTTTAGGTTATAAAATTTTTATAGAAAGTATAAAGAGATAACATATGACTAACATAAAGATAATTCTCGCCTCGGGATCTCCCAGAAGAAAAGAGCTTCTATCCCAGGCAGGATATGACTTCGATGTGTGCCCAAGTCTTTCCGATGAAGATCTTGAACCGATGACGCCATCAGAATATGTAATGCTTCTGGCAAAGAAGAAAGCTGATGAAGTGTGCAACAGGATCATCGCTCAGGACGTAGGAAGGCGCGTTAAGAAGCTTCCTGAACGCTTTGTTGTTCTCGGTGCAGACACCGTTGTGGCACTTAACGGAAGGATTCTTGGAAAACCATATGACTACGACGATGCATACAACACTTTGAACAGCCTGTCTGGTCAGACACATCAGGTGTACACCGGCGTATGTCTGATATACGTGAACGGAAGAGCCAAGACGTCAAGCTCTTTTTATGAGAAGACAGACGTCACTTTCTATCCGGTATCCCACGATGAGATAATCCGGTACCTCGCCACAAATGAACCGTTTGACAAAGCCGGAAGCTATGGAATTCAGGGCAAAGGCGGTTTGTTTGTCAAGGGAATCGAGGGCGACTACAACAACGTTGTTGGACTGCCGCTTGCGAGGGTGTATCACGAGATAGAAAAGCTTATTCCCGGAGAAGCTGGCATCCAGGGGATTTTCTCTAATTGCTGATGTCTTCATAAAAAGATAAAAAAATATCTCTTTTTTAGAGAAAAAAGACTAAAAGCACACAAGACTTCCCGTTTTGTGTGCTTTTTAGGATTTGCCCCTTAAAAAGAGATAATTTTTTTCGCTTATTGCAAATCTAAGCTTATTATAAAGCTGAACTTATTATAAATCTGAGCTTATTGCAATTCTGAACTTATTGCAAATCTCCAGGTTAAATACCATACATAGCTTGTGGCATCGCCCGCATATCAGGCTGTTACATAAGTTCTTTTTTCACATTGAAGATAGTTCCAACGACCTTCGGGCCTGAATTGGATGCGACTGCTGCACCAATCTGAAAGTAATCTGATGGGCCATAGCCAACCTTCTCTGTCATACGGGCTGTCAGTTCATCTCTTACAGCCTCGTCACTTCCGTATACTATCTGGTACTCTGAACCAGCCTCCATCTCACTTGCTGTGACATCTACCATCTTTGCCATGAGCTTCTTCTCACCACGGCACTTGATGGCCGTCACGATCTCATTCGCCCAGATCTTCATGATAGGCTTCACTCCGAGTGCATCTCCAACAAGAGCTGCCGCACTTGGAATTCTTCCCGATTTTGCTGCATACTTGAGGCCATATATTCCAAAGTATATTCTTCTCTTCGGGAGTTCTTCCCTGAGATACATCACAATATCCTTTGCGTCTCTGCCTTCCTGTACCATTCTGGCAGCAACCACAACCGGATATCCATACTGTCCGCTATAACCTATTCCATCAAATACATAGATATTGCACTTTCCGGCGCACTCAGGATATTCATCCTCGAACTGATCTGCTGCCATCTGCGCATTTGCAAAAGATGCTGAACCATCCTTGTTGATGCTTACATATATAATATCTGTATAGCCCTGATCCACCAGCTCCTTGTACACCTCACCGAACTGGTAAGCTGTGATCTGCGACGTCTTTGGAAGATCATCATTTTCTGCCAAGAGTTTATAAAAACCCTCATTGTCAAAATCGACTCTGCTCAGATACGATTTACCGCCGATAACAACCGGAAAAGGAAGAATCTTTATGCCAAGGTCTTTCTCTTCTTTCTCGGATATATCGCTGGCAGAATCAGTCATTATAATTGTTTTTCCCATAATCCATAAACTCCATTATTTTCCATTATATTACTAATGAGCAGACGCATGAAATGCGCTGCGCGCGGCGTCTGCGTGCTTCGCAAGGAATCCTCGGTCCCTCCTTACGAAATTTTACTTATCATTCTCCATGCGCCACTTGATACATCTGTTGAGATAGTGGACATAATCCGGATTCTTGCACATTCCCTTACCCTTATCATCAGATATCTTGGCAACATCCATTCCGTTACATGCGGTAGTCTTCATAACTATGTTGAGTGGCTCATCATATGTATCGTTGGAAATATATGTTCCTATTCCAAATGCAACCTTAATCCTGTCTTTGAAGTAGCTGTTGAGCTTATCTGCTTTCTCAAAATCAAGACTGTCGCTGAACAGAAGAGTCTTTGTCTTTGGATCAAGTCCAAGATTCTCGTAGTGATTGATCATCTTCTCTCCCCACGCATACGGATCACCGCTGTCATGTCTCACTCCGCTAAAAAGAGTTGCATATGTGAGCTGGAAATCCTTAAGAAAACAATCCGTGGTGATGGCATCCGTAAGGGCTGTTCCATTCAGAACCCCATACTCCTTAACCCAGGCATCCAGAGCATACCAATTGGAATACGACGGATTATGCTTGTGATTTCCCTGACCTACGCACATGATCCACTCATGCGCCATAGTTCCCACAGGAACCAGATCGTACTTCTTTGCCAGGTATACATTGCTTGTACCAACAAATACCGACCCCGGATACTTATGCTCACTGAGTTCCTTCACAGCCAGCTCCTGCGCCTCAGCAGAAAGCCTTCTTCTGAGTCCAAACTCACTAAATGCGCCAAGATTATACACGCCCGTCTCTACCTTGCGAACCTTCTCTTCAAGCTTCTCTTTGAATGACGAAATAAGTTTGTCATAGTCATCATTCATTCTGAAATACACTTCATTCACTATAGCCAATGTAGGAATTTCATACATTGAAGTATTAAGCCACGTACCTCTTGCCTCTATAGCAAGGCCGCACTCCGCATCATCCGATATCTCAAAATCTTCATATCTTGCCTTCCAGAGTCTGAGAAAATCCACATATGACCCCTTTATCCACTTGATATTGTGAAGATACTCCAGTTCCTCCTCCGTGAATCTTAGTTCACAGTAGAGCTGTATCTGCCTCTTGATCTCATCAACCATCTCTTTGGTGAAAACAACGTCAGTGTTTCTGCATTTGAATGACCATGTTGTCTTGTAGTCACTGAATTGATGATATATAGCCTGACCCATACTGAATTTGTACATGTCCGTCTCAAGCAGACTTGTAATAATTCTATCCATTTTTACTCTTCTTTCTTTTATTAATCCGCCATCTTAATACTTCCACTAATAATAAGTTAGCGCAAGCCCTCATGTCAAGCACAATTGCTTCAACACTTTCTTTAATTTTAGTATTTAGATTTATTATATTTTACTTGGCTCACACCATCCATCTATTGTATAATAGTATAGTTCAGAGCCTTTTTGTCCAACAGACATCAAGTGGTCAGGTGGCTCTGATTCCATACTATGAAAAGAGGGTAATATATATGTTAGAGCAGAACTGTGAAAAAAAGCCTAAGAAATATGCTGGTATTCTTGCTCACCCAACATCATTTCCAAGTCCTTACGGAATTGGTGATCTGGGTCCGGGTGCATACCAGTTCATCGATTTTCTCGCAGCCTCAGGCATGAATGTATGGCAGGTGCTTCCACTTGGACACACCGGTTTTGGAGATTCACCTTACCAGCCATTTTCAGCATTTGCGGGACAGCCACTTATCATCGATATCGATGATCTAAGGGAAAAAAAGCTTCTCATAGATGAAGACTTTGAGGATATGCCCAAATGGGATCCACAGAAGATAGAATACGGCGATCTGATCGAATTCAAGACCGGGCTTCTGAAAAAAGCATACGAGAGATTTACAGACGAAGACTATAGCGATGACATGTCATCTGACGCAGAGCTGATGAAAGAATACAATTCATTCATCAAGAATACAGAATGGCTCGCAGATTACTCCCTGTTCATGGCCGGCAAGGACACTCATCAGGGTATGCCATGGTATATGTGGGAGGATTCCCTGAAGAATCCTACAGCAAGACAGAAGACCACATGGAGGAAAAAACTTGCACCGGAAGTTGGCTACTACAACTTCATACAGTTTCTCTTCTCAAAGCAATGGCAGTCACTCAAGACCTATGCAAACGATCTTGGCATCAGCATAGTCGGCGATACTCCTATATTCCTTGCATGGGACAGCGCAGATGTATGGTCGAATCAGGATCTGTTCATGCTGGATTCCAAGGGTTATCCTATAGAAGTTGCAGGCGTTCCGCCAGATTATTTCTCAGCAACAGGCCAGCTCTGGGGCAACCCACTTTACAACTGGAAGAAACACACTGAAACCGGATATGCATGGTGGATAAAGCGAATCAAATATCAGCTCACGCTCACCGATTTTCTGAGGATTGACCACTTCAGAGGCTTTGACAAATATTGGGCAATACCTTACGGAGAGGAAACAGCCATAAACGGAGAGTGGAAACCAGCTCCCGGACTGAACTTCTTCACACAGCTGGAGGCAAACCTTGGTTATCATATTCCTATCATAGCGGAAGACCTCGGAGAGATAGACGATCCTGTAATCGAACTCAGAGATAAATTCGGACTTCCAGGAATGAAGATACTTCAGTTCGCATTTGAGAACCCGGACGAGAACGATTTTCTTCCTCACAACTACACAAGGAACTGCGTATGTTACACCGGAACACATGACAACGACACAACTCTCGGCTGGTACACCAAGGCATTTGAGGCATCAAAGGATAAACTCAGAAGATACTACAGCACTGATGCCAGCGATATCTGCTGGGTTATGATCAGGGCCTGCTTCTCATCGGTTGCAAACATGGCTATAGTTCCTATGCAAGACGTATTAAAACTTGATTCATGGGCAAGAATGAATACTCCTGGTGTTGGCGAAGGCAACTGGGCATGGAGATTCCAGAGCTGCGATCTCACAAAAGAGATTTCAGACAGACTTCTTGAGACGGCAAAGTTATATGGAAGATACACACCTGTTCCAGAAAAGAAGGAGAATTAAATTGAGAACTATATTGGCATATATATTTGCTTTCATTGGCATACTCCTGTGCACACCTTATCACCTGTATCTGTACCTTCTGGCAAAGAAGGATCAGGAGAAAGCCTACAAAAGAGCACAGAAGCTGGTCAAAGGATTTTTTGGGATAGTCCTGTTTATCTGTGGCTGCAGAAGAACAGTCATTGGTCTCGAACGTGTACCTGACGATCAGCCAATACTATTTGTTGGCAACCACCGAAGCTTCTTCGACATTCTGTGCTGCCATAATGCTATAAACAGACCGCTTGGTTTCATGTCCAAGGACGGAATCCTAAAAGTTCCAATCCTCCCATGGTACATGAAGGATATCGGATGTACATTCCTTGACAGGTCAGATCTTAAAAAAGGTCTTGAGACTATCATGCAGTCAGCAGACATAGTCAAGTCCGGTCACTCCATGATGGTATTTCCGGAGGGGCACAGAAACGACGGAGAGGATCTTCTTCCTTTCAAAGACGGAGCTTACAAGATTGCCCAGAAAGCCGGCTGCCCTATCGTACCTGTATCCATATGCGGAACAGACAATATCATGGAAGCCAACAAGCACAATTTCATCCGTAGTCACAGGGTCGTCATAGAATTTCTGGACCCGATCGACATAAACGGACTGAAACCAAAGGAGCGCAAGGAAGTTCTGGACACCATACCAGAGCTTATCCAGGAGGCCAGAGTTAAAAATCTCCCCCTTGCAACGAAAAAGTAATCAGCTTATAATAGTTGATCGATACAACAATCACATATTCAGGAGGAAATAAATATGGCATGGTGGATATGGGTTATAATTATAACAGTTATCCTTATCGGAGTTCTTGTCGCCTTATACATTGTCGGCAATAGGCTCCAGAAAAAACAGTCTGCGCAGAAAGAGATGATGAGAGAGGGCGCCCAGCCCGTCACGATGATGGTCATAGACAAGAAGATGCTTCCTATGAAGGATGCAGGACTTCCAAAGATAGTCATGCAGCAGACACCTAAGCGATATCAAAAAGCCAAGCTTCCTATCGTCAAAGCAAAGGTAGGTCCACAGATCACCAATCTTATCTGTGACGACGGAATATATGACCAGATGCCTGTACGTGGTGAGGTAAAAGCCATGGTCAGCGGCATATATATCGTCAGCGTCAAAGTAGTGAGAGGCAAGATGGAAGAAAAGCCTGCCAAGAAGACATTCAGCCAGAAGCTTCGCGACAAGCAGAAAAAATATCAGAAGATGTACGATGAGGATATGGCTAAATCAAACTTGAGCAAAGAGGAGAAAGCTGCAGCCAAAGCAAAGGCAAAGGCTGAAAAAGAAAGAGCCAACAAGATCCAGAAAATGTAATCATCACATTATAAATCACAACTATGCCTTATATATCACACATAAGTATGGTATATAAGGCATATCAGCATTCAGGAGAGGACTTACAATATGAATAATTCCCATATAAACTTCAGGAAATTAGGAATTGCCGTGGTAGCTCCTGCAGCTATGCTGCTGATCCAGAATATTACATATGCAGTGGTATCACTTACAGGCATTACCCAGATAGTCCCATATTCTCTGGTGTCATACACCGTTACCATTCTGTTCTTCGGATACATATATCTGTTTCAGCGTCATCTGTATATGGCTGATGAAGAAATAATTAAAAACCGCACAGGAAAAATAAACCATTCTATCCTGTGCGGTTTTATTGTTGTTATATTGATAATCGCAACCGGCATATGTCTGCAGGTATTGTCAACCGGAATCCTGAACATCATAGACAGATGCCACCCGGAGCTTCTTGAGAATTATCATGACCTGATTTCTCGTTCATTCTCCATGTCAAATGGCTCTGTCCGTGTATTCACCGTCATGTTCATGGCTCCCATAGCAGAGGAGCTCGTATTCAGAGGGATATCACTCGGTGCTGCAAGAAGCGCACTCATGTGGAGAAAATCCGACATCCTCGCTGTGATATTGTCTGCACTGTTATTTGGTCTCGCCCACGGCAATACTGTCCAGTTCTGCTATGCATTTCCTGTGGGAATCATCCTTGCAATAATCACAGTATGGTCTTCATCACTTATACTTTCCATGCTGCTACACATAACCATAAATGTATCATCATATATGATGGACTATATCCCAGCCACATGGTTTTGCTTATCAACCATCATCTTATCTGCCATAGTTGCGGCAGTCTGTATCACTTTTATATATCTAGTCATCCGCAGATCACATAAGAAACATAAGCAGCCATCATCAGACAAAATATCTTGACATATGGTACACATAAAGTTTCTCATCCGGATCTTCTTCATACCCGGACAGTTTCACTATATTCTTGAGAACAAAGAACTTGTTCCCCCTCATCACCCGCTGATATTCAAACGTAGGATAATAGAGCATCAGATATATATCCCGCGGACACAGTCTGACAGACTCGGTTATATTTCCCAGAACTTTCTCAAATATATCAGGCGAAAACGGATTGAAGAAATAAAAATAATTGTCTTCATCATCCACCTGATAATCCTGAGCCTGGATGTTGTAAAATTTCATACGATCTTCCTGATCATAAAATCTCTTCTGGTAACCCGCAGCATTCGTCATAAGCCTGTCGTATATCTGGCTGTCCGCCTCAATTCCCGTTGTCCTGCAATAATGCCTGGAGTTGCCGTAAAACAACACCCGGCCAAGGCCACAGCCAAAATCCACCAGAGTATCCTCCGGTTCCATAGGAACCGCATTGAATATAGTTACAAGATCCCTGTAATATGTAGCCTGATATGCATTATTCTCCCCAATAGGCTTTTGGGCCTGCGTACATTCCATTGTATCTATCGACAGAAAATCATCAAATGCTTTCTCACCCTTCATACATCTACCCCACTATTGAACATCAGTACATTAAATCCGTCTTCTCCCAGCTGCTGCAATCTATTCTTCAGATACGGATATCCTCAGCACGTTGAAAGACAGACAGTTGTGTCCATAATCCATGATATAAACAAGGACGATAGCCATCCCCTCGTCTGTCCTCACCATCTCATACGCCTCAGTTAGAATACTTATATCCATTGTTCCCATAGGAGTAGCATAGAATGCTTCCCTTGTCTCACCTACGCGAAATGACATGACTGCACTGACCGCACCCTTCTTCGTGAGGTCAAGGCCTTTATCATCAAACTTCAAAAGATTCTTTGCCGGTTTCTCAATGTCCTCGTAATACTCATCATACTTGAGATAAAATACACCGTCTTTTTCATGAAGTGTTCCCCGGGTCACAAGCTCCATCGGTTCTACGTGTTCTTCGTCCCTGTTGGATCTCTGCTCTCCTATAACCGTCACAGTAACGTTCTTTATCATATTTCAATCCTATCCGTAATCTATCTTTCCTTTGCCATCTCTATCAGGGTTGTCACAAGAGTCCTTATGTCATATCCCTGAGCCTTCCAGAGCATAGGATACATACTTATCTTTGTGAATCCAGGAAGTGTATTGATCTCGTTAAATACAACCTTATTAGTGTCTTTCTCAAGGAAGAAATCCACCCTTGAAAGGCCAAAACCATCAAGTGCCCTGAATATCCTGACTGCATCCTCCCTGATCTCTGCTTCTATCTCAGCAGGGATAGCAGCTCCGATCACCGTCTTTGACTCGGCATTGTTGTACTTCGCATCAAAGTCATAGAACTCTGCAGCAGCCAATATCTCGCCCACGCCAGAAGCCTTTGTATTGTCCTTGTATCCCAGCACACCACACTCAAGCTCACGACCCACAATGGTCTCTTCCACCAGGATCTTATTATCGTACTTCACAGCCTCCTTCAGTGCACTCTCAAGCCCTGCTCTGTCCACGGCCTTGCTGACGCCTTTGGATGAACCAGCCTTTGACGGTTTTACGAAAACAGGATATGTAAGTTCTGCCTCAACCCTGTCCATAGCACTGTCCAGATCGCCAAAGTCCTCCGCAAGCACTGGTACAAATCTCGCCTGTCTGACACCGATATTGTCAACTATGATCTTTGTATAGAACTTATCCATGGACGCAGCAGATGCGAGAACTCCACATCCAACATAAGGTATGTCTGCCATCTCAAACAACCCCTGTATAGTACCATCCTCTCCATACATTCCATGAAGGACAGGGAATATCACATCGACATGCTGTCTGCAAACCTTGTCTCCCTCCATGATAAGAAGTTCCTTTGATGTATCAGGAGAAATAACCGCTGTAACTTTACTGTCTCTCCAGCTTCCATTCTCTATGCTCTCTATACTGTCAGCCTTCAGCCATCTTCCATCCTTGGTGATTCCGACCAGTACCATATTATATCTCTCCAGATCAACAGCCTTTGCAACAGTCTGTACAGACACACATGAAACCTCATGTTCTGATGACCTGCCACCGAATATTACTACCAAATTTTCTTTAGCCATGATATGTACTCCTTATACTTTAATCCCGGGTGCACCTAAGGGCACACCACAGGTCAAAGTATAACACTTACCAATTAACATTTCAATCTCACCTATCCTCGAGATTGATACACAAAGCGTCATAATATCCAGCAGGGCAGTCATCCCCGGCAGAGTTAAAATACTCATACCCCATCCTTGACGTGACATCCGCATCCACCCCAAGTCTGCCTGCAGCTTCGCTTGCGACAGCATTTATATCATCCAGTGCCATCACAAGATTGTGTCTCATCTGAATATAGCTGTATCTGTCGCTATAATCACTGCCAAGCCAGCTCCCAACCTGCTTCATAACCATATTGCCAACAAAACTTTCAAGCTCATTTCTGTCATCATCTGTCTCCACATCGCCGTCATAATCCACCTTGAGCCTTATCAGTCTGTCATTATCCGAAGAACTGTCATACATCACAGCATTTGACATAATCTCATCCGGCAGTTTGTCCCTGTAGTTTTTTACATATGACACATATCCAAATATCATACCTCCCGCAAGTCCTATAAGAATTCCCAAGATTCCTGCCCGAACATATCTCCACATAACAATACCTCCTATTTATAATCACCTTCATGCCTGCCAAGCGTTGCAAGGCATCGTCCCCTGTAATGGGTTTTCAGATAATCTTTAGTATTGTTATCCCCCGATTTCTCCAATATATTCCTGTCAACCACAACCGTTACATAGCTTGTCGCAAATTCACGTCCAAGCTCAAAAATGTTTTCATTAAGAACCTGTTCATTATCCACTGCCAGATACTCAACATGGCTTACATCAAGCTGTCTAGCATGTTCTTTATCATAATTGGCACGAACATCAGAAAATGACGTGGCATATACGGTATACTTTCTCTCCTCGGTTGTCTTATCTTCATCACCGGAAAGGCCTGTGATCACCAAAGTATATTTATACATACCATCCTGCTTCCCAGGCTCTATCACCAGAACATTCGCATAATCAACACTCTCCACGGAGTTGTAAGCGCAGCCGGGCAGCACAGCTGTAAGTGCAAATGCTATAATAACAAGCGTAGCCTTTTTCAAAGGTTTTCGTCCTATGACCACAACCGCCGGAAGTATCAATGACAAAGGCACATCCACCAGCATGATATAACCAGCGGCAAGTCTCATAGCAGTCCCATGAGCGGGCACATCCCAAAGCCATACACATACGGCAAATACCAAAGTCAGCCAGGCAAATTTCAGCCAGGACGAATGGCGTCTTCTGCCAAGATCAGTCACAGCGCCAAAACCACACACCACCTGCGGGGTCAACAGTGATATTCCACAGGTCAGCACAAGGTAACACACCAACATCAACGGTCTTATCTTTATGCCGTTGGGGAGTTCCATAGCCCCAACAACATATAGTATATCCTTTGTTCCTGCCTCCAATGCGCTCATTCCCAATGTAGAAATCACAAATATCGAACCTATGATGCCTATTGTCACAGATATCCCGACTGCAGAAAAAAGCATCCCCCGTCTGCGTTTATTCACTCCAAGATATATCATCATGACTGTCTCCATGACCGTAACCCCCAGAAACAACACACCGCCTTTGACCATGACCATCCGCATGGAATCTCCCACGCTGCCTTCCCCATATATCTGCACACATTGCCGCAGTTCCCCAAGATCCAGATTTTTCACAGAAGAGACAAACAATATTATTCCAGATACCACAGAAAACCAGAAGACCGCCTCATAGAACCTTATAAGTCCTTTAAATCCCCTGTTTCCCATGTACGCCGCAACCAACAATATCGGGATAGCAATCACCATGTCGGAATATTTTTTAAGCATAAGCCTTCTTGATATGTCAGACAGTATAAAAAGTATGATCCCGGACTTAACAGCCATTCTCGTCCCGTAAATCCAATCAATAGTGGTGTCTTTTCTCGTTCTATATTTCATATCCACTCTTGCCGCAAGTTTCGACATCACAACATATAGTAGTATCACGTAAGCAAAAGCAAGGCATAGCATCAAAAAAAGTGACAAAATCAGGCAGTTTCTACCAAGATATGCAGGAGTTATTGTGGTTACATATATAAGAGATGCAGGAAGCAGTATGAGAACAGCCTTAAAAAAAGCCCCAAAAGTCACATTATATTTATCAAACATAGAATCATCTCTTTCTGGTCAACCTGCGGCGTTGTGAAAGCCGACTCCACCCAGGCCTGTCTACAAGTTTCCTGATAGGTGATTTCACAATGAAATCTCTTGCACTGTCACCAGTGTATCCACAGGTAACAACCGGAGACATATATGGCACTCCAAAACTCTCAAGAGATGCAAGGTGAAACACAAGCATAAGCATTGCCAGTATAAAACCGAGTATCCCGTATATGGCACTTGAAATAATCGTTACAAATTTCAGCAGCCTGAACACAGATGCAAAAGCTTCATTCGGAATTGCAAATGAAGCTATGGCTGTGAGAGCCACAACTATCACAACCATGGTACTGACAATTCCCGCTTCCACAGCAGACTGTCCTACTATAAGTCCTCCTACAACTCCAATTGTGTTGCCAAGCTGACTTGGAAGCCTTATTCCCGCCTCCCGCAGAAGCTCGAAGAGTAGTTCCATTATCAATACCTCAACAACCACCGGAAAAGACAACTGACTCCTGGCATCTGCTATGGCATAGAGCAGTTTATCCGGTATGATTTCCCTGTGATAACAGGTTATAGCTATATAAAGTCCCGGCAGCCCCACTGCAATAAACGCCGCCAGGTAACGTATAATTCTGGCAAACGTGGCAACTGGCCATCTGTTGTAATAGTCATCAGCCGTCTGAAAAAAAGTGTTTATCGTGGCTGGCGCAATCACCACCTCGGGAGAATTGTCGAACACAACAACAACCCTGCCGTCAACGAGAGCTGCCGCCGCTTTATCCGGTCTGGTTGTCGACTGATATGTCGGGAATATCTCCTGCCATTTTTTCTCCATGAGATGCTCAGCCATTCCACTGTCAAACACAGCATCTATATCATATGTGTCTAAGGTCTCTCTCACCTTCTGGATCAGTTCCGGTCTTGCTATATCCTTTATATACATTATCCCGTATTCTGTTCTTGATCTTCTTCCTATAGTATTCTGTTCAAGCTTTAATTCCGTATCTTTTATCCTTCTCCTTATAAGAGCCGTAGATGTTCTGAAATTTTCATTGAAACTGTCCCGCGGTCCCCGCATTCCACCCTCAGATGAACTCTCCTCAATTCCTCTCACAGGAAAACGTTTTGACGATACAACCAATGCCGCATCACTCCCGGATACAAATATTGCCGTATCGCCCTTTAGCACAGATTTTATCACCTTATTTAAATCATTTTCAGTAGTATAATCTGCAGTCTGCCCCTCATAGGATGTGATCCTGTCCCACAGCTCTTCCGCATCTGCGTCTCTCCACTCCCATGTAACGGGTTTTATTATTGTATTTTCTATTAATTCATGATCACAAAGTCCATCAATATATACAACATATATAGCTTCTTCAAAACTCCATCCGGGACGACTAAGGACAAACTTTTTCTCCACTATGTCTCCCCATTTATCAAATTTTGATTTAATTACTGTGATGTTTTCATCCAGATTTTTGCTTATCTCCACCTTATCACCTTTGATTTATATTTACACACATTGCGCATCTTATACTTCTATTTTTTCCATCACAGGTCATAATATTCATTCAAATCAGAGATGCGTATTAACAATAATCAATTCAGTGCATCTCTTTCACGCAATGTTGCAGCATACAAAAAAGCAGTGATACAAGTTATGCATCACTGCTCTTTACAGCATTTGCGATCACGATTTTTTCCTGATCATATATATGTTTTCTGGTGACTTCCTCTGCCAGATCAGCATCCCCACGCAGGATCGCATCTGTCAGAGCTTCATGCTCCTCTGCCAGCTTTATATGATAGCTGGCATCCTTCAGATATTCCACTCTGTATCTGTACACCTGTTCCCGAAGATTCTGGAACATATTCACAAGTCTTTTGTTATCCGTAACCTCATATATCACATTGTGAAATGCAACATCAGCATCCACTATCTCATTCAGATTCTTTTTGATAACCGCCTTCCGGAATCTCTCACAGGCATCCCGAAGCCTCTTTCTTCCATCGTCGTCTATCCTCTTACAGGCAAGACCTGCCGCAAGTTCCTCCAGAGCCATTCGTATCTCAAGAGCATCCTTCAGATCTTTCTCTGTTATACGGGCAACCTCAGCCCCGCGCCTTGGCATCATGACAACAAGGCCTTCCAGTTCCAACATACGGATTGCCTCTCTGACAGGGGTTCTGCTCACGCCAAGCCTCTTTGCCAGAGTCACCTCCATAAGCCTTTCTCCAGGCTCAAATTCCCCATGCACGATAGCGCTCCTGAGCGTATTAAAAACCACTTCTCTCAGAGGCAGATACTCATCTATATTCAATTTCAGATCCATCGCGCTACCTCTTCCCATTATATGGCAAAGTCACATACACCTGCTCTGCCAGCCCGCTTTCCTTAAGTTTTTCTGCTGTCTTCTCAGCAGCATCAGCATCATCATATATTCCAAATACAGTAGGACCGCTTCCGCTCATCAGTGCATTCATGGCACCATTCTCAAGCATCATATCCTTGATCTGGCCAATTTCCATGTGTGCGGGTATCGTAACAGTCTCAAGCACGTTTGCCATACGATCTGCGATTCCTCCCAGGTCTCCGTTCTCAAGTGCCTCTGCCATTCCATCAATGTCAGGGTGGCTGGAGAGCTGTGAAACCTTCAGATTCTGATATACCCATTTCGTAGATACTCCTACTGGCGGCTTTGCTATGACCATGGTACACTCAGGCATAGGTGCAAGGGCTGTGAGCTTCTCACCAATTCCCTCTGACAATGCCGTCCCCTGCATCACGCAATACGGCACATCAGCCCCTATCTCAACGCCGAGTTCCATCAGTTTTGTCTGAGTAAGTCCCAAATCATACAGACTGTTCATCGCAATCAGCGCTGCAGCAGCATCAGTGCTTCCACCTGCCATGCCGGCTGCAACCGGTATGTTCTTCTCCAAAGTCACTTTCACGCCGCCCTTGATCTCATACTTACTCATCATAAGCTTGCACGCCTTATATATTATGTTGTCTTCACCAACCGGAAGATCAGGCCGGCTGCTATGTATATCCACTCCAGCCCCATCCATCTTCTCAAACGTCAGCAGGTCATACAGATCCACCGTCTGCATGATCATCTTCACCTCATGATAACCATTCTCCAGCTTTCTCAGCACATCCAGGCCCAGATTAACTTTCCCATAAGCTCTTAATGTAATTTCCATACTTCTCCTATCTGTATACGCTATAACTACTTCTTTCTCACTGAATATCCAAATTTGCCGATCTTATCTCCAAGTCCAAAATACTCACCGTGGGAATACGCCACAAGCCCCGTGCTGTTCAGGTTAAACTTGCCAGTCTTATCCATATACTCGTCACTTATCCGAACTCCTACAACCTCCGCAATAAACATATCATGTGACCCAAGTGGCAGTACCTCTTTCACCCTGCACTCTATGTTCACCGGGCTCTCCTCGATTCCAGGACAGGCCACATTCACACCTGGGCATGTATGCAGCTTCATCTCACTGAACTTGTCAACATCACGTCCCGACTTTACTCCACAGTAATCTGTTGCAAACGCAAGCTTCTCTGTCACAAGATTTATAGTGAACTCTCCGGTTTCCTTTATGATGTCATACGAATATCTCTCCGGTCTGACAGATATCGATACCATGGCAGGATCACTGCATATAGTCCCAGCCCATGCAATAGTAATTATATTCGCCTTCTCCCCCGGTCTCTTGCAGCTTACCATAACTGCCGGCACAGGGTACAACATATTTCCCGGTTTCCAATTCTGCTTTGACATATACTTACCTCGTCTTTCAATATGTTCTTATTAACTCTTTCTCTTTTCAGAGGCAGACATACAAAATATCCCTCTGTCCGCCCCTGATATAACAAGCTGTCAATTATCTGTATTTTGTATATTGTATACATTGTACATAATACATGGCAAAACCGAAAAATACAACCAGCTTCCACCCTGATATTTATCTTTCCTGATTGACAGCGGATTTATTACTATATTATGTAATAAGATCAATTATGACACTAAAGGGTACCCGGAACTTATCATTCCAGATACCCTCTTATTATCTCTTCAGCCTTTGCACTGTCGTTTGACACCACATACACCACAAATCTGCCATGAGCCTCTACAACCGCATCGTCAAGTCTGGAGACCTCATTTGAATTATACTCAAAATATGTCTTTATCTGCGTATCCTGCCTCGTCTTCATAACATCCAGAATACTCTGTGCATCTATCACTGTCTGAGCCTCAAATACTGCCACCTCCTCCGAGGTAGCTCCTGTAGAAATATGGACATCGCAGTCAACTATCCCTGCGCTGTCTATACCATAATATTTCAAAGCCACATCTGGCAGCACTTCGGATACAGAATCCTCAAATGTCAATCCGGACATCAGCTTATCCGCCAGCGTATGCACATCAGGCTCATCTTTATGATCATCACTCTTCTGCCCACATCCGGCGATGCATCCCAAAAGAAGCAATGCCAGCATCACTACAAATATTTTTCTCATAACTGCGCAGTTCCCCACCACTTTTAAAGGTCAACATTTGCCCTGATATAATCCATTATCTTCTGACTAAATTCTTTATTGTAATGGATTCCATCTGTACTAACACCATCTGGAAGTACACCGTTTTCTGACACAGCGTCAGCCACATCCAGATATGTAACATTGCCATATGCATCGCACAATTCACGCACCAGCAGATTAAGTCCATCTATACCCGGATTGTTATACACTCCATCTTTGGCAGAAAGCTCCGCTGACACCGGAATCGTTGACATCACATACACCTTTGCGTTTGGTTGAATCTTTGTGATATTGTCCAGCAGCGTTCTGTATGCATTGATATATCTCGCATTATACCAATTGAGCTCCTCTATGCCAAACGATATATATATCGTGCTGAACGTGTGATCCTGAAGCATCTCCAAAACTGTACACTTCTGTCCAGATCCACAATTCACCATCTTAAGTGTAGATACGCTTTCCACATTCAGATTCTTGGATGCACATACATTCCAGGATGGCATATCACTGTAAAGCCCCAGAGTCTCCGCACGGGAATCTCCTACAAGCAGTGATGATGAAAAATAGCTGTCATCTACCACATGTTTTGAAGCATCCGCATCTGTATCGGACTGCATCGAAGCCCTCATGACCGCATCTGTATCTGATGACACCTCATTCGTCACTATCTCACTTATCTGAACAGAGGTTGCTCCTTCTGGTCTGTCTATCTCCTGGCCATTTACATTCTTTCTGAGATTGCCCTGCCCAAGCGCACACACAAAAATGACGGCAACTATAGCTCCGACCGCCCCCTCAAACAACTGCATACGCCTGTGATGTCTCTGTCTGATTATCTTTTTTCTATATCTGTTATTGATATCCTTAGTCACTGTGACCTCCGAAATAACCAACATTAAAATACTCAAATTGTAAATTTCATGTGACAGTATAACAATTAGTGAAAAAATAATCAAGAACACAGTGTTTTTTCAAATAAATCTCATGCACTCTGACGATATTGTGCCTATTTTAAGTAGACACATTATTTGTGAAGTGTTACTATGAAAAAAGGTAAAAATATAATGTAATTATAAGAGGAGAGAATATATGAACACAACTGCACAGAAAATTGATTACAAAGGCGAAGCATGCATCGACCTCAGATCCGGTGACTACCACGCTGTCATAGCTCCATTTAACGGAAGCAATGTCATGAAGCTTGAGAACACAGCTCTGGATATCGATGTTCTCAGAAACGATCCTTCCATGACACCTGACCAGCTCAAAGCATCAGCCGAGATATATGGAATGCCAACTCTGTATCTCCCTAACAGGCTGTCACACGGCAACCTGAAGACTTCAGATGCCATGTACCATTTTCCATGCAACGATCCACTTGGCAACCATCTTCACGGATTTCTTCATCTGAGAAATCATAATATAGAAGAGATAACTGTTGATGGCGACAGAGCAATCGGAAAGACTTCATATACATATGACGAGAACGACTCCTTTTTCCAGACCTACCCGGTAAGCTTCAGGGCTGATTACACATTCATTCTCACACCTGAGGGACTTAACTATGAATTTACACTGACAAATCTTTCAGATAAGCAGATGCCATATGGAGTATGCAACCACATAGCATTTAAGGGACCTTTCACCAGCAACGGCAAGGGTGAGGACGTCCGTCTCTGCGTACCTATAGGCGACAAATGGGAGCTGGACGAGCACGCAATCCCTACAGAGAAGAATCTTCCTATTACAGATTACGATCTGCAGTACAAAGACGGCACCATGGTTCCTGTTCTCAAGGACATCGACAATGACCTGTACACAGCCCAGATGAACACACTGGACGGCGAACCATTCTACGGAGTGATCGTCACAGACTCCGCTACAGGCAAGAGGATATGCTACGAAGTCGATCAAACAATGAAATTCTGGATCATGTGGAATGACCACGGCGACAAAGGATATTTCTGTCCGGAGCCAATGAGCTGGAACATAGATGCACCAAATCTTTCCGGTGACCCTTCAGTAACCGGCTACACCGAGCTTGCACCAGGTGAGTCAAAAACCGTGAAAGAGCGCATCTTTACATTGGCATAACAAATACTAGCAATAACAATATAACAGCCCTGTCAGTTATTCATAGAACGGCTTTCAAAAGTACATGGTGTTTTCATACATGTTACTTTGAAAGCCGTTCTTTCATCTTATTAATTTTTACTACATACGATTGTTTTTAAAGAGGGCATATAATAAAATTAATGTAATTATTTATATTCTGCCTAAAAACATAAAGGAGGGATTCCATGAAAAAAATACTACACATTATTCTGTCCATATCCGTCATTCTATGCATTTCCTGTATAACAGCATTTGCAGAAGATGACCCGGATACATACTATCTGGAGCTTGACAGTGCAGGAGGACAGATAGACGGAGAATCTGTCACCGAGATAAGTGCACCGAAAGACAGTTTCGATACAGTGGATCTAAGCAGTTACACTCCTGTACAGGACGGATTTACATTTACCGGCTGGTACAACGGCAAAAAGGAAGTGACTTCCATAAGTGCTTCCGATTTCACTTCAGACTCAAACAGAATAAAACTGCTTGCCACATACACCAAGGATGATTATTCAGGTTCCGGACTCACATTCACCCTGAATGCAAACGGAGGAAAACTGAACGACCAGGACGCTGGCACCTATGATTTTGCAGTGGCCGGAAACGGTTATGCAGTGGCACTTAACGCCTATGTACCAGTTCGTGAAGGGTACGATTTCAAAGGCTGGTGCACATCAGCTGACGGATCTGGAACCCCTGTGAACCTCATCTACACAAGTACATTTACAAAGGCCGAAGATAACGGACTACAGTACGACGATATAGATGGCTCCGCCGACAAGAGAAACATTACATTCTATGCTTCATGGGCTTCGCAAAATGGGCCTTCCGGCAAGATCTGCATCGGCAAAAAGAGCTGGAACGGTCTTCAGGGGAATGTATCATTTGACACATATTACAAGAAGAATCAGACAGTAAATATATCATGTTCTGACCCTGATGCATCCATAGAATATCTTGTGACAGATCAAGCCATGTCCGAGGACGCACTCAAAAGCGCAGATATGAATGCGTACGCAGGAGCATTTGACCTTGACGGTGACGGTTCATACATAGTCTATGTAAGATTCACTCTTGGCGACAAGACTGCCTTTGCTTCCACTCCAGGTATCGTGATTGACAGCGAAGCCCCTGTGATCAGCGGCATAGATGACGGCGGCGTGTACTGCAAGACTGCCACCATGACTGTAACCGACGAAAACTTATCAAAAGTGACAATAGACGGCACAGGCAAGAAACCAGATGCAAACGGTTCGCTGAAACTTGCTGCAACAGGAACCGCCCGTACCATCGTGGCAACTGACAAGGCAGGCAACAGCACAAGTATATCTGTAACGGTAAATAAAAATCATACCCCGGAGGCCGACGACGGCAACTGTACCACCGCGCTTCACTGCAAATATTGTGACGCTATAGTCAAAGCTGCCAAGGACAATCACAACCTCAGCAAATGGAAAACCGATGGAAACGGCAGCACCCACTCAAGGAAGTGCCTGAATTCGGGATGCGGATACACAGTCATCCAAGACTGCTACGGCGGAAAGGCTACTTGCAGCAAGAAGGCAGAATGTATTATATGCGGTGCGGAATACGGTTCATTAAACCCAAACAATCACAGCGGCCTTCAGAAATTTAACCGCGTGGAAGCTACGGCATCAAGCGATGGCAACATAGAATATTGGTACTGTCCATCCTGCGGTAAATACTTCAAGGACCAGGCATGCTCCACAGAGATCAGCAAGGACGACACAGTGATCAGCAAGTCATCTCCTGACATCATAGGAGGCAAGGGATCCAGATGGAAGAAATCCAGCAAAGACACCGTAAAATTCAGATCAAATGCCAATTATGAAGATTTTATATGCGTTCTGGTAGATGGCAAAGAACTTGATTCTTCGTACTACACCAAAAAAGAGGGCAGCATCATCATAGAAATCAAAGCATCATTTCTCGAGACCTTATCTATCGGAAACCATTCCCTTATTATAAGATCTACAACAGGAGATGCCGTAACTGACTTCTATGTAGACAAAGCAGACTCAACAACAACTGCACCTATGGTCACAACACAGCAGACCACAACACAGACCACAACGCAGACAACTACAGAAACGACTACTCAGACCACAACAAGGTATGTATATGCACCGACAACATCGGAACCTACAACCCTTGCAGAGATAACAACAAGAGCCCATTCAACTTCCGAGAACACCACTGAAGTCACCACAGAAAAAAGCAGCAGGCATATAGACAACTACTCATCTGTGGACAAGACAAAGAACAAGGTACGCAATCTTCAATTGGTTATTCTCATAACAGTTCTTGCAACAATACTTATTTCATTTGCCATAATCCTCATCTCAGGTATGCGCAAGAAATAGACATAAGCAATACTGTAAAAGGCAGAATCAGAACAAAAGCTCCGGTGAACACATAACATGTGCCAGAATATACAGGCACACATTACGTGATCACCGGAGCTTTTAACCTATTTGTTAGTATTTCTATGTTGCCATTGCGGTTTTTCAGAACTTATTCGGACTGACCCCCATCTGTCTCACCCTCTATTGTTCCGCCAAGATACCACTCGCCATCCTTCTCATAACAGATGATATTCAAATTAACCGAATTAGGAGTTGTAGTCCCTTTGTAAGACAAATTCATAGTCATGCTTACAGGAATAACATACCCTTTGACAACATCTGCACTCTTTGCAGATTTGCTGTATAATGTATTGCTCACAGCTTCCAGATTGCTGCTGTCAGCTTTATATCCATCTCCCATGGAATAATCTACAGTATAAGTAAATTCATCACTTTCCTTATATGTCTGAAATATCTGGATGAGGCTGTCTGTAGCCTGGTTAGCAAGAGTATCCGGATCCATCACGCTCTTAACCTTATCAATATCTGCATCTGCCAGTCCCGCCATATATGTCTCAACCAATTTTCTGCTTCTGGAAGCACCTGCCCCGGCTATCGTCACAGCCAGGTATGCAGCAACTACAATCAACGCAAGCACGGCAGCTGAAACTGCTATTATGATCTTCTTCTTTTTCTCTTTTCCCGCCTCTTCAATAATCTGAATATCTCGATCATCAAGATTCAACTGTTCCGCACCTTCTCCACCAACATAGGTGTATTTATCTTCTTTCTTCATACCGATTCCTCTCTTATACTATGTCTAATCATATATTTACATAGTATAACATATAAAAAACCTTGTATAAAGAAAAAACAGCGACACCCATTTACCAGCGGTATCGCTGCCCAATATATCTCATTCTCCCCTCAAAAAACGCGATATTGACGGCAGAAGCCCTCGTCTGCCATATGTCACTTTGCAAATTATCAGACCAGTACCATCTTATCTTACCCGTACGCTGCAATCGGATGCTACTGCCGCATATAAAACCTGTGCCTGCTTATCTCTTCATCGCAAAGTCTCTGAGTCCTTCAGGCTCCTCCGGCTGGTAATACTTCATCTTGCATGTCTCCGATACGAGCGGAGCAACTGCCAATGCCACTGCACACAGTCTTGCGCCATACTTACATATAAGCTTCATTATTGTACTCTTCATACTGTTTCCTCCCACTTAAAAATAAAATATCTACTGTTCTATTAATAACCGGCTATCTTTTTGTATTCTATCATAAATATATTTAAGATTGTCTTTTTTTAAGGTGAACGGTCGAAAATGGGGGGTGAGTGGTATCCCATGACCATTCACCCCCCATTTTCGACCGTTCGCCGTCAGAATTTACACCTTCCGACGTCCATGCGTTATACTTAAAATATATAATCTGCCGTTTCACCACAGCAGACAGCGTGATAGTTATGCTATCCGCAGACAGGACACAGGATGTCATTTTCTATGCAGCATATACAGCCACACCAAAGGGAGGACATACACTATGAAACATATCGGGTCTTTTATAGCAGGTACATTGTCGGAAGACAGCCAGATCGAATCTGATCAGAAACATATATACGCATATCTCTTTGATTATATTATTGAACAATTAATATTCGACGCCGTTGTCCTCATCATAGGGGTTGTATCAGGACGTTTTGCCATAACTCTCTGCTTCCTTGCAGTGACTATACCTATGCGCCATTTTGCCGGTGGTTTTCACGCAAGTACACCATGGATGTGCAATATCCTGTCATACAGCTCATATATACTAACTATACTCATCACTCCAGTACTTGAGCCATATATACATCCATATTGGGCTGTCGTATATGTTCTCTTATGGGGACTTATACTTTTTATAGCGCCCGTAGACACCCCAAATAAAAGACTGAATGCAGAACAAAAATCCAAACTTCTCCGCCTTTGCGTTAAAACTTGTGCTATCATGAGTGTGTTATATTTAATATTTGTACTTTCCAAACAGACTATATTTTATGGAGCTATCACTTTGTGTATGGCGGAAAGTGCATTGGGATTATATATTGGTTTTGCAAAGAACAGGAGAGAAAAATGCATTTCAGAGTAGCTTTGTGCGATGATTCGCCGGAAGACATCATGACACTTTCAAATCAGATTACGAAATACGGCAAAAAATATGATATACACTTCGATATGGAACATTTTGATTCAGGTTCAGCCCTGGTACAGGCTCACCACAAAAGCCCGTTCAACATCATATTCCTGGACATAGAGATGCCTGCGCAATCAGGAATAACCACCGCCAGACATCTGAGAAACGACGGCAATGATGATGTATTCATCATATTTGTCACATCATACCCTGAATATATGCGCGACAGTTTTGAAGTTCAGCCATTTCAGTTCATCACAAAACCAGTGAACACCTCCGTCATCTCCAAGCTGTTTGCATCGATCATGCACAAATATACGAAATCGCACACATCTAGAGTCATACTGGACGACCAGGGAACCGGAAGAGTCACCATCATAAACGATATACTTTATATAAAAACCTCCAACAGTGACAATTCTATACTTGAATACGTCCTGACCAGTTATTCATTTACCGGCAAAGGCGTCCTGCAGACCTGGGAAGACGAACTTGCGTCATGTGGTTTTTTCTCTCCCCACAGAGGTTATCTTGTGAACATCAGACACGTTGTGTCTTTCACAAAATCTCAGCTGAATATGAGCAATGGCTACAAGATCCCTGTGAGCAGAAGAAAATTCTCCCAGTTCCAGCGCCTTTTTGCAAACAGAATTATAAGAAGTCTCAATTGAAAGGAATAAATAAATGCTTCAGTATTTAGATTTAGCAAGCATGCTATTCGACAACTTCATATTATATATCTTCTATCAGACAATGTTCGAGAAAAAACGTGAATCCATACCCAAATATGCTGTGGTCGTATCCTTTCTGTTGTCAGATTTCATATACTGGTTAGTCGCATCTCATGTTACAGGAGAATCTTCTTTCTGCGCTTCCATATTGAGATCTGCGCTCACAATCATATTGAGTGCCGCCATATCCATGTTTTTCTGTTCTACCATAACATACAGAATACTTGTGGTATTCAGTTATATAGCCCTCATCAATCTAAGCGAGAACCTGGCCTATTTTATCATAGTCCACTTCACTGGGCTCTCTGCCGGTCTGGACACTCTGCCATACACGGCATTTATTGCAATATCACTTGTATCCAATCTGATCATAGTTCTTTTCACAATGATATTGGATCTATTCCTTAAATTAAAAAATGGCATCAGATCAAAGACTTATACGCTGCTCCTGCTGGTCGTCCCAGCAATGTCGTGTGTCCTTACATTTCTGCCATCTTTCTTCAAGATGAACTTCATCGAGCCGGCGGCATACCTTACACTTGTAGTCTTTCTTCTGGCGATGAATATCTCAAACTATATACTTCTCCAGAACGTGCTGACTGCAGAAGCTTTGACGCAGGAATCCAGATTATTGCAGCAGCAGATGCAGTTCCAGAAAAACAAATATCAGCAGCTCAGCGATGCATATAAGAATATTCGAGGCTTCATGCACGATACCAAGAAGCATCTGTTCTATATTGAACAGTGCGTAAACGAAGAGCACTATGACCGCATAATACCATATACCCGGGAGACCATGACGGATCTGGAGTCACGATATTGCTCTATAAATACAGGCAATCTCGTCATAGACTCATTTGTCAGCAACGTTATTCTACAGGCTGGCAGCAATGGAATACGCATAAACACGAGGCTCAAGGTCGAGAAAGATCTTATTCCATGTGACGATTATCATATGACCATTATTCTCGGCAATCTGCTTGACAATGCCATGAATGCCTGTACAGGACAGACCGGAGGTAAGATTAATCTTGACATACAGACAGTTGATTCTTCATTTGTCATACATATCACCAACACTACCATGCAGCGCCAGATGAAAAACTGCCTGACACCTTCGATAATTTTGACTTCATCCACGGTTACGGACTCAAAAACGTAAAAAGATCCGCAGAAGAATGCGGTGGATTCTGCATCATAGACTACGCAGACGGCATCTATTCAGTAACAGTGATTGTGCCGCTTAAGGAAGCCATATACGCTGATTAAATTGTGCAATTTCCACTATAACTTTGTTGTCTTTTAATGTTTTTTATTATATAATCATACTGTATGGCTGACTTTTAAGGGAGAATATAGCACAAGCCGATACAGAAGACTTCAGAGGGGGCTTATGAGAGCTATCTGAAAGCGAACACAATACAATTGGAAGGAAGGTATATGCTACATGAAATTTGGTTATTTTGATGATGCCAACAAGGAGTATGTCATCACATCTCCTAGAACTCCTTATCCTTGGATCAACTACCTTGGAACACAGGATTTCTTTTCACTGATCTCAAACACTGCGGGAGGTTACAGCTTCTACAAGGACGCACGTCTCCGTAGAATCACAAGATATCGTTATAACAACGTGCCTATAGATATGGGTGGACGTTATTTCTATATCAACGACAATGGTACAATATGGAATCCGGGCTGGTCACCGGTCAAGACAGAACTGGATGAGTATCAGTGCCGTCACGGTATGGGATATACAATCATTACAGGTAAGAAGAACGATCTTAAGGCTGAAGTTACTTTCTTTGTTCCTCAGAACTATGCCGGAGAGGTTCAGCAGGTTGTTCTTACAAATGAAGGCTCAGAGGAGAAGACTTTCTCATTCTTCTCATTTGAAGAGTGGTGTCTCTGGGATGCACAGGATGACTGCACCAACTTCCAGAGAAACTTCAGTACTGGACGTGTAGAGGTTGTTGGATCAACTATCTACCACAAGACAGAGTACAGAGACAGACGTGACCATTTCGCATTCTACACAGTGAATGACGAGATTGATGGTTACGACACAGACAGAGATTCATTCATTGGACTTTACAACGGTTTCCACAACCCACAGGCTGTTGAGGCTGGCAAGGCTAATGATTCATTTGCCGATGGATGGTCACCTATCGCATCACACTACAAGAAGATCACTCTTGCTCCAGGCGAGACAAAAACTCTTGTATTTATACTTGGATATGTTGAGATGCCTGTTGACCAGAAGTTCGAGGCTGACGGCAAGACAATCAACAAGGTAAAGGCTCTCGAGATGATCGAGAAGTACAACACCCCTGAGAAGGTTGTTGCAGGTCTTGCAGAGCTCAAGGAGCACTGGAACAGACTCTTAGGCATTCTCAACGTCAACACTCCTGATGACAAGGTAAACCGTATGGTAAATATCTGGAACCAGTATCAGTGTATGGTTACATTCAATCTTTCACGTTCAGCTTCATACTTCGAGTCAGGTATCGGTCGTGGTATGGGATTCCGTGATTCCAACCAGGATGTACTCGGATTTGTTCATCAGATCCCTGACCGTGCAAGAGAGAGAATCATCGATATAGCTTCAACACAGTTCCCAGACGGTGGATGCTACCATCAGTACCAGCCACTTACCAAGAAGGGTAACGCAGATATCGGTGGAGACTTCTCAGATGATCCATTATGGCTGATCCTTTCAGTATCAGCTTACATCAAGGAGACAGGTGACTGGGGCATCCTTGACGAGATGGTTCCATATGACAACGATATGTCAATCGCAAAGCCTATGCTTGACCACCTCAAGGTTTCATTCTACAAGATAGTGAACAACCTTGGACCACACGGTCTTCCACTTGCAATGAGAGCTGACTGGAACGATTGTATCAACCTTTCATGCTTCTCAGACACACCAGGTGAGAGCTTCCAGACATACACCAACCCTAAGTTCGCTGCTGAAGGCGGATACTCAAAGGTTGCTGAGTCAGTTATGGTTGCTACACTCTTCACATATGCAGGCCCTAACTACGTTGCTATCCTCAAGCACCTTGGAATGGACGCTGAGGCTGATGCTGCCCAGGCTGAGATCGACAAGATGAAGGCCAACATCATGGAGTCAGCATGGGACGGCGACTGGTTCCTCAGAGCTTACGATGCAAATGGTGAGAAGATGGGATCTAAGGAGTGCGAAGAAGGCCAGATCTTCATCGAGCCACAGGGATTCGCTATCATGTCAGATATTGGTAAGGATCAGGGCTGCGACAAGAAGACTCTTGCTGCAATCGATGAGAGACTCAACACACAGTACGGACTTGTACTCAACAACCCAGCATTCACAAAGTATTACATCCAGTATGGTGAGATTTCTACATACCCAGGCGGATACAAGGAGAATGCCGGAATCTTCACACATAACAATGCATGGATCATCTGTGCTGCTGCTTACGCAGGTGCCGGCGATCAGGCATTTAAGTACTACTCAGAGATAGCTCCTGCTTTCACTGAGGAGACATCAGATATACACAAGACTGAGCCATATGTATACGGCCAGATGATCGGTGGTAAGGATGCCGGATCTGATATCGGCAAGCCAGGCAACCACTTCGGTCAGGGCAAGAACTCATGGCTGACAGGTACAGCTGCATGGAACATGGTAGCTATATCACAGTACATCCTTGGTATCTCAGCAGACTTCGATGGTCTGAAGATCGATCCATCTATACCTGCTGCATGGGATGGAATGACAGCTACTCGTCAGTTCCGTGGTGCTACATACGACATCAAGGTTTCTAACCCAGATCACATCAACAAGGGCGTTAAGAGCGTAGTAGTTGATGGCAATGCCATCGATGGCAATGTTCTTCCAGCATTTGGCGATGGCAAGACTCACACTGTAGAGGTTGTAATGGGTTAATATAGACCAGATCACATAGAACATACAAAACACCATATCGATTGGTTCAACCAATCGATATGGTGTTTTTTTCATTCCATCACGGTTCTGTAATCATGCTTTACTTTTTCTAAATATATGCTGCAAAATAACCATCCCATTTTTCTCTACTGTATAAGAAGCGTAGGATCCACAGGTTGACCATTCTTATCTATCGAAAAGTAAAGGTTAGTGCCCTCATCGCTGTAAAACCGGCTCGGCTCACCTACTGTTCCGATCACATCTCCCATCTCCAGACGGCTTCCAAGAGCAACACTTACATCCTGAAGCTGACCAAGTGTAACTGTATAGCCATCTCCAAGATCAAGTTTCACATAGTTGCCAATTTCCGGGCTGCTGGAAACCTCCTTAACCTCACACTCGTATACCGCCTTAACTTCGTCTCCCGGTTTTGCCTCCATGATTATGGCAGGATTGCACTTGTACTCATTTAATGTCTCAAAATACACAGTTGAGTCCATGCTATAAGGTATGAGCACATTGCCAACAATCGGCCATGATATGCTGTTCTCAGGATCATAATGCAGCTCTTCTTTGCCATCAACTCCCGTCTCCTTTGCAGCTCCACCAGTTGCCGTCTCACCTGCAGCAGCCGTATCCTGGTCACCGTCCTCTATACCGACAGCATCTGTCTCGTCAGATTCTGTATCCTGAGCATCATCCACCGTATCTCCCGCCACATTCTTATCCATGGATCCTTCACCGTTCCGGCCATTTCCGCTGAGTGTTTCCTTGGTTCCCTGACTGCTTTCAGATGTATCTCCATATGGTGTATCCTGGCCGATCACAATATGTTTTTCCTTTGAATTTGTTTTTGCGTTATAAAGACCAAGCACCGTCACAAGCACAGCCATACCTGTGATCAGTGAGATGTAAAAAATGTTCTTTTTCACGCCGCCAAAAAATTTCTTCATATTCATCACCTCATCTGTATCATGTCCCTTTGCAAAACAAAATATACAATGCGGTGTAATTTTCGGCCATTAAATACTTATTTTTTTATCTGCCCACCGTCACTCCAGTATAATAATACCGCAATATCTCTTCATAGCTCTCCCCATTTGCAGCAAGTATGCCCGCACCATACAGAGACAGTCCAAGAGAATCACCAACACCAACAGTTATAATCCTGTATTCATTTTCCTGACAATCTATATGTATATTTGTGGAGGCGAGTCCCAGCTGATCCTTAAACAGCTCCGCATCTACAGCATTTCCAAACACACTTATCTCATGAGCATAACCTGAAGCTGTAGCCCTTGTAACTTTCACCTCAGCATCCGTCTCATCGCCTATCCATTTCTGAAATGTCTTTCTCAGCCTGTCCCCACTGTATATCTTTGTGCAGGAGAAATCGTCAGCCATTCTGTCAGCATCACTTGCCACCTGTCTGAGATACGGCACATCTCTTCCAAATAGCTCATCGGCACTTATCGTATGCCCTATACTCACCAAGTGATACACAGGCAGAATCACATTCCCATCATATCGTATAATCACGCCCCTTGTATCAGAGACAGCCTCCGCAGTCATATTTATAATCTTCTTATAGTCATTTCCCCACATCTCTCTTAACTCATCTTCTGTGTATCTTATCTCTCTGAGATCAGCTTCATTTATCAGATTTGTATTTCCTCCATTCTTTGAGTCATTCTTTGAGTTTTTATCCATCTGATAGTATATTCCAGTTCTGATGATGACCGAGACAGTCCTCAGCATCTCCATATTCCAATTGTCATCTGCCATCCCGGTCAGCACCTGCTGCACATATTCCTCAACGTCCACAATCTCATATGCGCCATCCTGATAAATACATACGCTTTTTTCTTTTTCACCAGCAACCGTTATCTGCCCTGAATCAGTTCTGTTATACATATATGAAATTATATATGTCAACATGAACGCCCCAAAAATCCCGAGAAAAATATATTTTACTTTCAGATTTTTCTCCCTCCCATATACATTGAACTCCAGATCCATTTAAAAAATTTTTCTATATACCTGTATTTCCATAATATGAAAGTCGGTCAAAACATATATCAGCATTTTTATGGCAGCTTACCTTATTTTATTTCAGAATTATGTTTTAAATTGCCCAAATCCGAACAAATATATAATAATTTTTCATAACATCATTTATTGACAAATGGAACATGACATAATATGATAATAGCGTATTCAAGATTAACGGTTCGATTGCTATATAAGGTAAGCTTTTCTTTGGAGTATTCTCTATAAGGTATATTGTAGTTGTTTTCATTGGGTACAAATTTTCAATATTTTAGGAGGTACTCGTAATGAAGAACGGTACAGTTAAGTGGTTCAACGGAGAAAAGGGTTATGGATTCATCTCAGATGATGAGACAGGAAAGGACGTATTTGTTCATTTTTCAGCAATCGTTGCTGATGGATATAAGACTCTTAACGAGGGACAGAAGGTTACATTTGATGTAGAGGCTGATCCTAAGGACGCTTCTAAGGAGAGAGCAACTAACGTAACAGTAGTAGCTTAATTAACCTATATCACATATTACAGAATAATCCCCATTGCCATAGTGCAATGGGGATTATTTTTTCAAAATTATTGCAATTGCAGATCCTATATCATATATCCGCTGGATATACCAGTTCACATCACGCCCTGCTTCCAAGAGCCTTTTTTCTGATCCTGTATCTCGCCCTGATATATCTTCCCGCTGACGAGAGATCATTCGTCGTCCAGCCGCTTGTTTTTCTGGTTGACGATTTGAGAAGCGAACAGGATTCATTCTTGTTTGACAGACTCCAACAGAAATAGCTGACACCAAGTTTGTCCAGCCTGTCCAGCCACGTCTTGGTGGATGAATAACTTATTCCGCCACCTCCACTTGCAGCTGACATACCAAATTCTGTAACCATCACAGCCAGTCCTTTCTTCCTTGCATACGTCAGCTTTGCCGGAAGATACTGATTGTGACTCCACTCATTTGCATAGAAATGCAGCGAGTACATGATATTCCTGTATCCTCTGATCGGGCTGTCTGCCACCTCGTTGTGCGTTCCATCAGAACCGAGCTGTGACCACGTCGGAGTTCCAACCACAATGACAGCATTCTTGTCATAATTTCTGATGACCTTTATGACCTGTGTTGCGTAACTCTTTATGGCTGACCACTGACAGCCGTTAGGCTCGTTACAGATCTCATAGATTATATTCTTCTGTCCTTTGTATCTCTTCGCCATGATCGCAAAGAATGTCTTGGCCTGTGCAAGCTGGGTCATAGGGTTGCCATCGTTCAATATATGCCAGTCGATAATGACATACATTCCAAGCTCTGTGGCGTACTTGACACCCTTATGTATCTGATTCCTGAGTGCCGCGCGATCGCCGCCTGCACAGTATCCATTGTACTCTGCTGTATACATGGCAAGCCTGACAGCATTTGCACCCCAATCGTCTCTCAGCGTCCTGAATGCCGCCTTGTTCACATAAGGATATCCCACGTCCCAGTTGATCCCATGTGTGCTTACGCCCCTGAGCTGGAACTTCTGCCCCTTCGCATCCACAAGATTCGTACCCTTGACTGACAACCTTCCATGCGTGGCAACCGGAGTCTTGGCCGCAGCAAATGCGTCCACATCAGGCTGAACCGCAGCAGCCATAAACACCATAGCAAATGCCAGGAGCATGGCAGTGATCCTGCGCCATATTGTCTTTCTTTTCATAAAGTATGTACCCCCTTTTTCACTTTTATAAAATCAAATAATTCTGAAAATCTTTTGGATTATCTGGATAAAGCAAAAAATATATTCAAAAATCCTCCCACACCCCACAGGATAAAACTGGTTCGTCCACCGACTCCTTTGGGATGTAGAAGGATTCTACATGTCAATATCTATTCTGATATATAATTATCTATCCAGAGTTACCTTAACCTTCTTAAGCTTCCAGATCTCCTTTGCATACTCCTCGATAGTTCTGTCTGATGAGAACTTTCCAGCGCATGCTGTGTTGAGCATAGCCATCTTTGCCCAGCTCTTCTCATCCTGGTATGCTTTGTCAACCTTCTGCTGAGCCTCTGCATATGAATCGAAGTCCTTGAGGATGAAGTATACATCTTCCTTTGTGAGAGAATCGTAGAGATCTCTGAATCTGTCCGGATCATCCTTTGCATAAGTGCCATCGATAAGCTGTGTGAGAACTCTTCTTACAGCCTGATTGTTGTTGTAGATATCCATAGGGTTATAGCCGCCCTCGCGCTCATACTTCATAACCTCTTCTGCTGAGAGACCGAAGATAAATGCGTTCTCGATGCCAACTTCCTCAACGATCTCTACGTTTGCTCCGTCCATGGTTCCAAGTGTAGGTGCACCGTTCAGCATGAACTTCATGTTACCTGTACCTGAAGCCTCTCTTGAAGCTGTTGAGATCTGCTCTGATACATCTGCTGCTGCGAAGATGATCTCGGCATTGGATACTCTGTAGTTCTCTATAAATACAACCTTGATCTTGCCATCGATTGAAGCATCGTTGTTGACAACATCTGCAACTGAGTTGATGAGCTTGATGATAAGCTTAGCTCTCTTGTAGCCTGCTGATGCCTTTGCTCCAAAGATGAATGTTCTTGGGTACATATCGAATTCTGGCTCTGTCTTCAGTCTGTTATACAGATGCATAACATGAAGGATGTTCAGGAGCTGTCTCTTGTACTCATGAAGTCTCTTAACCTGTACATCGAAGATTGAACGAGGATCTACATCCACACCGTTGTGCTCCTTGATGTACTTTGCAAGACGGATCTTGTTCTGATACTTGATGTTCATGAACTCCTGCTGGCACTTCTCATCATCCACATATACCTTGAGCTTCTTAAGGTGTGAAAGATTTGTTATCCACTCGTCACCGATCTTGTCTGTGATCCAGTTTGCAAGAAGTGGGTTAGCATGAAGCAGGAAACGTCTCTGAGTGATACCATTTGTCTTGTTGTTGAACTGCTCTGGTCTCATCTCATAGAAGTCCTTAAGCTCTCTCTCCTCAAGGATCTTGGTATGAAGAGCTGCAACACCGTTTACTGAGTAAGAACCTGCAATTGCAAGATGAGCCATCTTAACCTGACCATCATAAAGAACTGCCATGTTCTTAACCTTATCCTGGTTGCCCGGATACATCTCCTGAATCTTGAGAACGAATCTTCTGTTAATCTCCTCAACGATCTGGTAGATACGTGGAAGTAATCTTGAAAACAGCTCAATAGGCCACTTCTCAAGTGCCTCTGCCATGATCGTATGGTTGGTGTATGCACAAGTTCTTGTTGTGATATCCCAAGCGTCATCCCACTCAAGTCCTTCCTCATCCATGAGGATTCTCATGAGCTCGGCAACTGCTACTGTTGGGTGTGTATCATTCATCTGGAATGTTACCTTCTCTGGCAGCTTGTGGATATCCTTGTTGAGCTCCTTGAACTTGAGGATAGCTCTCTGAACTGAAGCTGAGATGAAGAAATACTGCTGTCTCAGTCTGAGCTCCTTACCTGCGTAGTGATTGTCATTTGGATAGAGAACCTCAACGATAGTCTTTGCAAGGTTCTGCTGCTCTACCGCCTTCTCATACTCACCCTTGTCAAATGAGTCAAGGCAGAATTCCTGGATTGCCTCAGCATCCCAGATTCTGAGTGTATTTACAACGTTGTTGCCATAGCCGATGACTGGAAGGTCATAAGGTACGGCACGAACTGACTGATATCCATCCTGTATAAAGTAGTTTCTGCCATTCTTGTTCTCAACTCTTACATAACCACCAAACTTAACCTCAACAGCATACTCCGAACGCTTAACCTCAAATGGGTTGCCATCCTTGAGCCAATCATCCGGCATCTCAACCTGATATCCATCCTTGATACCCTGCTTGAACATACCATACTTGTATCTGATACCACAACCGTATGCAGGATAACCAAGTGTTGCCAATGAATCAAGGAAACAAGCTGCAAGACGTCCGAGACCGCCATTACCCAGAGCGGCATCAGGCTCCTGATCCTCTATAAAGTTCAGGTCAAATCCTAACTCGTCAAGTGCTTCCTTAACTGCATCGTAGTAGGTTAAGTTGATAAGATTGTTACCAAGTGCTCTACCCATGAGGAACTCCATAGACAGATAGTAAACTGTCTTGACGTTCTTCTTCTCGTACGCCTTGTGTGTAGCGATCCATCTGTCAATTATGTCATCCTTGACTGCATAGCTGACTGCCTGGAATACCTGCTGTGGGGTAGCCTCCTCGATAGGCTTACGGAAAAGAGTTTTTACGTTAGTAATAACTTCCTTCTTGAAGCCTTCCTTATCGAAATCTGCTAACATCTTCATCTGATTCATTCCCTCCTTGGATAAATAGATATATTTTATTTCCATTTTCACTGTTTCATTCTATCATCAACCCTTTTTTTTCTCAATATGTTAGAAAAAATTTGTTAAATAACACTATAAAATTAGACTGTAGTCTAATAAATTTTACAGTTTTTTCACATTAAATAGCAATAAAAGTCTGATAATATCGAATTTTATTGGTTGACATGAATTTTAGGATGAGTATTCATTGATTACTAGAATATTGTAAACGCATCACGTATATATGCTATAATGTGGCCAGGCAAAAGATATTATATCTATCATTATGCTATATAAGGCACAAATGAACCCCCCAGGAGAGGCGACTCCCAGGGGGTTCTCCGTCTTTATGGCAAGGCGATGTATTACTTATGCTGATTGCCAGGGCTACTTGTCACTATCCAGCCATTTGCAAATATAGTAGGCGATTATACTTGCTACGATAGTTCTTTACTATCTCTCTAAATTGGATTGTTTCACATAAAAAGACAGACTTATTACATATCATAATAAGTCTGTCTTTTTATGTTATCTAACTTCTACCATATCCACCAGGCATACAGCACACGCAAGGCACTCCACTCATGCAACATGACATGAGAGTACATATAGTACAAAGGTTGTTGCAGAACCTTCCGCCGGTCGGCATATCCATTCCATATCCGGCACCTCTGTCCATATACCACTGACGTCCACTCTTGATGGACTCATACGCCTGACGGTATTCCTGATTGCCCGGCTCAAGTTCCATAGCACGCTTCAGCATCTCCATGGCTCTGATCTGATTGCCAAGCCCGGCGTTGCACACGCCACTGTAATAATGCCATCTGGCATCATGGTCATCTATCTGATTGAGGACGTTCTTTGCCTCCTCATAGCTTCCGCTGTTCATGTAGCTCTTCGCAGCCTGAAAATATCTGGAATCCTTGTCATTTGGATCGTAATCATTCTGTCTCTGATATCCGCCAAAGCCAAACGGACCGAATCCGCCAAATCCGCCGAAACCACCAAACGGATCATCGTACTGTCCGTATCCTCCTGACGAACCACCATAAGAACCGCCAGATCCATAACTGCTGCCGTAACCCTGAGAGTTTCCAGTTCCATACCCACCAGCACCGCCGTAGCTTGCACGGTCAGCCTCACCACTCACAATGGACTTGTACGCCTGCTGTATTTCCTTGAACTTCTCCTCAGCCTCATCCTTGTTAGGATTGTTGATGTTCGCGTCCGGATGATACTTGCGGCTCAGCCTTCTATATGCTTTTTTCACTTCTTCCTCGCTGGCACCTCTTTTGAGACCCAGCACCTCATAAGGATCTTTCATAACCTGTTCCCTATCCTTTTCACCAGACCATTTGTAATCGTCTTTGACCAGACCTGATGCTATATATCATGTAATCTTATATTGATGACATTTTAATTTTCTGTTGTCTCTTAAACAATTTCATCTTCTACATTTTATCTTCTGAATTTTTATCTTCTACGCAGCCACATCTTCTGTTTGTGGTCGCATAATACGCTTCCCATATTCCCGAGTATATTATGTTCCTGAGTATTCCTACATTCTCAATAATAGGAAGCATCTCATACTCCTTTGCAAGCGGAGCCACCATCATCATCAGAACATCCTTCGTCCACTCTGCAAGATCCTGCCATTTGCCCGGTTCTATGGGATGATCCACACCCACTGATTGTACATCAACATCCAGCTCATGTGCAAGTCTGCATACGAACGGATTGTAATTTCCTGCTCCTATATCCTTTTCTATATCGTCATATGCATCCATTATGTAGACAAATTTGCCCAGATAATAGCCTATCGTCCTGAGATAAGATTCCCACTCGTCATGAGCCGGTGCACAGATCTCTGCCATGATATTGCCGAAATGCCCTGACAATGCATCCATATCGTCAGATCCCGCATCCTCCAGCTCGCTTATCGCCTTGAGGTTCTCCACTATGCTGCGAATCTTCTGTGGATAATCTTCCTTGAGTCTCCTGCCATTTTTCCCGGCGAACAGCACATCTGCATAAAGCTTCCTGGTAAACATATGCTCATCATCCCAGTCATCTATACATTTATAATAGGTAAGGATCACGTTCATATCAGCAACATAATCTGTGTACTCGTTCTGTACATAAGTATGCTTCGATGTCGGGTGTGCGATACATCTTCTGCTGTCCGAGTGCTTCTCCGGTTCGTACAATCCCGTCAAAAGAAGCACCAGAAATGTCATGTCGTAGCTGAGGCTGATCTGTCCTCTGGCACCATATCTGTCCTTCAGCGATTTGCACAGGCCGCAATAATACTTACGGTATTCATCATATTCTTTCATCTTAAGTTCAGGCTGGTTCACCACTATATATCCAAACATCTCTCAATCTCCACACTGTATTCCAACATACGACTTTATCCGTCTGTGCTGTTACTAAGACTTCTTCACAAATCTGTTGCCGCACTTAGGACATCTGATCTCTATCTTGCCCTTGCCCCTTGGGACTCTGATCATCTGCTGACATTTGCTGCAGACAAATATCTTGTATTCCTTGCCGGCTTCCTTCTGTTTCTTCGCGCGCTTGAATATATTTCTCACGCCCGCGGTGTGCTCCATAAACCATCTGTTCTGAGCCGCGCGCTTGTCATAGTTCTTGGACATGATCCTGACATATCCATATATGAACATGAGAAGTCCAAGGGAATAAAATATCCCTGTCTTGATAAATGCATCCAGCACCATAAATATCAATCCGCCCCAGGTAAGAAATGATGACAACTGATCGTTGCCGTACCTGGATCTCATAAATCTTATAAATTTGTCTTTCATAATCACCATTCTCCTCGCAATTTCCTAAATATTATATATGAAGATACTCGATATTCCAAGGCTCCCTTTTCGGATTGAGGGGCATGTACCTCTGTCTCCAACTATCAAATTGGGATCAGACACCTCCGTCCCAGTCTACATTGTCTCCAGCTTCTCTGCGGATTCCTGAAGCTGCCTATAGGCTTCCTTCATCCTGCCCATCTCCACGTCATCTACATGATTCATGTCTGTTCGTGTCACAAGCTTCCTCAGATACTCGCAGTCGCTCTTGATCCGTTTCATCTCCTTCTTGTCAAGCTGTGCGCCCTTGGTCTCAAGAAGATTCTCTACCTTATATACATAGCCTTCCGCCTCGTTCATAATATCTTTGAACTCCCTGGCTCCAGCCACATCATCCTCGTACCTCTTCGCATCCTCCCTGGCTCTGCGAATCTCCTCCTCCGAAAGGTTGGTGCTGGATGTGATCACTATCTGCTGTTCCACGCCCCTGCCAAGATCCTTAGCTGAAACCTTGAGGATACCATTTGCATCCATGTCAAATGTGACCTCGATCTGAGGAACTCCCGCCATGGCTCTCTTGATACCGCTGAGTCTAAAGTTGCCCAACAGCTTGTTGTCCCTTGTGAAATGTCTCTCGCCCTGGTACACCTTGATCTCGACATCCCTCTGGAAATTGCCCGCCGTGGTAAATATCTTTGATGCCCTGGTCGGAATGGCAGAATTTCTCGGAATGATGACATTTGCCACGCCTCCAAGTGTCTCAATGGACAGCGAAAGAGGTGTCACATCCATGAGGAGAATGTCATTCACCTTGTTCGACACGGTGAGCTCGCCGCTGAGCTTGCTTCCCTGGACCGCCGCACCCATGGCAACGCACTCGTCCGGGTTCATATTCTTGGATGGCTCCCTGCCGGTTATGGCACGGACCTTATCCACAACCGCCGGTATACGGGTCGATCCGCCCACCAGCAGCACTTTATCTATCTGATTTCTCGTTATGCCCGCATCGGATAATGCCTGGTTTACAGGTCCCGCCGTTCTCTCCACCAGGTCATAGGTGAGCTCGTTGAACTGTTCCCTTGTTATCGTCATATCCAGATGCACCGGCTGATTCTTCACTGTCGATATAAATGGCAGATTGATGTGTGCAGTCTGCGCAAATGAGAGCTCCTTCTTGGCATTCTCACAGGCTTCCCTCACTCTCTGGGATGCCGTGATATCCTTCGCCAGATTGACCTTTGTCTCCTTTTTAAAGGTCTTGATGACGTAGTCCAGCAGCCTCTCATCAAAATCATCTCCGCCCAGATGATTGTCTCCCGCGGTAGCAAGAACCTCTATGACGCTGTCCCCTATCTCTATAACAGACACGTCAAATGTTCCTCCGCCCAGATCGTACACAAGTATCTTCTGCGCCTGTCCATTGTCAAGACCATAGGCGAGAGCCGCCGATGTAGGCTCATTTATGATTCGAAGCACATTCAGTCCCGCTATTCTTCCGGCGTCCTTTGTGGCCTGTCTCTGGCTGTCGTCAAAGTAAGCCGGAACTGTTATGACTGCATCAGATACCGGTCCGCCCAGATAACTCTCAGCATCGCTCTTCAGCTTTGCAAGTATGATGGCGGATATCTCCTGCGGCGAATAGTCCTTGCCGTCTATCCTCTTTCTGTATGTTGTTCCCATCGCTCTCTTGATGGATGTGATAGTTCTGTCCACATTCACAGTCATCTGTCTCCTGGCAGCCTCACCCACCAGTCTCTCTCCATTCTTTGTGATGGCTACTATGGAAGGTGTGGTCCTGCCGCCCTCCGAATTCAGTATGACAGTTGGCTGATCGCCCTCAAGCACTGCCACACAGCTGTTTGTTGTTCCCAGGTCAATTCCTACTACTCTGCTCATATATGTCAACCTCTCTGTTATGGTATTCTGATCTACTCATGGGGACGGAGGGATCAGGCACCTCCGTCCCCATATATTGTATATAATAACCATCACTTATGAACATAATTTGGACAAAAAATAAAGTAAGTATAAAGTTCGGTTAAGAGAGTATAAAAAAGGGGACGGAGGTTTCTGACCCCTCCGTCCCCGGACTTAATATTCTACTTTGATGCTTTCTCTGCCTTGATAACCGCCTGGAATTCCTTTATATCCTTTGCAATCTCTCCGCTTAATGCCAACAGACAGATAAGGTTCGGAATCGCCATGAGCGCATTCGCTATATCTGAGAAGTTCCATACAAGATCCAGTGATATCGTCGCGCCTACGTATACAACGAGTGAGAACACTATCCTGTATATCATATTGTACTTGTGTGACTTGAACAGATACTCAAATGCCTTCTCTCCGTGATACTCCCATCCAAGGATCGTGGAGAATGCGAAGAGCACTATTCCTATAGTTACGAGCCAGCCTCCCACCTTGCCAAGTGCAGAGCCAAATGACAGTATCGTGAGAGCTGCACCTTTTATAACAGTTGAGCAAGCAAATGTTCCATCCTCAGCAAATGTATAATGGTTTCCGGCTGCATCAGTCCATGTACCTGTAAGACTTCCTATGGCTGCCTGACTCTCCTCCACCACAAGCTCACTTGCAAGCTTTGTATTCTCATCCTTGTTGAGTTCGTCGGATGGAAGAACAGAAAGAGTCAGTGTATTTGACGAATTGGATGTATCTGTCAGAATGAGCTGGTCATCTGTAAATTCATATGTATAATCCGTCGTGGTAGTCTTGTTGTCAGAATCAACAGCCTCCACAGTAACCGCCGTTCCGCTCACCTGATAGCTGCCCTTTGTACTGTTCTCTGTAATACCAAGCACACCCGATGATGCAATACAGAGACCTGTGATGGTGCAGACTACTATAGTATCCCAGAATGTACCTGTCATATTGATGTAACCCTGACGGACAGGATTGTCTGTTGTGGCAGCTGCCGCTGTGATGGCCGCAGAGCCCATTCCAGCTTCATTTGAGAATACTCCTCTGGCAACACCGAATCTCATGGCATTCATCATAGCTGCTGTGATCGTACCACACAGACCGCCACCGACTGCCTTGACTGAGAATGCCATCTTGAATATCATAGCAACTCCTGCCGGAAGATTCTGGATATTGACGATTATCACAATAAGTCCGGCTACAACATAGAATATCGCCATCAAAGGAACAACAACTGATGACACCTTAGATATGGTCTTGATTCCTCCAACTATTATAAGAAGGGCAAAAACCGTAAGTATGATTCCTGTCACATATGTAGGCACGCTGAATGTGCTGCTAAGAGATTCAGATATAGAATTGGCCTGTGTCATATTTCCTATTCCAAATGAGGCGATGACTGCAAAGAGTGCGAACAGCCAGCCCAGCACTGCGCCGAACTTCTTATGCTTGAATGCTTTCTTCATAGTGTACATAGGGCCGCCGCTCATCTCGCCCTTGGCATTCACCTCACGGTACTTAATAGCAAGCATACACTCTGAGAACTTGGATGTCAGTCCAAATGCTGCGGATATCCACATCCACACCAGTGCTCCCGGACCTCCCGATACCATGGCCGTTGCAACACCAACGATATTTCCCGTTCCTATGGTTGCAGCAAGTGCGGTGGTCAGTGCCGAAAATGGTGACACGTCTCCGGTTCCTCTGCTCTTTGTCCTTGCCTCCTTGCTAAGCGTACTCTTCAGCGCAAAGCCGAGATTCCTCCAGGGAAGAAACCCTGTTCTGATCGTCAAAAATATTCCCGTTCCAACCAGAAGCACCAACATGACCGGTCCCCAGACAAATCCATCCACCGCCGACACGATCTCATTTAACTTTTCCATACAACCGCCTCCTCTTTCCAGGTTATCCATATCATCCGACCCGGCACTCCCCTCATTTTTGTCCCGAATCAGTTTATATACCCGTAAATTTACTTTATTTTTGCCGTAAAGTCCAGAGTATTGTGGTGTTATGGTTATTTTCCTTTATTAATTAAGTTATGCGAGCGGTTGGCAAAATATTATGCGGTATTATAGTAGCAATCTCTTCCTGTGAGCACTCTAGGTCTTCCGCTATTCGCTCAAGGGTAAGTCCTTTTTTTATTTTACGTTCCACCTGCGTTTTTAAAATTTTTTGGATTCCCTTCGTACGACCTTGAGCAATTCCTTGAGCCCGTCCTTCTTCCCAGGACTCCTCATTCTCCTGCTTTATGTGTTTTTCCTGATCATATTCAAATATACTCGTTCTCAACACCTCCACTCTATTCCTGCTTAGAAATTCTGTCAAAATGTCACTCTTTATACAACTGTCTATCGCAAGATCCATCGCCTTTTCAAACGGATATGATTCATCAAAGCATCTGAAAGCTTGAGTTCATATCTCTCTGGCAACAAATCTTAGATGTGTATATCTATGCTTTGGACGGATTGTAGCACCGAGAAATTGCTTTGTCTATAGTTTTTCCCAAACTCGCTAAACAAGCGCAAAGCTCATAAAAATGCGCTAATTACACGCATTTTCATACTGTTTTGTTCTGTTTTCGATGAATTTAAAAACCGTTTTACGCGGCTTCGCAAATTATTCTAATTTGCGAAGCCTTGAATGATAAAAAAAAAATATATTGGAATCCTTATTAATATTAATCAATAAAGCAAAGGAAATCTGACAAATATGACACGAGACATGATTTAGAAAGAATATTGCCCTCTCACTCTCTACGTGCTACACTACAAGTCAGAGGGAAACAGAATCCATACATCAGCAAATTAATATACTTTAGACAGATACATAAAAATATTCACGGGGAGGAGTATTATGAAGAACAACGACAACAAGAAAAAGAAAATTTTAATCGCAGTGCTTGTAGTAGTTCTGCTGTTAGTAGTGGTAGGATCGGGCGTAGCCATTGGAGTATTCCGTAGCACAAAGGGAAGTGCATCCGGTAGTGGAGACAAAAAAGCTTTCACAAATAAGCTTACAACCGAGGCTACCACTTTAGCCAAAGCAACAACAAAGGCTACCACTGAAAAGGCTACTACAGAAAAGGCTAAAAAGACTACGACAAAGAAGGCTAAGAAGGTAGCCAGTGTAAGCGGTGGTATCACAACAGAGTCTAAGAATGACAGCAACACAAAGGCAACTACAGAGAAAGCTACACAGGCCCCATCAGATAACTCAGGTAATGGTGATTGGAATAACCCAACTGAAGCACCATACGTTCCGGATACTGAAGCACCAGTTCCAGCAACAGAAGCTCCTACTCAGGCGCCAACTGAGGCTCCTACAACACAGCACCAGCATACTTGGGAGGATGTTACTGAAACTACAACTGAAAGAGTTAAGGTTAAGGATGCCTGGGACGAGCAGGTACTTAAGTATTACTGTTCTTACTGTGGTGCTGATTGTGATGTAGTTGGAAGTGGTCATATTAGTAGATGCGGTAGAAAGTATTACAGTGAAACTCTTGGTGAAGAGATATACGAGGGTGCTAGCTGGAAGGGTGGATATGAAACTATCAATCACCCAGCAGAGTACACAACCAAAGAAGTTACCAAGGTAGTGGGTCAGAAGTGTTCTACCTGTGGTGCTACAAAGTAAACAAAGTAATAAAAAACAAGAGGTAGTCCTTTAATCGGGACTACCTCTTTTCTGTGTAAACAAAAAGACCAGTAAAAACTGGTCTTGGTTATCATCATGCTTGAGATTCGGTTAAAAGCAGAAACGACTGTTACATCGAATCCGCCGTGTTTTAATTAAAGAACTAGGATTCTTTAATTAACGTCTGCTCAGATTTTCACAATTATCTGGGCAGTCCGTTTTTTGGTATGAATAACCACGCTCAAAAGGTGGAAATTCACTTTCTTCTTCAACTACATTATAGAAATAAAACATGATAATAACCTTCTTTCTTAGGCACCATATGTAGTATGCTTTTTGACGTATGCTATAACATGTGTCTTTGGTTGGTTCAACTTATAAAAGTTAATGTTTGCACATCAGGCGCTAGCAGTGTCAAAGCTGCTAGCACTTTTCGCTGGTTTATCCAGCTTTGCATTAATTAATGTAGATAGATTACTTATGCGACTTATGATAGGATCAGACATAAGTTCGTACTGGCTGAATCCAGTCGGAATGCAAAATGTTCTATAATGATCCATTAAGTTTGAGTAACCTTTTTGACAACAAGGATAGCTAAAGATGTTAAGTGTATACCAAAGAGTTATTAGCAGCGTTAATAACTGTCGTTCGACTGAATTATTGGTGTATTCAACTCGAAGAACTGCAAGAATCTTCTTTAAGAAGGTATTGCTAGGGTATTGCAAATCTAAGGCGTCACGTAGCATTTCTTCACGAGATTGGGCATAGCATTTGGTGTAGTGAGAAGATTCGACTGTATCAATCAAACTTTCGCAGTTAACGTAAGCATTATTGTTATGAATGATGGGCATAAGAACGCGAAACAGTACTTGGGAGGTGTTGTTTTTGAATTCTATATCCTCGCAGCAGTGATGTAAGCGTTCAAACTTGCGCAAATTCAGAAAGTGTACTAGTGCTTCTTCTTTTCCAAGTTCATACTTTAGGTAAGTATAGCTATTTATTTGCTCATTGATTTCGAGAGAAGTTTTGTTAAATGTTAATGGTAAATTTCTATCTATTGTAAGCATATTGATCCTTCCACATTATGTTGTGTGTGTTGTTGGTACTATAAACATTATATAGTGTGTACAGGAACAAAACAACTTACAAAAAGTTAATGCATCAGGCTCTAGCAGGGTAACACTTGCTAGAGTTTTTCGCTGGTTTATCCAGCAAAGGAGATGGTGCGCACCATCTCTTTTAAGTTATCCCTGTGTTATTCAGTCTTAACTATATCAACTTTAAGTGTGCTAGTGGTATTTGATGTTTATCATTATTGGTCAAATGACATAGCGAGTTAAGTTGAAATGTAACAGAGAGTTTAGCACAATCCAGTTAATGCCTAGAATTTAACTGGTGGGACGGGATTTTGTCTCTCCAAAAGCTATGTATAATTACAGTGAGCTTCGTCCTCGGGATAAAGAAAAATCGCTTCTAAGATTTTTATACACATGTGTGCATTACCTCCCTTCGCAATTTTAATATATTGTACTATAGTCTAGGTATGGTATCAATAAATGGTATTGCACATCAGGCTCTAGCAGGGTAACACTTGCTAGAGTTTTTAGCTGTATTATGTTATTATGCTGTCAGGTGTATATCAAGCACCTAACGTACCGCGTAGCACTTACGATAAACTAAATGGTATTATAAATGATTGCGAGGTTTGATTGAGGTGGAATTTATGAGTTTATTTGGTGGAACTGCTGATCTTGAAAGTCATGAGTATATTGTATGTTTTCAGGATGAAGAAATTTTTTCCATAGATCGGAACGAGGGAATTGTTCATATTTTTAATAAAAATAAACTACCGTTTGATATTTATTTAGAAGAATCTGATGATTTTAGCGATCGTATTAATAATATACAGAATTTTAATTCATGGTGTTCTGAACGTATGCTAAGTTTAGACAGAAAGTATGCTAAGGAGATATGTAATTGTCTTGGTATACCGCAGCCATTTTCTGATAAAGAACGCGCAACGATAGTTATAGCATTACGTGGCTTATCTATAAATGATTGTTTTTGGATTAAGAAATCTGGCGAGAACATATCTTGGTCTCAAGTTAACTTATTTGATAACAGTTTGAAGAATCATGTTCTGGAAGTTGCATTATTTGGAATATCACCTACTATCACAAACCAGAGTCTAGTGTCTCCTGATATTTCTACAGCCGGAGCAGCACCTAAGGCATGGAGAAGAACAGATTCTGGTTTTGAACTACTGAAGGGCAATGTGAACGGTTCAGTAAAGAAAGAAGTAGAAGCTTCACAGATGTTACAAGCCATAGGTATAGATGTTGTTAACTATCATAGGAGTATATTTAAATCGAAACTTGTTTCAGTATGTGATTGCTATACATCTAAAGAGGTTTGTTTTGCAAGAGCTAAGTATGTTGATATATGGTGTATGAATCATGATATCGATTTTGCAGATATAATCTACAAGTATAAATTACGTTTTGATATGATGAATCTGGCGGATTATCTTGTAGGAAATTCTGATGAGCATCCTGAAAATTGGGGAATTATTTATGACAATGAATTTAATATTATAAATATATCCCCAATCATGGATTTTGATCATGCTTTCGAAGCTGGTCCCCAGTTTATCTGCCAGCCTGCTCAATATCTTGGAATGCAAATTTCGTTACAGGATTATGCTTTGTCTGTTATTGATAATTATGCAGATATTATCAATTTCGATGTTGACCTGAGCAAATATACATATGGGGATTTTGTAAAATCCAAATTATTGCTTTTGAAGGAACATGTTCAATAAAACGTGGTAGATTCTATGTACAGAATGCAAATCAATTGGCTCTAGCAAGGTAACACTTGCTAGAGCTTTTTACTGATATTTAAAATCTAAAAGAAAGGTGTTATAGCATTTACGAGGTGATTACTATAACAAAGAGTGTTTTATTGGTATGGCGAAGAAAAATGGTATAGAGAAGATAGGGGACTACCTCTTTTCTGTGTGAATAGACGTCATTAATTAGAACTCTACAGTTTTATTGTATTCCTCAATGAAGTTGCTGTTAACAATTTCTTCTGCAACTTTATACAGTTCTAATTCTATACACTGCTTCTCGAATTCCACTTTGGGAGTGTGCATTCCGGGGATAGTTGCTTTCTGAGTTCCCTTATCATGAAAGAACTCCCAAAGCTGATCGGCGCAACGCTCCTTGTCCCCTATTCCAAGATAGATCTCTATCCAACAAAATCAGGTTTTTAATATAGCCATATAAGCAAATATTTTACAGATCGTTAATGTCAAATACCGTCTCTTCCTCTGTACCTTCAGACTGTTCATCGTCAGGTTCGCCTATATCCCATCCATCATCAAACCTTTCGTACTGACTCAGTTTGTCATTCCAGAAATCAGCAACCGGGCTGATTTTTTCACGGTATGTCTTATTGTATACTCTACTGAAAGCCTCATACTTATCATTATCAAAGCTGACAAACTGCTTATAGAACTCATCCATATCCATGCTTTCAGCACGCATTTCTTCCAGTCTTCCAATCAGATCATTATACTTCTTTTGAAGAGTCTGAAACTCCTGCCTCACGGCTGTCACATATTCCAGTATATCATGCATGATCTTTTCATCATCCACCGTTTCATCATTCACCGCACTCTCCTCCATAAGTTGTAATGGTAATCTGCAGCACTTATCAACTATGATAAAAACATCATTTCCCATGTTAGGTTCATACATATCTATATCCGAACAGTCATAATACAGATATGTCTCATCACAATACATATGTATCGCCTCCATATTTTTTATTTTTTTAAATTTTTAGTTCTTTTGAGGTCTCAAAAAAAATAAATCCAATGGAACGTCTCCCATTGGATTCATTATATTATAGCTTATATAGTTTATCATTCAAGTTATAGTTTAAAATTCACCGTTATCGGACATATCTCCGCCTTGGTTCCAACTCTCATATCGGGGCCAAACACACCGACTCCGGATGTCACTATGTTATGCATACCGTCTACATTCAGGTAACCGCAGGAATTTTCCCACATCATCGCCACAAGGATGTTGCCTGGGAACATTTGTCCGTCATGGGTGTGTCCACACAGATCCATATCTACACCTGCCGACGACAGCTCCTCAAGCTCCTTCGGTTCATGATCAAGAACTATGATAGATTTTGATTTGTCCATATTTTCCGTGATCTCGTCCGCGGATGCTCTGTCTGTAACTCCATTTCCCGGTCTGTGTGCATCGCGGCGGCCATAGATGTATATGGAATCGTTTATCAGCACTCCCTCGTCGCGAAGAAGTGTGATTCCCGCCTTCTCCATAAACTCGTCCATCTCCGGGCTGCTGGTCTTCTCCTTCTGTCCGCCAAATGTAAATCCGGCAAGCACCTGCTCCTGTATATCGTGGTTGCCATAGCAGGCATACACTCCATACTTTGATTTGATCCCCCGGAGTATTTTCTCAAGCTCCTCCGGCTGGTCAACGGCTTCCCATTCGTTGTCAAATATATCACCCGCTATCAGCACCAGATCTGCGTCCTGCTTATTTATGGAATTCACTATTCTTTGAACCTGCCTGACACCTATGTTATATCCAAGATGAAGATCTGCAACCAGCACAATCTTCATGGAATCCATCTTCAGACCATTCTCATCCTGTGCTTCCTTATTGATGGTCACATCATAAGGCGTCACCCGCACAAGTCTCGCATTTACCACTCCCCAGAATGATATACACATGATGAGTGTTGCGCACACACAGCCTACTATCCTGCGTACCCTCGGCACGCATATCTTATCTTTGCTCACTCTGAATACATGAAGCAGAAGGAATCTTCCAAGCTCGGCTATCACTATGAAAAATATCATATAAAGCAGAACACCCAGCCAGTAATTTCCCACCAGCTTCATGCCACGTTTGAACCTTCCCTGTGGCAGGAAGAATGCGATCACCAGCGCCGACGCCAGAAATGCATATAGCACTATCGGGACTATCCAGCCCTTCTTGCCTTTGAGTTTCGGGAAATATGCCTGTACCCAGCCCTTTATTCTCCAGAACAAATATATATTTAACGCTATGTAAAAAGGTGCAATGAAAATTGCTATCATCTTTTTTCTCCTTTGTTTTTCTGACTGGCCAATATACATATTGACGGCAGTCCTTTGTACGATTTATTCATACAATAATATACTCCCAACACCACACATACACAAACTTAATAAATCGTAATTCCACCGTCATCCCCTAATATCCAAATATATTTAAAGAAAGTACAAAATTTTCCTAAATCACATAAAAATAGCCCGAAAGATACAAAATCTTTAAGATTTGTACCTTTCGGGCCGTATTCTCTTGATCAGGGATATTTTTTCCAAAATGCCTGTTTTAAACCCTAAAAGAGATAAATAGCTGGCAAGCCAGAACAACCTTGACACAGGCAAGCATCCGGATACAATCTCTTTCCGGATTAGCTTCCCTATTATATCAATTAGTCGTTCTTCTTCACTCCGAGGGTTACCTTCTCGCCGTTGATGTTCCACTCTTTGGTGTATCCGTCAACCGAGCCGGTTATGATCTCTGTTGCCATAACGTCGCCTATGATGGCATCCGCATTTGCTGCGATGATGTCATTTGCCTTCTGGCTTCCGTCAGCGTATACAGTGATCTTGTCCATAACCTCGAATCCAGCCTCTTTTCTCATAGTCTGAACCTTGGATACTATCTCACGGACAAATCCTTCCTCAAGAAGCTCCTCTGACAGATTTGTGTCGATAACTACTGTCACACCGCCGTCTGCCTCAGATACGAAACCGTCCATCTGAGCCATGTCGATCAGTAGATCAGCCTCAGTGAGTACGATCTCCTCTCCGTCTGCCTCAAACTTCAGAGCGCCCTCTGCCTTGAGCTCTGCCATGGCCGCGTTGCCATCCAGTGCTGACAGATGCTCCTTGATCTTGCCAAGGTGCTTGCCGTACTTAGGTCCGACTGTACGAAGCTGTGGCTTGAAGCTGTATGTTGTGTAAGCGCTTACATCATCATCGAACTCAACGTTCTTCACATTCAGCTCATCCTCGATGATTGCCTTCTCCTCACCGAAAAGCTTCTTGTCAGCCTTGACATACATCTTGCCGATCGGCTGTCTGTTCTTGATATTTGCTGTATTTCTTGCTGCACGTCCCAGAACTACGATCTTCAGGATCTCGTCCATAGCAACCTCGAGCTCTGGATCGATCATCTTCTCATCCACCTCAGGGAATGAGCACAGATGAACTGAGAGAGGTGCATCCTTGTCTATATTTCTAACCAGATTCTGATAAATATCCTCTGCCATGAATGGGAGCATAGGAGCTACTGTCTGTGCTATAGTAACGAGCGCTGTGTAAAGTGTCATGTAAGCATTTACCTTATCCTGCTCCATGCCCTTTGCCCAGTATCTCTCACGTCCACGACGGACATACCAGTTACTCATGTCATCCACGAACTCCTCGAGAACTCTTGTTGTCTCAGGGATCTTGTATGCGCCAAGGTTTGCGTCAACTGCCTTGACTGTTGAGTTCAGCTTGGACAGGAGCCACTTGTCCATAAGTGACAACTTGTCGTACTCAAGCTCATGCTCAAGTGGATTGAAGTTGTCTATATTTGCATAGAGTACATAGAATGCATATGTGTTCCACAGTGTACCCATGAACTTTCTCTGACACTCAACAACCGCATCCTCATGGAATCTGTTAGGAAGCCATGGTGCTGAATTGCTGTAGAAGTACCATCTGATGGCATCTGCACCGTATTTGTTCAGAGCATCCATAGGATCTACCGCATTTCCCTTGGACTTACTCATCTTCTGTCCGTCCTTATCCTGGACATGTCCGAGAACGATTACGTTCTTGAACGGAGCCTTGTCGAACAGCAGTGTTGAGATCGCCATAAGTGAGTAGAACCATCCTCTTGTCTGGTCAACAGCCTCACTGATGAAGTCAGCAGGGAAGTGCTTCTCAAATATATCCTGATTCTCAAATGGATAGTGCCACTGTGCAAATGGCATTGATCCTGAATCGAACCAGCAATCAATAACCTCTGTGACTCTGTGCATCTGCTTGCCGCACTCAGGACACTTGATGGTTACAGCGTCGATGAACGGACGGTGAAGCTCGATGTCCTCAGGGCAGTTGTCGCTCATTGAGCGGAGCTCTTCCTTTGATCCGATGGCATGTCTGCATCCGCACTCACACTCCCAGATGTTCAGCGGAGTACCCCAGTAACGATTTCTTGAAAGTCCCCAGTCCTGAACGTTCTTCAGCCAGTCGCCGAAACGTCCCTTACCGATGCTCTCCGGGATCCAGTTTACAGTGTCATTATTCTTAACCAGCTTGTCTCTTACCGCTGTCATCTTGATGAACCATGTATCTCTTGCATAGTAGATAAGTGGTGTGTCACATCTCCAGCAGTGTGGATACTCATGCTCGAACTTAGGCGCATCGAAGAGAAGTCCTCTTGCGTCCAGATCCTTGAGTACCTCAGGGTCTGCATCCTTTACGAACATTCCGGCAAATGGAGTCTCCTCAGTGAGGTCACCCTTGCCATCTACAAACTGTACAAATGGAAGATCGTAGTTTCTTCCGACATTTGCATCGTCCTCACCAAATGCTGGTGCGATATGAACGATACCGGTACCATCTGTCATAGTTACATAAGTGTCACATGTGATGAAGTGACCCTTCTTGTGCTGTTTCTCACATACAGGCTTTACGCACTCATAGAGTGGCTCATACTCCTTGTACTCAAGATCCTTACCAACGTATGTCTCAAGAACCTCGTATGCAGGAACTGCTGCCTGATCGTCTGCTGCTTCCTTTGCAAGACCGCCGAGAACCTTGTCTGCAAGCGCCTGTGCAAGATAATATGTGTAGCCGTCTGCTGCCTTAACCTTCACGTATGTCTCATCTGGATTTACACAGAGTGCTACGTTTGAAGGAAGTGTCCAAGGTGTTGTTGTCCATGCGAGGAAATATGCGTCCTCTCCGATAACCTTGAATCTTACTACTGCTGAACGCTCCTTGACTGTCTTATATCCCTGTGCAACCTCATGGCTTGAAAGAGGTGTTCCACATCTTGGACAGTAAGGCACGATCTTGAAGCCCTTGTACAGAAGTCCCTGATCCCAGATCTTCTTCAGCGCCCACCACTCTGACTCGATGAAGTCATCATGGTATGTTACATATGGATTGTCCATATCAGCCCAGAAACCTACCTTGCCTGAGAACTCTTCCCACATGCCTTTATATTTCCATACGGACTCCTTACATTTCTGGATAAATGGCTCCAGTCCGTACTCCTCTATCTGCTCCTTACCGTCGATTCCCAAGAGTTTTTCAACCTCGAGCTCAACAGGCAGACCGTGTGTATCCCATCCGGCCTTTCTGACTACGTTATGTCCCTTCATTGTCTGATATCTAGGGATCATATCCTTGATTACACGTGTAAGAACGTGTCCGATATGTGGCTTACCATTTGCTGTTGGAGGGCCATCGTAGAATGTGTATGTTGGCAGATCCTTTGTCTCTTCAACACTCTTCTCAAATACCTGATTTTCTTTCCAGAAGTCCAATACCTTCTGCTCTCTGTTCACGAATTCCAGTTTAGTCGAAACCTTGTCGTACATGTCGTCTTTCCTTTCTGTGATAAATATAAAAAAGCCCTTCGTCGTAATCAGGACGAAGGGCTTTGAGTTCGTTATACCACCTATTACTTACATACTAACATATGCGCTCCCCTTAACGCAGGAAATACGTCAGAGCCTACTTGAGCAAATCTCTTTTGGTCTGCAACTCCAGAGTGATATTCCAAAAGTCTCTACTGTCACCGGGCTCGCACCGCCCCCGGCTCGCTGCTGATCTCGCAGACTCCGTACTGTCTCTGTCATCGTTTTTATCTTATATATTTCATGGATTATGATTCAAAAACCGCCTGTATAAGCCATTTCTGAACCTATCCATTCATTAGTATAGCAAGTATTTGTGGTTTGTCAATCGCAATATGCGCAAATAATTTACTATTCTACTTCTTTATAACCACATTCTTTGTTGTGCTCCATGCCGAATAGTATGTCACTCTGCCGGACTTCCTGTATGACCTTACCCGCACATAATATCTCTTATTCTTTGCAAGTCCTTTCACTGTCTTTGTCACATTCTTTGCCCCGGCAATATTTGCTGTCTTTGCACCCTTGAATGTACTGGACGTAGCATACTGTATCTGGTATCCTGTTGCACCTGAAGCCCGCCCATACTTTACAGTCATCGCTCTTGCAGAAGGATTGGTTAGTGATCTCCACGCCGGTGCTGCCATATAATAAGTCAGCTTCACAGCACTTGCAGCAGAATTATATACTTTTCCATTAACCGACTTGTAAACATATATCTTATATGCATACTTGGTGCCGCTCTTTTTGGCTCCGCCATCCACCATAGAAATAGTCGACAGACTGTTTATTGTTTTGTATCTCTTGAAAGAGCTGCCATTTACACTTCTATACACTATGTATCCTGTGCCATTTGCAGCCCGGTTCCATGTAAGCTTGACTCCTTTTGCTGTACTTTGGGCTGTTTTTATAGAAACTGCCTTAGGGTAAATTACAAATGTTGCTGTGATCCTTCCGGCATAATTGCCCTTGAATGTGACTGTTACACCAGCTGCGCCCGAAGCTGTATTATTCTTATAGCTGACAGTATAATCTGTCTTGTTCAAGGTATTGCCATCAACATCGTATACAGTAACTCCCGGCTTTTTAGCAATGCCATTATATGTACAGCTTGTATATGCCAGTTTGACATTTTTTATCTGAGGAATTCTCCTGCTGTTAATAATCTGTCCGCACTCTATACACTTATCTGCCAGCTTTCCATCTGCCTTGTCAGTGGCCTTTGTGCTTACTTCCCACTTTCCAGAAGATGTGTGTTCCTTCTGTGGATCATCCGCATTCTCTATTGTATCTGTTGTGCCACAGCCATAATCACACTCGGCGGTCTTTGTTCCGTCCGCCTGGCATGTCGCATCATTATTTGATACATACTTGGTAAACTTATGATCTAACTTGCTTCCCGCGTCTGCTACTGTGTCTGTTGATCCACATCCATAGTCGCACTTGGCGGTCTTTGTTCCGTCCGCCTGGCATGTTGCATCATTATTTGATACATACTTGGTAAACTTATGATCTAACTTGCTTCCCTCGTCTGCTACCGTGTCTGTCGCTCCACATCCATAATCACACTCGGCGGTCTTTGTTCCGTCCGCCTGGCATGTTGCATCATTATTTGATACATACTTGGTAAACTTATGATCTAACTTGCTTCCCTCGTCTGCTACCGTGTCTGTCGCTCCACATCCATAATCACACTCGGCGGTCTTTGTTCCGTCCGCCTGGCATGTTGCATCATTATTTGATACATACTTG